>Ga0256845_1000005_pt1 | contig 234510 bp, 189 predicted proteins | sample RiftiametaG_FD_189101 | JGI IMG/M metagenome (GOLD analysis project Ga0256845, IMG submission 189101) | Tube worm associated microbial communities from hydrothermal vent at the East Pacific Rise, Pacific Ocean - Riftia | ecosystem: Host-associated > Annelida > Integument > Unclassified ...
GTTTCGGGGTGTTCGGGGTGTTCGGGGGGGGCGGTAGCGATGGTAACTCGGGGAAGTTCCTCAACCTCCGCAAGACCAATGAGCGCGCTCTCCCCGTCGAGGGTCTCGAGCCGGGCGGCCGCGTCTTCGAACGTCGATAGGTCCAGACCGAGGTCACTTGCCAGCGGAGGCGATGGACGGCCGGGCGGCGGCGGCGGTGGTGAGTTCGGTTTGCTCTCGTTTAAAGTGGACCAGTGGAGACCCGATTCAGAGGAAGAGGGTGAACTCGAAACGGTCGAAACGGTACGCGTGGCGATTCTCTCTGCGGTACGGGCTCGCGCCGCAGCGATCAAGCGGCGACCGAAGTCTTGAAGATCGTGAGGGCGTTGTTCGGGGGTAGGGTCGATAGCCGCACTTAAAAACTGGTGAAGAGGATGTTGCGCACCAAGGTTGGCTCCGTCGAGTGCTTGTTGGGGGTCTTCCGACGGATAGCCACCGATCAGCTCCAGCACGAGCAGGGCGAGTTCGTGAACGTCGGTCTCTCGACGCAGCAAGAAGGGCGGCGTCCGTAGTTCGCTGCAAGACGCGGGAAGCCTTTTTGCGTCAAGGTACTCTTGAAATCGCGGGGCAAAGGGCACAATGGCCCCTTCTCCGCACGCGGACAGAAAGACCCGGCCTTTGCGATTGATAAAGATATTTTCCGGCGTCACGAGTCCATGGGGCATGCGCTCGTGAAGTTGGATGAGGCCGTCACAGAGCTGAGCTGAAATTTTGCAAGCCAAGCTGAGATCGATTCGGAGACCCCGGGCGGCTCGTCGATTGATAAACTCGCGAATCGTGGAGCAGCGCGGGTTCTGGCGCGCGACAAAAAAAATGTCATCGTCGGTACCGGTCCCCTCGATCGCCAAGATATTGCGGTGTGTGAGGCTTCGAACGGCGCTCAGGTTCTGTTCCAGCATCTTGCGGAGCTTCGGATCTGCGCAGATCGTCGGATCGAAGATGGTTACGAGAAGCGCCGATTTCCCTTGGTGGGCCCGATATCGTGTCCCGTGGGGTAGATCGCTGTGAACCTCTTCGAGAGTGACCGGCGTGCCGGGAAACTCGCCAGATGTGAAGACGTCGCCGGGGTTGAGTTGTGTACCTGCGCGCAACATGGTCCGGTGGTTCGAACAGTAGCAGGCAATTCGGGCGATGGGTCACATCGCAGCCCGGCAAAAAAAAAGAGCGCGTCGCGTTTTCGCCCCTTTGTTTGAACGAAGGTACTTGTTGTTTAGTGACGCTTGTCGTTGTCGTCTCGGCCAGCCCGGATTCCGGAAAGGAGAGATTGGGCGGATTCTCGGGTCAGTCCGGCAGTCTCTTCGTCGGCGATCATGGCCTCGAGCCATGGTTCAACCTGCTCGCGTATGGCAGGGGTTGTCGCTCGCATCCCGCCCATTGATTGCAAACATTTGCGCTGAAACGTCTCTTGCGGGACCAGTGCATCATAGCGATCTTGTTTGCGGTCTGGACGAATGAAAATGGACATTCGCTCACAGACTTGCCCGCGATCTTCGCTCGAAATCGCGTCGTGTGCGTGCATGATCGCCAGATTCGAAGATTCGTCGGCGAGGGTACCGAGGCTGTGAATAATCGCGCATTGAACTTGAAATGAGGCGGATGGCATCCGCGCTTCTAAAATTCCGACCGCGTCACGTCCGCCCTTTTGGTCACGAAGTTGGGCGAGCGCCCATGCGGAAGCACGCTGAATATCCTCCTCTCCCTCGTAGAGAGCGCGCTCTAGAATTTTCAGTGAGCTCGTGGACTGGATGTAGGCAAGTCCCCAAAGCAGGCGAATGTCCACCTTGGCTCCATGGCTGAGCTCTCTTGCGAGCGCTTGCTGAACCCGCTCCACGATCGGGCGGTGCTGAAGTCTCGCCAATGCCAAGAGAGCTTCTCGCTGAAGCGCGGGGTCGCCAGTCCGTGAGGCCTCCACAAGCGGCGCGATCATTCTTCCTGGGTTTTGATCGTCGCGGTGGCGGCCCAGGGCCCACGCTGACCATGCCCCAATTTCTCCTTCTCGGCCCATGCTGTGCACCAAATAGGGGATAACCTCGTGGCGATAGCGGATCGACAGGGTATCGATAGCATCCCGTCTTTGCTGGGCCTTGTCAGGAGCATCTCCACGCAACGCCGTGAAGTGCTGACCGATGTGACGGTAGTAGGCATCGAAGTCGTGGTTGGTAACGTTGAATAGAAGGTATGTTCCGACGGTGCATAGGAGCACGGAGAATGGAAAGCTGATGTTTGACGGCTGGAACGTCGCGGCGACGGCGTTGATGTCATCGCTGTCTCGCGAGAATCGAGCAGAGAAGCCCTTCACGTGCACAAGTCGGAATGCTCCTCCAAAGGCGAGCTGATCGACGAGCAAGGCGTCAGTCACCCCGACGAGTAACATCATGCCGTAGTAGCCAAACTTCCAGGCTTGCTCGACCGAACCGTCGCTTGGAATTGCCCGTATCGCCGTGGCTGCGTAAACAGCGATGGCGACGCCGACAACATTCATCATCGCAACTGCGACGACGAGCTTCATAGTGATCACATTGCGCTTGTTGCGCCCATATCCGGCTGGAGCCTTCGCCATACGGTGCTTCATACCGTCATAGAGACCCCCGCGACTCCCAATGGTTCCCAAATTGATGAGATAACACGATGTCTGCGCATTTTGCGCCGATGTCATTGTAAGCCCGCGAGGCGATCTTGCCACGGTGATAGGCCGTCCTGGGGAGACAAGGTCGCCAGGATGATTCCGGATTTCGCGCGGACCGAGAGGTAAGAGCGAGTCGGTTTTTCGCTGTTTTTTTGCCGTTGGAGGGTCGCCACCCTAGCTTCCGGGCCTATGGGCTTCGTCGAAGAGGAGGACCCGCGGTCGCGAGACGGTCGTGCTCGTGTGAGAGACGGCGAGAAAACGAAAATTGAGGCGCCAGCGGAAGCCCAACGTTTTTGTTTCTGGGGCAAGGCGGCGCCAGGGTTAGAGTCCGTGGCGATGGTCGTCGCGGGGATTTGGACGAGCGCGGTCTTGGTCGGGGCCTACGAGTATTCTCTTGCGAGCCGCGAGGTTTTTCCTGGGGTGAAAATTCTTGGCGAGCAAGTCGCGTCACTCAGTGGCGTCGAGTTGGAGGCGGCAGCGAGTGAGGCGGGGGAGCGGGGTCTCGATCGAGAGCTCGTGTTGGTGTCGGGAAACGACCGATTTCCAACAACCGCTCGTGAACTCGGGGCAGTGCCCTCTCCCCGGTCGGCGGTGCGGGAGGCTTCCCGGCTCGGAAGATCAGGTGACGTGTTGAGCGACTTACGTGCTCGCAGTCGGGCGCGGGCAGGTTCCGTCGACCTCTCTGTCGGCATGCGCTTCGACGAGGCCGCGGCGCTTGATAAATTGCGAGGCCTCTCCTCGTTGATCGACGATGTATCCCTCGCAACTCAACTCGATCTGGAGCACCGGCGCATAATTCGGGCTCGGCACGGAAAAAGCTTGTTGGCCTATGACTCGTTGAGCAATATCGCTGTGGGGCTCGCGGCAGGTCTCGAAGAAATTGAGCTTGTCACACGCAAAAAGGCGGCTGTAAAAGACGCGTTGGCGACCGTCGTCGACGCGCTCAACATCGAAGTCGTCTTGGGAACATTTTCGACGGCCTATTCGCTGGCTCCAAAGTATCAAGACCGCACCCACAACCTAAAGATAGGCGCAGAGGCGGTTGATGGGACGATCTTGATGCCGGGCGAGTCATTTTCGTTCAACGGTGAGGTTGGCGAGCGAAGCGCGGCCGCCGGATACCGATATGCGCCTGGCATTAGCGGTGGTCAAATCGTGGACGTGCTCGGCGGCGGTATCTGCCAGATTGCGAGCTCGCTTTACGGTGCGGCATTTTTCTCGGGGATGGAGTTGGTCTCGTCGCGTCCACACAGCCGGCCGAGCGGCTATATCGACATGGGGCTTGATTCCACGGTGGTGTGGCCAAACGTCGACCTCAAGCTGCGCAACGACTTCGACTTCCCGATCGTTTTGCACATGAGTGTGAAAGGAGGGCAAGTTGAGGCCGAGATTCTCGGTCCACGTCGGCCCTACCAGGTCGCTTTTGAGCGCGAATTGAAAGATGTCGAGCCGTATACAACAGTGTTCCGCGATGATTCCGCACTGCTCAGCGGTACGCAAGCGACCGTTCAGCGTGGAATGCGAGGATTTACTGTGATGCGGGTCCGAAAATTCTATCAAGCGGGTGAGGTCGTCAAAGAAGAGGACTGGAGAGTCGCCTACCCACCCACAAGGGAGATCGTCAGGCGTGGGACCAACGCCGCGGGGCGGGTGCCTGAGGAAAAAACGAGAATACCGCTGCGCGACCCTGCGAAAAAACTGAGAATCATGCAGTGAACGATGGGTCCCGAGCGGTCTGAGTCTCTTTCTCGGGCGCTAAGCGTACGTATCTACCTTGGCGCCTAGATTTTCTCGGTTGGGTTTTGCGTGGTGAATCAGTTCGATGGCGGCCGCCCCAATAATGGCTGTGCTGTCCTTGACGCTTTTTAGCATCTGCCCTTCTTGTGTTGGATCTCCGTCGTTTCCTTGCAACTGACTCACCGCCATTAACGGTGAGAGTGGCGTGACTTGCATGCTCCTTTTCCTGGTTGCCGCAGCATGTGCTGTGGGTTGGGTCTCCTGCTCTCTGCTCTTCGGCTGATTTCTGTAGATCTTGAGCCGAGATGGGACCCATTTTCTGTTTTTGTTCCGACCTGGGATTCGAGAGCCTGTTTTGGCCACTTTTTTCCTTTGATCGCGGCCATGCCGTAATCATGGCTCGGCTTGAGAGGAGTCGAAGGAACCATGCGCGACCTACACAAATGGAAAGACAAGGCAGAATTTTCCCTGGATAACCGCCAGATTTTCTTTTTGTTTTTTGGGCTGTCCGTGGTGGGCTGCTTCATCTTTGCTCTAGGAATCATGACGGGTCGGAGGCTTGATTTTACGCCTCAGGGGCAGATGGCGACGATCCCAAGCAGCTCTTTGGATCTTCTGGACAACGTCGAGGCGCAAGAGACTTACGCATTCGAAGCCGGGATTCAGCAATCGACCGCTGAGGGATTGCCGCCGACCCGTGGACCCGACGTTCCGCCTCGGAACGAAAAAGAGGTGAAGGCAGAAAAAAAAGTCGCACGGGCTCTCGCAAGCGCCGAGAAGAAGAAGGCGCAGCGCAAAGAGAGTCGCGCAGTTGGCGCCCGAAAGAAGGCCGCGGAGACACGGGCCGCGGCAGCGGGTAAGGCGCTGGCATCCGTGGATGCGGCGAGCGCCGCGAAGCGAATTAAAATCAAGGGATCTTCAAAGCGGCAGGCGAAAAAGGCTCGAATCTTTACGCTTCAGATGAAGGCATTTTCGCACGAGGAGCAGGCGGAGAAGATGGCCGACAAGTTGCGTCGCAATGGGCACGATATCCGCGTTGAACGAGCGATCGTGAAGGGGCAGAGCTGGCACCGTGTGCGCCTCGGTCATTTTCCAAGCTACGAGTCGGCACTCGCTGCGAAGAAGCAGTTTGAGAAATCGGAGCACATTATCGCCTACGCCGTAGCGGAGTAGGGGCTTGAGAGTTCACGAAGGCCGGCAGTCCATGGGCTGTCGGCTTTCTAGCGAGTTCATAGTGCGATAATCGCACGGTGGACTCGCCATCGTGTATCAGTTTCAGCATTCTGGATTCACGTCGTCTGGGTCGCGTGGAAGGGCCCCTTGAGATAGAAACAGCCGCCGTGTCTGCACCTCACAACTCCGCCGACAGCCCCGTCATGCGGCAGTACCTCGAGATCAAGAACCGCTACCCCGACTCGATTTTGATGTTTCGTATGGGGGACTTCTACGAGATGTTCTTCGAGGACGCGATTATCGTTGGACCGGTTCTCGATATCGCGGTGACCAGTCGCGACAAAAATGCCGAGGATCCGGTGCCCATGGCAGGGGTGCCCTATCACGCAATTGGTGGATACCTACGTACGTTGGTGGAGCGCGGCTTCAAGGTGGCGATCTGTGAGCAGATGGAGAAGCCGGAAGAAGCCCGAAAACGATCCAAAGGGCCTAAAATTGTCCGACGTGAGGTTGTCAGGGTCGTCACTCCTGGTGCGTTGTTGGATGACGAGCATCTCCGCAGTGGCGAGTCGAATTTTTTGATCGCCTTGCGCTTTAGCGGAGAGATCGGCGGGGCGGGGAGCGTGGCTGCTCTCGATATTTCGAGCGGTGAGTTCATCGTCGTGGGCTGCAGCTCTGGGATTGAGATCCGCGGTGAACTCGCGCGACTGGCCGGTCGGGAAATTTTGGCTGAGCCTCGGTTCCATGCGTGGATTAGCGACGAGCTGGGCCCTCGCTGCCCGCGTCTTGAGCCCGCGGTCGATGTGAGTTCGGCCCAGGAGCGTCGTGTTCAAGAACTCGCGGCGGAAGGCGGTGAAACGGCGCGGATCGGTGACTGCGAGGCTATCTCGGCAGCGATTGTCTTGGCGTACGCAGAGGCGACTCAGCCCGGTCAAACGCTCCTGCTGCATCGGATTCGTCGCCACAGCACGGGCGCGCACCTTGTGCTCGATGAAACATCGCTTCGAAATCTCGAAATTTTCTCGACCTTGCGTGAGGGAAAGCGCAAGGGAAGCCTGCTTTGGTCGGTCGATCGAACAAAAACCGCCATGGGGGCTCGGCTTCTGCGCGCGTGGCTGGGTGCCCCGTTGCGCGACAGGGCAGCGATCGAGGGCCGTTTGGAAGCCGTGGAGATACTTCTGCGGGAGGCGCGGCTCCGCGATGAGCTGCAATCACGCCTCAAGGATGTTCGTGATGTTGTTCGGCTGACGGCTCGCGCGCGGCTGCAAAGCATCAGTCCGCGCGAGATGGGGGCACTGCGTAACTCGTTGGCGGCGGTTCCAGGGCTGGTGAAGCTCTTGGATGAGCTTCGAGAACGACGCACCGATGGGGCGTTGCCGCGGGCGCTCGAGATTGGCGAGGATACGCTCGCTGACGTTTATGAGCAGCTTGTGAGCACCTTGGTGGATGCTCCACCTGCGAACACCCGCGAAGGTGGAATGATTCGCGACCGGGCAGATCCTTTTCTGGCGGAGCAACGGGAGCTGCGAGACGGCGGTCGAGAAGCCCTGGCAGCCATCGAGACACGTGAACGGGCGCGCACCGAGATCAATGGCCTCAAGGTTAAACACAATCGGGTCTTTGGCTACTACCTTGAGATCCCACGCGCTCACCTCAGCCGGGTGCCGAAGGATTACGTCCGAAAACAGACCTTGGCCAACGCGGAGCGCTTTGTAACGCCTGAGCTTGCGACGCTCGAGACCAAAGTTCTTGCTGCTCAGGAACAGATCTTGATGCGTGAGCAGGAACTCTTTGTTGCTCTTCGTGCGGTCGTGAGTGCCGCCGGCGAACGTCTCATGGATCTCGGCGAGAAGCTGGCGGTCCTCGATGTCTTAGCGAGCTTCGCTGAGGTGGCTCACTCCCAGGATTTTGTTCGGCCCGAGGTCGTCGACGAGCCAGTCCTAGTCATAAAAGAAGGGCGGCATCCCGTCGTCGAACGGATGCTCTCGGCGGGGAGTTTTGTACCCAATGATCTCGACATTGTTGCTCAAGGAGGTGGTGCGAAATCTCGGCTTTTGGTGATCACCGGGCCCAACATGGGGGGAAAAAGCACCGTGATGCGTCAGGTCGCGCTGATCACGATCTTGGCCCATGTGGGGAGTTTTGTGCCGGCAGTTTCGGCCCGCGTGGGCCTCGTCGACCGCGTATTCACACGGGTCGGTGCGGCGGACGACCTCGGCCGTGGCGAGAGTACATTTATGGTCGAGATGCGGGAGACGGCGCAGATCGTCGCGGAGGCAAGCCCTCGCTCGCTGGTCTTGCTGGACGAGATCGGGCGAGGGACAGCGACCTTCGACGGGCTCGCGCTTGCGTGGGCAATCACCGAACACCTGCACGATCAAGTCGGTTGTCGAACTCTCTTTGCCACTCACTATCACGAGCTTTGCGGGCTGGAAGCGCGTCTTGTCGGTGTTAAAAACGTACACGTTGCCGTCCACGAGGGGCGCGGGCGTATTGTTTTTTTGCATCGACTCGAGGCCGGGGCGGCCGGTCGAAGTTACGGTATTCAGGTCGGGCGGCTCGCCGGGTTGCCTGGACGTCTATTGAGCCGAGCAGGCAGGATTTTGGAGAGGCTCGAAGCGCAAGACGCTGGAGGAGGCGGACCCCAACTCGATCTTTTCGCGCCCTCGACCGCTTCGGTCGAGACAGAAGCGGAAGTACCGACCCGAGCCGATGATGCGGCGACGGAGGTCGTAAATTCTCTCCGCGCCCTCGACACCGATGAGTTGTCGCCGCGGCAAGCCCATGAATTGCTGTGTACCTTGAAAGCAAGTGTAGAGTAGCGTGGGATGAAGGCGAGGATAAAAAAAAACGGTGTTCTGGAAGAGAGCGAGGGTCCGATGAGCCGTCCAATACGCGTCGCGCATATCCTGCGGAAATACGATCCGAGCCAGTGGGGGGGGGTCGAGACGGCGATCTTGGAGCTGCTTCGAGGCCTTGTCCGTCATGATGTCGAAGGTATTGTGTTTGCGCCTCGGCTTCCGTCGCATGCCCCAGGATTTTCGGTTTCTGACCCAATTCAAGAGGCCGGATTCGAGGTTGTTCGGTATTCAGCCCACTTGCCCGCGGTCGGTATCTCGAAGGCAGAACGCAAGCGGCTGACCGCGGTCGGAGGAAACCTCTTGTCCTTCAGCTTGCCCTACAAGCTAGCTCGCGTACGGGCCGACATCCTGCACACCCACACTTTCAATCGGATCGGTGGCATCGCTCGAGCTGTCGCTCGGACGCGGCGAATACCCTACGTCGTTTCGATTCACGGCGGATACCTCGACCTTCCACGGGAAATTGAGGCCAAGATGAAGGTTGGGGCCTCGGGGGGGCACGATCTGGGTCGTTTCTTTGGGATGCTTGTTGGCTCGCGGCGCGTCGTTGAGAGTGCGGCGGCGGTCTTCACCGTCAACCCCCGTGAGGCTGAGCTCTTGTCCACGAAATACCCTGAGCTGAGGGTCGAGAAGATGCCGCTTGGTGTCGATACCAAGCGGTTTACCCACGACCATCGTCCTTCTGCGATCGCCGCGTTCCCCTTTCTCTGCGGCCGAAAGTTGATCTTGTCGGCCGGGCGAATCGACCCGATCAAGAACCCGGCGTTTCTCGTTGAGCAGATGTCCAAGGTTTTGCGACGTGTTCCCGAGGCGATCTTGGTTTTGGTCGGAGGCGTCACCGATAGCGACTACGGTGCGGCCCTTCGCGAAACGATAGAGCGTCGGGGGCTTTCGGAATCCGTTCATTTGCTTGAGCCGCTACCCGCCGGATCCGAGCTTCTTACAGGGCTCTATCAGCAAGCTCGAGTGTTTGCGTTGGCTTCGCGTTCGGAGACCTTCGGCCTGGTTCTGGTGGAGTCCGTCTTGGCAGGGACTGACTTCGTCGCTTCGAGGACTTCGGGCGCAATTCAGGCGCGACGCGCGCTGGGGGTGGGGCAGCTCTTCGAGCTCGGAGATGATGGCGCCGAGACATACTTAGACGCGGTGGTCGAGGTCCTCGAGGGTGAGCCTTGGAATCTTGCCGAGGCTCGAAGGCTGCATCAGTTGGCGGCCGAGGACTTTGATTTCGCCGAGGTGGCGGGGCGATACGCGAGCGCCTACCGCGAACTTTTGTGATAGGCCCCCACAATGCACTACGTGATGATCCGCGACGACGACGCGAATGCCTTCACAGACGCAGCGTTCCTCGAGTGGTTGTACGCTCCCTTCGTTGAGCGCGGTATGCCTGTTCATTTGGCGGTCGTACCCGAGGTGGACCCCACTGTGCTCGGGCCCGACGGCGACCGTGAAGGCTTTCTTCCGAGCGCTCTACCATCGTCGGTCCTGAATGTGACCCCGGTCGCCCAAAATGACGCGCTATGCCGTTTGGTTGCAGATGAGGAGCTCTACGTGGTGTTGCAGCATGGGTTGCACCACGCCTACGTCAATGGCGGGTACGAATTCGACCACGATGACACGCAGGACCTGCGTGCGCGGGTAATTCGGGGGCACAAACTGTTGATCGCGGCGGGTCTCGGGGAGCCGGCCGGCTTCGTTGCACCGCAGGACAAGGTGTCGAAGTCTGGCCTAAAAATACTCTGTGAGAACTTCAAGGTGGTGTCCTCGGGCTGGTATGCCCTGCGCCGTCTTCCGAAGCGAATGCGGGCCCACTACCTCGTTCAGTGCCGCTTGCAACGGAAAGAGCATTGGACGTTCAGAGGGACGAGCCTGTTGTCGCATCCAGGATGTATTCTCTCGTATACCCGGGATGCTCAAAGCATCTTGCCCGAGTTGAAACGACAGATTTTGAGCCGATCTCTCACGGTGGTGGTCTCGCATCATTGGGAGTACGTTCGTGGAGGAACCCAAAATCGCCCAATGATTCAGGCGTTGCATGACCTCGCCCCCTGGTTGGAATCTCGCAAAGATATCCAGGTGATTCGTGCATCACAGGCGCATGAGTGGATTCAATCGAGGGCTTGAGATCGAGTTCATTTCGTTCGAAAATGCGTGCACCACGGTGTTTCTGGGGTTTCGGTCCCCCAAGAAAGAGCGTCAAACACCCGGGAAGGGCGTGAGTCTTTCCCCTTGTTTGTTGAAATTACAAACATTTTTAAGTGCACAGTTCTTGCTTTGGACAACATCGGGATTTATCCGTGACGGAAGAGAGTCAATTTATGGACGGGACGGGACGAGGGCGAGGGCAATGGTTGAGTGGCGCTGCATTGGTGGCGGCCATGGTGGGACTGTGTTGTGCGGGCGGAGCCGATTCGGGCGGCAGAGAGGGGACGGCCATGCTGAGCCGGGCCGGTATCGATCAAATCGCATTTATTAGTCGAGCCGAGCGGATCAATGTTGGCGATGTTTTTCAGTACACGAGTTTTAAGGTCGACTCGGCAAGTGCGAATATCTACAAGCTCGGGACCGTGAGCGGCGGCGCAACACCGGTAGCGATAACGCCCTTCGGCACGGGGTCCTGGGCGAGAGCCGATGTCATGGCCATGGATATTTCTTTTGATGGCCAGGAAATTGTCTTTTCGGCTCGTCTTGAGGAGGAGTCGAGCTACGGAATCTGGCGAATCAAGATCGACGGCACAAATCCAGAGGAACCGGGCGAGGTCGGCCCCACGCGGGTGTATAGTGGGCCTTTTGATGCCGTGTTCCCTATTTATCTGCCAAACGAGCGAATATTTTTCATGACCAACGAGACCGTCGGTCCGGGCATAAAACAGTTTCGAGATGAATACGAACGAGGTCTTACGGCTCAAGCCGCGACGATGAATATACAGGGTGGAGATATGGTCTTTGGGCCTCGGAATCTGTCACACCGGGTGTCACCGTCTCTGATGGTGACGCCGGATGGAAAGGGCCAAATCCTCCATACCAATTGGGACCACCTCGCCCGCGTCAACGAGGGCAACTTGATGGTGATGAACCCCGACATGAGCGGCGCTGCCGAATTTTATGGCAAAGAAGGCAGCGGGGTAGCGAACAGCTACTTAAAAGCACGGCAAATCAACGACACACAATTTTTGGCGATCTCCACATCCCGAGATCGAACTTTTCAGTCGGGGTCGATCATAAAGATCACCCGTGGGAAGAATGAATCTGGATCTGCGGCCGAGATCATCACGCCCGATGTTCCAACCGGACGTGATCCTTCATTTGACAAGATCGGTCGTTACTACGACGCCTACCCCATTACCAACGAGAAGGGGGACCTCACCCATATCCTGACATCGTGGGCCAATGGCCCCGTGCAAACCGATATTGCCGGAGGGGGTATGAACGAGGACGGGGTCGACTACGGGATGGGGTCGGGCCCCCCAGATTTCGGTATTTATGTGCTGAACCCGGCGACGGGCGAGCGCTTGCCCGTGTTTAATGCTGGAACCATGTGGGATGTAATGCCGATGGAGATAGGCAGGGTCCGGCGAGAGCCAACCTCGCCTGCGGCACCAAGCGCAAAGAGTGCGCCAGAAGGCACAGGACTTATCGGGGCTTTGAACGTACACGAGAGTTCGCTAGGATTTGTCCCAGACGGGGGCGCTGAGCGCGTTCGGATTATTGAAGGGTTTTCGGTGGAAGAGGGCGTGCCCAATGATTTTGGGTTGACCGACTCTGAAGGTGCGATCCTCTTGGGAGAGGCCGAGGTGAAAGCCGACGGGTCATTCGCGGCGCACGTACCTGAGGACCGTCCAATCCATCTGCAGCTCGTTGATGCCTATGGGATGTCCATGGTCAATGAGGACCGATGGTTCTCGGCGGCGGCCGGGGAACAGCGCTTTTGCGGAGGCTGCCACGAAGAGCGCGGTGCGACGAGCCAGGTTGACCCCGGTTTGTCTGATGCGATGGGGGAGGGCGCGTTTAACTTTGCGCTTCCCTACGAAGAGCGGCGTATGCCGGACCCCAAAAATCTAGACTACGTCGCCATGGCTTCACGCATTATCGCACCTGACGACGATAACTTTGCGGGAGCTGGGCGTTTGACCGGGATTCCGTGGGACATTGCACTACAAGGAATTTTCGACGACGCCGGATGTATTGGCTGTCATGAAGGAACGCCTGGGCCAGCGAATCCACAGGTCTCCATCACGGACATCATGGCTGAGGAAGAGGTTGAGCCGACCGTTTGGACCTTCGATTTGCGTGGCGATCTTGTGGACGTCGACTATGGGCTGATGGCTGGCTCGTTCACTCGAAGTCACATTTCATTGCTGCTCATGGATGGGTTGATGATGGAAGAGGGAGTCGAGGTCGAACAGGTTGACCCCGAGCGTCCTTATCAGTCGTACATGGTGGCCCAGTCGGCTCGCGATTCGGTCCTCATTCACTATTTGCAACCGAGTCGTATTTACCCTGATAGCGACGAGACGGATCGGGCATTCGAAGGCCAAAGTAAATGGGATGGTTCAGCTTTTGATAGCCAGCACCCGCATGAGGGCACCGCGGGCTTCGATGCCAGCATTCACAGAGCCCTGACAGCCGGTGAAAAATACCTGTTGATTCTGGCTGCGGACATGGGCGCTCAGTACTACAGCCTCGAGAACGTACCAGGACGAGAATAACAAGGAGCCGAGTTGATGAACTTAAAGAAAAAATTGTACGGCTGGGGTTCCTGGGGTTTGCTGTGTTTTGTGCTGGGCCTGGCTCCGAGTGTTGCCGTCGCGGGAGTGGGGGCATCGTATGGCAGCCTTCGCAACGCGATCGCCACCAACAATCCCGACACGATCATGGCGCAACTCGAGCGCGCCGAAAAACTTCCATGTCGAGCATGCATCGAGCTCGTGATGCCTTTGATTGACGATCGACGCATTGAGGTTCGGGATGTGGCGGCATGGTGGCTGGCAAAACGTGCGATACGGACCGAGCTACGCGATGCGATGATCGGGCGCTTGATCTCGGGTGGCACGATATCGGCGCGAAACGCTGCCGAGGTTCTTGGGCGCTTCATGCATCCGGACGCCCTTGAAGCCCTGGAGTTCGCATTGCTGGATGAAGAACTGGGAGATGCGGCCCGTGTGGCCGCGGCGACGGCAATTGCCACGATCGGTCACGGTTCAGGAAAGGAAATTTTAGAAGCGGGACTCAATGCGAGATCGGTTGCGGTACGAGTGGCAGCCGCGACGAGCTTACGAGGCATTCGAGGAAATTCCGACGGGCTCGCTCTCATTCCGTTGCTTGGAGACGATGATCCAAGGGTTGTCTCTGCAGCATCGTTGAGTTTGGGCGCCCTTGAGGAGTGGCGTGCGGTGCCGGAGCTGATCGGGGTGGCGGATTCGGACGGGTTTTCCGCGAGAGCGCGCATGAATGCCTGCTGGGCCCTGGGACAAATCGGTGACACCTCCGCAATGGAGGTCCTAAAAAACATTTCGCAAGATGATCCGGACACCCTCGTGCGCAGCGCCGCGAGAACCGGATATTTCAAGCTCCTGGGCCGTTAGGTTCCGCGGGGGGGCGGCTACACTGGGGATTCGTACAGTGATTTTTTGTGGGGTGAGGTGTCGAGTCGGTCCGAGTGTAGAATCTGGTTTGGAGACGGTGAGTACGAGCATGCAAAGTATTGCCAAGTGGACACGGAACCCCACTCACTCCGCCGAGTGGTTTGTTGGACTTGCGGGAGCCCTCATGGCCTCGGCGTGTACAAATCCGGCTGTCGAGTCGCAGACCTATTTCGAGCAGCGAATTCGACCTATTGTTCAAGAGAATTGTGTGTCTGGAACCGCGGACAATCGGTGTCACGTCGAGTCGGAGGAGGGGGGCCTGGGCAATGGTGAAGCCATGGGAAACTTTGACATGAGCTCCCTTGAGGCGATTCAGTCGCGTCCAGAGCTGCTATCGGCCTATGGCACTTACACAGACCCTGTCTTGTTGCTGAAGGCGGCGAAGCCCAACGAGCTTTCGATTCGTTACGATGGCGCAAGCTACAGCAGCGAAATCCTTCATGCTGGCGGTGGAATTTTGTCGCGCAACAGCGAGGCTTTTATCGAGCTGCAGAGCTGGCTGGCCAATGGCGCGACCAAAGATGGGGTTGCTCCGCCGTCCCCGCCGCTGCAGGGCGTCGGTGACTGTTTCGATACGCTTCGCCCCGACGTCGAGCCCTTTCTTGACCAGGCGACTGGGGCTGGCTATGATCGTTTTGTCGCCGATGTACAGCCGATCTTGCTGGATCGCTGTAGTTTCGAGAGCTGCCACGGAAATGCGCAGAGCGATTTGTATCTTGCGTGCGACTCGTCGCCGAAGGCCCTGCGTCACAACTACATCTCTGCCCGATCGTTTGTCGCAAAAGAGACTGACCGGAGCGAATTGTTGCTGCGTCCCTTGTTGCCCGCCTCCGGGGGGGTCGCCCATTCCGGTGGCGATATCTGGGTGAGCGCGGACGATCAGGAACTCGAGGTGCTTCGCGATTGGGCGAACGAAGTGGGGCCGCTCGAGGCCGCTGCAACGACTCCAGAGTATGAATATTTTGTGGATAAGGTCATGCCTGTCCTGCTGCGTCGGGGCTGCGCCATGCCCCAGTGCCATAGCCCACACGGTTTTAACGACTATCGGCTTCGGGCCGGTTCGCGTGGCTTTTTCAGCCCCTTGGCACTTCGCCGAAACTACGAAACGACCCTGCATGACTTCGTCAATATCGACGGGAACGGGCCCAACTCGAGCCGGATCCTCGCCAAGAATGTGGCTGCGGACCACGGGGGGATTCGTCATCGGGCGGGCATCGTGCTTCTTGAGGATCGTGACCGGGGAGGCGATCCGACAACATGCGCAGAGGGGCCTGAGGAAGAGCGCAGCGCGTATTGTACCTTGGTGCGTTGGATCTCGTTGGAGCGGGCGGCCGCGGTGGAGGAAGGGAGGGTCGACGCCATGGTCGAAGACGACGAGATCATCGCCTTCTATATCGATCGGCCTGTCGATGCCGATCGCGCGATCGATTTTTCTACTTTCCGCGGTGATGCCCAGCTCATGCGGATGTCGATGCGCTTCGATGCAGAGGGGCGGATCGATCCCGGCACGGCAGGAGAGCCGAGCGAGGTCGACCTTTCGGGTTGCGCCGAGTTCTCGCGCTTGGACCTGGACGTTCGTGCTCCCGAGGTTTCGGGCGATGGTCGCCGTCTGGTCTTTGCGCTAAGAGCGGGCGAAGACGACGGTCTCAATGTCTATTCCGCCCGCCTCGATGGCAGTGATTGCGAGAAGCTGACTTCCGACGGAGGCGAGATTGCCGATGGCGTGAAAATTCACAACTTTGACCCTGTGTATGTTCCCGCAGATGCCCAGAACAACCCCGGTGGTGCGATCGTATTTGCCAGCACTCGAGCAGGAGCCTCAGGGGCGGCGAACTTGAGTCCTCGCTACGCGCTGCCGGCGTCGAATCTGTGGCGAATGGAGTTGACCGGCAAGAATCCCGAGCAGATGACCGTTCTAAACGGCTCCGAACTCTCCCCTGCAGTGATGAAAAATGGTCAAATCACGATGACCACCGAAAAAGCGACGCGGAGTCTGTACCAACTGTCGGGTCGAAGAATCAATTGGGACTTGAGCGATTACCACCCGCTGCTCGCCCAACGGGCGACCATCGGCTACGAGCAGGCGACGGAGATTCGAGAGGGCTTGGATCGAAATTTTCTTGTGATTCTCTCGGACAGCGGCGCCCATTTTGGCGGTGGAGCCCTTGGAATTTTTAATCGCAGTATTGGGCCGTTTCACGTCGGACAAAAAAACAACAGCTTTGTCGATGCCTTGCGGGTGATCGGGGACGCCGAGGCTGGGCGAGGACCAGCATCGGGCGCATTCCGGTCTCCTTATCCCGCGCCGGACGGCCGCATCTTGGTCAGCTATGCAGCCGGATCTCTAGACCTCATGGCGATGGGCGAAAACGTCGATTTCGATTTGGCTTTGATTCGCCCAGAAGACGGCGTTCGGACGATCGTCGCCGGCGGAGGGGACGGACGATTTCAAATCGAGGGAGTACTGGCGTACAGGCGCGCTTCCGACGGAGTTTTTGTGAATGTTCCAGAGCTTGTTTTTGGTGGCACCTCCGGTGCAGCGGGCGACGAACGCGCTTGGGCCCATTTTCCTGACGCACCCATGCTGGCGACCTTGCTGACCCACAATGTGCGTAACGATCGCAATTTTGCGGCGGTCGAAAGTGCCGACGAATTGGCGGTGTATCTCGCCAAGGCACCATCGGCGAGTTGGGATGGCACCTTTCAGGACTGGGATCTCGCTGGAACGGTTCCGTTGGAGTCCGATGGTTCCGTTTACGTCGACCTTCCAGCCTCGGTGCCGGTGATTCTTGAGCTTCGCAAGGACGGCGAAGCCGTGTTGACGATGACCGAAGAGCACCAGTTCGGCCCCGGGGAGCAGACGAGCTTGGGGGTGAGCCGCATCTTTTTCGATGGCGTGTGCGGGGGATGTCACGGGTCGATTTCGGGCCGCGAGCTGGATGTCGTTGTCAACCAGGACGCGCTGACCGGCGCGAGCATTTCTCTGAGTCGGCCACAGCCGAGCGCAATTCCCGGCTCATCGATTTAGCGCTCTTGCGGGGTTGTGTCTTTCCGGGACGCATGTGGTAGCTTTGGCGACCTTTCGGGGACGACAAATGAAGCAAATGCGTATTGGATCGACGGTAATGTTCTCTAGTTTGGCCTTAGCGATGATGGTCGGATGTGCCAACACCGGCGGCGCGCCAGCCTCTGAGGTCGCCGATGACGAAAACCTCATCGGCGCATCGGCGACCTACAGCGACGAAGCGGACAGCGAAGAGACCCTGGACGAACGCTACGGCGCTCGCTCGGAGCTCTCCGCAAAATCGAAGCCGAAGGAAAAATGCCGAGGCAAGGGAAAAAAACGAAAGTGTTCGATGGTCGATCCGACGCCTAAGGTGTCTGCGGCCCATGGCGCGCGAACCTTTATCGGCGATTTTCGTTGGGGCATGGATGCCAAGGCGGTGATGGATCAGTTGACCCGTCAGATTTCGGATGAATACGACAAAAAGCAGTCCGAGACGAACGACGCCAACGTGCAAGACGCGAATCGTGCATGGAAGCGTGATCAAATCACGAGCGTAGCGAAGAGCCACGTCCGGTTTGACTCCGCCGCACATCACAAATGGGGCGTGAGTGTCATCCAGTTCGACTACATGGATGACGAGGGCGAGGAGATGGTTTGGATCAAAGGAGCGACTCTGAAGAAATTCTACTTCTTCAGAGATGGTGAGCTCTGGAAAATCAACTACGCCTACGGAAAGCAGGCCTTTCCGGGAATGGACTACAAGGGAGTTCTCGACAGCAAGTTCAAAAAATGGTTCGGTGTGATGCCTGAAGAAAAGGCTAAGCTCGATCCGAAGACCCAGGTCCCTCTGGTGAACTACGTGCAATGGGACAGTCAAGACGGCGACCGCATTCGTGCCTACGACATGATGGAGGTCCATGGCGTCTTTCTGGTTTCGGTCGTGAGTGGCAACGCGGAGGATTCGATTGGGGAGCGCCTCCCCAATATGGCGAAGGAGCGAGCATTCGACGAAGAGGTCGGCGACGTGCTTGGTGGATCTGATATCTGTTACGACGAAGAGGGCAACATGATCGAAGACGCTGAGCGCTGCAAAGAGTTGCGAGGCTTCTAGCGAACCAACTTCGCTCGGCATCTTCCGAAGTTGGTTCGGGCATAAAAAAGGCCGGAGATTCCGGCCTTTTTTATTGGTTTTGGATTTTTAGCGCGAAGACCGGGATCCTTGTTTAAAGTAAATTCGAGCCTGGGGAAGCCCTTCAATAGGCTCACCTCCGTGGGTGGCATCGACGATCTTCATAGAGAGGCCGGGGGGCTGTTCTCGCGGGACGGGTCCGTGCGGAATATCGCCGACGAAGGACTTCATGAAGTCTGCCCAGAGTGGCGTGGCGGTTGTGTAGCTAGCTTCTTCGTCGCCAAGTGAGCGCTCATTTCGGTCGTCAAAACCGAGCCACGCGGCAGTGACGTGGCGTGATGTGAAACCAATAAACCATGTATCCGTGGTGAGGTCGCTCCACTGCCCCTGTCGTTTGTAGCGACCGGATGCGCTCCCGCTCTTGCCGGCCACGGGCACCTTCGCGCGAGACGCTCGACCGCCGATTCCGGCGGTAACGACCTCGCGTAATAGACGCGAAATCAAGAATACAGATCGTTCGTCAATGATCTGTTTGGGTGGGTGTATAGCGAGCGCAGCCATTCGATCGATACGGCCAGCGACGTCCATGGCGCCGTCGTGGGGGTGGCGTCGATCGAGGCGTAGTTTGCCATTCTTGTCGACGACGCGGCGGATGTATACGGGGTCTTGACGGCTCCCGCCCCGTGCGTATGTCCCGAAGGCCCGGCTGAGCTCGTCCATTTGCATACAGGAGGTCCCAAGCGACAGCCCCTTGTCGGCGATGAGCTTTGTCGTGATTCCCAGTTTCCGGGTCCAGGCGACGACTCGCTCGGCGCCTATGGCGAGAAAAAGGCGGATCGAGGGGGTGTTTAGCGACTTTATCAGCGCAGTGCGCAGCAGGACCTTGCCATCGACTGTCTTGTCGATATTTCGTGGGTTCCATTCCTCACCGGGCTCGGGTTCCCACGGCTTCGCTTCGAGGATCGAGTCCATTTGCCAATCGCCCAGATCGAGGGCGAGACCGTAGTAAAAGGCTTTGATCACGGATCCCGGGGAGCGGCACGCCTGGGTCGTGCGGTTGTACTGCGATCGGTCATAATCAAGACCGGCTCCCATGGCCTCGACGTAGCCGGTTACGTGATCGAAGGTAAACAGCGCGGCCTCGACGAGGGGGCGCTGTTCAAGCCGCACGGTGGGGATACGTTCTTCGGTCGCCTTTGAGGCCGGGCGTCGCGTCAGACTGGGCGCTGGAACGGATCGGACCCAGACGACGTCGCCCGCTTCGAGGACCGTGCGAAGGTCGTGTGTAATGTGTCCACTGATGCCGGTGTAGCGGTCGTAGGCGCCAGCCCAGACCGCATTGCGGAGCGGAAGTGCCACTTCGATCGAACCGACGTGGAGTTGAGCCGTTGACCGATCGAGGGAGTTGACGAGCGCGAGGTACCAGCGCCCCTTCTCTTCGAGCGGGCCGGACCCGTAGAGGTCATGGCTACGGGAAAGAAATATTTCACGACTTTCTTCTTGGTCGAGGTGCGCGACCGGCCCGCGATAGCCGTGGCGGTGGTCGAGTTTACGGGTGGCGCGGAGGATCGAGGCCTCCGCGAGCCGCTGAAGTTCCAGCTGTGCCGCGGTCTCAATGATAAGACCGTCGTGGAGAACGGACTCTTCGCCAAGCGACTTGATGACCTCTCTGCGCGCCTGTTCCGCGTAGGCGGGTGCTCGCCACCGAAAATTATCTCGCCGAGTCGCCAGTACTAATGTTTCCGACGTCGCCGTATCCCGCGCACTTTTCGTGATTAAATCGGCCTCGACCATGTCCTGCAAGACGATCGCTCGTCGATGAATTGCGCGTTTTTCGCTAGCGACCGGATTGTAGTATGACGGGGCCCGCGCCATTCCGGCGATAAGCGCAGATTCCGCAAGTGTAAGCTCATCGAGATCTTTGTTGAAGTAACGGCTCGCTGCGGAGCGCACGCCGTAGGCGCCGTGCCCAAGAAAAATCTTGTTGAGATAGATCTCGAGTATCGCGTCTTTGCTGAGCCGAGAATCAATACGAAGCGCAAGAATCGCCTCTCGAATTTTCCGCGCGAGGGTTTGTTCCGAATTCGCAAGAAAACTCTTCGCCACTTGTTGGGTGATCGTCGATCCCCCCTGGCGGATTGTACCGGAACGATAGTTGGCGACCATTGCTCGAGCCAGGCCCCTGAAGTCGAGACCGTGGTGATCTTCGAAGCGCCGGTCCTCTGCAGCGAGAAAAGCGGCGCGGAGGTCTGTGGGGACGGAGTCGAGGGGAGCGTAGGCTCGATGCTCCCTTGCGATCTCTGAAATTAGCACCCCGTCGTTGGCATAAATACGAGTAATTCCAGGTGCTTGCCCAGCATAGTTCGACACTTCATTGAAGTTTGGAAGTTCGCTCGCGAAGTGTCGATAGACTTTCAACCCACCAAATATGCATGCCAGACCGACCAGGAAAAACACGAGAACCCCATAACGAAATAGCCAGCCAAAAAGGCCGGCCATCCGCGCGGGGTTTTGTACCCAGACTCTGGGTCGTTGTTTCCCCGCAAGGAGGACGCGAGTCCTACTCTGCTGGGGCTGCGGGCTTTTCATCGCCACCCGCTGGGGCTGCCGCCGAGTCTGCGTCTTGGGCGCCAAATGTACCGCCCTCGAACTTCTCGAAGGCCTTGATTGCGGCTTTCTCGGCTTCGTTCAACTGCTCAAGCCGCTGCATGATGTTGGCGCGCAACCGCTTGTTCTCCTGAGTCACGTTGTGCTCCGGCTTCTCGCCGATGGCGTATTTGAAGACCGTACCTTGGGGAAGCAACAGCTGGACTTCCTGTTTGGATACGACCGCCGTCGGTCCACCGATCGTCTCTTGAACGACGAGATGGGTCGATTTTTTCGGATCTTTGCACGGGACAGGAGTCTTCCCATCCGCGCCGACTCCGCATGCGAGATCGGCGACAGCGACCAGTACAGCTCCGTTCTTGACGGATCGTACCGCGAACGCCGCGGGACCCTGCTTGTTGGCGCCGAGGATCGCCGCATTTTCGTTCACGAACTGAGCCCAGCTGCCCAAATCGAAGATCAAGCGGTTCGACAGGTCGTAGAGGTCGAATACTTTCTTGACCGCAGGGCCTGGCATCGCCGCCATCTCGTAGCCGAAGAGATCACTGATCTCAGGATGATCTTTGAACTTCTGGGTCACGACGGCAGTGACGGCTTGTGCGCCGGCTTTGCCATCAGCAGCAACCGCCTTGGTGAGGTCCCCCATCTTGAGACTCACTGACGCGCGTGTCTTCTTGATGGCGTTGATCTCGTCAAAAATGACCTTGCCCTTGATCATCGAGGCGCCTTGGACCTCTTCGGCGTAGCTCTTCTTCGAGAGCAGGTACCCACCCATCGCGCCAACGGCGATACCGGCTGCCGCGATCAAGGCCATCAGGCCGGCCTTTGAGTCCTTGGGCATTTCCGATCCAGAATCGTCGATGATTCCTGCATCGGGATCGAAGCCACCGGCGTTGAAACCACCTCCGCGAAGCGGATCTTGCAAAGCGGGTTCCGCTTGGACCGGTGCGACCGCTGTGGCAGGCGGCGACTCGTTCAGAGACGGAGCCGCTGTCGGGATCGTTGAGGAGATAGCATCGTCAACAGGAGTCGGCTCCGGTGTGGCACCGACTTCGGCAGGGGATGCAGGGGCGGGGGCAGCGGCAGGCGCGGCTGCAGCGGGAGGCATAGGGGCCTCGGCCGCGGCGGGCAATGAAGGTTCAGCCGACTTGGCGGCTTTCTTTGCAAGGCGCGCTTTTAGTGCGCTGAGGTCCTTACCTTTTTTTGGTGCGCTCAAAAGACCAACTCCGTGTGTGTGGGGCGGGGGGTGAGTTTCTCACCCGGTGTGGCGTGGTCGATGATCAGGATCGCTCATCGACAGCGTCGCACAGTAGTGACATGCAAGTGAATGTGTCAACGCTCTGGCCTCACTTCACTGTGCATGAAAGCAGGAATTCGAGTCCACGGCGTAAGATTGGTCGGGATCACTTCTGCGTGAAGTTCGCAAAACTGATATAGGTAACAAAACGTAGGGCGTTCGATGAGATTGAGCCGCAGGCTGTAAAACGTGTGGTTTGCTGGGTCACATCTGTATGCCGGTCGTAGCCGGATCCAGAAGGATTGTCCGCTCTTCCACCCAGATTCGCGGGTGTACGGGAGATGCGCGACGTTCAGAAGAGCCGTCCCTTTGGCGAGCGACCTCTGGAGAATGATCTCAAGGCGCCTGATTTCGGGCGAAGGGTGGTTTCGCTGGCCGGCAGTGGTATGGCGGAGCGAGTGAAATCACAGAAGCAGCGTGGAGAGGGAGACTCGACGTCGACCATAGAAGCGCCGCCGTTGAATCCACTCCGGCTGGTGCTCTCGACCTTTGGCGTGTTGTTCGGCGTGGGGGTGTTGGCGTGGACCTTGGCATATTTTTTTCGTGAGACGCTGCTTTCGCTGAGCGCATGGTTTGTCGACAGCTTCGGCGGTCCTGGCATTGCCGTCGGTTTCTTCATCCCAGACGCGTTTACGATCCCGTTGCCGAACGACATGTTTTCGTTTTTTGGTGTGATGGGGGGGATCGGGTTTCTCGAAGTTGTATTTTGGGGTTCTTTGGGCAGTCTCCTCGGAGGGTCTACGGGCTGGATGATCGGTCGCTGGTGCATAAGTGACCGTCCGGTCCTAAGGCGGTTTATCGAACGGAAAGGGGGCGACGAGATCGAGCGTCAGCTTCAACGCCATGGAGCCGTATTTTTGGCGATCGCCGCGATCACGCCCCTGCCTTATTCTGTGGTGTGTTGGGCCGCGGGCGCCAGTAAGATGCCATATCGGCGCTTTATCGCCATCTCCTTGCTGAGAATTCCCCGGGTCTCGTTCTACCTATGGTTGCTCCAGATCGGCGTCCTGCAAGTCGTGGGTTAGACGTGTGATGAGGGATTCGCTGCCAGTGCTGGCTGTGTTTGGGGGAAGCTTCGATCCGCCGCACCTGGGTCACGCGATGATGCCTAGCTATCTACTGGCTGCTGGCCACGCGGAGCGCGTGCTTGTCGCGCCGTGTTTCGCGCACGCGCTCGGTAAAAAAATGCGTCCATTTTTGGAACGTGTCGCCATGACCCGCGCGGCGATGGCCGGATATGGGAGTGGCCGGGGCGCTCGAGTCGAGGTCAGCGATGTCGAAGCTAGAATTTTCGCCGCCAACGGCGGGGCCCCCAGCTACACCCTCGATTTGCTTGAGACCGTGCAGAAGAGCCACACCGAGTGGCGGATTCGACTCGTTATCGGGAGCGATATTGTCGAGTCTGGGGAGACTGAAAAATGGCACCGCTGGTCCGAGATCGACTCACGTTTTGATCCGATCATTGTGCCGCGAGCTGGATTCTCGGCCCCGAATGAGGTCCTGTTGCCGGACGTGAGCAGCTCGAGAATCCGCGCCTTGTTGCGGTCGGGAATTGAGGGGGAGTCGATGGGGGCGGCGAGCGGGTATGCGGAGCTGCGGCGCTTGTTGCCGGCGGCTGTCATTCCGCGATTGACCGCAAGTCGTCCGCGAAAACGAATCTTGCTCGTCGGTCGCGGTCACGCTTTTTCTAACGTGGAGCGATGGCTATCCTCGCGAGGTTTCGAGCCCCGTGGAATCGGCGGACGGGGGGTCGTGGACGGTAGCGAAGGGCTACCAGACCAGATTGAGACCTATATGGGCGTGTGGTTGTTGTGCGCGGATCCGCATCTACCTGAGGTGGCCCGAGCGCTTGTCGGCCAGCGAGGACAGGGGTTACCCCCGGGGATGCCGGTGCTGCATGCCGCAGGCGCGCTGATTGCGGCTGATTCCCTGGCGGGGCTGGCGGCTGCGGGGCACCCCGTAGGGACGATGCATCCGATTTGTAGTCTGCGATCCGAGCGGGACAGCGATGACTTGATGCAGGCAGGTTTCGGGGTCGAGGGCGCGCCACGAGCTCGCGAGTTGGCCCTCGAGCTTCTCGGTCCTCAGCCGTGGATCGATCTGCAAGGTTGTGATGCGATGCAGAGGCAGCGGTACCACGGCGCATGCGCGTTGTTGGCCAATCACCTCGCGGTGCTCTGGGATGCAGCGACCCAGTTGTTGGGTGAATTCGGCTCCCAGGTCGGCGGGAGGGGGACGGATCGTCACGGGGACCACCAGGCTGTACTTGGGACTTTGCTACGGTCTTCGATGGACAACCTTCTGCAGCTGGGTATCCCGGCAGGGGTCACGGGCCCGCTCGCCCGGGGCAACCGAACGGCGGTCGCGGCCCATCTTGAGGCGCTCTCGGCGGTCGCCGGCGGCAGAGAGTACATCGACCTCTATCGAGTCCTCAGCGAGCGCCTTGAACGACTGCTTTCGAGAACCGCGTAGGCGGATTCCCAAAATATATCCAATGTCGCGCAAGACGGGCGCGGAACTGCGGGGCGGCGGGCAACAACAACTGTAGTCCCCAATGATTCGCCGGCGAATGGCTGATCAACAAGAGTACAGGTCCATGTCTCGACATCTGAATCCATCATCACCGAACCGTCGCGCATCCGTGCGCATGTCTATTTCTTTCGCCGCAGTTGTCGCGTGCACAATCTCCGTATCTTGCGAGCGAAGCGGTTCGACAGTCTCGCCTGGGCCGGAGATGGGCGCGAATAGTGCGCCTTATCGCAGCCTCGGAATTGTCCTGCCGGACCTCAGCGGAGATGATTTTGAGATTGTGAGCGAGACCCCCGATGATCTCCATGTGCTTGTATTTTGGGAGGTGTGGTGCACGCCGTGCCATTCGGAGCTCTTTGAGGTGGATCAGATGTGGCGCGAAATGCGCGATCGAGGGCTGCACGCGTACGGAATTAGTGTAGATGGGCCCGATACGGTCGCTCGGGTGCCTGGATTTGTGCTCTCGAAGGGCTACGAGATGCCAATCCTCCTTGACAGCGAGACGCAGCACCTGCCTGTGTACAATCCCGGAGGAGGGTGCCCCTTTTACGTCGTGTTGGATGCCGATGGCGCGGTATTGGATGCCCACGAGGGCTACGTAAAGGGCGATATGGACCGTCTTCGGGCGTTCTTGGTGGAGCGTATGGGCCCCGACGCGTAGACACAGGGACAGAGGGGATCGCCTGTGGCGATTGCCCTCTACGAGTTCCTTGGTCGAGAGTTACGATAGTGCGACAGAATGCCGCACCAATTGACAAGGCGCGCCTTGCTCTCCGACTACGTTGCTGTAGGGTCAAAACATGACACGTCTCGCAACCTCGGTATTCTCGCTCGTCGCCCTGTCAACGTTTGCAGTCACAGGCGCGGCCTGTGATGCATCTCCCGCCGGCTCGGGAAGCGACAACGAAGAGTCTTCCGCGGCCGATGACGATGGGAACAGCCAAGGCTCCGCGGACAGCACAGAAAGCGGCGACGATGACGGAGAGAGCTCGGGCAACGCCGGAGACGGAGACGGAGACGGAGACGGAGACGGCGCAGCCGGAGGGGATTCCCAGCAGGAGACCGCTTGTGGAATCCTGGACGCTGGGAATGTGACCGAACTCATCGCGCCGATGACTCAAGCAGACGCCAATCAGGCGATCATGATGCCGTCTGAAACCACCGCCTACAAGATCACGCTGAACGTGAATCCTGACGGTGGATATATTGGTTGGGCGGATATGTTGCTTCCCGATTGGGGATCCACACAGGCGATTTTCGCGGGTGAAGGGTTTGAGTACGAGCTGTTTAGAAACGACGAAATCGATCCTCTCAGCAAGGGGCCGAACCCCGCTTGTCCGGAGCTGACTGACGAGCGCGTCTTTTTTGCTCACTGGAACGACGCCCAAGTTAAGTTCACGAGCGATGACCAGTTTGAAATCTGGTTCATGTACTTCAAAGCGGCCTAACTTGGTCTAGCTACCATGCGTCGTGTGTTTCGAAAAACTTACAGATTCGGGCTGTTAGGCCTGGTAGCTTACGTTTTTTGTTGTTCGCCTGGTGGTTCCAGTGATGATTACGACTGGGGTCTTCCCGATGGTGTCGATCCTCCGCAGGTGCCGGAGGACAACCCGCAGACCCTAGAAAAGGTGGAGCTCGGTCGCTATCTATTTTACGATACGCAACTCTCGGACCAAGACAATCGGGCGTGCGGTGTTTGCCACGAACAGGCGAAGGCCTTCACCGACACCTTCCCACGGGCGGTGGGGACGAGCTTCGAGCTTCATCCGCGCAATACCCCGTCGTTGACGAATGTTGCGTATTTTACATCGATGACGTGGATTGATCCGACAGTTAACGTTCTCGAGACTCAGCTTCTTGCGCCGCTGCTTGGGCACGATCCCATCATCGAGATGGGTATGGGTGGGCAAGAAGACCTGTTGTTGGATCGTCTAAAGAGTCGTGACGACTATCAGACATTGTTCCCCCTAGCCTTCCCTGGCGAGCAAGATCCGTTCACCATCGAAAACATCGCGCGCGCGATTGCGTCGTTTGAACGGACGATCGTTAGCTGGAATTCCGCGTATGATCGCTTTCAACGTGGGGAGCTCGATGCCATCTCGGAGTCCGCAATTCGTGGGCGAGACCTTTTTTATGGCGATGCCCAGTGTGGACGTTGTCACGGCGGTCCACTGTTTAACGCGACGACCGACGAGGACGGTGAGATTCTGGAGGCTCACGGTTACTTTAATACGGGTCTCTACGATATCGATGGGGCTGGTAGCTATCCGTTGGGCCACGAAGGGCGAATGGAGAAGACTGCGGATCCCGAGGACATGGGATCTTTCAGGACGCCAAGCCTGCGCAATGTCGAGATATCACGTCCGTATATGCACGATGGGAGCGCGGATACCCTGGATCACGCGATTCGCATTATGGCGGAGGGGGGACGAGACAACCTATCAGGACCGAACGTTGGCGATGGCCGAGCGAACCGATTCAAGTCTCCGTTGCTTGAGGACCTCGGTCTCGACGCATCCCAACTGGAGGACCTTGGTGCGTTTTTACGTTCGCTGACAGATCATACTTTCCTTGAAGATGAGCGACTCGCGTCGCCCTATCCGGAATTTGTGCCGGTGTTTCCCACCGGATCAAAGTAATTTCAGAAGCGGAGGGTCCGGCCGCAGTTGATCATCTTCGACTGCGATTGGCGCCACCGCACGCCCATTTTCTAGTACCTAGCGAATGCCGCTGTGGGGGCCAAAGGCTGGTAGCTTCGCGGTGGTGAAGCTTGAAAAGATTGCCTTTGTGGGGCTCGGTACGATGGGGGCGGGAATGGCTCGGAATCTGGTGGAGGCTGGGTACCCGGTGGTGGGATACAACCGAACCCGGGTCAAGACGGACTTGCTCGTATCTGCGGGGGGGGCTGCGGCGAGAACCCCCGCCGAAGCAGCCAGAGAAGCCGACGTGGTGGTTTTATGCGTATCAAACGACGCCGCGGTGGACTCTGTGGTGTTCGGGAAAAACGGGGTACTATCGACTCTGAGAACCGGTGCGTTGGTGCTGGACTGTGGAACCACTGGCCAAGACCTAACCCGCCGAATGAGCCAGGTTTGCGCGGATGCTGGCGTTGATTTCTTGGATGCGCCGGTGACAGGGAGCAAGCTGGGCGCCGAGCGCGGGACGTTGACGTTCATGATTGGGGGCCCGGGCTCCGCGGTTGAGCGTGCGACAAAAATATTCGCGGCGATGGGAAAACACAGCGTGCATGTCGGTGAATCCATTGGCATGGGGCAAGCGGCAAAATACAGCCTGAACATGACCCAGGCCGTGGTCTTGCAGGGCATTTTAGAGGGGTACACGCTGGCGCGGAGCATGGGGGTGCCGCTGGCGAAGATGGCCGAAATCTACGAGCATAGCGCCGGCAAGACCGGGGTCGGGGGGTTCAAGACGCCCTACTTGCAGGCGGCCGATTTTACCCCACATTTTCGTCTCGATCTCATGCACAAGGACCTGCATCTTGCCTTGGAGCAGGCGGCGTCGAGACGGATACCGCTGGCTGCCGCGAGCGCAGTGTGCGGGATCTACGATCAGGGAGTGGCCGAAGGACTTGGGGGGCAGGATTTTCTCGTATTGGCGACCTTGTTGGAGCGATGGTCGGGGGTGCAGCTGCGCGATTGAACGGACGAGGGCCGATGACCCCCGGTCACTTGCCAAGAAATTCGCGGGACGACGAAGCGCTGGTAGTTTCGGCCCGTGCTCGCTGCTCTCAACGCCTTTGTGCGCCACCTACAGCTCGAACGGCGCTACTCCAAACATACGATCCGGGCCTACCGGCGTGATGTTGAGGCGCTGATCGGAAGTGTTGCGAGGCGCCACGAGGGGCGAGCCGCGGTGCTTGGCGACCTCAATGTGCGAGAGGTGCGAGCGCTTCTCGCGGAGATGCATGAGGAGTGTTCGGGCAGCACTCTCGGTCGGCGTCTCTCGTGTCTTCGAACCTTCGGTGAGTTTTGCCGGCGGCAGGGGCTGATCTTGGAAAACGAGGTTGTGCTGCTACGGAGCCCGAAGAGTCGGCGTTTGTTGCCAAAAGCTCTCCCGGTTGAGGACGTCACTCAAATGATCGATGGGGTGCAGCGCCCTGGACCCGTCGGAGCGCGCGATCGTGCGCTCGTCGAGGTTCTCTACGGAGCGGGTCTGCGAGTGAGCGAGGCGGTTGCCCTCGATCTGCAGGCCCTTCAGTGGGAGGCGTCTCGGTTAACAGTCCGAGTGCTAGCGGGCAAGGGGGACAAAGACAGAATTGTGCCGCTTGGTAGCCGTGCCGCGCAGTCCATACGGCTCTACTTGGCGTGTCGGGAGCAGATGCTTCGTCCCTCGGCGAATGAAGATGCGCAAAAAGCGATTTTTCTTGGGGTCCAGGGGAGGCGATTGTGTGTACGAAGCGCAAGAGACGTCGTCTATCGGCGGTGCACCGTATCGGGAGCTCGCGCGAAGTTGGGTCCGCATAGCCTCCGGCACAGCTTCGCTACTCACCTCCTAGAGAGCGGCTGCGATCTGAGGACAATTCAGACCATGCTGGGCCATGCGAGCCTGTCCACCACCCAGCGCTACACCCATTTGAGCATGGGAAAAATTATCGACACCTACGAGGCTAGCCATCCGCGTGCCAAGTCTACCCCGCGCGTGGCGAATGCCGACGGACAAGACACGGGTACACGAGGGGCTCGGACTCAGCCTCGTGGGATCGCTAAATTTGAGGACCTCGATGTTGAGCTCTTAGATCCCAAACGGTGATCTGAACGGCTGAGTTCGGGCTAGAAGTGAGTCGAGACGAGAAACGTCCTGGAGGGGAGGGTACACAGTCTGATTTTCGGGTGTAGAGAAAGGTAAGTTCGGATAAGCTGCGTGCAATGTCGCTACGACGCGGTGACACCCTGTCAAAAATCGAGGCGGGGAGACTTCAAGAATTTCCGCTCACGCCGGAGGATTTCTTTTTGCTTAGTCGAATTGAGGACGCGGGGACCGTGGCGGAGGCGATCGTCGCTAGCGGCCTTGACCCCGGAGCGGCAGAGGCGATCCTTGAGCGGTTGATAGCGATGGGAGCCCTGATCCCATCGATCGGACACACGAAACTGCCGCAGGACAGGACAGGACGGAGTGAAAATTTACGACACCGCTCGGTCGCGGAAGCGAAGGGATCCGAGCACAGGCACACTGAAGCGAAGAGCCGGAGGGCCCGCCACTTGCGGTCGCAGCTGCTCGGGGCAGGAAGTGCGACCGCGGTAGACCTTTCGAGACGTCAAAGGTCTACCGAGTCAGGCGCAAAGGGCATGAGCGGCGTGGCCGCGAGAGGGAGGGACGCTCCGATTCCGGCGCCGGAGATCTTGCGAGAGCTCGAGGCGGAGGATGATCCGCGCATCGACTCTCAACTTGATATCAGCGCCGAGCAGCAGCGGCGGCTGCTGTGGCTGCGGGACCGTCTCGATTCACTTACACATTTTGAAGTCCTCGGGATCCGTCCTTCGATGGAGTCGAGAGTGATCCGCAAGGCGTACCATCAGACCAGCCGTGAACTCCATCCTGATCGGTTCTACGGGAAGGAAATGGGGCTCTTCGGACCCTTGACCGTGGAGCTTTTTAAGCGAGCCAAGGCATCGTACGAGCTGTTGATGGATGATCGTGGAAGGGCAGCCTACGTGGAGCGTCTGCTCGGCGAAGAGCGACGCAAAAATGCGAACGTCGAGGCCAGTCGACAGCGCGCCGAGATCGAGAGCCGTCGTCGACGAGATCTCGAGGCTGCCGTCCAGGCCAAGCAAGATGCCGAAGCCGAACGCCTCGCCGTTCGAGAGGCCGACAAAAAACGTGAAGAGCGGAGCGCTCGTGATGCGGTACGTCGAGGTCGGGTCCGGGAGCGCCTCCTCGGGGGGGATCGTCGCAGCGACAAGGCGCGAATGCACTTCCGGGACGGCATGATTGAGCTCAAGGCAGGTCGAGAGGGTGCCGCGGCTGGCCTCTTTCGTTTGGCTCTAGATATCGATGAGTCGAACATCGAATACCACCAGCGATGGCATGAGTGCCTAGCGATCGCGCGGCAAAAGAGCGCATCCAAGGCCTTCACCATGGGTCTTCGCTGCCAAGAGATTGGCAAAACTGCGGAATCGGCGCATTTCTTTTGTGAAGCGGCAGATGCGAGCCCCTCGACCCAAAATTTAGCGGAAGCGGCGGGAAGCATCGCCGAGAGTGACCCCACGCGGGCGCGGGCGTACGCGCTATCCGCTCTTGACGCCATGGAAATCGAGGCTCGATCGGGTGGTGGTTTGGCAGGTTCTGCCGCCGGTCGTGTTCATTTGTGCTGCGCAAGGGCGTTCTGGGCCGCGGGTCAGGGGCATTCCGCGAAGGCGCAGCTTGAGGCGGTCCTGCATTTGCTGCCAGGGGACCCAGAGGCCACGACTCTTCTCAAATCGATCAAAGTGACCTAGCCTCGGGCTTGCGCGCGAGGCCTTTGGCCTGGAGCCGCACGGGAACGGGCAACTACCTCCATGGAAAATGTCGTCGGCATCGATCTGGGAACTTCGAATACTGTAGTCGCTATTGTCGAGGACGGTGTTCCAACCGTCATTCCGAACAAGGGGGGATACAAGACCACGCCGTCGATGGTCGCCATTTCAGAGAGCGGCAAGCGGCTGGTTGGACACATAGCGAAGAGGCAGGCGGTGACAAATGCCACGAACACCGTCTACGCAGTGAAGCGGCTGATCGGTCGAAAATGGGATTCTCCCGCTTCCCGCGCGGTTCAACATTCGGCGCCCTATACGGTGGTCGAAGGCCCATTGGGCGATGTCCGTGTTGTTGTCCGCGAGCAGGTGTACAGCGTTCCTGAGGTCAGTGCATTTATATTGCAAGAGCTCAAGTCCATCGCTGAGCAGTACCTTGGGACGACGGTCGAGAAGGCCGTGATCACGGTGCCGGCGTACTTCAACGACAACCAACGTCAGGCGACGAAGGACGCTGGCCGAATCGCGGGTCTCGAGGTTATCCGTATTATCAACGAGCCGACGGCAGCGGCCTTGGCCTATGGGTTTGGAAGAGATCTTGAGCGCCGTGTCGCAGTTTATGACCTAGGAGGAGGGACCTTTGATGTTTCGATTCTCGACATTGGTCATGGCGTCTTCGAGGTCATCTCCACCGCGGGTGACACGTTTTTGGGGGGCGAGGACTTCGACATTCGGGTAATGGATTGGTTGATCCAGAGTTTTCAAGAGAAGACCAGCGTCGATGTGCGAGACGATCGCATGTCCTTACAGCGCCTGCGGGATGCCGCAGAGAAGGCGCGGTGTGAGCTTTCGGTTGCGAGGGAGTCACTGATCGATCTGCCTTTTTTGTATACGACCCCCAACGGGGAGACACTGCATCTCCAAGAGACGCTCACTCGCGATCAACTCGAGGACCTGACTCGCGACCTGGTTGAGCGCACCGTGTCGATCTGTGAGCGAACGCTTACAGATGCGAAAATCGATGCCAGCGACTTGGATGACATCATTCTTGTCGGTGGCATGACGCGCATGCCATTGATTCAGTCGATGGTCGCCAGTTTTTTCGGACATGAGCCATGCAAGGGCGTACACCCCGACGAAGTGGTTGGCCTAGGGGCCGCAATCCAAGCGTCGGCCTTGGTGGATGAGTCACAAGAGTTTCTGCTTCTGGACGTGACGCCGCATAGCCTTGGCATCATGATTGTCGGCGGATATTTTCATAAATTAATCACCCAAAATACGACGGTTCCGACCAGTGCGTCGCATATTTTCACCACGGTTCGCGACAACCAGACTTCTGTGAAAATTTTGGTCTTGCAAGGTGAGAGCGAACAGGCCACCGAGAACGAGTTGCTCGGAGAATTCATTCTGAGCGGATTGCGCAAGGCCCCGCGCGGCCAGGTGGAGGTCAAGGTGACATTTTCGATCTCTGCTGACGGGATTGTGTCGGTGGCGGCACTGGATCTCGAGACTGGGCGCGAGCAGAGCATCACTGTGACCGCGACCTCCGGGCTCACGGAGGAAGAGCTTCAAAAGCTCGTAGAGCAGAGTCAGGGGTACATGGTGGAGTTGCATGCCAACGAAGAGTTCGAGCGGCAACGCCAGTTCGCCGAGAAATTGACGGGGGATGTGAGTGAACTCTTTCCTCAGGTTGAAGGCATCATGAGCGGTACCAGCTTTGGTCGCGACGCGATGAGCAAGGCCCGCGCAGTGCTTGAGCGATCGGAACGCGAGATGCAGTGCAACGATCTACGCACATTGAATGAGGTGGTTGAGAGCCTCGAGCGCACGTTAAATATGTTCCGGGGTGTGGTTCGAAAGACCAATCTCAGCTGAACGCTCCGGCCCGGAGTCGGACCTTCTCGGACCTTCTCGGACCTTCTCGGACCTTCTCGGACCTTCTCGGACCTTCTCGGACCTTCTCGGACCTTCTCGGACCTTCTCGGACCTTCTCGGTCCTTCTCGGACCTTCTCGGACCTTCTCGGACCTTCTCGGACCTTCTCGGACCTTCTCGGACCTTCTCGGACTTGCGTCGCGGAAGCCGGTCTCGCGTTCGCCTTGGCTAACGATTGTTTGTTCTGGGGGGAGGCGGGACGGAGGGCGGAGGGCAAAGCTCGACCTGGAACTCCGCCGGCGGAGGCGACTTTGTTGCAGCACGGTTTGAAAGGATTTTCGTTGGTACGATTTCGCCGACTTCGGGATTTCGTATGGGAGAGGGCCGGCCGAGGGCGGAGGTGGGCCTGTTTCGCGGCTGACGGCCCGGTTGCTTCAAGAATCGTGAGGCGAGAAATGCCACCTCCTGGCGAAGGTCGTCGAGCGTGCCATCGTTGTGGACGATGTAGTCTGCCCGCCTGCGCTTCTCTTCCTCCGGCATCTGGGCTGCGATTCGTTTCGTGACCTCTTCTCGTGTGAATCCGTCGCGTGCCCGGACTCGGTTGATTCGAGTTTCTTGGGGGGCACTGACTAGGATCACAGACTTCATCTCGCCTTGAAGATTCTTTTCAAAGAGCAGGGGGACCTCGTATATGACCACGGGGTGCGACCCCTTCTCGAGCGCGTCGAGAACCTGGTCGTAGCGTTCGCGGATGCGAGGGTGGAGGATGGATTCCAACTGTTTTCGTTTTGTGGAATCACTGAATATGATCTTCCCCATCGATTGGCGGTCGAGGCTACCGCTCGCCGTCAGGACGGCCGTTCCGAAGGCTTTGACGACGTCGTTAAGTCCGTCACTTCCTGGGGCCACGACCATTCGGGAGAGCTCGTCCGCGGAGACCACGGGAATCCCATACCCCTCAAGCAACGCTGCAACAGCGGATTTTCCGCTGCCGATTCCGCCGGTCAGACCAAAGACATTCATCGCGTTACAGTAGCAGTCCTAAGTGCGTGTGGTGAAAGCTCGGGGGACACAAGGATTGTTGCGGATATCGCGCCGCGTGTGCTCTGTTTTGGGGGATGTATAGTCGATGGGCTCATGTCTTCTTTTCCTCATCACGGCAAGTTTCGCCTGCTGGACGCCACCTTTGAAACCAGTGCGCCAGATCTGGAAAATTGCCCGCGCGACGGGCTGCCGGAAATAGCCGTGGCCGGTCGATCGAACGTGGGAAAGTCGAGTCTGCTGAACGCTTTTTCCACTCGTCGGGGTCTCGCACGAGTGAGTCGCTCCCCGGGTCGCACCCGTCTGCTCAATTTTTTTCGGATCCGAACGGAGGCCACCGATGCTGCCAATGGCAAGCAGAGAATGGAGTTTCATTGGGTTGATCTTCCCGGCTACGGCTTTGCGAAGGCGAGAAAAAGCATACGAGAGACCTTTGGCCCGATGATTGAGGGGTATCTCGCGGGACGGACGACACTACGAGGGCTTGTTGTCCTGATCGATATACGCAGAGGGCCCGCAGAGTCTGATTTTGATCTTTTAGAATATGCCGGCCGGTTGAGTTTACCCTGCCTGGTTTGCGTGACGAAATGCGACAAGTTGGGCGCCTCGGAGCGCGGACTTGTCGCTCGTGCCATGGCGAAAGAGCTACGGGTCTCTCCTCGAGATGTGCTGCTCACGAGCGCCAGCAGTGGAATGGGCCTCGGGGACGAGGGGAACAAGGGGGGATTGTTGCGGGAACTTTCGCGGCTCTGTTGGCTTGAGGATATCGACCCGAGTGTTGAGAGCGAGTCGCTTCTCGCTGAGGCTGAACCGCCGATTCCGGTCCCCAGCTCTTGAACGAACATTGTGGGCCGGAGCCGAGCACTGGAGGGGGATGGGATGCTGCGGAGGGCGGAGCCCGGTGACGTGTCCGCGATCGCAGGGCTCGACGCTCGCTGTTTTGACCAGAAATGGGGAGAGCTGCAATGGGCAAAGGAAATTTGCAGTCGTCATGCGCACGTGGTCGTGTTGGTCGTGTCAGGTCACGTTCTCGGATTTACGTGCGCGTGGGAGATCATGGGCGAGTGGGAATTGCAGCGGATCGGGGTTGCACCGCAAGCACGTGGACTCGGATGGGGAGAGAGACTTCTAGCGGGCGACATTGAATGCGCCGCGGCCCGAGGTTGTCGTCTCTACAAGTTGGAGGTCGCAAGTCGCAACGAGGTCGCGCTCGGACTGTATCGAGCCTTCGGCCTCCGGGTCGTTGGACGACGACCGGCCTACTACAGATCTTCTGGTGACGATGCCTTGTTGATGTCGCTTTTCCTGGTTGAGGACGGGCGGCCCTCGCGGTAGTGCCCTCGCTGGGCCTTTTGCGCGAGTCGGGGGCTGAACCCCGAAAGAAGAGCGTGCGTGGCGCCATTGGCACGGGTGTCCCTGCGGGTGGACTCTCATAGATCGCTGGCCTATGACTCGTCCGTGCCTGTGGCTCATTTTCAGGTTCGGGTGGCCGAGAACAGCCCGCTGGGTGGAGATTATTTTCGTCTCACGTGTGAGTCGGACGAACCAAACCCGGTGGCCGACGCGCTGCCGGGGCAGTTTGTCATGATCCGTGCGGACTGGGGGCGGGACCTCATCAACCCGCGACCCTTCTCTGTTTTAGAGGTCCACGACGCCCGAAAATTTTCCTTGCTACTGAAGGTGTTCGGCCGCGGATCTGCTCGGCTTCAAGAAGCCGAAGTTGGCGAGGTGCTCGCGTGCACTGGTATCTTGGGATCGAGTTTTCCGACGGCAGATGTTGGCCAGACGCAGCTGCTCGTCGCAGGTGGCGTTGGATTGCCGCCGATGCTCTTCCAGGCGGAGCGTGCGACCATGGCGGGCCAAAAAGTAGAGCTCTTTTACGGTGGTCGTTCGGCGGTCGATCTCGTGTTGCTCGAGCGCTTGGAGCGGCTAGGTGTCCCGTGTACTCTGGCGACTGAAGATGGATCGAAGGGAGTTCGTGGACGCGTTACCCTTCCATTCGGAACTCGTCTCGCCGAAGCGAAGGCCGCGTGCGAGAGCGTCGCAGTGTTAACATGTGGACCGACTCCGATGTTGCGGGCAGTACGGAAGCTGGGTCTCGATGCTGAGGTTCCAACCTACGTTTCGCTCGAGGAGCAGATGGCCTGTGGTATCGGCGTGTGTTTGGGCTGTGCAGTCCCAGTCCATGGCGAGCGCCCCTACAAATACTGTTGCGACTCGGGTCCAGTTTTTGATGCAAGGGAGATTCGATGGTGAGCCAATCAAACAGAGTCGTGCCGCTTGATGCACGCTTCGGCCCGCTAACCCTGCGGAGCCCGATTCTGACTGCATCCGGATGTTTTGCCTACGGTCAGCAGTTTGTGCCGTTTATGGACCTCCGGAGGCTCGGCGGAATCTCCACAAAAGGCATTTCGCCACAACCGCGTAGAGGCAACCCGGTTCCTCGAATATTTGAGACAGCATCTGGGATGCTGAATTCGATCGGCCTCGAAAATGTTGGCGTTGAGGCTTTCTTGGCCAAGAAACTCCCGTTCTTGCGCGAACTTGACACAAGCGTGTGGGTCAATTTTTTCGGTACTGATTTTGACTCATACGTACAGTGCGCCCGTGACCTAGAAAGAGGTCATGGGGGGGGAATCGATGCCCTTGAGATGAACATTTCGTGCCCGAACGTGAAAAAGGGTGGCATCGAATTTGGCACGGTTCCAGAAATTGCTCACAAGCTGATGAAGGCCTGTGTGCAGGTGACCGACATTCCGATCGTCGTAAAACTCACCCCGAACGTCGCAGACGTCGTCGGCATGGCCCAGGCTGTACGGGACGCGGGGGCCACCGGAGTGTCTTTGATCAACACGCTCACGGGAATGGCAATCGATGTTCGGAAACGACGCCCCCGGTTGGCGACGACCTACGGTGGGCTCTCGGGGCCGGCGATCAAACCCGTCGCGTTGCGGATGGTTCACCAGGTGTCGACTGCGCTCCCAGGATTTCCGATCTGTGGGATGGGAGGTATCGCCAGTGGCGAGGATGTTGTGGAATACCTCATGGCGGGAGCTTCGTGTGTCCAAGTGGGTACGTCCAACTTCGCGGAGCCGGCCGCAGCGTTACGTATTTCGGATGAACTCGCTCAGCTCCTGCCCGAGCTTGGTTTCTCCACTGTGAATGAAGCGATCGGATCACTCGAACAGATTCCGCCCGAGCCCGAGTTCAGCGAGCATTTTCGCTGGCAACCGACGAAGGATGACCGCACCGCATGAACACGATGAGCAAGACCCCCGAGGACGTGATCGACTTTATCCGAGAGCAGGGGATCAAGGCCGTCGACCTTCGCTTTATTGATCCTTTGGGGAAGTGGCAACATTTTACGGTGCCAGCCAGTCAGCTTACGGTTGACCGATTTGAATCTGGCTTCGGTTTTCAAGGGACGAGCGCCCGCGGCTGGGGTCGTGGCGACCCGGCCGCTCTGCGTGTACGTCCGGATGCCAACTCGATGCAAATCGACCCCGTCATGGAAGTCCCAACCTTGGTTCTGCTCGGCGATGTGCTCGAGGGAAGATCGCTCCAAAGCTCGGAACGATGCAGTCGCGCCGTGGCTGTCCGCGCGGAGAGTTACCTTCGCTCCACGGGGATCGCGGACAGCTGCAGTGTCGGTGTACAGGCGCAGTTTCATGTTCTCGATGACCTCCGTTACGCGAATGAGCCACGCGGGGCCTTCTATGCTGTTGATTCTGCGCTAGCGTCTTGGAACAGCGGAAGAGAAGAGTTTCCCAATCTCGCCCACAAAGTACGCGATGGAGGCAACGAAGGTTCGGTGATGCCCACCGATTCTCACCACGATCTACGGGCCGAAATGGCATTGGCACTGGACGATCTTGGAGTGAAGATTGCTCGCCAGCGCATGGCGTCCGGAACGGGCGGGCAGGGGCAGATCGATCTTTGTCACGGCTCGCTGGCGCTCCAAGCGGACGGGCTCTGCTGGCTAAAATACGTGGTGAAAAATGTCGCTCGGCGTGCAGGAAAAGTGGCGACTTTTATGCCAAAACCAATCTTTGGGTCGGACGGGAATGGACTTCATATTCACTTGAGTCTGTGGAAGCAGGGGCAGCCGCTGTTTGCCGCCGAGAACGATGCTGGACTCTCGGAGATCGCGTTGCATTTTGTCGCGGGAATTTTAGCGCACACGCCCGCCATTTGCGCGTTCACCAACGCAAGCACAAATAGCTACAAGCGTCTCGCGGAGGGCGATAGTGCTCCGAATCGTGTTGCGCAGACTTCGGGGAGCGAGCCGTGGGCTGCGGTGCAACTGCGAAGTCATCGGCGGCTTCCGGGGGATACCCGTGTGATGTTTCGTACAGCAGATTCGTCGGGCAACCCATACTTGGCCCTGAGCGCCGTTTTGATGGCGGGGCTCGACGGGGTTGAACGACAGTTGGAGTTTGGCGCACCTTCGGATCTGTGGGTACCGGAAAGTGACGACAGTCCCGGTCGCGTTGCGATGGTACCGGATTGCCTAGAGGACGCGCTTGATGCCTTGGCTGGGGATCACGAGTTTCTGCTGAAGGGCGATGTCTTTCGCGTCGAAACCATCGAGTCGTGGGTCGATTGGAAGCGAAACCAAGAGGTGGCCGACCTTCGAGGGCGCCCACACCCCTACGAGTTTGCGATGTATCACGACGTCTAACCCGGCTCGGAGGATCCTCGCGCAGTCGGCTCCATTCGGGACCTGTTGGCCGGTGGGACTCCAGAAAATGGAGAAAGTCCGCGAAGCGGGTACTTCCTGGCGGTTTCCCGTTTTTTTCTAGAGATCGCTGGAGTCCTTGCAGTCGCGGCCCCCGCTCGGATACGCTTCTTCGTGGTGATGTCAAGGAACACTCCCTGGCGAGCACGATTCGCCGCCGCAATGATTGACCGTTCGCCCGATTGGTCCGCCATGTTGGCGACGCGCATGTTGGGAAAAGTCGCTCGGATGCGATTTCCACGACCTGTGACACGCGCGGCGATCATGGCCTACGCGAAATACTTCGGTGTCGCCTTAGACGATGTCGACCCGGACCAGCTAAGGCGCGGTTTTTTGAGTTTTGACGAGTTTTTCACTCGGAAATTACGCCCCGGCGCGCGCAGTCTCGCGGCGAATTCAGATCTGTTTGTGTCGCCATGCGACGGATTTCTGCGTGAAGCTGTTGAGGTACAGGCGGGAAGCACGGTCGTTGCGAAGGGCCACGAATACAGCGTCGGGGAGCTACTCGGTGACCAGGGTCTCGCGCAGCAGTTTGTTGGGGGGCTTCAAGTAACGATCTATCTGCATCCACGCGATTACCACCGTGTACACGCGCCATGCTCGGGAGAAATCAAGTCGATGACCGCTGTCCCGGGGCGGTTGTTGCCGGTTACCGATGCCTCCCTCGATCGCGAACCCCGCTTGTTTTCGCTCAATGAGCGGCTGATTCATCGTCTCGATACCCCCCGAGGGGCGGTGTGTGTGGTGATGGTCGCGGCCTTTGGCGTCGGTCACATGACCTGCGCGTATCGAGTCAGCGAGCCTCATCCTCTTGAACGGATCCACGAGACGATCGAGCCCGCGGTCAAGGTTGACCGCGGCGGTGAGCTAGGGATTTTTCATCTTGGAAGCACCGTCGTCCTCTATGTGGAGCGGGGCTTCGAGCTGGCGTCGGGGGTTGAGCCTGGCCCAATTCGCTTCGGAATGCCCTTGTTGAGGGCGAAAGGTGGGAGACCGTGAGCTGGAAGCTAACCCGCGACGAAATTTTGAAAATGTTGGTGGCCTTTCCCGAACGCGCCCCACTTAAAGGACCGATCGACGCCTTCGATGCGCAGCTGTGCCAGAGCTTTGGCGCTGAGTCGCGACGACGAGTGTCGGCCGGGGGCATCTTGGACCTACAATCCACTTCGGGAACGCCGCGTAGCGCGGTAAAAGTTCGTTCGGCTGCATCATCGGCGATCGAACAAGCTCCCATCGTCAGCGTGCCGACCGCGACATCCAACATCGAGCCTCAGCAGCCCGAGCCGCCGCTTTCCACGACGGTCGTCGAAGGACCGGGTCCGTCGGGTCTCGAGATCACGATTCATTCCCGCGGCGATCTTCATCTACCTGCTGTCGTCGCCGGTCGCCACGAGGTCCCGCGGAGCGAGAGAGTGGCCGCGGACCCCGTGCAGGATGCAGTGGCGCACTCCGGAGCAGTCGCCGCTCCGTTGGCGAACGGGGATGCGGATGCGACGGAGACCCACAGAGGGCCTCGGGCGGGGCGGCGGCGAGCGCCGGTCGTCTCTTCGACCGCATTTGTGGTGGACGACGGAAGCGAGAATACCCGTGCTGATGGCGTGACTGGGCAACAGGATCGAAGAGTGGAGACCGCGCCTTCGGATGTGCCGGCCCCAGCTCGGTCGAAAAAAATGCCACCACCGGCGTCATCGCTGTTCATTCCGGCCTCACTGACCCTTCCTCCGCATGCTCCCGACGAGCGAGCGGGGCACGAAATTGAGGATGGGGACGCCACCCGAACAGATGAAGCGACGTTTCCGGGGGGGACCGTTGTGGGCGACGCTGAAGCTACGGAGATGCAGGGCGTCGAGTTGGTGCACCCAGACGTTTCGCCAGCGTTCGAAGTTGCACAGGCCGAAGTGGGCATCGCGCCGGTCGAAAATGCACTCTCTGAGCTCACCCAAGCCGAAGTGGGCGAGGCCTCCGCCGCGGAGGGGGTGCCCTCGCAGGTACAGCGCGATATTACCGAAAAACTCGCCGACGACGAAGAGCCCAGTGCCACGATGGCCGAACAAAGCGAGGTCGAGGAGCTCGTCGAGATCGAAGAAGTCGTCGATGAGAGAGCTGCTTCCGACGAGGGGGCAGCCGCGATCTCGATGCCCCCGACCCCCCCCCCGGAGGCAAAACGGAAACGAGCCTGGTTTGATGATGTGTTTGGGGAGCATTTTCTTGAGATCGCCCCCCCACGGTCAGCTGAGGCGGCCGCGAGCGACGCAAATTTCCTCAAAGCAGCGATGTCTCTAGAGTCGGGTGCGAGCATCCTCGACGTCGGATGTGGAAACGGTCGGCATGCGGTGGCGCTCGGCCGACAAGGGTTTGACGTCGTCGGCCTTGATACATCGCCCTCGCAGCTGCTTGCAGCCGAGGCGACACTTGCGTCTGCCGAAGAACCATCGCTTTCTGTGACCTTCGTGCAGGGCGATATGCGCTCACTCCCCGATGAGCGCCTGTACGACTCTGTGGTCTGTCTGGGTACAAGTCTCGGATACTTTGAGGACGAACAAAATCGCGCGTGCATGGAAGGCATGAAAAATCGATTACGTCCCGGTGGACGCATCGCCGTGCAGGTGTTTAATCGAGATTTTGTGGCTCATCACCTTCCTTGCCGATCGTGGTGGCAGGGAAGACGTTGCATGGTGCTCGATGAAGCGGAGATGAATTTCTTTGCAAACCGACTGCGTGTTCATCGCACAGTGATTTTTGAGGACGGACGCCAATTCGAGCATCACATGTTCATACGCGCATTTTCCGTGCATGATCTTGGCAAAATGATGTCCTCTGTGGGGTTGAAGGTTCTTGAAGTCTCCGGAAGCCGTGAGACACGGGGCCGTTTTTATGGCGCCGACTCTCCTGAAATCTGGATGATCGGCGAGCGCCGCCCAGGTTGACGACAACCTTGTCGGTTCTGCGCACGAATCCGCGAGGGATTTGTGCGCCCGCAGGCGATCGTTGGGCCAAGCTCGGCGCTGGTTTTGATTCCGGGCGTTAGAACGCCCGCGTCTACGATTGTACGCGACATTGTTGTCAGAGCCGTTCGCCCGCATGCCACAGTGGAAGCCGCATTTCACTGCTACCGCTAAACCACGGAATCGCACAGAAGATTAGTGTGCTCGTGGGGACTCGAAGTTGTTCGAGATTACGTAAGTGTATGATTTTGCTTATGAAAAATGATGTTTTTGGAACGATCCGAGAACATGTAGAGAGGCGAGACGGGAAAAATGTAGCAAAAACACGAAATATGGAGTGATCGTGAAACCAGACAGAGACTCAGTCGTATCCATTGGAGACGGGAAATAAAGACGGCCTCACTATTGCAGCAGATGACGGTCGATGGAGTCTTGCACCCGGCAGGATTTGACTTAAGAAAGAAAGTGAACCGGGCGGGCATAAGCACCCCGGATTGGGAGTTCAATCTAGACCGCTTTTGATTCAATAATTTTCGACGCATAGGCGTCAGAACTGAGGAGGGTAAAAATGGCACGAAGTAAGGTCACACGAGGAGCAGCACCACAGCTTGCACGTTCGAATCAAAACCGGGGTTCAACCGGTCGGGCTCGGGCACCAGGAGGCGATGATCCAAATTTTTTGAGCACCTATTTTCGCGAAATGTCCGAACTCAGCGTTATGAGCGCGGACCAAGAACGCGCAAGTGCCATGAAAATTTTTCAGCTTCGGCAGGGGTATTGGAAGTCTCTGCTGAGTTACCCCCCGTTTATTGATGGTGTTGTTGCGTTGATCGAGAGTGAGATTGACGCTGAAAATGTCCCATCGTCCGATCTCCGGTCGATGCGGAGCTCATCGCGTTGCCTGAGAGATCGGGAGACGCGGGCGAACAAAGACGACTATTCTGAGGCTGTAAAAAAGCTCTCCGAACAAATGGGGAACATCGACACGGACGGGATTGTCGCCGATATGATCGCGGCGGACGTCAATACGCTCGATGCTGGCTCAACTGGGCAAACGACAATGGCGGTCGCCCCCCCTCGATCTGGATCTCGGCCATTTGCGGACTTCGTAGAGAGAGTTCGTCAAAGCGGCATGGTTTTACGTCACGCGAAAAATCGGTTCATAAAGGCAAATCTTCGGCTCGTAGTCTCGATCGCGCGACGTTTTAACCATGGCCGGATGCCGCTTCAAGACCTTATTCAGGAGGGAAATATTGGCCTGATGAAGGCCGTAGATCGCTTTGACTATCGAAAGGGCTATCGATTTTCGACCTATGGAAGTTGGTGGATTCGTCATGCAATTAGCCGAGCGGTGGCCGACAAGGGGCGAGAAGTCCGACTTCCCGTGCATATGATCGATGCCTATCACAAGCTCAACAAGGCTCGGCGAGAGATTGAGGCCAAGCGAGGCCGAGAGCCGTCCCGCGAGGAGCTCGCAGAAAAGACCGGATTCGCGTTGTCTAAGATTGAGAAAATGGGGGGCGTAATACTCGAGCAGGCCATCTCTCTAGACAAGCCGGTGTCAGGGGATGATGGACGGCGAGTCGGTGATTTTCTTGAGGATGGAAACTGTATCGCGCCGGGAGAACAGCTCGCGGCCAAGGCGATGAACGAGCATATTCGTCGAGTCTTGACGCAGTTGCGTCCGATCGAAGCCGACATTCTTCGTAAGCGTTTCGGTCTGGTGGATGAAGGTGCAGAGCTTACGTTGAAGGAGATCGGCGGGCAGTATTCGCTTTCACGAGAGCGTATACGACAACTCCAAGAGCAGGCGCTCGGCAAGATTCGCCGAGACCTGAAGCGACGCGAGATGATGTAACAGGCATCGGCCGGGACTGCTGCTCCCCCTAGATATCCGAGACACCATCAGGTCGATCGGTCTAGGGTCGGCGTTTTCCGTATCTGTGGGACGTGCCATAATTGGGTGCGCCGTTGCGTCCAATGTCTGGCGAGGCACCAGGCCGCCACTCGAAACCGAAGGTCACCATTGGGCCATGGTGGCTAAAGGGCATACTGTCACGTGAGGCGCTTGAGTTTTCTCCCCCGCTTAGTCTCGCGTAGCCTGCGGCGGCTCGAAGAAAAAACGAGTTGCGATCGCCACCGCCCCAAATCAAGAAGCGAACACCGGTCTCGAAAAATCCGTATCCGGAGATACCGCCGCCACCGCCAACCTCGATCCACCAACGTTCAGGGGTTCCACTGATCGGAATTTGGACGTTTACATTTGTGCCGCCGCCCTCCCATTCATCACGGAGAAGAACAAACTGATTGAAGACTCGGACGTTGAGGCCGTCGATGGCACCAATTCGCATGATTTGTGGAATAGCGAAGGCGCTGTCTCTCACGGTGCCATCGATGCCAGACCACCCTGCGCCGATCCCAAATTCGAAGAGTCGGGTATCCCAGCTTACCAGGCCGTGGGCAGTGAGGGCGAAGAGTGACTCGGACCGTGCAATGCCGAAGCCGACCGGCTCTGCGAGTATGTGGACAGCCACGGGTTTTTTGAAGCGATAGCTTATTCTGGCATCCGAGAGCGACCCTACTCCTCGTGCTTCCCAGGCCAAGAACGGTCGCATGGTCATGGCGATCGACCAAAGATCTCCGACACGGGGGGTGCAACGGGGCGTCGTGTGAGCCTTTGGTCGGTCGTGATGGCCTGATCTCCAGATTCCACCTGCTCTCGGACACCAAATTCAACACGCGCACGGTCGTCGCTAATGTCCACAACTTTGCCAATCGCTTTGGTGACGTGGCGGGTGGTTGTTTCGCCGAGCCCGAGATTTACGACCTGAGTTTCAAAAACTTCCACATGGTCTCCGCGGCGGAGTTTTTTCTTACGCCCAATATCAACGAGTGCGTGATTCGGTTCAATTTCCGTGACGAGACCCCGCAAATTGCCCCGTGGGCGCACTTTCCCGGGGGGGGCCTGTGTCTCTGTGGACTGGGTTGCGGGGTCCAGGTTGGAGGGATTGGGGGGCTCTGCGGAGGCGTTTGAGTCGGGCAGCATTCCGCCGGGGGGGGGGGGGGGGGCGGCCTTGGGCTTGCTCTCGCTTGCGGAAGGGGGTCGCGCGGGTGCTCCTGAGACAACAATTTCTCCATTTTGTTCTCCGATCATATGGATCGGGTGTGGATATTGATGCTCTGCCACCAAGGCCGGTTGTTTGGCAAGGAGGCCAGTAAGTAAAAAAACTACCAGCTGACCCGTTTCACACCCGATATAGAGGCGATCGTTGGCGATGTGCAGCGCACGAATTGGCCCGGGAACTTGGATGACAATCTTGGAGTTGTCGGTGTTGACGACGGTGAAGCTGCTGGCTCCGGCGACCGCTGTATATGTGATTCCTTCTCGGTCTCCCGCAAGAAGACCAAGGTCGGTGGAGCGGGCGGCTGTGGGAGCGCCCTGAATGTCGTTGGAAGATGGTGATGCGACCGCGAGCGCCGGCACAAACCCAACGTGGTGGATGCTAGGCAGCGGATGAGGGGAATTTGTGTGCGCGATGGCATGGAGCACCCGTTAGAGTCGCGTGTGGCGGTCTGGATCACAACAAAGTGTTGGAACCGGCAATGTGGTTCTAGTTGCGGCCGCGGTGTCCCGGTTATCCTTGCGGTGGTGGGTTAACCACAAGCGCGAGTCCCCCTCCTGTCATATCAGAATACGTGTAGGGGGTGACTAGACCCGTCACTTGCAGTTCCATTTCGTGGGTGTCCGGGTTGAATTTGTAGGCGGTGTCGTTGTCACGGTCGGGAGACCAGACATAGCCGTCGATGTCGATGCTGACACCGACAGGAGTGATACAACCTGGAAGGGGGTGGATAGAGCCTACGGCCGAGCGGCTAGCGACGTCGAACTCGATGAGACCGCATGGAGTATTTGCAGCGGCCCACGCTCGGCCATTTCGGTCGATCTGAATTCCACGAAGGCTTCCTGCTGAGGGGACGGCGATGGTCGTCCAGTCCCTTGTCTCAGCGTCAAATACCGCAGCGAGACCATCGATCCCGGCGATCCAAGGGTTGCCATCTGCATCGATGGCGAGCCCATAGAGGGCAATCCCCGGGCTTCCGTGATTGGTGACTTCGAGGGTCTCTGCGTCGATAAAATAGAGATTGTCGGCGATCATGCCGATTGTCCAAAGATCTCCGTCCGCGTTAACCACGCCTCCGTAGGGCCCCATGGTCGCTGTCCAGTTTTGAATCGAAGCTCGGTCGAGCTCGGTTCCGGTGGCACCATCGAGTCGGACAAATTGAGCACCGCCGTTCGAGTCGCCGTAGCCGATCCACACTCGAGGGTTCTGATCGACGGTCTGAGGATCGTCGGGATTTGTCCCTCCTTCCCATTGTGTTGGGCGCGGTCCAAAGGACCCGTCGGATGAAGCATCGGTGAAAGGATGGTGCCAGAGCACGCATTCATCGGATCCCCAGTCGAGGATATTGTTGGCGCCCTGCGATGTGTCGATCGTTCCGTTGTTGTTGGCGTCTTTGCAGCGTTCGTTGATTGCAGCGATCGCGGTGGTGCTGGCCCGGCCACGGTTGGAAACGGCGACGTCTCCGAGCAAGTTCACCGAGGTACGAGAGGGGTCCGAGGTGGGGCTCTGAGAAGGATGGGTCCAGTAGCGTCCCTCTTCGACACCTGTACGGGTGTTGATTTTTGAGACTGTGCCTTGTTCGGAATTTGCAATCCAAATAAAACTGAAATCGTTCCCGATGAGCTCTTCACCGTCGCCGTTGCCTGTGCTGTCTGGAATTTCGCCGAGATCGAGCCGGATTCCGCGATCGTCGCCGTCGCCGTCGCCGTCGCCGTCGCCGTTGCCATCGCCGCTGCCGTTGGTGTTGTCGCTCGTTTCGTTTCCGTTGTTCCCATTGTTCCCGGGGGGATTGAGACCTCCATCCGCGCCGGAGCGTGATTCACTCCCACAACCGAGCATGAGCATGAGCGTGAGGGGAACGAAGAGAAAAATTTTATTTTGCAGCATGGTAATTCGTTTCCGCGTGTTCGGCGGAAAATCACCGCACTGTCGGCGAGTAAACCGCTTTCTATGGAGAATTGATGTGTTGAACATCACATGTGAGGGGAGCATGGTTCGCTACCCGGCGTCTGCTTCCGTAAACAGGCCCGTCGGTTGGCGACTACGAACAAAAAAGGGAGCGCTGGTAGGCGCTCCCTTTCGATCCCCACGCCGATCGTGTGGAAATTATTGGCGTTCGGTCTAGTTGCCCGGTGCGAGGCAGAGACCTACGTCTTCGAATCCCGGAGGGGCCATGCCGTCGTCGAAGAACTTGGTGCACTCCGTGTCGGTGACCGCACAGGTCGCCGCGGAGTCGCCAGCATCACACCAACCCGCGCAGCATGAGGCGCCGTCGCATGCTGAAAGTGCTGTTTTATCGGCACAGTAGTTGCCTGGAAGGCAGTCGTTGATGAATCCGCAGGATGCCGCCTCGGCGACATCTCCGGCACTCGCGCAAACGAAGGCTCCACCTTCCCAGTAGCAGCCCTTGCCATCCACACAGTCCTGTTGAAGCGGATCGCAGCTGGTCAGGCAGAGAGTGATCGAGCCTTTGTTGGCGATCGAGCACTCATTCGCGGCCGGGCAAACCGGGTTGTTTGCATTGCCGGTACAGAACTCCGCGCAGACGCCTTCGTCGTCTGGGTTGACATCCCAGCACCAGCTGCCCGCGTCACAGTCGTCCGTGGACGCGACAGTTCCGTCGTACTTGCAGGCATCGCCTGCCGTCTTGTCCCCGGCTACCACCACGCATTTGTTTGCGTCCCAGGTGCCCCCAGAGCTGGCATAGGCTACGCACTTTTCTCCGTCGGCGCAGTCTTGCAACCACGGATCGCAGGTGGAAGCTGCGGGACCGGCATCAGCGGCGCCTCCAACGAAGCCGTCGCCGTCGCCGTCGCCGTCGCCGTCGCCGTCGCCGTCGCCGTCGCCGTCGCCGTCGCCGTCGCCGTCGCCGTCGCCGTCGCCGTCGCCGTCGCCGTCGCCGTCGCCGTCGCCGTCGCCGTCGCCGGAAGTATTGCCGTCGCCTTTATCGTTTTTGTCACAACCCACAAGCGCCATGGAGCCGCTGAACATGAGAATGGAAAGGAATCGAAATTTCTTCAAAGCAGTACCCTCGTCGTCTTGGTTTGTTGGGCGTTTCGTCCGTTTATCGAACCGCCCGGTTTTCGCTAGAGATATAGTAATGTGAGAGTTGGTGCTTCCGCGAGTGTTGCGAAAATGAGGTCTCTCACACTGTCCCGACTATGCGCTGGTTTCCTGAAGAAGTCACCCCCAGACCGCCAAAATAGCCGACCATAGCCAAGGCGCTAAAATCGCACCGCGTTGCCGTGCAAGCTCACACGCTTGAACTTTATCCGATTATCTCGATTATTTAAAGCAAGCAAAAATGTGAATATTACAATTGATGAAAGTCCGGCGCTTAGGGCGATGATCCCTCCATTTACGGTCTGGTAGACCCGCGGGCATGCCTTGGGGCCTGTTGCAGTGCCCCCGCCGTAACACCGATCATTCATGCCGAGAAGCAGTAGCCCGACTGCGCTTGAACCGCATCCGACGACGAGGCCAGCGACCTCGAGCCACTGCGGACTAATTCTTCTGGCATTTTTAAAAACGGTGTCAGGATCCTGCACGCCTCCGAAAGTTGCGGCGGGGCCGACGGCTGGCGAATTTGAGATGATTCTGGAGGGCAAATGCAACGTTCGCTGCGCCGGATAGCGAATTGTAGTCGTCACAGGGTGTGACTGGATCTCGATTTTAACCTGATAAGAAGCGTGCTCGTGGTGGTTGACGTCTTCGATGCGAAGCCGGTACGGACCGACGGCGATAGCGTTATAGACTTGTCCGCCTTCGACTTCGTTGATGTAAACCCGGCATGGGCGCTCGCAGACGATCTCTAGAGTGCCATGTGAGCCTTCGGTGAGGTCCCGTCTTCGCTGCGCATGAAAATCCGCGACTCTTGGGCCATATTCTTCGGCCCGAATCGGTTGTTCTCGCCAAGTTCGTAGGGCCTCATCGAGCAGTTGTTGCGCTTCCGTGCGGCTGCCTTTGGCCAGCAAGGCACGCACGAGGGTGAGCCGTCCACCGAGGCGCAGCCGTTGGCCTGCGCGGTCATGAGCGAGCTGTCGGCGAACTTCACTTAGGTCCGAAAGGGCATTTCGAAGCGCCGAAATTGCCAGATTGTCGCCATCATCGACCTGCGAAATAGCGAGGGTGACCGCCTCCAGATGCCGCTCATAGCTCTCGTTCTTGCTGGACCTGCCGTCGATGACGTCTTGTGGGGCAGGGGCCGAGAGCGAAAGTAGCGCAGAGACGACGAAGGCGAGCATTGTGGCGGCACGTTATCGCGCCGACGGAGATCTTGCCATGCCCGTGTTCGCGGGCTGCGGGCCTAGGTTTTTTTCAACGCCAGCTGCCCGCAGGCCGCGTCGATGTCTCGGCCACGGGGCTGGCGGAGATAGCAAGGCGTGCGGCTACGGCGCAAGATGGCGGTGAACCCTTCGATGCGCTCACGGGTCGGCGCCCGAAAATCCGAGTGGGGATTTTCGTTGAACGGAATTAGATTAATATGGCAGCGCAGCCCATGGATAAGCCGGATCAGGCGTTTTGCATCCGAGTCGCTGTCGTTGATCCCGGCAAGCAAAACGTATTCGAAGGTCAAGGGTCGATTCTTTGTGGGAACTGATCGCAAGACCTCAAGAAGAGCATCTATATTCCAGCGGCGATTGATCGGCATGATCGTCTCTCTCACCGCGTCTATTGTGGCGTTGAGGCTGATCGCTAGACCAAAATCATCTGCAAGACCATCGTCTACAAAGCGTTGGATTGCGGGCACTAGACCGGCGCTCGAGAGGGTAATTCGGCGCTTGGCCAGGGGCGTGCCGTGGGGGTCTGTAAGTATAGATAGTGAATCGCGTACGTGATTGAAGTTGTGAAGAGGCTCGCCCATCCCCATGTAGACCAGATTGGTGATCCGCGGTGCCCAGGTTCCGCCGTCGAGTTGGGCCTCGTCAGCGAGTAGGCGCCGAGCCTGTCGAACTTGGTCAACGATCTCCCATGCGTGGAGGTTCCGCTCGAAACCGAGCTTGGCGGTTGCACAAAACTGACAGGTGAGGGCACATCCGATCTGCGAGCTTATGCATTGCGTAAGCCCGCGCTCGTCGTTGGGAATGAGCACGCTCTCGAGCGACAGGCCGTCAGAGGTCAGCAGTCGCAGCTTGCGTGTGCCGTCTTCATTGGAGCGTTGGACGATGTCGAGCGATAAAGACTCAAGCGATGCGCAACTCTCCAAAATTTCCCGGTCGCGCTGCGGAATGTCGGTCATCGACGCGAACCGCGTTGCCCCCTTAACGTGGACCCAGGCGAAGACCTGCTCTACACGATATTTTGGGGAGCGCAGTCGCCGACTCAAGAATGCACCCAGCGCTTCGAAGGTGAGCCCACGCAGGTTGGTCTTTGGGTTCTTGGGGATCGGCCCGCGCGGTGGCCGAATGGAGACGAGGCTGCTCATGAGTGTGCGCGGGCTTCTCGTCGAATGATGGTGGTCGTGGCGAGGTGAAAAAAGGGCCCGTGTGGGGGCCCTTTAGTTTTGCTCAGACTCCGGCCAGTTCAAGGCCGTTGAAAAAATAGCCGATTTCGAAGGCTGCGGTGTCTTCGGCATCGGATCCGTGGGTCGCGTTGCGCTCGATGTCGGTTCCGAAACGGCCACGGAGCGTGGTCTTTGGGGCTTCTTTGGCGTTGGTGGGTCCCATGAGTTCCCGCCAGCGGGGAATCGCATTTTCACCCTCGAGAACGAGAGCAAGAATTGCGCCCTCGGTCATGAACTTAACCAGGTCGCCGAAGAATGGGCGCTCACTGTGCACGTGATAAAAACCCTCTGCCTGCATGCGACTGAGGCGGATAGTCTTTGCGGCGACGATCTTCAGGCCAGACTCTTGTATGGCGGCAAGGATAGCGCCCTGATGACCGGCGGCGACAGCATCGGGCTTGATAGCGGCAAATGTGCGTTGCATTTGGCCGCGGACCGTAGGGAACAGAAGGGGAAAAGTCCAGCGCAGTCCGCCTAGAACTCGTCTTTTGCGCCAATTGAAGCGTGATTGACCGCCTCGAAGCGCTCTCGGCCTGAAAGAGACGGCTCGACGCGAAGGCGCTCTATCCGCAGTCCGGAGATCGGATGGCGAAGGATGCCTGTGAGCCAGGGCTGCGAGAGCTGCCACAGCACCGGATATTCAATAGGACGCATGGGGGTTGTTTCTCCGAGCCGACGTTCGAGAGCGAGAATTAGCGACTTGGTATCCACCGCCGGGGGAGTCGCGGAGAGCTGCTCGACTAGCGAATCGTAGTCCCGGTCGCAATATTGAATAAAGGGGTGCAGCGCGCCTTCACATGTGAAATTTTCAAAAAAGGTGAGCGGGTCAAAATGATCGGCCTCGATGAGCACAGAGAAAGCCTGAATCGAACTTCCTTTTTGGGTGATCCGCGAGAAGTAGTTGTTGTCTCGAATCGCCTGCAACTCGACCCCGAGGGGTGCGTAGGCGTTGCGAAGGATAGCGATTTCCGAATCGGCGAGGGCTGTGGCGGTTGTCGCGTAGCGCAGAGGAATCCTCTCGCTGCGACCTCGAAGCAGCGCCTGCGCGCGGGGCAGGTCGGGGATCGCGGGGGCGAAAGGGTGGATGAACTCCCCATGACTTCCGCCGATCCCCGGGGGCAAGAGTCGGCCGGCTGCTTGTCCGGCGTAGATCGTGCGAATGATGTTGTTGTATCTCGGCCCATCGAAGGCGAGTGAGAGGGCGCGTCTGAGATCTGGATCCGTCGCCAACCCTGGGTCTTTCATCACGAAGAGCAGGACGTTGACCTTTGGTTCGGAGAAGCGACGAAGCTGACTGTGCTCAGGGACGAGCCCAGGACGCAGTGTAGGCTGCGTCGGCGAGGTCACGAGTCTTTGGAGCTGCTCTCCTTCAGGGTAAAATAGGGCGAGATCACCGGCTTGGAACTGTAGCAGCCGGGTGTTTGCTGCGGCGACGATACTGAGAGTGACGGTGGCGAGCCCCGCCCGGACTGCGAGGCCGCGGTCCTCGGCGCGGAGAAGGGTGAATATACGGGGGGTGCTGTGGGCGTGGTCGAGCCGAAAGGGGCCGGATCCCACAGGGTGGTTGCGAAACGCAGGCCTATCGGGGCCGCTGCCGTCGTAGTGGCGGACACATTCCGCCGGAACCACTGCCAGTTGGGGATTTGCGAGCAGACTCTCAAAGTCGCGTTGTGGTCGGGTGAGTTGGATGTCGACGGTACCCGCGGCATCATCAACGATGATCTGGGGTGCGGGCCTGGTATGGTCGTCGGCCCACGCGTCCCAGCCCTCGATTCGTCCCCTCAAGAGGGCCCTTCCTTGGGGGTGATCCGCGAGGCGTTGCCAGGAGTTGCGGACATCGGAGGCGACGATGGAGCGCCCGACTCCCCTCGCGAAACAGCGATCGCTAGAGAATCGGGGAGCCTGTGGGTCCGATGGCAGTCTCAGTTGAAAGTGGACATCACGGCCGTCTGCACTCCACAGTGGCTGCCTCGCTAGGAGTTCGGGAACCAGGTCTTGGAGGTGCATCTCGTCGGTGCTCCAGTCCAAGAGCGTCTCGTAGAGCTGTCCGACGAGCTGTCGAGAGGCCGCATTGCTGGCTCCGGCAGGATCGAGGGTGATCGTCTCATTTTTGAGCGGAAGCACGACTATCCGGGCCGGCGTTGGGGACGAAACCTTGGGACGCGAATGGGCTCGAGCCTCGGTGTACTGGCGTTCGGAATCCGGGCCGGACGGGCATCCCAAGAGCAAGCTCAATGCCGCGATTTTGAGCGAAGGGCGCCCCGCAGCTTTTGGCACAGCTCGCAGGAGTCGAGGGCTCACCTCCCGAGTATACGCGCCGAGGATTGGACTTGGCCTCCGCGCAAGAGCCGCCGCGGCCCCCAGGCAAGTGGAAGAGATCCCCGCCTTGAGGTTTGGGCTAGTTTTCACCCCGGTGGTAAAGCCTTGCCTCTGGTCACTGGTGTCGATGTCGGGCAATCGAGGGAGGCCCAGAGCTCTAACCCCCCAACCCGAGGCAGGGTATTCCTGGACCATGGCCACCGACCAGACGGGCGACCTCTCCGGGACCTCCGATTTCGCTCACCTGCATTTACACTCCCAGTATTCGCTACTGGACGGTGCGATTCGCACAAAAGATCTGTACCCCACAATTCGTGAGCGCGGCATGAAGTCGGTCGCTGTGACCGATCATGGCAACATGTTTGGGGCTGTCCAATTTTATCAGGAAGCGAAGAAACATGGTGTGAAGCCGATTTTTGGGTGTGAAGCCTACGTCGCCGATGGGGATGCAGCTGCCAAGACCGATCGCAAGGCGTTTCACATCGTCTTGCTGGCAAAGAACGAGATTGGATACCAAAATCTACAACGTCTGGTGAGTTTCGGGCACCTCCGGGGATTCTATTACAAGCCGCGCATCGATCGGCAGATGTTGCGGGAGCACAGTGAAGGGCTTATTGGTCTGTCTGCCTGCCTCGGCGGCCATATCTCAAGAATCATCGGTGATGGAGACACCGACAAGGCTCGCGATACCATTCTTGAATATAAAGATATATTTGCACCGGGCGACTACTTTCTTGAACTTCAGCCGAATCGGATGGCCGCTCAGGAGACTCTAAATGCGAAATTGGCTCAGTTCGGCCGAGATCTAGACGTGCCGCTTGTGGCGACCAATGATTGTCACTATGTCGACCAGCACGAGGCGCATGCGCACGAGATCTTGATGTGCATGGGAATGGGCAAGACCTTTGATGACCCAAAGCGCCTGCGCCATGACTGCGAAGAGTTTTACATCAAGACTGAGGAGCAGATGTGGGGGTATTTTGGCCAGTTTCCGGATGCGATGGAAAATGCCGGCCGTATCGCCTCGATGTGTAACGTCGAGCTGAAACTGGGAAACCCCGAACTTCCAAATTTTACGCTGCCTCCAGGGGTGGAGGACGACCTTCCAACGTATCTGCGCACGGTTGTTTCCAAGGGCCTAGAAGAACGTTTTCGAGAGTTTTCAGCCCGAGGAATCGTGTTTGATCCCGACGCGTATCGGCAGCGGCTCGAACACGAGCTCAATATCATTATTTCGATGAAGTTCCCTGGGTATTTCTTGATTGTTTGGGACTTCATTCGTGAAGCGAGAGGCCGCGGGATTCCGGTCGGGCCGGGACGCGGGTCAGGGGCCGGAAGCCTCGTTGCCTACAGCCTAAAAATTACAGACCTCGATCCGTTACAATACAATCTTCTTTTCGAGCGATTTCTAAATCCTGAACGCGTAAGTATGCCAGATTTCGATATCGATTTCTGTATGGATCGCCGGCAAGAGGTGATTCAATATGTGACGGGACGTTATGGCGAGGACAAAGTTGGTCAGATAGCGACGTTCCATAGTCTTAAAGCCCGAGGCCTGTTGCGGGATGTGTGTCGGGTCATGGGGGTACCTATCTCCGAGGCCAATGACATCGCTAAGAGCATTCCCGAGGGGCCGAAGGTTACGCTCTCGATGTGTCTGAGGGACCCCGATGAGCTTCGCAAGAAAGTGAAGGCAAACCCGGCCCTGAAGGGAAGGCTGGATGGTGATATTGCCATCGCGGAAGCGGCTTCAGGACTTCGTCGACGAGCCGAGGTGAGCCCACAAACCAAGAAAATTCTTGAAATTGGCTGTTCGCTGGAAGGTCTGAATCGCCACGCGGGGATGCATGCTGCTGGCATCGTAATTGGCAACCGTCCCTTGTGGGAACACGTGCCGTGTTTCAAGGCTGACGGAAAAATCGTGACCCAGTACACGATGTCCGACGTCGAGCAGGCGGGGCTTGTGAAATTTGATTTTCTGGGTCTGAAGACGCTCACCGTGATTCAAACGGCGGTGGATTTGATCCGATCTTTACCTGCAGAGGAGCAACTGGCGGGGTTTGTCGACGGGGCGTTCGAGCTTGAGTCGATTCCGCTCGACGATGTTCGTGTGTTCGAGATGGTCTCGCGTGGTGATACGACGGGCGTCTTTCAACTTGAGTCCAGCGGATTTAAGGACTTGCTCAAGAAACTCAAGCCCGACTGCTTTGAAGACATCATCGCCGCAGTGGCGCTCTATCGACCAGGTCCGCTTGAGGGCGGAATGGTCGATCAATTCATCGAATGCAAACATGGGCGTCGAGAGATAGAGTATCCGCATAATCTATTGACGACCGTCTTGCAGGAGACCTACGGCGTCTTTGTTTACCAAGAACAAGTGATGCAGGCGGCCCAGGTGCTCGCGGGGTTCTCGTTGGGCGCGGCAGATATGATGCGGCGGGCGATGGGGAAAAAGAAGCAGGCGGAGATGGACCGTCAGAGAAAACTCTTTGAGCAGGGATGCACCACAAACGCGGAAATTTCTACTAAAAAATCGAATGAAATTTTCGATCTCATCGATAAGTTCGCGGGCTATGGATTTAATAAATCGCACTCCGCAGCCTACGGCTTGATCACCTACCAAACGGCGTTCTTGAAGTGTCACTACCCCGTGGCATTTATGGCAGCGCTCATGAGTTGCGACAAAGACAAAAGCGAGAATGTCGTTAAATTCATCGCTGAGGCACGCTCAATGGGGATCACCGTACTGGCGCCCTGCGTCAACGAATCGATCTCAAATTTCGGTGTTGTGGTCCGAGACGACGGCAGTCAGGCCATACGTTTTGGTCTCGGTGGCGTTCGAAACGTCGGTGGCAACGCCGTTGAATCCATTCTCGCTGCGCGGAAAAGTGAGGGGGCCTACAATAATATTTTTGAGATGTGTCGCCGCGTCGACACCAAACGCGTCAACAAGAGGACGCTTGAGAGTCTCGTTTGTGCCGGAGCCCTCGACGGTATTTCCGAAGGCAAGGCACGAGAAGAGGTGTTCGCGGCGATCGAAAGCGCTGCCGACCAGGGACAGAGCGCCCAACGAGATCGAGAGAGCGGCCAGGCAAGTCTCTTCGACACCCTAGCGACCCCGGAAACCGTCTATCACGAGGCCTACCCTCGATGTGCACCATGGAATCCAAAGCATCGCTTACACCTTGAGCGGGAGTCGATCGGGTTCTATCTCACGGGGCATCCCTTGGATCGCTACCAGCAAGACATCGAAAAACATGCGACTGCAAACGTGGGAGGGCTTCGCATCGACCACGCCGTGATCCGTGAAAAAGGGGCCTGGGGAAAGAAAAACAAGAAGCCTCCGGTGACGGTGGGAGGGGTGATCACCGAGATGCGGGAGGTGCAGACCAAAAGTGGCAAGGGGCCAATGGGGTTCTTTCAGCTGGAGGACCAGTACGGGCGCGTGGAATGTGTGTGTTTTCCAGGTGCCTATGCATCGGTCGTCGATGTTGAGAAGGGAAAGACCCTTGGGGAGATTTTATTGAGCATGGGGGACGAACCCGTGTTTTGCACTGGAACACTCGAGGCGGAGCTTTCGGATGCGGGAGACGTCTCGCAATTTAAGATCTTGCTCGATCGAGTGGAAGTGATCGCCGAGGTTCGAGAGGAACGGACTGAGGGGGTGTTGTTGCAGATTCGACTCGAGATGCTTACCGACGAAAGAATACTTGCGCTCAAACATCTTGTTGCAGACCATTCGGGAAGCTGCACGATGGAGATGCAGGTGACCAAAAAAGGGCGCTACAGCACAAATGTTGTGTTTGGCGATCAATTTAAGGTGCGTGCGGATGATTCTCTCTTCCTCTCCCTAGAGCGGTTGTTCGGCGAACCGGTTGCCCGCCTGGTCTGAGCCGCCGCATCGAGCCCGAAGAGGGCCGTCAACCACAAAAATGAAACCCCTTGGAGGCGAGCGTGACAATCGACGCCGTGAGTGCGACGATCGTCGCACAATGGACATTCAAGCCTTCGGACGAACGGACGTAGGTTGCAAGCGGAGCCAAAACGAAGATGCCATACTTTGTGGCGCGGGGTTTGGCCTCTACGCAGTATGTGATGGCATGGGGGGGCACGCGGCCGGAGACGTTGCGTCGACGCTGGCGGTCGAGACCATTCGTGAGCGAATGGGGGAGCATTCCGCCACAATCGCTGACTTCGATGGCTCGCAGGAGCAGGTGGATACCTTGACCCGAGCGCTAAGGGGGGCGGTCGAGGCCGCATCGTCAACGGTCTACGCTCTCGCAACTTCAGATCGCGGAAGCCACGGGATGGGCACGACCTGTACGGTCTTGCTGTGCCTCCCCTCGACGTGCGGATCGATGGCGATCATGGCCCATGTCGGCGACAGCCGTCTGTATATGCAACGGGATGGACGTATGTATCAGCTCTCTGAGGACCACACTTTTCGGAATGATGCCATTCGCCACGGGATGATGGGTGCCGAGGATGCGGCAAAGAGTCCCTTTGCCGATAGGGTAACCCGAGCGGTTGGGATTCAAGCCGCGGTACGGGTCGATACATTGGCCGTCGACTTCGTTCCTGGGGATGTGTTTTTGTTGTGCTCGGATGGTCTCTATAACTATTTTGGGAACCTGGAAGAGCTGCGAGGTCGCTTGAGTCAGGCGATTGGGGTGGCGAAGATCGTTGAGGCGCTGGTCGACAGCGCGAACGATCGCGGTGGCCGAGACAACATCAGCGCCCTCGTCGTCCGTGGCGAGGACACGGCCGACACGGTCGCGCAGACCCGAAAAAATGCGGTGTGTAATGATATCAGCACGCTCCGGCACATCACACTCTTTATGGACATGAGCATGGGCGAGCTTGTGCGGGTGTTCAATGCCTTTGATTCAATCTCGTTTTCAGCCGGAGATGAGGTCATTCGAGAAGGTGAGTTCAGCGACGGGCTCTTTGTGGTGGTTGACGGCGAGTTGGTCGTAACCCGGCGCGAGCAAGCTGTGACGATGGTGGGGGCTGGTGAACATTTCGGGGAAATGGCATTGCTAAACAGCCGGCCAAGAAGCGCAACGGTGACCGCAAAGATCGATTGCCGGCTTTTGGTGTTGCATCGCCGGGCCTTTTCGTCGCTGTTGCAGACGGATCCTGCTCTTGCGAGCAAATTTCTCTACAAGCTTGCCCAAGTTCTCAGTTTGAGACTCGATGAGAACAATCTTGTGCTCGACAGGGCGGATGCACGACGTACCCAGGAAATGGCGATACTGTCGCCATTTCGCCGTCGATAGACCGAAATGAAAATGTTAGTCTGAGGGAGATGCGGAACTGGGAACCAGGCCGAGTGCCTCTCGCTGATTGTTATCCATACCGAGATATGTGCTGAGCTCGTCCAGAATTCCGACATGAAGTTCGTGTTCGAGCGTCTCTTCCGACGCGGCGAAACGAGCCAGATTCTGTCGGTAAATAGCAACTCCGGTGAGGGTCGGTTGAGCCTTTTCCTCAGAGCCGTCAATGTCCGCGCGCACGCCCAAGGCGACAACTGCGACCCTGGGATCGATGCCTTCAAGGATGAGCTCAAGAGCGGGGCTCTCGTGGACGACGACCGCGAGCTGTGGATTCTCGGCGGCCGGAGCGAGGATGAGCGATGGTACCGATTTTACCAGTTTGAGCGCCATGGAGCGGAGCGCGTCGAGCTCGGGCATCCAGGCAGGGAGCTTGGCCAGCGAATCTAGGCGATAGGTCTCGAGTGCCGCTCGGATCGCAGCGATGTGATCTCCGCAGGTATGTTCGGCTTCATTGAGCAGGTACCAGGCATCCGCTTGGTCGGGGACATGCCGGACGAGATCGCGGGTGAGACCAAGAGCATCCTCCGAGCGGCCGAGATCAAGAAAGACTCGGGCACTCCGAGTCCCGAGCGCGACGCAGCGCATCATCCGACGCTCGCGGTCCTCATCATCGGTCTCGCCGTCAAGCTCGTCGTCCGGATCAAGGGGCCCTGTGAACTCGATAAGTTGAGGCGAGGGGTCGTCCGGGGGGTCGTTCTTCAGGATCTGCAGCAGGTCATTCAGTCCGGTTACGGCTCCGAGTCGGTCGTTTGCCCGCTCCATAGACCGTTGGGCGATTAGAGCCTCAAGCACAAAAAGATGAAGATCGAGAAGGTCCGCCATGTACGCATCGGGAAGTCCAAGAGCGCGTTCTGCGTGAAGCAGTGCGCCCTCGAAATCGCGCATGTCGTAGAGGCGAACCTGAATTGCCGCGAGATGGGCGTCGATGCAGTCTGAGTCCGCGTCAATAGCGCGATCGTACCATTCGAGTGCGCCTTCGGGGTCGCCTTCTTCCACAGAGATCGCCGCGAGCAACATCGATGCATCGGGGACGTCCGAGTTGATTTGGTGGGCGTGGTTGGCGGAATTGCGAGCCTCAGAAAACTGGCCACGCGCCAACAGAGACCAGCCACGGTCCAGGTGCGCGATGTACCGGCTTTGTTCCCCAAATCCTTGGTCATGAACTTCGTCGGTGCGCCGGTCAGCCATGGCCTCGTATATCACCAAAGACACGGTAATAAACCGTGCTGCGTATCTAACGAAGAACCGCGGGATGCCGTAGACTCCCGGCCGTGTCGCGCTCCAGTGTGCGTTCGTGTTGGTCTATCGCTGTTGTGGCGTTTTTTGCGCTTTGTTGCTGTCGAGGGGCGGGGCCGACCTTGGTCGCTCCCGGGCCAGTCGCGCAAGACTACCGGGCGGACTGGGAGGCGTTGGAGGCTGCTCGTGCTGAGGACCCGTTCGGGGAAGCTGTTGATGATGCGGCAGACAGGATCCTAAGCCGTGATCCTACACTGAAACTTCGGCTGGCCGCGATGTACGCAAAGACCATGCGGGCGGTGTCGATCGGCGATGACACCGGTGCGATTCAGATTGCGACTCATGCGATTGCGCGAATGGCGGAGTCTTCGACGCTCGACGACGAGCGGCTGGCATTCGCTAGGATTTTGATTCGCGCCCAGATTCGCTCCGAACTTCCCGAAAGAGCGCTTATTGCGCTTGATCGAATCCGAAAGGAAGATGGGCGCGCGGCTCAGCTCCAACTATCTGCCGAGGCCATGATCGCAGCAAATGCCATAGTGTTGGATCGCGCAGGAGACGCAAGAATTGCCTTGCTTGCTTTTTTACGATGGCGAGCGATTTCCGCAGACAGCTCATCGGGCGCGATATACGCGCAGGAAAGAGCTCGAGCCTTGGCCGCGAGCCTCACACCGAGCGAGCTGATCGAGCTCACGAATCAGACGGAGAGTGCCGAGTCGGCTCGGTGTGTCGCGGGGTTTGCGGGATCTCAAGTCGGCGGGGCTCTGCCGGATTGGATCGGCGAGTGTCGACCCACATCCCGTCGGGTTGGGTTGCTCTTGCCAAGGTCCGGAAAACTCGTCGTGTTTGCGGATCGTCATCTCGCCGCGGCCACATCTGCGGTAACAACGCTCTCTGCTGACTCTGATGTGCAGGTCCTCTGGCGCGATAGTGGTTCAACCGCAGAGTCGGCGAGGCGCTCGGCCTTCGCCTTGGCCGCCAAAGGGGTCGATCGCGTGATCGGCCCAATGGGAGGCGCAAATGTGAGGGCGGCGTCGCAGGTGTTGGGGTCCGAAGGAATCATTCTTCCCTCAGAGGCCCGGGGCGAAGTACGGGGCATGGCGCCCAGTTTGGTCCAACGATGCGAGGCTCTTGTCGACGTCGCTCGAATCGCGGGGCTGTCGCTTTTGGTCTTTCGCCCCGAGAGTGGATATGGGAAAAGAGCCGAACGCATCATTCGAGAATATTCTAGTAGAGTTGGAGTTAACGTGTTGAAATATCATCAATATTCGACATCGGAATCAACCTTTGCCTCGATGCTTCGACCGTGGGCGAGTGAATTGCGCAGCGGTATTGCTGTCCTCGTTCCTGACGCGATACACCGCGTGGAGCTGATCGTCCGCCAGATTCGCGCACAGGGCGTTGACCTGAAAAAGGGGAAAACCATGGTGCTGACCCCGGGGGAGTCGCTGGGTCCGAGGGCGCTAGGCCGCGGTCACGAGGCGCTCGAGGGCGTCTATGTCGCGCCAGTCGCCGCCGTGGATGGCGAGTCGTCTCGATTTGCTGAAACCTACAAGGAGCGAGAAGGCACTGAGCCTGACGATCAGGCATTGCTCGTTTGGAAGGCCCTTTCCTACGCATGGGAGAAGACGGGTTTGCCGCCGATTCCGACATCGAGAGTTATGCGCATAAGAGGAGGACACCTTGTCTCAGTCACCACGAAATAGCGGCACGGGTGGATCTCGTCGTGCGCGCGGACCGGGCCGAGAGGGGCCACGCTCGCTCCTGGGACTGGCAGCCGATGCTCATCTCGTACCGGGGGAGCGCGCGGTGACCGAGCTTCTGCGTGCAGATTCGTCGCGCGTATCTCGGTTATTTGTCGAAAAGGATCGGCGGATCGAGCCACTGATCGTACTTGCAAGTGCGTGTGATCCGCCGATTCTCATCGAGCCAGTTGAGCGCGAGATACTCGAGAACTTGGTGGGGCGCGGTCTCGCGCGCGGAGTTGTCGCGGTCGCTAGACCTCCGAAGCAGTGGGACCTGCTCGAGCTGCTGCAGACGATTGATGCGAGGTGCGCGTCGACATCTCTACTTGTTGTTCTCGACGGAGTGATGGATCCACACAACTTCGGGGCGATCATTCGTAGCGCTGAATTTTTTGGTGCTGACGCTGTGGTGCAGACTCAAGATCGGGCCGCGCCACTCTCGACAGCGGCGATTCGAGCCTCGGCGGGCGGTAGCGAACGCCTGCCGATCGCGCGGGTAACGAACTTGCGACGGGCGATCGAAGAGACAAAGTCCGCGGGTTATTGGGTCGTTGGGACGATTGTCGATGGTGGCAAGAGTTTCGACGAAATCCTCGCGGGCGACCGACCTGAGAAATTGGTCTTGGTGCTCGGTAGCGAGCAGAAGGGGCTGCGGCCGTCCACCCGCAAAGTTTGCGATTTTTTGGCAACGATCGAAGGGCGCGGAACACTCGGATCCCTCAATGTGTCGAGTGCTGCGGCGGTCGCCATTGCAATGTTGACGGCGACCCGGTCGGGACGGTGAGACAATTGCGCCATATTGAGCCGACTTAGTACACACAAGAGCCGACGGAATAGCTACCCTCTGAGGGCTCCTGCGAGCGATTGTCTTCGCCTCACCTTTCATTTCCTCTCCTCTCTCCGACACGCGCGCTCCGCCTAGTCTCTGGACCGTCCTCATGGGGCGTCGGGTGTGGTGTCGAGATCAGAACTCCCTATGGCCGACGTCCGCACACACCTTCTCCAGTTCTTGCGCACCCCTGACGACCACGAGGTCCAACGCGACTCCATGGCGGAGGCTCTCGGGGAGCAGGATATCCAGAGTCTACGAAAAATGGCGCGCAACGAGCCGGCGTCGGCGTCGGCTGCGGCGGCAGTGCTCGCTCGGCTTTTGGTCGATGGAACCGCGGGCGATGAGGTCGTCGATGCTGCCAAGGCCGCGGCCCAGCGGGCGCCCCGCGATGACAGCGGAAACGACGTGACGAAACTGGCGGGGGAGGCCGTGTGGCGATTGTCAGGTGAGGCAAGGCTTGCAGAACCCTATTTTAGAAGGGTACGTCGCAATGTCGCCGCGGATCCGGACGTGCTCGTCTATTATCGAGCCTTGTTTTCGGCCGATTCGGCGGCCAGCCAGCTGATGCAGGTCTTGGTGCAGGCCAGACGCGCGACCAAGAATGCGGAGACACGTTTCGAGATCGCCGAGGAGATGGCCGAGCTTGCTCGGACTCGGCTTGGGAGCCCTGATCGGGCGATCGAGGTGTGGCGTTCGGTGTTGCGCGAAGACGGCGAGGAACGGCGTGCTGTGGGCCATCTCGAAGGGCTCTATAGGGATGCCGGAAAATGGACGGCGTTGGTGGAGCTGCTCAAAGAGGACTTTGATCGGAGCACTGCGACGGATGACAATCGATCGTCTCGCATCGCCAAGCTGGTGATTATTGCGGAGTTGTATCGGGCTGAGCTGAAACTCGACGCGATGGCGTTGGCGACACTGCAACGGATTTTGGATATTGATCCTCGGCACCAGGCGAGCCTTGAGGCGCTTGCAGAGACGTTCGTGCGAGGCAGCCGCTGGAATGATCTGTTGGCGGTCTACACGAACCTGCTTGAGACCGCCCGTGAGGATGACGACGTTGCGGGACAGCGAGAGCTACTCCACAAGATCTCTGCGATTTGGGTAGAGAATCTCGGCAACCCGCAGCGCGCATTGGAGCCTCTCGCGGAGATCTTGAAGATTTGTCCACAAGATCCGGATGCACGGCGATTGATGGCCACGATCCACGAGCAGCGTCGCGATTGGCGAGCGCTAATCGCTCTGCGAAGAGAGGAGCTGGACGGGCAAGATGTCGATGACGCACTTCCGCTGCGAATTGACCTGGCCCGCCTGTCCGAGGAACGACTTGGGGATCGTTGCGAGGCGATCAGCGACTGGAACCAAGTACTCGCTCATCATGGCGACGTTCTGGTGGCCTTGGAATCGTTGTCGCGGCTGTACGAGCGGGAGAACCGTTGGAGCGAATGTTCTGAGATGCTTCATCGTCGACTCGCATTGCTCGACTCCGCGCACGAGGCCGTTGGACTCCTGACGGAGTTGGGGCAAATTTACGCGGACCGTCTTCGCAGCTCGGTGGACTCCATTCAGGTGTGGTCCGAGATCGCTCGACTTGTACCTGGTCATGACAAGGCGTTGCGGACCCTCCGTGATGCTTACGTGAGGGCGAATCGCTGGGATGAACTCGAGAAATTGTATCTCGACCAAGACCGGGCCTCGACTTTGGTTGATGTGCTGCAAGGGGCGGCAGATAGGATCGCCGACATCGAAGCCCGAGTTGGCCTCTACAGGCGGGTCGCGGTGTTGTGCAGCGAGCAACTGGGGCAGCCCGAGCGCGCCCTGAAGGCGCTTGAACGGACGTTGGCCATTCAGCCGGATAATCTCGCCGTCGCTCGCGAGCTGCTTCCGATTTATCACGAGCAAAGCAATTGGGCGCGAGTGATGGCGACGCTTGAGATCCTGTTGAAGGCGAGCGAAGCGAACGACGACCGGCTTGAGTTGATGGCTGAACTCCGTAGAGTGGCATCAGAGAACCTCCAATCTCCGAGCCTGACTTTTCAATGGTGCTCTCGCGCCTATCGATTGCGGCCCGAAGACGATGGGCTGCGTCGCCAACTCGAGGATGCGGCCGAAAAAAACGACGGATGGGATGAACTCACCTCGCTCTTTGAGGCGCGAATCACCGAACTCTCTGATGACGCCGAACAGCTGTTGTTGTTGGGAAAACTGGCGACCATCGCCCGAGACCGGCTCTTCAAGCCCGATGATGCCCAGCGTTTTTTTCGAAGAATCATCGAAACTGACCCTTCGAATGGCGAGGCCATCTCCGCGCTCGAAGCGATCTACACCGCCACTCGGCGTTGGGAGGACCTCGGTGAGGTGTACCGCCGTCGCTTGACGGTGACCAAGGACGTGGAGGGGCGACTCGAGACTCTTCGCGCACTGGCACGACTACAAGAAGATCATCTTCGGGATCTTGAGGGGGCGGTTGCGACCTATCGAGAAATTCTTGATCTCACTCCAGAGGATGGCGCGGTGCTGCTGAGCCTCTCGGGGATCTTGCGAAATCGCGGCGAATGGGGGCCACTTGCGTCCACCCTTCAGCGCTCCTTGGATCTGCTCGAACGGGTCGATGTTCGCGTTTTGTTCGAGCTTTCGGGGATACAAGCGGAGCGCTTGCACGATCACGACGCGGCGGTCGGTGGTTTTTTGGCGATTTTGGACGTGGACCCGCTCCATCGCAATTCGGTTGTGGCGCTCGAAGATCTTCGTAACGCGGAGCCTTCGACGGCCTTGCGTGTAATGGAGGGCTTGCTTCCGTACTACCGTCGCACCGAGGACCGGGCCAATCAGGCCGCTGCGATGGAGGTGATTCTCGCAGAGTCCGAGGAGGTCGGATCCGAGAAACGCCACGAGAAATTGTCGGCCCTCGCGGGCATCTACGAAAAAATGGACGACCGTCGCGGCGACGCCCTGCGGATCTACGGAGAACTGGTGGAACGCGACGCCTCAAGCTGGGAAGGCCGGCAGCAGTTTCAAAAACTTGGTCGCGAACAAAATGGCATGGCAGCGGTCGCAGAGGTCTATGACCGCGTGTTAGCGGGTTTAGCTAAAAATGCGCGTGAGGCCGAGGATGATGGACGAACCGTCGATCGGTCTGAGACGAACCTTCGTCGAGACCTCTACCTTGAGCTTGCGGCGATGTTCAGAGATGATTTGGGTCAGCTTGAGGATGCCGAGCATTGTTATCGGGAAATCCTCGAAAACGATGAGACGCACCAGCGCGGATATGAGGCGCTTGAAAATATCTTGCGCCGGCGAGGAGCCCACGATGAGCTGTTGAAACTCTATCGACGTCGGGTCGATGTGATTTTCAATCCGAGAGAACAGCGTAAGCTTCTCGGTCGAATTATCGAGATCGCACGCACCATACTCGACGATCGCCACACGGCAATACGAACGGCCGAGGAGCTGCTTGACCTTATTCCTGACGACCTCCCGACGATTGAGATTCTCGCCGAGATGTACGCGCAGGGCGAAGATCCGCGCGATAGAGAAGGGCTGGACGAACTCCTTGGTCGCTGGGCGGAACTGACGGTCGACGCCGGGCGCCGCTTTGAGCTGATCTGTCGGCGGGCCGCCTTGCGAATGCAGTATCTGGGTGATGCCTTTGGGGCCGTGGACTTGCTTGGTGCGGTCCTTGGCGCGGTGCCGGATCATGCCCAAGCGCGGGGCCTGCTTGAAGAGTTACTCGATATTTCGGAGGTGCAACTGCAAGTCGCGTCGCTCTTGGACCCCATCTATTTGCGGGTGGGGGACCACCACGGCCGTATTCGAATCCTCAACGTCCGCCGGGCACAGTCGGCCGCACTAGGGTCGGTCGACGAAGCGACCAGTCATCTGCTAGCGATCTCTGCGATCGAAGAGCACGATCTGCAAAACCTTTCGGCGGCTTTCGATGCCGCGCGTGATGCGTATCTCGGAGATCCGCGTCGTCTTGACAGCCGGGAGGAGGTTGAAAGGCTCGGCCTGATCTTGAAGCGAGAGCTGGAGTTGGTCGCTATCTGGAAAGAAGCGCTCAGCAGCGAGCATGCGGAGGACAAAACACTGCAGGTTGATCTTGCACGACGAATCGCCGAGACCCTTGATGAACGCGTTCAAGACCCCGCCGAGGCCCGCAAGGCTTACAGCCGGCTCCTCGACTTGGCGCCTCAGGATCTTGATCTGGCCCACCGTGCCGTGGGGGCGTTGGTACGCCTGCACCTTGAGGCTGGTGACTTTTCGGCGCTCGTCGAGTCCCAGAGGGCCCTCTTGCGATTTTCGGATTCACCCGAGGAGCAAGTTCGTATACGGCTCGAGATTGCAGACAATCAACGGCTTCAGCTGATGGATCGCGTCGGCGCTGCGGTGACGTGGAGCGAGGTGGTCGACTTGGAGCCTTCGAATCGACCCGCGTTAGATGCTCTTGAGCAGCTCTTTGTTGAAGAAGAGGAGTGGGCGCGCCTGTGCGAGGTCCTGCTGCATCGAATCTCGGTATCGAGTGACCCCCGAGAACAGGCCGCGGCATGGCGCCGAGTCGGCGACTATAGGCGCAATGAACTTGGGGATCATCAGGGGGCGGTCGAGGCATTTCAATCGGTCCTAGACCTCAAAGTTGGCCGCGATGACTCCAAATACTCTCTGATCCAACTCGTGGGCCTCAACCGAGAACTCCAGCGGTATGCGGACGTCGAGGATGGCCTACGTCGGCTTACGAGCATGGCGGATAGAGACAGCGATCGCGTGGAGTTGTTGACGGATACCGCGGAGATCGTCGGAAATGAGCTGGGCCGATCCAACGATGCTCTTGATCTGTTGAAACGAGTCTTGGATCTGGCGCCGGCGGATAGCCGTGCGCGGGCCCTCGTTCGCGGGCTGCTCGGGCAGGACGATATTCGCGAGCGCGCGATTCGAGTCTTGATGCCTCTGTTCGAGGCGGAACAAAATTGGGCCTCGCTCTTGGAACTTCAGGAGCTTCAGGCCTTGCATCAACCGTCGGGGCGTCGGCGACTTCAGGCGCTCTTGCAGGTCGCGCGTACCCAAGAAGAGAAACTACAGGACCCTGCACGCGCTTTTGCGGTTCTATGTGAGGCTCTTTCCGCCGCGGCAGATCAGCCGGAACTTGAGGCGACTCTAGAGACAGTACTTCGCTTGGGCGACGTCGCTGACCGGGCCGAACCGCTGTTTGTCGCACTGAAAAATACCGTCGATCGTATCCTCGACTCGGATCTTCAACGGGACGTATTGCGCCACATGGGCGGCATCTCGTTGACTCGTTTGGGGCGTCTCGGCGAGGCTGGTGACGTCTATCGCCGCGTGCTTGAGTTGGCCCCTGATGACACGCAGGTGATGGACTCGTTGGAGGAGATCTACACTCGCCAAGGGGCCTACCAGGCCATGGCTGACCTGTTGGTAGTTCGTGCTGAGCGGGCCTCTGACACCGCGATCCGAGACTCCGCATTGCTCCGTGCCGGGGACTTGCTCCGTAAAGAGCTTAGCCAGCCGGAGTACGCGATCGAGCTGTATGAGCGGTTGAGCACCGAGGCGATTCAAGCACCCGAAATCCAAGATGTTCTCGAATCGCTTTATGAAGGTCTGGGGCGCTACCGCGAGTTTGCGGCTCACCTTAGCCGAAAACTTAATGGGTTAGACGGGCCCGCATTGGTCGACACTCATCTCCGATTGGGTCGACTTTATGGCGAACATCTCGACGATCCAGAAGAGGGGATTCGGCACTTGAGCGCCGCGTTGCGTCTTGATCCGAACCATGTGGTTGGAACCGATGAGCTGAGTCGATATTTGTCCGATGAGTCCATGCGCAGCCGGGCCGCGGTGATGCTTGAGCCCGTGTTTTCGACTGTACAAGACTGGCCGAGGCTGTTGCAGATCCAAGAGATCAAGTTCGCCGAGTGCGAAGACGAGGACGAGCGCGTACAGATTCTTACGCGAATGGCATTGTTGCGGGAAGAACAGCTCGAAGACCTTGATGGGGCCTTCGATGGATACAGCCGTGTGTTCGCAGAACGACCTGGCGATCGTTCTGTTCGCGGACAGATGGCCCGCCTTGCGCATATCTTGAAAATTGAGGAGCGCCTCGCCTTGATTTTGACGCGCTTTGCCGAAGAGCATGAGAGCGATGAGTCCGACGGCGTCTTGAGTGTTGTGCGCGAGGCCGGAGCACTTTGGGGGACGACTCTAGGAAATCCCCGAGCCGCGGTTCCGCTGCTGTCGAGAATCGTCAAGGCCCATCCGGAAGACGTCGACGCGTTTGACGATCTTGAAAATGCGCTCACGCTGGCTGAGATGTGGCCCGAGTTGGTCGAGCTTTATTGGCGAGAGTCTGAGGGGCCGATCTCCGAAGAACGACAGATTGATATGCTGATGAAGCTGTCGACGGTGACCAACGACGTGTTGGCTGACCTCGGGGGGACTGCACGGGCATTTGAGCAGGTTTTGGAACTGCGCCCCAGTCACGATGTGGCACGCGATAGCCTTGAGCAGGTGTACGAGAGGGCGGAGCGGTTTGACGATTTGCACGAACTCTTGCTCGACCGGTTGGGTCGATGCGCAAATGCCCAAGAGCGCAAGGCCGTGACACTCCAAATTTCAGATTTGCAGCGTGATGCCTTGGCAGACATCGATGGGAGCGTCGACACGCTCGCTGATCTTCTGACCACATCGAACAACGATGTTGACGCGATCGTTGCGTTGGAGCGAACGGCCGAAAAAAATGCAGACCAACGGGCGCGAGTGTTCGACATCTTGGAGCCTGTCTATGAAGCGGTCGGAAACACCCGTCGACTTGTCGCCGTTTGTGAATGGCGTCTGACGGTAGGCGAGGAGGCGGAGGGGCGCCATGCGACTTTTCGTAAGCTGGCTCAATTGCTCGAGAGCATGGACAACGGCGCGAGTTATGCTTTTAGAGCCCTGTCTCGGGCTTTGGCAGAGCCAGGACCGGAGGAGGCTCTGCTTGGTCTAGACAGCGCGCTTGAGACGTTGACGGCCACGCTCGGCAACCCAGAGGCGCTCGCGGACGCCCGGGTGGCCGCCGCGAGCGCGCCCAGTCTGGCGACGGACATCGATCGACGTTTGGATCTGCTCGTGGGGGGCGCCCGATTGCGTCTCGAAAGCGCGCCGGACGTGGCGGCCAGCATCTTGCGGGGGGCCCTTGATTTGCGTGAAGACCATGTCGCGGTTCTTGAGTTGCTTGATGAAGCCCTGGTCCGTCTCAATTTTCACGAGGAGCTTGAAAAGATTCTTGTTCGGCGGGTCGTGGGAACTCAAGACGATCCACTTCGCGTATCGCTTCTTCGCCGCCAGGCCAAGCTGCTTGAGGAGATTCTCGGACGGCCAGGGGAGGCGGAGGTCTGTTGGCGCGCCCTCTTGGAGATCGAGCCAGCAGATAGCGAGGCCTTGCGACGATTAAGCCTGAGTTACGAAGCGAGCGGAAGCTCAACCGAGTTGATCGACGTCCTCGAGAGGCGGATTGAGGTGGCCGTAGACGGTGAAGAGCGCCGACAACTTCGGATGCGGCTGGCAAATCTTTTTCGCGAGAGCCGGAAGAACCGGGACGCCGAAATCGATGTTTTGCGCGCTTTGCTGGCCGATGCTCCGTCGGACGATGACGCGATTGCGGCTCTGTATCGCGCACTGCTGGCCGAAGAGCGATATGTGGAGGCCGTGGATGTCGTTCAAGAGCGGGCGACGTTGGCGGTCGCCGATGAACGAAAGGCGAGCTTGATGTTGGATGCAGCTCGATTGTATGGGGGAGTGCTAGATGATCCAGAAGGCGCGATTGAGCGGCTCGGGCAGGTGCTGACCTTGGTTCCGGGGCAAGAAGGAGCGGTCGCCGACCTTGTTGATTTCGTCCGAAACGGAGACGTCTCGGAGACGGCAGCGCAGATGGTTCGCCCGGTGCTTGTGCAATTGGAGCTGTTTGCGCAGCTTGCCGAGGTCCTCGAGGCGCGCGCGGACCTCTCGCAGGATCCAATCGAGGTCATCGCGGTGCTGACCGAACTCGCTGGCGTTCAGCGAGAGCGCCTGGACGATGGGTTGATGGCGTTGTCGACGACATTGAGGCTCGTCGACCTCGTTGATCTCGAAGAGCTTCGAATTACCGTGGAAAATGCTCTCCGTCTAGCAGAGAGCACCGATAGCGTGGCTGCGACGGTTGACGAATTGGCGTCACGAGCGTACGAGGCCGGGCGTGATGTCGAGGTCCGGAGAATTTTGGCAAGCGTCGCTGCGTCGGCTGCCATGGTGGCCGACGATGGCGGGTCACGAGCGTTGGGCATTTTGGTCGGGTTGCTCGATAGTGGGGAAGCCGACGCGCCGATTTGCGAGAGCATCGAGAGCCTCGCTCTGGACCGCGATGACCGTGATCTGGCCATTCGCGCTCTGGAGGAAGGTCGGGGACTCACCCAAGGCGCGGCCCATGGGGTCGTATGCGTTCGGCTTGGTCGTCTCTATCTCGAGAAAAGGAACCTGAAGCTTGGCGCCGAGGCCTTCAGTCGGGCCCTTGAAGTCCATCTTGGCGACGAAGATGCTGCGAAGGGGATGGAGAGCGTTTTGGAGGCCACGATGGCTTCGACAGAGCCTATGACCTCCGAGGGGGCCGAGGCACGGGACTTGGCGCTTGAGGCATTGGAGCCACTATACGAGTCGAATGGCGATCGGTCTGGGCTCGCTTCTTTGACCGAGGCCCGCTTGAAGTTCGCTCCCCCCGAAGACCGGGCCGCGCTGTTGATGGTGCTCGCCGAGATATTGGAGGATGGTGGCGGAACCCCTGAATCTGCGCTTGAAGCCTGGGGGCACCTGTTGGCAGAGGACGCGGAATCGGTGGAGGCACTTGCGCGACTTCAGAAATTGAGCGCGACTTCAGATTTGAAACAGCGAGCGGGCCAGATCATGTTGGCAGCGCTCTCCATGGCCGGCCAGGCCGGACGGCCATGCCTGTCGCTCAGCATGGTCGCCGCTCGGGTATGGCTTGAGCAGCTCGAAGACCCGCAGATGGCCGACATTGCAGTCGACGCGGGTCTCGCCGAGGCGGATGGGAACAGTGAGATGTTTGCCATCGCTGTCGCGGTTCGTCGGGCACTCGGGGACGGCGCACGATTGCACGAAATCTTGTGCCGAGCGGCCGCTGCACAGAGCGAGCCCGCATCGGCAGCAAAGTTGTGGAAAGAGGCGGCATCGGTCGCCGATGGTTCACTTGAGGATGCGGAGTTGGCGATCGCCGATCTCCACGCGAGCATCGAGGTTGACGAGAATGACATCTCGGTTTGGCGCAAGTTGCTCTTGCTTTTGGCGGCCACCGGAGACGATTCGGGCCTGTCGACGGCTCTTGGACGAAGGGCCATGATCACACCTGACGGTGATGAGCGTCGCGAGCTACGTTATCGCCTGGCGAATCATCTTGTGACGAAGCTCGAAGCGCTCGATGACGCGATTGTAGTGTATCTGGAGATGATCGCGGACGAACCGGAAGACCGGGTCGCGATCGCGGAGGCGGAGGTTGTCTTGCGTCGGCAGAGTCGATGGCGGGAACTCCGAGACTTGCTCGAGGGAAAGTTCGATGTGGTGCCGGATGACCAGCGGGTCTCCGTTTTGGAAGAGATGGCTCGTCTCGCCGAAGAGCGACTGGATGATCGCACCGACGCGATTGAGCAGTACAAGCGAATTGTTCGTCTTGAGGCGGAGCACGAAAATGCAATCGGGGCTTTGGAACGGCTCTTGATTGACGAGGAACTGTGGAACGACCTCGCAGAGCTGTATGAGACGCGCATGGATACGTTGCGGGCTGCCGGCGATACTGTGGGCTTTCGTCGCGTCGCGTCGGAGCTTGCCGCGGTGTTGGCCGAACGTATTGGCGACGGAGAACGGGCGCAGGAGATACTCACGGATCTGCTCGACATCGATCCGAGCTACGTGCCGGCGATTCTTGCGCTAGCATCAGTTTACGATTCAAGGGGGGATGAAGGCGCCGTGCGGCTAACCTTGAAACGTGCCGCCGAGTTGGATCCACAGGGGGTGAGCGGTGCGAACTTGATGGTCCGCATGGCGAAGATGGCGACCGACGAGGACGATGTTCCCGCGCTGTTGGACCGCGCCCTGGAGCTCGACCCTGGGCATGATCAAGCGAGCGCTTGGTTGCTGGAGATGGCTCGAGCGAAGGACCAGTGGAATAAAGTCGCACATCTGTTGGAGATGCGGCTTGGACGAGCCGATGACGACGCCGATCGTCGCTCTATCCAACTTGAACGCTGTGACGTCTTGATCGTAAAACTCGCCGACTATGACGGTGCGTTGAGAGTCTTGGCTGGAATTTATCAGGATATCCAAGACGACATTGACGTCAATCACCGGATTGGAGATGCACTGTTTCGCGCAGGGCGATACGAAGAGGCCAAAGGAATGTACGATTGGTTGGTCGGAGTCGGCGAGGTGGAGCAGAGACAACAGAAGAGTCACGCGGTGGCGCTCACTCGTCTCGCACGTATTGAAGTCGGGCAGGGCGCATTCGACGTGGGGCGAACACATCTCTTGGCGGCCCACCGCATCGACAGTACAAACGTCGAGACGCTGATGGCGCTTGGAGACGTTTATGAACACGACGCCATGTGGGCCGATGCCTTGAAAATCTATCGTGCAATGTTGCTACAAAATGCAGATCGGAGCGGGCTCTTGCGGCGTGGCGACATCTACCTGCGACTCTCGGCCGTGCATTTGGGGCTGGAAGAACGATCAAAGGCGCAGGCCATGCTGCGTCGGGGAATCGAGGAGGACTCTAGCCATCCGGACCTTGTGGAGGCCTTGGCACGCCTGGGGGGGTAGTGCTCACGGATCTGCCCCCGTGGACCGGCGGGGGCTTCGAAGATCGAGGCGATGAGCGGGCTGGCGGCTATGTTCTGCGTGGAATGACATTACGCATGACAGCGGCCAGGTCTTCGGTCGTAATCTGTGCTGTGGCCAGTCGCGCTTCGATGAGGATCCGGGCGCATTGCATCGACTCACCAGGAGCATCTTCGGGGTTGATCACTGCCAGTCGGACGCCGTCACGGACGGCTTGGCGAAGTCCGTTGACACATTGGGCGGTGTTTCCCCCGAGCATGACGATCAAGCAGTGTTCCCCTAGCGCGCCTAGAGATTGCGCGAGGCGGTCGAGGTCGAGGCCGTTCTCCGAATTTTCGTCGTACTGAAGCAGGCCTTCGACGTACTCGACATGCTCCGTCGGGCCCAGGGCCCACAGGCCATTGAGGTCACGAAGGGCGACGGTGTTCTCGACGCGACTGGCAAGTTTGTTTGAGTCCGCGAGGCCTGTGACAGGGGAGTCGATCCGCGGATCTGCGATCGCCGCGAGAATGGGAATACGTGGGTGACCCGCGATGGCCAAAAGATCACGGAACCGCTGGCAGGATCCTTCGCCGCCCATGAGGACCATGAGGTCCAGGGGCTTTTCGTATAGAGCGCGAAGTTCGGGGGAGACCTCGATGCCGTGGGTGCGAGCGCGTAGCCGTGTGAGCGCCTCATGCAAAGTCCCCGCAGTTTGGGTTCGCCGCCGCTGGCAGCATCGTGCGCCAAGCAGTTGAAGTCGAGTCCGCACGTGGGCGCGAGTGTTCTCCTGGTCGCTTCGGACGATGTCTCGCGACAGTACGCTGATACCCGCTTTCTTGAGCCAAGCGGGTATAGGGGCGGTGAACTTGTCCGCCATGAGCATGGTCGGCATGGCGCGTTCGAGCAGTAGCTCATTAGCGATCTCTATTCCCCGGCCGTCGGTCAGGGGGTCGTCGATGATCAACATGTCCGGCGACAGGGTGCGGGAGAACTCCACGGCTTCCTCTGGGGCATTGGCGGCGGCAATGACCTCAAAGTCGACGCATTCGGCGAGGAGAGCCATGATAGCGACGCTCTGCTGCGGATCCGATACGCACACGAGAGTCCTGATCTTCGGTGCGGAACTCATGGGCGGGCCATCGGTCGGTGACGCCTATTTCTTGATGCCGATATGGGCCAGTTTGGGGCTAGTTTCCCGACGTCGGCCCTCGGTCTCCGCTTCGAGGGCCGGGCGTGATCGTGCCCTAGGGGACGATACCTGCGGTGCGGGCATCTTCGAGTGAGATGCAGTCCTCGTCGACTTTTCCGTCACAGTCGTCATCGAGTTTATTGCAGATCTCCGCGCTGGGTTGTTTCAGCGGCTCACAGACGATCGCGCCCGTTTGGCAGGCTCGTTGGCCGGCAGCACAGATCCCCTTACGGCCAGTGGCGCAAGCATCACCGGTGCCCGGGATCTGACCATTGTCGATCTTTCCGTCGCAGTCGTTGTCTTTGCCGTCACAAACTTCTTGGCCCGGGGGAATGACCGGAGCGCTGCACAGCGACTCCTTTCCGTCGTCGCGGCAGGCGTAGGTCCCCTCGCTGCGACATTGGCCCTCGCCGAGCCAGCACTTGGTGCCACTGGCCTTGTAGCCATCGTCTGTGATGCCGTTGCAGTCGTCATCAATGCCGTTGCATAGCTCCTGGGTCGCGGGCAAGATCTCGCCTTCGCAGCCGAGCCAAAACCCCTCGCCGCTGCATGTTTTTTGACCCTCTTTACAGATTCCACGATTGATCGTGGATTCAGGGCCGGCGTAGCAGGGCTCGGAGCTGGCGGGGTAGCATTCGGCCTTGGCGCGCTGCGATGCCTGGGCCTTTGCGAGCTCGAGCTCGCGGCCGAGATCATTCATCCTCTGGTCTGTACCCGCGCATCCGCTGGTGGCGCCCGAGAGGACTGCAAGAAGGAGACTGGCGGTGGCAAAAAATCGTGGTTCCAAGGAGTTGTTCACTTTCGCGGGACTGGCGCGCTCGATCTGCGAGCAGCCTCAGCAAGATGGATTCACCGTGGCCGAAGCATATACCTCCTGGTATGGTCCGCGCACCTCGTGTCCATTGTCGGTCGAGTATATTTGATCGCTAGCCTCAGCCTCCTGATGCTCGCGATTGTTTGGGGGGCGTTGACCATGATGGACAACCGCGCCGCGGTCGAAATTGTGCTGCTGGTGCCGCGCCTCGACGGCGCTGAGCCGTTTGTGCGTGAGCGGTACCGAGTCGACATCGCGGCGATGTTGGCCGGTTGGGGTGTGTGTGTGTGTGTACTGCTGCTTTTGGCGGTTCGGGCACCGTTCTGGGTGCGCTCTGCGGCATTGGCGCAGAGACGAATGCGAGAGCTGCAGCGCGAGGTTCTTGAGTTGCGTCGCCTTCCGCTACGGCAGCGAGAAGAAGATGAGATCTTGGCTGCAGAGGCCCATCTCGACGGCCGAGCCAAGAAGGTCATGACAGAAAAAATTCGGCGTGAGGCGGGATCGGTTGCCGCGAGCAGAAGCTCGCAGGGCCCGAGGGCTTGATGCTTATGGTTGTCATCGCTCTGGGCGGCGTCGCGTGTGGTTTTTTTCTCGCCTGGTGGTATCTCCAACCTCGCTGGCGCAATCGAAAGACGCTTCACGCACGAAGCCGGGTCTTGTATGAGCTTGCGGAGGGCGACAGCGAGAACGTTGCGCAGGAGCTCGAAAAGGTCTGCGAAGCCGAGCCGAGCGACGCGACTCTGTTTCTAGCTCTGGCGGCCCTGGACCGGAGGCGAGGCCGGGTTGAGCGCGCCAAGGCGATTCACCGTACGGTTTTGGCCGCGGCGGATTTACCCTCTGAGCAGAGGGTCGCGGCCTTGGTCGGCCTTGGCCGCGACCTGCTCGCCCAGGGCAACGAGCGAGCTGCGGTGGGCGCGTTGGTGCGGGCGGTGAGCTTGGCGCCGCGCTCCGTTGCGACCTTGGAAACTCTGGCAAAAGCTCTTGAGCAGGCGGGGGCGTGGGAACGGGCAGCTGCGGCCTGGGAGCGGCTGCAGAAGCAAGTCGAGGGCCGGCGCGCTCGGGAAGCTCGCGTGGGTCGAGGGCATGCCTTGGCAGGCCAAGCGCTGGGGTCGCTCGAGGAAGGGGACGGACGCAAGGCTCGGCGGCTTGCGGAGCGCGCGACGGAGCTTGCGCCCGACAGCGGTCATGTTTGGAGCGCTCGCGCTCGCGTCGAATCCGCCGAAGGGGAGCCTGTCGAAGCTCTCGCTGCGTGGCAACGGGCCTGGGAACTGAGCCCCGCGTGCGCAGAGATGATCGTTGGCGAGGCCTGGTTGTGGGCGGGTACCGCCGGTCGCTACGAGGACCTGATGGAGCGAATGCTAGCGACATTGAGGAGTGCTCAGGCCCCGGATTTGGTCATCGCGCTGGCGGAGCGAGTTTCGCGACAGCACCCCGACCAGGGGGCCGCGGCATTGGATCGAGTCGGCGATCAGAGTGCGACAGCCCAGCTAGCACTGGTGCGTCAGCGTCTGTCGAGGGGGCAGCGGGACGCTGCAAGACAAGCCGCCATGCGCAAGCCGTCCGCCTCGAAGATTGCATGTGGTGCATGTGGCGTGGTCATGGAGCGCTTCGAGTTTCGTTGCCGTGCCTGCGGAGCCTGGGATTCTGCGCGCGTGGACTAGACTGAGATTTTAGCGACGAGAAAGTGAATCGTCACAGCCTAAACAGCTTTGGTGATACACAGTGGCGTGAGCGCGAAACCTCGTGGGGGAAACGGGAGCCTATTTCTGGTCGATGCGAACAACATCATGTTCAGGGCCTTTCATGGTTTGCCGCCGTTGACTGCGCCTGACGGGACCCCCGTAAACGCAGTGCATGGATACATGCGGATGCTGCAGGCGTTGCGAAAGGATTTTGCGCCGCAGTGCCTTCTCGCAGTCTTCGATGCCAAGGGCAAAGGGTGGAGGCACTCGCTCTTTTCTCACTACAAGGCCAACCGACCGCCGGTGTCGGAGGACCTCTTGCCTCAGATCCCGTTGGTTCGTAGAGCAACTGAGGCGATGGGGATCCCTTGGTGTGAGTTGGTGGGATACGAGGCTGATGACTTGATCGCTGCATACGCAGAAAAAGGCCAGGCCGCGGGCTACGAGGTCGTAATTGTCTCGAGCGATAAAGATCTCATGCAACTGGTTGACGATGGAAAAGACGGGGCGCCGGCGATTCGTCTGTGGGACAGCATGAAGAACCGCCTCGTGGGACCCGAGGAAGTCCGTGAGCGCTACGGGATTGGTCCCGAGCTGCTCGGCGACCTCCTGGCCCTCGCAGGAGACAGCTCGGACAATGTCCCAGGTGTGCAGGGGATCGGGCCGAAGACGGCGACGACCTTGTTGTTGGAGTGGGGCGATCTTGAAGGCATCCTCGGCAACGCTGAGAAGGTGAAACAAAAGAAACGGCGTGAGCGGTTGATCGAATTTGCAGACGTCGCGCGGATGAGTCGGAAGCTCGTCGAGCTGAAAACAGACTTCGACCTTCCTTTGAAGATCGAGAGCCTCAAGGATGCTGGGCCCGATCGCGAAGCGATGGAGGCATTTTGCGTTCCACTCGGACTCAAGAGCACGCTGGCTGGCGCTGTCCGGGGGAGTGCAGGCGGAACGGCTGAGGGGGCAGGGGCGGCCGGACACCCTCTTGTTCCGCTTGAGGGCATCTCGCTCGACGCTGGTGCGTATCTCTGTGTGGGCAAGACGCGGCGGGCTGGCCTTGACGCATTTGTGGCCGCCGCGAAGGCGATGGGCCGCTTTGCGATGCAGGTCGAGGGATCGAGCGACGATGCGATGGTTGGCGATATCGTGGGCATTGCGTTCGCTGTCTGTGGGGGGGACCCTCCACCGATCTACGTGCCCTTGGCTCACCGTGGGCTGGGCCAAGAGATCGGCGATCAGTGGACGCTCGAAGACCTCCTCGGCGTGGTCAAACCGATGATTGAAGACGCCGAAATTCTGATCGACTGCAACGGCCACAAGTCGCAGAGCATCTTGCTGGCTCGCAATGGTGTGGTGGTTCGTGGTGTTGTCGTCGATCCGATGCTCGCTTCCTACACGATGGACCCGGCGAGAAATGATCATTCGTTGGCTGGATTGGCGCTCGATTTGATCGAACACACGGTGATTAAGCGAGAATCTGTGGTTGGAAAGGGGAAAAAACAAGTCGGTTTCGACATGGTCGAGATTCAAAGCGCGACGGCCTATGTCGCCGAAAAGGTCGATATTGTTTCCCGTCTGGGCTCGCATATGGGGCTGCTGGTCACCAAAGCCGGCAGTGAAATGCGACATCTGTTTGATGCGGTGGAGATGCCTCTCGCGGGTGTCCTACGGAACCTGGAGATGCGGGGAATACTGGTGGACTCCGAGGAACTCCGTCGGCAAGGGGCGACGCTCGGGGCCGCGCTTGCCGAGATTCGCGGAAAGATAGAAGCCGATGCGGGCTACGCGGTGAATCCCGAATCTCCACTTCAGCTGCAAAAGTTGCTGTTCGAGGACCGTGGCTTGCCCGCAAAGAAGAAGACCAGAACCGGCTACAGTACCGATGCCCAAGTGCTCGAAGATCTGGCGGCGCTCGATCCGATCATTGGCTTGATCCTCGAGCATCGGAGCCTGACGAAGCTTAAGGGAACCTACCTCGATACGCTGCCCGGTCTTGTGAACCCTCGCACAGGTCGTCTCCATAGCCATTTTCGCCAAGCCGTTGCCCAGACCGGCCGTCTGTCCTCCGAAAACCCGAATTTGCAGAATATCCCTATTCGAACCGATCAGGGCCGGCTGATCCGCAAGGGGTTTATCGCCCCTCCAGGTCGGGTATTGGTTACGCTTGACTATTCGCAGATCGAGCTGCGCGTGTTGGCACATATGTCTGGAGATCCGAGCCTAAGCGCATCGTTTCGGGAGGGCGCCGATGTGCACAGGCGTACCGCGGCGGAGGTCTTTGAGGTCAGCGAGTCCGAGGTCACGGCGGAACAGCGGCGGATAGCGAAGGCGGTCAACTTCGGTGTGATTTATGGACAGACCGCATTTGGTCTGGCACAGGTCTTAGGTATCCCTCGGGGGCGCGCTGCGCGATATATCAAAAACTATTTCCAAAAAATCCCGGGGGTCGATGCCTACATGGGGGAACTCGTGCAACGGGCGAAGCGGGACGGCTATGCGAGCACGATCTTAGGTCGTCGGAGAAGGATCCCTGAGCTGCTGAGGCGCGGCGCAACTAAATCCTACGGCGAGCGAATCGCTCGGAACACGCCGATTCAAGGGTCGGCGGCGGACATCCTTAAAGTTGCGATGATCGACGTGGAGCGGATTCTTGCCGACCTCAACTGGGCGGAAATGTTGCTCACCGTTCACGATGAGCTGATTTTCGAATGCGACGAGGGCAAGGTGGATGAGTTGATCGCTCGGGTGAAGCCGGCGATGGAAGGGGCGGTTAAACTCGATGTTCCCCTTGTGGTGGAAGGTGGAGCGGGTCCGGACTGGTTCTCGGCCAAGGGCTGAACCGTCTGCGCACTGGAGACGTAACTAGAAGGCGAGTCCGAGGTTCGCAGAGACGACGAGAGCATCGATGATGTCCTCGGTTCGTGCGAAATTCGGTGACTCGCTAGGGGTCTCGGTGCGCGAGGTGTAAAAATAGAGATCAGCTTTGGCTGAGAGGGTAATTTCGTCAACGATACGAAGGAAAGAGCGGTCTCTCGCGCGCCATCGCCAAGTGAGTTTTCCACCCGCGGTCACGTTCTGGAGGGCGCTGAGTTCGCGATCTCCTGTCCAATAGGCGCCAGTGGCGCCACTTTGGCGATAGAGGTTTCCGTCTCGGTAAAAAAGGGCTGAGTCCTGCAAGTAGTAGCGGCCACGGATACGGAAGCTGAGCGTGCGAGTGATGTATTGATCCCACGCGGCCTCTCCGGTCAGAGATTCGATAGCCCATGAATCGGCATAGCCACGGGCTCGGAGCTCGAAGGCTCCTCGGACCGGCTTGATGGCAAATTTTCCGCGCGCGAAGTAGGCGAAACGATTTCGGATATCCGGGACGTGTTCTTGGACCGCTTGTGGACCCAGTTGCACCTGACGGTAGGGGTTCGACTGAAAACCGTGAAGAAGCTGGCTCGTGACGCCTACTTGGATGAGCGTCCATGGGTTGAGGACCTGGGTCCAGGTGGCTTGAATGGTGTCGATGGCAAGGTCGCGTTCTGTAACCACCGAAGAAGTCTCGAAGCAGTTGTCTGAGGAGCTGAGAGCGTTGCGCTCGATCAGTTCCTGATTCTGAGAATTTGCGGCGTCACATATTTTGTCAAAATTGTGCGTATAGCTGAGGTCGAAGCGGGTGTTTCGTTCGAACAACTCGGTCGATGCCGCGACGGTAAGGGTCGCAGAGCGGTAGTCGTTTTCGCCTGCATAGCCGCCGCCGACGCTTAAAGTTGAAAAATCGCTCATGAAGCGGAGAGTTCCGGCGCCGTTGTGTCGGGTATCCTTGAACTCCGTCGCGCCCGTAATGACGTCGGATCCAAAGACCTGTGGAGTCGCGCCGCTGACGATGTCGGCATCGTATCCGAGGTCGAGACCAAGACGCGGACCGAGGTCCTGGGAGTAGCGAACCTGGGGATGGATGACATGCACAGGAGCGTCTTTTGCTGATCCCTCGCCGAAATAGGTGACACCCGCGCGAATACTATCGTCGGCAAGCAATGGCATTGGCAACAACACGGTAATTGCAAAGGCGATTGCGGATCCTTGGTAGACGCGAAGTGGTCGCCGCGTGAAGGTCGAGCCTAGTTGCATCCGCAGCCGCCCCCCGCGGTGCCGGATCCACCGGCCGAGCCCTCTCGGTTGCTCATGAAGTGAGCGTCGCTCGCGGCTTCGAGAGCATCGGCATCGAACTGCATGATCGGATCTGCCAGATATGCCTTCTCACTTGGCAGCACCGCTCGTGCACAACCACAGAGGGCGAAGAGGAGGACGACGAACGACTTTCTGCGCGTGGGTCTCGGTCTAGAAATGAAATGCGAGGGCACCGGAATACTCCTGCAAAGGGGCGATCCCGTTCGCGCGGAACAGGAGGTGGTTTCGGACGTCAAAGCGAAGCGTGACGCCCTTTTTAAGCATCAGCATCATGCCTCCGCCGGGGCTCAAGAGGCTTGTCCATTCAGAGTCGCTGAGCACATCGACTTTGCCACGGGTGTAGACGGCGCCTCCGCCCAGTGAGAAAAATAGCGTGAATGGGATCTGAGGACTCAGATGGATATTCGCAGAGAGCCCAAAAATTCCGCGAGAGACTTCATGGCCCACCGAGGGGCCGAAGTAGCCTTCGATAGCCAGATGAGGATCGATGAGTATCGAGGGGCGTACCAAGAAGAGACCCTCTTGGCCGAGCGCGCCAGCGGAGAGTGTACCGCCGAAACGGCTGGTGATGAGGTTCGGTGGACCGAAAACCTTTGCGCGAAGTGATCGAGCGATGCGCCGAAGAGTACGTTCCTCCTGTCCAGCCTCGGAGGCTTCGGCAAGAAATGAAATTTGCTCGCTGAGGATCCATCCCGCGATACCCGTTTCGAGACGAACGCGTGTCCAGCCTCCCCGCTTCCCACGCTCGATCATCTCGATGATATCGTCACGCTGAGTGGTAGCGATCACTCGATAGCTGAAGCCGGCGCCCGAGTGCACATTGGCCCGCTCCGAGAGCACTCGGACCTTGGGACCGGCTTCAATTTGGCGGGCCTCCACGGGCTGTGATGCGACAACTTCGGTGGCGCCGCACAGCACGAGTGGCAGTGTCCACGCCAGCGCGAGCCGTCGACAACGATCGAATCGCTGTACGCAATTTACTCGCCACGCGTTAGCCACGTATGGATTGTCTCCAGTTCTGGCCCGTCGGGCGAAAAATTATCCCCGCCTTCATGGGCCTGGGTATCGCCGCCAGCCGGCTTCGAATAGAGGGGCGAGAGCGCTGCGATGTCGCAATCTGTGATTTGTGATGTCGCTTGCTCGAAGTTGAATTGCCAGTTGAGTGGCCAGGTTGAGAGCGGGTCGCCAGGAAGGGGAGAGAGCTCCCCTTCGACATCTTTGAGCACAAAAAGGCTGCTGGAGGAGGCCTCTGCATGGCACCCGCTTTTTGCGCAGTCGTTCTCCACAAGGTAGTTGGGAAACACATCAGAGACGAAGTAGTCGGAGGAGACGATGCAGCGCCCCGGGACTCCTTGGGCGGGGCCTGGGTCGACGAGCTCGCACCCGGTGTAGAGCGCCAGACCGGCGAGAAGCGAGATCGTCATCCGCTGCACCCCGGCAGTCTACACCATAAGGAGCAGAGTTCATGGGGGCAGGGACGCCCCCATGAACTCTGCTCACTTCCTGAACGACCTGCCTCGCCTCGACTTGGAAGCGCAGCTACGGTAGGCGTTTTATTGCTCTGCCATGATCAATTGCCCTCAGCCGCCGCGATCCGACGTTCCTTTTGACCCAGAGCAGGCCCGCCAGCGACTGGTGGACACGCCCATTCCGGCGCCTGTGCTGGCCGTAGCAGGTAAATTGCATGATGCGGGCCATGCCGCCGTGCTCGTTGGCGGGGCCGTACGTGACGCCCTTCGCGGAAGGCCCCAAGACGACTGGGACCTGGCCAGCAGCGCGACGCCGAAGGAAGTGCAGGCGATTTTTCGACGGACGATTCCGACCGGGGTTCAACATGGGACGGTGACGGTGCTCAGTGGGCACGGAGACGCCCGAGTGCCCGTGGAGGTGACGACATTTCGAGGCGAAGGGGCTTATGTCGACGGACGTCGACCGTCTGAGGTCCACTTCCTGCGCGATTTGGAGAAAGATTTGGCGCGACGCGATTTCACGATCAACGCCATGGCGTGGGACACCAATACCCAGGTATTGACGGATATCTATGGAGGACTCGATGATCTACGTGCGGGTCTTATTCGGGCGGTGGGGACCCCCAGGGCAAGGTTTAGGGAAGACGGGCTCCGAACGATGCGGGCCGTCCGGTTCTCCGCGGTGCTCGGATATGCGCTTCATTCTGAGACTGCCGGCGCCATTCCTGAGGCGTTGGACGTTTTGGCTCGCGTCAGTGGGGAGCGTGTGCGAGTCGAATTGCTCAAGCTCTTGAAGGGCGAGTACGTGTCGTTTGGATTAAACGCGATGGTCGAGACCAAGTTGTGGGATCAGGTCCTGATTCCGGTCGCTGATCAAGCAAGCCGCTCTGCAACGATCGATTTGTGCGCCGCGTTGCCGCGAGATGGAATCCTTCGTTTGGCGCGGGTTTTGTGGCCGCATCGCGGTGATCTAAGGACCGTTCGAGCGAAGGTTGAATCGCTCAAGCCTAGCGGCCAAGAAAAATCTCGACTGCTGCGTCTGCTCGCGGGGGCGGGAGATCGGTTGGCAGCGGCCGATTCGGGCATCGAGATCCGTCGCGCCGCCTCGGCCCTGGGGCGTGCAACCTTGGAGGACTGGATGACGCTCACAGGTTGCGATGAGAGTCGTCGCTCGGCCCTGTCGCTTGCGCTTGACGGCGCGCCGCTTTCCATCAAGGAGTTGGCTTTACAGGGACGCGATCTGATCACGGAAGGCGTGATGCAACCTGGACCGCAAATGGGCGTGCTTCTTGATCGCCTTCTCGAGACGGTGCACGCCGCCCCGCATCGCAATGAACGAGCGTGGCTGCTGGAGACCGCACGCGAGATGATCGCCGCAGAATCATCTTCGATAGACGGGGCCTAGACGCCATCTAGATGCGATCGCTGGACGATTCTGGCATCGAGGGTGACGTAGGCCCGGCCGCCCGAAACCAGGCGAATCGGGCTTAGATCGACGAAAAATAGTCGATCTCCCGTGTCCTCGAAGAGCCGATGGAGAGCCAAAAATAAGCGAGCGAGGGTATGGACGTCAGGGTCTGTGGCGCGCCGAAGTGCCGGGACCGGTAGACGAGAAAGTATCGCGTGGGCGAACAGAAGCGCTTGTTCACCGTCGTTGTCGGCGATAGCAAAGAGCGGGTCGACTGTGGTCGGGAGCCCCACCGGTTGGCCAAAAAATGCGATTTGGCCGTCGTTCATCCGAACTCCGCCACAACGAATCTCTTGACCATGCTCAATCATTTCCGCGACGACGATGCCATCGAGGCGGGCGCCCGGAGCTCTTTTTTCGATATTGTGGAGGATATTTCCGTAGGCTCGTTTGACGGCTGCGGCGTTGGCTAAGGAGAGTACGACACCGCCGATTTCGAACTTGCGTCGCAGATCAGGGCTGACTGCCTTAAGAACGACCGGGTATCCGATACGTTCGGCAAAGTTGGCCGCGCCGCTCGCGGAGGTCGCCACGGCCTGTCGAGTGATCTCGATTCCGTAGCCCCGTAGGACAACCTTACTTTCGTGTTCCGAGAGGACCTCACCGCTTCCCTTGAGAACCTCGAGGGAGCGTGTTCGACCGGCTTCTGGAACGAGGCCCGCGGGGGCCAAGGCCCTGCCCCGATGGGCTTGTGCGCGCTTCATATGGAGAAGGGCGTGCTGCGCCAAAAAGGCGGCCGTCGGCGTCCCGAGATCGAGGCCGTCGAGGGGGTGTTCCATTCCGACGAGTCCGCCAACTCGTGGGAGCGCACGGCTGGCCTGCGACCAGAGGCGCTGGGCATGAATCGTTGTCGGGTGTGTAGGCGTAGAAGATGGGCCCTGATGAATACAAGCGAGCACGCGAGGGGCCGGGTAAACCGGCCCCGTGTAGGTCTCGAGGGCCTGGGTCGCCACCGCATTTTCGAGAAAGGAGACCGGAGAAGAGTCGAGATCGGGGGTTTGGACACCCAGCGGAACGATCACATCGCGTCGATGGCGGCCGCGCGCCCATGTCGCCCAGCTCCGGTTGAGATGCTCCCAAGCGACGTAGCCGACCACGTCGCAGTCGTGTAGCGGGCCGTTTTCACTGAGTGCCGCTGGCAGCCACGCAGGTGTTGGGCTGAGGGCGATTTTTGTGACGCCGAGGACTTCGGACAAGCGTTGAAGCTCTTGCTCCGTTGTTGCACAGAGAATGCGGTGGCAGCCGCTGGGCTGGGCGTGCAAGACCGCGTGGGGCCCGAGGGTGAGCAGTGCATAGCGGTCGGCGAGGGCCCCTACATCTGTTTCATGGGTGGGGCTGGGAGGGCCCGTGACGATCAACAGCGGTGGCGGGAACTCTCGAAGCGCCCCCAGCAAATTTTGGCTCAGTTTGTGGACTACCACGACCTTGATCGCGCCTCGCCACTGCCGCAGCTCCTCAGCGATCTGTGACGCACCTACGGTATGGGCAGCGACACAGGTCCACGAGCTTGGTTCGGCCCGGTCGCTAGCGAGTACGGACGGCGGCGCCGAGGGCTGGGTACCCACGGCTGAGCGCGCGCCAAGAAGTGCGCTGAGCGCAGATCCTAGGCGAGCGCGGTCTTCCACGGTGTGCCCTGCAGATCCCGAACGGCATCCGTCCACGGTCCTTCGATCACCCAGTCCGCGAGCGACCAGCTGTGGTGGGGCTTCGCCTGGGCCGCGGGGCCGGCAAACAATACGACACGGGCCGCAGGGGGGCGTGCTTCAAGGCTGGCAGGCAAGCCGTTCGGTCCAGCGTCGAACCACAGGAGCACCCCTGATTGCTGCGAAGTGGCCTGGTCTGGAGAGATCGCAGTGGCCCCGAGACTCGAGAGCGCCGCAGCCGTCTGGGGATCTAAGTTCGGAGGCGCAACGTAGTAAAGATCTGCGTCGGGGTCGGCCGGTTCGTTGCCGGCGCGCGAGTGTTCGAGCCATTCGGGCAAGGGCATTTCGCTCGCGGTTGCCTCGTAGTCTGCTTCGATCTTCAGCGGGGCCTGCTGCCATGGCAATACGCCAGAAACTACACCGACGACCGCAGGAAGGGCGTCAGGGTCGCCGACCGGATCATTGATCCATGCGGGATGAATTTCCCCGAGTTGACCACGCCGACCGGCCTGGATCCCCAGTGGTGTCCACGGAACAAATATGTGCAGGGGACGCCAGCGGGCGCAGAGATCACGGAGGCCATGGGGCCCGACAAAGATCACTGAATCTGCGCCATAGAGACTCGCCTGCGCGACAATTTTGTCGTCGAAATTTCCGGCGTCGCCTTCGCAGATCGCAGACAGTGTGGCGCCTCTCGTATCGGCGACGTCTCTCGCCACACACAACCCCGTTGCGCTGCCTGGGTGTAGGCCCGACGGGGTGCGCTGCAAGAGGACAACAAGGTGAGCCATTGGCAGACCCCTAGTTGGTGTCTCCGAGGCCGTGTTTGCGGCGAATGCGATCGAGCTGTTGCTGGTACTCAATCTCGAAGCTTGCGGTGCCTTCGTCGAGGTGTTTGAGGTGTTTCTTTACCTCACGATCGAGATCTTGATCGTGCTGCATGTGGCGCTTGAGCACTTCGACGAGTTTGCGGCGGAGGGTCGCGTCATCGGCGTAGACCTCCTCGACGAAGTTGGAGCGCATAAACAGCTGAAGGAGTTGGTTTGTGATCCAAACGACCGACTCATCGCCAATTCCGAAGTCTTGGTCCTCTGCGAGCTGGCGTTTGATTCGAAAGAGGTCAGAATAGGCCAGGCCGCGGAGCTCCACTAGGTCCTTGGCTCGCTCGGTGATGTCTCGATTCGCTCGAAGGTATTCGCGGAGGATCGACTCGACATCCTGCCGGAACTCAGCAGGATCGTTGATCTCGATGTCACCAGAGTCGATCAGCGCGCGTGTTACGGCGTCGACGATTGGCTGAACTTTGCTCGCGTAGAGGCGCATGGGCTGCGGCGAGCATAGGCGCTGCGTTTCCGATCGTCTAGACTAGGTCATGGCAACGGGGATTGCGCAATCTGAAGATAGATGACAAGGACCGCAAGAAGGCGTCATTTGCGGCTGTTCTGGACGTGGAGGGGAGGGGGAACCAGCATCAAGAGATCGCCCGGCACCAGAGCGAGCGCGGGGCCCGTTTGGTCGTTGTTGCCGGGCTCGTCTGGCTTGGGCCTCGGTTGATCGTCCAACGTCGGGCCTGCGACGGTCGTCATGGGGCCGGCCGACTCGAACTTCCGGGTGGGAAGTTGGAGCTCGGGGAGTCTCCCACCGTGGGTCTTCGGCGCGAACTCGGCGAGGAATGGGGGACCGCAGCGGCAGAGCTTCGGATCGGCGCCGTGGTCGACGTGTTGCACCATGTATACCCGGCCCCGGGCCCCGAAATTTTGCTGATTGTGTTGAGTGTGCGCGCGCCTGCTCGCCAAGGGAGGACGTGGGTTCAAAAAATCGTCACAGAGCCAGGGGCGAAGATAGAAACCTACCTTCCTTACGAACTGCCTATCGAACAATTTTTGGCCGCAGATCAGCCCTTTATTCGCGGCGTCATGACGGGGGCGCCCAGTGCCCATTTGGAGGGTGTTCCGTGATGCCGGCCTACGTCCCTCGCCAGGTCCGCTTCCGTCCCAGGTCGACGTGGACAAATTGACTCACTGGGTAGAAACCGACCCCACCTCGATGGTGCTGTAGAAGCCAGCGGTAGAGCGTTTCTGTTGCGACCTCGGGGAGCAGAAAATCGATCGCCTTGGCCCGAGTATGCTGACTTCGGGCGGCGACCTGGCGGCCCTTCTTTCGCAGCATCAGATTGTATTTTGGGTGGCGAAAACCGCTAATGACCTGAATCTCTCTTGTCTCAAAGTGCCGAGCCGCGGCGAGTACAGCGGCGATCAACCCTTGTGGGATGTCGCCCGTCTCTTGTGTAAACCAGCAGCGGAAGAATGAGGCCTGTGGGTCCCCTGGTTGCAGGGCGCCAGGGCCGTCCAGCACCGCGATTTCGTGTGTGCGGAGGTTGTGTGCCCAAATAGGCCTGGCCGCGCGGTGACCCACGGGGGGAGACGCGCCCGTGGGTTCGCGTTCTTTTTGGTGCAGGTAGAGGTCTTTTTTGGAGAATTCGCCGCTCTCGCCCACGAGTTCATGATTCGGGGCTGCCAGCGCGCTCGCGGTGGCGAGAGTGAGTAAAATGAGCAGCATTGTTTTTACCAGTCGCGTCCTGGGTAGTGGGCGATCTCCACAAAACAATCGGTGTTCCGACGGCGTCGATAGAGACGCGCCTCGGGGATTATTGCAGACTGGACGTCGATCACGAGATAGTCGATCTCCCAGCCCGAGTGCAGGGCCGCTCGACGGTCTTCCAGCGAAAAATAGGCACCAACGATCGGATGAGAATGAAAGATGACCGTCGGAGGGCGATCGGAGAGGAATGTGTAGGCGAATTCGAGAAGTGCCGAATCGTCCAATAGGTAGGCATGTTCGGTCGCGCGCGGGGAGGGCCCCGGAGCGTCGTGACGACGATTTTTTCGAACATTGGCCCCGCAGACAACCTGGGCGTCAGCGCCGTCGCCAACCACAAACCCGCAGCATTCGTCTGGAAAACAGGCACGAGCGTGGCGATACATCGAATCGAGTACGGGGCGACGGAAGGACGGAGCACCCGGCAGGAGGTCGGAAGTGGTCATGGTCTTCGGGGCGGGAGGGGAGCGATCGATGCCCCGGGATCACTGGCGAATCGCGTCGCAGGCCGGACAGCCAAGTCGTCTTTCAGGGCGAAGGGTGCGGACCTCGGCGGACAGCATGTCGACGATGTAGAGTTGACCCGCAGCGCGGTCGCCACGCTCGATCAGGTCGAGCGCCAGTTTGGCCATGAGAAAGCCCAGTTGTCCCGTGGTTGCGCCGATGACGCCTGAGGCGTTGCAGTTTTGAGCGAGTGCTACGGGGGGGGGCTCCTCAAAGATGCAGCGGTAACAGGGCTTTCCTGGGGCGATTGCCATGGCTTGACCTCGCCAGGTGATCGCGCCGGCGATCACCGCCGGAATGCCGCGGGCCAGACACTGATCGTTGACGAGAAACTTAGTCTGCGGGCTGTCCGTGCATTCCAAGACCACCCACGGGCGTGAGCCGAGTTCCGCGGTGTGGGCGTCGAGCAGTCGCGTGAGCGATTCTGGGTCGACTCGCTGCTCGACCGAGCGGAGCTTCAGCGTCGGCAACCGGGCTTTTAGGCGGGCTCCTGCCGCCTTGGCCTTTGCGAGCCCGACGTCCGCTGTGCGGTAGAGCACCTGTCGCTGTAGGTTGGTGGCGTCGATGTGGTCGTCATCGACCACCGTGAACGAGCGAACTCCGGCAGCGCTGAGTCCGAGCAGCGCTGGGCAGCCGAGGCCGCCAGCACCAAGCACAATGGCGTGGGTTTCGCTATGAAACATCGATGAGGGCATGGTACGAGCGGCGAATCGTAGCCTGTTCCGCGTCTAAACGGGGCGCTCTTGCCTGCGTGATGGTCGCCCCTCCCCATGGCGATGCGTGAGTGGCGCAAGTTTGGGTTGGCGATCGGGTCCTTGACGTAGCGTCGACAGGTCATGTAGCCAGCAAAGTGCTGCCCATGGACGTCTCCGACCTCAAGAAAAACGCAAAAATTCAGATTGACGGCCAACCTTGGGTCGTCGTCGAGTTTAATTTTGTTAAGCCTGGCAAGGGGCAGGGCCTCTACAAGTGCAAGATCAAGAATATGCTCACGCACTCCGTAGTGGACCGGACCTATCGATCTGGGGAGAAGCTGGAAGAAGCTGACGTCGAGATGCGAGGCTATCAGTTCCTCTTCGCGACGGGCGACGGATACACCTTCATGGACTCTTCGACCTACGAGCAGGTCGAGTTGGCGACATCGGCCGTTGGGGACGACTCTCGGTTCTTGATGGACGAGATCAACGTTGACATCCTCATTTTTGAGGGACGGCCAGTGGGGCTCATTTTGCCGAGCCACGTGGTGATGGAAGTCACCGAGTGCGAGCCGGGGGTCAAGGGCGACACTGCAACGGGGGCGACCAAGACCGCGACCATGCAGACGGGATTCGCGCTTCAGGTGCCGTTGTTCATCAAGCCGGGCGAGCGCCTGAAGATCGACACACGCACGGGCCATTACGTCGAGCGCGTAAATAAATAGGGCCGCTGTGCTCTCGGGCCTGCCTTGGGATATTCGGGTCGCGGTCTGGGACCGAGCGTTTGTGGGGGTTCGATCGTGGTTTCGCCGCGAGGGCCTCAAAGAAGTGTCCACGCCGGTTCGCGTCGGTGCACCCGCGATCGAACCATTTATCGAGCCGTTGGCTGCCCCCCCTGGATTCCTGGCGACAAGCCCTGAACTCAGCATGAAGCGGCTACTGTGCCGAGGAAGCGGCTCGATTTTTCAGGTGGCCCATGTGTTTCGCGGTGCTGAAGTGGGGCGACGGCACGCAGAGGAGTTTCACATGATCGAGTGGTATCGCGTCGCGGCCCAGGGCGATGCCACCGCCGCATTTTCGGCGATTCGCGCGGACGTGGAAGGGCTCGTCGAGAGCGTGCGCGCTGAAATTGAGGGTCTCGACCTTCCGCGGTCTTTGGTGCAGATTCCAGGGCAGATCGCGCGCTGGGAAGAGGTCGACGGCCCTTTGCACCTGGCGGAGACGTTGGGGGTTGAGCCTTCGCGGCTCAATTCTGGGCACGCGATCGCCGAGGCTCTGGTGAGGCTTCGGGCTCAATGTGCGGTGGGCGACGCCGAAGCATGCAGCCCCTTGGCGCCTGTTTCCGACGCGACTGTGCATCTCGCGCAATGGACCGAGCTGTTTAGCTTGTGGAGCGACGGGGTGTTTGATCCTTGGCTGCGCGAGAAAGCCGCGAAAAGTACGCATCCCTCGGCGTTGCACCTGATCGGCTTTCCCGCCGCGTTGGCTGCACTGGCTGAGATTCGCGAGGGGGTGGGTATGCGTTTCGAGAGCTATGTCGGAGATCTTGAGCTGGCCAACGGCTACCTGGAACTGAGAGATCCGGTCGAACAGCATCAGCGTTTTGTTCGTGCGAATGGCCTTCGGGAGATGTATGGGCGAACCCCTTTGCCACTCGATCGGGGGTTTTTGGCCGATCTAGGCCGGGGTGAGGGGTTACCTCCAAGTGCAGGTGCGGCCTTGGGGCTCGAGCGCCTACTCATGCATGTGTGCGGTAGCGAATCGATCGACGACATTACGTTGGCCGTGGGCGGCCCCTAGCGAGGTAAGCCAGCGCTGGACACTGGGTTCGGATCGACGATTCGTGTCGTGTGCGCAGCAGATCTGTCCCGTGGATCGAGTGTGCTTTGTTCACAAGGTGGTAAGGCAGCAATTCCGCCACGTTCGCGTACCCTTGACCAGCTTTACTTCTCAGACCAGGCCGTTACTATGCGGCCGCTCATGAGCCGGATCTACCTCTTCGCCGCCCTCGCCGCAGTGGGTACCACTGCTTGCGCGATTCCCGAGATGATCGAGGCCCGGGACCACATTCGGGAGGGCAACGCCCTGTATTCCGATGGGGCCTATCAAGAGGCTGTCGAGGCCTATGACGCCTCTCTCGCCATCGAGGAGGACGGCGTCACTGTCCTGTGGAACCGAGCATGTGCCGCGGAGAGCGTTGTTCTGCATCACAAAGATGCTGCTGAAGACGAGCCCGAGAAGCTCGCCGCGCGCAAAAAATATGCCCAAATCGCGCTCGACGACTTTAGTGAGTGGCACACACGCCTAGAGGCGGCAACGGCTGAAGATGATAAGGCGCTGAATGACCATCGGTTGGCCGTGTTGTCCGCGGACGCACGCTGCAATGACCTTGTAGACTACTGGACCGAAAAGCATCGAGCGGATCCGAAGGAAGAAGGGCTCTACACGGTGATTGCGCGGACATGGGAAGACACCTGCGCAGATTCCGAGAAATCTGACGAGTGGTACGTCAAACGCACAAAAGATTTTCCCGGAAGCGCCAAGGCATTCTATTCCTTGGCGGTTCGACGCTTTGGTCCGCTCTTTCCAGATCCAGAGTCTGGTCTACCCTACAATCAGGTCATCGACCCGGGTACGCGAATGAAGTTTGCGAACGAGGTCATCGAATTGTTGAAGCGGGCCACGGAGATCGAGCCTAACTATCGAGACCCCTACGTGTGGCGCTCGATGGCCTACAACCAGCGAATGTTTGCTCGTCAGTACGCTGAGCCCGCAGAGATGGCCGAGGACAAGCTCGAGGCCATCGCCGCTCGCGAGGATAGTATGTTCGCATGGAAAGAGACCAAAGCGGTCTGTGACATCGACTCTATCCCAAATTGCGCAATGAGCGTTGGGCCCGGAGACTTTGCGCCCAAGGTCCTCGGGGCCCTCAGCGGCAAAGAGATCAGCCTCCGAGGCACAGTGGTGGAGGGATCGGTGAAGATACTCGACGCCGCCGCGCATCGCTACGAATTCGGGTTTACGGTGCTACCGATGAGCCCGTCGGCCGGTGTGCCGGGCGGAAAAGACGACGACAAAAAAACTCAGACGATCATCAAGGTCGAGTATACCTTCATGATTCCAGAGGTCGAAGAGGGCGAGGATGCCGTCGACCTGACAGAGCACATCGCCGACATCACCGAGAGCTGGAAAAAGGGCAATGAGTTCTTCACGGGGACGCTTGATCCAGTCGGAGATCTGTTGAGGGTAGAGGAAAAGCCGCCTGCGGGCTGCTGTCCGCCGGCGCCGCTCTCCGACGAAGAGATTGCAATCGACAAGGCGCGAGTGATCGAGCTGAAGGCTCAGGTTGCAGCCACCGACGCCGCCGAGGCGCGCAGGAAGAAGCGCGGAAGGAGAGGACGCTAGGGACCTCAGGGTTCCTTGCGTCCGTCCGTTCCGACCGGGGAGCGAAAGGACAAAAACAATGTTCGACCACTACCTCGTCTATCAAAAACCAAACACAAAGCGCATGCGACTCCTCGCCGGCGCAGGTGTAGTTGCGTTTATCGGCACTTGTGCCGCTGTGACCTCCATGTGGATTAGCGGAAAGCTCGCTGTCGCCAGTGTCGATGCTCCGACGATTAGCTTCATTATGGTGCAGATGACGCAAGAGGAGGCACCGCCACCGCCACCGCCACCGCCACCTCCGGCCGGCGATGATTCCGAACCCGAAGAAGAGGAAGAAGACATCCCCGAGGAGGACGAGCCCATCGAGGAAGACATCGTCCAGCCCAAAGAGGTCAAGGACGAAATTCCCTCGGAGAAAAAGGGCCGCAAGGGGCCCAAAATGCCCGGAGTTCCCGGCGGAGTTCCCGGCGGGGTTCCCGGCGGAGTCCCGGGCGGAGTCCCTGGTGGCGTTATCGGTGGTGGCGGGATCGCCACCAAGTCGACCAGCACCAAGCAGTCGGTCAAAAAACCGATCGCCGCGGTGATGTCCCAGCAACTGTTCACGCCGGATCCTTCCTTGAAGGAGCTGGCAAAGACAAAGTCTGGAACTTTCGACAAGCGACCAGGCTCGAACGTGACCAGTTTTTGCATCGACACCCGGGGTCACGTCGTCAAGGTTAAGACCAAGAAGAAGTTCAGGAACGACCCCGACGTCGACAAGATTTGTCGAAACACGGTCAAAAAGTGGCGATTCAAGCCCTTCATCGTCGGTGGCAAGCCCGCAGAGACCTGCACCGCCGTAACCTTCACCATCAAGTTTAAGTAGCGTTTCAGTTCGAGGCCTCCGCACGCTACCGGGGCACACCAAGCAGGAAAGACGAAATCATGGATACACTTTTACTCATCGCTGAAGGAGGAACGGACTTCTCGATCTCGGGCATGTGGTCGGAGATGGGCCTTTTCGCAAAGGTCATCATCATCATCCTCGGCTTGCAGTTCTTGATCGCATCCGCGCTTGGTATCGAACGTCAGCTGGTCTACATGAAGGCCAAGAAGGAGAGCATCTCCTTCATCATGCAGCTTCGAAATTTCCTCAACGAGCGGAAGCTCGAAGAGGCCGTGGTTGCCGCCCGTCAGCACAGCGCCAGCCCAATAGCGAAGGTTGTGGGCGCAGGTCTTGGCGAGTACGTTCGCGGGTTGGAAGCCCTCCAGGAAGAGGGCCCCGACGATGTGGGGGACTTCGACCTCGTCGATGCCGTCAATCGGCAGATGGAGCGCGCGAAAGAGCGTGAGACGGCCAACTTGAAGCGTGGACTCACGAATATAGCGACCACCGGCTCGACCGCGCCATTTGTTGGTTTGCTCGGAACGGTCGTTGGTATTATTAACTCTTTCCAAGGTCTCGCAGGCGATGGTGGCGGTGGCCTCGGTGCGGTCGCCGGCGGAATTTCAGAGGCATTGTTTGCGACAGCCGTGGGTCTGCTCGTGGCGATTCCCGCTGTGATGATCTACAATGCGTACAATGCTCGTGTTGAGAGCTTTGCAATCGACATGAACGATGTGGCGAGCGAGCTCATTGACTTTGTGCTCAAAGAAGGCCGCTACTAGGCATTTGCCGTTGATAGTGCGAGCGCACCATGGGTAGAAGTCATCACACCGGCCGGCGGACCCGAAAGATCCCATACAAACAGGAGCATGGCGGCGGCGGGCATGGTCCGCAGAGCAACATTAATGTCACGCCCCTTGTGGACGTGTGCCTGGTACTTCTGATCATTTTTATGGTGGTCACGCCCATGATGGGGCGCGGTAAAGACGTGCCCTTACCGAAGTTGGTCAATGCCGACCAACATAAAGAAGGGGACCAGGTTTTTGTTTCTGTCGATGATGATGGTGTCTGGGTGAACCAGGACAGCTACACAAGTCGCGGAGACTTCATCGAGGCGCTGGCCAAGGAATACAAGACTGCCGAGGGCAAGGCCAAGGCCACGAGTTACAGTGGACCCCTGCTTTTCGTCAAAGGTGATAAGTCAACAAACTACGGCCGAGTTCGTGTGGTGATGGAATGGATCAAGGAGACCGACATCCAGAACATCGCCTTGGTCGTCGAGGCGTCAGGCGATTCGTAGGTAAATTCCCCATTTTTGGGGCGACTGCGGTGCCGGAACCGCAGATTTCTCAGGGGCGCTGCGTGCGCATGTTACGCATCTCCATTTTTCTCTACAATCCGGCTATGTAGAGGCGTAAGCTGGCCCGAGCGGCCGATTGCATCGCACAGGAGAGACCCGAACATGGGAATGGACGCAGGCGGCTCCGGAGGCGGGCCATCTTCTGACATCAACGTCACACCGCTCGTCGATGTGTGTCTAGTACTGCTCATTATCTTTATGGTGATGACGCCGAAGAACGTGCCGGAAATCTCCGTGCGTGTTCCTCCTGAGAGCAAGCAGCGACATCAAAAGTCCGATCAGAGCGAGACGCTTGTGATCGGCTTAAGCAAGGGGGGCGCGGTCTCCCTCAACCACAATCCAATGACGAGCCACGAAGAGCTCGGCGACAATATCTCCCGGCTTCTTAAGAACCGTGAGAAGAAGGTCGTGTTCATCGATTTTGACGACGACGCTGAGTATGGCGATGCCGTCGCAGTTCTTGATTTGGCCAAGCGCAACGGCGCTGTGGTCTTGGGAATCATGAAGAAGAAAGACCAAGCAGTTACACCAGAGACCCTACAGGGTATCTGAGCTGTGGAGGGACTCTCACATGCATAGAAACAAGTTGCGCGACTTGATTACGATTCTTGGGGCAAGACGCTCCGCCAGTGCAGGCGTGGCCGCGACGGTTACCGTCGCGGCGCTCTCCGTTTCCACGACCGGCTGTATCGAAGATACAAATTGTGGAATCTGCGATCCCGAGAATCTGGTCCTCGAACACTTTTCCGCCGAGAACTTTGCGGGGCGTAGAATCCATCTGCTGACAGACGGTGTGGAGAGCAGTGAGTACTTCGTCGATGATATCACGAAGTGCACAATGACCGATGCCGCGATCGAAGCGGAGGACGAGGGCCGTGGCGCTGCGGAGTGGTGTAAAATCTCCCCGCTCGTGACAAACGTCGGTTTGGAGATGATCTTCAACAATCTGCTCGATCCCGAGTCTGTCGAGCAAGTTCGCAAACAGCCGGACAATCCAAACCTCTGGGAGGTTTACAATTGGCGGCCGAGGATCTTAGAAATTCAGGGACCGTCGACTCGCTACAATGGCGAATATATTGCCGGTAAGGCAGAACTTCCCGATGTGATGGGCCGGGCCGTCAACCTGACCTGCGCAGAAAACTATCCGGGTGCTTTCAATCACACGACGTTGGGTGGGCCAGAGGACGTCAATCCGTGTGATGCGGTGTACTCGTCGACCGGTGGCGCAAAAATTCCACTGAATATGGACGCCGAGGGGTCATTGCACTCCTACGCGGGGGAGCACGATTGGCGACGTGCCAGCTGTTCGGCTGGTGAGGGTGTCGACAGATGTTGCACCAGTTGCGACTATGAGCTGTCGGTCAATGTCGCAAAATATGGCTCGGTGACGCCATGGGACGGAAAATACGACAGTCGGCCTGAGTTTCGAAACCCGCACGCGACTGGCGCATCGGCGGCGATCGAGTGTAATGCCGAGGCAGACGATCCGATTGTAGCGTGCGCCGAGATGCAGCTCTATGTCGATCGTGAGCACGAAATTCGTGAATACGATTACATGTGGCAAGGCGATCTGCTCACCGCGCAGCGTGTGCCTCTTTTTGACAAAATTCGCGAGACACACCCGAACCAGCGGGAGCCCGGTGTCTTGAACCAGACGGTGGGGATCGGTTGTCAGACTACCGACGATTGTGCTGCCGCGCTTGGAGCGGGGAACGGCATGGTGTGCATCGGCGAACTGGACGGTGCGGCATGCTCGGACAAGACCGTCGGTTGCGTCGACAAGCACTGTGTACCGGAGTGGTTCGGTACCTGTGATAACACTACGACTACGACCGGGGAGACCGGCTACTGCATTGACAAACGCTTCAGAGATAAGGGTGCTGGCGCGTGCTATGTATCAAGCGCCGCCTTTGAGGTCTGTGATCCAGAGTCGCCCGAGGACTGCGAGGCCGTACCTGCAGGGTCAAGGCTCTCATCGTGCGACGGAGGCGAAAGTCCGAACGGAGACTTGACGGCGGTGGAGTGTTGCCAAGCGAGTCTTGGGAGCCCCGGTGCTGATGGAGCGAATTGCGACCCCCTGTTTCAAGAAAATGTGACTCCCATCGATCGTTTCGACAGGGACTCAACGCTACCGGCGATCAACCGAGAATGCTTTTGTGGGCCGCCGAATCTCCAATCAGACATTTGCGCTGGGCAGATTGAGACCTATTGTGAGAACTTCGGTACCGGCGAAGCTGCGGTGATGGCGGATGGCGTTTACATCACTCACTTTGTCACGGCAGCTGGTGGCGTTGTCTATCAGCCGTCGGTGCGCGGCGTCGAGTTTCGAATTGCTGATCAGGGGGGCATCCGGAGGTCGTTGGTGGAGACTTGTGCCGATAACGGTCGCAGCGATGGAATTGACGGACTCAGTGTCCAAGACGGCTGGCGGATGCATGACGACAACCGCGGAGTTGTCGAAAACCGCACCGAGAATTTCGATCGGGGTATGTGCTCAGGATCTGAATACACGGTGTTGTTCTCGACTCCCGACGAATGCGCGGACGCCGAGAGTGGGGGAAAGTGTGAGTTCATTCAAGACAAGGTGGGAAACACCTTGGCGGATAAACGCACATACACCTTTCAGACTCCGGAGTTCCACATTCAGCCGGGCAGTGGGTTCCCGAAGGACAATCTCCGCATTGGAGCTTGTGATGACTTTACACTTGGTTTTTCAAACAAGTACGACCTCGACCGGCGCAACCTTCGAAAAATTCAAATTGTTCAGTTGAGCCGCGCCGCGCCATCGGCCAGCTGTGACGGGCTCGATGGGCTCGCTGCAGACCTAGAGCCGAGCTGCTGGAAAGAAGATTGGATTGTCGCAGGGGGTCACGGATGCACGGATGATCCGAACGAGGTGGATACCGATACACCCCCGTGTCTAACGGTCGATGTGACGAGTCACGGCGAGGGATCGTTGACGGTCGAGATGGATGACACGACATTTGGCGTGCTGCTGCGCCCGGATCCGGGGCAAGGGATGGACCTTTCGAAAAACCTTGATGGATTGTCGCGTGAAGCCACCGGTCGCTATCGTATGAAGGCACCGGGTCTCCGAGGAGGAGTGACGGCATTCGCGGACCTCGATATGAGCGACTCCGAAGATGTGGCAAATTTTGAGCAGGCGTTTAAAGACGTTTGCGGGATGCCGCTGGTCACCGCCGGGGACGATGATTTTTATTACGATTTCAGAATCGACCGACCGAAATGCAAAGAAGATCCCGATGGTGATGGGATCCCACTCTCGTGTGACAATGCGGACGATCACACAAACCCTGGTCAGGCGGATGTCGATGGCGACAGTGTCGGCGATATCGTTGATCTGTGTGTGTTGGTCGCCGGAGATTCGGGAAATACAGGGGACTCCGACAAAGACGGTATCGGCAACGACTGCGACAACTGCAGGGCGACGACCAGCAGTTATTTCAAGGCTCCGACGGCCCGCATGCGGGTGCGGAACATTCCGTTTCAGTTTGATGCCGACCAGGATGGAATTGGCGACGTCTGTGACAATTGCATCGTCGGTGCCAACTGCGAAGACTTTGGTGCCAACAACCCATGGACTCTGGGTACGTCGATCGACGTAGAAAACGACGCGAGGTGTCAGTACGATGCCGATGAGAATGGGATTGGCGAGGCGTGTGAAGGCCTCGTGACCCCCAACTCCGCGGGTGAAGTTGGCTTCGGTGAGGACGAAGATTGGGATCAGGATGGGATCCAGAACATCGACGACGCCTGCCCTCGGCAGCCTCTTTCAGAGCAGATCGTCTGTGCCCAGGGCGTTGATGCTGACTGCAACCCAGGGGTGACCGACGAATCTGACTACACGGTGAGCTGTTCCAGTTCACCCAATGGCGATGGCGTGTTTTACTGCAACCATCGCGACGCGGACGGCGATGGGGTGGGCGACTTTTGTGATACCTGTCCCTACGTACCGAATGCACTTCAGGTGGCAGAGTTGGGCTTTCAGTCCGATGACCCCGACGGGGACTTTGTGGGCACCGATTGCGAGAGCAACTCGCTGTGCGGGAAGCAAAAGGATCCACGGCACTACGGCTTCTACGAAGTCGCGGTGGACGGTTTCTGCTGTGTGACGAGCTATCCGGGGGATGGCGAGTACGTAGACGGGAAATGTGAGGGATTGTGCGACCTCAATGGAATCCCCATCAAGTTGGTCTGCGATGACCAACCGGAGGACGACGTTGCTGCAAGACAGATGGCCGCAGCGGGGATCGGGTGTCGAAAGGTTCCAGCTGCGTTGCAGGCCGCATTCGGAATCACGCAGCTTCCACTGGGATGTGAAGGTGCGCTGGCAGAGGCGGGGTATTGCGATCCTAACTCCCAAGCTGGTTGTGGCGAGGGGGCAGAGCTTCCAAATGTTCTGTTGAGCATGGACAGCGCCGAGTTCCCGACGGGGCGTGATGCACTGTGGGCGAAGATGTGTCAGCTCCCACAGTGGGATCAGGACTATGATGGGCTAGGAGATATCTGCGACCTGTGTCCGTTCTCCTTCGATCCGTACAACAGCCCTTATGTCGACGCTTCGACTGGAAAAGTCTGGGACAAGAATGGAAAATATTGCAACGGTGAATACGCGCCCGATAAAATCTGTGCCGACGAGGCCCAGGACCCGACGGACGGAGAGACCGGTGATGACACTGGAGAGTCGAGCAGCGGCTAGTCGGGTCGTGTGACTCGACAAAAAGGGCCGTCTCCTTGGGAGGCGGCCCTTTTTGTTTGGCGGAACGGAGATGATATTTTGCAGGGATAGGCGTCCGGAAGATCGATTTTCCGAACGCCTGACTAGATTGGTTTGTCTGAGGCCAAGAAGCGTTCGAGTCGCTTTTGCATGACGGATATCGCTTGCTCATTGTTGTCGATCAATGTGACGGAGCGCCCTAGCGCGGCTCCTGCCTCGCCGAGGGTTCCGCTTCCGGCGAAGAAGTCGAGTAGATGATCTCCGGGACTGGAGTGAACCTTCACGATTCGATTGAGTACACCGAGGGGTTTTTGTGTCGGGTAGCCGTTTTTCTCGCGTCCATTCGGGCTTACGATGGTGTGCCACCAAACGTCGGTCGGTGTCTTGCCGCGGGCCGCTTTCTCAGGGCCGACAAGTCCTGGGGCCATGTACGGAATGCGATCCATTTCGTCGAAGTTGAAGACATATCGATTCGGATCTTTGGCGTACCAGAGTATGTTGTCGTGTTTTGCGGACCATTTTTTCTTGGACCGCGCACCGTAGTCATAGGCCCACACGATCTCGTTGATGAAACTCTCCCGACCGAAGATCTCGTCCAGAAGAACCTTTACATAGTGGATCTCGCGATAGTCGAGGTGAAGGAATAGGCTGCCATCGGGGCTCAGAAGTCGGTGAGCCTGCTCCAGGCGCGGGGCAAGAAAGCCAAGGAAGTCCTGAAATGTATCGCCAAAGGCCTTGCTGCTGTGGACGATCGTCCGGTAGCGCTTGCCCTTAAACCCTGTTCTGTCGCCGTTTTTGGGGTCGTGGACGGTCGAGACCCTTGAACGTGTCTGCTTGATGCCGGTGTTGAAAGGCGGATCGATGTAGATCAACCGATAGTGACCCGATTGCATGGTCTCGAGGTGCTGAAGGTTGTCGCCTTCGAGGATTCGAATGGCGCCAGCGGGAGGGACCACAGCGGCGCCGCTTGGCACCGAAGGTGTGCGGGGTTCGGTATCAAAGAGCAGATACTTCAGTCCGCGTCCGGTGCCTTGTGTGTGTACTCGTAGTTTGCCAACAACTTCGTTGTCGGAAACAACCCGACGAAGTTCCGTAAATAGCGCGCCGGTGTGGGCATCGGGCGGATCGGGGATGTTGGGGAGGGTTGAGAATGCATCGATCAACTCGGACTTACGGTAGCCTGATCGAAGGCGGAGTGTTCCTTTCTGGATGAGGTGGTCAAGTGCTGACGCGAGGTCGAAGGGGGCGAGGGGGGCGAGGGGGGCGATCATGGCACGAGACCTGAGCAACGACGGTCCCATAGACTCCAGTGGCCTTCAACACAGCGATGGCAGGGGTCGCACATCCCGAGCCAAAATTGTGATAACCACCGACCCTCACAGAGTCTTCGCCCGGGTGGTGGAATCGGTAGACACGGGGGACTTAAAATCCCCTCCGAAAGGGTGCGGGTTCAAGTCCCGCCCCGGGCACAGCGTGGAACCGGCGGTTACTGCGTTCTCGTCGGTTCACACGGTGGGAGCATGGGGGCTATTCGTATTCGGTGAGGAAGGCGAAGCGAGGCTCCTGCATTTCGCACTTTGGATCTCCATTTTCGTCTCGGCGGAGAGCCACGCCCTCGGGAAAGGCAATGACGAAGGTCGAGCTGACAACTTCAGGTCCGGCGATGTGCGCTCCATCGAGTGCCATTCCAGGTGCCGAGAATGCATCGCCACCATCGTTGTCGGAGTTGCCTGCTGTGGACATGAAAATCTGGACGATGGTCTCATCATCATCGTCGGCGCTGTCGCGGTGAATGTTTTGGATATGTTCGCCCGCGCACGGGCTATCGCCATCGACGTTCCACTTAATGTGGTCGGTCATCGTAATGATTATGCAGGCGTAGTTTCCTGCAGGCGGCGCATCTGCGGTGACCAGCTCGGGACCGTTGGCGAAGTCCATAAAGCGAGGCTGGTCGAGGTCCGCGACGATCACCGGATTTGAGCAGTTCTCCGCGTCCGTAGAAAATTCAATCTTGTGGACCATCAGTGCGAGTGAGGTCGGGGTGTATACGGCCTCGGGCGGCTCTTCTTCGTGTCGGCATTCCGGATCAGTTCGGTTTTCTTCACAGAACTCCCACCATGCGTCTTCGCAATCTTGTTGGGTCGCCTCAGGGTCGAGGCAGACTGGACAGGGGCCAAAGGTCGGATCCGTGTCACAGATCCACTGCTCTTCACCGCCGGGACCTTCACCGCCGGGACCTTCACCGCCGGGACCTTCACCGCCGGGACCTTCACCGCCGGGACCTTCACCCTGGCAACCAGGATCTTGCGGTTGTTCTTCGCAGTACTTGGCGACGGCCTCCTGGCAAGACTGGGAGTTTAGATCTTCGAGACACGCAATGTCGTCACAGATCCAGGCGCCGTCTTCGAAGGGGCAAATGGAGGTGGTGCGTGTTCCCGTGTGGGTCTGAAAACCACCGCGGGTCTCTAAACGTGTATCAGCACCCGCGCCTTTTCCAAGGGCTCCTCGAACGACATAGGTGTCTCGAGTGCTGTCTCCATCCTTCGATGAAGTTTCGTCGCTCGATTCAGAGGACTCGGAGGCCTCGTGTTGCTCACTTTCAGTGCCGGTTGGATCGCAGCCGACGATCGAAACAAGGGATAGCGCCGAGGTGCAGATGATCGAGGATTTTTTCATGGTGGCCACTTCGAAAGAGGGTATCGACGGGCGGCGGCACACCTTGAGCACCTGGGACTTTAGTAGTAGCGGATACGTAATTTTGGAAATTGAACGGCATGCGGAACAGGGGCCGGTGAACATCGTTCTTCGAATTCCCTGCGCGTGAAGCGACAACTCGACACGTATTGGCACGAGCGTAATTGAGCCGACTCAATGGCCAAAGCAGTAATTGTTGGCAATAGAAGGCGGTCGATTTCGAACGTTTCAATGACGGTTGGCCTGTTTTATAGCTTGTAGAGGGTACTGAGGGCGAATGGAGCCCAGGTTGGCGGTCTTGGTTGGAAAGTACCGATCAGTATCGGACAATGTTAGAGTTGAGGGCGCGACTACGATAGGAATTTTGTTATGGATAGGGAACTCTATGGGCTGATTCGTCGTTATGTGCCGTACCTTGGCGGTGCGGCGCACTGGGAGCTGGTACGCAAGGTTCAACCTCAGCAGGTGATCCTGCGCTCGAAGCTCGTTGAATTGGCGGGATCACGGGACCTACGAGTCCGTACCGTAAAAGAACTCAAGTTCGAGTTGCGACGGCGATTGGAGGTTTCGCATCCGTCAGTGTCGCGGGTCGTCGCGGCGACGTCGCCGGTGGCGATGCCCGTTGTTCCGGATGCTCCCAACATCGACGTCTAGGCGCCGCCGAGCGAGGCCAAAGACAAGTCAGCAGCTTGTCATTGGGATTCCTTAACGCAGAAGGCCAGACCTGCAGCGGTGCAGATCTGGCCTTCTTGCACGGATCCCGTTCGTTTAGTTGGGGAGGGCCGCTTGGATCTCTGCGTCCGAGGGCTGAGCCAGGGTCACAGCCTTAATGCCAGGCTCTAGCAATGCAGTACCCGGAAGACCGTAGGACCACTGGCCTCCGCCCTGGTCTGCCCCGAAGGGATACCAGGTGTTCGCCGATGCAAAACCAGGGTCGGCAACAACGACGCCGTTCTGGCCAAATTCGTTGCGCCATTGGGCGGCTTCAGCCTGGCCCGCCGGGCCGTTATTCGCGTCTTCACCGACGATGACGATCGTGATGAGTCCTTGGTCCTTATATTGTTGGTAGAGCGCCTCAACCTGAGGCGCATGCGCGATGCAGGATGGTCACCAGAATGCGGTGAGCTCGTAGTAAATCGCCTTGTGACAGAAGTCGTAGAGGCGCACGCTGTCGCCGAAGGAGTCGGTAAGATTCCAGTCTGGGAAGACGGACCCTGGTCCGAAACTCCCGGGTGTCGATGCCGTCGCGGACACGCTGTCTTGGCAGTTGCCGATATCCCAGCCGCCTTGGTAGGGAGTTCCGCCGGTGCTGCCGTCGCCGTCGCCGTCGCCGTCGCCGTCGCCGTCGCCGTCGCCGTCGCCGTCGCCGTCGCCGTCGCCGTCGCCGTCGCCGTCGCCGTCGCCGTCGCCGTCGCCGTCGCCGTCGCCATCACCATCGCCGTTGCCGTTGCCGTTGCCGTTGCCGTTGCCGTTGCCGAAGGGGGCCGTGTCAGAGCGGTCTTCGTTCGAGTCCGCACACCCGGCGGCCAGTAGTAAGAGAGCAAGAGGAGAGAGCAGGGCGATGCGTCCCCCGGAACGACATCGCGTGACGATCGACATTGCTGTGCGTTTCACCTCGCCATAAGACCCCAGCTCGGAGCACAAATGTAGCTGATCGCGATGTTTTGTCGGGAGCGCCGCAATCGAGGCAACATAGGAAAAGAATTTGTGATCGTGCCTACGATTTATACATTGCATCGACTCGTTTCGTATTCGATGCGACGCGGTCAAGGAGTACATCGAAGGCTCGAGGGCTGTGCGAGCGGGGAGCCAGGAAAACGTTCTGCGAGATTCTCAGCCACGCGCGAGGCGTCGTCGCTTCGGCCGAGTTTGCATAGAATCCTCGATTCAAGGGCCGCAATTTCTTGGGCGAGTGCCCCGGCTCCGCCGTACTCGCTTCGATGGCGGTCGATGAGCGCGAGTGCCTTGGTGGTGGCTCCAGCCTGGAGTGCGACGCTCGCCTCCCGAAGGCAGCGAATCTCTGAAGAAATTGAGGGGGCGTGGTTCGGCTCGGCAAGTGGTGTCGCCCTTGAAGCTCGATGAACCGCCGGGAGGATTTTGGACGTCGGGGTCGATGGGCTTTGCGATCGTTGTGCTTGGACGCGAGCGGCGTCGACTCGAAGCAACGATTCGATGGGCGCTCTGTGCGAGCCGGGACTGGGACGCGATTCAGTTGCAACTGGAGGGCCGGACGGCATGCGCGTTGACGTGGGCAGTGGCTCATCGTGATGAGCGAGGCCTGTTTTTATACCTGCAAGCCCGGCTGTGCCCAGTGTCACCGTTGTCGCGAATATCAGGAGTTGGCCGGTCCATCCCGCTTTTCCTGTGGTGACAACCGCCGCAGCGACTTTGGTCGCTCCGGCAGAGGACCCCGGGATCGCGGATGAAGATAAGAGACCTCCCGAAGTTGAGTGACTGGCGATCGCGGGAAGGCTTGGAGGCATGAGCAGCGGCATGATAAGGGCGCTGACGCGCCGCTGGGCGGCGGCGGCCCCTGGCGGTGTGTGGCGCCCTTCTTCTTGCACTGCGGATTGAAGCCTCTGGGACAGGTTTGAGCTGTCGAGCATTCCTCGGAAGGCCGAGCGGCACCGACGGAGTCGGGAAGAGACCGTATTCGTCTTCATGTCGAGTACAGCACCGATCTCGGGATGGGTCATCCCCTCGAACTCGGCGAGGATAAATATTTGAGTGCTGACAGGATCGACGGTGCTCAAAAAACCATCGAGTAAGATTCGCGCGTCGTGACTGTTGGCTTCGTCAGTGGGAGGAAGTGTTGCGATCACGTCGCGGTAGGCGGCATGCCGTCGGTCTCGCCGGCCACGTGTTCGATGAAGTCGAGCGGCGATGCGCCGCGCGATCCCGAAGAGCCATGTTTTGGGCGAAGCGAGTTGGGCATCGAACTCCGGCGCACGTCTGTGCGCGACCACAAATACCTCTTGGGCGGCGTCATCTCGCTCTTCAAGGGAGATCCCGAAACGAGCGAGAATGCGCCAAACGTAGGTGAAATGAACCCGATAGATCTCCGCGACATCGAGCCCCGGCGGGAGCGCGCTGCTATCGTCATCCTCGACCAAACCCGCTGTCCCGTCGGGAAAGGACGAATATGGACCTCCGGTGAGGTCCTCTTCGGATCGATAGAGCTGTGTTTCGAGGTCCACGTTCTCTTAGTTGCCCGCGCGGGGGGAGATCCGTGCAAACACGGGGGCCTATCCTCGCGCGAAAGACCACTCGAGTCCAAGCAAGATTCGCGCCATCAGCGTTTTCCCTTGGGCCTCGAAGCCATCGCCAAGTTGAAATCGGGGCCGCAAGAGCGAGGCGGATCCTGTCGCGGCGGTCCAGAACGACAGGTTGCGACGAAAGCGCCATTCTGCGCCCGCCGACAACGGAATGGCGAGGGCGGGGAGCCACTTCGCCTGTGTATTCCGGGTGTTGACGCCCGATCCTCGGACGCTCGAGAGTTCAACGCCACTGCACACTGGAAAGCGTACGGCGCCCGCTCGTCCCACCGCGCAGGCGACGAGCTGTCCGCCGAGGGCCTGATGTCGTATCGCGGTGCCCGGCGCCCGGTCCGAGGGACTAAGCTGAGGAATTTCGTAGAACCCGATGCCCTGGAGCCGGAAATTTCCCGTGGTCACGCCTACGTCCAGCCCGAGTCGAAATCCAAATTTTGTGAACCTACCGGTGCCTCCCTCAGCTCGTATCCCGGTGGCGATCACCGGTTTTAGGCGAGGTCGTCTGGCGGTGTCGGTGTCGGTGAAATCCTCCGGAGGGACCTGGCTCGGGGTCGCTTGAGCGGCGGGGCGCGCAGCTCTCGCCGGTGGACCGCCGACGAGCGGTGGGGCCACGGCGGCTGGAAGCAGCGTGGCGAGCGAGGCTTCGTCCGAGACCGAGGTGGCCGTATGAAACGATGGGGGCAGTTGCTCGACGGTGGCAATCGGCTCGAGCTGGGTTGCAGAGATCAGCGCGGCGGCCTCGATCAGCGCATCGCAACTGCTCGCATCAACCGCCTGTGAGCGCAGACCCCCGCCCGACTCGACCCGAAGGGCGAGTCGCCATTGCGCATGGTCTCCGCTGGAATCCGGTGCCGTGATTGTCACATGGATCGTGGCGGAGGGAGGATGGGTGCCAATCCATCGATCAAACTGTCTGTGAAAGCTTGCCTGAGGCCCACAGCTCTCGGGTACGTTCCATTTCACGACCAACACCGCCGTGTCTTCGGCCGGAAGTTGGCTGTGTCTGCTCTCGTCGCTGTCGACGTTCGGGGCCGCGCAAGAATAGAGCGCGGCCAGCAAGAAACCCGGGAGCACGCGGCCTGATACCACGAAGGACTGTGAACGCCACGATAGCGGTGGGTTTAGGAGGTGGCGTGGAGGTGGCGACCCTGGTGCATGGGAGCCAGAGTGCTAGGGGATGCCATAGGGATGGACAAGCACATCGTTGATCTCGACCAAAATCATATTTCTTGTTACCGCGGATGCCCCGCGACCCCGGATATTTCCGTTGGCATCGACCGTGAGGTGGATGGGAAGGACAAGCACGACCGTGCCTAGCAACATCGCGTCGTCGAGGGTGTCGGTGGGATCGAAAAAAACGGGGAACACCCCGCCAACCTCATTGGTATCCCAGGTATTGCAGTCGTCGAGGGTCGCGGGGTTTCCGTCGATGTCCTGGTAGATGATCTCTATGAACTCGACGCCCTTTTCGCGCAGGTCGGGAGCCAGTTCTGCAAACAGCTGGGCCTGGTCTCTGCACGGAACACACCAAATCGCCGACAGCCCGATCACGACGGATCGGTTGCATCGTCCGGTGTCTGGACGGAGATTGAGCATACGTGCAAACTCGACGTCTTCACCTTCGCAGTCAACGATAGCGAAATTGGGTACGACTTGACTGAGTTCGTAGCCGTAGTGTCCCCCGGGGTATCCGCAAGGTTCACCATCGATTTCAGCACAATCGCGGCTCCGGTCTAGCTTGGGATCGTCGCAGTTGACGCCGTTCAATGGTTCGGAGGGCGCATCCGCTGACGGACTTAGGTCGCTTCCTGTGTCGAGCCTTGGGTCGCCCACCGTCACGGGGCCAGAAAAACATCCGCCACAAAGCGTCCACGACATGATGGATGCAATTCGGTGTATCCCATGGCGAAATGAACCGCGTATAGGGACTCCAGCGGCCATCAAACTATCCGAAACGACCGAGACCAAGGTCGTCGATTTGTGGCGTAAACCCACCGGCGGCGAATCGGTGGCTCTTGCATCGCCGCGCTACTGCACCCGCGCATGACGACCCGAGCCTTCACAATCGCTACGGTCAGGGCTCGGGACGGAATCTGGGTTTGTGGCGCTGACAAGGCGGGCTCCAAATCTCGATAGCCATGAGCGGACGGGCTCTTGGTCGGCGCAGATTGGGAGGTCCTCGACGCATCGATCGAGCAGCCCGTGAAGACGGTGAAGAGCCCCCGCCTTGCCGAGCTGCAACGCGGCGTTGGGGCGATGGTTGGCCTCGTCGTTGCCGACCGGCTTGCCCATCGTGCCAAGTGTGTCGGGGGGGACCCCGTGGGTTTCCGAGGCGTTGGGGGGAGCCGCAGGTTGCTCGGTTCTGGCGTCATGCAGGTCGTCTGCGACTTGGTACGCATGGCCAAGCAGCTGACCGAAATGGGCCCAACGTTCGATCGACTGCGCGATATTCTGGGGTCGAAGTGTCTCTGGAGCCAGGGAATTTGCGATGAGAGCTCCGCAGCGAGCGCTTGCCTCAAAGAGAACACCGGTCTTTGCCGCGTGATAGCTCTGCAACGACACGCTTGGTTCGGACTCCCAAGCTTGGCCGGCAACCAACCCTCGCGCCGGCCCGACCGCGCGGGCGATGATGCCCACGAGGTGCGCGCACAGCGAAGGATCAAGGTCAGCGCCGGCGATCGTCTCGAAGGCCATGATGATCAGCCCATCGCCAGCGAGGATCGCAAGGGAACTGCCGTGGCGGGTGTGGACCGACGGTCGGCCACGGCGGACCGGGGCATCATCGAAACATGGCAAATCGTCGTGGACCAGGGACGCGCAATGCAGCAACTCAAGCGCGGCCGCGACGTCGGTGACGCCGGTGGGCGGCGGTTGTCCGCAACACGCCGAGAATACGGAGAGGCAGAGCGTTGGACGGAGTCGTCCGCCTCCCGGTAGGACCGCATCTTGAAGCGCCTTGCGCAGGCGTGGCGGGGTGTCCCCTTGGTCAAGACGCCCGAGTGCTCTACCGAGCGCATCCTCGATCTGTGGGCCAGAGACCATGAGGACCAAGCCTGACGGCCCCTAGATCCCTTGTCAACACGGCGTCCGACCCTGTTTTGGATGGACGATGAAGGTCGTCTCCGCTAGATTGGCTGTGGCGCCGTTGTCGACTAAACCCCCATGAAATTCCGATAAAATGTCCATGATCGCTGTGATTGGTGGTGGAGTCGGGGGCCTCGCTTGTGCGGTGGACCTGCTTGTGCGCGGCCATCGAGTTTGCGTGCTGGAGAGAAGCCACAGCCTCGGTGGAAAAATGCGCGAGGTGCAAGTCGGCGGCGTCGGCATCGGAGCGGGACCGACCGTGTTGACGATGCGCTGGGTGTTTGACGCCCTCTTTCGTGCGGCCGGAACGCGGATCGACGAACATTTGCAGCTCAAGCCACTCCAGAGACTCGCTCGACATGCATGGACGGATGGCAGCTCGCTCGATCTCTTTTCCGATCCTACGCGGAGCTACGCGGCAATTCGATCCTTCGCCGGCGAAGCCGATGCCCAGGGCTATACGCGGTTTTGTGAATACACGCAGCGGATCTACGAGACCGTGGAGGGGCCATTCATTCGTTCGGATCGTCCCGGAGTGAAGGCCGTGATGCGCAGTCTCGGTTTTCGGGGGGTGGCCCGATTTTTGACCGTCGATTGGCAGCGTACGATGTGGAGAGCTCTGGAAGACTTTTTCCCAGACCCCCGTTTGCGCCAGCTGTTCGGGCGCTACGCGACCTATTACGGCTCGTCACCCCTGCATTGTCCGGCGACCCTAAATCTGATCGCGCACGTCGAGCGCTCCGGAGTCTGGAGCGTCGAAGGGGGTATGGCTCGGCTCGTGGATGCCCTTGTCGATCTGATTCGTAGCCTCGGCGGCGAAATTTGCACTCGATCCGAAGTTCATCGGATCGAACTTGATCGCGGTCGAGTGCGTGCCGTGCATGTCGCCGGAGGCGCAATTCCCTGTCAAGCGGCGGTCGTAAACGCGGCGCCGAGCATCTTGCGGGAGGGGCGGCTCGGGGAGGAAGTGCGGTTGGCGGTGCCCGGGAGCGAGGGGCCGCGCTCGTTGTCCGCCGTGACATGGATGATACGAGGGCATGCGACGGGAAGGCCGCTCGCCCATCACAACGTTTTCTTTTCCAGGGATTACCCCGCAGAGTTTAATGCATTGTTCGACCGGCGACGGCTCGCGGAGGAAGCTACCGTCTATCTTTGTGCGCACGACCGGAGTTCGGAAAAACCACGGAGCACCGATGCGGGGGACGGCTCTGTATCGGAGCGATTTCTTTGCTTGATCAATGCACCTGCCGATGGCGACGACGCGCGCGGAGGAACTTCGGGAGATCTCGATCGTGCCGAAGATGCGGCGCATTCGTTGATGGAACGTTGCGGTCTTCGATTGCACTTCGACCCTAGAGATTGCGCGCGGGTAGGGCCGGAGGATTTTAACAGGTTGTTCCCTACGACGGGAGGCGCGCTCTATGGAAACGCCACACACAGTTCGATGGCGGCCTTCCAGAGGCCTGAGGCGCGTACAAAGATACCCGGTTTGTATCTTGCGGGGGGGGGGGCCCATCCTGGTGCCGGTGTTCCGATGGTTGCGCTGAGTGGTCGAATCGCCGCGGCGGCCGTATCGCAAGACCTCGGGGCTTAGGCTCACGGCAGCAGGCGAAGGTGGCCGATCGCAAAATTGGGATCGCCGCGGCTGGGCAAGACATGAATTGCGTCGTAGCCCAGATCACAGATCTTAGCGGGCAGACGAATTCGTCGCTGGGTAAGGTGTCCTCGGGGCCGTCGGTCTGAATTTCGTAGACCTTGTTCATGGACTCGACGGTCTCCCCGGTAAAACTCGATCCGATAGCGATCGTCGTGATCGAAACTAATTTCGACCCTCGGGGCGTGCGAGACCTCGGGCAACTCGATTCGAATCCCTGTGTAGTCGGGGATGACAGCACTTTTTGGGGTCCACCGCTCTCCGGGTCGACGGGGCGAGTTGATCTCATCGATTGCGAGGGTTTGCGCCGGGGAAGGGACCGTCCCGGCTCGCCAATAGATAGACACCGTTGAGATGAGCAGCATAACGGTGACAATAGCGATCATCATCGGAGGCGATTTGTGGGGACGTGATGTGCTCTTTCGAGTCGTCTCAATGAGGATAGTACCCAGGATTCCGATACCATAAAGGGTGAGACCCACAGAGGTTAGCGACGTCACCGCGTAGGGGATGCTGCCGTTGAGCGTTGCGAAGTGGGCGATCACCTCGATCGTAAAAAGGCAGATCAGCCCAAATGCATCGCGGGACCGATGAGGGCTGCGAAGGTGCCAGAGCACCAACAGCAATCGGATATTGTGATAGTTAATCTGGGGAGTTGTAAGAGCAAAAAATGCAAAATAGGCGAGCGGAAGCGCTTGAGCGGCGGTTGGTGAGCGGCGCACGACGTACACGCCGATGAGACAGAGTATGCCCAGGCCCACGGCGTGCAGTGGGATTTTGAGGTCGCCAAGCTCGTCGGCACGGCCAGGAATACCGCCGTGCTCCTTGAGATGCTGCCAGTTGCGCTCGCCACGATAGATGAGCGCATCGCCGAGTCCGACACGAAGGGAACTGTAGGATTCGGCGCTGTTGTGCAGCGCGAGTGTGTCTTTGGAGTCGATGAACGACTGCACTCCGGTGTTTGCGATCGCACCGCCGATCATGAGGGTGCTGACGACCGCCGCGCCCAGCACGAAACGGCGAGCGGGTTGCGTGAGGCCTCGTCGTTTGACGAGGTCCCAGCCTATTGTGACGGCGTAGGTGAAGAAAAAAATCGCGGGGAAGATTCGGCTAAGGCTCGCATAGGCGAGCAGTCCGCCCGCGAGCCCATGTTGCTTCCGCTTGAGCATGCACGAAGCGATCACAACAGCCACGAGCCAGTCGAAACGTAGCAGGGCCTGGCCTACGACCGGCCACTTTCCGCTGGCCGTGCAGCTCATGAAGAGCAGCGCAAACAGCATCGTTTCGAGTCCGTAGGTCCGTAAAATCACGACGAACATCAGGAACACGAGCACAAAATCCACCATCGTGATCCATTTTAGATGATCGATGCTGACGTTCTTGCTAAAAAAGCTCCCGACGAGTGTCCACGTAGGTGGTGGGTTGTATCCGTGGTCCTTAAAAAAATAGTTGAGGGCAGATTTTCCCGTAGTGGCGATGAGGAAATCGCTTTCCTCTTTGAACGACAGCCATCGCGCATCCGAGAAGTTTGCGCGAATACGGTCGCGCTGGGGGGGGAGGGCATCCTTTCTGCGTACGTTTTTGTAGGTGTGTAGATCGCGAAAACGCGTGATGTGGTTGAGACGGTGACGATGATCTTCGTCGGCGACCAGCATCGCCGCGTAAAGATCGCTGTAGCCGAGTTCGTCAAAATATTTCGAGTTGAGATAGTAGTAGGTAATGTCGTAATGATCTTCGACTGTCGAGATAGCCTTTGAATCAAAGCGATAGTAGTTGAAGACCGCGAAGACGCACGCCAGTGTCAGCAGTAGTGATTGTAGCCACCGTGTGGAACCAATACTTAGTTTTGTGCTTGAAATTTCGACGGATGAAACGGGGTCATACGAGGTGCCACGACAGCGCCAAACCAGCGCAAGGACCATCACCGCCGCAAAAGCTGCGATCCATGCTCGATTGACGATCGACTGGCCCATGTTGATTGGATCGACCATCAAGGCCAGGCCAGCGGCGAAAAAAACTGCCGCGGCGAGCAGACTGAGGCGGCCCCAGGTATGTCCCTCGGTTGGGCTTGATGGCGCTCGGTGGTCGTCGGATTCGGCCATAGACACGGGGACGGTACCAAAAAGATTGCACTGGACAGGGATTCAGTTACAGTCCCGCGGCCATGGCCCGGAGCACACGACCCAGCGCCGCCAAGGAGCCTGATTTTATTCAGGTTCTCGGAGCGACGGAGCACAACCTCAATATCGACCGCTTACGTATCCCTAAGCGACAGTTGGTTGTGTTTACCGGAGTGAGCGGATCGGGGAAGTCGAGCCTCGCTTTCGATACGCTCTATGCAGAGGGGCAGCGCCGATATATCGAGAGCTTGAGCTCTTACGCGAGACAGTTTCTTGGGCAACTCGAGAGGCCCAAGGTTGAACACCTCACGGGTCTGTCTCCGACGATTGCCATCGAACAGAAGGCCGCCTCGTCGAATCCTCGATCGACGGTCGGCACGATCACCGAAATTTACGACTATCTCCGTGTGCTTTACGCACGAATCGGCGTTCAGCACTGCCATGAATGCGGTAAGGTCGTCCAGTCGCAAAGCTCACAGCAGATCGTCGAAGAGGTGATGATGCTGCCCGAAAACACTGCGGCCACCCTCTACGCGCCGCTCGTCGTTCATCGAAAGGGCGAGTTCCGGGATGTGTTTGACGATTTAAAGGCCCGCGGATACGTGCGTGCTCGAGTCGACGGAGCGCTGCATCGCTTGGAGGATGTCCCTAAACTCGACAAAAAATTTAAGCACGACATCGATCTTGTTGTGGACCGGATCAAGGTACGTCCGCGTGATCGTCGAAGGATCAGTGAGGCGGTCGAGCTCGGGCTCCGAGAAGGAAAGGGCGGACTGGTCGTCGAAAGTGATGGGAAGGTCCTCAAATTTTCTCAAGACCGCAGCTGCTGTGGCCACAGCTTCCCTGAGCTGAGTCCGCAATCGTTCTCATTCAATAGCCCGCTTGGTTGCTGTGAGGGATGCAAAGGTTTGGGTACACGCATGGAGATCGATCCCGAGCTGGTGATCCCCGACCCGACACTTTCGATCGCGGAGGGGGCCATTGCGCCGTGGGCGAGCGCCGTGGAGCGAGAGCGCGGGTGGACCTACCGAATCATCGAGGCCATGTCGAAGGCTTGCAGTGTGGCTCTCGACAGGCCGTGGAACAAGATATCAAAGAAGAAACAGGCGCTGGTGCTCTTTGGTGTTGCCGGAAAGCGGATTCGGGTCACGTGGGGGAATGCTGAGGGCGATGGCAGCCATGGTGAATGGGGAATGAAGTTCGAGGGCGTGATTCCGAATTTAGAGCGGCGGTACGCACAGACCAACTCGGATGCCGCACGCTCGAATTATAGAAAATTTTTTACAGAGCGTAAGTGCGAGGACTGCGGTGGACTTCGTTTGCGCCGCGAGAGCCTGGCTGTACACATCGCGGACATGAATATCTCGACGGTGACAGGCTTGACCGTCGCGGACGCACATGCTCACTTTGAGGGCCTCGACCTTCATGGTGCACAAAAAACGATCGCACAGGGGGTCATGCGAGAGATCATTGGGCGTCTCGGGTTTTTGCTGAATGTTGGGCTGGAATACCTCAACCTCGATCGATCCGGACCGACACTTTCGGGTGGCGAGGCGCAGAGAATCCGATTGGCGAGTCAACTTGGGTCCGAGTTGAGTGGGGTCATGTATGTGCTGGATGAGCCCAGCATCGGGCTCCATCAGCGAGACAATCAACGACTGATCCGTACCCTTCAACGCCTGAGGGACCTTGGCAACACGGTGTTGGTTGTTGAGCACGACGAAGATACGATCCGCGCCGCAGATCACGTCGTCGATTTCGGTCCGGGTGCAGGCCACCTTGGGGGGGAGGTCGTGTTTAGCGGTACGCCTGCAAAGTTGGAGAAGTCGAGGAAGAGCCTGACTGGCGCCTATTTGTCCGGTCGCGTCCGCATCGAGATTCCGGAACATCGACGAAAACCCACAGGTGAAATCTGCGTGATCGGTGCCGCGGAGCACAACCTTCGGGACATCGACGTGACGTTTCCGCTGGGTGTGTTGGTGGCGGTGACTGGGGTCAGCGGCGCGGGAAAAAGTTCGCTCGTCAACGGTATTCTTTTGCCCGCACTCGCCCAGACTTTGCATGGATCAACGGGCAGAATAGGTGTGCACGGGGAGGTCACGGGGCTCGATGCACTCGACAAGGTCATCGCTATTGATCAGCGTCCAATCGGTCGAACCCCGAGATCCAACCCCGGAACTTATACCAAGGCCTTCGACGAGATTCGCACGATCTTCGCAATGCTTCCCGACTCGAGAACGCGAGGATGGAAGGCAGGGCGGTTCTCTTTCAACGTAAAAGGAGGTCGCTGCGAATCGTGTCAGGGGGACGGTGTCGTGCGGGTAGAGATGCATTTCTTGGCCGATGTCTACGTGCCATGTGAGGTCTGTGGTGCCAAGCGATACAACGAACAGACCTTGGCCGTAGCCTACAAGGGAAACAATATCTCAGAGATTTTGGACATGAGTATCGACGATTGCTTTGATCTATTTCAGCATCATCGCAAGCTTCAGCGCATTCTCCAGACGCTTCGGGATGTGGGTCTTGGCTATATGAAAATTGGTCAGACAGCGACGACGATGTCAGGCGGGGAGGCGCAGCGTGTGAAGCTCAGTCGTGAGCTTGGCAAGGTCCAGACCGGGCGAACCCTGTATGTGCTCGACGAGCCGACCACTGGGCTTCATTTTGAAGACATCGCCCGGTTGCTGGTGGTACTTCAGCGTTTGGTGGATTCAGGGAACACCGTGGTGGTGATCGAGCACAATCTTGATGTGATCAAGTGTGCAGACTGGGTCCTCGACATCGGGCCCGAAGGTGGAGACGGAGGGGGGCTATTGATCGCCGAGGGCACCCCTGAGCAGGTGGCCAAGGAAAAACAGTCGTACACCGGCCAGTTCTTACGACCGCTGCTGTAGGGGCGAATGGAGAAGTGCGACACTGGCGCGATCTCGGAAGACTGACGTCGTCTTACCCCCCTGGAAGGGTCTCGATGCCTTGTCTACGGACCGTGGCGCTAGACTCTTGCGACCGCGCCTTCGGCCGTGGAAGTTGCTACACTGGTGAACTCTTGGCCCCGGAGACACCGTGACGGACCCCAAATTATCACCGGATCAGCGCGAAGACCCACTGTTTGCCAACCTCCCGGAGCGGGTTCAGATCTACGAGGTCGGGCCTCGCGATGGCTTGCAGAATGAGAAAACCATTGTGCCGACGCGTGCGAAGGTACGGATGATCGAAGGGCTCGTGGCGGCAGGGATCAAGCGGGTCGAAATTACTAGTTTTGTGAATCCTCGTTGGATTCCAGCGCTTGCCGATCACATGGAGGTCGCGGCTGCGATCGCACGGACGCCAGGGGTGTCCTACAGCGCTCTCGTCCCCAATATGCGCGGTCTCGATGGAGCCTCTCGGGCGGGTGTGAAGGACGTGGCCGTATTCATGGCCGCGAGCACAACGCATAACGAGAAGAACATCAACAAGAGCACGGAGCAGGCTCTTGAGATTTATCGGGGTGTTGTTCGGGCCGCTCATGACCGAGGTATGCGGGTGCGTGGCTACGTCTCGTGTGTCTATGGGTGCCCCTACGAAGGCCGAATTTCATTGGACAAGGTAATTCATGTTGCCAAAGGGCTGCTTGATATGGGGGTCTATGAGCTCAGCTTGGGCGATACTATCGGTGTTGGGACTCCGCGCCACGTCGCCTACATTCAAAGGGGGCTCGTCCACGCGGGCATTGGTGTCGACCAGCTGGCAGTCCATTTCCATGACACCCGTGGGACGGCGCTCGCCAACATCGTCGTTTCGCTTCAGATGGGGATTCGCACCCTCGACTCGGCGATCGGGGGGTTGGGGGGGTGCCCCTACGCGCCAGGTGCCTCTGGGAACGTGGCGACTGAGGATGTCGTCTATATGCTTCAAGGGATGGGCATCGAGACTGGCGTCGATTTGGAGAGTCTTGTCGGAGTGTCGATGGAAATCGCCACCCAACTTGGCCGCGAGCTTCCAAGCAAGTACACCAAAGCGCATCTGGGGCACGCGGCTCGCCGTGGCTAGTTTATTGTATTGGCCAGGGATCGCCGCGATGCCGGTCCGTTAACGGTCGCGGCTCCGGCGGGCGGCGATGATGCGTCGGAATGCAGCGCTGATACTCTTGGAGAGTTCAGCGATCAAATGGGGATCGATCGCGTGTGTTGTTCCATGCGCAAAGAGAACGAGCGGCACTTTGTCGCCGAGGGTGATCGGGAGGCATAGAACATTGCCCTCCAGGCCACCGAGTGCCTGCGCGAAGGCGATGTCGATCCGGTGGTCGCTCGGCATAGGACCGAAAAATGCACGCTTCTCTTGAATCGTGACCCGAAAGATCGATCCCTCTTCGGATGGAATCCTTACCTGCCGAACGGCTTCCGCCATGAGATCAGCGCCCCGAGCGTCGTGGCCTCGTAGTTCTCCCCGGCTGTTGACGAAGAGAATCACTCGGTCAAACGCGGTGCCCAAAAAGTCGAGCAGCGCTCGGGTTACCGCGTCTTTGTCGGTTGCGGCGGTCAGTCGCAGCAACATGCGTGTGAAGGTCTCTGGTGAGAGGGGCGAGGCTTCGCGGTCGTGCGGGGTCAAGGCGGGATTCCGTCTGGGGGGCACACCGGTTTTCGATCGCCCGTCGAGATTCGAAGGGGCATCACGTTGCGCGTAAGATGAGCGTGACGTAGAGGACGCTGACAGCATTTTTCCGGGCGTGGCTGCAGACGTTGCCGCATAGCGAGCCATGGTTCGTTCTAGCTCTCGTTGAGATACGATTTGTCCGGCGCCGAGGGTCGTGGTTGTCTGCTTCGCGTCGTAGTGGCGGTCGATGGCTTCACGCAGCGGAGTAAGTGCCGCGACCGCGCGGATGAGGTACGCGCCCGTTTGTGTGGCGACCGCTTCGACAGCGCGCATGTCGGTCGGGTCTGCCATGGCGACGGTCAAGTTTCGGCCTGCATCGATCGAAATGGGTAGCAAAGTGTATTGCTGAGCCAAGTCGGGAGGAATGAGCGCGAGTGTGGGTTGGCCAACACGCAGCAGCAGCAGCGGGCGAACCCGCGGGATCATTAGATTGCTTGAAAGGAAAGCGACGAGGGCATCTTCGTCGCTTAGCCGAAGCGCGAGCGTAGCCTGCAAAAACGAAACATGGTGATCCGTTGAGAAGGCGCGCGCCGACATCACCTGCCCTTCCGATAGGAGTCCTGCGCGCAATAGCATGGTGCCGAGCATGCTCATCTCTCGGCGATGATCGACCTTGGACCGGCCCACGTCAATCTCCGAGGGCGAGAATCGCCTCATGATCTCCAGGAGACTCTGGCTCGATTTGAGCCGCGTGCTATAGCCCTGCCATGATCTATCTCGATCATAACGCCACCACGCCCCTGGATCGGCGTGTGCGGCGTGGGATGGTAGAACTGCTAGAGGGGAGCTTCCTCGGGAATCCATCGAGCACCCATCTTCCGGGGCAGCGGGCGCGGGCGATTTTGGAGGATGCGCGGCGCGCTGTGGCGCACTCGCTTGGCGCCGATCCGCTAGAAGTCGTGTTTGTCGGTGGCGGCACAGAATCGGACAACTTGGCAGTGCTGGGGGCGGTAAATCATTTGCGCTCAGCGGAAAAGCCGCACTCCGTGCTGAGCTCCCCCATCGAGCATCCCGCGGTGTTGTCCGCGCTGGCGCATCTGAAGGCGGATGGCGTTCCGGTGTATTTTGTGCAGCCCGATGCCGAGGGGCGGATCGACGCTCGACAGATCTCCGACTTCCTACAAGACCGCCCCGGAGAGGTTGGTTTCATGTCTTTTTCGGCAGCGAACCACGAGCTTGGCAACGTGTACGATGTCGCGAGTTTTGCGGAGACAGCTCGATTTTTTGAGCCTTCAGTTGTCATCCACTGCGATGCTGTGCAGGCATTTGGCAAGGTTGACGTGGATTTTGGGTGCTTGGGTGTCGACATGTTGAGCGTGAGCAGTCACAAGATCGGTGGTCCCACCGGGGCTGGCGCACTGCTTTTGCGCCGGGGCGTTGAGTTGGATGCACGGGCGCTCGGAGGCGGCCAAGAGCGAGGATTTCGCCCAGGTACAGAGAACTTGGTCGCGCTGCATGGCTTTGGTCAGGCTGCGGGGTTGGTCGTGACCGAGAGACAGACTCGTAGACGCGCATGCGCCGAATCACGCGACTTGCTGTTGGCTGCGATCGAGCAGGTGAATGGGGCTCGGGTGCATGGCTGCCGCGAAGCGCATAGCGACACAACCGTTCTGGCTAGTTTTTCAGGCTGTGAAGGAGAGCTGCTGTTGATAGGCTTGGACCTCGAGGGGATCGCGGTGTCCACGGGTTCTGCGTGCAGTTCAGGGCGAAGCAAGGGATCTGCCGTCCTGGCTGCGCTTGGGTTCGGAAACGCCGTCGCGCAGGGCGCCCTGCGAATCTCGGTCGGCACGAACACTTCGCCACAGGAGATTGATCGCTTTCGAGCAGTTTTTCCTGGCGTCGTCGACCGTGTGCGTCGACGAGGAACAAGAGGGTAAACGATGAGGATTGTATGTGCGATGTCGGGCGGCGTGGACTCTTCGATCGCGGCAGCTCTCATGGTCGAGCAGGGACACGAAGTGATCGGCATGACCATGACTCTTTATGATGCCAGCAAGTCGATTCGACGGGGACGGGGAGGAAGTTGCTGCTCGCCCGCAGAGGTCGATTTGGCGAAACGAGTGTGCGATCAGCTGGGAATTCGACACTACACCGTCGACGAGGTCGAGCGCTTCCGCGATGCGGTGATCGACAATTTCGTCCGGGAATATGCCGCGGGACGAACCCCAAATCCTTGTGCCCGATGCAATGAACACGTAAAATTTGGACCTTTGATCGACCGAGCGACCGCCCTAGGAGCTGAGAGACTTGTCACCGGACACTATGCGCGTGTTGTTGACGGCGACCTGCATCGAGGACTCGATCCGTCAAAGGACCAGAGCTATTTCCTATTCGCTATGGGTCGCGCAAATCTTGAGAGAGTGGATTTTCCTCTTGGTGCCTGGACGAAAGATCAGGTGAGGGCGCGCGCCCACGAGCTGGGTATGCCGAATGCGGCGGCCCCCGATAGCCAAGAAATTTGTTTTGTTCCCGGCGGAGACCATGGTGAGATCGTCGAGCAGCGGGCCAAGGCGCTGGGGCTGGACACAGGTCTACTGGCCCCGGGGGAGATTCGAGACGAGGGAGGGCGCGTGCTTGGCGAGCACCGTGGAATCCATCGTGTCACCGTTGGGCAGCGGCGCGGACTGGGGGTCGCGGGGGCTCGACCTGTTTATGTCTTGCGGGTGATTCCACAGGAGCGCGCCGTTGTTGTCGGGGAAATCGATGGCCTTTACCAAAGCGAGTTTCGTCTGCGCGATTTGTGTCGTATGGCCGATGTCCCCAGGAGTGGGGATCTGCGTGCTGACGTGCAGATTCGACATCGCGCGGCTCCAATCCCGGCGACGATCGCACTTGACGGCGAATCGGCGAGCGTTTGTTTTGACGAGCCGGTGCGCGCCGTGGCGCCTGGGCAGGCGGCCGTGTTTTACGAAGGAGATCGATTGCTCGGTGGTGGCTGGATTATCTAGGGAGTCTTCCAGTTGTCGATCGAGTCGCCGGGCGTTGGCCTAAAAGCCGTCAGTGCGTTTTTTTGATTAGAACTCGCACTGCCCAGTTGCGCTGTTGCAATAGGATCCCGGAGCGACGTAAGGGCAGATGTCGCCGAAAAAACCATCGCAGCGGGGTCCACAGGCATAGGCTGTGTGGGTGTAGCAGATAAAATCGCCTTCACATTCGCTTGAATTGTTGCAGCGACAGTTGAAGTCGTCGGGCGTGCCGTTGCCATTTTGATCGGCGCCATTGCAACATTCTGTGACGTAATACTCGCTTGCGGAGCAGTCTTCATCTTCACAGTCGATGGTGCCATCGCAATCGTTGTCGATGCCGTCGGTGCAGGCATCTGGGCCAAACTCAGGTGTCGGCGGGCTCCCTGCTTGACAAAGTAGGCATGCTCCCACGTCCGTGCAGTCGTCGTCGGCACAGTCCGCGTAGATATCGCCATCGTTGTCGATTGTGTCATCGCAGACTTCAGCTGGATTGAGATCGATGACGACATTGAGCTGGTAGGGGCCCTCGTTCGGTCCAAAATCAGGATCGATGGCATAGCCGTCGACAAAGATGAAGTATGTACCTGGGTACAGCGTCGTGAAATCGAGACGCCCTGCCCAACTTCCACCACTGTCATCGTCGCAACCTCGCTCCACCCCGTCGGGGCAGTCGCCCGCCCGTACGTAGACCACAGAATCAAAACTGGTGCCGACGCTGTCGACTGTGACATGCGCGGACTGGCTGAGAGTGAAATAGTAGACGGCTTCTCCCGCGGCCCCCCCACAGCTTCCGTTGTTGGTGCCGTTGAATCCGCGGGTATCGCCAAAAAATGTGCCGGAGGCTGAGATCAGCTGGGCAGTTTCGCAAGTGGATGGGTTTTCTTGGCAGATCGGAACCTCTACGCAATCGGGGTCGTCACAGTCGACAAGCCCGTCATTGTCGTCGTCGAGGTTGTTGTTGCAGAGCTCGAGCGTTGGCGTGCAGTTGGGGTCGAAAGCACACGATGGATCGGCGCAATCGATGATGTCGTTGCAATCGTTGTCGAGACCGTCGTCACAAATTTCGGGTACACAGTCTTCGCAAGCGGTGCTAACGATACAGTCGGGATCGGCGCAGTCGACGCTTCCGTCGCAATCGTTGTCGACATTGTCGTCACATCGTTCGGGTTCTGGGGGTCCCTCGCAGGCACAGGGACCGACTCCGTCACAATTGGGATCCGCGCAGTCGATGAGGAGGTCGCAGTCGTCGTCGCTGCCGTTGCCGCAGTCCTCAGGCAAGGCCACACACGAGCACTCCTCGCTTCCGGAGCAGTCGCTGTCGTCGCAGTCGTAGTCGCCATCGCAATCGTCATCGAAACCGTCGGTGCACATCCCAATTTCGTCAGGGGTGCAGCCACACGCTTCTGTGCCGATGCAGTCGGCGTCGTTGCAATCGACGGTGGTGTCGCAGTCGTTGTCGATGCCGTCGCCGCAGAGCTCTGGTTCGGGAATGCACCCGCAGTCCGGAACATCCTCGCAGATTGGATCAAAACAGTCCGCGACGCCGTTGCAGTCATTGTCGTCACCGTCGAAGCAGTTTTCAATCGCGCCCGGAAAAGTGCTTTGATTGAGGTCGTTGCAGTCGTCACCCCCGCAAATCGTAGGTTGATAGCCGTCCTGATCGAGATCGAGGAGTGAGTACTCGCAGACTTCATCAATACAGATCCCCATGAGGCATGGATCCCCGGTCATGCATTGTTGGTCGGTGAAACATCCGTCGCCGTCGCCGTCGCCGTCGCCGTCGCCGTCGCCGTCGCCGTCGCCGTCGCCGTCGCCGTCGCCATCGCCATCGCCGGATCCAACCACGGCATCTGTAGGACCTCCCGTGAGAACGAAGCTGAGGTCGTTGCGGCCGCACCCTGGCCCCGTGAGTATGGCGACGGTCACGAAGAGTGGGGAAAGGTGGGTGAGACGTCGTGATACGTTGGTCATGGTGAGGGGCCGATATGCCGGGATGGACCGGATTGGGGGGGATGGACAGGATTGGGCGACTTGACGACTTTTGCGCGTGAAGGACACTAACAGGAATTAGTGTGTCTGGTGAAAGCGTCTTGGCCGCATGAAGAGGGGGTCGTGACGGTGCGCTGACGTCAAGTCTAAAATCTACCGGAAAAGGTTAGCCCCGCCCGCCGCGGTCCGAGGGCGGGCGAGAGTCGAGCCTCAGCAATCCCTCCTGCATGCCGAAGGCGCAGGGTTTGAGTGTGGCGTTTGGAGTACGAATGGCCGTACGAGAGCATTCCAGCCCCGAGTGCAGCAGTGGTTGCTGACGTAAGTCGTAGTGCGTGGTGAACGGCACGGAGCTTGATGACGCAACCTGTAGACTCGCAACCGGCCATCCCACCCCATGCCCCGGCCGAAGTGGAGAGCCAAGCGAGTAGGCTCGCGGTCAGTAGCACGGTGCCGGTGACGCGAAACTTGATGGTGTTGCGTTCCGGTCTCCCGTTGAAGACGTCTGTAAAAGCGTTGTGGCGGCCACGTACATTTCCGCCAAAGCCCACCATGGCGATCCCTAGTAGGATGTGAACATCGGAGAGCACTCGCAACCCGATCGATGGCAGCCCGCGGGCGGTGCAATTTTGAAAAAGCGCGGCGGGGTCGCTGTCGAGGGTGACATTGCCGATGGGGCTCACGCAGGATTTTGAAAAGAGCGAATGCGCCGCTATGGCTTCGCCGATAGCGAAGCCATAGAGAATGCCACCCGCGATCAACAGTCCGGTGCCCCTGGACTTCGGCGCATCGGCGAGGGAAAGTGGGAGAATGGCCGTTTGACGTAAGGCTGAAGGCGCGGTGGCCTGATTCTTTTTTGGACTCGCCGGCGCCGTGGCGCCCACCGAAATGCTCGGAGGTTTCGGAAGATTCTGCATGCGGGCGACCGGCGCAACGGGCAGTACCTGTGAGTCTGGGAGACCACGGGGAGTGGCTAGGGGCTGGGGCGGGTCGACTTCCGGGAGAGGCGGGCGCGAGGCTTCTCGTGTGCGAAAAAGGTTGTCAAGCGCGCTTCCGTGGGTCTGTGACGGCTGTGGCGGCGGCGAGAGATCGGGGCTCAGGATTTGGACACGAGCCACCCTTGGCGGGGGAGCGGGCTCTTTTGGCGGGATGGCTTCGCCGGGCGCGTTTTGCGTGTCGTGAGCAGGGGGGAGGCGGGGAGGCGCTGCGACGACAGGGCGTGCGCGCCATCCGAGGAGCGATATTAACGCGATCGCCGAAGCACGACGAAGAGTGTGGCTGAAGTGGTGCTCAAGGTGGAATCGGCGCTGATTTTGATCCGACGTCTCAACTTGATGAAGACCAATCATGCCGGTGGATCATACCCATCATCATGGCGTTGCGACTGTCGACCTGCGGAACAATCGAGACGTGGGTCCAGGACCCGTACCCGCGTTCTCTACGACGGGCTGCGGAGCCAAGACTTCCGCCGAGGTTCGACGATTACGGAAGGTTACAGCCGCACGGAGCCACGATCGCTCTTTGGCAGATGATGACCCACTTGTGGAAGAATTTCGTAGCGCATGTTTCGGCGGGCGGGGGTGAATCCGGCTGCGCGGATGTGGGATTCAATCTGTTCAGAGCTCATCATAAAGTGAGCCCCGGCGGTCGATACTACATTTTCTTCGATCATCACCGATCCGAAATCGTTGGCGCCAAAGTGCAAGGCAATTTCGCCCACTGAGGGACCGAGCGTGGGCCAGGAGACCTGAATATTGTCGATGTTATCCAAGTAGAGTCGCGACAGAGCCTGAATCCTCAGATATCGAATCGCGCTGGTGTTGTCGCGGAGCTTCAAGCGCGTGTCCTCAGCCTGAAATGGCCAGCTGATAAACGCCGTAAATCCGCCCGTCTCGTCTTGCAGCAACCGCAAACGGTCGAGGTGTTGCAAGATGTGTTCGCTGGTCTCTTGAAATCCAAAGACCATGGTGCCGGAGGTTCGCATGCCGATGGCATGAGCTTGTCGCATGACCTCTAGCCACTCTTCGGTGTTGTTCTTGAACGGGCTGATTCGGTTGCGAATTTCATCGTCGAGAAGTTCCGCTCCACCGCCAGGAAGCGAATCCATCCCGGCCGACTGAAGACGGAGCAGAACCTCTCGCACCGATAGGTGCTCCAGCTCAGCGATGTGAATGATCTCGGTGGGGGAGAGAGCGTGCAGTGCGAGTTTGAAATTTTGCTTTGTCCATCGAAAGAGATCCTCGTAGTAGTCCAGCTTCAGGTCCGGGTTGAGACCACCCTGCAGCAGGATTTGGACACCACCAAGCGCTTCAGTCTCTCGAAATTTTTGGGTGAGCTGGTCCTTGGACAGCACGTAGCCCTTGTCGCTTCCGGGGGGGACATAAAAATTGCAAAATTTGCAGCGAGTGACACAAAAATTGGTGTAGTTGACGTTTCGGTCGATGATGTAGGTGACTCGCCCTTCAGGATGTAGTCGGCGACGAACGGCGTCGGCTGCCAGTCCTAGGGCATGAAAATCGGCATTTTCGTAGAGGAAAATTCCCTCCGCGAGATCGAGGCGTTCACCACCAACGACCTTCGTCAGCAGTGTCTCGGCACGAAGCGGGGTTTTTCGTGGTCTGCGAGCGCGCGCAAGCGCTTTGTCTGGGCCGACACCCGCAAATTGAACATGAATTTCGTCGGTCTCAGAGAGGCCTCGAAATTCGATCAATCCGCGCTCCCGCGCCTGGGACAGAAACTCGATCATTCCCTCTCTCTGAGGTGTTCCGAGGTCATATCGAATGGACCGCCGAAGGTAGTTGGCGTAGTGATTTTCGCTGAGTGCGAGTCGACCTGAACTCAGGAGTTCATCGCGGTAGTTGCGGGCGATGGTCTCGGAAAATTTCTGCAAGCTGCGGTCGCGCGCCCACTGAAGAGCTTGAATGTGCTGTGGGCTGAGCACTCCTGGGCGGGCTGCCCAAAAAGCGAATACAAAAGGGAGGCCGGTTCGCTCGAACCACAGTTGGCCCAGATCAAAGACATGGGACACTCGATGTTCAAGGCCAAATGCCGCGTCGCCGATAATAAGAGCGCCGTGTCGGCCTTGAACGAGCATCTCGCCTTCGCCATGGGCGACGGTTTCGAGGTCAGGGCAGAGGCCGCTCTGCGCGAGCAGCAGCTTGAGCAACAATACCGAGCTGCGTGAGGCCCCATCGAGGTAGATTTTTTCGAGGTCCGAAAGTGCACATTTTGCGGCGATGACCACGGTCTCGACCGCACCGAGGCAGCCGATACCGATGCCGGGTACGACTTCCCACTCGGGGTTGTCGGCGTAGCTGGCGACCGGGACCAGCGCGACGTCACACAGCCCCTGCGCTAGGTCTTGCGCGCACTCGCTGGGCAGCCGCTCGTTGATCTCAAAGAGCGGCATGCCATCTTCGTCGAGCGGGCGCTTGTTCCCCTGAAGCGAGTCGTAAAGGACACGTCCGTTGAGGAATGAGACTGCACTGATTCGCAAGGGGCGCGGGCTTGTCATGGTGGTGCTTCGTCCTATTGAATGACGGGAAGTCCCAGGTGGGGCGTCGAATCTGCGCGGTCTGAGAAGGGTACGCTGGTTCCCATACGAATATCTTCGAGCGGGGAACCGTCGTCGACCCAGAGCTGCTTGTAGAGAGTATCCCGCTCTACCGCGCGTCGTCCTGCCTCGCGAATCAGTCGTACAAGTTGATCGCGGGTAAGTCCTGTCGGCGTTTCCGCACCGGCCATGTGATAGATTTTTTCCTCTTGGACGGTGCCGTCGAGGTCGTTGACACCGAAGGCCAGAGCGATTTGGGCGGTTTTGATACCCATCATGATCCAATACGCCTTAATGTGCGGAATGTTGTGAAGCATGAGCCGCGCGACCGCAAAGGTGCGCAGGTTGTCGACGCCCGTCGGTCCAGGAAGCTTCGCCAGGCTGTTGTTGTCGGGGTGAAACGCCAGGGGAATAAACGTCTGAAACCCTCCGGTTTCCTCTTGAAGATCGCGCAATCGAATCATGTGATCTACGCGCTCATCGAGGGTCTCGATGGTGCCATAGAGCATTGTGCAGGTGCTCTTGATACCGAGGGCATGGGCGGCCCGGTGGACTTCGAGCCACTGATCGGCCGTGGCCTTGCCCCGGCAGAGCTTGCGCCGCGCTCGATCGGCGAAGATCTCGGCGCCGCCACCCGGCAGGCTTCCGAGTCCGGCATCACGAAGTTCCGAGAGAATTTCAGTGTAGCTCTTAGCGAACTTCTCTGAAAAGTAGTGAATTTCAACCGCCGTGTACGCCTTGAGATGGATGTCGGGACGGACGCTCTTGAGGGCCCGCAGGCAGTCGAGATAATATTCGAAGGGCAGGTCGTGATGAAGGCCGCTGACGATGTGAATCTCGGTCACGGGCTGTCCTCGACGTTTGATCAGCTCGTTTGCGACGTCCTTGACGGACATGGTGAAGGCGGCGGGAGAATCGGGTTCTAACCTAGCAAACGAACAAAATTTGCAATCCGCGACACAAACATTGGTCGGGTTGATGTGAAAATTTACGTTGAAGAAAGTATCGTCGCCGTGCAGAGCTTCGCGCTTCTCGTTGGCGAGGCTGCCGAGCGCGAGAAGGTCCGGGTACCGGTATAAAAAGACACCATCTTCACGGCTAAGGGGCTCGCCAGATTGAATTTTTTGACGAATGGTCTGAAAATTATTGGCGTCCGAGGGCTGTATTTGGGGCATGGCGGCGGCTCTAAGAGAGGGGGGGGGGATTTCGCGGATTGGAGCTGTCCTCGGGAGTGTTTGAGGATTTGTCGGGATGATCGGCCTCAAATCCCGCGTGGCGGATGAGGGCGCAGATCGCTTCCGCGCTCGTTTCATTGGGGCGTGTAACGCCTGCCAAGGGAAGGTGACGGCTGTCCCGGGGCGGGCCTGCGAGGGTGTCGGCACCGAACTGGAGGCTGACTTGGGCCAAGTGAATCCCGAGGAGATCGTGCCTGGCCTCCACGCGGATGATCGACGGTAGAGTGAGGCGTGCGGTGGCGATCGCCCACATGTCGTGTGTCGCAGCTTGCGAGCTGGAGAAGGGCGCGATCGAGAAGGGTGCGACGGAATGTTGTGTCACTCGTTGCGCGTTGCATGACTCCGCAAAGACGGCCGCGAGATCGATCAAATATGTGGCCCACTCGGAGGCGTCAGCGGCCTCAACTCGCAGGATCATTCGGTCTCCAGTTTGCCAACTGTCGGTGGTCGGCCACTTTTGAAGTTCTTGTGACTGGGTGTCGCGCCAACGCCTTGCGCGACCGACAGGGGGGGGGGCGTCAGTCTCTCGGGTGGCGATCGTGTTGCCGAAAAAACGGCGGCGAGCCTCGACGGCGAGTCGGCCGGCGTCGAGGCGGCGTTCCCGAAGATCGAGCAGGAATTTCTTCGAGAGGGGAGTGCTGGCAGTGTTTTTTGACACGACGGTCATCTAGGAACCCTCCTCGCGTGAGTCTTTTGAGCCCACCCAGCGATCGACCAGTGGCATCGGCAGCCCGACCAGATCGAGGGCTCGCATGAGGACCGAGTCGAGCGCCTGATCGAGGTTTCGAATGCCGGCGTAAAATGACGGTGAGGCCGGGAGTACGATCGCGCCAGCCTCGGTGGCGGAGACCATATTTCGCAGATGGACGAGGCTGAGCGGGCTTTCGCGGACCATCAAGATCAGGCGGCGGCGCTCTTTGAGGGCGACGTCACAGCTGCGAGAGAGCAAATCTTTTCCGGTACCATGGGCGACCTCGGCGAGCCGAGACATCGAACACGGCACAAGAAGAACTGCATCGGGGGCATTCGATCCGGAGGCAAAGGGGGCATCGAAGTCGTGGACGTCCCAGCGCCGAAGTCCGGGCAAGCTGTCCGGCATCGTCTCTCCTAGTTCGGCTTTCCATACCTTTGGGGCGGTGTGGGAGGCCACCCAGTCCACGTGCAATGCGCTGTCTTCTTGGCAGCGCCGTGTGAGCAGAGTGAGCAGGCGCCGTGCGTACGCGCTTCCGCTCGCACCGCAAACACCAACGACGAGTTTCACGACGGCCTCCCGGGCGCTGCTGATCGTGTCGCTTGCACAATTGAAGCGACACCCATTGTCAGAGGGGAAACGGTCGCGGATTCAAAACCGCAACGCTCCAGCAGCTGCGCATAGCTTCGTGCCGTCGAGAAAGCGCTGATACTTCGCGGCAGGTAGAGGTAGGCCTCAAGGTTTCCGGTACAGGCCCAACCGACAGCTGGCAGGACCGTACGGTTATAGAAGGCGTGAAAGAGTCGGGTCGTTGTTCGTGTGGGTCGGAAAAAATCCAACACTGTGAGTCTGCCTCCAGGCCGCAGGCAACGAGCTTGTTCCTTCGTTGCACGTTCAAGATCTGAGATGTTTCGTACGCCAAATGCACAAAATATTGCGTCTTGGCTTTTCGAAGCGAGCGGTAACTTGTGGGCATCCATCACCATCGTCTCGATCGCCTCCGTCGCCTGGGCCTTGAGCCGGCGCCGGCCTGCGGCGAGCATCCCCGCGGAGAAGTCGCCACCGATGATTGCTGCGCAGGGGTATTGGCGATGGATCTCAAGCGAGCAGTCGAGGGTCCCGGCGCACAGGTCGAGGACCCGGGCGCTCGCGGGGCTATCGTGAGGCAAGAGCGATCGGATGGCGCGTCGGCGCCAGCGGATGTCGGTGCCCATGCTCATCAGCCGATTGGCGAGATCGTATCCTGGTGCAATATCGGAGAACATGGCCTGCACGCGCCGACCGTGATCATCGATCGCTTGGACCTGCTCCCGAGTTTGTATGGTGTTGTGTGCCACGTTAGTTGGGCTTCTACGTTGACCGTCGCGCGACTTGCATAGCGAGTCCGGCGAGTGCCGAACGGGCGGGCGACTCGGGAAGTTGGGCGAGCTCTTGAATCGCCGATCTCGCGTGATTTTCGGCAACCTTTGAGGCCTGGTCGAGGGCTCCACAGTCAACGACAGCGTTTAGCAGGGCGGTCGTAGCCCGCCCGTCGAGGGGAGGGCCGATCTCAAGGAGCGTCTGTGCTTGATGGCGAATGTTTGGATCCAATTCCATGGCAAGCAGCAGCGGAAGGGTGAGTTTTCCCTCTTGGAGGTCCTGGCCGCGGGCCTTACCTGTGCATTCGACTCCGAGGGCGTAGTCGAGCACATCGTCGGCGATTTGAAAGGCTCGGCCGACGTGTTGTCCGTAGCGCCGTAGAGCTGTGGCGTTCGTTTGCTCGACGATTCCACCCACCGAGCTACACCACGCGATGAGTGCCGCTGTCTTACGATCGATGACGGCGAGGTAGTCGGTTCGATTGGTGTTCCAGTTGCCGGCGGCATCAAGTTGGGCGACTTCGCCCTCAGCCATGAGTGTCACTGCGTCGCTCATGGTCTGGACGGCGAGCAAGTTGCCGGTGTGGGCCATGGCCTGAACGGCACGCGCGTAACAGTAGTCGCCTGTGAGCACGGCTGCGGCGTTGCCGTATTTCATTCGTGCGCTGGCTCGCCCACGACGAAACTCACCGCCGTCGACAACGTCGTCATGCAACAACGTTGCGGTGTGCATCAGCTCGCCAACCGCAGCCACAACGATCGTTTCGCGCCCATCGAAGCGAGCGGCTTTGGCACCGAGCAAGACGAGTAGGGGCCGTAGCCGTTTTCCGCCCGCGAATGCGAGATGCCCGGCGACGTTGGGGATCTGTGGGATGCTCGACTGAAGGAGATCACGCAGCTTGACCTCGACAGCGGCGAGATCGTCGGCGACGAGGGCGATGGCTCGCGCCAGGTGATCTCGGGTCGCAGCATCCATGGCAGCGCTCGGATCGCTGGGTTTCGGTGCGGTGGTTTCAGTCCTGTTAAGCAACATGTTCGACGCTCAGTTTCTGAAGGATCACGGAGATCTAGCTATCGGAACGTAGGTCGCGGGGGATGGCGCTAGGCAGATTCGAGGCCGCTTGGCGTCGGTTTTGCGGAATCGCGTCGTTCTCGCGATCGGCCTCGGTCGGGGACACTCGATGCGTGAAATTGGCTGGACGCAGACGCGACGCTTTTCGAGCCAGGCCGTTGAGCAGCGCGCGAACGGGGCTACGGTCGACAAAGGCGTCGAGAAAATCGAGCCCAGCTTCACAAAAACTGAGTAGATGTTGAACCCGACCCCGGGCGAAGGCGACGTTGGGGTCGTCGGACGGAAGCGCAAGGAGGACACGGCCAACCTCGCGGACAGCTGTGATTGCAGCCTCGACGCGCTCTCGCTCGCGGTGTTTCATTACATTGGTGATCAGCGCGAAGAAGTTTGTTTCGGCGACATAGAGTCGATCTTCTCGGTGCAAGACCCCCCATTCAACCAGAGAGTGAAGCGTCATGCTCGCCGATCCGGCGCTGATCTTGAGGCTGCGGCGGACCGTGCCCTGATCCACGGGTTCGGAACACATGAAGATGAACCCGAAGATCCGTCCTTGCGTCCTTGTGAAACCCCAAAATTCGGCGATATCACCAAAAATATCGGCCATATGGTCCCGAGCGTCTCGCAGAGGGTCCGCGGGCGCAGGCGTGGTGGGCGGTGCCGACGAGCTGTGTGAGGAGGGCGACATCGAACCTTGCGCGGATGGCGCAGCGTTGTTCGATTCAAATTGAACTGAACCACGTTGGGATGCAGCGTTCATTACAGCGCAAAATTACGTGTGTCAACGCGCCGAAAACCGTGAAAATATGAATGGCGCAAATTGCGCCAACGATCAAGACTGTTTTGCGCTGACAGGAATGGCCAGGGACTGGCGGGAGTCGTGCCCCGTGTGCCGGCTCCAGCTACATTGTCGCGCGTGCCTGAGCGCGAAACGTCACGGCGGAATCCCTTCGGTTTGGCGGCCGCGGCGGCGGTCGCGGGAACATTGCTCGGAGGGCTGGCTGTTTTTCTCGGGATGAATCCCGGCTGGGGAGCTGACGATGCAGCATCAAGCCCTCGTCGAGGGCTTGATGGCCTGGAGAACGCGAGGGGATCCGTACCGTCGACTGCGGCCACCCTAGGGGAAGAGCGGAGAGACGGTAGAGGGGGTGGCGATGGCGTTCAAGGATTGGTCGCGGCGGTCGATCAAACTCGCGATAGCGTCGTGAATATCAAGATTGGCGATGGCTTTCGTGGCGCAGGTGTCGTCTATGATGCCGACGGCCATATGTTGACGAACTACCATGTTGTGGCGCCGGCGATCGACGCTGTGACCGGGCCTTGGGGCGATCGACGGGTTCCGCAGGTTGTGGCGCGCTTTTCTGACGGACGCGAGCGTGTGGCCGAACTCGTAACCTCCGATGCATCCGAAGACATCGCAGTGTTTAGAATCCTGGCGGACGGACCCAACGAGGGCTTTCAGGCCGCGACTGTAGGAAACTCCTCCCGGCTTCGTGTTGGCCAGCAGGTGTTCGCGGTTGGCTGCCCGGCCGGACTTGAACACACGGTTGCGTCCGGCATCGTTTCGGCCGTCGACCGCATGAATGTGCTTCCGATGCCGGTTCTTCAGCTCGACGCTGCAATCAATCTGGGGAACTCAGGCGGCCCACTCTTCAATCTCAGCGGAGAGTTGGTCGGCATTACGACGGCGCGATCGAACAAGGCGGATGGCATCGGGTTTGCGATCCCCATCGATCGCGTGCGTCGGTTCATGCGCGCGATTCTGGGAGGCGATGGCGCGCGCTCGGGCGTGATTGGCGTTGAACTGGATACCGAACTCGATATTTCGGTTGCCCTTGAGAAGGCAAATTACAAGACCGGTGTCGGAATCAGCGATGTCTCTGAAGCGGGGCCGGGCCGGCGAGCCGGGCTTCGGATTGGCGATATTATCGTCGAGACCCGGCATCGACGTCACGATGATCTCGGTGTGGGGAGAGCCTCACGGGTCGCATTTATTGGCGAATTTGGACGCATCGTTCGGGCGCTGCGGCCTGGGGAGCAGCTTCCGCTTACCGTGCTTCGAGACGGAGTGGCGAAGGATTTGACGCTTGTGATCGAGGCTGCCTCCGCCAGTCGTCAGGCTGGGATCGATGCGGAGGTGCTTCTTGGGGTTCGTCTAAAAGAGGATGCTGCACTGAATCCAACGACGGTCATAGCGACGGTGTTACGCGATAGCGCCGTTGCGGAGCTGGGTCCGCAAGCGATCGCCATGTTGGAAGGATCCTCGATCACAGGGATGTTTGGCCGCAAGATCGTCAATGTTGGAGAACTCGGAAATGCGCTTGAGACGCTAAAAGGCTGGGGAGGAGCGAGTGCGAGACGGCATGTTGAACTGCGCTTTCGCGACCGAAATGGTAGAGAACACCGTGGCTATTTTCCGTTGAATTTAGCTTCGAGCCCCTGAGGTCAGTGCGCCTAGACATGAAATCGACGCGCGGTTGCGTCGCTCAAAATGTTGGTAGGCACGGCACGCGAAGAACGCGTCAGTCTGCTATCCTGCCGGCGATGGGTCCGCATCAAGAAACACGGTGGCTGGCACGATTGGTTGCTGCGTCTTCGATGTTTTTTTCTTTGGGGTGTGGTGGCGAGTCTGAAGTGATCGGGTCCCTCCCCATCGATCCGAGCCGCGTTGGCGATGCCCTAATCGGTGACGCTCGATCCGGTATGCGGGACGGGAAAATCCCTTCGCACCTGCGTGATGCGATTTTTGCGTCAAGTGACCCTCAACATCAACGCGCAGGTCGACTCCTTAGAGCGATCGACGGTGATTTTTCTGGAGAGGTTGGCGCCCGCGAGTCGGGATTGGAGGCGCGTGAAATGGAGACGCCGCGGTCGGCCCCTTTGACCGCTACGGGTGAGGCTGAACGGGCGGATCCGACTCGGGTAGGCAGGCGCCGCGATCGATCTGGAGTTGAACCCACGACCGTGGCGATGGCCGTCGTGACCCGCATGAGTCTTCACAAGCGACCCAAAAACGGCGGGGTGTTTCTCGACTTTCGGGCCGCCGTGCCCGTCGTGCTCAGCGTCGTTGAGCTTGAAGAGGGCGCAACGGTACAAATAATTCTGCGTTCGTCCGGGATATTACCTGCAGCCCGGTCGAGTCGGCCCTCGACTGCGGGCGTCACCGTGACGGATGTGCGTCGCGGCGATCAAACCGTACAAGTCCGGATCGCGCTCGATCCGGGCTGGGTTGTTGATGGCAGCCGTAGCACTCCCCAGGGGGCAACGGTACAATTTTTGGAGCGGGGCCACAGTACCTCCATGCCCGACTAGGCCGAATGCACCAGCCGTAGGTGGCTGGGTCGAGGCTTCTTGGGGCCTGCGGTCATGACCCCCCGCAAAATGCTACCGATGTGGCCGAAGGCTTCTCGGGCAGCGAGCACCACCGAGTCTTGGTCCTCTAGATTGCGAACGCTTCCGTCGACGCGGGTCTTGAAGGTCCTCCAGTTTTGCATGACCTCGTTTCCGTAGGCGCTGTAGTAGGACATGCCCGTCTTGTCGGCGACGCCGAACGAGCTGGATAGATGGCGACGCAAGAGCACGGAACCAAGTGTGGAGCCCTCGAGCACGTAGAGCGGGCCCAGCAAGGCGACAGGGTTCTCTTGTGCCATGGCGAGAAGCCGATATGCGAACGTCGCGCCGGCGCGAGTCCCGTCGGGGGAAAGCTCAGGTTGATCGCGAAAATGGGCCAGGTCCGCGGCGAGCCGCGGCATCTTGACCATGTCGCCACGCCACACGGATCGCAACACGGGATGGCTTGAGAGTCCGCACGCGGATTCGAGGGCCGCGTGCACCTTCGCGTAGGCCCGAAGTTGTCCCACGTAGCTGTGCAGGGGCAGCTCCTCGGCGATCAGCGCGCGGGAGAACGCGAGCCCTTCGGTGGCTTGATGTTGGGCTCGAGTTTCGGCGCGCAGGCGAGCCATCAGTCCAGTGTTGTTGTTGTTGGGTGCCATGGAAGACGGGCATTATCGATACTTTGCGGCCTCCGTGGTGTTCCGATCTGACCCGAAGGCGAGCCTCAAGCGCAGGGTGAGCGTGTCGCGCGTCGTGCTGCGTGTGTCGTGCTACCGTCCCACGTGGCTTCCTCGCGCGTCCAGACGGAGCTGTTTTCATCCAAGGTCGGGGGGGCGTCGAACGAGGCCAGTTGTGCGACTGAGGCGGCTCGTGTGCTCCGAGAGGTCTTCGGATTTGAAAAATTCCGAGGCGGACAACGAGATGCGGTTTTGGGTGCCTTGAGCGGACGAGATGTGGCGGTCTTGCTTTCGACCGGAGCGGGAAAATCTCTCTGCTATCAAGTTCCTGCGGTCGTTCTTGCGGCGGCCGGGCGCGGACTTACAGTGGTCGTCTCGCCATTGATCGCCTTGATGCAGGACCAGGTTGGTGCCCTCGTGAGTCGAGGGGTGGCAGCCGCGGCCTTGCACAGTCACCAGGAACCCTCGGAGCAGCACGAGGTGCTTGCGCGGATCAAAGAAGGTCGTCTCGATCTGCTTTATGTGTCGCCGGAGCGAGCCGTGAAACGTGAATTTCGCGAACGATTGCAGGGGATTCAGGTGGCGCTTCTGGCGGTCGACGAGGCCCACTGTGTGAGCCAATGGGGTCATGATTTTCGTCCGGACTACCTTCAGCTGGGGGGACTTCGTGATTTCTTACAGGCGCCAACGATGGCGCTGACGGCCACGGCCACGGTCCATGTTCAAGGTGAGATTGAGCGAGCGCTCGCCTTGCATGATCCCGTGCGCGTTCGTGGATCATTTGCCCGGCCGGAGCTCGCGTTTTCCTCGATCCCGCTACGAACGGATGCCCAGCGTCTTGAACATCTTTGTAGGGCTCTGGCATCTGCGCGGGAGAGCAAAATCCACAGCAAGGGGCGCGCGCTTGTCTATTGTGCGACACGAAAAAAGACACAGAGCGTCGCCGCGGCCCTAAAAAAGCGAGGCATTGCTGCCGGATATTACCACGCAGGGAGGACCCCACTCGCTCGTGAACGGGCGCACAGGGCCTTCGATGATCGGCGTCTGGAAGTCCTTGTAGCCACCAGTGCATTCGGTATGGGAATCGACTACGAGGACGTGCGGGTGCTTGTTCACTTTCAGATGCCTGGCAGTATCGAAGCCTACTACCAGGAAGCGGGAAGAGCAGGCCGAGATGGGCGAGCTGCCAATTGTTTGTTGTTTCACGGCGCAAGCGACATTTTGACCCAACGTCGTCTCAATCAGGCAAAGGGCCGGGGAGTCTCTCCGGCCGAACGGCAGCGGCGTGAAGACGCGCTGCAGGCCTTGATCGCCTACACGAAAACTCATCGTTGCCGGCAAGCATTTTTGATCGATCATTTTGCTCCACAAGATGCAGGCGTTTCTGGTTGCGGTTGCTGCGATGTCTGTCGCGGCGTTGTGATAGAAGGACCTCTTGTCAGCGAAAGGCCGGCATCGAAACAAATGCCGCCACCGGCCTTTGATTCGGGCGAACTGCTGTGGATTCGAGAGCAGGTGCTCTCGTTCATGGCGAATATTCCGGTTCCTCTCGGGAAGATGACGCTCGTTCGGGCGCTGCGAGGCAGCCGTGCGCGGGCCGTGCGGCTTCAGAAGATGGAAGGGATTGACGGTTTTGGTACACTGAAAGAGGTTCCTGAGCCCCTCGTATCGGCGGCTCTCGAGAGCCTCGTAGCGGACAATCGCTTGCTCCGGCGGGGACGAAAATACCCGACCCTGTGGCTCGAAGGGCGAGAGCCTCCGGTCCGTGGTGCGCGGACTCGATCGGCTTCTGGAGCGATCGGGGGCGGTGCTGTTGCTAGCGAACTCGAGAGTTTTCGACGCCGTACCGCCCGAAAATTTTCGTGGAAGCCTTATCAAGTATTTCACCGAAAAGTTGTCACGGCCGTAAGCCGCGCGAAACCTCAGACGATGGAAGACTTGGCCGTGATTCCGGGGCTGGGTCCGATCAACATCGAGCGATACGGAGATGCGATTCTCAAGATTGTTCGCGAACACGGCTAAGAATCTGGCGGCGAGTGTGAATCGCCACCGTACGGGAGCGGCCATTCATTCGGGGCACAGGCCGAGCCGGCGTCCGAGATCGGAGCTAAATTGGTTCTCCGGGTCGTACTTTGCCTTGATCGCGCGCCAGAGAACCAACTTTTCGCGGTACATGGCCTCAAAGGTTTCGCGGCGTAAAAAAGCATCCTTACCGAGATAGACGCGACCTCCCGCATCAAGAACCAATTGATCGAGTTCGTGCAAAAAATGCCCGATCCCGTCGCGGATCGGGAAGTCGATGGCGAATGTATAGCCCTCTAAGGGGAACGATAGGACTCCCTGAGGTTCGTCGGGGCCGAATTTCTTGAGGACATTCAAGAAAGGGAGCCACCGAGATCGGATGATACGTTCGAGCAGTTCCCGAATCGTTTTGCGGCCTTTTTCCAATGGAACGACGAACTGGTATTGCGTGAAGCCGCGGCGCCCATAGCCGCGGTTCCATTCGTCGATGACATCGAGTGGAAAAAAAAACTTCTCGTAGTGGGCAAACGGAGCGCCATTGCGCTGGACGTAGCTGATCAGCGAATTGAGCGGCGGTGCAGTAAGGGCGTTCAAGCTGAAACTTGGTAGATCAAAAGGAATCTTTAGTTTCGGCGGTGGCGCGATACAGAGGGCATCGTTTCGAAGAGGTTCTGGCAGGTCCGCCCGCTTCGCCCGCTCCCCAACGGTGAGGATGCCACGCCCGAGATGTTTTCCGGTTGCGCGCGGATCGATCCAGGCCACTGAGTAGGGATGTGTGTGGTCGTGCGCGTGTAGGGCATCGAGCATCGCATTGAGATTGTTGACGCACACGGGGCGCTGCTTGAACCATGTGGTTTCGATGGGGCGCAGACGTAAGGTCGCTGTGAGGATAATGCCGAGCAGGCCCATGCCACCGAAATTTGCCCAAAAAAGATCTGCATTGTGCTCTCGGCTCGCCAACAGAACGCGGCCATCGGCGAGTTGAATCGTGAAGTCGACGACGCCACGGACGAAGGCGCCATCGACGTGGTGGCCCTTTCCGTGGACATCATTGGCGATACAGCCACCGATCGTGACCCGCTTGGTGCCCGGTGTCACCATCGGAAAAAAACCACGCGGCGCAAAATCAGTGATGAGCTGGGCGAGGCTCAGTCCTGCCTCACAGGTCAGAGTTCGACGTTCGGGGTCGAAGGCCAGATATCGATTCATCCGAGAGCAGTCGATCACGGTCCGTCCCGAGTTGAGGGCCGCGTCACCATAGCTACGGCCAAGGCCGCGAGCGATGGTGCCCTGTGGCTCCAATGCTTTGAGCACGTCTACAGCCGTCTCAGGCATCTGAATCGTAGCGCTGGAGACAGGGAATCTTCCCCAGCCGTGGAGTGGTTGTTGGTAGGGCAAGCGAGGTTCGTTCCCGAGGACCGCACGTCACCGCGCAGACCTCACATGGACGATGAGGAGGCTACGGAGCCTTGCCCAGCACAAGCTCGGCAAGCTCGTAGGTGAGCTCCGTCTTGTCCTCATCTTGGGTGTGGTTTCCGTGGTTGATGATTTTCGCGTAGACGCCCGGCTTGTCGACGATCATCCATGCGGTGTAGCTGGCCCCCATGAATCCTTTGATCTCGACATTGACGCAGTCGAAAGTACCTGCGGGCACAGCAAGTGACTCGAGCTTGATGAGGGTCTCCTCGGGTCGCTCAGCACGGAAAAATGGGCTCCACTTTGACCAGTCGGTGGACGCGACTTGGGTGGCTCCCTTGTCTTTGCTCGGGTGCTTGACGCCGTCGCATACGGTGCCGACCACCGTGTCGGTCGATTTTTTGACGTCGCAGCGGAAGTCGTCCTCGACGGCCTTGCCCTTCGCGTTGGTGCCGCTCTTTTTGTAGACCAGCGTTGCGCCGCCCCGCAGTGCATCACGGACGTCTCCGGCTGCCCAGGGCAGCTCAAGCACCTTTTCTTTCGGGGCGATCGGAGCCGCAGGAGCGGCGGGCGGTGCGGATGCTGTCGTGTGTACGGGGGTGGCTTTTTCGGCCGGTGCCGCGTCGCTGCTATCGCAGGCGGACAGCAATGAGATGCCGAGGATAGCGCCCAGCATGAAAAACTGCCGTGGGGAGGTCGTCATTGGTTCCTTTCGAGATCGGCCGATAGGCTAGCATGACGAGGAATCTTCGGCTCGAGGGGGCGACCGTGCTATGCCAGAGAAGTGGACGGAGATCCTCTACTTTGCCACTGTTGCGGGATTTCGGTGACTGAGGTGAACTCGGCTGTGCGCAGCGGGGCGTTGAGTGTGGCGGCGGTTGGCAAAATCTGTTTGGCGGGCACCGGGTGCCACAGCTGTCATCCCGCGATCTGCGATAGGATTGATAGCGAGGTCGCGCGACGTACAGAAGAAGTACGACGGTCGCAAGACGACCAGCTGGATATCTTTTGCGCCGAGTCCTTGCTTGATACGGAGGGGCGAGCAAACGACAATGACGCGAACGGCGCTCATCGGAGCAAACACAACCGGCGCGGGAGCTAGTCCCGTTCGCCGCTGCGACCAAACTGGCGACGGTCGACTCAGACAGGTTTTCGGGCCGACCTGACATCGGGGCGTCGCCCGGTTTAGGATACGCGTGACGCCGCGCGCCAACTTTGATCATGAGCATCTTTCATCCAGACAATGGTTCCCGACCCAGATCCGGACCTGTCCTGCACGGACTGGCACTGGCTTCCGCCCGAATCGGGATGCGATTTCGACAGATCAGGCGGGTCGCTCTCGGGGGCCTTCTTACCCTTGGCTGCGAGGCATCACCGCCAAGTGTCGGCCCGGACGATGCTCTCCCGGCGGGGACCCTCGGCGCCGCTGAGTTGGGGGCGAGCCATGGAGGGGGACGAGCCGGGCTCGCCGGCGGTTTGGGCCCGGGGGGGGCCTTCGTGGATGCTCGGGTCCGAACCGCCGAAGCGATGATCGTCGAGGAAAGATACGAAGAGGCGTTGGCGACAATGAACGAGGCGATCGCCGAACGCCCGGAACACGGTCAATTTCACTATGTTCGGGGAAACGCACTGGGCCATCTCGACCGAGACAAAGACGCGCTCATTGCCTATGCAAAGGCGATCGAGCTCGACGATCGCGATTTTCGAGCGCACGGGGCCGTGGCGACAATGACCGCCCATGGCCTCGGTGACCTTGAAGGGTCGATCGAGTCTTTTCAGCGCGCGTTGAAGATCGAGCCAGGTTTCGGAGTGGGTCACTATGGACTTGGGGTCGTTTTACTCCAGCTAGGACGCTCCGAAGCCGCATTGGAGGCCCTTGAGAACGCCTATTCGCTGATGGGAAGCTCACCCGATGTGCTCTTTGCGTTGTCGCGGGCCAAGGCACAAAACGGAGATCTGGACGGAGCCGCCGACGCTGGTCGAAAAAGCGTTGATCTGGAACCGGGACCCGAGGGGGTGGATCTGCGACTCGCGTATGCTCGAATCCTCTCTGCTCGTGGCGACAATCAACTCGCCGCGGAACAGCTTGAGAAGACCGCCGCCTTGGCTCCGAAGAATGCTGCGTTGCAAATCGAGGTTGTTCGGGCGCTGTTGGACATCGATCGGGCTTCGCTCGCGCTACCGATTGTCGAGACGCTTGCCATTTCGCATCCAAAAGAAATCGCCGTGTTGATCAACCACGGGCGAGTCCTGGCCGCACTGGGTCGGCTCGATGGTCGAGATGGCGCCTTGGCTCGCTTTGAGGTTGCTCGCGCGGCAAAGCCGGGTGTGCATGGGGCGCATCACTACGCAGTAAAGGCCTTGGTGCGCGCGAATCGTTGCTCGGCCGCGAAGAAGGCCCTCGCCGTCTTTAAGAGAACTCGTCCTCCGGAACCTCAGCTCACTAAGACCAGGGCGCTGCTGCGCGGCTGCTAAATGTCAGACAAGCAGGGCCGACAAGCCCAGGCTGGCGGTGCCGATCAGCAAGCCGGCGAGGGTCAAAACGGCGATCGAAATCCATCCTCCAGCGGCGGCGTAAGCATCGAGAGTGTAGGCCGAGACGCGAGGGCTCCCGCCCATGCGCGGTTCGTTGAAGGTGGTTCCAGATGCGATTCGTAGGCTCCACGACAGTCCGAGATGAAGTCCCACCATCACACACGCAAGCGCCGACAGGGGCAGAACGAAGGCCGCGGTGGTCTCAAGTGCAGAAGCATCGGACCACCGGAGAGCATGTTCGCGCGCCGATGCGCCGAAGCGGGTCCACAGCGGAGCGGCCGGTCCCACCGACACGAGTCCTCCGATGAGGAGTGTGGGCGCGATCGCTAGCCGCGAAGGGCGACGAAAATGCGCGCTGGTTGCCACCAACTTAGCCGACGGCGGCGTGCCCCGGCTTGGCGAGATTGACTTCATGGGGACTCGGGCAAGGCGACGACCGGCGGCGGCCCAATGGGTTTGTAGCGGGCATGACGGCATTTTGCCAGTCCGCGTCCGGGGGAAGCCGTCTTCGAGAACCGCGGAATCTCTCGCACTGCGACATGAATGTCGTGGCTACCCCCGAGGCATCTGGAGACGTGATCCCTGCAACACGGTGGTTTGAGATTCTGATGCGCCCATGATAGCAGGCTGGAATGAAGGTCATCGAGCGCGCCTCACCTGGCCGCAGCACGCCTCCATTGTCTTTGGAAGCGGGCGTAGGGATCCTTGCGGGCACAGAACGGATGATGCTGGGGACGGAAGATGACGACCTGAATTTGTCGATGAGGAGAGCCGGCTTCTATGACCTCGGCCGCCGCAAAGCTCTGGTCGATGATTTTATTGTTGCCGTGCGCTCAAGATCGCGGAATATGAGAGACTTGTTCGTCCGCAATAGCCGCCGGCTTGAAGAATACCTTAGAGCGAAAACGTGCCGATTCGTTTTTGCGCCGGTAAAGTCAGCCCGTATTTACTTCGGACCCTCAACGGGCAGGAGCCTGCGGCAGCTGGCGACAGCAGTGGCGCTGTGCTTCGGAGTTGGCTGTGCGGGCGCAGAATCCTCATCTTCGCGTGGGTCGGCCCGGTCCGGGCACCTCTTTGGTTTTGGATCACCCGCGGATAGCGATTTTACCGACCAGGACCGCCAGATACTAAGATTTCTCGTTGACTCTCCAGATCCCGGAAAACATCAAACCGGATCAATTTCGGTGAGTCTGGGCACACCATACACGGCCGCGAGTGGACTGAAGTGTCGCGAAACTCGGGTGTTGGCAAGCCAAGCACGCGCGAGCGTAAGGCTTGCGTGCCTGGCGATGGATGGTAGCCGTTGGGGCTTTGTGGTTCCGGTCTTTCCCGGTGAAAGCGGAATCACGAAGCGAAATGGAGACCTAAAATGAGGCTTGCGGGGGGCCCCGAGCAACTTCGTGTGCTTGAGGCGCTCGTGCTTCGCGAGACTCGTACTCGCTTTGGTACGCATCAGCTTGGCTACCTTTGGGCGCTTATCGAGCCCGTGCTCTGGGTACTGACCTTCTATGGTCTGTCTGCCGCGGTGGGTCGTGAGCCCCCTGGAGGCATGGATCTCATCGGTTTCATGGTCACGGGTATCGTGCCGTTTCAATTGTTTAGTTCCACGATGAATCGCGCTGCAAATGCGATTGACGGCAATAAGTCGTTGTTGTTTTACCCACAAGTTCGACCGCTCGATCTTGTCGTCGCACGGGCACTGCTGGAACTCGCCACCCTTTCCGGAGTGTTTGTGATCTTGATGGCAGGAAATGCCATGATTGTGGGTTCGCTGGAGATCGATCGTCTCTTGGCCGTGATAGGTGGCCTCGTATCGGCTTGTATGTTGGGTGCCGGTCTTGGACTTACAATCTGCTCGCTGAGCGTCATGAACGGCCTCGTACGGAGGCTCCACGGGCCGATGACCCGTCCGATGTTTTGGCTGTCCGGCGTGTTTTTTACCGCGGAATCGTTGCCCTCGACGGCGCGGTCGATCTTGAGTTGGAACCCCTTGATGCATGCGATTGAGCTCACTCGTTCAGGTTGGTACAGCGCCTACTCCGATCGACATGTCAACATCATCTATCTGAGCCTTTGGGTCCTTGGACTTGCCTTTTGTGGCCTCACAATTGAGCGGGTTGCTCGCCGGAAACTGGAGGTTGTATGACCGGCATGATCGAGCTGACGGACGTACACAAGATATATCCCGGGACTCATGGGAGCGCGAAACACGTGCTCAAAGGGGTCACGATCACCTTCCCCCAGTACCAAAACATAGGAATTTTGGGACGAAATGGGGCGGGGAAATCCACTCTTTTACGAATTGTGGCGGGCATTGAATGCCCCGATTTTGGCGAGGTTCGTCGCGTGGGCAGGGTATCTTGGCCGATTGGATTTTCGGGTGGTTTCAATGGGTCGTTGACCGGAGAGGAAAACTGTCGCTTTGTTGCCCGGATCTATGGCGAGAGCATTTCGGAAGTCTCCGCATTTGCCAAGGATTTTTCGGAATTGGGCAACGATTTTTATGCGCCGGTGCGAACCTATTCGTCTGGCATGAGGGCTCGCTTAGCGTTCGGCGTGAGTATGGGAATCGATTTTGACGTCTATCTTGTCGACGAAGTGACGGCAGTTGGAGATCGCCCATTCAAGCAGAAATGCAAAGAAGCATTTTTAGAGCGGCAAAAACGGGCATCACTGATTATGGTTTCACACAGCATGGATACGATCCGTAGCTACTGTTCACGCTGCGCTGTTCTCGAAGATGGTCATCTTACTCTTTACCCCGATCTTAAGTCGGCCACCGATGCGCTCGACGAAGTTTACGCATCGCAGCCTTCGCGGCAGCAGGTGGCACCGTGACCGAAACACAAACAAAAAACGAGATTGTACGCCCAGACGTGAAGTCGAAGGCGGCAGCGGAGGCGAAATCGAAGGCGGATCCGATTGTCGAAACGAAGCCCTCTTCCCTTCGAAAAGACAACTTAGAAATTTTGCAGGCGAGACGAAGGCGAAAACTTGCTCTCCGCCTGAGCGTCTGGGTTCTAGGACCTACGTTGATTTCAGCGGTCTACATGGGTGGAGTGGCCAGTGACCAATTTGAGTCTGTCTCGCCTTTTGCGGTGTACAGCACGGACGCCAAGCCGATGTTGGGCCTTGAAGCGATTATTGGCGTCTCGTCAGCGGGTGGGTCGATTCACGAGACCTTGTCGGTTAGAGACTATATCTTGTCTCGAGACATGCTGAATCGTCTCGATGCTGAACATAGTTTTGCGGATCACTACAAGAACCACGACGTGGACCTTTGGACTCGGCTTCCTGCCGAGGCTTCATCTGAAGATATCTATGAATACTATCTCGATCGCGTCTCGGTCGATCACGACACGATGTCCGGCAACCTCACGCTTTCTGTTCGGGCCTATTCGGCGGTCGATGCTCAGCGTTTTGCGGGCGCGATTCTCAAATACAGCGAGGAGATGGTGAACAAGATTTCTGACCGAGCGCGGAGTGATCAGACAGCGTTCGCGGAAGCGCAGGTGGCGAAAGCGGAGGCTCGCTTACGCAAATCAGGAGAGAAAATCGCCCGCCTACAGACTGAGTATGGGGAATTTAACCCTGAACAGTCCGCTGCCGCTGTCGTGGGTGTGCGCTCCGTGCTTGAAACCGAGCTTGCCGAAGCTCGGATCCAACTGTCGCAGGTGAGTTCGGTCTATCAGAAGCGGTCGCCGAAGGTTCGGGAGGCCCGTCAGCGGGTGGCGGCGCTCAAGGTCCAGGTTGCAGCGACAAACCGTCGGCTGGTGAATCCTGACGACAAAGGCACAGAGAGCTTTAGCGCGTCGCTCGCGGTTTTTCAGGAGGCGGCGCTCGAACGCGAGTTCTCTCAAGCGGCGTTTCAGTCAACCCTGACCTCACTTGAGGCGGCGCGGGCGGAGGCGAGTCGTCAGCAGCGCTACCTCAATACGATCGCCGCCCCCTCCCGTCCGGATGCCGCCACGCATCCACGTAAAATTCTCGGCGTCTTGACTGTATTTTTTGCGAGCTTTTTCTTGTTTGGGATCATGAGCCTACTCGGCGCCTCAATTCGAGAACACGCAAGGCTGTAAATGAAAGTCTCTTATTATGGATCGTTGTTACACTAGGCTATCTATTGTTCGTATCGCACAGACGATGCGGGGCACATTCATACGTTTTTGTTTGGCGGTTGTTGCCTGGACCTTTGTCGCCGTCGCAGCGGGTCCGTCTATCGCGCTCGCGGGGCTCTCCACCGCGGCCCGCCCAGATCACTCGGCAGCATCCGACGGGGTGGTCTCGGCGCCCAAGGATACGAGGCCGTCTAATACCTCGTCTTCCGAACCGCGACCCTTTGGGAGCAGCCTGTTTTTAGGCAATTTTTCGAAGACGGACGAAGATGGCCTCAATCCCGGCTATGTGGTGATGCAGGGCGATAGAGTGGCCGTGAGTGCCTGGGGGGTGACCGAATTTAGCGGCGTTTACACTGTCGATGGCCAAGGGAATATTTTCTTACCCGAAGTTGGGCCGATCGCCATCGCTGGCGTCAAGAATGCGGATCTCACGGAGGCGGTCCGTAAGTCGATGCAGCGCGTGTATCGAAAAAACTTCGATGTCTACACCAACCTTCTTTCGGCCAAGCCCGTGGCTGTTTTTGTCACCGGCGCCGTGAATCGCCCAGGTCGCTACGCCGGGATTCCATCGGACTCGGTGCTGACCTTTCTCGATCAGGCAGGAGGAATCGATCCTGAGCGGGGAAGCTACCGACATATCACGATCCGCCGTCGCGGTGAGATCGTGGCTGACGTCGATCTGTATGATTTTATTATCGATGGTCGTCTTCCAAATCCACAGCTCGAGGAGAACGATACGATTTTAGTGGAACGGCGCGGCACGACGGTGGAGTTGCGTGGTGATATCGTTGAAGCGACGATGATCGAGTTTTTGTCCGACGTGGGCAGTGGCGCCGACGCGCTCGCAGTGGTTCCGGCCGATGCTCTCGCCACGGAGGTTACGCTCGTCGGTATTCGCGAGGGGATGCCGCACAATGCTACCTTTGCCCTCGTAGATTTCGCCAAGGCGCAGCTCAGGCACGGGGACGTTGTCACTCTGCGTAGCGATTATCGAGCCGAGACGATTCTTGTGCACGTCGATGGCGAGTTTGATGGGCCGTCGGTGTTTTCAGTAATGCGGGGGGCACGACTTGTCGATGTGTTGCATCGGATTCGAGTGGATCCCGAACTCGCGCATTCGTCTGCGATTCACATTCGGCGCAAGTCGGTCGCTCACGCGCAGAAAGACGCGATTGACGACAGTCTCTTTCGTTTGGAGCGCTCCGCTCTGTTGGCGTTGTCCTCGTCGGGTGGGGTGTCCGAAATTCGGGTCAAGGAGGCCGAACTGACGCGGAAATTTGTCGAACGGGCGCGACTGATCGATCCGCTCGGTCGTGTCGTGACCGCTCGCGATGGCCGACAGCTCAACATGATTTTGGAGTCCGGGGATACCATCGTGATCCCGTCACGAACAGAGGTCGTACGGGTGGGTGGGGAGGTGTTGATGGCGCAGGCGGTCGTTCTTCATCCCGACAAGGACGCTCGCGATTACATTCGGCGGGCCGGGGGTTACTCTCAGCGCGGGGACCACCGTAAGGTCATCATTTTGCACGCAGACGCATCCGTCGAGTTGGGCGACAAACACACCAAGATTCGTGCAGGGGACGAAATCCTGGTGCCACCACGGGTCGATAGAAAGATCATGCAGGGAATGATCGATATCTCCGCGGTGGTCTATCAGCTAGCGGTGGCGAGCGGGGTCCTTGTGCGTGTACTGGCCACACCCTGACCGAAAATTCTGAGTGTGCTAGGGCTGCGTCCACGAACCCCCGCATGGGTGCCATAGCTACATTTTCTCCAGGGATCGCACGAATATCGGGCCTCGCTGGCGTCCTCGGTGAGGAAGAACTGGTGCTCCGTCCGAGCCTGGGACAGGTCGCTTCGCTTCGCGGAGTGGTCGGCTGGGGGCGAAAAGCAAAGACGCGCGAAGCACGGTCTTTTTCTGCCACCCATGGTTTGGATTACACCAGCTTGGAGGATGGTTTTGTACGATCCGTTGGTTTTGGGACCCGCGGTGTGCCGACCTTGTCGATCGTGCTCGATCGACGGGGGATCTACTACGATGCTACGGGTCCCTCCGATCTTGAGGCGATCTTGAACGCTTCGAGCGAATCGACGCTTGGTCAGCATCTCGCATCGAGCCTCGACCGAGCATCGCAGTGCATGGACCGAATCTGCGCCGCTCATATATCGAAATACAACAACGCTCCGCTTTGGCCAGCAGTTGCGCTCGCCGAGCGGTCACAGCGTCGCTCCCGTGTGCTTGTGGTCGATCAGACTGCGGGCGACATGTCCCTTGTTCACGGACAACTCGCCGTCGGGGGGATTTTGGCCATGCTTCGTGCCGCCTACGTGGAAAACCCCGACGCAGAAGTATGGATCAAAGCTCATCCTGAGGTCGTCGCGGGTATCAAGCGCGGGCATCTCGATCCATCGACGACCGTTCTTGAGGCCGATTGGTCCGCCCGCACCCGATGGGTTGTAGACGCCTGCAACCCGCTCGCGTTAATCGATCAGGTTGATCGGGTCTATGTGGCGACGTCTCAGATGGGATTTGATGCCCTGATGATGGGGAAACCTGTGGTCTGTTTCGGGATGCCTTTCTACGCGGGCTGGGGCCTCACAGATGACCGTGTTTCCTGTTCGAGAAGGACCGTTCGGCGTACGGAGACAGAGGTCTTCGCGGCCGCCTACCTGCTCTACTCCCGCTATTTTTCTCCCCATGACCGAAGTCCGGGTCAGCTAGAGGACGTGCTCGATCACATTGAGCTGCAGGTCGCCAACCATCGGAAGAACGAGGGGACGATCCTTTGTTTCGGTTTTTCGCGCTGGAAGCGCGCGTGGGTGCGTACGTTTTTGGCGTCGCCTGGAAATGACGTCAAATTTGTACGCCGGGCGACCTCGATTTTGAGCACGAAGAACTCCGCTCACAGGGGTTTACCTCAGCCTATCCGTGTCTTGGTGTGGGGGCAGACCGGACCGGTTGGGCTGGTGTCGACGGCAAAGGCACACGACATCGGTGTCAGCCGGATGGAAGATGGATTCTTGCGCTCGGTTGGCCTGGGATCAGACCTCACCGCGCCATCTTCGTTGGTCGTGGATCTCCGTGGCATCTACTACGATCCTCGGGGCGAGAGCGATCTGGAGGCGATTTTGGCGAACCACGATTTTACCGACGATCTTTGTGCCCGCGCCAAGGCCCTCGCCGCTTCGATCGTCGGGGCAAGGGTCAGCAAATACAACCTCGGAGCGTCGACGAGGGAGGCTGTCGAACGCGATGAGATCGAGATGTTTCGTCGATCGGACCGAAAATTGATCCTTGTACCGGGCCAGGTCGAAGAGGACGCGTCGATTCGTCTCGGTTGCGAAGACATTTGTACCAATCTTCAGTTGCTTGAGGCGGTTCGCCGCGCGTGCCCAGAAGCTTGTGTACTCTACAAACCTCATCCCGACGTGGAGGCCAGAAATCGGCGCCACGGCACCCGTAACACGGAACTTCGCGCGCAGTGTGACCACTGGATCGAAGCCTTGTCGCTGCCGAGTTGTCTCGACTTGGTGGACGAAGTGCACACGATGACCTCGTTGGTTGGCTTCGAAGCGTTGCTCCGCGGCCTCGATGTAACTTGCTATGGCAAGCCTTTCTATGCGGGGTGGGGGCTTACGGATGACGCATGGGGGGCCTCTCGTCGTGGTCGGAATCTCACGCTCGAGGAGCTTGTTGCTGGATCCTTGATTTGTTATCCGCGCTACGTCGATCACCGTACCGGTTTTTTCTCCACGGCAGAGAGAACTGTCGCCGCGTTACGAGCTGGCCTCGATCGGGGGGATCCGAGTTTTCCGAGCCAGTTGTGGGTGTCTCGGCACCTTCAGAAGCTCCGACAGTTGGCGAAGGGGTTGTACGATGCTGGCTGAACTCGCGGGACGTCGGGTACTTCTCTTGCAGGGCCCATCAGGGCTTTTCTTTCGGCGCTTGGCGACAGAGCTGGAGGCCGCGGGGGCGGAGACGCTGCGTGTGACGATGAACGCAGGGGACGCGGCGATGCATCTCGGGCGTTCTCGTATTGCGTTTCGAGGGCAGCCGAAAGATTGGCCCGGTTTTATCGAGTCTGTGCTTCGCACCCGTGGGATCGAGGCCATCGTGCTCTTTGGCGACATGCGACCGATGCACAAGGTCGCTCGTGGTTTCGCCGAGGCCTTGGGGATTCCCGTCTACGTGATCGAGGAGGGGTATCTTCGTCCTGACCACATCACGGTTGAGCGCGAGGGGGTCAACGGGAACTCCAGGATGTCGAAGGACCCCGAATTTTACCGGGCCTATGGGCGAAAACTAGCAAGCGGCGCAGAGAAGGGTCCTTCAGCAGGTTATCTCCGCGCGGGGAGCGTATTTGGTCGCGCGGCGTGGTGGTCGACGTTGCACGCCCTGGCAGCGACGAATTTCTTTTTTCTGTACCCGCACAGCGAACACCACCGCGATCTGAACTGCTGGCGCCACACGTACTACTGGGTTCGAGGTACGGTTCGCAAGTGGATTTACGGCATCCGGGAGCGTGGGCTCGAACGAAAGATCAAGACTGAGCTTGCGGGTCGGTATTTTCTCGTGCCTTTGCAGGTCTCCAACGATGCCCAACTGTTGCATTCGCGCTTTGAATCGGTGGAGTCGTTTATCGAGGACGTGATCGTGTCGTTTGCACACAATGCACGAGAAGGTGACTGTTTAGTTCTTAAACACCACCCCTTCGATCGCCCCTATGTCGATCACTGCGCGCGTATCGAATCGATCGCCGAGCGGGAGGGAATCGCGGGGCGAGTCATCGCGCTACACGATCAACATTTGCCGAGCCTGCTTCGTGATGCACGTGGCACCGTGGTGATCAACAGCACCGTTGGCATGTCCTCGCTGCATCATGGGACGCCCGTGATCGCCCTCGGAGAGGCGGTGTACGATCTCAAGGGTTTGACGCATTCAGGTGGACTCGATTCGTTCTGGGAAGATCCAGGAGCTGTAGATAGCGAGTTGTATCGTTGCCTCCGGCGGTGGATGTTGGCCCACAACCAGTTCAATGGCAGCGTGTGGCGAGTCGTCGACCCCAAAGCCGGCGCGACCGGAATTCGCTGGGGGGCCTAGCGCCGTTGGCGACCGCGGGCACTGCGGGAGAAGAGGGGAGAAGACGGGCAAAAATTTTGCGGTGATAACGCAGAATCCAAATCCGACGGGGATCGCCTCAGGGTCGGTAGACAATACCTGGGGCGCATCGGTACAGCGCCGGGCCGGCAACCGGCCGGGTTCTCCTAGACCTTCGGTTTTCGGGCTCTTACCTTACTCACGAAGGCACGGTGTCTCGTAGAACCTGCTCTATCCTGGCGGCTTCACTGCCCCTATACTCGTCCGAATTCCATGGCTCGATTCGACGACATCCGAGAAGCTCTAACCTTTGACGACGTCCTCTTGGCCCCGGGCTTCAGCGAGGTTTTACCCGCCGAAGTCGATGTGGCCAGTCGACTTACACGCGGGATCCGTCTGAAATGCCCGTTGATATCGGCAGCGATGGATACCGTGACCGAGGCCGAGACCGCGATAGCGATGGCGCGGGCCGGTGGTGCCGGGATAATTCATAAAAATCTGACCCCTGATCAACAGGCCAGGGAGGTTCGTCGGGTCAAAAAATCCGAGAGTGGAATGGTGGCCGATCCTCTGACAGTCGGCCTAGCCTCAACACTGCGGGATGCACTGGCGCTCATGCGCACCTATGGCTTCTCGGGTCTACCGGTTGTGGACTCGGGGTCCGTGGGGCCGGTGGGGATCTTGACGAGCCGGGACGTCCGTTTCGAGACCAATCTCGATCAGAAGGTCGGCGACGTAATGACGCGAAATCCGATCACCGTGCCGGCGGGCATCAGCTTGGCTGAGGCCAAGGGCATTCTGCACAAGAACCGGATCGAAAAACTACTCGTGGTCGATGATATGGGCGCCTTGTTGGGCTTGATCACGGTCAAGGATATCCTGAAGGCGGACGACCATCCCTATGCGAACAAGGACTCCGAAGGGCGCCTCATTGTTGGCGGGGCCGTCGGCACCGGGGCGGATACGATGGAACGTGTCGCTGCGATGGCAAACGAGCATGTGGATGTGATCGTTGTAGACACCGCGCACGGGCACCATATCAATGTCTTGAACATGGTACGGGCGATCAAGGCGGACTACCCAGGTCTTCAATTGATCGGCGGCAACGTAGCGACGCCGGAGGCCGTGCGCGCACTGATTGAGGCGGGTGTGGATGGGGTCAAGGTCGGTATCGGACCGGGGTCGATCTGTACGACGCGCGTGGTGGCAGGGGTTGGCGTTCCACAGATTTCAGCGATCTCCGAGTGCGCCGAAGAAGCGGCCAAACATGGCGTGCCGATCATTGCGGACGGCGGTGTGAAATATTCGGGAGACGTCGTGAAGGCATTGGCGGCAGGAGCCAACTCGGTCATGATTGGCAGCCTGTTCGCCGGGACGGACGAGGCGCCAGGCGAGCTGGTTCTGTACCAGGGACGCAGCTATAAAGTTTATCGCGGCATGGGCTCTCTCGGTGCCATGAAAGCCGGAAGCAAAGATCGTTATTTTCAGGCGACCACCGAAGAGCGCAAGCTTGTTCCAGAGGGCATCGAGGGACGTGTTCCCCACCGTGGTTGCTTGGGAGACAGCCTCTATCAGCTTCTCGGCGGAATTCGGTCTGGGATGGGCTATTGCGGAGCCGCGACGATTCCGGAACTTAAAGAGAGAGCCGTGTTTCGTCGAATCTCGAGCCAGGGGCTGCGCGAGAGTCACGTCCACGACGTGATCATCACCAAAGAAGCCCCAAACTATCGTATGGAGTAGATCGAGTTGGACCATCAGACGCTTCTAGTTCTCGATTTTGGCTCGCAGGTTACGCAGCTCATCGCCCGCCGGGCGCGCGAGCACGGCGTTTATGCGGTCATTCTACCTTTTGACACTTCACTTGAGGCGATTCGCTCGCTTGATCCCAAAGGGATCATCTTGAGTGGTGGACCTTCGTCCACCTATGATGAAGGGGCCCCTCGCATCGATCCTAAAATCTTTGACTTGGGAATCCCGACCCTCGGGATCTGTTACGGACTTTATGCGCTGGTGTCCGCGCTGGGCGGAGAGATTGTTCCCGCGGATGAGCGAGAGTATGGCAGCTCATCCATCACGATCGACGAAGTGACAGGTCCGACCGCGGTCTTGGGTGAGGGGGGACGGCCTAAGCCCGGAGATTTCGAGACGGTATGGATGTCTCATGGCGACAAGGTCGCGCGTCTACCCGTCGGGTTTCGAACGGTCGCCCATACCGAGAGCTGCGAGCATGCGGCGATCGTGAGCGGCGATCGCAAAATTTGGGGGGTGCAGTTTCATCCGGAAGTTTCGCATACGCCACGCGGATCTGCGCTGATTGGAAGCTTTCTAGACCTCTGTGGTTTCGCTCGGGACTGGAACATGTCCTCCTTTGTCGACGAGGCCGTAGCCGCAGTTCGGGCGTCCGTGGGGGAGAGTGGGACCGTGATCTGTGGGCTTAGTGGCGGCGTGGACTCAAGCGTCGCGGCAGCCCTTGTTGAGCGGGCCATTGGAGATCGGCTCCATTGTATTTTTGTCGACAATGGACTCCTTCGAAAAGACGAACAGGCGCAGGTGGTGGCGATGTTCGAAGGAAAACTTGCCAACAAGTTGATCGTCGCGGATGCGGGCGATCGCTTTATGAAGAGCCTCGCAGGAATCACGGATCCGGAGGTGAAACGAAAGCGAATCGGGGCTATGTTCATCGACGTCTTCGAGGCGGAATCCGTTCATCTAGGAGGGGCCGACTTTCTTGTTCAGGGGACGCTCTACCCTGACGTGATTGAGAGCGTGAGCGCTCGCGGTCCATCGGCAACGATCAAGACCCACCACAATGTCGGGGGGCTCCCAGAGCGCATGAAGATGAAGGTCGTTGAGCCCTTGCGTTCGCTTTTCAAGGACGAAGTTCGGCGTCTGGGCATGCATCTCGGCCTGAGCGAGGAGATGGTGTGGCGTCATCCCTTTCCTGGACCGGGGCTCGGCGTCCGTGTCTTGGGAGAGGTCACAAAAGAGCGTTGCGATGTTCTGCGCGAGGCGGATGCGATCATTCTCGAAGAAGTTCACAGGGCGGGGCTCTATCGTCAGCTCTGGCAGGTGTTTGGAGTGTTTCTGCCGGTCCGCACCGTGGGGGTGATGGGAGACGGTCGCACCTACGAGAATGCACTGGCCGTTCGGGCCGTGGAGAGTGTTGATGCGATGACCGCCGATTGGGCTCATATTCCCTATGAGGTCCTTGGGCGAATCAGCAACCGTATTATCAACGAAGTCCGCGGCATCAATCGCGTGTGTTACGACATTAGCAGCAAGCCACCCGCGACCATCGAGTGGGAATAGGTAGGATCTACGATGGCCAGGGTTCGCCACGACGACGGTACCGAAGGACATGTCTCCCTAGATCCGCCGGTACTCGACGCCCAGCAGACTGAAGAAGACCGGAGCGCAATCGTCTCTCTGCGGCCTACCTCTTTTGCGGACTATGTTGGCCAGCGGGGCTTGGTGGACAAGATGTCCGTCTACGTAGAAGCCGCTCAACAGCGGAATGAGGCGCTTGACCATGTGCTTCTTCATGGTCCGCCGGGGCTGGGTAAGACCACGATGGCGGTGATTATCGCCAAGGAAATGGGTGTACGACTGCACAGCACCTCTGGGCCCGCGGTGGAGCACAAGGGCATCCTCGCGGGGTTGTTGACGGGAATGGGCCCACGCGAGCTGCTCTTCATCGATGAGATTCATCGGCTGTCGCCGACGGTTGAAGAGAGCCTGTATTCAGCCATGGAGGACGGCCGAATGGATATTCCCGTTGGGGAGGGGAGTAGCGCTGTGACCCACTCGATCGCGCTTCCGCCCTTTACGTTGGTCGGCGCGACGACCCGAACCGCCTTGTTGACGGCTCCCTTGCGCGATCGTTTCCAGATTATCGAATCCCTTGAGTTCTATAACGATGACGATCTTGCGACGATTGTTTCGCGCACATCGAGAATTTTGGGAATGCCTGCCACGCCCGAGGGAGCGTTTGAAGTCGGACGCCGAAGCCGGGGGACACCTCGAATCGCCAACCGACTGACACGGCGGATCCGAGACTTTTGCCAAGTCGAAGGGGACCACGAAGTCTCCAAGGAGTCGGCGGCGAAACACCTTCGGCGCCTGCAGGTTGATGACGAGGGGCTCAATGCCATCGATCGGCGCGTGTTGACCACGATTCTCAATCTTTTCGGAGGCGGGCCAGTGGGCATCGACGCCCTGTCGGCGAGCATCGGCGTTCCACGCGACACCTTGGAAGATGTGAACGAGCCGTTCTTGCTGCAGCGTGGCTTTTTGGTGCGCACGCCACGGGGAAGAATGACGACCGAAAAGGCCGTGCATCACGTCGTCACGGCGACTCCCGGAGGCCGAGGACGATGACATCAAAAACAACGGCGGGACGAGACGAAGGGGGCATGCTCCAACAAGAGGGACATGAAGATCCGACGCCGGAGGGCGGGCTAGCGGCCATCCCTCGCCGGGTGGAATACCATGTCGCTCTGACCCCGAAAGAGGTGATCGAACACATCTCGTCTGCTCGGGAGATCGGTGCCTATCGAGTGGATGAACTTCCGAGTTGGACGGACCCCAATACTGGACACGGTTTTACGATGGAGATTGAGCCGGCAAAGGGCGAAGATCTGCTCGATGAATTTCGTGTGCACGTGGGGCCACCCGCGGCCAGAGGGCAGTCAGGGACGGGGCTGCTCAAGCTCTTGTATCTTGCGGGGCGTCTCGAACGTACGCCGGCGGGGACCAAGGTAAAGCTGCGTTTTGTTTATGGTCGGCCGACCTGGGCGGGTCAGCGCCGAATTGGATTTTTGGCGCTGCTGTTGTTTGCAGGCTTGTGGGTGTTTTTGGGCAGCGGAGCGATGATGCCGCGAGTCATGCTCTTTGGCGCGTTTGTGCTGGCGACGGCCCCAGTGGTGTTGCACGATCTACGCCGGGGTAAACAGGTTCAAATCGAGAAGCGGGCGTTGTTGGCTCTTTTTGAGCGTACGCTTGGCGCTGGTGCGCTTGGACCGAGCGAAGGTCCGTATCGTGAGTGAGCGACGTGCGGGCTGAGGACGGGCTAGTTCGTCTCAAACTGTCCCTCAAAGACTTTTCGGGCCGGTCCGCGCATCCATACATCATCGTGGTCGCAACAAACGAATAGCTGGCCCCTTGGCAAGGTGACCCTCACCTCGCGGTTTCCTTCAATGAGCCCCTCGCGTTGTGCGGCTACTACCGCCGCACACGCACCAGTTCCGCAGGCACTGGTGAGACCACAGCCCCGTTCCCACACCCAAAGTTCGATCGAGTGGTGTTTGTGGTCGACCTTCGCAAAACCAACATTTGTCCGGTTTGGGTAGAGCGGATCAGTCTCAATTTGCGGACCGAGCCTGCGCGCCAACGCTTCGGGGTCTTCCGTGGCAGCGACAAAATGAACCGCGTGTGGGTTTCCCACTGAGACGCCGATGAACACACGCCCTGGGGCCGCAGCGGGCCGTGTGGTTGTCAATCTACCTGCGTTGCCCATGGCCACACGAACCATGGCTCTTTCGGGGAAATCTTGATCCGGCTCGACCTCGCAGCGCCGCAGTCCAGCATCGGTCTCTAGGGCGACATGATCGACCGCAAGGTGATTTGTCATGTAGTGCGCTGCACATCGTAGACCGTTGCCACACATCTCCGGTCGAGATCCGTCCCTGTTGATGACGATCATTCTCGCGTTGGCCTCGCTACCCAAGGGGGTAGCGAGCAAAAGTAGGCCATCGGCACCAATCCCGGTTCGTCGATCGCAGATTTGGGGCGCCTGATGGCGAAGATGTGAGATCTCGGTGGCCAACTCGTCCGGTCTGGACTCAAGACGGGCGAGGAGTACAAAGTCGTTCCCAAGACCTTCGACTTTAGAAAACGAAAAAGCCACCATCATGGTGATGGTGGCGATTTCGCGGGTCGTGGTCAAACGATCAACTAGATCGTACTGGCGTCTTGGTTCGTCGAGACTTCTGGGGCTCCGTGCTCGTAGTGTTGGCGGAGGTCGTTGAGCCCGAATTTTTCAAGCTTCCGACGTAGCGCATGACGCGTGATTCCAAGAAGCTCTGAGGCCCGAACAATTCGGCCCCCCGAGAGCTTTAGGGCGAGCCGCAACGCCTGAACCTCGATCTCGCGGAGGGAAGACCCTGGGAGGCGAATCACGACTTCAGCTTGATCGACCACCTGGAGGGCTTTTGCTTCTCCGATACCCGGAAAACACTCCGCAGTGATCCAGTCTCCAGAGCTGTGCAGGACGGCTTGCTCGATCACGGCGCGTAGCTCGTGAACATTTCCGGGGAAGCTGTGGCCTTCGAGACGGGCGATGGCTTGTGGGGAGATTCCACGAACTTTTTTGCCATACCGAGAGGACGATTCTTGGACAAAGTTACGAGCGAGGAGGGCGATATCCCCCGAACGAGAGCGCAGCGCGGGGACGGCGATGACCGCGTTGGCGACTCTCCCCAGAAGCTGTGCGTGCTGGAGGGAGATGGCACGAAGGTCGGCGATATCACGTGCTGTCATGAGAGCCAGTCCGCATCGAGGCTCGGCGCCTTGGATGGTGAGCACCTCGAGCAATCGCTGTATGGCTCCGGTTGGCAGCTTGTGAAAGTCTCGAATGGCGAGGGTGCCTGGCGTGAACTCAGAGTCTTGATTGAGAGTCTGAACGACGCGCGCGAGTTGGGCTTCGATGGTCGGTCCGCCTCCATCGAGGACCATCAGCGGGCGACTTGCGCGACGGCTGCAGCGATGGATCCACTGGGCGACTCTAAATTTTCCGCTCCCGGCCTCACCGTGAATAAGCGCCACGAGCGCATCGTCTCGTCCGGCCGCTGTCGCTCGGCTACGAAGCCGCTCGACCGAGGAGGACTGTCCTTCGAGCCAGCTATGTACCGCGTTGGGGCCGACATTGACCGCCCCTTTCGCCGAGGGAACTTGGGACTGAAACTCGATCATCGCCAGCTCTCCAGCGAGCGCTGGGCTTCCGGGTCGAATTTCTCGAAGTGTTTCTGCGGTCATGGTCATTGTCACGTTCCTTGTGCGCGCGGTGGCTCGCAACAGGTCTATTAGAAACCATCGTGTCCCAGGCAAGGGGTTGTTTGAAAATAAATGTGCCTTCTTGAACCGTCGGAGCGTTCCCAGACTCTAGTGGAGTTCGATAGCACTCGAAGATAGGCGATAAATGTATGAATTCAGGGTCGAGATGATGGATCCGAGGATGTCCATTCTTAGATCACATCGTTGATTTCGCCTCGGAGGGGCAAAAAATATTGAGCGACATACACCCGAAGTGTCTCATCAATTTGGTGACACTGAATTTTTCTTGGAGGAGCGGAACTCCGCGAGATTGAAGCGGGGTTGGTGATGGTCCATTTATGCAGATCTCTTCGAGACGTCCTCGACGATCCGTATGATCCGAAGCCCTTCGTGGTTTCGGGGTGCACCCAGATCGAGGTCGATTGGTGACGCGAGGGAGGTCCCCTGCCGGTCGGTGATCACTCGAACCTCGGGCAAGGCCGTCGCGCTTCGATGGCCGCTGGGCCGGCAAACCACGGCCCAGCGGCCATCGCTAAGTTCGACAAGCGTCCCGGCCGGAACGAAGCCCATGGCTGCGATCAGCAGCTTGCGCATGGGTAGGTCGATGTAGGGCTGTCTGAGCAAGTCTTCCAGGGCATCGTGTGGGCTCATCGGGACGGCCTCACCGATCGGATTGATTCTGTGGACGAGCGACCGAGCGGCGCGGACGATGGTTGAGTGGACCAGAGGCGGATATTCGCCGGCGTAGGTTGAACCGAGTTGGGCTTCGCGTTCCATCCATGTAACCTCGTACGCGGTAATCGCGTGGGTCGCCGCGGTGCGATTGATTCCACCGCCCGCGATACACAGCGCGGCTGTTGCCATGGGCATAAAAACGTCGCTGTGCTGCGGGAGCGTGGAGCGGGTCGATTGACTCGCGGCGCCGAGCAATGCGGCTCGGCCGACGTTGCAAATGAGCGCTTCGAGGGCGATTCGAGCGAGTGCGATGGAGTCGGATGTGATCCTGCGCGCGATCGAGATCGAGATCACGGCACACTGGAAGGCTCTGTCTGCATCATCTCGATCCGGACGCGTGACATTGGTGAGACGGACGAGTGCGGCATCTCCCGAGGTAGACAGTGAGACCAGTCGTTGAGCGACACGCTTGACTCGTGAGGGGGAGGGCGAGCGCTCCGCTGAGATGTTTGCGAAGTATCGCCGCAGGGTGATCAGCGATGCGGCGTAGAGATAGACGATGCGGGTTTCAAAGGGTTGTTCGCCATCGTTGTCGTTGTTCTCGAGCATCGCGTCGACTTCACGAATTTCGATGTTGTGTAGCGGGGTCCGTAGGAGCAAGTCGTTTCGGCCCTTGGATGCGGAGCGCAACACCGAACCCAGTGAACGCATCTCGTTGGCGTTGACCTGATCATCGAAGGTGATTTCCGATGCGCCGCATTGCTTGAGGATTCTCGAAATTTTTATGGCGGCCTCATAGACCCGACGTGAAGCCTTGAGAAGCTCGCCACACACAAACACAGTGCTACCGACGAAGGTGAATGAGATTCGACCCTCCGAATGCGGAGCAAGGGCGTGCAGTGACTGTAAAGTGCTGTCGAGGGTTGCCGCGACAGCATCGTTTTTAGGATCGTGGATCAGTACGATGTTGATGAAGCGCTGCAAGCCGAGAACCGCTTCGGCGGCGGCATCGGCAAACTTCTGTGCGGAGTCCAGGTGCCCCACGGAGCCAAGTCGTGGAGTGTCCAAGAATGGGACAGAGGAATTCGTCATCTTAGATCCTGATCCGCTCGATTGCGTAGGGACTCGAGGGCGTGGGCGGCTGATATTTTGACCGCCTTTGAGCTGCCGATTCGCTGCTTTGACAGCTGCTCCAAGAGTTCGATGGCCCGTATGGAGGCGCCGATCGTCCCCAAAGTGGTGGCTGCGATCGCCCGAGTGGTCTCATGAGCCGGGGTTGATAAAAATCGAAGGCTACTAAGAATTTCGATGGCAGACTGCTCTGCGCGACGAGGGGCGAGTTTTCCAAGCACGGAAAAAGTCATGGTCCGTTCCTCGGCTGAGAGCGCGTCGAATTCACGCTCCAGCACCCTTTCGTCGAGTACGGATGCGGCCCGCGTCATCTTGTGGGCTTCGATCGCCTGCAAGAGACGGCTGCGTGCATCCGGGTTGTTCAGCTCGAGCATCCGTTTGACGCGGTCCGCGAACACACGATCCGATGTATGAGGGTATGCGTAGGCGAGCGACTCGATTTGCACCGCGGAGTCTGTATGATCCGTGGCGCGGACGAGCGCGTCATGACTTGCTTTGGTCTCAAGCTCCGCCAGTATTTGGACCAGCGCAATAGCGACGTGTGCAGGAGATCGGGCGATGGTCGTAGCAAACGCCGTCTCGAATCCCGCTGCGAACTTGCGCAGGTACGCAAGCAGCGATCGCTGAACGGGGCCCGGACGCATGTTTGGGACGAGTTCGAGAACGTCCCCGACTATGCTTTCGTCAAGCATGGCGAGCACCGTTCGGACCGCCCGCCCGAGCTCCGCGTCGGCCTGCTCTTGGCCCCGCTGTTGTTCGCCCGCCAGCTCGATGAGCTTTGACGAGAGCAAGCTGGTAGCGAGCGCCGCACGATGCACTCGGGTTCGTGCGACATCGCGCACTCGGACTTTTGCACAGAGCGAGATAATGAACTCCAGTGCAGTGATCGGGGATGTCGCGCAGAGACCGGCGACGGTTGCCTTCAAAGGCGACTCAAGGATTTCTTCTCGGCAGAGACCGCGGGCCCAGACGTACCCTTGGGCCGCGGCGTGCAAAAAACGTTCGCCGGTTGTGGCCTCCCCCTTCGCCAGTTGTGCGCGGAGCAGCGTTCGTTCGGCGGGCTCCAGATCGATGGGGCTCGCGTATTCGTCCCCTGATTCCATCGTTGGTTGTGAGCGGTCAAGTTTTGAAAGACGATTTTCGGATCGATTTGTCTGAACGGATGCGATGATCGCCTCGCGCTGCCGCTCGAAGGTCTCAAGCGAACTTTGGTCCGCTTCGCTGAAAGAGTCGGTCTCTCGGTAGATGATGTTCGGGAAGTCACGTTCCCAAAGGAGCGTGACCAAATCGTCCTCTGCACTCATTTGCGAGCGCGGATCGAGGCTGATGAGGTCAAGAAACTCGTGAAGCTCCTTTTTTCCGATATTGGGGAGAATACCCAGTACGCGTACGCCACAGGCGAAGCTGCGGTAGGGGATCCAATCCAGCTTGTCGCGCGGCTCCCAGACGATTTCATCACCCAGCATGAAAGCGAAGGGGGAGACGGTCCATAGGACGCCCCCAGCAGAGTCATCAAGTAGGTCGCGCAGATCTCTATATGCCGCGTCGAAGCGTTCACGGGCCTGGGGGTGGTCGACGCCATAGTGGAGCCAGCCACTCAGTGTCGAGTCGAGAATCTCCCAAACGCGGCAGGCGGTGGCGAGCCGTGTGCCGCTGACGTCGCGGATCTTGAGCCCGTCGATTCGAGCGAGTGCTTGGGCGCGGACCGTCTTCGGTGCCAGGGGGCTGGCTGTGGTTGGAGGGGACGAGGTGGGGGGGGCGGAGACCGCTTGGAAGCTGGACGGCCCCGGTGTTGAGGGTGTGACGGGATCGGGTGCTGGCAGGCCCTCAACGCCCGCCGCTCCGTGCACGGTATTACGACGAGGGGTGCTGGTCCCGTTGCGAAGCGCCTGTAGCCCATGAAGCAGGGCGCTGGCATCGGGAAAGCCTTCGGACGATCCTGAGCGAAACGCACGACGGAGGGTTTGAGCAAGACCAGGAGGAGCGTTGGCGATGGCCTGAAGACGCGCTTGGATGCGTGGATCGCCGAGGGCGCTGTCGCTCTGTGCAAATTCGCCGGTGAGAAGCCAAAAAAGGACCGCACCGACGCTCTTGCTGTCCAATTCGGGAGCGAGTCTCCGCGTCTGCGCCTCCGCATGTTCGGGCGCCTGGTGCTCGATCCTCTGGCGAAGCCGTGTCATTCCAAAGTCGAGCAGCTTGACCTGCTGCAGTCGCGTGATGATCACGTTTTCAGGCTTGATGTCGCCGTGGACGATGCTTCGGGCGTGGGCGGAGTTCACGACGTCGGCGATCGCCAACGCAATAGCGACAGCTTGAGGGGCTGGCAGCGAACCTCCTGCCCGCGCACAGAGTTCGTCGAGGCGAAGCCCCTCGATGAAGTCCATGACGAGGTAGGGGCAGCCGCTCTCTGTGGTGCCTTGGCCACGCACGGTGACTGCGCCGCGGTGTCCGACGGCGTTCGCAAGCCTTCCCTCCCGTAGAAAACGCGTACACAGCGATTGGTCACGGGCCCAGGCCGAGTGAAGAATCTTGATGGCGACTGGACTCTCACTCTCGCCTCCCGAGGCTGAATAGACGGTAGCAAGCGTGCCCGCACCGACCATTTTTTCAAGGTACCAAACACCGACCTGTGTGCCGAGTCGAGCACGGGCATGTTCAACGATTTGGTTTCGCTCCGTCGATCCCACGTTCACCGACAGTACCCTACGTCATCACGCGGTATCCTCGCAGCGAAAGAAATGCCACTGTGGGGCACGAGCGCGGCCTGCGAGGATGTCGACCGAGCATCGGACGGGTCCCGGACGGATCGCACATCCGGGGCGGGGACGCTCAGCCCGTCTCGACAAGCGCGTCGGCGCCCGCGGTCTCGTTCTTGTCGGCGCTGGGCGCGATGTCAGACGCGGCGTTGTCTTCGGGCGTCACATCGGTGCCGGATTTCCTGTCGGCCTTCTCGTGATCGACGATGGGATTTTGTGGGTCTTTGGGGAGCGCTGAAGATGCGCCACTCGCCGCGACCAGCTGTACAAGCCGCTCGCCAGCCACGATTCGCTCGTAATTGATCTCAGCATCGTCATCGACCAGATCGGTCTCGATGTCTTTGCTGGCGTTCTTGAGCAGGTCGGAGCCGGAGTGTGCGCTATCGTAGGCGAGGTACATCGCGGTGATCATGAAGGTTGCCGCGAAGCCCTGGGTCAGCTTGGACATGAAATCGGCACCACCACCGCCGCCAAAGACCGACTGGCTGGCTCCGCCACCCAACGCGCTGCCAAGGCCGCCACCTTTGCCCGCTTGTAGCAGGATCGTCAAAACCATGAATAGGGCGACGATGACGTAAATTATGGTGATGAAGGTACTCATGGCGTCGGGGATTGGCCGGACTAGGCTTCGATCTCGGAGCGAGCCGCAGCCGCCACGATAGCGAGGAAGGACGGCGCGTCAAGGGATGCGCCACCCACGAGAAAACCGTCGATCTCCGGCTCGTCGATCAGTGCAGCCGCGTTTGCGGGCTTTACGCTTCCTCCGTAGATCACGGAACGCCGGGCGCAAAAGGCGGAACGTTCATCGTGGAGCCACCCGCGAATGGCGCAGTGCATGTCGTTGGCTTGGGACGGGCTTGCACTGCGACCCGTTCCGATGGCCCAAACGGGCTCGTAGGCGATGATGATTCGGTCTAGATTGAGATCATTTGATACATTCCTAAATGCATCCGAAAGCTGTGAAATTATTACATTTTCGTGAGTGCCAGACTCGCGATCGTCGAGATTTTCCCCGACGCATAACACTACGTTCAGCCCCGCATGAAGGGCAGCATCAAGCTTATTTTGAACGATCGTATTGGTGTCGCCGAAATGGCTGCGCCGCTCCGAATGGCCGACGAGTGCGATCTGAACATCAGCTTCTAGCAACATCGCGGGTCCTACTTCTCCGGTGAATGCGCCAAATTCCTGTGCTCCCACGTCCTGTGCGGCGAGGACGAGATCCCGGGGACCATAACCTGAAAACGGCGCCACTGCCGCAAGTGAAAGATAGCTCGGTGCGATCCCGACACGGGTGTGCTGGCTTGTATCTAGCGCCCTGTCGAGTCCGCCGTAGACCGTTCTCGCGCAATCCGCAGCATCATGGATTCCGTGATTTTGTTTCCAGTTGCCGAGGATCCACGTTGTGCGAGCCATGATGTACACCCTATCAAGGGGAACTGGCTGCGTGAAAGGCTAATTTTCCAGTGCTGCGAGCCCGGGAAGTACACGGCCTTCGACGAACTCAAGCGATGCACCACCGCCTGTCGAGACGTGGTCGATCTGGTCCGCGAGTTGGCAGGCGTTGATCGCGGCAACGCTGTCCCCCCCGCCGACGACGGTGTATCCCTTGCACTTGGACATCGCGCGGGCAACGGCGAGGGTACCCCGTGCAAAGGTCTTGTTCTCGAAGACTCCCATTGGGCCGTTCCAGAACACTGTGCCGGCAGCCTCAATGACCTCCGAAAAACGGAGCTCAGATATTGCGCCGATGTCCAACGCCATTTCCTCATCGGGGACGCCCGCGGAGATCGCTCGAGAAATCGATGTCGTCGCAGAGAGGCCAGTGCCGGTGCGGAGATCGCTAGGGAGCAGCACACGGACGTCCCGGGCGGCAGCCTTGGCCTCAACTCTCTTGCACTCGGCCAGAAGGTCCTTTTCGACCAACGACGCCCCCAATGCGTGTCCGTGAGCGAGAAGAAAGGTGTTCGCCATGGCTCCGCCGATGACGATCGAATCGCCGGGCTGCAGTCGCTCGGTGAGCGCGACAAGTACGCTGAGTTTGTCGGTGACCTTGGCCCCACCCACGACAGCGACAAAGGGCTGCGCTGGATGATCGACGATGCGCTGCAGGGCTGCGACTTCACGCGTGATCAGTTTTCCAGCCGCGTGATCGCGGATGATACGCGGAACCCCCACGACCGACGCGTGGCTTCGGTGACAGACTCCGAAGGCGTCGGAGACGAAGGCGTCGCAGAGGTTGGCAAGAGCCCGGGCGAACTCAGGGTCATTTTTCTTTTCGCCGGGATGACAACGAAGATTTTCGAGCAGGACGATCTGTCCGGCGCGACTGTCGTTCACCAGCTTTGTGACGCTGTCGCCGATCACTTCGTCCGGCAGCTGAACATCGCGTTCAAGCAGTTCGGCCAGGCGAGCGCCGATCGGTTCAAGAGAGTTTTCAGCCGGTATCGAGCCGTCTGGTCGAGGCGTTGGGCGTCCGAGATGGCTGGCGATCACAAGCCGTGCATCGCGCTCCAGCAGAGACTTCAACGTGGGTAGGGCTGCGCGAATTCGAGTGTCGTCGGCGATGTTGCCGTCAGCATCCAGTGGAACGTTGAAGTCGACACGCACCAACACTCTTCGGTTGTTAACGTCGAGATCGTCGAAGATCGGCAGCGCCATGGCCAAAGAGATAGCCTATTCACGCGGGAAAAGCACCCGCTCTAGGTTATTCGGCGGGTCCTAAATCACTCTTGATGTCGGTGTGCACGAGGTCGAGCAGCTCGGACGAGAACCGTACGATCTGGTCAGATGAGTAGCCTTGCTCGCGCATTTGGCGGAAAAAGGACCGGGCCAGGATGTCGACGCCACGGTTGTGTTCAATGGAATGTTGGGATGCTCTTGGCATTCGCGGTCTCCGCAGTCTGTGTATGCAACCTTTGATCCGGTGGTTGAAAAAAAATACGATTTTTCAATTGTGCCAAGTGTTTTCATAGACTTAAGGGTGGACCAAAACTCGATGAAAGTCGCTTGTGCGCAAACAAATTCACGGAAGATTGCGTGTTAGGTGTGCAGATGGTTGCTTTCTGCACACCCGAAGACCGATCGATACAACAGGAAGACGCGGCACGCGAAAAACTGTGCAGGAAGGCGGATCTCGGCATTGTCGTCGTGCGCGAATGTTGTTGGCTTGTAATTCTTTTTTGTAGAAAGTCGGAAGCGGTCTTAGAACGATGTTTTATGAACCGTCGTCGTGGGTCCCGTCGTTGTGGGTGTGGGATTTATCTCTATCCCCGTCATGGAGGAGAGCAACCACTCGATCTCGCGCACGCGTATTTCCCGAGCAACGAGCTCGGCGAGCGCTTCGTTGCGAGAAAGTTCAAGCTCGACCAGTAGGCCCTCGCGCTCGAAATAGAGCTGGGTGATCTCTACAAGAAGTTGGCGGCGCCAATCGGAGATATCCATCGCCGCGCGTGCTACACGCAGCTCGTCGGGGTTGAAGAGCAGTCGGTCCAGGTTCCAGGTCGCTTTTAGCTTGTAGACCTGTGCTGTTCCCGCATCTGACTTGAGGTCATCGCCGACTCCGGGCGCTTGATCAAGCGCCCAACCATTGTCGACGCGATGGTCGAAGGTTGACTGAAACGTGGGCAAGATCGACGAGAGCCGGACTCGGCGCATGCGGTTGGCGGAGAGGTTGCGGTCGAGCCCCGCTTCTCGAAGAGCCGCCCGTTGGAGTTCACGAAGGGACAGCGATTTGCGCAGCCGGGCGAAAATCGATTGTAGGTTGACTCGCTGCGTAGAAGTCGCGGGCTGGGGGCTCGGGCTCGGGAACGTCGTCGGCGCGAGTGTGACCGGTGGGGGGGGCGCATCCGGCTGAACCGCGAGGGCCAGGGCGCAGCGGCCGAGTACGAGGGAGAGTATGAGGTTCATGGAGCCTCGTGGGCGAGCCAGCCACAGGAGGCCCTTTGGAGTGCGAGGGCCTCCTTGGCATCGGTCGCCTGGAATGCCGGGAAGTGGCCCGATCGGCGTTGGGCGCGGACCAAGGCGGCTCGGGACCTCGATTGCTGGCGACGGTCATGCGCGGAAAAACCCAACATGAGCGTAACCATAGTGAGGTGTGTTTTATCCGTTCTTGGAGCGAGGTCTCTGGTGCCGAGTTTTGTCGGGACCCTAAGACGTTCATCACTCTGTATTTCAGCGGAAATTTTTAGCTGCAGTCCCGATGGCCGACGAAGAGAGGGATAACCCGCGTTTCGACACGCGAGAATCGGCGAATCGCGTGCGCAGCGGGGGATGCTCTGCCAACTCCATCCCGTTGGGGCGTAGACGGGGGAGAGCGCGCGAATGCTGCACGACCGTGTCCGCGCAAGCGGCAGGTCGTCGTAGGAATGAGGCGTGGCGAGCGACGGCAGAGTATTGCCACGCCGAATGGTCCAGGACTGGCCGCGAGGGTCCTGAGCTGACAACGTTCGACCGTCCCGGAATCCTAGTCGCCAACCGTGCGGGGAGTCGGTTGCCGGTGGCGCCAACTCTTCGTCGATCGTAAAAAGCCCGAAATTATATCGCTTCCAGCACGTCTCGCCCGCCGATGCTTGCCAGCACACCCAAAGTGCGCCTTCGGTCAAGGCGGCCCAGGCCTCGGGGGCTCGCTGGCCGCCCTCGATCGAGGGCACGCTCGAAGGCCGCGAACGATCCGGGGGGGCGAGCTCAAGGGAGAGCGAGAGCAAGGGCGCGAGCATTGTCACAAACGTCGTGGGGAGGACCATCACTTTTCATTCGGCCCCAGCGCGAAATCGTTGCTTCTCGGACATTGGGGCCAGAGAAAAACGTGCAACGCCGTGAGTGTTGGGCCGACCCTCCAGTGCGTGATGCGGCGTACAGAAAGTGATCATCGAAATCGATCGGGCTCACGTGGGTCAGTTCGAAGGTTGTGTGGTGGTGGGATCCGTCGTCTAGGATTCTTGCTTGCGTTCGGTTTGTGTACATATTCACGGACGAGCACCGGAGATCGAAGTCGCTTGGACTCATCGACTCCAGGAATGCGGGTCATCGACGTTGGACAGGGACAGGCGGTCTTGTTTGTTGGGCGAGGAGGGGAGAGCCTATTGGTGGATTCGGGGCCATCAGGGGCAGCAGAGGCGGTCTTGAGAGCTCTGGAACTGCATGGGATCGAATCGGTGAACCTGGGTGTCCACACGCATTTTGATGCTGACCACGTTGGCGGATACGCTCGGTTGCTCCAGGGGATGGATGGTCGACTGGGAACGAACGACGACCTTGCGTTTCAGAAACTGTGGGATCGCGGAATTCAGGACCTTCCGGACACCGATGCCGTGGCTCTCTATTTTCTTCTGTCCACCGTGCGGCGGACACCGGAGGAAAATGAAATTTGGGAGGTCGGGTCCATCCGGGCCACAGCCCTGTGGCCCGAGGCCGCAGATGCCCAGGACGAAAACGACCGTGGCTTCGCAATGTGCGTGGAACTTGGGTCGATGCGGGTGCTGGTCCTTGGAGATCTTGGAGCCCAACGTGCGGAGCAAGTTGCCGGGTCGTGCACGGATGTTGAGATCCTGATTGCCGGGCATCACGGTGCGGAGGATGCGATTTCGACGAAACTTCTGGATCTCGTCCGTCCCGAGTTGGTAATCGTCTCCGCGGGCCGCGAAAACCTCTACTGCCACCCGTCCCCGGCCACTCTGGCACGACTCGGCGATATCCCGCTGTGGACGACCGGAATCGCGGGCGCTGATCCGCGCTCTCCCTGTTCCAAGATCGTTCAGGATTGGAAGGCTCACCATAATGTTGTCGGTGGGGATATCTGGGTTCCGCTTCAATAGTGCTAGACTCCAGCGCCCGTGCCCTCACTTCACTCTCGCGCTGTCGCTCTAGCGACCCCTCGTGTTGGCCGACCCGTCCGTGTCGTGGCGCGAGTGCTTTTGGTATCCACGATGTTTGCGGTTTTCGGAGGAAGCTTGGCCGCCTGCGGCGGCTGGAAGATCGCCCACAATATTTATGTCCCCGCGTACAGCCCGGTGTGGGCCGGCCAAAACAAAGAAGTGGCCTATCGTGTTGGGAATCCCGGACAAGGGTGGGAGCCCGTCAGCGACCGCCGTCGCCAAGATATTCAAGTCGCATGGTTTAGCCGCGAGCAGGGATCGATCATCAACGTCCGAGTCCAGTGCCAAGAGCATGGTGACAGTGACCTCGAGAGCTTCACCGATCATCTGCGCATCGATTTCACGGATTGGGTGATCCTCGACGAGCCGTCCGACGAGGCTGAGACCCGTCAGGGCCACGCTCGGAGGCGAAAAATGCAACGCTACACCCGCCTGGTCAATCGTGATGCCCTCCGCACGCGGGTGCGGGCAAAATTGGACGGGCAGCCGGTGCAACTGGAATTGCTGGTTGGAAAACGCGATGGCTGCCTGATCGATCTGCAACTCATCTCGCCAGTCTCCAGCTTTGAGCGCGGCATCCCGGCCTACGACCGGGTCGTCGATGGTTTTTTGTTGCCACTCGATTCTCGTTGAGCCCGCCGATGACCTCAGAAGAGCAGACAGAAATGAGTGCGTCGGAGGGGGACCTTTCGGGTCGTTCTCGGAGTCGTGTCGAGAGCATCGGCCAGCGAATCGCGGCCATGTTGATCTGGAACGGGGGGATGTTCCGTATGACCATGCAGGCCCTCGTACGGGGCCCTCGGCGCCCGTTTGGTGTTTACGACATCAGTTATCAGGTTCTTCAGCTGGGAATGCGGTCGATTCCGCTGGCGAGTTTGATGTCTGTATTTGTCGGCATGATCTTCGCCTGGCAATTCGGAGAGGCCCTCGACGAATTTGGAGCAAAGAGCGCAATTGGCTACACGTCCGCGCTCGGGCTCGTGCGTGAGCTTGTACCCGTCATCTTGGCGGTGACCGTCGGGACGAAGATGGCGACCGGCATGACCGCTGAGCTCGGTTCGATGAAGGTCAGCGAGCAAATCGATGCGATCGCTGCGCTCGGTGCCGATCCCATCAAAAAACTGGTGTGGCCCCGACTCGCCGCGGCGACCATCGCCATGCCGCTCTTGGCCGCATGGGGCAACGTGCTCGCCATGTTTGGCGGGGCGTTCATCTCAGAATCGGTCTTCGACGTCTCTGCAGACTATTTTTTCACGACTTACATCGATGAGCTGCAGCCTGTGCACTATATCGGTGGGCTCGTGAAATCGGTGGCTTTCGGGGCGCTCGCTGGATGCATCGGTTGTTATCAAGGCTTTACGACAAAATTTGGAACCGAGGCCGTGGGCATAGCGACCACCGAGGCCGTCATCGGAGTCTCGGTGTTGGTGCTCATCGCTGATTTCGCCCTAACGACAATATTCTTGCCGATCTGAGCGCTATGAACGCTGTACAAGAATCGCCGCTCGTCTATCAGCTTAACAGCGTACACAAGGCATTTGGATCGAAGGTGGTCTACGTCGACATGAACCTTCAGCTGCGGCGCGGTGAGACCCTCGCTATCATTGGCGGAAGCGGTCAAGGGAAGAGCGTCTGTTTGAAGTTGATGACAGGTTTGCTGTTCGCCGATCGAGGTGATGTGCTCTTTCACGGCGAGGACGTTGCCGACATGGACGCCAACCAGCTTCGGGAACTCCGAACTCGTGTGGCGATGGTGTTTCAGGGAGGTGCTTTGTTCGATTCTATGAACGTATTTGAGAATGTTGCCTATGCGCTGGTGGAACACACAGCAATGGGGGACGCGGAGATAAGGAGCCGGGTCGGCGAATGCTTGGAGATGGTCGGGCTTGGAGGAGGCGCCGGGTACCCCAACATCGGGGATGTGATGCCTGCGGCATTGAGCGGTGGCATGCGGAAACGCGTTGCCTTGGCAAGAGCCATCGCGCTCAAGCCAGAGGTGATTCTTTACGATGAACCGACGACAGGCCTCGATCCTTCAAACTGCAATCGGATCGCGCGAATGATTCGCCAGTTGCAGGCGGATCTCGGTGTGACGAGTGTGGTCGTGACCCATGATATGACGACTGCGTGGCACGTGGCCGATCAGGTAGCGATGCTCGATCGATGTCGATTCCCCTATCGGGCGCAGGTGGACGAGTTCCGGGCGATCGAGGACCCCGTTGTTCACAACTTCATCGAGGGAATCCCCGAATGAACCACGATAATTCCGTGGCGAGAAGACGAGCATGCGCGAATGCGTACCTTGAGCACAACCATGCGCGAATGCGCGCAATGGAAGGGCTGTCGCTTGATTCTGCGAACTGCGCTGAGAATGTCGGCTACCCTTCAGCCGAACTACCGAGTATGCGTGCGATCAATCCGCCAGGAAAACGACAACCGAGCTCGATGAGCGAGGTCCGGGGCTAATGGCCAGCCGCGCGGACGAGCGTCGGACAAATTTTATCGTCGGCATGTTCGTGCTTGCGATGACGGGTTTGTTGGTGGGGTCTCTTTTTGTCATCGCCGTGAGCGAAGGATGGGGAGTTCGCACGACGGAGCTGGTCGCGGATTTTCACACCGTGTCGGGCCTGGCTCGCAACAGCAAGGTTCAACTCGCCGGCAAAGAGATTGGAAAGGTTCAGTCGATTCAATTCATCTCGCCTATCTATGCCTGTTCCCCCGAGAGCGAGGACTTAGGCCGAGTCGGTGCACGGACCAATGAGTGCGAGGGATCGCTGTTTTGCGCCGAAGAACCCAACGGTGGGGGCGTCTGTGCGGAGCTAGAGCGCTATACCGGTAGTGACAACGACTACAAGGATGCTTGTACGGGGATGGACTGCCCGTCGGGGACCGTCTGTGTGAATAAAAGCTTCTCCAGTCGCTACGCCCGTGTTCGTTGGTACGGGCCTGAGGGCGTTTGCGTTCCATATTCGACGGAGCTTCGTCGCGTGCGGGTAGCGATGGAAGTCGAGGCTGATAAACTGCTGCATATAGCGAACGACAGCCGCGCGACAATTCAGTCGAACGGGGTCCTCGGCGACCAGCTCGTCAACGTCACGGTCGGGCACCAGGCTCCCGTCGAGCCCGGCGGCCGTGTTCTCACCGCTCCTTCCATCATGGAGGATCTCAATCGGTTCAAGGAGCGTCTTGATGGCATTACGGACAAGGTCGATAAGGGGCTTGCCGGCTTCGCTAGCGTTTTCGGCGCCCTGAACAACGAGGGCACAAAACGCGACCTACGAGAGATCATTGGCAATGTCAGCTCGATCTCGGGCCAAGTTAAAGACGGGAGCGGCCTTGTGGGCGCGATGTTTAGCGACCCTCGGTACAAAGAAGATGTTGCGTTAACGCTGAAGAGTATCCGACTCTCTGCGACGCAGCTCGAAGAGACTGTCTCGACACTGAACCGAGAGATCGAGCCCGCGGTACGGGGCATCAGCGGCGCCGCAAGTTCGGTGGAGGAACTCGCAGCCGCGATCAACGATCCCTCCAGCCGGAGCGTGATCGCCTTGGCCATTCACGACGATGAGATGGGCGAGGACCTAAAAAAAGCAATCGCGGAGGGGGCCGAGGCTCTCGGGGCCACCAAAGAGACTGTGACCGATGTGCAAGTGCTTGTTGCAGAGGTTCAGCATGCGGTGACCTCTGGTGAAGGGACATTGGGGAAGCTCATCAAAGACCCGAAAGCCTACGATGACCTCGTAAAACTGATCGGAAACGCTGAGCGCAACAACGTGATCAAAAAATTGGTCCGCTTCGTGGTGGCGCAGGATGAATTTTCAGAGTCCGCGGGCGGGGACGATGTGAGCCGGAGATCCAACAGGTAGACGTTGCCTCGCCCTTTGTCCTGGGTGGGCCGCCCCAGCTAGAGTTCGCAGCGTCGGGCATGATGGAGCAGCAGCTTTGAGACTTCGTTTGGAAACTCGGCGGGAAGGGCATGGGTCGCTTCGGTCAGTACATGCCAAGCCGCCTGTGGAATCGAAAATGCCATGCGTCGAAGGACGTGGAGCGGAATAAATGCATCACGCGCGCCAGCGACGACTAGGCTAGGAACATCGATCGTAGTGAGCACATCCGTCGCGGAATGCCGGTGCGCGTGATCCAGGAGCGTGAGGAATAGCTCAGGGTTCACCTTGGCCAAATTGCGCATATAGACCTCAAAATCCTGAGGGTCGATACGCTCAGCGTTCACTTGTGTCCGTAGCCCAAGCTCAATCGGGATTTTTGAGGGCATGAAGCCATGCCAGAGGCGAGCGCTCAGCGACCGGCCGATTCGGGTCGAGGCTGCCAAAAACGGGACGCCCATCCCGAAAAGGTCAGTACCGTGGATATTGGCGAGCACCTGGCTCGCCGGGCCCGCCAGGGAAATGAGCCCCGCAACTCGATGTCGATGTCGACGAAAGAACTCAAGAGCGACCTGAAAGCCCATCGAGAATCCGACTACGACGACCTGGTTGGCGCCGAGCAGACGGCAGGCGGCCTCCGCGTCATCCGCGAGGTCGTGGATGCCAATGTGCCATGGACGCGGTGGGGTGGGGGAGTGCCCGTGGCCCCGGTAGTGCAGGAACAACAGCGTCCGATCCCTGGCGATCGCCGGGGCGATCCTCCGGAAGGCCCAGCCGGAGCATCCGATCCCGTCGAGGATCAAGATGGGGAGGGCATTCGGGTCACGACCTACGATCCGCCGTACATAAATACGCGCCCCGTCAGGTCGCGTAAACCAACGACGACCTATGTTTCCCTTGGTCAAGTCAGTCACAGGGCTCTTTTCTTGCGATACCCGGACAAAATACCCAGGGGGCGAAAGCACCCATTGGCGAATCTTGCAGGCCGTCGGGGCTAGCGACTATTCGTTTTTACCACGAACGTCATCCGCCACATCTTCGTCGATGTCGTTGACGCTCGGGAACTTCACGATGTCTCGGCGGGCCAGTTTCCATGCTTTTTGGACGATCCACGAGAGCGAGCGATCTTGCCTTGTCGCTTCCCGCTGAATTTCTTTCAGCATTTCTTCGGGGAAGTACAGGCTCTGTTTTCGTTTGTCGGAAGTTGCCATCCGTCGAGCTCTTTCTGATTCCAATTCCCGGAACGGAGGGCGCCGGGGGGCGCCGTAGTCTCCTTCGGAAGGATCGCTATAGCGTATGAGAATGTACGCCCGTCCGTCAATACTCGATGAATCGGGCGAAAGTGCTCAACAAGACAGATCCGCGGCCTCTGGGGTCCAAAAGAGGTCCCTGCTTCCTATCGAGTCTGCAAAACGCGCAGCAGAGGGTGCTGATGGGATGCATTTCACGCCGTGAACCGGTGAACTCGCTCGTCGCCTGGACATTCATCGTGCATACTGGGCGCTCGCTTGTGGTTTCCTTCTCCGGGGGGGGGGGGGGCGGCTTTTCCTTTACCCGATCGACAAGCCCAGCTACTGTCCCCGGCCTTCCCCGCGGCGATCAGAGAACGACTATTACGGTATGGCCCTCAACAAAGCGCAAATGGACGATTTCAAGAAACTTCTCAAGGAGAAGCGGACTCACCTGCTAACCCAGGCGGAGAAGACTCTTCAAAACGAGATGGTGCTGTCCCCGGACGACCGTTTCGACGAGGTGGACCAGGCTTCGAGCGAATATATGCAGGCATTTTCGTTTCGGCTTCGGGGTCGAGAGCGCCATTTGATGGACAAAATTGATGTCGCATTGCGCAAGATCGATGAGGGAATCTTTGGAATCTGTGAGGACTGTGACGAGCCTATTGCGCCCAAGCGTCTGCGCGCGAGGCCCGAGGCACCTTTGTGCATCCAATGTAAAGAAGCCCAGGAGAAGGAAGAAGCGGCCTACGCAGAGGAGTAGCCCGCTGAGCCAGGGGGCACGCCCGTTCGGCTGCGTTGGATCCCTAAGACGCTAGGCCACGGAGTCTCGATGCAACCGATACTATTTACGATTCCGGGCACCGGCATTCCGGTCCATTCGTGGGGCGCCACTGTCGCCTTCTCGCTTATCGTCGGTTGGGCACTCAGCCTCCACTGGGCCCGTAGAGACCGGCTACCTGCGCAGCAGCTGGGTACAGCCTATGTGCTCGCGGTCGCCGGAGCTCTGTTTGGCAGCCGATTGCTGTGGACGCAACAACATGTGGGGGAGCCGGGTGCCGAATCGTTATTTTCGGTTGAGGCCGGGGGCATGGCGGTCGGCGGAGGACTGATTCTTGCTTCGATCGTCACCTTTCTCTACACGCGGACACGGCGGATCCCGTTCTTTGCATGGACAGATTGCATGGCGCCAGGTACGCTTTTTGGGGTGGCGATGGAACGGTTTGGCGCTTTTTTGGCCGGTGCCGATTTTGGAATCACCGTGGATGCCGACTTTGCCCTTGGGGTTCGTTATCCGCCGGGATCCCCGGCGTACGCGTATCACGCGGATTTCTTGAACCAGTTGTCTCGATCAACCGCTGAGAGCCTGCCGGTACATCCCGCAACGCTTTACGCGATGGTCGTCGCGTTGCTTGGGGTCGTGGTCGCGCTCTTCGTTCGCAAACGCCGGCGTTTCGCGGGACAGGTGACCTTTGTCGCGTTGTCGACGTTTATCGTTGGCCAAATGATCGTCGAAGATGCGTTTCGAATCGACGGATCCGAAAGCTTCATCGGCTTCCTGACCTATGGGATGGTTTCGGGTGGGGGGCTGTTGGCGATCCTGGGGATTGCCTACAGAAGTCTCGCAAAGAGCGCGACGAAGCACCCTGAGCGCCATCAACCGTGGCGAGGCGGTCGCGACAAAGCGTGACCGCCTCGCCTGCCTCCGCTCCCGAGCTCTAGACGTTGAGCGTACGGGTCGAGTCTTTGAACATCGGGGGCCCAAAGGCCCCGGTTCGGTGCTGAGGGGCGGACTTGAACCGCCGACCTGAGGGTTATGAATCCTCCGCTCTAACCAGCTGAGCTACCCCAGCAGGGGAGTGACCGAGACCGGTCCCGCAGCGGCGGGGCCTCATCCGGACAAGGAGGGGCGTCTACCCTGGTTTTCACTCCGCTGCAAGCCCGCGCCGGCTTGCTCGGAGGGCTTGCAGCGACGAGGGCGTTGGGGCTTCGAGCACCGCCGTGAAAAATTCGCAGTTCGCTGCGGTTGGAACCTGTCCGGGTCCGTGGTAAGCGGCACCTAGCAACCGTCAGACGAGTGTTTCCGAGCCGCGTCACATCGGCCACCGGGGCGGTGGTGAGGAGAGATTCCATGTCCCGTGAAGTTGTTATCGTCAGCGCCACTCGCACCCCGATCGGAAGTTTTCAAGGCGCATTGGCGTCTGTACCGGCTGTCACGTTGGGCTCGATAGCCATCCGTGAGGCGCTCGCCCGAGCAAAGGTCCTCGGAAGCGATGTCGATGAGGTCTTGATGGGCATGGTACTGCCCGCCGGGGCTGGTCAGGCGCCTGCGCGACAGGCCAGCAAGGCCGCAGGTATCCCAGACTCTGTCGGGTGCGTGACTCTCAACAAGGTGTGTGGCTCGGGTTTGAAATCCGTGATGATGGGTGCACAAGCCATCAAGGCCGGGGATGCAGAGATCGTCGTTGCGGGCGGCATGGAGTGCATGTCTCAAGTGCCGTTTCTACTGAGGCAGGCGCGCACCGGCTATCGGCTGGGCAACGGAGAGCTGACAGACGGTCTCGTTCACGACGGTCTATGGGACCCGTACAATAATTTTCATATGGGCAATGCGGGGGAGATTTGCGCATCCGACTGTGGCATCTCTCGCGAGCGGCAAGACGAATTTGCTGCCGAGAGCTATCGCCGCGCGCGAGCTTCCGTGACCGACGGTGCCTTCAAGGCAGAGATCGTGCCTGTCGAAGTGCCCCAGCGCCGGGGGGACCCCGTTGTCGTTTCAGACGACGAGGAGCCTTTTCGCGGAAATGTCGAGAAGCTTCCGAGTCTACGTCCAGCGTTTAAAAAAGATGGTACCGTCACCGCTGGCAATGCATCGACGCTGAACGACGGAGCCAGCGCGCTGGTGTTGATGTCAAAGGACGAAGCGAAGCGTCGCGGGTTGAAACCTTTGGCGACGCTGCGTGCTTACGCTAGCTTCGCGCAAGCCCCTGAGTGGTTCACGACGGCGCCGGTTGGTGCTGTGCGTGCACTGCTCAAGGCGACAAATACAAGCGTCGGGGACGTGGACTATTGGGAAATTAACGAGGCCTTCTCGGTGGTGGCTCTAGTCAACCAAGACCAGCTGGAGATCGACAGCGCGCGGATCAATCCACGCGGTGGGGCCGTCGCCCTGGGCCACCCGATCGGTTGCACCGGCGCTCGTATTTTGACAACCCTGCTCTATGCCATGGAACAGGACGGAAAATCGCTGGGAGTGGCGACCCTATGTATCGGCGGCGGTGAAGCGGTCGCGGTAATGGTGGAGCGCTAGCGCAGGCTATGGCCTCGTTGTCTACGGTCCCAGCGAATATTCGCTGGGCGTGGTCCGAGAGAAAGAAAGTCGAATGAGCGAAATCGAGACGATTGGAGTTCTTGGGGCTGGGCAAATGGGAGGTGGGATCGCCCACGTTGCGGCGTTGACAGGCCATCGCGTCCTCTTGGCCGACGTCAGCCGCGAAGCCGCGGAGACCGGAAAATCGAAAATAGCAAAGTTCATGGCGCGCTCGGTCGAGAAGGGGAAACTCGAGGCCCGCGCCCGAGCGATTGCGCTGGAGAAGATCGAAGCTGTCGATAGTGTTGAGGCTTTTTCCGACGTCGACTTCGCTATCGAAGCCGCCACTGAGAACCTCGAGCTGAAGAAAAAACTCTTTGTTGCGATGGACGCGGCGCTACCGAGCCGCGCGGTGTTGGCGACAAACACTTCATCGATCAGCATCACGTTGTTGGCCGCCGCCACGTCGCGTCCCAGTCAGGTCGTCGGGATGCATTTCATGAACCCGGTGCCGGTCATGAAATTGGTCGAGCTGATTCGTGGCCTGCCGACGAGCGACGCGACCTACGACGCGACCGTTGCGCTCGCCACGAAGATGGGAAAAACGCTCATCACGAGCCAGGATTCACCCGGCTTCCTCGTGAATCGCATCTTGATACCGCTGATCAATGAGGCTTGTTTTGCGCTGCAGGAGGGGCTTGGCAGCGCAGAAGATATCGATACCGGCGCGAAGCTCGGCCTCAATCATCCTATGGGTCCCCTCGAGCTGGCCGACCTCATTGGCCTCGATACGTGTTTGGCTATCGCCGACGTCTTGCATAGCCAGCTCGGTGACGACAAATACCGTCCCGCCAACAACTTGCGGATGCATGTCGCAGCGGGATGGCTCGGCAGAAAAACCGGTAGAGGTTTTTACCCCTACGCCAAGAGATAACGGACAGCGATGGCCTACGAAACCCTTCAAATCGAAGACAGAGGAGCGGTGCGGGTGATTCGTGTCAATCGCCCCGAGGTATTAAACGCTCTCAATGCCGCGGTCTTGAGGGACCTCGCCCACGCGATTGATCAGGTCGCTCAGCAGCCTCACGGAACGGGATCCGTCCGAGGGGTCGTGATCACCGGAGTCGGTGACAAGGCCTTCATTGCGGGTGCGGACATTGCAGCCATGGCGGAATTGGGAGAGTCGGACGCGCTGGTGTTCGCTAGCCAGGGGCATGCTCTGGGGGAGATGATTGCGGCGCTTCATGTGCCGGTCATCGCTGCCGTCGGTGGATTTGCGCTCGGTGGTGGCTGCGAGATCGCACTGTCTTGCGATTTTATCTACGCGAGCGACCGGGCACGTTTCGGCCAACCAGAGGTGAAATTGGGGGTGATCCCCGGTTTCGGGGGCACACAACGTCTGCTCCGGCGGGTCGGCAAGGCTCGGGCCTTGGAGATGTGCCTCACAGGAGAGGTCATTGACGCCCACGAAGCTTATCGTATCGGGCTCGTGAACCGGATTGTTGCCCACGAATTGATCGAGACGGATCCCGTAGGTGGTAAGCCTCGGAGGATGACCACCGAGCCCGTTGTCAAGGTCGCGGTCAGCACCCTCGAGGGGATCGCGGCCATGGGGCCGCTGGCTGTGGCCGCCGCCAAGCAGGTGATTCATCGTGGGGCAGAGCTCCCGCTTGAGGCAGCCAATCAGATCGAGATCGAGGGCTTCGCCGCCCTGTTCACAACAGAAGATCAAAGCGAGGGCATGCGCGCATTTTTAGACAAGCGTGATGCTAAATTTGAGGGGAGATAAGGCTATCGTGGATTTCGAGCTGGGAGAAGAACAACAGGCCGTGCTGGAGATGGCCCGGGATTTTGCCGACCGTGTGGTGCGGCCGGCGGCGGTCGAGATCGACCGAAACGCGCGGTTTCCAAAGGAGCTTGTGGCCCAAATGGCAGAGCTCGGGCTGTTGGGGGTCGAGGTCGAAGACGAATGGGGCGGAGCGGGTCTCGACCCCATTTGCAGCGTCTTGGCGATGGAGGAAATTTGCGCAGCGTGTGCGTCCACGGGCGTAATCATGAGTGTAAACAACTCGCTCGTTTGTGACCCGCTGCGAAAATTCGCCTCCGATGCGCAAAAAGAGCGTTGGCTCCGGCCCTTGGCATTGGGCGAACAGCTGGGCTGTTTCATGCTAAGCGAGCCGAACGCGGGTTCTGATGCGGCCGCGCAGCAGACCAAGGCGGTGCGGTCCGGAGATGGTTACGTCATCAATGGCGTTAAGAATTTCATCACCAACGGCCCTCAGGCCGATGCTGGAATACTCATCTGCATGACGGATCCTGATCAAGGTCATCATGGGATTTCGGCTTTTGTGGTCGACATGAAGGCCGAGGGGATCACTTGTGCGCCTAAAGATGACAAGCTCGGCATCCGCGGCAGTCATTCGTGTCAGGTGTTTTTCTCAGATCACCATGTCTCCGCGGACCAGCGCCTGCTTGGCGAGGGCGATGGTTTCAAAGTAGCGATGTCCACGCTCGACTGTGGGCGGATTGGCATCGCCGCGCAGGCGCTCGGCATCGCGCGTGCGGCCTTCGAGGCGGCGGCGACCTACGCGTGTCAGCGAGAGACCTTTGGCAAACCGATTGCCAAGCACCAAGCGATATCGTTCATGTTGGCAGACATGGAGGTCGAGATCGAAGCGGCACGCCTGCTTACGTTTCGGGCGGCGTCGCTCAAAGCGGCAGGGAAACGGCACTCCTCGGCTTCGGCGATGGCGAAGTTGATGGCCTCTGAGGTGGCGAACAAGGTCGCTAAAAATGCTGTGCAGATCTTTGGTGGGAACGGCTACTGCACCGAGTATCCAGTTGAACGCCACTATCGAGACGCAAAAATCACGGAAATTTACGAGGGAACCAGCGAGATACAGCGCTTGGTGATAGCCTCGTCGGTGCTACAGGCCTATAGCTAGGCCGAGTTGATCAAGGTTCTCATGCACAAAAACGCCATCTTCATCGCCCCCTGTGTTGCGGCTCTGTTGTCGCTCTCGGCTTGCGCAAGTAAGCTCGAAAAGAACTCCACGAGTAACGCAGCGATCGCGTCTCGATACGAGAACAACAAGTATATCGACGACATTGAGACCGTTGATGCGTCTCCGGAGCACGAGGACCAGGGGGCCGCGATCGACCCGCGGACACAAGCTGCGATCGACGACACCATTCGTACGGTCTACGATACGGATTTCGAACGCTGTCTCGAAGCCGATATGGATGAGCTCGAGAATCGATGGCTCGCGGGTGTTTTCACCGTTGAATTTACGATCGAGACCTCTGGTGTTGTGTCGTCGGCCCGGGTCCTGAGTATGGACATCGAAGAGCGCCGAACCCCGAACGCAGATGGCAAATATGTCAGCGCAGGTGGAGCGGCTCCGCGCAAAGCTCCGTCGTTTAAGCAGTGTCTTGAGCAGTCGTTGCTGCAGTGGGAGTTCGATCCGCCTCCCGAAGTTAAGTACACACACACCTACAACGCCCAAATTGGCGAGGCCTGGTAGCGTCTCTCGATTCTTAGACACGCGGACGGACTAGTATATGCTCGATTTTACGCCGGACGAGACACAAGTCATGGTTCGCGACAGCGCGCGCCAATTCACAGCGCGGATTCTCGCGCCCCGTGCCGCGCAATACGACCGCAGCAAGACCTTTCCACTCGATTCGACGCGAGAGGCCGCGGAGCTTGGGCTCTTGGGAATCAACGTCCCCACGGCCCTCGGCGGGGTCGAGGCAGGGGCTGTTGCCTATAGCCTCGCGGCCACCGAGCTGGCGCGTGGTTGCGCCGGAACCACGGTTGGGATCACGGTTTCGAACATGGTCGCCGAGGTGATCGTCGCCTTCGGCACGTCACAACAAAGAGAGCAACATGTCCCTCGGCTTTGTTCCGGCGAATACATTGTCGGAGGTTTTGCGCTGTCGGAGGCTGGAGCGGGCAGCGATCCTGGTGCGATGAAGACCACGGCGACCGCGACTGAGGAGGGCTGGGTCCTCAACGGCTCGAAAATGTGGATCACGAGCGGAACCCACGCGAAGCTTTTTGTCGTGTGGGCCAGGACATCGAAGGAGCCCGGGGCCCATGGGATCTCGTGTTTTCTCGTCGACGGTGATGCTCCGGGGCTTGTCCGGGGTAAGCCGGAAGAGAAAATGGGCCAAAACGCGAGCACTGCGACAGCCCTCGATTTCAATGAGGTGCGAGTGGGAAAAGACGCTCTGCTGGGCGAGGAGGGCAAGGGGTTCAAGATAGCGATGATGGCTCTCGACGGTGGTCGGATTGGCATCGCATCGCTGGCGCTGGGTATCGGTCAGGCCGCCCTGGAGTTCGCGGCCCAGTATGCCAGCACTCGGGAACAGTTCGGCCGCCCAATCGCAAAATTTCAAGCGATTCAATGGATGCTCGCCGATAGCGCGACTGAACTTGAAGCCGCGAGTCTACTGGTGCTCAAGGCCGCTTCACTCAAGGAAAGGGGCAAACCGTTCACGCGGGAAGCGTCGATCGCCAAGTTGTACTCTTCAGAGCGGGCGTTTCAGGTTTGCGATCGGGCGCTCCAAATTCTTGGTGGAAACGGGTACTCACGGGAGTATCCCATCGAACGTTATCTTCGCGATGTCCGTGTTACACGGATTTACGAAGGCACCAGCGAGATCCAGCGGATCGTGATCGGGCGCGGGATCGTTTCTCGGTTTACTGACGTCTAGGTTGATCGCGGAGCGGCTTCGAGGGACGAGTTTTCTTTTGGCGCCGCATTTTGTAGGGTCGTTCATGAAGAACGGCCACGCAGCGCTGACGCGCCCCGGCATCGGTAGACTTGCTGTTCTGGGGCTGCTCTGCGTGGCGTCGCCGGGTTGTGGCGCAGATTCTCGTAAACCCGCTGGCTCAGTTCCACACGGTCAGGCTTCGGCAGCGACCTCTGGAGATCCGAGTCGTGTTGTTGCGTCCGTTCTACCGACACCGGATGCACCGCCATCATGGTCTGGCGACGGGTGTACACAGCTTGCTTGCCATGGCGAGATCGAGGCAATTCGGGCCTTAGACAGCGACATGATGCTGGAGATTCTCGAGTTGGGTGTCGAGCACGGTGACCCGGATGGCTGCATCGTGTGCCACGGAGGTGACCCCGACGCGAGTGAGACCGAGGGCGCGCATCGTGGCGCTCCCACTTCGTTGACCGGGGCTGGGGGGCCCGAGGACTACTACCCCGATCCCGCGTCACCCTGGGTCAACCGCCACAGCTGTGGTCAGTGCCATGGCGACTTGGTGACGGCCCAGTGGAACAGCCTGATGATGACCGAGGCCGGAAAAATTCAAGGTACCGCTTGGTCCTTCGGACTCGCCAAGGACTACGAGCACACCTGGGCAAACTACGCCACGGAGAACCCCGAGGATCCCCATGCGCGGCTCGGGACCGCTGACTATCGGGCCTATATGGAGGCCAAGACAGCGAAGCATCCGCAGGTCTTTGTCGACCGACACGAGGCGCTGCCGCCGGCACCCAAACCTGAGCCCGATGGTTCTTTGGAGGTCGACCCTTCGGAGACCGCATTTACCTACTTGCGGGCCGAGTGCCAGCGCTGCCACCTCGGTGTGAAAGGTCGGCAGCGGCGGGGCGATTTTCGTGGCATGGGCTGCGGCGCCTGCCACATGCCGTACGGAAACGAGGGCAAATACGAGGGCAAAGACCGGACGATGCTGGGAAAAACCGGGGTGCCCTTGGTGCATAGCATCCAGGCCACCCGCGAGGCGAAGGTCACTGTGGGTGACACGACCTACACTGGCATCCCCGTTGAGACCTGCTCAACGTGTCACAATCGTGGCAAGCGGATTGGTGTGAGCTACCAAGGCCTGATGGAGAAAGCCTGGGATTCGCCCTACAGCGAGGGAGGCGGCGGGCAGCCCGGTCTTCATACCAAGCACTATCTTGCGATGGAGCAGGATGTTCATTTCAAAATTGGCATGCTCTGTCAGGACTGTCACACCTCGAATGATGTGCACGGCGACGGCTTTATTGCGGCGGCGAACCTGGGTCCGATCGAAATCGAATGTAGCGACTGTCACGGCACCCCCACGGCTTTTCCGTGGGAGCTTCCGCTCGGATATGGCGATGAAGATGGCCGAGGTGATCGGGCCACAGGGCCGGCACGAGGGGTATCGACAACCTTGCCTGCGCACCTGGAGCGCGGTGCGCCTGCCGACCCGCGAGACGGTTACCTGCGTAGCGCCCGCGGGAACCCCCTGCCGGAGGTCGTCCGCAGCGGCGATAGAGTGCTTGTGCACACGGCGGGCGGCAAGGTGCTCGATCTGGAACCGTTGCGGGCGATCACTGAGCGAGGTGGGCTCTCGCCCGAGGGCGCCACCGCCATGGTTCACACCCCCGCGCACATGGAGACCATGGAGTGCTATGCCTGCCATTCGAGCTGGGCTCCGCAGTGCTACGGCTGCCACGTTGAAGTTGATTTTTCCGCGGGGAAACGGTCGTTCGACTGGGTCGCGGCGGGCGAAAAACACCGTGAGTTGCTTCATCAGCGCGACCGCAGCGAAGAGGGCTACGACACCTATGTCGCCGGGCAAGTTCGTGAATTGCGCTCGTACATGCGATGGGAGAATCCACCTCTCGGCGTGAACGGAGAAGGTCGTGTCACACCGATCGTCCCAGGGTGCCAGGTGTCAGCGACGGTGATCGGGGCCGATGGCGAGACGATTGTGCGCAACAAGATATTTCGTACCGCGGCCGGCACCGAAGGTGCGGGGGCTGAGGGGCAGATCAGCCTCGACATGAGCCCGGTGCAGCCACACACAACCGGCAAGAGCCGAAGCTGCGAGTCGTGCCATGGGTCGGCGAAAGCGGCCGGCTATGGGATCGGAGGCACGCGACGGCTGGACAAGGCAACCGTCGTTGACTTGGCGACCGCCGACGGGAAAGTCATCCCTGCGGGCGCCAAGACTCAGATCGAGGCCCTGGAAGGCCTTCAAGACTGGTCCGCGGTGGTTACCCGCGATGGAAAACAGCTCCAGACTGTAGGGCATCACTTCAAAGACTCCGGGCCGCTGAGCGCGAAGCAGCGTCAGGCCCTCGACCGGGAAAATGCTTGTGTCGGATGCCATCAGGTCATTCCTAGCGGGAGCTTGGCCGTGAGCCTGCTGTCTCATATCGGTGAGGTCACGGGACAGACGCCTGTGAGCGGTGCCGATCATTCTGGATTGCTGGCGAAGATCGTCCAGATATCCGCCTGGGCTCAGTTGTTGGGTGGTGGCTTGTTCTTGCTCGCAGCGGGGTGGGGCGTTCGCTGTTGGCGGCGACGACGTCGTGCGTAGAACCGATATCTTGTCCAAGGGTACGGGATGAAAGTCGCAAAGGAAGCGTGGGCAAGACGAGCGCAGGGTGCGGTCTAAGAGCCGTGAGTCGGCCACGACAGTCGATTCTTGAGCGTGCACCGGGGCGCCGTCCGGGTCGTTTGCTCGGGGGGGGGGGAACCTTCGCTGCCTTTCGTCGGTTGCGGGCTTGAGTTGGGAGTGTTGATTCGAGATGCGGTTTCCTTTGGGGGAATGGTGCGGCCGAGCCAGGGGCCACTCCAAGGGGGGGGCCGTGGAAGCCGATCATACTCACACAGGCTCGCGCATGAGGACGAACTCTTCCGAGGTGCTGGGATGCAGAGCCACAGTTCGATCGAAGTCGGCTTTGGTGGCGCCCATGCCGATGGCGATGGCTGCAATTTGGACGATGTCGGCAGCGCCTTCGCCCACCATGTGTAGGCCGAGCACTCGGCGGCTGGCCTTGTCGACGACGAGTTTCATCATCACCTTCTCGTCGCGAGTTGTCATCGTGTGATAGAGAGGGCGAAAGTGACTGCGATAGATGAGGACCTCTCCGTCCTCGCGGGCTTGCGCTTCGCTTTGACCCACGGTGGCCGCGGGCGGCTGCGAAAATATCGCGGTAGGTACGGTGGCGTGATGCAGCGGTCGCCTTTCGGGAAGATCGGCAAAGAGGTTGTCGGCGACCGAGTGGCCCTCTCGTACGGCCACCGGGGTGAGTTGAAGGCGATCGGTGCAGTCGCCGACCGCGTAGATGTTGTCGATGTTTGTTTGACCGTAGTCGTCGATAAGCACTCCACCGCGCTCGCCTGTTTGGATGCCGACCTCGTCGAGACCGAGGGTGTCGGTGTTGGGGCGCCTTCCGATCGAGTACATCACGGCATCGGTCTCGTGCCAGTCGCCGGCACTGCACTGGTAGCGCAGTCCGTTGCCCTGTTCGCTTGGTTCAATACGCTCGATCGAGGTCTCGAAAAGAAGGTTGACCCCATTCTTGCGGAGATTTGAGGTGACCTCATGACGGATATCCTCGTCAAAACCACGTAGCGCCTCCTTGCGATGGTGTACGAGGGTGACCTCGACGCCCATGCCCTGAAAAATGCTGGAGAACTCGAGCCCGATGTATCCGGCTCCCACAATGGTCATCCGTTTAGGCAGCTTTTTTAGGTCAAAGGCTTCGTTGGAGGTGATGGCATGCTCGCCTCCCGGAATCGATGGTGGAACGGGACGACCACCGGTGGCGATCAAGATCGTCTTGGCGTGGTAGATAGATCCGTTCACTTCAATCTCATGAGCCGATCGAATGCTGGCTTTGCCATCGAGGACTGTGACTCCGGCTTTCTTGAGCATGTTGATGTAGATGCCGTTGAGTCTGTCGATTTGGACGTCTTTGTTGGTGCGCAAGAGCTCCCAATCGAACTTTCCCTCTAGAGTCCAGCCGTAGCCGGGCGCGTCTTCAATCTTGTGAGAAAACTCGGAGGCATAGACGAAAAATTTCTTAGGAATGCACCCACGAATTACGCAGGTCCCACCGTAGCGACTCTCCTCGGCAATCATCACCGATGCCCCGTGTCCCGCTGCGATGCGAGCGGCTCGAACGCCGCCCGAACCTCCGCCAATGACAAAGAAATCCACGGATGTGCTCATCCATCGATAGTAGCTGGAATTGGCGGATGATCTAGGGGGCGGTGAACTTGGACGGTCCTTAGCGAGGGACAGTCAGCGCGAACTCAAGAGTTCGGGGACGATCCCGGAGAACCTCTCGGGATTCATCATGACATGCACGCCCGTGATGAGTCCGTTGTCGACCCCGAGCACCAAGATGGCATGGGCAAAGCCGCTGTGGCTGCTGAGCACACCCAGTTGACCGTTGACTGAAACGGGAAGAGAGTCGAGTGCGCTCGACTGCTTTTTTGCGAGGCCGAGACAATAGCGAGCGACGTGGTTGGCGCCGTGGATAGGAAAGCGAGCTGCACGTGCCTTGCCTCCGCTGTCGTTCCAGACGGTGACATCATCCGCAAGCAGCGCGACCAAGTCCGACACATCGCTGTTTGCGATTGATTGCAGAAAACGGCGGGTCATTTCCTGGTGCTGCGTGTTCGTGGCGGTAAACCGAGTGCGATCGTGGGCGATTGATTCGCGGGCCCGACGTGCAATTTGTCGGGTGTTGATGACACTTTTTTCGATGATTTCTGAAATTTCGACGTAGTTGAGATCAAAGACTTCGTAGAGAAGAAAGACTGCACGTTCGAGGGGGTTGAGGCGCTCAAGCACGATCAAAAAAGCGATCGAAAGCGAGTCCGCCAGAACTGAGGCTTCGTGCGGTTGGCCAAGGGTAGACACAATAGGTTCTGGCAACCACGGACCTTCGTAGTGTTCACGCTGTACCTTCAGCCGGCGTAGGCGGTCGATGCTTCGTCGGGTCACGAGCGTCGAAAGGTAGGCGTCGGGCGACTTTACTTGTGTCGTATTTGCTTCATGCCAGCTCAGAAAAGTTTCTTGCACCACATCTTCAGCGTCGGATACGCTGCCCAACATGCGGTAGGCCATGCCAAAAAGGCGGCCGCGATGCTGCGCAAAAAGGTCGACTTTTGTCATTTTTAGACCCTACGCGAGTTAGCGATTGGGGAGCAAGGAGAGGGGGAGTGGACAGAATGCCCCTTCGCTGAAACCATCGCTCGTGACACCGAGCGCGTGATTGAACCGGGCTCGATAGTTTTCCCAGGCGATGACCGAGGTCAGTTCGATGATCTGCGTTTCAGAAAACTCAGACTTTAGATCAGCGAAAAGAGTCTCCGAGACATTGACAGGCGTCTGCGCCATTCCGTCGGCATAGCGCAGGCAGATGCGTTCTCTTTCGGCAAACGCGGTATCGTTCTCATAGCGGTCGAGCGCCATGAGTTTGCGGTCGTTGACCCCATGTTTTCTGCCCACGGCAGAACCGATATCGATTCAGAACGGGCAGCCGATCAGGGTGGCGACACGGATCTCAACGAGGGCCTTGAGCGCCGAGTCGAGCATTGTTGCCCCGGCTTGCGCTTGTTCCATCGCCACCTGTCCACACAGTACTCTCTTGTGATGTGCGGAAATTTTTATCGATGTGGGAACCATGCCGAGTTCCCGCCTCGCGAACCAAAATATGAGTTGGGTCAAAAGTTTCTTTGGTCTCGCGTTGCTGATTCTCGTCATTGCGTTCCTTTGCCGTCTAGAGAGATGTCGTGCGAGATGGCCAAGGTGTGACAACTTTTGTTGCTTTTTGTGTGCGCGCGATGAGCCTTGCGGATGAAGCCGCATCTCCAGATCTCCAGCCCGCTCGGGAAGAGCCGCATTGGCCTGAGGGCAGGCGTACGGTTGGTGTTTGTGGGCCGGTCCTTTCGGTCCTCCCAATTCGCGCCGTCGCGCCGGGCCTCGATCCTGTCGAACTTCGACTCCTTGGCTGGGGGACCGGGTGGCTGGGCGATCGCCGCTCGCAGCGCGAAGTCGCGTATTTTACGAACCCCCTGGCGATAGGCGGGCTCGACGCTGTTGGAAGGATGGGCAAGGGGGGTGGATGGCGTGGTTTCAAAGACTTCGTCGAGACGATTGTCGCGCTCAAGGCAGGCTGCTGAGCCCTCTGCTAAGGTCCGCCGAAGAGGACACTCCTGGTGGAAGAACGTCGAAGACTCGAAATATTTGGAATGGCCCATGGCGGCGCTGGCCTCGGCCGCCCGCAACACGACGACACCGTCGCACCGGAGGGTAGCGAAGGCGACGCCCGCGTGTGGTTCGTGCCGGGGACTTTACAAGGGGAGACCGTGGTGGCCGAGGCGACGCGCGAGACCAAGCGCTTCTTTGAGGGGAGGCTGGTCGAGGTCGTGACGCCGGCACCCGAGCGGGTCGAGGCACCGTGTGCTCGTGCGCACGAGTGTGGCGGATGCAACTGGCAGCATGTGGACCCCGCGGCTCAGCCTCGTTTGAAACGAGATATTGTGGCGGGCCAGTTGCGGCGACTTCCCGCACCGGTCGGGCCCGTGGTCGCCAGTCCGACCACGCTCGGCTATCGCAGGCGGGCTCGCATGCACTATGTCCGGACGATGAAAGATGGAGAGACCGCGTCTCTCGTGTTGGGTTTTCACCGTCCAAGGTCAAAGTCGATCGTCGATCTGGAGCATTGCCCTGTCCTCGAGGCTCCCATCGACCGTGCCCTCCAGCACCTTCGAGGCCTGGCCGAGTTCTTGCCTGCGAAGGGAGAGGTGCTCGCGCTCAGCAACGGGCACGAGGTCGTGCTTGGGTTGCCAGGGGTACGGCCCTCCGTGCGCCTGGGCGAAGCCGTCGCCGCGATTCTCGATAAGGAGCTTGTGGGCATTTCAGTTCGTGGCGGCCGGAAGCGAGCTCGCTACGGCCAGGAGCATCTCGAGATCGACGGTGGGCCCGGAGTACGGCCTGTCTATTCGGGACCCTTTGCGTTCGCTCAGGCACAAGCCGCTCAAAACGCGGCCCTGGTGGACCATGTCGTAGCGGAGTCGCGGGCTGAGGGTCTGGCGGTCTTGGAGTTGTATGCGGGCGCCGGGAATTTCACTCGGCGCCTGGCTGAGGCTGCCCGTCGGGTGACGGCCGTCGATAGCGACACTGAGTCCCATGCTGCCCTGTCTCGGCTTCTTCGAGAGCTAGGGTCGAATAGCGGAATCGATGCCGTTCTCATGCGGGCAGAAGTGATGCTTCAGCAAATGGCCAAGAAAGGGCGACGTTCGCGGCGGATTGTCATCGATCCTCCGCGGGGAGGTCTTGGCCGCGATGCCTGCGCAGATTTAGCCGCGGTCGCTTCCGAAAGGATCATCTATGTTTCATGCGACCCCGCGACCCTCGCTCGGGACATCGGTTATCTGGTCGAACATGGCTTTCGATGTCTTGGCGTGAAGGTGTTTGATATGATGCCCATGACGTCTGAGGTCGAATGTGTTGCAACCTTCGAGCGTAAGGACCCGAGCTCCTAGTTGTGAAGGATCCCCTGGTATTGGCCTCTGGCGATTTCGCGCCGGTCTATCTACTGTGGGGGGAAGACCATGGGGCGCTGAGCGAGGCGCTGCGAGGCCTGCGGCAGGCGATTTTGCATCCTGAGGGCGTGGACTCGGGCATGGATGCATTCAATCACGAGACCTTTGACGCGCGCTACCTCGGGGCGGCTTCGAGGGTCTTGAATGCATGTGGTCAGCTTCCCGTGATGGCGAAGCATCGGCTGGTGGAGCTTGCTTCGCCCGAAGAGTTCGGGGCGCATCGACGCAAGTCTCGGGATGACGAGGCGGTGCCAGCAAGCCCCGAATCACGTCGAGACGATGCTGTTCGTGCCGTGATGGACTACATGGCGGAGCCGAACCCTGGTGCGATTTTGTTGATTCACAGCACCGGGATCAAGGGGACCTCCAAGCTGGTGAAGGCCGCCAAAAAAGCTCCGCAAGTCCTCGAGATACGTTTTCAGGTGGCGAACGATGCCGACGCGATCTCGATGCTCATCGCAGCAGCGCGTCGGCGAAAGATCCCATTGCAGCGAGATGCCGCCCAAGCTCTGGTTTCGGCGGTCGGGCCAAAAATGGGAGACTTGATACCCGCCCTTGAAAGGGCCTGGGCCTACGCAGAGGGCCCGGTGCAACGTGAACATGTTGATGCCGTCGTCGTCACCACGAGAGAGGCCAACGTGTTTGATCTTACGGACGCGATCGGCAACCGGGACGCTTCTGCGGCACTCGCCTTGCTGGCACGTATGTTTTCGACGGGCGAGAAAGATCCGGGCACCGCATTGCGCCTGATGGGCATGCTGCTCTGGCACATGCGGCGACTTTTCGTGGTTGTCAGCGCGGAGGACCCTGCGAAGGCCTTGGGCCTCCGTCCCTTCGCGCTGCGTAAGCTCGAGAGCCAGGCGAGGACCCTCGGTGAGGCCCGCCTGCGCCTCGCGTACGCGGGGCTGGCCCGGCTCGATCGGGACCTAAAAGGGGGCTCGAAGCTTGCGTATGAATCACCCTACCTGGTGATGCAACGGTGGGTCATGGATGTTTGCGGCGTTCTCCCTCACGTGGCGCCACGGGTGTAGGAAGACCGTCTTCATCCGGCACAAAAAAAACGCGCCGCAGAGGATTGCGGAGCGCCTTTTTTTGTCGAGCAACGTAGAAATTAGGCTGCGGTGGCCTTGTTGACTGCGAGCGTGATACGGGAGATGTAGCGCGAGGCCGTGTTGTTGTGAACGACGCCCTTCGAGCAGGCCTTGCCAATGGCTTGGACAGCCAAAGGTAGCGCAGTTTTGGCGGCTTCGATCTCGTTGTCTGCGAGCGCATTGCGAACTCGCTTGATGCTGGTGCGCATCATGCCGAGGTGGACGAGGTTGCGTGCCCGTCGCTTGATCCGTTGGCGGTTACGCTTCTCTGCTTGCTTATGATTTGCCATAACGTCGGAGGTGGTCGTGCTCGACCGGAACGTCTTTTTACCCGGAGATAGGGGCTTGTCAAGCGCTCTGGGGAAAGCCAACCTGCGGCGGCAGATGATTGGCCCATCCGCCCAACCCGCAGGCCCGCTTTTTGGCCCCGTGCCCCATGGCGCGGGTAGAAGCGCAGATCCCAACGTGACGAAAAAGCCGACAAACAAGATTGCGCACTTCGCACGTGCCGCGCAAGTCGTAGCCCCGCTCTCATTGCTAGCGAGTGCCTGCGTCTTCCACACGCCGCCAGCCTTGCCGGAGGAGCTCGTCGCACAGGAAGTCGCGGTGGCCGAGGACCCCGTTCCAGGGGCCACCGAGGCCCAGGAGCCACCGACAGGGGCAAGCGAGGAGAGCGAGGCTGCGGCCTACAAGAAGGGCGAACCGCCCCCAGTCGGCATGACCGACGACGAGCTGCGTCGGTTCAATGAAGTGCAGGGCGACCCGATTCCCGGCCCCTTTGCCCTGGCTGACGCGCTCGCCGGACTTTCTGGACCTGAAGATGGCACCTTGTGGGCAGATTTTTATACCGCTCGGGGGGTGATCGCTTGCGAGCTCTTTGAAGAGCGCACACCGAACACCGTCGCCAATTTTGTGGCTCTGGCCCGGGGGCTGCGACCCGTTTTCGACACGGACAACGACCGCTGGGCACCACGCCGGTATTACGACGACACGATCTTTCATCGAGTGATCCCGGGCTTCATCCTTCAAGGGGGAGATCCGACGGGGACCGGGATGGGGAATCCTGGCTACGTCATCGTCGACGAGTACATTTCCGATCTTCGCCATGATCGGCCGGGAGTTCTCAGCATGGCAAACCGTGGCGGGCCGACAACGGGAAGCGCGCAGTTTTTCATTACTTTGGGACCTGCACCCAACCTCGATAGTGTGCACACCATTTTCGGTCAATGTGACGAGGCCGGTGTGGAGGTCGCGGACACGATGGCCTCGACCCTACGTGACGATGACGACCGGCCAATTGAAGATGAGGGCCTCAAGAAGATTGAGATTCTACGCCGTGCTCCGGGTTGAGAGTTGATTGTTCGGCTCCACTCAATGCGATTACCGAAAGTATCGAGGCCAGAGTTCTCGGGGACCGAGGCTTTGGTGTCCGCGTGAGCGTTTGTACAACTCTCGTTAGGCTGCGGAGGACAGTGACAGTCGCGCTACCTGTTCCAGGCAATGTGCAAGCTCCGCTTTGGTGATCGGCTTCGTTAGAAAACCGTCCATACCCGAAGCCGCGCACTCAAGACGGGCCTCGTCGGAGACATTTGCGGTCATGGCAAAAATCACCGGCTGGTGCAAATTTCCACGTTCTGCGCGAATATTCTGAGTCGCTTCGATACCGCTCATCTCGGGCATCTGCATATCCATAAGCACCAGATCGTAGCATTTTTTGCGAACCATCTCGGTTGCCTCGATACCATTTCTTGCGAGATCTGCGGTGACACCGACGCTCTTGAGAAGACGAATGCCGAGATGTTGATTGACGATATTGTCTTCAGCGAGAAGTACCGTGAGGCGGGCGCCGCTTTCGAACTCAACACTCTCGGTGCGTTCATCATTCTCGATGGAAGTGTTGCTGTGTTGAAGAATTGCAGAGAACGAAAATGTCGATCCTTGACCGCTCTGGCTCTCGACGACGATCGTCCCTCCCATCATGCCCGCGAGACGCTGGCTGATGGCCAGGCCCAGACCCGTTCCTCCATATTTTCGACTGATGGAAGAATCTGCTTGTGAGAAAGCTTGAAAAAGATTCTCAGTTTGTTCTGGGGTCATACCGATACCATTGTCGATGACATCGAATTTTATGCACCAGGCATGGGCGATACGAGGCGCTTCATGGGCGGAGACCCTCAGGGTCACCGTGCCATTCTTAGTGAACTTAATCGCATTGCCGAGCAGATTGACGAGAATCTGACGCAGGCGGTTGGAATCGCCGTTCAGCCGAGCGGGGATGTCTCCGTCGATCTCGAGACGGAGATCGATGTTGCGTTCTTCCGCCTTTGGTTGAAGCAGGCGTACCGTATTCTCCAAGGAACCACGCAGATTGAAATTGAGCTTCTCGAATGTGAGTTGGCCCGCCTCGATCTTCGAAAAATCCAAGATGTCGTTAATGATCGTCAATAGGCCCTGTGCACAGTCGTTGATCGTCTGGGTGAATTCCGCGGCTTCTTTGTTGAGATTTTCCTGGGAGAGGAGCTGGGTGAATCCCAGGATACCGTGCATCGGTGTGCGAATTTCATGGCTCATGGTCGCCAAGAACTCGGACTTTGTCCGCTGCAGTTGCTCGGATCGGATAAGGCTCTCGCGGAGGATTTCTTGGTTCTGCAGCAGTTCCTTGTTGGTCTGTACGTAGTGAAAACACAGCCCCGCAAAGGGTACAATGTAGGCGAGGATCTTGAGGCCGTGCGCAATGTTAAAATGATGGTCAAAGAGTGCGGAGGATCCTAGAGCCATATGCATCTGAGTCGCGAGGTCTGGGATCGTCGAGAGCACAAGTGCGTGGGTGAAAGGACTTGGATTTCGTCGATTGAGACGGACAAAAACAAAAGCGCAGACGATGAAGAGCAGTAGTGGATAGATATCCCAGGGGCGAGTGATCAATGCATCCGGAAACTGAGTTCGCGGCAGCGCCTCGGACGTCGCTGCGTAGTGGATCACGACCCAAGCGATCGCCACAAATCCGATACTGATAAAAATGAGCGTGATGGACTGATTGCCGATCTTGCGGTGTCGGCCGGTCGACCACAACGCGAGGGACACACCGACAAGGCAAATCGAACTGTTGAAGAGTCGGCAAATCGCCCATGTGAATGGGATGAGGTCCGTATTGGGTGCGGAGGCGCTAATGGTTCGAGTGGCTGCTAGGGTGTGGAAGGCGTCCATGCAGCCGGCGCACAACAGCGCGACGCCAATGATCGGTGTGATCGGGTCGCGGTGGATTCGATAGTGAGCGAAGGCGAGCACGCATGTGACAATGGCCATCATGACTGCCGACCACTCCAAAAATACGTGGTGAAAAGCGCCGCGTAGTAAGTCGAATTGTTGATCGACCCCATCCGAGTGATTCGGGGCGAAGGCCGACTCTCGTGAGCCGGCATCGATACCGACCCATTGAAGAGCGAAGGGGGCCGTGCACACAGCGAGAAGGAGCCACGTGAACCAGCGCGGAAGCTGAAGTTTTGTACGCTCCACGAGCGGTCAATCGGCGAAGTCGGGTCAAACCTTGAGAGTCCGGCGGTGGAACCAAGGGACACCATTCCGTCGGATTATCCCCGAATAGGGCCCGTTCGTCGGATTGAGTGATGGAGTCGAAGCCGTGATCATGGACGTGAACCCCGTCGTCGACCAGATTCGGCCCCGGACCGGCCCCGAATCTGGTCGCGGGAACTCAAGAATCCCAGTCGGTGCCCGACTGAGGCGCACATTTGAGCTCGTACCGCGAACGGCTCGCTAGGCGCCAGACCGTTCTGGATCCCAGGCCTTAGTGATCAAGGACGGTGGGGGGGGAGCGGCGCTGTCTCGGAAGCTTGGCTTGTTGTTTCCAAGGTCTTGGCAGGGAGAGGATCACCGATGTTAATCCGGGCCCCAAAGAGGGTCATGTAGCGTTGGCCCAGCTCGCGCCCGCCTCCGAAGATTCCGAAGAGTGCCTTCCAATCCCGTGCAGGAGGAGCGTTTTCGGTGTTTCGAGACCACCAGGCGAGGCCGGGGCCGACCACATGTGTCTTTTTGACCGGGGTCGAGCGATGGGCGTAAAGGCCAGGAACCATGGCGAAGCGGCGATCCTGCTTCGTGAAGTCGTACCAGAGAAATGCGCCGATCGTTCCTTTGCGCTGCTTCTCTTTGTTCGAGAAATGCCAAAGCAGGGGAAACTGGACGGCGGCATTCTTTGGGCCCTTGCGGTGGTGAATGAACATCGCGGGAGGTACCGAGGTCCATGCCTCGTCCTTCGCCATATTGTTGTCGCGCACGAACAACGGAGCGATCCAAAAGGCCTTGCGTTGGGCGTACGCGTGGTGATGACCGATAAGTGGCGGCAAGACCACAGTCGTAATCTTGTGGGGACTCCGAAAGTGCCAGAGCATGAGCGCGGCCTGAAACCACCGACGGTCTTCTTTATGTTGACCGAAGTACAAAGGCGGAAGCACGAGGGTTGTGCTTCGGTCTTCGCTGCGGTGGCGCTTGTGCAAGAAGAAGGGGAAGAGGGCGGTGGTCTTGTGGGTGGCCGTCGTGTCTTGGTAGAGCGGGCCGGCATACCATTGCAGCCGCTCTTGGGGGCGGTAGTTGACACCGCCGAGGAGCGTGAACAGCTTTCGGCCCTTCGTGTCCCGGTCGTACCAGTACAGCCCTCCGAAAGAGTGGGTTCGTCGTCCGTAGCCATCCTTGCCGGCGAAGAAAAGCGGAAAGCTTCCCCAAAGCGTGTAGCGGCAGCGCGCATCATCCTCTTCGCGGAATCCGCACTTTTGATGTCGAAACAGCAGGGGGATGACGCCCGTGAAACGATAGTTCTTGCGAAGTCGCTTGACGTCGAAAAAGCCAGGGGCAACCACACTGAATCGTGTGTGGTTGTGCAGGCCTGAGAGACCCATCACAAACGGAAATGCGAACCAAGTTCGGTTTCCATTGGCATGTTTGCGATCGAACCAGACGGGGAGTCCGACGGTGAGGTGCTCACCGGTCTGCTTATTCTTGTTGTGAAAGATGAGCGGCAGCGCGATCAATCGTCGAGTGGTATCGGAATCGGACCACCAAAGGAGTGGAGCGAGGCCTGTATCCAGTCGTGTTCGCGTGAGGCGGTGGAAGAATGTGCCCGCGAGGAAGGTGTGTGTCTGGCGGGTGGCGTCGCGCGAGTAAAACCAGGGCAGCCCTGCGTCGACATCGACGCCTCCAGGCTGGCGCATACGAAAGTAAAAGGGCACGACAGAAAGTCCAGTGTAGGGCTTGTCGCCGCGCACACGACTTCGCCACACGAAAGGAGTGAACATGTCCAAGTCCCGCTGGGGTCTGCGGTCTCGGATGTACAGGGGGACAACGACCGAGGTTGACCCACGATTGGGGCCGGCGAGCCGATTTTCGTGGTAGACGAGGGGCAGGATTCCGAATGCGGATCGTGTCTTCGTGTGTTCTCGATAGACAGGTCCGGCGACCCAGGTGTTTCCTAGCGAGTGCCGGAGAGCTCCGCCGAGGGGAGTGAGGGTAAGGACCCGCTTCGACCCGGCGTCATCGGTGGTCTGGCGGCGATAGTAGAGGGGGAAAAGAGCGCTATGGCGCGATTCTTTACGTTGAATATCCCAGAAAATCGCGGCGGCACCGGTTGTTCGTTGGCCCGGAGAGCGTGAGCTGACATAGAATGGGGATACCGTGATGGCGCGGTTCGCTTGCTTGTCGGTGACATGGCCGGAGAGCGCGAGCGGGGCAATCCAATAGTTATAGGACTCGTCTTTGGCCGCGACGATCAGGGGGGGGATCCCGAATCTGAAGCCCTTTGAACGTTTCTGGTAGTACGCAGGACCGAGCACCCAGGTGTCATGGGCATTCGCGCCACCGTGCTCGCGGTCCGCGTCGTTTACGTGCCAAAAGAGAGGGGTGATGACCTGGTAACGTTTGTCGCCTTTGCGTCCAGCGAAGGACAGCAGTGGAGGGGCACCAAGGTGAAGGTCGGAGCCGCTACGGGCGCCGTAAAATAGTGGGCCGATACCAAAACGTTGGTTCGGGCGACCCTTTGGGTCTCCGTCGGTTGTGGCCGGGCGTGTGAAGTTCCAAAATAGACCGCCGGCCAAGAACTGGTAGCGAAGCCCGTTGGGCTTGGTCCCGGCGTAGCTGAGCAGAGGATGGATCCCAAAACCTGTCGCGGCGCGTTTCGCGGGGACATCGGTCGTTTTTTGGGTAGCGAGGTCTCTGCGCCACGAAAAAATCGGGGTGTCGAGGCGCTTGAAACTGGGGCCGCGATGCGCATGGAACAAGGGAAAGAGAGCGGTTCGACGCGTGTTGCTGCGTAGATCGTGGAATCTCCACCAAAGCGGGAAGCCCCAGCTGTTGATCTGTCGCGGATCTTTTGTGAGGCCGAGCGGGCCCAACAGCCAAGTCTTGCGTCCTTCTAGATGATTTTCTGAACGCCAGGCGAGCGGCGTCAGCATACCGATGTCACGCTCAGGGGTCTTGCTACCGAAGCTCAGCGCGAGCGGGACCGACCAGGATTGTTTGCGGCGGGCCTGATCGCTACGACGGACCCAAAGCGGGGTCCAGAGCGCCTTGCGGTTGCCGAACTCTCGACTCTGCCAATGGAACAGTGGCAAGAGCGTGCGGTATTTTATGCCCTTCTCATCATTGCGGCCGCTTAGGTAGAGTGGGGCGACATTGATGCGTTTGGGTCCTTTTGTCCGGTGCACAAAGAGGGGCGCGACCACGACGTAACGTCGATCGTTTGTCGGGTCGTTGTCGTCGAGATGTTTGTGGCCATACCAGGCCAGCAACCCACTCATTCCGTGAAATCCCGTCGGGTTTTTTTGCTGGTAGTGAAGGGGGAAGACAAACAAGTTTTTGACGTGTTTGTTGCCCCACCACCACGCGAGCGGGAACTGGCCGAAGTTGAATTTTTCGCCGACTCGTTTGTACCCCATGAGCAGTGGAAGAGCTGCCCACGAGCTTTTTCGATCACTGAACGCCCCAAAATAGAGCACCGCGGGGTTGATCCAACGACGCTTTTGACTGCGCTTGCTGAAGAAACCGAGCGTGAGCGTGGGGTCGAGATGAAAGAGCTTCTCAGGGTTCTTTAGGCTCGGAGTGCGATGAATGAAGAGCGGGGGTAGGGACAGTGCGCGCGTGTGGTGGGTGTCGTATTTCCGGTTAAACCAAAATGGAAGCACACTGCGGCTGGCTTCCAGTTTCGAGATAGGCGCGGGATCTACGACGGGTTCCGAGCCGGCTACAGGAGTTTCAAGCGTGGGTTCCGTGGTCGCGGGCCGAGGAAGGACTGTGGGTGTCGTCGGCGCTGGCGCTGGGGGGCTGGCGTCGGGAGTCGCCGAACTTCGGGCACCGGTTGCTGCTGCGCCCGCGTTGAAGACCGGCTCCGGCGCTGAGTCGGCGCTCGGAGTGAGAGTCGCGTCTGGATCCGCATTGGCGCCAGGCTCGGCAGCAGCGTCGGAGCTGGGGTCGATCAGAGGGGGGGCTACGGCGCTCGCCGAGGAGGGGATTGCGAGACCGAGACCCGCACAGAGGCAGGCCGCCCAGCCCGCGAGAAGCCATCTTCGATCGTTCGGCTTCCATGCGTGGCGGCGCCGGCGATCAGAGTCGGTAGCGGGCGGCGTCTGGTGAGCCCCGGAAACTTGTGTCCATGGGAACCCTAAGGCGGAATCGCGTGCTTTCACGGGCGGGGTGGAGATAGCGAAATCGGGTAGACGGCGCAATAGAGCTGTGATCTTGCGGCCTTTTCGCTTCTCGGTTAGATGGCTTACCTATGGCTGGCTACGAGATGGTGGACTCTGCGCTTTTGCAGGACCTGATTTTGAACTTGGACGAGATCCGTGATTACCCTCATACCCTGAGTTGTGCGCTGCCTCTCGCCTGGATTTCGCAAGTGTTGGTGGATACCGACGGTCGGCCCGCGGAGCCGGGGCAGGTGAAGCTGGAGCTATTGGATCAGGGCGGTGCGGGGCTATTGGTGATGGGCAGCCTGCGCTTGTCCTACTGCGTGCCATGCGCGAGATGTTTGGCCGATGCGACGGTGGACGTCGACTCTGAACTCACGCTGACCTGCGTCTTGGAGTCAAAAGTCCGACGATGGACGGGGAGATCTGACTCGGACGACGAAGGGTTGGCCCTTGAGTCTGGGGAGCTCGACCATATCTCCTACGATGGGAAGACGCTCGATCTCCGGGCTGCTCTGGCTGAGCAGGCGCTCTTGGCCTATCCGATGCGAACAATGTGCTCCCTCGGCGAACTTTGCCGTGGCCTGTGTGGAAGCTGCGGATTCGACCTAAATCAAAGGGATAGGGACCACCGCTGCTCCGGGCGCAGCCTTGAGGCCGCGGCGGCGGACGATGGCGCAAAACACACAAGTGACGTTAATCTCAAGTGGCAGGCGGCGCTCAATAAAGTCAAACCCTCGTGAGCTTCGTTGGAAGAAAGTCGAAAAAGACTCTTCCATATGGGAGCGAAGGAGTTCAGACTCCGCGACTCAGACCATGGCCGTTCCAAAGAAGAAGAAGTCGCCTTCGCGCCGAGATATGAGGCGCGCAAATCACGACAAACGCACCGCTCCGCAGCTTTCGTCTTGCTCGAACTGTGAGGAAATGACCTTGAGCCACCGTGTGTGCCCGTCCTGCGGGTATTACAAGGGGCGTCAGATCATCGCTGTCGCCCAGGACTAGGGGGCTCGCACCTCGCCGCTGAAGGTCGATGAGATCTTGGGAGTTCGCATTGCCCTCGATGCTTTTGGGGGAGATCTCCGACCCCAACCTGAAGTTGAAGCCGCGATAGTCGCGGCTCGCGAAGGGATCGAGGTCGTACTCGTGGGTGACGAAGTCGTAATTGCGAGATGTCTCGATCGGCAGCTGCCGATCGAAGATGCTGCGACAGTAGCACGTATAAGCGTGCACCACGCTCCTGATGCGATCTCTATGGCGGACAGTCCTGCAAGGGTTGTCCGAGCGCGGCCGAAGGCGTCGATGCCGGTCTGCTTTGACTTGGTTGCAGCCGGGGAGGCCGACGCTGTTGTCTCTGCAGGGAACTCAGGTGCGATGCTGGCCTGCGGCCTATTCAAGTCCGGTCGTATTCGAGGGGTCGATCGTCCGGCGATCTCTACTGTCTTCTCCACTCCGAGGGGCTCTTGCTGTCTGTTGGACATGGGAGTCAACGTGGAGTGTAAGCCGGTGAACTTCGCCCAGTTCGCGGTCATGGGCGCTGTATTTAGTCAGATCCGCTGTGGGAAGAAACGGCCTCGGGTCGGCGTGTTGTCGAATGGGAGCGAGGCCGGCAAGGGCACCGACCTGACTCGATCCGCGGACAGGGTGTTGCGAGCGGTGGCATCCCAAGATTTCGACTACAGAGGGTACCTTGAGGCCAATCAGATTTTTGTCGATCGGGTTGATGTGGTCGTGACGGACGGCTTTACCGGCAACGTGCTCCTTAAAGTGGTCGAGGGCACGGTCGATGCATTTACGATTTTCATGAAGCAGGCGATCGCGCAAAGCCGCTTGTCGAAAGTGGGCGCCCTGATGATGAAGTCCGCGTTCGCCGAGGTCCGAGAGCGGATCGACCCCGACAACTACGGCGGCGCTCCACTACTCGGAATTCGGCAGACCGCGGTGGTGTGTCATGGCGCGGCTTCTTCGCTTGCTATTGCTAACGGCGTCCGTCAGGCGCACGATTTTGTTCGCTCGGGACTGCTTTCCGGGCTGACAGACGCGATCACTCGCAATGAATCGCTTTTCGCAGCCGCCCGCAGCCAGTGAGCGGCCACATTCAAGTTTCCGATGTCAGAGCACCTCGCATTACTATTCCCCGGACAAGGCAGTCAGAAAGTAGGCATGGGCAAGGCGCTCTACGACGGATCGCCTGCCGCCAAGGCCGTTTTTGACGAAGCGGACTCCGCCCTTGGATTTCCCCTCTCGCGCCTGTGTTTCGAAGGCCCGGAAGATCACCTTTCTCGCACCGCCAACACCCAGCCGGCCATTCTAACAACCTCACTGGCTGCGTTGGCTGCCCTGCGGGAGCGATGCGATTTGAGACCGACTGTGGCGTTGGGGCACAGCCTCGGCGAGTTCTCCGCACTTGTAGCGGTCGGAGCTCTCGCCTTCGGAGATGCTGTACGGCTCGTGCATCTTCGTGGACAGGCGATGCAGGAGGCGGTTCCAAGCGGGCAGGGGGCGATGGCAGCGGTGCTGCGCCTCGACGCCGAGGTTGTCGCTCGTCTGTGTGCAGAGGCGGCGCAGGGCGACGTGCTGTCGCCAGCCAACGAAAACGGCGGAGGGCAAATTGTCGTCGCGGGGTCATCCGCCGCGGTCGCTCGTTTGGTGACGGCTGTCAGCGAGGCCAAGGGACGGGCGATTCCGCTCAAAGTGTCGGCCCCGTTTCATTGTTCCTTGATGAAGCCCGCGGCCGATCGCCTGGCATCGGCCCTGGCATCGATTGAGATGGGGCCGATGTCGGCTCCAGTGATCGCCAACGTCGACGGGCGGCCAAATCAAGACCCGGGTCGGGTGAAAGGCCTTCTCATCGCTCAGGTCACAGGACGTGTTCGGTGGGAAAAATCGGTCCTTGAAGCGCAGAGAATGGGCGTGCAGCAGGCGGTGGAGGTTGGTCATGGCACGGTGCTGACGGGCTTGGTTCGGCGGATAGCGAAGTCGATCGTGGTGCACAAAATTGGTTCGACCTGCGAGATTGACGCATTTGCATCGCGGTAGGCGCAAACGATTTCGCATTGAATGTCGCTTCGCCCTAGGCTAAACCCCCGAACCGTGGCCGCCGCCCCAACTACACATGACCCACACTCCCTCAGGGGGAAGGTGGCTCTCGTCACGGGAGCTTCTCGAGGTATCGGTCGCGCCATTGCGATGGCTTTGGCCGCGCGCGGTGCTACGATCGCTGTTAATTTTGCATCCCGTGAAGATGCGGCCCGTGAGGTTTGCGAGGCGATCGTTGGGGCCGGCGGGGAGGCGATCACCGCCGGTTTTGATGTGTCGAACGCCGAAGCGGTTGCTGCGGGCGTAAAACGGGTGGTCGAGAAACTCGGCGGAATTCACATTTTGGTCAACAACGCCGGGATCTCGATCGATGCCCTGGTGATGCGTGCCAATGAAGAGGACTGGTCTCGGATGCACGATATCAACCTCAAAGGCGCATTTCTGACGAGCAAGGCCTGTTCTCGTCATCTCCTTCGCGCTCGAGGGGCAGGCCGTATCATCAATTTGACGAGCGTCGTTGGCGAGACTGGCAACGCAGGCCAGTCGATGTATGCGGCCTCCAAAGCGGGTCTGATCGGTTTTACGAAGTCGTTGGCACACGAGTTCTCAAGCCGAGGCGTAACCGTAAATGCGGTTGCACCCGGCTTTATTGAGACAGAAATGACTGAGTTAAGCCTCCAGGGCGATGCCCGCGAGGCACTGGTCAACAAAATTCCCTTGGGTCGCATTGGGCGACCTGATGAAGTGGCCGAGGTCGTTGCTTTTTTGGCTTCGCCTGCGGCAGGCTATATTACCGGTCACGTTTTACGCGTGAACGGAGGCCTACATATTTGAGCTTCCACGGCTCGATCGTCTCCCCTCATCACGAGTGTCGGGAGATCCATAGAAAGAGAACTAAGCATGTCCGAAGACATCCAAGCCCAGATCACTGAAATCATCTGCGAGCAGCTCGACGTTGAAGCGAGCGACGTGGAGCCTAGCAAGAGTTTTACCGACGACCTCGGTGCCGACTCCCTCGCCATTGTTGAGCTTGTGCTCGCGCTCGAAGAAAAGTTCGATGTGAAGATTCCCGACGATGAAGTCGACGGCATCAAGACCGTCGGCGACGCAGTGAACTTCATTCGGGCGAAAAAAGCCTAAGACCGCGGACAACCGTTTGGGTCCGGCACACGCGCTGGGCTTCCGGTCTTGAGGACCCGCGGCAGGTCAGCCGTCGCGGGAGTCTGAAGCTCGCGGCTCCAGTGCGGTGGAGGCGTCGCGTGCCAGTGGTGTTGTTTTTTACGATTACGGAATCATAGGCGTGAGAGCGTGATCGGCACGTCAACGACTGCAAGGAGACTCCCTTGGCAAAGCGAAGAATAGCGATTACGAGCACATCCATGATCACGCCCCTCGGCCTTGATGCCGAGTCGACGTGGCAAGCTGCGCTCGCGGGAAAATCGGGAATTGGGCCGATCACTCGTTTCGATTGCAGCGAGTTCAAGACTCAGATCGCGGGTGAGGTCAAGGGATTTGACGCGACGCAGTACTTCTCAAAGAAGTACATCCGCCAGATGGATATGTTTATCCAATACGCGGTCGCGGCTTCGTTCATGGCCGTGCGTGATTCGGGCTTGAGCGTGGACAAGGTCGACGCCGATCGGGTTGGTTGTTACGTGGGTGCGGGTCTCGGTGGTATCAACGTGATCGAGCAGACCTTGGCCAAGATGGCCGAGGGAGGGCCTCGTAAGATTAGCCCGTATTTTGTCCCGGCGATCATTATCAACCTGGCAGCCGGGCAAATCTCGATTTTTCACGGTTTTAAAGGTCCAAACTTCAGTCATGTCTCCGCGTGTTCCACGGGGGCGCATTCCGTCGGTGAGGCGATGCGAGCGATCGAATGCGGTGCCGCCGATGTGATGATCGCAGGCGGAGCAGAATCTACGGTTAGTCAGCTCGGCATCGGCGGGTTTAATGCCGCTCGCGCGTTGAGCACTCGCAACGACGAGCCCGAGAAGGCATCGCGGCCGTTTTCGAAAAGCCGTGATGGGTTTGTATTGGGCGAGGGAGTCGGAATTATGACTCTCGAGGCGTGGGATCACGCCACCGCGCGCGGGGCAAACATCGTCGCGGAGCTTGTTGGATACGGCGCAAACTCGGATGCGTTCCATATCACTTCTCCATCCGAAGGCGGAATCGGCGCGCAGAAATGCATGAAGATCGCGTTGGATAACGCGGGAATCGTTCCTGAACAAATCGGTTACATCAATGCCCATGGCACCTCGACAGTCGCCGATGCCATCGAGACCAACGCGATTCGTGAGGTCTTCGGCAAACACGCCTACAAGGGTCTTGCAGTGTCCTCAACGAAATCGATGCACGGCCATCTCTTGGGTGCTGCGGGGGGAGTCGAAGCCGCTCTTTGCTGTCTAGCGCTTCGAGACGGGAAGATTCCACCGACGATCAATCTTGATGACCCGGACCCCGAATGCGATTTGGACTACGTTCCCCATGTCGCGCGGGACGCGGACCTTGAATACGTCATGTCCAATAGCTTTGGATTTGGCGGCACCAACGCGACTCTGATCTTCAAGAAGGTGTAGCGGAGAGATGGCGGGCATGCGTTTCCATCTCGGGAGCGACCACGGCGGTACGTTCCTGAGACAAATCCTTTTGGACCATCTTGTCGCTGAGGGGCACGAGGTTTTAAGTTGTGGCGGACCCACAGCAGAACCTGGCAAGCCGATTCCCTCGGTGGACTACCCCGATGTGGCACGCGAAGTATGTGCTCGGGTGTTGGCGGACCCTGGAAGTCTGGGCCTGCTTGTCTGCGGAACGGGCCAAGGCATGGCGATGAGCGCCAACGGCGTCGCAGGAATTCGCGCAGGAGTCGTCAGCGACGTGTTCAGCGCGCGAATGACTCGCGCCCACAATGATGCCAACGTGCTTTGCCTCGGTGAGCGTGTTTTGGGGACGGAACTGGCGAAGTTGTTGGTCAGCGCGTTCGCAGAGACCCAATTTATCGGAGGTCGGCATCAGCGTCGAGTCGACAAGATCGCTGCAGAGGCCGGTCGAGCCCCGGACGGTCAGGCATAGACGATGGAGTGTCCGGTTTGTCGTGGCGGTACCAAGGTACTGGATTCCCGCGACGGCCGAGACGGTGAGATTCGACGGCGTCGATCCTGTGCGGCCTGCGGGCACCGTTTTACGACTCGGGAGCGCATTGAAGAGACGCTGCCGGTCGTCTCAAAACGAAACGGCGACAAGGAGCCCTTTGACCGCAACAAGATCCGAAGAAGTCTTCAGATCGCCTGCCAAAAACGGGGCCTGGCACGGGAACGGCTCGACGAAACCGTGTTGAAGATCGAGCAGTGGGCAGCGACACTCGGCGGGGGAGACCTCGATTCGCGCGCCATTGGGGAACGCATTACCCATCATCTCTATGGCCTCGATCAGGTTGCCTACGTTCGCTTTGTTTCAGTGTATCGCAGTTTCAACAGCATCGCCGAGTTCGAGCATCTGCTCCGCGAGATGGAAAAGGCCGAGAAGGTCGATATTGAAGGACAGCGCACGCTCTTCGATGGAGCGGTCGCCCGGGACACTAACGACGAAGGGTCCGCGTGACGTGAGCCCGGCGAGCGACAAATTCTTCATGGGCCACGCGCTACGGCTCGCGCGTCGTCGAACTGGATCGACGTACCCAAACCCCTGTGTGGGGGCCGTTTTAGTAAAACGCGGGCAGGTGTTGGCGGCGGCCAGTTCTGCCGCTACGGGTGGGGATCATGCCGAAGTGAGGGTGCTCGCCCGCGCCGGGTCGGCCGCGAAAGGATCGACGCTGTTTGTGACTCTCGAGCCTTGCGCTCACTTCGGCCGTACGCCGCCGTGTGTGGGCGCAATTCGAGCCGCTGGCGTCCGCACCGTCGTCGTGGGGATTCGGGACCCTGCGTTGCACGTTCGTGGTCGCGGGATCGCGGCCCTGCGGCGTGCCGGAATCGTCGTCCGAGAGGTGTCGACGGGCGAGGCCGAAGCGGTGCATGCCCACTATCTGCACCATCTGCGAGCCGGGTTGCCATGGGTGACGTTAAAAATTGCCAGTTCGATCGACGGCCGGATAGCGACGGCCGCCGGGGATAGCAAATGGATTACAGGAGAGCCCGCCCGGCGCCACGCACATCGTTTGCGAGCCGAACACCACGCGATCGCGGTGGGGGCCGCAACGGTCGCGCTGGACGATCCCGGTCTCGACGTACGAATGGCTCGGGGGGTGAATCCGACACCGGTGATCTTTGACACTCGACTGGCTCTATTTTCCGGTCGTCGAGGTACCGGCGCGTTGCCGAGGCTGGCGCGATCTGGGAGTATCTTCGTCTATACGTCACTCGCTTCCCGGGCCGCGATCCGACGCCTGACGGCCTGCGGTGCGGAGGGGATTGAGGTGCCGCGTACCGAGCACAGCCATGTGTCGATATCGGAGGCGTTGAAGGCTCTCGGCGCGCGTGATTTTCGTTCATTGCTCGTCGAGGGGGGCGGGCGGCTTCTCGGCGCCTTTGTTGGCGAGCAACAGTGGCAGCGAATCTATCATTACCAGGCTCCGCTGTTGTTGGGCGATGGCCGCCCGCTGCTCTCAGGTGTTTCATGGCCGGATGTGGTATCCGCGCCGCGCCTCCGGGTTTTGGCCCGAAAAGCGCTTGGGGAAGATCAACTCACGGTGCTTGAACGACGGCTCTGAGTCTCTCGGGACTCTTCACCGGGATCGAGGGCGGGCGCCCGGATGCTCCCGGGGTTTTCCTGGTATACGGGTCGCTATGTTCACCGGTCTGGTGCAGAAAATTGGCACGATCCGTGAGATCGTGTCCGGCGCAGAGTCCGTGCGTTTGGTGGTCGCCGCCGAGTTGACCGCACAAGATCGCATCGTCGGCGCAAGCGTGGCGGTGTCGGGCGTTTGTCTGACGGTCGTCGCATCCGGATCTGGCCAGTTTCAAGCACAGGCTGCCTTCGAAACCCTTCAGCGTACACGCCTTGGAAGTTTGCGCGCTGGAAGTCGAGTGAACCTCGAGCCGGCATTGCGCTTAGGGGACCCGCTTGGGGGACATCTCGTCGGTGGGCACGTGGATGGGCTGGGGCATCTCTTGCGGCGGGAGGCTCGCGGTCCAGCCATGAACCTGTGGTTCTCGATGCCGACGGGTGTGACCGCTTTTGTGGCTGAAAAGGGCTCGATCTGCATCGATGGGGTGAGTCTCACCGTGAATGAATCGTTCGACGATCAATTTTGCGTCGGCGTGATTCCTCACACGCTCGATACGACGACACTTGGGGCGTTGAAGGTTGGCGACCCCGTGAATTTAGAAGTCGATCTTCTTGCCCGCTACGTCGCTCGTTTACTGCAATTTCAAGGCGGAACGCTCGACTCCGAGGGCGCGAAACGAGATGCTGCGACCGGTGTGTCCCTGGAATCCCTCGCGCGAGGGGGCTTCCTCGGCACCGGCGAGATCAAAGGAAATCATGAGTAAATTCGAATCCATCGAACGGGCCATCGAAGTCATCCGCGCGGGCGGCATGGTTGTGATGGTCGACGACGAAGATCGTGAAAATGAAGGCGATCTGGTTGTCGCTGCCGAACATTGCAGCGCTGCCAGCGTGAACTTCATGTGCAAGGAAGGGCGCGGCCTCATCTGCCTTTCACTCACGGGAGAGCGGGTCGAGGCTCTGGGCCTTCCGATGATGGTACCCACGGATCCAGGATGCATGGGTACCGCATTTACGGTCTCGATCGAGGCGCGTGAAGGTGTAACGACGGGAATCTCCGCGGCGGACCGTGCTCGGACGATTGCGGTCGCTTGCGATGAAGCGTGTGGCCCGAAGGACATTGTGAGCCCGGGTCATATCTTTCCGCTTCGTGCACAGAGGGGGGGCGTATTGGTCCGGTCGGGCCATACCGAGGGGTCGATCGACATCGCGCGCCTCGCCGGCTGTCGGCCGGCGGCCGTGATCTGCGAGATCATGCGCGACGACGGTGAGATGGCGCGAATGGATGATCTTGAGGGTTTTGCAAGGAAGCATGACCTCCCGGTGATCAGCATCGCGGATCTCATTGAATATCGCCTCAAAGAGGAACTCCTGATCGAAGAGATCGGCCGCGCTCCATTTGCCTCGCCGGCGCTTGGCATCCGCGAAGATTCGGGTTGGACGGTGCACAAGTTCCGGTCGATGGTGGTCCCGCACGTCTATTTTATGGTGCTCGTCAAAGGCGATCTCCGTGGCGACGAGCCTGTGCTGTTGAGGGCCCAAACCGCGCAGGTCTTGGGCGACGTGTTTGGTTTCGCAAACAATGATTCTGCGACGCGGATTCGCCAGGCGCTGGCTCGGATCGACCGTGAGGGACGGGGCGTGTTTCTGTACGTGTTGGGGGATCGCTTTGGGGACGATGAGCAAGCGCTCAAGATCGAGGGGGGGGGAAAGACGCCGGGCCTCAAGGCCCGTGAGTCTGGTTTTCGCAATTTTGGTCTTGGCGCCCAGGTTCTGAAATTTCTCGGAGTGCGGAGCATTCGGGTGGTGACGAATCATCCCCGTAAAATCGTCGGTCTTGAGGGCTTCGGCATCGGTGTGGAGGGGCATGTCCCTCTGACCGAGGATTGAGATCGAAGGGACGCAGAGACAACGATGGCCGCGAAGATTCTATTGTGTGTCGGAGGCGGAATCGCCGCCTATAAGACGCCGGATCTTGTACGTCAGCTCGTGGGCGCTGGCCACGAGATTCAGGTGTTGATGACGACAGCGGCGGGTGCCTTTGTGTCCGAGCTTTCGCTGGCGACGGTGAGCGGTCGATCTGTGCGCAGAGAGCTGTTGGATGCTCGTGCGGAGATCGGCGAGCCTGGAGTCGCGGGCGTCGGCCATATTGAACTCGCAGACTGGCCGGATCTTGTCTTGGTGGTCCCCGCGACCGCAAACTTGATGGCGCGTGCAGCCCATGGGCTCGCGGACGACCTCGTGACCACGACCTTGCTGGCGACCCGAGCTCCGGTCGTGTTCGCGCCAGCCATGAACACCAACATGTGGGAACATCCCGCGACCCGTGTGAATGTCGATCTGTTGCGGGCCCGCGGCGCCTCGTTTGTGGGTCCAGACTCCGGGGAACTCGCGTGTGGTTATCAGGGAGTCGGCCGATTGCGGAAAATCGAGGCGATTGTTGAGTCGGTGAGCGACCTTGTGGGCGGTTGCACGCAGACGGTTGCCCCTAAAAATCGTGTGCTCGATGGATGTCGTGTCTTGGTCTCGGCGGGTCCCACTCGTGCCTACCTCGATCCGGTTCGTTTTATCAGCAATGCGTCGACCGGCGCGATGGGTTTTGAAATGGCCCAGGCTGCGGTGGATCTCGGCGCGCATGTCACCGTAGTTGCGGGTCCGGTTGACCGCCGTACCCTCCCCGGTATTTCGCGCGTGGATGTCGAAACCGGCGGCGAGATGCTGGTGGCGATGGATCGGGTGCTCGCGGGAGCAGGAGCCGACCTTGTGATCATGGTGGCTGCTGTCGCGGACCTTGTCCCAAAGGCGCCGAGCGAGACCAAGCTGACCAAGGCGGAGCTCGCTGCGACACTTGGGGCTGCAAAGTGGAGAGACGAAGTTGATGTTCTTGCCACATTGATCGAACGTTTTGGCGACACGACCTACTTCCTTGGGTTTGCCGCCCAGACCGTGGACGGTGATGATCCTGGGGTGATCGAAGCTCGTCTTTTGGATCTTGGTCGTGATAAATTGAAGCGCAAGGGGGCGAACGCGCTGTTTGTGAATCGTGTCGGGGTGCCCGAAACCGGTTTCGGTGGGGAGACCAACGCCGGATACCTACTCACCCGCCAAACGGACGACTCGGTCGAGGACCTCAGCTCTGGCCCGCCCGTAGCGAAGCTTGAGCTGGCGCATTGGATTTTACGGGCGCTTGTCGAGGGTCATGGCTTCCAAAGGACACGTGATCTGGCCGATGTCTGACCCCGAAGGTGGCGGTGGCGGTGGCGGTGGCGGTGGCGGTGGCGAGCAACTAGGCTTGATCGCCGAGGCCTTGGCCAATCATTTGGAGCACATGCGGTCCTATGGCGGGGCGGCCTATGTCGCGGTCCCGGGCGAGGGGTCCTCGACGGGGCCCGCCGACACACCCAATCGCGTTGAGGACCGCCCGAGAGAAAATCGGTCCCATGGGCGAGAGAGCGTGTCTCAGGTCAAAAAACGGGTATTGCGACAACAGGCGGTCGCATGGACCCACTCGAAGAAACTTGAGTATTTGCGGGACACGAATGTCGGAGACTGCCGACGGTGTGTTCTTTCGCGTACGCGCGAAAAAATTGTTTTTGGGGTCGGAGATGCCGAAGCCGACATCATGTTTGTCGGTGAAGCGCCAGGGCGTGAGGAAGACCAGCGTGGTGAGCCCTTTGTGGGGGCGGCCGGCCGCCGGCTGACCCAGTGGATCGTTGAGCTCGGGCTGAAACGCGAGCAGGTCTATATCGCCAATGTGATCAAGTGCCGACCCCCGAACAATCGAGATCCGCTACCGGCAGAAATTGAAAAATGCTCGCCCTTCTTGAACGCACAAATTCGTGTGATTCGGCCCAAGGTGATCATTGCTCTCGGCCGCCATGCTGGGAATCTGTTGCTGGGAAACTCATTGCGCATGTTTGAGATGCGTGGCTCCACGCGGCAGTTCATCGACCCTACGCATGGGACGCAGTTCCCGCTGGTGGTGACCTATCATCCGTCGTACGTCCTGCGGCGCGAGGGGGAAATCGGGAGGGCAATGCCTGGCCGCCCAAAGAATTCAGAGGTCCGCAAGTCCGAAAATGAGATGGTGCTGATGGACCTCAAAAGAGCCCTCAGCATCGTGTCTTAGCGGCGAGATTGAAGGGCCTAGGAGGGGCGGCCAGCCGGACGAACACGACTCTTCGCCTGAGCGCCGGCGAAGTTGACGCGTGCTTAAAGCGTCCATAAAGTAACGCCTAGAATCGTCAGATTCGCTCTTCGGACCCATGACCAAGGCTGAACTCATCGACCGCATCGCCCGCTCGCGCGAACTGCCGCCCAATGTCACCAAAAAGTGCATTGCGACGATTCTCGACATCGGTTTTGAGGAGCTTGGGAGCTATTTTGCACGCGCCAAGGTGACGCGTGCATCCACACCCCGGTTTACCTACCCAGGCTTTGGTACTTTCACAAAAAAGAAACGCGCGGCGCGACGTGGCGTGAACCCTCGGACCCTAGAGCCGATGGAGATCGACGCGAGCTGCACGCTCGACTTCAAGCCGGGATCCGAGCTGCGCTGTTCAATGAATAGCGCCAAGGCCCGCGCGAAGACCAAAGCCAAGGCCAAGACGGCGACAAAACACAAACTTGCGGTCTCGGTGACCATGGCAAAACAGATGGGTCGCGGTGCGGATGCCACCAGTCCCACGGGGCGAAGACTGGTGTCGCGGGATGACGCGTTGTTAAGTTCTGTCGATGATGGGTCCTTTGTCCTACCAGACGCGCCCATGCAGCGCGCACGCCGTGGAAAACGCGGCGCAATTGGCCACACGGGCTGATCGCAAGTCGGATGTCTCGGGGACAGCTCGGTCCCGACCACCGCAGAGATAGATAGGTTATGGTCAACAACCGTCGAGATGGTTTCTTGGGGAATGTTGTGGGTCTTGCGACGAGGAGGCCCGGTCGAATCCTTGGGATTTTTGCGCTCCTCGTTGTGCTCGGCTTGGGCCTTGCAACTAGGCTTGAGATTCAGACGTCTCGCTTTAGCCTGGTCTCTGCAGAGAATCCCTATCAGCGTCGATTGTTGAGTTTTTTCGAACGTTTCGGCCAGCCCGACGCGCCAGTTTTTGTCGTGCGAGGGGGGGACCCAGCCTCGCGGCGCGCAGTGGTCGATCGACTCGTCGATGATCTTGAGCGCTCGGAGGACTATCGGGACCGGACCTTGGGGCGCGTCGGGCCCCAAGAGGTCGCGGAGCTGTTGTTGATTCAGCGTCCTGAATTGCTCGAAGGACTCCGGAAATCGCTGCCACCCGGGGTTGATCTTGCGGGACATCTCGAACGCGGTCTTCCAGGTTTGCTCCAGTTGTTGGAGGTCCAACTTACGGCCGGGTTGGACGGGGACGTTGACGTGGACCCGAGCAGAGCGGAGGCGGGCTTCGACAAGATCGCGGGGCTTGCGACCGCATTGGCGACGATCCTAGAGGGGGGGGGGCTCGAGGACTCGCTGTCCGAGATTTTAGGTGCGTCTGAGGCCGGAATCCCCGCGGGGCAGGGTCTCGATGACCAGGGCTACCTCGTGGGCCGCCGCGGTGAACACCATCTTGTAGCGACGTTTCCCAAGATGGGAGGCACCGAGGTCAGCGACTACCGGAGCGTTGTCGACGATCTGCGTATTCGTAAAGAGAGGATTCTGGCGGCCGCCCGCGAGGACGGCATCGATGATGTCTCGGTTCTGATCACCGGAATGCCGTCGCTTACTGTCGACGAACAAGATGTTCTATCGTCGGGGCTCATAAAATCGAGCCTCGCAACGAGCCTCGGAATCTTTGTGCTGCTGCTGCTGGCTTTTCGTTCGTTCTGGCAGACCCTGATCGCGCTCATTCCGGTCGGCCTAGGGTCCGCGATTAGCATGGGCGCTCTGTTTGTACTCTTCGGGCACCTGAACACCGTGACCTCTGGATTCCTCGCAGTTCTGATGGGCATGGGCATCGACTTCACGGTCCATTTGCTCGCGCGCAGCGACGAGAGCATCCGGGAGGGACGCTCTCCGCTCGTGGCCCTCGAAGATGGGCATTTGCTCGCGGGGCGTGGAGTGATCACTGGCGCCGTGACCTCGGCAGTCGCGTTCTTGACCTTGTCGATGGGTGAATTCACAGCTTTCGGTGAGATGGCCGTGATCAGCAGCGTCGGGCTCTTGATCACGGTCTGTGCTGCGCTTTTTGTGCTTCCGGTGCTTCAGGCCTATCGACTTGGGGTCATAGGACCCAGGCGTTTGAGGCCCCGTTCTTTTGTGCCCGCCCCGGCACTTCCAGGAATGGGCGCGCTACCCCGTGTCATGCGGTTGGTTCCGAAATCTGTGCTCATCATCGGGGCGACGGCGGCATTGTTTGGAGCGATTTGTTTTCCGGGGATCGAGTTTAATAGCCGCTACTTCGATTTTTTGCCCGAAGAGAACGAGAGCGCTCAGGCACTTGAGATCCTCGAGAACGACGGCGCGTTGAGCCCGTTGTTCGCTTTTGTGCAAGCGCGGGATATCGAGGATGCGCGTACTAAGACATCTGCCTTGCGGGGGTTGGGGACGGTTGGGGTTGTCCAGAGCCCTTCGGACCTGCTTCCTCCCCTGGATGCGACGGAGGGGAAGCACGAGCGTTCGCGCCGGGGACGGATCTCCGCGGCCTTCGCCGGCCTGGCCAGAGATCCAGACTTCGAGAAGATACGCGGTCATCGGTCATCGGTGCGGGACCTCCGAGATGCGCTCTCGGGGGTCATCGACGTTCTCGACGAAGTGATCTTCGAGTTGGACCGTGCCCAGCGCGGAGGAGCCCAAGTTCATGCGGTAGCGGCTCGAGCGGCGCTGCGAAAGCTTGGAGAAACCCTGACCAAGGTTACGCCGGAAATGGAGTTGCGCTTGGCGACCTTAGAACAGGGGGCGATGCAGCTGCTGATACGCAGTTGGACAACGGCGCGAGCCGTGCTGACGCGTGGGCGCTACAGCAGCGATGATCTTCCGGAGCTGTTTCGATCGAGAAACGCCGCGGTCGATGGCAGCGGGGCGGTAGCGATTTTTGTCTACCCGGAGGAAAAAATTTGGGAAGACGACATGGCCAGGCGTTTCTCCGAGGATGTGGAATCCGTCGACCCGCAGGCAGCCGGTCACGCGATTAGTATGCATCACCATAATGCGATGGTGATCTCAGATTTCACCCGTGCCGCTGCGCTGGCTCTGGTGCTCGTGCTCGGAATCTTGATTTTTGATTTTCGCCGAGTCGGCGCTGCTGTGCTGGCGATGACCCCGGTGGTGCTCGGCTGGCTATGGATGATCGGCCTCATGGCCGTGTTTGGCTTGCGCTTCAATGTTGCGAATATCGTCGTGCTGCCGCTGTTGTTGGGAATCGGCATTGATGCCGGAGTCCACATGATTCATCGATGTCGACAGAGCGCTGAATTTCACGGCGGCATCGCCCGCCTCGAAGATTTGGTCCAGGGGACCGGATCGGCCGTAGTGTTGAGTTCAGCCACGACCATGGTCGGTTTTGGCGGGCTCATGGCATCCGACTACGGTGGGATGGTGAGCCTCGGGGGCCTGATGGTGCTCGGGATCGGTTGCTGCATAGTGGCCAGCATTCTTGTATTGCCGGCGTTGCTAATCGTTCTCGGTCGCGTGCGATAGCGTCGGCGCGACCAAGAATACGTCATTTATTTTGTACGAATGCTAGTGAGGCTTGGCGGGCACGACCACTCTCTTCTTGGACTTTGCATCACGCTTGGCGGGATTGACGTGCATCTTTGAGTCCGCAGGCTTGTCGGTACCGCTCTTGATCGTGTGTGGACGGGGTGCTGATGGTTCTACGGTCTTCGGCTTGAGCTTCACCTTGGCTGGGGCTTTGTTCCCAGGGGTTCTGTTGTGTGTCCCAGGTTCCGATGTCGGCGGTGCGACGGGTCGGTCGGGTCGCTGGCCAGAGGGCACGCCTGGGTTGCTGTTTTCATAGTTGCGAGGTCCGGTCTGCGCGGCGCTTCGGTCGCCACCCCCGTTTTCTTCCTTTCCTGTGTTTGGATCGGCGTGGTCATGGTCGTGGTCATGGCCGTCGGGCTTTGCCGATTTTTGGGTCGGCTTGGTCGGCTTGGTCGTGGGCGGGGCTCGTTTGACCTTCTTCGGCTTGGACTTGGACTTGGACTTGGACTTGGACTTGGACGAGTCCGGCTTTGAGCTTCCGGCGGTGGCCGAGATCGAGACCGAGCATGCGGAGAGGGAGAGCCCAAGAAGGCCCGAGGCGACAACATGCAACAGCATGCGGGGAGAGCGGCGGCGGGCCATTGATAAGGATCTGCGAGTTGTGTCGTGCATGGTTGAAGTCTCGTAAGGACGTGATGTCGACGCCCGCGGGGCGTCTGCTATTCATGACAATCGGGGCGTGTATCGCCGCCAATCTTGTTGGCCCGCACACTGCCACGTTGTGGCGCTGTGTGGGGATCGCTGTGCCGGGATCGAGAAATTCGGTGGGGATGCGAGAGTGCATCAAACAGGGGTTGCAAATCGGCCGCGCGGCTTACGCCGTCATAAAATTTCATAATATCGTGTGATATCAAGATGTTATGAAAGGTCCTGGACAAACACCGTGGGTTTGCCGCTAGCCTAGTCCAGCTCAAGCATGATTGGACAGCGGGAGCGAAAGGAGCGGCGCATGACGAGGCAACAAAGTGACGAGCACAGAAAGCGTCAGATACGCGATGCGGCAACCCGGTGTTTTGTGCGCCGCGGTTTTTCCGCAACAAGGTTGTTGGACATCGCCCGCGAGGCCGGCCTGAGCAAGGGTGGGGTCTATTTTTACTATCGCGCCAAGGAGCAGCTGTTTCACGATATCTTGGAGACTCATCTCGAGGCGCTGCATCACCGCTGGAGCTGTGCGCCGATGTCTGACGCCCCCGCGGACCGAACGCTGTCGAGATTGGTGGTCGCTCATCTTCGGACGATGGAGGAGGACCCGGACGAGACGCGGCTTTTTCACCTGTTGGTGACCATGGCCGCTCAGGATCCTGTATTTCGAGACAAACTCGAGCAGGTGTTCTCGATCATGGGCAAGCTCTATACGACGGTGATCGAGCGTGGCATGCAAGAGGGGATCTTTGCCGCGGGTGATGCAAAGGTCATGGCAGAGTGTGTGCTCTCGATGTTGAACGGGCTCGGTTGTCACGCGGCAGTCCATCCTCGGGGAGAGCTGCCGGTAAGCGCCGAAGAGGCCGCGGGCCAGGCGCTGCGCATGCTTCGGATCGGCAGTGAAACGACAGCTTCGGATCTCGAGTTTGGCGAGGAGTCGTCGGCTGCCTCCGCCAAGGTTCCTCTCAAGAACTGAAAAAACGCAACCCGGCGAGGCCCACAAAACCGGCCGCTCCACCCGGAGCCGGGGCGCTGCTGTAGGCACATCGCTGCATTCTGTAGCCGACGGGGAGCAATCGCGCGAGGGTTGCAATCGCTGCGGTGCCCGAGGGACGCTGCGAAGGCGATCGATCCATGCACAGGCGTGTAAACGAATCGGTGTGTCCTCGTTGCAGAGGGGCTAGCAGGGTCTTGTCGTGGGACTCCATGTCGCGGCGCAGCGATAGGAGTGAGTCTTGAGTGACCGGCGCGGCGGGGTCTTCGTCGCGGTTGTAAGCAGGACCGACGTGGCTCATTTCTGCGCTCGCCCACAAGAGACAGCGGCCGCGGGACTCGAGCAAGGTCTCGAGAGTCGCAGCAAACAAATCGGCGCGGTCTCTGCCGTCGACATGGGTCAGGGAGGTTTGTCCACACAAGACGTGCAGGACCGGAGGGCAGGCGTCGCCATAAGCGCCTCGCAGCAACAGACTGGCAAGCTCAAGCGAAGGGCAGCTGTCGTGACGAATTTCCTCCTGGAGCACCCAGTCGAGTCGAGTATCGAGGTCGGCGACGAGGCGACCCGCGATTGGAAGTACTCCCAGAGCGGTTGCGTAGGGTCGATCGGTGATGGCGTAGGGCAAGAGGCCGATACGGAGGTCTGTACCCAGGAGTACGACGGTCTCAATGGATTCGGGATTCGGGAGGTCTCGAAGGGTGTCCGACAGGAGATCTCGCATGAGAGATCCTTCAGACGTATCGCTGAGGGCCTGGTAGGGGGTCACCAGCCCCAATGTGGTGGCGCGCGAACGATCTTTGCGCAAACGTCGCGTTTGTGGGCGCATGGGCATGATTCTGTCAAAGATCGATTCTATGTCTACGCGGGCGCTCGGATAGAGGGTGCCCGCGAAACGCGGGGGGATGGTCTCCGCTTCCATGAACCGGTCTTGGTGGCCTGTCCAAAGCGCAATGAAGCGCTCTCCGTCGAGCCAGCCGGACAGATCCAGCTGATCCACAAATGCGTCGAGGTCTCCAAGGGAAACATCGATTTGGCCGCGCATCAGCAGCGATTGACGTATTTGAGCCACGGAATGGTGTCCGTCCAAGAGGTCGAGCACCGGCGCGAACTCGTGGTCGATCGCCACGTCTTCGCAGAGCTTCAACGGGTCGCGCAGCACGACTAATTTAGCATTTTCGCGCATCATGGATGCACGTTCGACTTTACGAAGCTTGGGCCTGTCCATAAGAATCGAGGGGTGTTGGTTGCCGCTTCCTTGTGCCTTTCGCTGTGTGGATCGTATTTCACTCCGACGGTGAATGCCCAGCAGAGTTCGCCGGAAATCCGTGACGCGGCGCCCTCTGGTGGAGCGGAAACTCCCATCTCCGAGCAGGGCCCAGAGGACCGGGATCAACAACCGGTGGAGCGCCTTCGAGAGTCGCGCTCCGCCTTGCAGTGGCGGGCGACGGCGGGCGTAGACGCGCAGATCGAGGTCCGAGTGAAACGAATTCTGTCGGGCGCGCTGGAGATCACTCCAGATCGATGGATCGCAGATCCGGTAGCGATGGCTCGTGAGATTGTCGCCGTCGAGCTGCCCCTTGAGCAGCGCGCAGTTCATGCCGAACGTTTGCGGGCGCTCAACGCTGCGCGAAGAGCTTACCGCACCGGGGACTTTGTGGATGCGAGGCGGTGGGGGAGCGCTTTGGTGCGCTCGATCCAAGAGCATCCAGGAGTCGCCGGAAGCTCCGCGAGGGCCTGGGATGCCAGGGTGCTCGAGGCAAGGATCGCTTGGGCCTCGGGCGACCTACCCAAAGCGGAGTCTTGGCTCTCCGAGGCCCTGCGGCTCGATCCGCGCGCGACCTTGTCGACCCGCCGCGTCCCACCGGAGCTCGCGGCTCGTTATCGGGGGTTGCAGAGCCAACTCCTGGCTGGCCAGTCGCAGTGGCGCGAGATTAAAATTGTCGTTCCAGGAGACGACCGGCTGATGTCGTGGAATGTCGAAATCGACGGTGTCCCGGGTCGAAGACCTGTGCCGTCCGGCGAACACTTCGTCGTTGTCCGCAGACCGGGCTACGAGCCAATCTCGGCCCTAGTTTCGACGGAAGGTTCTTGGACGGTTCCGCAGAAGAATCCGGTCTTGGGGCAGGGTGTTCCGAACTCAGATGAGGCCGCAGAGCGTGTGTGTACAAGCCTTGGGCTGTCTACTTTGGTGTTTGCAGAATTTCGCCAGCGCGGGGCAGACCCCGCCTACGGAAGGATCGGGCTACAGGTTTTTCATTGCGGCGTCGGCTACGGGCCACGGTGGATCGGAACCATGACCGAATTCGTAGTGGCGGCCCCACGGATCGCATCAAGGCCCGCGCCGAGGGGGACACGACCCACCGAGGGGGAGTCGCTGAGCGATCCATGGCCCGAATTGGCTACGTTTGTCGAATCCGGTCGTCTCGATGTGACGGGTGAACTTGACCGGGATCCGGAGCCGCGCGAGGCCAGGTCAACGAAGCCGTGGTTTAGGCGCGTCTGGCTATGGGCGGTGGTAGGAGGCGTCGTGGCGGGCTCCGTGACGGCTGCCGCTGTGGTCGGGAGCGGAAAGCGAGAGAGCGGGGTGAGGGTTGATGCCGGTCAGTTCACGGCTCCATGAGCGGAGCCATCATGGGTCCTGAGCGACGACCTTCAGCTCTTTGCCGGGGCGCACTTCTAGATTTTTTTTGAGCAGGATTTGTTGTTGTTGGCAGACCGAGGCAGGACACCGCACACGGAGTTGGTGGGGTCCTGCCTCGGTCTTCCTATGTAGAAGCGGCGTTTGTCCGGCCTTCTTGCCATCGATCCAGACCTCAGCCCAGGCGACCCCCGGCGCGGTGACTGTGATGCTTCCCGCTGCGAGGCGCCGAAGGGAAATCCGAAGTTTGCCTTTGGGATTCGCCTCCGTGGCCTCGAAATCGGCGTGGCTGAACGTCGCTATTTCATGGGCATATCCTGGGGCCTCGACGCGAATGCGTAGCGTCACATCGCTGTCGAGAGCGGGCCGATCGACGTTGAATGGCGGTCCAGGGAGCGCGTGGTCGTTGAGCCAGATCTTGGGGCGAGCGCGTCGAGGGGAAATATCGATCCGGCGCCGGGCAGGATCGTGTCGATCTCGAACAGCCGGCACGGGTGAAGTCCCGGATGGAGACCGGGGTGGAGACCGCGGCGGGTCGGTCTCTCGGCTCGTGGGTTTGCGGCGTGGGTTTGCGGGCGGTTGAGACGTGCGAGAGCGCGCATCGGGGCTAGAGAGGGTCGACGGCTGAAACGATAGGACGACCGCGATGCCCAAGGCCGCCAGGGCCGCCAGAGCAATTGAGCGAAGTCTATGGCCAACTTTTGTCGGGAAAACCATCGCGGCCGATGACATCGAGTCGAATTCGGTCGCCGTCTTCGTCGAGGGGCGCCGAGTGGCAAAGGGGGTGGTGACTTTCGTGACGGCGGTGGGATCTCTAGTCGTCGGTGGTGCGCTTCCATTCGAGCATGCATCGGTCGTCGCCAGGATGTCTTGCAAGCGGTCGGCGAGATCTTGTGACCCGAAGGTCGGTGCATGACGAGCCAAAAGAGACCCGACCTCCCGGAGCGCCGCGCCACCATCGGCCGGTCTGGCGCCAGGATCCACATGCAACATGCGACAGAGCAGGGGCCGCACAAAATCAGGCACAGCCGCCATCTCTGGAGGCGCCCACATGCCCTCGTTCGGGAACGCCCGAGCATGGGTGAGCAGCTCATAAAAAATACATCCGACGCTAAAAATGTCGGCGCGTGGGTCCGCTTCGGCGGCTCGGGCCTGCTCCGGGGCGATGTAACCAGAGGACCCCATACGTCCATCGACCTTTGTCTCGGCGGGCAAGGCGATTCCGAAGTCGACCAACAAGACCCGACCGCTACGATCGAGCAGAACGTTGCCCGTGGACACGTCTCGGTGAACGACCGCCTTGCGCCCCGGAGTTGAGTCGCCGGAGCGGCCAACCGCGGGTCGATGGGCATAGGCGAGCCCTTCGAGGATTTCACGAATGAGATAGAGCGCCGCCGCGACGTCCGGGGGACGTTGTTGCTCCGCGACCAAGCGCAGGTAGGTCGCCACGGATGGACCGTCCACCCGCCCCATGGCGATGTACAACACATTGGTCTCGCTGCGTCCAAGCTCATAGATCGGAACGATGTTTGGGTGCTCCAAGGTGACGGCGGTCTTGGCCTCGGCGGCGAACAGCGTCACGAATCGAGGATCCGTGGCGAGCTCGGGCCGAATTAGCTTCACCACCAGTTGCTTGTGAAACCCAAATTCTCCCGAGAGAGAGGCCAGATACACATCTCCCATGCCCCCGCGGGCAAGGTGTTTCGAGAGACGATACTTGCCGAACTGCATCGGCAGGGCGTCGGCGTCCGGAGAGCTAGAAGTCAAGCGGCGCCATCATAACCCCACCCTAGCTGGGGGGCCACAGGCCCCAGACGACGTCATAAAAAACGGGGTAGACTCGCCGAGCGAGGGGGATGGTGGGGACACAGACAACGGTCGTCCAAGTTGCGATTTTGCGCACGATGCAAGCAGTGCATGTCGCGCTGTTGGCGGCTTGTTCCAGCGACCCGTCCCAGAGCCTCGTCGCGGTCCGTGGGTGTGGGCTTGAGGGGGAGGCTGAGTTTAGCGCGGTGCGTGTGACTGCCCGAGGCGATTTTCCGCGCACAGATGAGCAGAGTTTGTCCTTGGGTCCACAGGAGTCTGGAATCTTGCCTTCGATCACGGCGCAAACGACCGGGATTACCGTGGAGGGCTTGGTCGGGGGCTACGTCGCGGCGGTGGGACGCAGTGATGGCCATCGAGGACCACAAATGTCCGTGTATTTCGCGCCGCCCGATTCTCTCTGCAGTGTGCCGTCGACGGTCAGCATCGGGGTGCCGGGCGCATTCGCGCAGTCCGAGGACGGACGTGTGCTCATGGTCGGGGGTCGATCGATGAATGGCACCCTTGTCGATTCGCTCAATCTTGTCGATTTGGGCGCCGGAGTTGTTCGGAGTCTCGAGCTTCGATTGCCCGCACCGACCGACGGACAGACGCTTCATCGCTTGTCCGATGCACGATTTTTAATGTTGGGTGGAGCCCATTCCGGTGCGCCGTGGCATTCGGGGCTGCTCATCGATCTTGATAGCGAGGACCCCCTTGCCGGGCAGGCCCGCAATTTGGTGGTCGACGGTCATAGCGTCGGGCTCGCCTATCATGCTGCAGTCGGGCTGCCCAGCGGGGAGCTTCTGGTTGTCGGTGGCTGCAATAAGATCGACCGTGATGGACGATGCGAGGTGTCGCAGTCAGGCAGCGCGGCAAAAAGTGGTGGGGTACGCGATCAGACCTTTGTGGTGAATCCCGAGGTCTTGCACGAAGGGCGCGCTGCCTCTCGGTTGAACATCGGCCGTCGCAGCGCGCATGCTTGGCGCGAGCTGGATGGTGTCGTTTGGGTCGCGGGAGGGCTGGGCGAGCAGGGCGATCGGCTCACGACCGTGGAGCGTCTTTCCCATGCCGATGCCGAGTGGGAGATCGTTCATGAGGCGCAGGCTCCAATCGTTGGCGCGACATCCTTGACCGGCGGGCTCTTGGTCCTTTTGCGTGAGGACGGACAGTTCGAATGGTTTTCGGAAGCGGGCGCCGGCGTGTTCGAAGCCGGGCTTGTCGCTCCAAACATCGACGCTTTTGCGGAAAGCGGATTTTCGCTCTCCCGTGGAAGACCTCTCCTGCGCTTGTTGGGGGAGCGTGTCGTTGTTGATGCTTGGGTCTTTTCTCCAGGTTCGCTCGCTGGAGAGGTGTCCTGGATCGATCTTGTGGAGGCGACGCCTGGGGTCTCACCCGGGCAGCGTCAGCAGTCGAGCATGCTCGAGTTGGCCGATGGGACTGTTTTGCTCGCGGGGGGGATCTCCGTGGACGCGGAGGGCTCGGTCGCACGCGCCCAGCCCTTTCTCAATCGGTTGAGGCCGCCGCTCGACGGCCCCGACGAAGACGTCCCCGATGTGGCGGGGCTCGCTTTTGATTCCTTTGTCACGAATACGCCCGGATCCGCCTCGATCCAGGCGGGTCGCCTTCGATTGAGCGATGACGATGTTCGGTCGCAGTCTGGGGATTCCCGTCCGGTTGTTCGTGCGCATGTCCGCGGCTTTCGTAGCGGGAGCTTTCGTTTCGGCTTTAGACTGCTCACCCCCTTCGACGCGGGAGCTCGCGCACACGTGACCCTGGAGATTGGCGCGCAGTGGCTGGTCTCGGTCGAGCTTGGACCCGAGGCTACGATCGTGCGTCGACGGCGGCCGGGCAGCGATTTTAAGGTCCTTGCGGGGTGTTATGGCGATGGCGTGCACGCGGGGGAGGACTTCGCGGTCGAGCTTAGCGCAAGCGCACTGATTCTTACGCAGGGGGCTTCGGAACTGCTGCGCTGCGAGCGAGAGACGCTGGGCATGCCGGTGATAGGGCTGGATTCTCGCGGGAGATTTCGCCCGCCATCCGGCCCCGCGATTGGACTCGGCGTCGTCGGTGGCACCGTTGAGTTCGATCGCCTTCGGCTCTCACGCCGCTGACGGCCCCGGACAGCTGTGCTAGCAGCGGGGCGTGCGACCTGAGGATTTTGACTTCGAACTGCCGGAGACGAGTATCGCCCAGCACCCGAGCCCTCAGCGGGCAGACGCCAGGATGTTGGTGCTGTCCGACGCAGGAGTACAACACGGCCGTATCGGAGAGCTTCGAGATTTCCTGGAGGACCGCCCGCTGGTGGTTTTGAATGATTCTCGGGTGGTGCCCGCGCGGCTGCATGTGGATCGTGACGACGGTCGTCGCTTTGAGCTGTTGATCTGCGAGCCGGGGGAGGCCGCTCGAGGGACGTCGGTTCGCGCGTGGGTGCGCGGAGCGAAGCGTCTCCGTGTGGGTCAGGAACTCCGCAGTGGATCGCTGTGTCTTCGATTGTCCGGCGAGGATCCGATCGATCCGCGGGCGCGCCTGTTCGATCTGGTGGAAGGTGATCTCCTCGCGACATTGAATCGAGATGGCCAGGTTCCGCTCCCTCCGTATATTCGCCGAGAAGGAGGTGCATCCGAGCAGGACAGCCGCCGCTATCAAACTGTCTTTGCACAGCCACAGGCGGCACCGCAGGGCTCCGTTGCCGCCCCCACCGCGGGACTGCACTTCGATCCCGCCTTGCTCGCGGACCTCGAGTTTGTCACGCTCTCGTTGCATGTGGGGCCTGGGACCTTCTTGCCGATGGATTGCGCAGATGTGCGGGAGCATCGAGTGGGGTCGGAGCGCTACAGCGTCGGCGAAGAGACCGTCGCTCGGATCGAAGCTGCGCGGACCGCAGGGAGACCGATCTTCGCCATCGGCACAACCGTGACCCGGACGCTTGAGACGCTCGGGAGAAGGGCAGGTCACGGCCCACTTCGCGCAGGGACCGGCACCACAGATCTGGTTATTGGACCTGAGCACGAGTTTCGAGTGGTTGATCGACTGCTGACGAATTTTCATCTTCCGCGCAGCAGTTTGCTGATGTTGACTTGCAGCTTTGGTGGCAGGGAGCGTGTGCTCTCTGCCTACAGAGACGCCGTGACTCAGGGTTATCGTTTTTACAGCTACGGTGACTGCATGTTGATCACAGGGCGGGGGCGCAAAACACGGTGAAGACCGAAGGGGCGTCGCTTGGGGGGGCGCTTGCAGGGCGGGGGGCCTTCTGGCATCCAGGCGATTGTGACCACCGAGCTTCTGCGTGTTGACCCCCTTGCTGGCCTAGCGACATCGCTTGCGCCCGAAGTTAACCCGTCGGACGAGGCCCGTGAGCCCGGATGTTTCGAAGTGCACGCGCGCGATCCAGGCGGACACGCGCGTGCGGGTCGGCTTTGGACGGCCCATGGGCCGGTCGAGACGCCGTGTTTTATGCCCGTGGGTACCTACGGGGCGGTGAAGGGCGTGCTGCCGCAGGAGCTGGTCGATGTGGGCTCGCAGATCATCCTCGGAAATGCGTACCACCTAGGGCACAGGCCCGGCGTCGACCGGATGAAGGCGTTTGGAGGCCTTCACCGGTTTATGGACTGGCAGGGTCCGATTTTGACCGATTCTGGCGGCTACCAGGTGTTTAGCCTTCGGCAGCTACAGAAAATTGACGAGCAGGGGGTCGACTACCGAACGCACTTCGACGGATCTCGTAATCGTATGACCCCTCGCAGCGTGCTCGAGGTGCAGGCCGCCCTCGGTTCCGATATCTGCATGATTTTGGACCATTGCCCGCCAGGAGACGCCGACACCGCGGCCATGCGCGAGGCTGTGGATCGCAGCACAGCGTGGGCGAAACAAGCGGCGTCCCTTCGACGCGAGGTCCTGCATCCCGGACAGCTGTGTTTCGGCATCGTCCAGGGAGGAACCAACATCGATCTGCGACTTGAACACCTCGAGCAGCTGGAAGGGTTGGATTTTGATGGGCTTGCACTCGGTGGGCTCAGCGTGGGCGAGCCCGTGCCCGCGATGCACGCGACGTTCGACGCTGTGGTCCACAAAATGCCGGAAGATCGCCCTCGCTACGTGATGGGGATCGGGACCCCCCTCGATCTTTTGGCTGCGGTGACGGCGGGAGTCGACGTGTTCGACTGCGTGATACCAACGAGGCACGCCCGAAATGGTCAGTTTTTTACCTTTGGGGGCCGCATCAATATTCGTCATTCACGCTACCGCGATGAGCAAGATCCGGTGGACGCGCTTTGTGGGTGCCTCTGCTGTCAGCGATATTCACGCGCGTATCTACGCCACATCCACGAACACAAGGACCCGCTCTACGTGCGTCTAGCGACGATCCACAACCTGTACTTCTTTCACCAGTGGGTCGCGGCGATGCGTCAAGGTCTGCGTGCTGGACGCTTTTCCGAGGTGCTGGCGGCGGCTCGCGCATGCGAGATTGCCGCTCCCCGCGCCCGCTAGCTGTCACGGAGCGTAGCCACCACGACAGATGCTCGCGCGACTTGCGCAATCTTCGTTGGCGATCGGTTGTGGCAGTTGGCGCAGTCTTGACCAGGACGGTTTCGGTTGGTAGCTAGGCCGCCAGTTGCGCGTACGCGACTAGAATTTCCGTATATTCCCGCGGTCAGATCGACGGGAATATGCGCGAGCGTCCCGGGCACACTTCCCATGTTCGACTTCATGTCATTGGCGTTTTCCTCGTCGACTAAAAATATTCTCCTAGGCGCAGGCCTAGGACCGCACGGCGTATTGCTCGCAGAGGGCGAAGGCTCCACGCAGGGCCTGTTCGGTGCGGGTCTCGGCGGTATGCCGATGATGGTGCTGATGGTCGCTGTCTTTTACTTCATCGTGCTTCGACCGATGAAAAAACAAGAAAAAGAGCGTACCGCGAAGCTTGAACAGCTCAAGAAACACGACCGTGTCGTGCTCAACAACGGCATCTTCGGTCGGGTGAGCAGTCTCGATGAAAAGACGATGATGCTCGAGATCGCCGATCGTGTGAAGATCAAGGTGAAGCGCAGCGAAGTTTCGGACTTTGAGGAGAATTTCCTCAAGGCGGACGACAAGGCGAAGGCCAGCGACGTGAAAAAATCTAAGGTGGACGACAAGGCGAAGGCCAGCGACGTGGAAAAGTCTGACGATGAAAAGCCCGTAGAGCCTTCGAAAGCGAAGGCCTAATTCATGCGTAAGCTCGTAAAAATAAAGGGCTTGTTGCTCGTCATGATGTTGGCGTTGGCGGTGCTCTCGGTGCTTCCTTCGTTCGCCGCCGCCCTCGGAGAAGACGCCGAGGCCCAGGTTCCACGCTGGTTGGCCGACAACTACACGCGGAAGTTCAACCTAGGACTCGATCTCCAGGGAGGCTTGCATTTGGAATACTCCGTCGCCGTCGATGAGGCGCTGGAGCACAAGCTGGATCGTGTAGTCGGCGACATTGAGGCTGACTTTCACGAAAAAAAGCCGGATGTCGACGTCACCATCGAGCGGGTCGGAATCGACCGGATCAAGCTGACCTTTGATGATCCTGCAGACATCGCTCAGGCGGATGACGATGTCCTGGGCAAGGCGCTCGATCTGCTCGCACGTGAGGACGAAGATTCTAAAGCGGGGATCATCATCCTGAAACGCGACGAGGAGCAGATCACCGCAGACCGTACCGCTGTGATCGGCCAAGCCCTTGATACCGTGCGGCGCAGGGTCGACTCGATGGGGATCGCCGAGCCCAACATCTACCCAAAGAATCGGCAGGTGGTCATCGAGCTTCCGGGTCTTACGGATACCTCCACCGAGATGAGCGCCGCCTCAGAGGAAGTCGCCATTGCCCTGCAAAACATTTTGAAGACAGCCGGTGCCGACCAGGTGACGATCGGGGATGTGGAGCAGGACCCCGGTGCCTTTCGTATTACGATCACCGGTGAAAATGCCCGCGAATTTCTAGCGAAGGCGTTGGGCGAGGGCTTTCTCGAGAATGAGAAGGGCCAGTTCTTGATCGACGAGCGTATTGCGGGCGACCTTGAGATTCTCGCGGACGAGCGCGGAGCGCAGGCGGATGCCGCGTCGGTCACGCTTTCACTGACGGAGGACTCTCGCGACACCATCCTTGAGGAATCCAGCGACTTTCGTCGTCTGCTCAGGGTGATCGAGCGCGCAGCGGTGCTTGAGATGCACATGGTCGATGACGAGACCTTGTTTGGCGACACTGGGGAGCCGTATCTCAAGGCCCTGGTCGAGGCCGGCATGGTGACCCAAGGTATGGGTATCTCGGTCAACGAGATGTCCGACTACGGTCGAGAGGGCGGGGTGAGTGTGAAGGCGCCCTACGCCTTTTTCGCCAAGAACTGCAAAGTTCTTAAACGATTTTTTAACGGACTTCCTGCCAAATGGCGGCTTCCGTCGAGTCACTTCGTGGCCTACGGCCACGAAGGGGTTCGGTTGCGAAGGGGTTCGGCCGAGCCCGATTTTGTGTGTCGTACGCATATCGTGAAATCACGTGCGGATATCACGGGCGATCGAATCGTCACGGCCAACGTCGATTTCAAGAGCGACACCGGGGTTCCTGTGGTCTCCGCGAGTTTCGACAAGCTCGGTGCGGTGGCCTTCGATGACATGAGCGGAAACAATGTCGGCCGTCGAATGGCGATCATCATGGATGATCTCGTGGCATCCGATCCGGTCTTCAACGAACGAATCTCCGGCGGAAACGTGCAGATTTCTCTTGGCGCAGCGCCTGGCGGGACCGTGCGGGACCAGGCCAATGACCTCGTCAAAGTGCTCAAAAGTGGGTCCTTGCCCGCTCGTCTGCAAAAGGAGTTTGAAATCCGTGTGGGTGCGGATCTTGGGAAAGACTCCGTCGAACGTGGTCTCAAGGCATTTTTGGTCGGCCTCGGACTGGTGATCATCTTCATGGCGATTTACTACCGACGATCCGGCCTGGTCGCGGTGTTTGCTCTCGTCATGAACATGACCCTGGTTTTGGCTGCGATGGCCTTCTTCCAGGCAACGCTGACGCTGCCTGGTATCGCCGGCATCGTGTTGACCATCGGCATGGCTGTGGACGCCAATGTGATCATTTTCGAACGTGTTCGCGAGTATTTGCGGGAGGGCTACAAAGCTCGAGCCGCGATCGAAGCCGGTTATGATCGCGCATTCACGACGATTTTAGATTCACAACTGACGACGGCCATCGCCGGCATCGTCCTGTGGCAGTTTGGCTCAGGCCCGATTCGCGGGTTTGCGATTACATTATTGATCGGTATCGCCACCTCGATTTTCACGGGAGTGTTTGCCACTCGCGTGTTCTTTGACTGGCAGACGAACCGCCGTGGCTTCGACAAGGTCTCGATTTAAAGGAGGAGTGATCTGATGAAACAACGTTTCTTTGAAGTTGTCCCCTCTGGCACATCGTTTGATTTTGTAGGGAAGCGCCGACGCTACCTGCTGGCTTCACTCGGCGCGGTCTTGCTCTCCTTCGCGGTGATGCTGTTCAATCAGTTCACCGCAGGATCTGCCCTCAATTTTGGGATCGACTTCCAGGGTGGAAGCCAGGTTCGAATCGCGTTGAGCCATAAGATCAGCGTCGAGGATATGCGCACGACTCTCGTGGACCTTGGCTACAGCGGTGGATCGGTCGTCGAGATCCCGGATGCCGAAAATGAAGTGATGATCCGCGTCAAGGACGTGGTCACGATCTCGGAGAGCGAAGAAGTCGCTTGCGAGGAGGCACTCGGCGCGCTTGAGGGTGCCAAGCTGCTCGAAGATGGCTTTGACCATCCGCCGGGGTCCAGCAAAATCTTTTTGAAGTTCGACGGGCAGACGAAAAATTCGGACCTCAATCGACTCTTGAGGGCTGCAGGCTGCGATGGTCAGGCATCTCCTGGATACGGAAAGGCTGAGGAGTTTCCAGTGGAGTACGCGCTTGTCGGGATCGCTCCCAAGCTCGTCGAGGAGCTCAACCAAGCGCTGGGCGCGGGGACTGTCGATCATATCGTGGCCTCAGAGACGGTAGGCGCAAAGGTTGGAGCCGCGCTTAAAATTGATGGTGCTCGCGCGATGTTGTTTTCGCTCGGCTTCATCTTTTTGTTCGTGATGATTCGATTTGACCTTCGGTTTGCACCTGGGGGGATCGTCGCTCTTGCGCACGACACAATTATCGTCGTGGGTATCTTTGCGGTGACAGGCAAGGAGTTCAATCTTCAGACGGTCGCGGCCTTGTTGACGATCATCGGTTACAGCATCAACGACACCATCGTTGTCTTTGACCGCGTTCGAGAGCGAGTTGCGCTCAATCGAGAAGACAACATCGATGCGACCACGAACACGGCGCTAAATGAGACGCTGAGTCGTACCGTCTTGACCTCGGGCACGACGATGTTGGTCGTACTTTCGGTGTGGTTGCTGGGAAGTGGTCCGATCAAAGACTTTGCGTTCGCACTGTTTCTTGGGGTGATCGTCGGTACCTATTCCTCATTGTTTGTGGCTTCGCCAATCTTCTTGTGGGTCAATGACCGCTTCTATCGCGGCAAGGGGCACCTGATGAATGTGCTCGCTGAAGAGCGTGAAGGTACCGGTACATTGCTTGGTGCCGCGGCTTCCGCGGGACAAGGGGACGCACCACGTGAAGAACGGGGTGATGATGAGCCCTCGACGGATCCCACAACTGACGATGAGCCGCCGGGCGAGAAGAAGGCGAGCCGTCGCCGTCGCCGTCGATCAAAGTGATGGAATCACGGCCAGCGTATCGTTTGCGCGGTGCGCTGGCGCTTCCTGAACTCACGGATGCAGCGCTTGAAACGATCGGGCTGGCGTGGGGAGCCAGTCCAATCGTCGTGCGGATTCTACACGGGCGAGACGTGACAGAGCGCGAGCATGCCCAGCGCGTGCTTGATCCTCGGCTACAGGATCTGCGTAATCCCCAATCGATGGCAGGATTCACCGACGCAGTTTCGGTGATCGTTACCGCGATTCATGAAGGCACTCGCGTCGGCGTTTTTGGTGACTATGACGTCGACGGGGTGACGACCGCGACGATCTTGAGCACTTTTTTGCGCTACCTCGGTGTTGAGGTTGTGGCGAAGGTCGCTTCACGGCAGGGCGGCTACGGATTCAATCTGGAGGCCGCGCGCGATTTTGCCGAAGCGGGCGCCCAGCTCGTGCTCGCAGGTGACTGCGGGACGTCGGACCACGAATCGATCGCTTGGCTTGCGGAGCGCGACATTCAGGTGGTGGTGATCGATCATCATCAGGTTCCGGACTCAAAGCCGGTCGCGGTCGCGCTGATCAACCCGCACCAACCGGATTGTGCGTTCCCTTTCAAGGGATTGTGCAGCGCCGGCGTCGCCTTTTTCTTGTGCGCCGCAATTCGTACCGCGCTGCAAAAGGGCGGGTGGGCAGGCACGCTGCCTGATCCACGGGCGTGGTTGGACCTCGTCGCGCTCGGCACCGTTTGTGACATGGTGCCGCTCGTTGAAGAAAACCGAATTCTTGTTCGCTATGGCCTTGCCCAACTCGATAGCCGCCAGCGACCGGGACTCCGCGCATTGTTGGAGCGAGCGGGCGTGTCGCCCGACACGACGATCAACGAGGGCCACCTTGGATTCTCGCTCGGTCCTCGACTCAACGCCCCGGGGCGGCTGAGTTTGGCGGAGCCGGCCTTTAACCTCCTGTCCGCACGATCGGATGCCGAGGCGCTGCCCTTCGCAGCCGAAGTTGAGAAATTCAACAATCAACGTCGTGTACACCAAGAGAGGATCGCCAGCGAAGCCTTCGCCTTGCTGGAAGCGGACCCTCGCACCGCGGATCGGGCCGCTTTGGTCGTCGCGGGGCAGGGGTGGCCCGCCGGGGTCGTGGGCATCGCGGCGAACAGCGTCGTCTCGCGCTATCGTCGCCCGGCGCTTATTTTGGCGCTCGATTCCGCCGGAGGGGAAGTTCGAGGATCGGTGCGGAGCTTCGGTGGGATCGACGTGCATCGCGCATTGTCGCAGTGCGCGGACCTCTTGCTTCGTTTTGGCGGTCATAAGGCCGCGGCGGGGGTCAGTTTGCTTGCGGAAAACGTCGAGGCCCTGGTGGAGGCCTTCGATGCTGCGGTCGGAGCTCAGAAGCTGGAGCTTGGCACGGAGTGCGCCGATACGGATGGGTCTGATTTTTTTGACGGGGTTCTTAAGCTCGAGGATCTTGAGCTCTCGCTGCTGGACGAGCTCGATCGCTTGGCTCCCTATGGCCAAGGGTTCCCACGGCCCCGCTTCATCGTCGAAGGTGCCGTTGTCGAGCGTTTTAAGGTGATCAAGCAGCGTCATCTCTCGCTGGTCCTTCGTCAAGGCAGCTGTACACGCGAGGCGATCGCATTCGGCAAAGGCGATCGTTCCGTCCACAAGGGCGATAGGGTTGGCGTGAGCTTTACGCCGGAGCGACGAACATGGGCGGGGCGAACGAAGGTGCAGCTGTTGATCGACGAGATTTGGCAGTGAGCTTGGCCGCGCTTCCATCGCGCACTTCGAGAGGGTCGGCTCGTCAGCGGCATCAGGCATGTTTGACGGACTTCAGTTCTACGAGATAATTCTCCTGTCCCTAGGGGCCGCGCTTTTCGTCGTGCTGTTGGGACTCTTGGTCTTTTTGGTTCTGAACCGGCGGACGCCAAGATCGATCTTGTTGGCTTTTCCGTTGCCGATAGCGATGATCGCATTTCCCGGCTACGAGACGAGCAAGATGGGCGCGGATCTGCTTGAAATCACGAAGTTGACAAAGAAAGTTGATGAGATGGGGAGTTCGGATACGGCGGCCTTGGACCAGCTTGAGCTGAAGATGGAGGAGATTGAGGTTCGCAGCGAGGTGATCGACAATCCTGAGAGTTTGCGGGCCATCGAGCGCGCCCAGGCCGTTCGCGATGTGGCCAAAATCGAGGTGGAAGCTGTGCAGCTCGATCGATCTCCTGAATCCCAGAAGACGCGCAAAAAATTGTCTCGCCGGCTCTCGAAGATCCCGAGAGCGCAGCCCCGCGCTCTCGGGATCCAAATCCGTCGGCCGAGTCCAAAATATGTTGACCCTGTAGAGCGTCTTTGGGCTAGGCGCGAGCGAGGGGTTGGGGCCGTCGACCAAAACGTTGTCGTAAGACGGTCTGCGCTGCGTAGTATCCGCACATTCCGTGTACCCCGCCTCCGGGTGGCGTGGCCTGCGAGCATAGAAACAGGCCGGGGTTTGGCGTGCTGTAGGGGTTGAGTCGGAGCACCGGACGTGTGAACAGCTGGGTCCAATCGGCGGCTCCGCCGGTGATCGCTCCTCCGACATAACTGGGATTGTAGACCTCGTGGTCGACGGCGGTGCGCGTGTGGTGGGCAAGAATAAGATCGCGAAAGCCGGGAGCAAAGCGCTCGATCTGAGATTCGATGATCTGGCGCATGTCGACGGTTGAACCCTGGGGGACGTGGCAGTAGGCGTAGCCCGTGTGGCTCCCCCGCGGTGCGCGTCGATCGTCGAAATGGCTTTGTTGGCAGACGATCACGTAGGGACGGTCGGAATGGGTGCCGTTCCAGGCTGCGGCCTCAGACGCCGAAATTTCTTCGATTGTGCCGCCCACGTGGACCGTCGATGCCTCGGAACATCGCGGGTCTCGCCACGGAATCGGCCCGGACAGCGCCCAATCGATCTTGCAGACTCCGGGGCCATAGCGGTAGCGCCCGAGTCTACGTAGGTACCCACCTGGAAGATTCGTCTCAGCGATCTGTGCGACCTGCCGTGGGGCGAGATCGAAGAGCACAGCGCGAGCCCTCGGGAGATCCTTGAGCGATCGAACTTTTGTTCCCGTACGAATTGTACCTCCCGCCGCGCGAAAGGCCGACGCCAACGCGGAGGCGATGGTCTGGGAGCCCCCCCGTGCGACGGGCCAGGGAGTCGCGTGGGCGGAGACGAGGAACACCATCCCGACGGCGGCGGTGAACAGCTTTTCCAGGGGCAACACCGAGTGCCCCGCGCAGCCTGCAAGCAGCGCTCGTGCGCGTTCTCCCTTGAACGAGGCGTGCGCCAAACCAGTGGCCGAGCGGAACCCGCGAAGACCGAAGCGTACCATGCGAAGCGGGTCCTGTGGCAGACGAAGAGGCGCAAGGAGGTCCGCAAAGAGTGAGGGCGCATCGTCGACGAAGGGGCCGATCAGTTTCGTGTAGGCGGCGGCATCTTCGCCGAGCCCGTCGGCACATTCTTCGACACTTGTCCCCAGCAGCACGGCTTCTTCCTGATCGAGAGGGTGAGCGACGGAGTATTTTGGGAAGGCCCAATCGAGCCCGTAGCGCTCAAGGTTCAACGAACGAAAAAAGGGTGAGAGCACGCCCATCGGGTGGACGCCGGAGCACTGGTCGTGCAGAAACCCTGGCAAGGTGAGCTCTGCGCAACGTGTGCCGCCCCCAGCCGTGTTTGCAGCCTCAAGCACCAGCACGTCGAGCCCCGCCTGGGCCAACACCGTGGCCGCCGCGAGCCCGTTTGGACCCGATCCAACAACGATTGCATCATGCTGGGGGTCCTGCACGCAGAGAACCTTGTAGCATTATGAGCCTCCTGTTGGACAGCGATCGCACGAAGGATGCGCACGTCGTTGCACATGGAGCGTGGGGTTGCGAAGCTGGCTTCATGCGAATCGACGAGCGCGCGTTGAATGCCCTTCGACCTTTTTCACTTGAGCCTGGCTTCATTACGCAGGCCCACGGATCGGCGCTGGTTACGGCGGGCCGAACCCGGGTGATCTGCACGGCGTCTGTGGAGGAACGCACCCCCAAATGGCTGAAGGAGGGGGGCTGGGTCACCGCCGAATACGCCATGCTTCCGGGAGCAACCCACACTCGAGGACGCAGAGATCCCGGAGGCCGCGGGAAGGAGATTCAACGGCTGATCGGTCGTTCTTTGCGGGCCGCCGTGGATCTTGGCGCGCTACAGGGGGCTGGTGGTGGAATCTCGATCATCTGTGACTGCGACGTGATCGAGGCCGACGGGGGGACCCGTACCGCTTCGATCACGGGGGCCTTCGTCGCATTGCAGCTGGCGATTCGAAAGTTGATGCGAGAGGGGCGCCTTGAGAAGGACCCGATCATCGCACCGGTGGCGGCGGTGAGCGTCGGAATCGTTCCTGCCGAAGGCAATGCTGCGCTGACGCCAATGCTGGACCTCAACTATCATGAGGACAGCCGTGCGATTGTCGACAGCAACGTGGTCATGCGTGGGTCCGGCGAGGCTGCTGGGTTTGTTGAGGTCCAGGGGACGGGCGAGGATGGGGTTTTCGACCGGGCACAGCTCGACGCGATGCTCGACCTTGCGCAGTCGGGAATTGCCCAACTGATGGCGGCTCAGGCCCGCGCGCTGAAAGAGGGATAGCCGGCCGATGCGCTTGATCGTCGCTAGCGGAAACGCACACAAGATCGCAGAGATCGCCGCCATGTTTCGCTCGGGGGGACTCGATACGCTCGATGTCGTCGGCATGAAGAGTCTTGGTGAGCCTCCGGAGATTGTGGAGTCGGCGCGTGATTTTCGCGGGAACGCATTGCTTAAGGTCCAGGGGATCTCCCGGTGGCTGGCTCAAACGGGGTCCTGTGGGGGACGGACGGCTGCCGATGACTGGGTCCTCGCGGACGATTCCGGACTGTGCGTGCATGCGCTCGGTGGGCGCCCTGGAGTTCATTCGGCACGTTTCGCGGGAGAGGATGCGACGGACCAAGAGAACAATCAGCGTCTCGTGGAGGAACTGCAGACTCAAGGCCTGGATGCTTCTCCCGGGCACTACGAGGTCGTGCTGGCCCTGGGGCGCGTCTGCACGCCCTTGGAGGCACCACCGTCGATCGCCGTCGACCGCCACAAAGGTGTCCTGTTGGTGAGCGGTCGTTGCGACGGTGAAGTGCGCTGCACAGCCCGGGGTGAGGGAGGGTTTGGCTACGATCCACATTTTTGGGTGGATGACGGGGCACGGACCTTTGCGGAGCTGAGTCAGGACCAAAAGGCCCCGCGCTCGCACCGGGGCCAGGCGATGCGGGAACTGATCACTTTGCTGCGTCGGATGGAGCGATGACAGCGCATTTTGCCGCACGGGACAAAGAAGATTAATCTGCTCTGGACCCCGTGCCTCGCCTCGGCTACATTCCGCGTCCTTCGGGGCGTGGCGCAGTTTGGTAGCGCGCCTGGTTTGGGACCAGGAAGCCGAAGGTTCGAATCCTTTCGCCCCGACCATGCCCCATCGGCGAATGCCGATGGGGCATTTGCGCCCGTAGCTCAGTTGGATAGAGCGCCGGCCTTCTAAGCCGGATGTCACAGGTTCGATTCCTGTCGGGCGCGCCCCGATTCGGCTAGCGACATCGGTCTAAGTCCCATTTCTACGTTTTCTGGCTTGCCGTCGGCACCACCGTTGGTTTCGCTTTCCGAAATGCCGCTCGGCAGTGCGGTCAAAGTCGGCGCCGGGGCGAGCGCACGGATGAGCTCATCCCCTGCGTCGTGTGCGCAAAACACGTGGTGGCCATCAGATGCAAGGACTCGCTGTGGCCCCCAAAGGGCTGGAAACCGGCGTTTCACGGCGGTGCCCGCTCGACCGCGGCTGACTTTTCAGCGAAATCGTGCGGCAGCAAGACTGCACCAGGCATCTCGATGACGAGCGTCGCCGCTCGGAGAAGATAGGCGTCAGGACTCAAGCCACACATCTTCGTGCTCTCGATGAGCGTATAGAAGACCGCCGTGGTCGAGCGGCCTTTTTTGATGCTGTACCGGCACCCATTGTGTGTGGTGATCGCCTAGACCCACCACTTCTTGCTCGATCATTTTCCCATCATCCGCCACCAGGTTTCGTCGGCACCGATGATGGACTCACGGATCGCTTCGTACGTCGGTTTGAAATGCAGGGCGAGCCCGTAGATCGGGTCCCATAGAGTTTGGGTCTCGACACATCCATCTCAAGCCGTGGCTGGACGAGTTTTCGCGTTTGTGGAACCGGAATATCGACGTATCGAAACGACCCGAATCTCTCTGAACCGAGCGCTTGGCGATGCCGGTCGGCAAATCCAAGCGCGGCAACGGGTCCTTGAGGATGGCCGTTTGTGCCTCGACAACAATCTTGGTGAAGGCGATCTGCGTAAATTAGTTCGAATTCGAGATGCGATCCGCTTCGCCGGAAACGACAAACATGCCGAGACGGCCGCGGCCATTTTTTCGTCGATCGCGTCCGCAAAACTCCACAACCTCGACCCCAAAAAACAGCTGTGCGACCCTATCCGCGTGTTGCCATCACCGGTTGCGCGGAACCATTCAAAACTCGAACGACCACATCCGTGCTATCTCGTTGAGCATGGCCGAACTCCGAATCGTTGCAGATCTGCGGCCGGACGGTAGCCTCACACCGTTCACGATTCCGACCGGAGTCGCGGTCACCGTCGTCGCACGAGGACCGCGGGTCGTTCGTGTGCGGCTGGTGGGCATGCTCTTCGATATCGCCAAGACGCACCTACTGCCCAACACCTTGTTGAAGATTCGTGAGCTCGCCCAGCTCTATGCCCAACACAACGGCTGGACCATTCTCGTCACGGGGCACACAGACACGGTGGGGAAACCTCAACACAACGACGAACTCTCGCTGGCTCGGGCGCAGTCGATATCGGCCTATCTGCGAGACGATGTTGACGCGTGGCTCGCCAACTACTCAAGCGCGGCCCCATCCACGGAGCTCTGGGGAGAGACCGAAGATATGGCGATGCTCCGAAGCCTGCCCCACGGCGGCCCCAGTTATCTTCAAGACGTTGCGACGACGGATGAAGCGATCCGCAGCTATCAGCGCGATAAGGGGCTCTCGGACGATGGCATCCTTGGGGACAATACCCGGCGTGCTCTGGTCACGGACTACATGGGCCTCGATGGCACGACGCTACCCGCGGATGCAAGCGTCGTTGAGCACGGTTGTGGTGAGCACTTCAACGCAGTGGTCACTGGGGACGATGTCGATGAAGCCGAAAATCGACGCGCCGAACTTTTCTTCTTCAGCCATGCAATCCTGCCCGAGCCGCCAGCTCAGGTGTCGGGAGCTGCCGACACACAGTACGCGGAGTGGGTGGAACGTTGCACCAAGACCACCGATGTCGATGCCGGTGGCGGCGACGCCATCGCCTTTGAGGGAGAAATCCATTTGGAGCTGCGCAGCAACTCGGGGGCAGTATCGTTGGCACACGCCGCCTACAGCATAAAACTAGCGAATGGGGACCTCCTGGACGGAACCGCGAACGAAATAGGCAGACTGCGCCATGAGAAGGTACCTCCAGGGGACTACGAGCTTGAGCTGAACTGGGGAGACGATGTTTTGCGGGTACCCATCGCCACGCGGCCACCAGGGCTTGAAGCGGTTCTGGTGCGAGTCACTGGCGCACGTGCCGACGTGGCGGCTCTCTCTTCGACTAAACAGGACGCCTAGCCCCCATGATTCGCTTCGTTCCCTTTTGATTTCACGCGGACTTTCACCCTATGGCAGCTTCAAAAAAACGGTTCCACGCGACGATCGCCACTACCGCCCGGGACCCTCGGCTTTTGGAAGTCACTCTCGACAACGCCCCGATCGGAAGCGGCGGCACGATATCGGGGGTGAAAATTTTTGTGTACGAGGTTGACCAAATTAACAAGGAGAAGCTTGTCGGCGAGAAGAAGTTCGACCCAAAGACCAACAAAGACGACCTGGTCTGCGTGTTCACCCTCGACGTCACTCACGAGGCTGAGGCAGATGGCAAGCCTGAGAGCTTCACGCTGACCGAGACAGATTTCGACACAAAAGCCCCCAGGGCGGGCCAGTTCGTCGGCGCGAACATTTCGATCACCCTTGCGGGCGCCAAGAATGAGATTCACCGCGCAGAGGTACTGTTCGACGAGCTGGAGAGACGCAACAAAAACCGACCCACTTGGAGCCCGCCTCGTCCTGCAAACCTGGAGTTCGGAATCGACGTGCAGGCCAATGGGCACCCCACGTACTCTAGTCGCAAGAGAATCGACAGCCTGCAGACCCACTACTTGGTCAAAACCTGATGCAGACTCGGTCCAATGTCGATGGCACTACGCCTCCTGGCCGGGCTCGTCGGTCAGCGTAAGCAGCCCGCGGTCGTGGGCCCAGCGGTCCGGGACGAGTTCGCAGAT
>Ga0256845_1000006_pt1 | contig 212398 bp, 170 predicted proteins | sample RiftiametaG_FD_189101 | JGI IMG/M metagenome (GOLD analysis project Ga0256845, IMG submission 189101) | Tube worm associated microbial communities from hydrothermal vent at the East Pacific Rise, Pacific Ocean - Riftia | ecosystem: Host-associated > Annelida > Integument > Unclassified ...
GATGCAGTAACAACTTCAGGTAATTTAGTGACAAATAATATTGATCCTGATGGAACAATAACTTCAATTACAACAATTGTAAGTTCAACAGGAGGTGGAACAACAGCTATTAATGGAAATGGAATTGATTATACTCCAGCTTCTAATTTTAATGGAATTGATACTGTAATTTATACAGTATGTGATTTTGGTTCACCAACTTCTTCATGTGTAAATGATACTTTATTTGTAACTGTAAACCCAATTGTAGATGTATCAAGTCAAGGTAATGAAACATTGACAGTAGATGAAGATGATGCAGTAACAACTTCAGGTAATTTATTGATAAACAATATTGACCCTGATGGAACAACAACTTCAATTACAACAATTTTAAGTTCAACAGGAGGTGGAACAACAGTGATTAATGGAAATGGAATTGATTATACTCCAGCTTCTAATTTTAATGGAATTGATACTGTAATTTATACAGTTTGTGATAGTGATCCAACTCCTTTATGTGTGAATGATACTTTATTTATAACAGTAAATGCTGTAAATGATGCACCTATTGTTGATAATGAATTTCATACAACGACTGATATTACTTCTATTTCAGGTGATTTAACTGATTCAGGTGATTCTGATCCAGAAGGAACACTATTAAATGCTACAACTATAGTTGATGTTCCAGTAATAGGTTCAATATTCTCATTTAATACGGATGGAACATATACATATACACCTCTAGTTGGTTTTGTAGGTATTGATACAATCGTTGTAGAGATTTGTGATTCTGGTCTTCCAATGCCGACTGAATGTATAAATGATACATTATTTATAACTGTGACTTCAAATTTGCCTCCAAATACGGAAAATGAGACTGAAACAACACTAGAAGAAACAGCTGTAAATGGAGATGCTTTAACGGCCGCAGATACAGATCCAGAAGGTGGAGTTTTAACGGTTAATACAACACCGATTGTATTGCCTCAAAACGGATCGTTTACAATTGCTTCAGACGGAACATATACATACACACCAAATACTAACTTTGTTGGTAATGATACTATTATAGTGTTGATCTGTGATGATGGAATGCCAGTTTCTTGTGCAAATGATACAATTTTTATAGTTGTAACGCCTGTAAGTGATGCTCCTAGTCAAGGAAATGAAACTTTAGGTGGAATTGCTGAAGATGAATTAACAGCAACTACTTCAGGAAGTTTAACTTTAAATAATATTGATCCTGATGGAACATCAACAGCTGTAACTGTAATAGTGAGTTCAACAGGTGGTGGAACAACGACAATTACTGGTGGTGGAACAACAATAGATTATATACCAGTACCAAATTTTACAGGAATTGATACTGTAATTTATACAGTTTGTGATGGTGGTTTACCAACTGTTGATTGTGTGAATGATACCTTATTTGTAACTGTAGATCCTGTAAATGATCCACCCGTTGGAACAGATGCAGGTGGTTTAGGAAATGAAACGTTAGGTGGAATTACAGAAGATGAAACTACTGTGACTACATCAATAAATCTATTAGCAAATAATATGGACCCTGACGGAACAGCTTTAACTGTAACTACAATAGTAAGTTCAACAGGTGGTGCAACTACAACAATTACTGGTGGAGGTTCAACAATAGATTATATTCCAGCTCCAAACTTTACAGGGATTGATACTGTAATTTATACTGTTTGTGATAGTGGAACGCCATTGCCAGTAGAATGTATTAATGATACCTTATTTGTAACGGTTGATCCCGTAAATGATCCACCCGTTGGAACAGATGTAGGAGGTTTAGGAAATGAAACATTAGGTGGAATTACTGAAGATGAAACAACAGCTACTACATCAACAGATTTATTAGCAAATAATATAGACCCTGATGGAACCGTTTTAACAGTTACTACAATAGTAAGTTCAACAGGTGGTGGAACAACATCAATTACAGGTGGTGGTTCAACAATAGATTATATACCTGCTCTAAACTTTGCAGGAGTTGATACTGTAATTTATACGGTTTGTGATAATGGAACGCCATTACCTGTAGAATGTATAAATGATACTTTATTTGTAACGGTTGATCCCGTAAATGATGCACCTACTCAAGGAAATGAAACATTAACAGGAGTTCAACTTAACGAAACAAATCCTACAACTTCTATTGATTTAACACTTAATAATACAGATGTTGATGGGACTGTAATAGTAACAGCAATTGTGAGTACAACAGGCGGTGGAACAGTAACTAATAATGGAGATGGGACTGTAGATTATACACCTCTAGCTGGATTTTTTGGAACAGATACTGTAATTTATACAGTTTGTGATGATGGATTTCCTTTGCCAATAGAATGTGTTAATGATACCTTATTTGTTATTATAACAGATTGTTTAATTTCTGATTTGTTAAGTGACTGTGACGGAGATGGTGTGACAAACGGAACTGAAGTTACTGATGGTACTGATGCAAATGATCCTTGTGATTATTTAACAGCAAGTCAAACGGTAACTACTTCTGCTGCGTGGAATGTTTTAGATTGTGATGGAGATGGTGTGACAAATGAAACTGAAACAACAGATGGAACAGATGGAACTGATCCTTGTGCGTATTTAGCCACAAGTCAAACGGTAACTACTTCTGCTGTTTGGAATGCGTTAGATTGCGATGGAGATGGGACAACTAATGGAACAGATTCAGATCCACTTGACCCTTGTACTGATGGAACAACAGGAAATGAAGATCCAACGAATCCAATTTGGCAAGCAGCCGATTGTGATGGAGATGGTGTAACGAATGGAACCGAAATCACTGACGGAACAGATGGAACTGATCCTTGTGATTATTTAACAGCAAGTCAAACTTTAACTACATCAGTTATATGGGATGCATTAGATTGTGACGGAGATGGTGTAATAAATGGAACGGAATTAACAGATGGTACTGATGCCACTAATCCTTGTGATTATTTAATAGGAAGTCAAACCGTAACAACATCAACTATATGGGATGGGCTAGATTGTGATGGGGACGGAACAACTAATGGAACAGATTCAGATCCACTTGACCCTTGTACTGATGGAACAACAGGGAATGAAGATACAACGAATCCAATTTGGCAAGCAGCCGATTGTGATGGAGATGGTGTAACAAATGGAACTGAAACAACAGATGGTACAGATGCTAATGATCCTTGTGATTATCTAGTTGTAAGTCAAACTGTAACGGTTTCTGCTGCATGGAATGCATTAGATTGTGACGGAGATGGTGTGGTGAATGGAACTGAGATAGCTGACGCCACTGACGCCACTGATCCTTGTGATTATTTAGTAGGAAGTCAAACTGTAACGACATCAACTATTTGGGATGCGTTAGATTGTGACGGAGACGGAACAACTAATGGAACAGATTCAGATCCACTTGACCCTTGTACTGATGGAACAACAGGAAATGAAGATACAACGAATCCAATTTGGCAAGCAGCCGACTGTGATGGAGATGGTGTAACGAATGGAACTGAAATTACTGATGGAACTGATGCTAATGATCCTTGTGATTATTTAGTAGGAAGTCAAACTGTAACAGTTTCTGTTGCATGGAGTGTATTAGATTGTGATGGAGATGGTGTAACGAATGGAACTGAAACAACAGATGGTACAGATGCTAATGATCCTTGTGATTATCTAGTTGCAAGTCAAACTGTAACGGTTTCTGCTGCATGGAATGCATTAGATTGTGACGGAGATGGAACAACTAATGGAACAGATTCAGATCCACTTGACCCTTGTACTGATGGAACAACAGGAAATGAAAATACGACTAATCCAATTTGGCAAACAGCTGATTGTGATGGAGATGGTGTAACGAATGGAACTGAAACTACGGATGGAACTAATCCAAATGATCCTTGTGATTTTAATGATCAAAATGTTTCTTTAGAAGTTACTTCATTCTGTGGACTTGAAATACCTGAAGGTTTCTCTCCTAATAATGATGGAGTGAATGACATGTTTGTAATCGCTGGTATTGAAGCATATGATAATGTAAATATTATTATATTTAATAGATGGGGGAATAAAGTTTATGAATCAAATAGCTATACTAATGATTGGGACGGAACAAACTCATTCGGTCTAACTTACGGAGATGAAATTTTACCAACAGGTACTTACTTCTATGTTGTTGATTTAGGAGACGAAAGTGACATCATTAAAGGATACGTATATTTAAATAAATAAATTATAATGGTCCTCAAGTTGTCTTGGGGACATTTTATAAACTTAAGAGATATGAAAAAATTAATATTTTCAATTTGCGCATTATTAGGAGCAAGCCAAGCTATGGCTCAGCAGGATGCTATGTTTACACATTATTCATTTAATACCTTAGCTGTAAATTCTGGTTATGCTGGAAGCAGAGATGCATTGACCGTAACGGGTTTACATAGGACTCAATGGGCATCTTTTCCAGGTGCACCAACTACGCAAACTTTAACATTACATGCTCCGGTCATGAATGAGAAGATTGGGTTAGGACTGTCTATTTTAAATGATAAAATTGGACCAACAAAGCAAACTGCATTTTATGGTGATTTTGCTTATAAAATTCCTGTGGGAAAAGGAAAATTAGCGTTTGGCTTAAAAGCAGGACTTAATATGGTGTCTAATGACATAAAAGAATTAGAAACTGCAGAAGGTGGTGATTTAAGTTTTAGCCAAAATGTACAAAATGAACTTTTACCAAATTTTGGTTTTGGATTGTATTATTCAACACCAAAATATTATGTTGGGTTATCTACACCAAAGTTATTAGAAAGAGGTGGAGCGGGAGAAAAACGCCATTACTTTTTTATTGCAGGAATGATTTTTCCAATAAACAAAACTGGGACAATTAAATTAAAGCCAACTACATTTGTTAAACTGACAGAAGCTGCACCTTTGGAATTAGATTTAACTGCTTTGTTTTATTTTCATGATAAATATTGGGTTGGTCCAATGTTTAGATCAGGAGATGCGTTAGGGGTCTTGGCTGGGTTAAACATAACTGATCAATTTTCTTTCGGGTATTCGTTTGATTGGTCTTATGGCCTTAAAACAGCTAAATATAATAACGGTTCTCACGAACTAATGTTGAGGTATGATTTTGTATTCAAAGAAAAGGGTAGAATTAAATCACCGCGTTACTTTTAATTAGAAATCAAAAAAGATAAAACAATGAAAAATTTATATATAAGTGTTGCCTTTTTGAGTTTAGGATTTTTAGGATTTTCACAAGGTGAGGGCTCTGGGAAAGTTAAAAAAGCAACTGCAAATTATGAGAATTATTCTTATGATAATGCGATTGAAAGATTTGAAGACGCACAAGATGGATCTATAGAAGCTAAACGAAATTTAGCGACTAGTTATTTTAAAATTGGTAATACTGAAAAAGCAGAAGAATTATTCTCAACCTTAGTGACAACAGAAGGTGTCACAGCAGAAGATGTTTATACTTATGCTTCCATCTTACAAGAAAACAAAAAGTATGCAAAGGCAGATGAAATGATGTCCAAGTTTAATACAATGTCACCTGCAGATAGTAGAGGTAAATTGTATAAATCAGCGCAAGGTTCCGCATTAAAATTAATGCAAGACAAAGGACAGTTTTCAGTTAAGCATTTGGATATTAACTCAAAACAAGAAGATTTTAGTCCTGTTTATTATCAAGATAAAGTATTATTTGCTTCCTCACGTGAAGGTGTAAAATCAATCACAAGAAGATGGAATAGAAATCATTTACCATTTTTAGATGTTTATCAAGCAGATAAAGCTGACAATAATGATTTATCTAATGCAACAAGTTTTCAACGAAAGTTGAATAAAAAGTATCATGAAGGACCAGTTTGTTTCAATACTGAAGAGTCGAAAATGATATTGACAAGAAATAACTATAAAGGAAAATCATCAGACGGTACTGTTAAACTAATGATGTGGATTATTGAAAAAGAAGAGGATGGAAAATGGGGTGAAGCGGTTGCATTTCCTTTAAATTCTGCTGAATATTCAGTAGGTCACCCTTCTTTATCGGAAGATGGTAAATGGATGTATTTTGCATCAGATATGCCAGGTGGTTTAGGAGGAGTTGATATCTACAAAATTGAAGTGAAAGAGAATAATACATTTGGAAAAGCAATCAACTTAGGTGATAAAATTAATACAGAAGGAAATGAACTATTTCCATCAATCCATAAAGACGGTATGTTATTTTTCTCGTCAAACGGATTAGTTGGTTTAGGAGGTTTAGATGTGTTTGTGGCTGAACTTAAGAAAGATGCTTCAATAGGAAAAGTGATGAACTTACAGACACCTATTAATACTAATAAAGATGATTTTTCATTCATATTAGATAAAAATTCAAAAGGTGGTTACCTGGCTTCAAACCGTGAAGGTGGAAAAGGAGATGATGATATTTATTCATTTGGGTTAATAAAGCCATTTACTTGGGGTAAATTAATAAAGGGAACAGCTACGGATAAAAAAGGAGCTATCTTAGCAGGTGCATTAGTTAATTTATATGATGCATCTGGAGCAATAATTCAAACGGCAACAACAACAGAAAATGGAGGATATGAATTTTCAGTAGATGCAGATAAAGAATTCTCCCTTGATGGTAATAAAAAAGATTATTTTGAAGGAGAAAATAAAGCTTCTACAAAAACAGAAGAAGATGTAATAATCGCTGATTTAATGTTGGAGAAAGATCCAGGTTTATCATTATATGCTTTAATTACAAATAAGAAAACAAAAGCACCATTAGAGTCCGTAAGAGTAACATTATTGGATAATTTAACAGGTATTTCTGAAGTGTTTACAACTCCAACAACAGGTGATTTAAGAAAAGCCTTAGCTGGTAAGAAATTAAATGATAGAGGGTCTTGGAATATTACTTTAGAAAAAGAAGGATTCTTTACAAAAACGGTGACTTATGGAACTACTTTAGATCGTCCAGGTCAATATGATGTACATGCTGATTTAGATTTAGGATTGGACCCAGAGGTAAAAGATTTAGCTGAAATGATTCAAATCAATCCAATTAAATTTGACTTTAACAAATACAATATTAGAGCAGATGCTCAAATTGAGTTAAATAAAATTGTGGATATTATGAATAAGTATCCAAATATGGTGATTGAATTAGGTTCACATACAGACTGTAGAGGTTCAGCTGCTTATAATGAAAAATTGTCAGACAGAAGAGCAAAGTCATCAGCAAAGTATATTGCTGGTAAGATTACAAATCCAAAAAATATTTATGGAAAAGGATATGGTGAGAATACACCATTGAATTCGTGTGGTGGAAATTGTAAAGCGTGTTCTGATGAAGAACATGATGCAAATAGACGTACTGAATTCTTAATTATTAGCACTGGTTCAGATGTTAAAGTGAAGAATACTTCAACGAATTCTTTCGATAAAGAAGAATAAGCTAAATAAATTAGAATACAATTTAAAACTCCTGATTTCTTAATTGAAATGAGGAGTTTTTTTGTTACACTTAAATTTTGTTAAGCCTAAAATAAGATGAACCAAAATGAAGTTTGTTTGTAGAAATACAAAATAAAGGTCATGAAGAGAAAAATAATTTCAGTTTTAATAGTCACATTAATCCTATTAGGATGTAATAGAATGGATAGTTCAAATTTTGAAGAAAAAATAGAAAACGAAACACTGAATCAGGTTGTTGAAGAAAGTTTTGAAGGTAGTGAGGATTATCTAAGAGAAAAAGTCATAAATGAAAGTTCGTTAATCAATAGTAGCACCTCTGGATATGCTGTGTATGCTGATGGAATTCAGAGTAGTAATCAAAAAAAGAGCCCAATTTCTAAAAATAAATTCAATTCTAAAATAATAAGAACAGCAGATTTAAAATTGAAAGTTGAGAATGTTAAGAAAGCATCTGCTAAGATTGCAAATTTGGTGGATATGAATGGTGGATATATTTCTAGTCAAAATCTGTCGTCAGATAAAAATTATTATCAAAAAATTAAATTAACTGATGAGTTTGAAGTATTAGAATATGAAATAGTGACGTCTAATTTAATATACGTGCGTGTACCATCAAAAAACTTTCAAAAGGTTCTTAGTGCGGTTAAAAGTATTTCACTGTCGGAGGACTATGTAAAAATCAATACGCAAGATGTTTCTGAAGAATATGTAGATTTAGAAACAAGATTGAAAACAAAAAAAGAAGTGGAAGCTAGATATATTCAGATTTTAAGATCAAAAGCTAAGACATTGAATGATATTTTAATCGCAGAGGACAAAATTAGAGTGATTAGAGAAGAGATAGAAGTTGTAGAAGGAAGATTAAATTATTTAAAAAATAAAGTAAGTTTAAGCACTATTCAAATAGATATCTATCAAGATGCTAATTTTATTCAAGAAGACATTAAACTTAACACACATACTACTTCAGATTGGAGTTATGGTGAAAAAATAACAGATTCACTTAGTGCTGGATGGAATGGGATTTTATGGTTTATTGTAGGCTTATTATATTTTTGGCCCTTTCTACTAATTGGAGGAGTTGGGTTTTGGATTATTCATAAAAGACTTAAGAAGAAAAAGTAGGTCGCAAAAAAAAATCCCTTTTTCAAAATTTGAAAAAGAGATTTTAATTTAATAAGTTTTATTTAATTGAAATCAGCACCAGGACCACCAGCAGATTTATATGATTTCTTTTTTGGTTTAATCTTTTCAATAAATAAGATGTGAAATTTCTCTCCGTTTTCATTTGTAATTAGTTCCGAAACACCATTTTTAATTGAAGGAGAGGTTTTTTTATTATTGACAAGTTTTCCTTCCATTAATTCGTAATCTCCATTTTCAAATTGTGTAAAAACAGAAACAATTTTTCCATTTTCAACTCTAACTTTACCATATACACAAAACGATTCACCGTTTTCAATAAAACTAATGATAACTTTTCTGTGCATATCATCCATTACAGTGTAAGCACCTCTTTTTGTAAAGACCTCTTTCCACTCATTAAAACACCCTTCTTGAGCGTATGAAGACATGAATAATACAGAGAAAAATAATAATAGTAATGATTTTTTCATAAAATAGTTTATTTGGTTCGTTATATAATTTTCAAATATAATAGAAGTTTATCAAAATGTGCTAAATGAACCAATGAAATTTATTACATTTGACAAAATATCTATAACTTATGAGCACTAAACAAATAGCGAGCCACTTTTTAGAAGCGCAAGACGTACTTGCAAATTTCATTAATAATCCTAAGAATTTTGAGAATATTAAATTGGCTGGAGATACTATAATAGAATCAATTCGTAAAGGAGGTAAAGTTATTTCATGTGGTAATGGTGGATCAATGAGTGATGCTATGCATTTTGCTGAAGAAATGACGGGTAGATTTAGAGAAAATAGAGGACCTATTCCAGCGATTGCTATTTCTGATCCTGCTCATATTACGTGTATTTCAAATGATTATGGGTATGAGTTTATCTTTTCAAGATTTGTGGAGAGTATTGGGACTAAGGGAGATGTTTTATTAGCGATTTCTACAAGTGGAAATTCTAAGAATGTTATTAATGCTGTGAATTCAGCAAAAGAAAAAGGTATGTTTGTTATTGGTCTAACAGGTAAGTCTGGTGGCGAGATGGCTAATTTAGTTGATTTAGAAATAAGAACACCTAAAAGTGATTGGGCAGACAGAGTGCAAGAAATTCATATTAAAATAATTCATTCGTTAATTCATTATATTGAGAGTAATATATAACTTGGTATAAGAATTGTATAAGTGATAATTATTAAAATAAATAATTTAAAATGATAAAATCTATACCCTTAATAGCAGTTTTTTTAATATCAATAGTTTCCTTTTCTCAAGATGAAATTAAACCTTGCGGTCAATTATCTAATGATAACCCAACGGTAAAACCTGTTTGTGAAACTAATATTGAAAACGTCCTTACAGATAACTTGCCTTTAATTTTTAAGGAAAAAGCTAAATATAAGTCTACTTTTAAACTATTAATTGATTGTAATGGTAGAATTGATATGGTGATTTATAAAAACGGTAATTTAGATACAGCTCAACAAAAACACTTTTTATTATTAATCAATAAATTAAGAGGTTGGAAGGCAGGACAAGTAAATGAGGTAGATGTAAGTACAACTGTTTATTTGACAATAGATATTGATGACAGGCAATTAAAGGTTAAACAATATTAAATAATAACTATATAAAAAAAGGATATTCTAATTAGAATATCCTTTTTTTTGTCCATTTTTTTTCATTTAAAAGAATCCTTTTGATTCTTTTCTATCTACTTTTTTAATGTCTTTACCACTTTGGAAACGGTAATTCATTTCAAGTAGAATTACATTTTTAATCAAATTAAAATTAGTAGTACTTAATTGTGAATATTGTGAAGTCGTAATTGAGTTATCTAAAGTATAATCCATTCCAAAATCAAGCGGCACCATGTAAAGAAGCATAATACTACCTTTGTCTTTAAATAATGACTTCTGTATTAAAAAGGCCCAAAAATCATTTTCGTTTTGAGTATAACCTTGAGGATTTATATTTTTGATATTTGATTTTTGCATCAATATACCAGTAAAATAATTATGTTTTTCGTTTACATAAATCAGTTGACTTTCTCCAGACCAGTCTGTAAATTCATTAGTTTTGTTTTCGTAACTAATTTCGGAGTTAAATATATTCACACTATTTTGCCAGAATAAACTTTCACCAAAAGGAATAGTTAAACTTGCTTTAATTCCTTTCTGAATGAATCCACCAATATTTTTAAAACTGTTTTCAAAAATACCATCAGCTCTTAATACACCAATTGGTGCAATATAGTTGTCTGAGTTTTTTACATAAGCTTCAGCAGAAACTAAACCTTGAATGGCATTAATTTTTATTGAATAAGTATGTATTATTGATGGACTTAATGCAGGGTTTCCTTTTTGTACTGAAAAGTTATCTAAATAGATTTCTTTAGGATTTAATTGACTTAAAGTAGGATAGTTTGAATTTGCTCTATATTTTAATCTGAAATTAATCATTTTCATTGGTTTGTATAATAAGTCAAAATGTGGTCTGTAAATCCAAAAATTTCCTTTTTGTTCTGTAGAGGTCATTATACTGTTTTCAACAGCTATACCTCCCTTTAAACTTAATTTTGGGCTAATTTTCCAAGTAGCATAACCAAATGCATTATTCCTAAATTCAGATTGCTTAAATTGACTTAATACATTGGAAACAGATTTAATATTTTTTACAGTTTTATTTCCTAAATTACTTCCGGCTCCTAATTGGTAAGATACTTTTTTTGTTAATGAATGTGACCAATCTAGATTCAAACTATTAGTAAAATCATCATTTTCAGTTTCATTTTCAAATAACAAGTTATCAACTCTTAATTCGGATGATGTAGTAGCGAAATTACCATTATTTCTATAAGTTATTTTTAGTTCTTTATCTTTAGTATATGTCCCAATATAAAAAGCTGAAGCATTGTATCCCTTTGTTTTAGTATGACTTATAGAGTATAAGTTTTGTGTGGATAGTAGATTAGAATTAAATTCAGTTTCAATGATGGACTGTTCGTTTAAGATACTATTTGGCGATATATTATAACCACCTTCAATACTCACTAAATGTTTAGGGTTAATCTGATAATCGGCACCAAAAACACCACCAGTTGAAAACTCTTGAATCGTTAAGTTTTGAGCACCATTTTTATCAAATTGAGTTGTCTTCAACCCATCAGTATATGTTTTTACCAAACTCTGTTTTAGATTTAAGTTATTGTTATTAGCCCAAAATTGAGAATATATATTTAATGACTTTCTTGTGAAATTATAATCTAAACCAAGACCACTTATTGGGACTAAATTAGTCACGTCTTTTGTTTTAGGGTCAAAAATTATTTCTGGACTTAACATTAACTCTTGTCCAACATAATTCTTTTTAAGTTTAATATTGATTACAGAAGTGTAGCCCTCTAAACCATACTGTCCACTTGGATCTCTTATGACTTCTACTTTAGCAATTTGTTTAGGATTTATATTTTTTATAAACGATTCGCTTTTTTGAAGTCCATTTACAAGTAATAACACATTTTGTTCGTTATCAACTTTTATAGTTTTATTGTATTTATTATAAGAAACACCCTCAACTTTGTCTAATAAGTCAATTGCTTTACTAGTTCCAGCTCTCATTTTATCTGTAATGATGTATTCATTTTTATCAATATTAACATCTCTGATGCTTCCTTTAACTTCCACTTCGTTAAGAGTTGAATTGTTGGGTGATAACTTGATAGTTCCTAAAAATATATTTTTATCTCGAACTTCTAAAACTAAAGAATCGGTAATGTAGCCAATAAATTTAATTGACAAATCATAATTACCATAGGTCGCAGGTAGTTCAAAATAACCATTCATATCGGTAACTGCAAATGCGCTTACAATAGTGTCTTGTTTTAAGGTTAGCTTGCAAAAAGGCATTGCCTCTTTTGAGGTAACATCTATAACTGTTCCACTAATATATTGGTTTTGTGTAAAGCTAAATAGTGAAATAGAAGATAAGATAAGCGTAAAAATAAACTTTTTCATTATGGTTATATTTAAGGGTATATGATATAGGACGCTACACTATATCATTTGTTACATTAAACATAAAATAAATTAAAAATTGTAATTCATTGGCTTACAGATTTGAATAAGATGTAATCCAATCTGGGGTCTGAATGTCACGTAAGATTTTATATAAACTATCACCATAAAACACATTAGTTTTTACATTGGGAACACCATAAGTTTTGTAAATGTACGCGGATTGTTTTTGAGATGGTTTATAATATTCACGACTCCAACCTGCAGGTGCATCATAACTTATAGGATGAACTTTATATCTTATTCGCCATAGGTTTTTAAATGGTTTAGCATAATAACCATTAATCTTATTAGCGTAATTCATAGTTAAGAAGCAACTGTCAATTCCATTTTTTTCTAATAAGTTCTCTCGATTAGGGTTAGCTGCACATGGCCAGTTTCCCATAATGTAATACATAAAGCGCTGTTCACGCATGGGCTGACTTCCAATGATTTTATTGTCCAATGTGGTGACCATAGAATAGGTTAATATTTGTGAATTTGACCCCATAATTATCCCTACTGCAAAATGGTGTTGTTTTGACTCGTTTGATTCTTTATAGTTGAATGAAATGACTATAAAAATGATTATCAAAAGGTTAATTAATCTTAACAAATTCTTTATTTATCGATATTATTAATAGTTTTGTCATAGTAATATAAACTAAAGTTAGAATTAAACAGCAGATAAATACCCCATTATTATGAAAAAAATAGTTTTTATCTTCTTCATGTTTTGTACGTCACTTCACATGTTTGCTCAGGTTGTACCAGATACTAATGCGACTGAATCTAATAGCTTAATTATATTTTACGATTGTCAGACCTGTGATGTTACATTTGTGAAGCAAAACTTAAATAATGTTGAATTTGTACGTGATCAAAAATTTTCAGATGTTCACGTTTTAATAAATTCGCAAGCTAATGGTAGCGGGGGAGAACGTGTGATATTACAATTTATTGGACAGAATGATTTTAAGAAATTATCTGATACTTTAAATTTTTCTACTAATCCAAATATGACAGATGATGATATAAGACGTCTACATCTAAGGTATATTGAATTAGGTTTAGTTAGATTCTTTATAGAAAAAGGATTAGAAGATAGAATAGAATTATCAATTAAGAAATCAGAACAAACTAACATCATTGAAGAAAAAGATCCATGGAATAATATGGTTTATAAACTGTCTGCTAGTGGCTGGTTTAATGGACAAGAAACGTATAAAAATGCAAATGGTAACTTTAGTTTAAATATTAAGCGAGTGACTGAGAAAAATAAATTTAATTTATGGAGTAACCTTAATTTAAATTCAGAAGTCTATACATTTGATGATGAAGAAATAGTGAATAATCAGCAATCTTCTAATTTATTTATTAATGATATTATTAGTATTAACGACCATTGGTCTTATGGTTTTTTTGGAAAAGTAAGAAACTCTAAGTTTTCTAATTATAAGTTAGTAACTGGATTAAAAGGAGGTATTGAATATGATTTTTTTAAGTATTCAGAATCTGCAAATAAACAGGTAACAGTGTCTTATACTTTAGGCGGTTTATATAATAAATATTATGATACAACTGTATTTGATAAAATAGAAGAAGTCTTATTAGAAAACTCATTACTATTAGCATCTACTTTTAAGCAAAAATGGGGTAGTGTGACTGGTTCAGTTGATTATCAAAGTTACTTAAATGATTTATCACTAAACCAAGTTCAATTCTATTTGAATTTAAAAGTAAGAATTTTTAAAGGATTGTCTTGGCGTATAAATGGAAGATATACAATTCAAAGAAATCAAATTAATTTGCAAAAAGCAGGTGCTAGTTTAGAAGAAGTTCTTCTTCAACAGCAACAATTAAAATCTGGATTTAACTATTGGTATAATACAGGCTTAAGCTATTCTTTTGGATCAATATATAACTCAGTAGTTAACCCTAGATTTGATTTTTAAAAATTGTGGTTAATTAAATCAGATGCGAACGTTGTATACAGTTTATTATTTTGATCTAAATAATAATGTTTAATTAGTTCTGCTTGTTGTTCTAAATTGTAATGATTCAATGGTTTTTTTTTCTTTAATTCTTCAACTCCTCCATAAGAATAACCTCCAATGTGTTGTGCGATTAGGGCTTCAAAAATATATTGAAACCCTAACGTATTAAACTGAGAAATGTGTACTATTTCATGAATTAACCAAGCCATATCAGTTGTTTTATTTTGGCAGTTAATACATTTTGTGAAATTAACTGTGTGCATCCAAACAAAACCTAAATGGTTTGTTTTAGTTGTTTTTGAACCAAGCCTAGCCCATCTTGATGATTCATTAATATGAATTTCAGAATACGTAATAGAATCTTTGAAAACAGATTTTAATTCCTGAACTTCATAAGGTGTTAGTTGCCTTGTCTTAGATAATGATTTAAATATCAAGTTTAGTAGAAATGAAAATCCAATAATTTCGAGAAATTTAATGGGAATCAAGATTAACCATATGACGAAATTAATACAGTAAAGTGAACTGTGTTTTTTTGTATTGTACTGATTTCTTTTTTCTTGAAATGGATGAATTAAATGATTTAAAAAAATATGAAGGTGTTTAACCGGGTTCATTTTATTGAATCTTCTGTGTCATTTGCCCCGTTACTCTTAATAAATCATAATGGGTTTTTAGTAAGTCAAATAGTCTATCGTAATACGTTAATGTAGCTTGTTCAAATTGTAATTTAATATCATTTAAATTAAAGACATTGATTAAGCCTAAATCGTATTTTTCTCTACCAATTTCCCATAATTTTTTAGCATTTAATACACGTCTCATTGTCATGTCTTCAACTTTAGTTTGCATTTGATACATTTCAAAAGTACCTTTTAATTGATGAGATAATTTTAATTTCAGATCATCAGTTTGCAAAGTCGTAATACTTTGTTGAATTTCTGCTATTTGTACATTTCTCTTTCTATTCCATCCATTAAAAATAGAGTAACGCGCACTTACATTTCCATAATAGTTTAATGAACTCGTGTTTGTAGTTGGTAATGGACTATCGATTAATTCAATATAACCAACAGCAGGTCGTATACCTAAATTTAGAGAAATTACTGGGTAATAAGCTGACTTTTGAGCTTTGATATTTAAATCTTGTAATTGTAAATTAAAATATTGATTCTTTAAGTTTAAGTTATCAGAAATCATCTTATCATTCATTTCACTGTATGACATTTCAGGAACTGAAAATGTTAAGTCTTCCACTAATTTGTAATCTTCATCCACACCTTCACCCATTACTAAATTTAAGTTTCGTTTTGCATTTTGTACTGCTAATTCTTGCATAATAATATTTGAACTATCACTTAATACTTGATTGTCAAATTGTAATAAATCAAATGATGAAGACGTTCCAAGCTCACTTCTTAATTGAAAATAAGCTAATTTGTCTTTTGAATAGACTAGTAAATCAGTAACAATCTTTAGCTTTCTACTTTGTACTACCGTTGTGTAATAGGCTACAATGGTTTCGTAAATTGTATTTTCAATTACTATCATAGCATTGCCCTTAGTTTGTGCTTCTAATTTTTCAAATCGTTCTTTATTTATTCTTACACCAAACCCATTAAATACCGTCCAATTCATGTCTAAAGACAAGGTGAAATTATCATTAAACACCTTTCCAGGAAAGAATGAAGCAGGATTATTTGTGTTATCTGATACATTAGCAGCATTTGTTAGGTTCAGGTCAAATGTTGGACTAAAACCTGCGGAACCCCAATTGTTTTGTTTAGATGCAATTTCAACATTCGCGTCTACTAATTTTATTTGATAATTATTTCCTAAGGCTTTTTCAATCGCTTGCTGCACTGTTAAGTCGATTTGACTATGTGTGACAACAGAAATGGATAGGACTATGATTAAAATTAAATATTTCATTATTCTATGTTGATTAAATCAGTGTTATTTTGGTAATTTAAATCCATTTTTAATAAATTGGATAAATTCTTTAAATGTGTTTTTGTTTGTAAAAATTTCTTTTGCCACTTTACCTTTAGTTTTTTCTATTTCGGGTTCAATTAGTGGAATAGGTTTTTTTGTTTTTTTAGTATCAGTAGATTCTGATTTTGCTTTATCCAACCTGTTTTCTACCTCTTCTTTCACATTTTGATTGTCTTGAAGATGGAGTACTTTATTAGCTTCTTCTTTTTTTCTTAAATCGTCAGACTGTTCAAAGCTTTTATTAGCTTGCTTTATGTATCCAATTTCTTCTTGAACTAATCCCATATTATTGTATGTAATAGGATTATCAGGTTCTAATTCTAAAGCTTTTTCATAATCTGCTATGGCTCCTTTTTTATCATTAGTTCTAGCTTTTGCAAAGGCGCGACACGAATAGTTAAACGCTTTGTTAGAATCGATTTCAATCAATTTTGAAAAGTCAAATACAGCCAATTCAAATTGAGTAGTATTTAAATAACAGACGGCACGGTTGTAGTAAATATCTTTTTTAACAGACGACTGCGGTAGTGCCTCTGATAATATTTCTATGGCATTTAAATAGTCTGCCTCTGTAGAGTTTTGATTATTTGCTAATGCAATAGCGTTTTGAATATTTTGTTCTAATGACATTCTACAAAAATAAGAATTTGTTTCAGTACTAACCTATATAAGTGATAGAAATGAAACCATTTTTAACTAAAATTTAGATGAAAAATAGTAATTTTACATATTATTACATTAAACAACAACATTCAAAACCTGATTCAAAGTATTAAATTGTCAGGACTAAAACAGTAAAAAAAATATGAAATACCCTATCTATAGAAAATATAATGGCATTGATGTTTGGTTTAAAATACTAAGTGAAACTGAATTTTTAGAGTACAAAAAAATGGGGGCAAAAGTATTGAAAGATCAAATTGTAGCTAAGATTTTCCCTGAAAAACAATTCATTCAAGATATGATTAATTTATATGAAGAGAGATGGATTGAAGTGACTGAATCTGAATTTTTAAGATTTATTAAATAATGATATTAAACCTTTACCTTTTTTTTGTTGAAGTTACATAACTTTGAACCAAGGATTGGATTTGTAAGAAGTAGGTAAGTTAAATAATTCATTTCCGTTTATATCAATAATCATTTTCTTTTTGAATATTGAACAAAAGCCCATCCATTTTTTTTTGGTTCTAATTTCTTGAAAATGGATTGTGTTAACGCTTCACTAGTATATGATGAATAACCAAAAAGTCCTTTTAGGTATTTCAGGACTTATTGTATCTTAAAACAGATATTATTTTCTATTTATTATTATAGACCAGATCATTGTGATTCCAATCAATTAATTCTTGTATTTGTTCGCTTCAGGTGATGTATCACCATTTTACAGTCTTTTATAATGTTTTTCAAATTTGAGTAATTATTTTTTGCTACTATTTTTATAGAGTCCATTGTTGAATGTATTACTTTTTTTGATGATCGGTAACGTTTAATGTATTTATACTTTTTTTTAGTAAATGGAGTAGTTGAATAGCTCTTTAATATGAGTTACACACCCTAAAAAAAGCCGTCCCAATAAACTGGGACGGCTAGTAGTAAGTAATGGATAACTGTTATTTTTGTCCAATTACCATTCTTTTGGTAATTTTTTTATCTGAAAGATAAATTGACATGATATAGATTCCTGGTACTAAAGTAGAAGTTTGAATTGTACTTGTTGTGTTAGAATTAATACGTCCAGAACTCATTTTTTGCCCCGTGGTTCCTGTAATATCATATTGAAAACTTTCAGTTTCAGTAGTTTGAAATTCAACCTGAACCTGACCATTATAAGATGGGTTTGGTAGTATGTTTAGATTGATTTCACCTTGTAATCCAGCTGTATTAGTAGATCTAATATTTTTATTAGGCTTGGTTTCAGACGAGTTATTTACCACTTGCATAGAAGCTACGGCTGGAGAACAGTCATTACTAATTACCTTAAAGAAATAAGTTGTACAACAGGTATCTACACCTGTAATCGCACACATAGTAACACTTATACCATGAATACCAGAAGTTGTAAATGTATGTGTTGGATTAACTAAGTCACTTGTTCCATCTCCAAAATTCCAAAAAATACTATAAACTGATCCTCCAGCGCTAAGATCGTAAATTGGATTAAATGTAAATGCACAAGAATCTACACAATAGTTAGCATAAAGTGAAATACTACAAGTATCACATTCAGCAGTTTGTAAGTCTCCAAAAGTAAATAAATCTGGCTGACCTGCACTTCTTCCAAAATCACTTGTAAGGATAGATGTAGAAGATTTAAGTGATTGATCTAAACTACAATGCGTTATGGGTAAACCATCATTACCATGTGATTGCCATTCGCTGTTAGCATCATCCCATCTCGCAACTACGAGTTGGCAATTATCTTCATATAAAAATCAGTACAACTGCTATTGTCAAAACTTAACGATAAGTCCATTTGGTAACTATCCGTTGTATTTGCTTTTTGAATAGCCCATACTTCACAATTACTTACGCTATTAAGGTTTGATTGTAAATTGCTAGTTGGTGTTGCTCCTGTTATAGTAGTTGCTCCAAAATATTCAGCAGTATATGTATTGGTAACATTAACACCTGTAATAGCATCAATTATTGCTGGATGGTAACCAGCTTTACCTATGGGTAATTCAATTGATTTTCCAGTTCTACATCTGATTGGTCCATTACAATACGAATCATCAGAACAAGCTAGTACTGTACAATTAGTGTTAACTACAAATAAGTCATTAGGTATAAGTAAATCATTTTGAGAAGTACTAGCATCATTTGGAATTACTAAACCATCTATGAATTCAATAAAATTATTTATAGTAACTGGACCATCAATAATTACATTTCCTCCGTTTGTTTTCTCAATACGCAAGGCTGGTAAGTTTCCTGTGAAATCAAGATTACTGTAGGTGTGTTCAATTCTTTGATCATAATTACCTCCATTCATTACTATTAATAAATTTCCATAAGCTAGTGCGCTTGAATATGTAGGACCATTAAAGGTATTAGCAATGATGATGTCATGTTTGACATGCATTTCTGTATTAGATGCCGCATTCATTTTAAAAGGTAAGGATGCACCACCTAAAATTCCTAAAACACCAGAACTATAATAATTATTATCAACTACAAATACACCGCCTGAAAAGTTAAGTGTTTTAACAGCTGAAGATACTTTTAAATTCCAGAAATGAATGGGGTCTGGAATGGCTCCGAAATAATAATCTCTTGTAAATAATCCACCACTTCTATTACTTAATACAACAGTACCTTGATGTGAGTTGTCAAAGTTATCACCATTTTCAATGGTTGCATTATGTCTAATTCTTAATTCATCCTTTGGTGCTTTAAATTTACTACCATTTTTAATTGTTAATGGGACAGCAATTAACATGGCATAACTAGGAACTATTCCTCCAACAATCGAATCACCACCAATGAACCCATCAGAACTAGAGTTGAACTCAAAATAGGCTTGATAAGCTTGGTTTCCGTTAAATAGAGAAGCTCCTGAGTAGGTTGTGGAGATTGCAGTAGTTGAATTCCATAAATCTGTTCCTCCAGCACTTGGAGTTTCTGCAATGTTAAATCGATTTCCATCTGCTTGAATAATGGAACCTTTATACCCTTTTACATGAATTCCGCCAACACGAATTGCACCTGTAGTTCCAGTATGAACGGGATTGATGTTACAATTACCATTATGAGCGTTAGTAAACATAACAACATCATCTTTTGCCCCATTTGGATTAATAAGTCCACCTTGTCCTGGATAGAAAGTTGGTGAAACAGCAACTGAATCTCCATATGGAATATAAGTCCAATTGTTAACGTCAGTCCAAATACCTCCAGTATCGTTAATCCAAATAAATTGATCCTGAGCTTTTAAAGTATGACCTCCGAAAAGGAATAAGGCGAAGAGTATACTTAACCTTAATTTAAGACTTAATTCTAAAATTTGTTTGATTGATTTCGTTTTTAATTTTTTTATATTTCCTACTCTATTTTAAGTTAATAACACTTGCATTTTCGGAATTACTACATAATATGCTATTTAGTTTAATGTGTTTTATTGTGAAATGAGAGTTGAAACCCATACATTTTTTTATGTTAGAATAGTAATGTCAGTAGTGATGTGCTTTAGTATAAGTTAATAGGGTTACCCCTTTAAATCGCAAGACGTAAATTGATTACGTAGTCCAGAATTATATTTGTCAAAAATCGAATATAATGAAGATATTAAAGAGTTTATCACGAAAAGAATTTAGGAGTCAATTTGGAACTTCAGACTTATGCCTTTCATTTCTTTCAGACTAAAAGTGGCAAGCTGGTTACATATGTTTAAAATGTAAAAATGATAAATTTTCAAGAGGAAAGCAATTATACAATAGACGTTGTACACGTTGTGGATATGATGAATCACCAACGGCAAACACCTTATTTCATAAAGTAAAATTTGGTATAACTGATGCATTTGAAATGTGTTATGACATAGTTACAAGTAAGAAAGGAGCAAATAGTATTTGGTTAGCTGAAAGTCACGGTGTCAAACAGATTACAGCATGGTTGTTTAGAAGAAAAGTGCAAGAAGTAATGAAAAACAGTGAGAAAAATCAATTAGTAAATACTGTTCATGTTGATGAATTTGAAATCGGAACTTCTCAAAAAGGTGAACAAGGAAGAAGTAAATCTGAGCCAAAAATTAGAATTGTCTTAGCAGTTGAAATTAGAGGGAATAAACCAGGAAGAGCTTATGCTAAAGTGATAGAAGATTTTAGTTGCAAACCTTTAACTCCAATTTTTGAAACTCACATAAATCCAAACGCTTATATTGTAACAGATAAATGGTCTGGGTACAAACCTTTAAAGTCAATATTCCCAAGACTAACCTCTCAATTATCTGATAACGGAAATAATTTCAAAGTCCTACATTTTCAAATTATAAATTTCAAAAATTGGCTAAGAGGCGTTCATTCATATTGTTCTAAAAAGCATATGAATCAATATATTAACGAATATTTTTATCGATTAAATTTTAGAGAAACAGTTTTAGAAAAGTTACTTATTAGAATGTTTGAAGCTCAACCAATTACCTATAAATCAATTAAATCCAATACGACCTAGAGGGGTAACCCTATAAGTTAATTTAGCAATATTCTTTTTATAACACTTAGGGTAAGAATGAGATAATCTTTTAAGTGCAGTACTTTCAAAATAAGTGCATATATCGTTCTGATACATTATGTTAAATTGAGGTTTTGGTGTTGTGTGTTTTGATAATTTATCAGTAGATTTTAAGAAAAATGCTAGTTAGATGGTTTGGTATATTCAAGAATCTAAATTTGTTGTTTTTACTGTGTTTCAGAAACTGAAGTGATATATATATAACTAGAATTTTTACTATCATCATTTTGCTTTTTAGTAATTAACAACAAATGACAAGTTCACTTTTAAAAAGTACTTTTTGTCGTTATTAATTTATGTTTATAATGTTAGCCTAATGAATAATTAGTTGTCCATTTTTAATGCATGTAATGCAGTAACAATTAGATGGGGTTTTTCATAGGGTACTTATCAAATATAACATTAATTTAGTAGATAGCAAACTTACATTAACCATTTTTTTGTGGTAAGGATAAATGCTAAAGAACATCTAACCAGCTAAGTTAAAGGAGAAATTACAGTGAAATGAGTAGACGTAATTTTTAGTTCTGCTAAAGCGTTTGATTAATTATGTAGCCCATTATGTCTAAGTGAGGGGGGAAATATATTTTTAAATTAAGTTTAATTATAAAATATAGAATACAGATTCATCTAGATCACTGTTTAGGATTTAACCCCTTGTACTAGTAAGAATTATATAGATATTAAATGTTGAAATTATTGTTTAAATAATAAGGAATTAAGGCTATATTTTTTTAGCAACAACAATATCTCTTTTTATTGAGCGATCAACCATATGTTCAAACTCATTGTAAGGTGACTTTGTTAACACTTTAAAGCCATGTTGTACAAATAGGTCAGAAAGTCGATTTCTACTTATGACAAAGGCATTCCATGCAATAACAACAACACCACCTTTTTTTAATACTTTGAACCAACCTGGTAAACTAGCCTCTAGTAATTCTGCCGGATTTCTAGTTATTGAAGCCGATTTTTTGTCTAATGAATTACCATGTGCTACACCATAAGGTAGATCACCAACAATTAAATTGAAATAGCTATTTTTAACATAATCTACAGTGTTTAAAGTACTCCCTGTAATGATGTTTAAAGATTTACGTGTATGGTCTGATTTAAACTCGATTTTGTTTTTAGCATATTCAAACTGATCAGTATAAGTCGCTTCTCCTTTACTTTTACCAAAGACTTGCTTTTTTTCTGTACTATATTTATAACGTTCGGTTTCTAGATATTTCTTAAAAAAGAGTTGAATGGCTTGGGTAGATTTTGGATCTATTTCAATACCTGTTACATTAAAACCATAAATTGAACCTTCATATAAGGTTGTTCCTTTTCCAGCAACAGGATCCAAGAGTTGAATGTTGTCTTCAAAGTTAAAGTTACTTGATAATAACCCAACGTTAATCATCATTTTTGTGAATAATTCATTGGTTTTACCAGCGTATTTTAATAACGAACTTATTTTTGAATCTACATATTCATAGTCCTTCTTTAAGATAGGTTTAAGGAAACTGCGTTCGTCTATTTTTTCCAATTCAAAAAGAGCGAAAACAAAAGATAATCTAGACAGTAATTCCAAATCTAATTCAGTTAATTCATCTTCAGTTGCCAAAGATAAATAACGAATATTTTCAATAGTTACGATCTCAATAGAATCTGAAGCTACAGTCAAACGATTACTGGCTACTTTTAATTCCGCTAAAGCTAAAGGACCTGATAAATTATAATACACTCTATTATGACCCGGGTGTTGTAATATTAAATATGTTTTCATGATAAGTTAAATTTTACAACTTAGAGAGTACATTTAGCTTGGCTATCACTAGTGTGAAGCAGTAATAAATTTACAGTTCTATTTGTTTCGCACCAAATATAATAATCTATAAGCTATTTTATATTTGATTTTTTAATAATTTCAAATTTATTTTTTAATTAGCGGCGTTCTAAAAAATGGTAAATTTTAAGACTATGATCAAAATATCTTAATTATTCTAACTAAAGTGTATTGCCTTTTACTTATGTAAACCCCTAAAGTTTAATAAATTTTAATACATTTGGAACCTGTTTAAACAACTTTAAGTAAGTTGATATCATTAATAATGGTCGTAAAACTATAAAAAATGAACTTAATAAAATTATGTGTTGTTTTTGCCATGCTTACTTTAAGTAATGTAACAAATGCAGCAGAGATTATTGTTACATCAGCATCTAATGGTGGTGTTGGATCTTTTAGAGAAGCTGTTGAAACACTTGCTTTACCAAATGACACGATCATTATTAATGTTAAAGGTACGATTACGCTTACTGCAGAAATAAACTTTACTACCGATAATTTAACAATTATAGGGCCTTATCCAAAACATAATACGTTTACTTCTACTACTACCGGTATAAATATGTTTAGTTTTAATGGAGCTACTGGTGTTAGAATAATTGGATTAGGATTTAAAAATGTTAATGTTAAATGTGTTTTTTATATCAATGGTTTCTCTAGTGTGAGTATAACATCTTGCTTATTTGAAAATAACACCTGTTCATCCGAAATTATTAATACAGCAGGTAATTCAATAGTGAGAATAACAAATTCAACATTTTATAGTAATTCTTCTGTTGTTATAAATATGCTTAGTAATATTCCACCATCTAAAAACATAATTTCAAATAATACTTTTAATGGTAATTCATCAGCAGGTGTTGGAATAATACTTTGTAATGGAAGTGTAACAGAGTTTATTAACAATTTATTTACAGAAAACAATAGTCTTGGAGCAGAAGTAATAAATGTATATAATTCAGCTATGGTTGAACTTATTAATAATGTTTTTTATTCGAATGGTACTGGAGAACAAATAACGGGAAGTTTTTTAAATTCTGAAGGGAATAGAATAGTTTTAAATGGAGTTGAGGCTAATCCATTTTCTCCTGGTGATGACATTACATTAGGAGATTTAAAATTAAGTTTACAAATTGAAGATGGTTACGGCTTAAAATATTTTAGAATTGAACCAGGAAGTGTTTTGATTGATGCTGGTATGGTTGGAGGAATAGTAACTGCGACTAACGATTGTAGGCGTGCACCCAGGCAAATTGGAGGAACTATAGATATTGGGCCATGTGAGTATACTGCTTCACGTGTGACAAATACTGCTGATAATGGCCCCGGTTCTTTAGCGACTGCAGTTGGTACTGGAGGGTTTATAGAATTTAATTTACCGTTAAATTCGGTCATAGATCTAACTAGTTCAAATATTAATATAGTAAATCCAAATGTTTATATTGATGGTTATTCTCAGCCGGGATCTAGTATTGCAGGGCCTGGCTTATTAAGTGCATCAGGTGTAACACCTGCATCTGATTTAATAGAAATTAAAGGTGACGTAGATTATGCGTTTAGTGCACAAGCTGATAATATCACAATAGTAGGTTTAAATATTTATAGCTTTGAAATTCAAGGAATATTTTCATTCAGCTCGGCTACGAATTTAAAAGTATATGGTAACCATATTGGCTTTAGACAAAGTGGAGCTACTTTTGTAATAGATGAAAATAAATCACAAGGAATTGTGATACAGGCTTCTAATGCCATGATCGGTGGAAATCAACATTGGCAAAGGAATGTAATCTCAGGGAATGGTCAATCGGGTCTGTCGATACTTAAGGCCAATATTAATATTGCTGGAGGGGTTTCAACAGGTAATAATATTGAAATTAGTGGAAATATAATAGGATTGAAACCTGATGGAATTAGTTCTTTTGGTTTGGGAGTATTAGCTGTTGATGGAATAAGTAAAATTAGTACGTCCTTAGGGCCTATTAATGATTTAAGTATTGGTAATAATAATCACCTTGGTAGAAATGTGATATCTGGAAATCAACGAAATGGTATTTATTTAGAAGAGATTGGAACTGGTTGTAGAATAAACAATAATTACATTGGTCTTGGTTATGACGGTGTAACAGATCTGGGGAATTTACAAGATGGAATTCAGTTGTTAAATTGCTCAAATCCACTAGGAATAGGGGGGAGTAAAGGGAATTTTATTTCAGGTAATACTCAAAATGGGATTAATCTACAGACATCATCTGATGTGATAATAGTAAAGAATAGTATTGGTTTAGATATAACTAATTCTAGTGTAGGAAATGAGCTTAATGGTATAAAAGTATCTTCTTCATCTAATATAGAAATTGGTAATGGCCTATACGGTAATACTATATCTGGAAACACAGAAAATGGGATTATACTTGATGGTAGTTTGGTAAGTAATATAAAAAATAATCGTATCGGAACTGATACTTCAGGTACTAGTATCAAAGCTAATGGGCAAAATGGAATTCATGTTATTGGTTCAAATGATAATGGTCAAATCATTAGTAACTTAATTTCTGGAAATGGTCAAAATGGTGTTTTATTAGAAGGAACTGGAAGTACAACAGGTTTTTATCAGAACTATATTGGAACTGATGTGACAGGAAGTATGGCATTAGCTAATGGCGAAAACGGTGTTAAAGTAACGGGCACTCATGGTGTATCTATTGGAAATGCTTTTCCAAATCATAATTTAATTTCTGGGAATCAAATTAATGGAATTCAATTGTTTAGCGAGTCTGCTACTGTCAATGGAAATATAATCGGATTAAATAAAGATCAAAATGCTACTTTGGCCAATGCTGGTGATGGTGTTGAAATTAATGCAAATAATGTTTCAATTGGAAACACTGAACTAAATATTATTTCAGGAAATGGTATACATGGTATTTCAGTAGAGTTAGGACAATCCGCATTAAGTATTGAAAATTGCATCATTGGTACAAATATTTCTGGACAACTAGGGTTAGGTAACCAAATGTCTGGGTTTTATAGTAATGGTGGGGACAATATTAGTATTAATACTAATACAGTTTGTGGAAATGTCCAAAATGGATTAGAACTAAATAATACCACTAACTCTACTGTAACAAATAATTTTATTGGATTAACTTCAATAGGAACCATTATAGCAAATAATAATGGTATATTATTAAATGGGATTTCTTCAAATAATCAGATTGGAAACGTACTTTTAATGGCAAAAAATGTAATTTCAGGTAATACTAATTCAGGTGTTCTATTATCTGGAGCAGATGTTTCATCTAACTTTATTCAAGGAAACTATATAGGTCTTGATGTGATGCCAGCATCAACAGATTCAAAAGCAAATAAATATGGAATAGAAGTATCAAATGGAGCACATGATAATCATATAGGAGCTGATGGTGATGAAACTAAAAGAAATGTGATTTCTGGAAACACAACTGCTGGAATTTATATTCATGATACAGGTACAACTAATAATAAAATATTTAACAATAACTTAGGAACTACTTCTGATTATACTAATTCTCTTGCAAATGATATAGCGATTTGGATTTTAAATTGTAATATGATCAATTATATTGGATTAGATAATAGTACGCTAAATTCACCAGTTATTGGGGGGAATTCTAATGGTATTGTGCTTGACAATTCATCCAATCAAATCGTGTACAATTGTAAAATAGGTACTTCTCCAAACGGATTAGCAGTTCAAAGTAATACATACGGTATCGTTCTTCAAAATGGAAGTACAAATAATAGCATTGGAGGAGTTGGGTTAAAAGGTAATTTAATTTCAGGTAATATAACAGCTGGGATTGCCATTAATAGTTCTAATGCTAACAAAATAATAGGTAATAAAATTGGGACGAACCTAGCAGGTGTTGCTCCAATTAGTAATGGTACTGGGGTGATTGTAAATGGTGGAAGTGGAAATTTGATTGGAAGACCAACCCTAGGGGAAGGAAACTTAATTTCGGGTAACTCTGCTGTTGGCGTTTCATTAGAGAATAATCCATCTAATACGTTGGTTCAAAATAATAAATTTGGAACGAATAATGCGGGAAACTCAGTGTTTTTAGGTGGAGCAAATGGAACAGGTGTTCAAGTAAAGAATACGATAACATCTAATCAAATTGGTGGTGATATAACTTTAAATGAAGGGAATGTATTCGCGGATAATAATATTAGCGTTTATATTGAGAATTCATCTAATCAATTAGTATATGGAAATATAATTGGAATAAAAGCAGATGGCTCTACTTATTTAGGGAATAATAATGCCAATGTTGGCGTGTATTTAAAAGATGGAAGTGACAACCTAGTTGGTGAAGTAGGTAATAATCGAAATAGTATTGCAAATCAAGCGATAAATGTATTTGTAGATAATGAAACAGATACCGAAATAAAAGGAAACTATATTGGTAATAACTTAGCGGGAGATGGAATTTTATCTGGTGGAGTTTCTTCAGGCGTAGGTATTCAAATAGATTCCTCAGCAACAGGAATACGGATTTCAGAGAATGTATTATCAGGTCTTAATAATGGTATTGAAATTAAAGGTGTTGGTACTTCTAATAATTCGATTCAAGGAAATAAAATAGGGACTGACGTGACAGGAAATCTTTTATTAGGAAATACCAATGATGGTATAAATATAAGTGAAGGAGCTTCATCTAATAGTATTGGTGGAACGGTTACTAATGTTGTAGAAAGGAATATCATTTCTGGTAATACACAATCTGGAATAGCTATACATGACGCAAACTCTAATTTTGTTTTTGGAAATTACATTGGAGCAACGAGTAATGGTACGTCTACATTGTCTAATCAGTTTGGGATTAGTGTTCTAAATTCAGTTAATGGAAGTATTATTACGGGAAATCGAATTGGTGGTTTAAGTTCAGATAGTACTAATTATATAGTTGGATGCTTGGAAAATGGTATTGGAATAGGCCAAAATATAGGAGAAACGTACATTGTTGGAAATGTGATTGGTCAATTACCAGATGGTGTTACTTCCGCAGGTATGGGGAATGCAGGTATATTAGTATATTCGACGGCAACCAACATTAAAATTGGAGGCATTAATACGGGTGAGAGTAATAAAATTATAAACAACACTGAACATGGAGTGAAAATGACTAATACGGTGAATACTGTATCTGTTTTGGGTAATGAAATTTATAATAATATTCTCTTAGGTATTGATATTACTGATAACACTCTTGCTTTTAATGGACCAACAGACGATAACACTTCAGGTGTAAATAACAACATTCAAATGCCAATTATATTAGAAGGATTTGCTTGTGCTCCAACTAATACTATGCAATTAGGAGTCGTTTTAAGGGGCTTAACAATTGGACAAAGCTATGTCATAGAATTTTATAATAATAGCATTATTTCACATGTGTCGGGCTATGGTGAAGGACATGTTTTTATTACTAGAGCAACCCATACTGCACTTACCAATACGGATACGGCTTTTTTTGATATGGGGGCAACAATTTTATTGCCTGGATCGTTAATATCAGCGACAATGACTAATGATAATGGAAATGGTTCAACTTCAGAATTTTCTCAAAATAATGTAGTTATAGCACAACCAACTGCTCCAAATTTTACCTTAACAAATGTAACTTGTAATGGATCAAATGATGGAAGTATAGAAGTAGATGATACAGGAAACTCAAAAATCTATTATTTTGGACTAGATGTTGATATCCCTTCATTTAATCCAACTTATGACACTCTGTTTTCTGTAGCACCAGGAACTTATAATGTAACTTATAAATATTTAAACGGCTGTGAAGTAACAGCTACTGGACAAACTGTATTAAATGGTCCAATTCCAACATTTACTTCAATTGTAGTAAATGATACGTGTGGAGCAGGAGGCGAAATTGTAATGGATGCATCAGGGAATGTTACGGGGAATTTAATTGCAACACCTTATGAAAATATAACGTCAGGCTTAAGTCAATCTACAGGTGGTTTTACAGGGTTGCCAGCAGGAGATTATGAAGTTGTATTACATACTGATGTCGGAGGGGCTAATTGTGTATCAGACACGGTAACAATAGCTGTTTTGATTGAAAATTTAGCTGCTAATGGGGTGCTTGATTTTACATACAATATGTGCGAAACTAGTATTGGAGCGGTAACAGTTTCTCCAATTTACTTGGGAGGAACTTATTCATCAGTTCCTGCCGGGATTGACTCTAATACTGGAATTATTACCTCTCCAAGTGGAACTTATGATATTATTTACACTGTAGGTACTTGTGCAGTTTCTCAAAACATAACTTCTGCAGTGCCATTAGATCCTGATTTCAGTATGAGTCTAAACGATAGTATTTGTTTTGGAGAAGTTTATAGTGTAGTAGGTCCAAATTTAAATGCATTTGATTTTGAATCTGTACCAGCAGATGGTGCTCAAATTGATGTGAATGGCCAAATTTCAAATTATACTCCAATTACATATTCAATACGGCATATTACTGCAGGAAGTTGTGCTGATACTTTGATAAAACCACTAGTAGTGCTTGATTTACCTGTAAAACCTAACATTACAACAGCTGATTCAATAATTTGTAATGCTCAAGCTATAACCGTCCTTATTACTCAACCTGTTACAAATGTAAACTGGTTGAATAGTTCACTCGGAATCCCATTAATAGTCAATGTGAATACATATTTACCAGTTTTTAACGATTTACAAATAGGCGATAATTACTATTATGCTTATGTGGTGGATGAATATGATTGTTCTTCATTATATGATAGTATTAATTTATTAAATCCATCTTTAACTGAACTTTTAGCAGATGATGACGTAGAAATCTGTAGTGGTTCAGAAATTACGCTTGGTGCAACCGGTGCAGCTAGTTATTTTTGGCCAACGATTAATGATGGTTCAAGTGAACAGTATGTCACTGTTGAGCCTTTACTAACAACAAATTATGCCGTTGTTCTAAAGGATGTCAATGGATGTGAAGTTTTTGATACTGTAAAAGTGACACTTAAAGATCGATCAGAATGTAATATTGAAATTGTTACTGCATTTTCACCAAATGATGATGGTGTAAATGACACATGGATAATTAAAGGGATAGAGGCTTATCAAGAAAATAAGGTCTTTATATTTAACCGTTGGGGGGATATGATAGGGAATATAAAAAATTATGATAATGAACAACAGGTTTGGAATGGTGAAAATTTCAGAACAAATTCAAGAGTAGTACCCGGTACCTATTTTTATGTAGTGGAAGCAAATAGCGAAAAAAAGTTATCCGGTTGGGTGGAAGTAGTAAGATAAAAGAATTTAAAACAGAATAGTAGGATCATATTGGATGATACTATTAAGATACTAAAATGAATAGATTATTAATTATATGTTTTATTGCGCTTTCGTTACCAGTTTTTGGTCAACAAGATGCAATTTATAGTCAGTATTCGTTTAATCCTTTGGTGATTAATCCTGCTTATGCAGGTTCACGTAATTCAATCAGTGCCGTATTACTTCACCGTTCTCAATGGGTAGGCTTAGAAGGTGCACCAGTTACACAAACATTAGCTATTCATTCGCCAATTAATAGGACTAAACTAGCTTTAGGGCTTAATTTAGGGCATGATGCAATAGGCCCAACCCAATCAGTTAATGCTGCACTTACCGCTGCGTACCATATAAAATTGAGAAAAAGTAAATTATCATTGGCATTAAGGGGTGGATTATATAATGCCGTATTAGATAGAAATAAATTGAAATTTGACAATCAAGTAGATATTTATAATGTTGGAGGGGTAACCTCTTCAACAGTACCTAGTTTTGATTTTGGACTTTATTATTATAAAGCAAAATTTTACATTGGACTCTCTTTAACACACTTATCAAAACAACGATTTACATTTTATAATGAAGAATTAAAACCAATTGGTGCAACATCTGATTACTATTTAAGAACACATGCTTTTCTAAATATAGGTTATGTTTTTGATATCAGCGAAAATTTTAAACTTAAGCCGTCATTTTTATTGAAGAATACGGAAGGAGCAGTAGCTAACTTAGACTTATCATTTAATGCCTTACTTTACAATAAATTATGGATTGGAATTTCATTTCGTAATAAATCATCCGTTAACTTTATGACAGAGTTCAATGTGAAAGATTACTTTCGAATTGGGTATGCGTATGATGTATCTGTAAATAAATTAAATAAATATAACAATGGGTCACATGAAATATTTATTGGGTTTGATTTTAATTTAAAATCTAAAAAATTAATTTCGCCAAGGTATTTATAACATGAAATTTTGCTTAGTATACATATTGCTAGTCTTAACTAGTTATTCAACATATTCACAAAGTTATGAATTGGTTGAGGTTAAGTATATAGGTGAAGTTTATGATGTTAAAAATATAAACTCGTCAGGGCTTGAATTTTCTCCCGTTTGGTGTAATGATGAATTAGTTTATGTGTCATCTCGTGAATATGATCGATTAAGTTTAGGAGAGAATAACTGGGAGAAGTCAGGTTATTTAAACATTTATAGAGCTAAAGTGAAAGGAAATGTTCTAACTGATTCATCAAGATATAAACCAACTATTTTATTTTCAGAGAGACTCGTTATAAAAAGTCACACTGGGCCAATTTGTTTTAACCTAGCAGGCGATACCGTCTTTTATTCTCAAACACCACTTAAAACACGTGAAAATAGGAAAGCAGTATTACATCCGCAGTTGTTTATGGCTACAAAAAAAGGAAACGCTTGGATAAACCGTCACCCTTTACCTTTTAACAGTCGTAATCATACATTTTCCCATCCAAGTTTTGATTCTAAAACTAACACACTATATTTTGTGTCTAACATGTTAGGTGGTAAAGGAGGTAAAGATATTTATTTCTCAACCTTAAAAAACGGAATCTGGAGCAGTCCAAAAAATTTAGAACATGTCAATTCAACAGCTGACGAATTATTTCCTCACGTTAATGGAAATGACATTTTTATAGCATCTAATAAAACAGGTGGTAAAGGTGGGTTAGACGTCTATTGGAGTAATTTAAAATCAGAAACAAATCTCGAAAATTTAGAGAGCATAAATACAAAAGATGATGATTTTGGACTATTCATATTACCTGAATTAAACAAAGGGTTTATGGCATCAAATAGAAAAGGGAATGATGATATTTATTATGTGACAATTGAAAAAGTTGTGACGGTTAAAAATCAATTAGCTGGTCGATTTAATTATAAAAATTTAGAGAACACAGTCAGTGGCTTAAGTGTTATGTTGGTAGGTGAAGATGGCAGTATTTTATTTGAAAGTGTTACAGATGAACATGGAGAGTTTAAGTTCAATGATTTAGATTTAAAAGAAGACTATGCTATAAAAGTAAAGGGCAAAGATCATTTTGACCTTTTTATTTATGATAAAGAAGGGAATTCAATTCATCAATTAAAGCCAGATGAAAATGGAGAATTTAGGTACAAAAATTTAAGGTATGGATCGGTGGGAACATTAACTTTATTACCTGAAAATCAAAAGGATTTTAATATGAATTTTGGACATCTTACTGGACAATTAATTTATGAAAATTTACCAGGTCAATATCCTAATGCTATAGAAGTAATGCTTGTAAATGAGAATAATGAATTAAAATATATAACAAAAACAGATGATAGAGGTAATTTTGATTTTAGAAACATATCACTTAACACCAATTATATTTTAAAAATAAAGGACAATAAAAACGACCTAACCTTATTTATTTATGATAAAAATGGAAACGTTACCGACCAATTAAAATCAAATAAATGGGGTAGTTTTACGTATCGAAAATTAAATAGTGAATTTACAAAAAGATTAGCTCATTTAACAGAAGATAGTCAAGACGAGTTTGTAATTGATACTAGAACCATATCTGGTAACTTTAATTATAGAAATTTGGAAGGTGACTTTAAAAATGGATTAACCGTTTATGTGTACAGTGAAGATGGAATTTTAATTGCTGATGAAAAAACTAATGAAAAAGGTGAGTTTAGATTTAGAAATTTACCGTTAAATGATAATTTTTTATTTAGAATTGAAGAAGATGGAGTGCTTTTAGATATGAATGATTTCGCTTTGTTTTTAGAAGATAGATATGGTAAATCAATAGCACAATTACAAAGAGGAGAGAATGGTTACTTTATATATAAACCATTAGGTTTAAGTGTAGCTAGTAGTTTAACATTGCTAAAAGAAGATACCTTGAGTTTTGAGTATAAAAAATCTGTCATTACAAATAAATATAGTATCAAAAAGGTTTATTTTAATTCTAATAGTGTTGCAACTAAGCGTGGTGACTTGTCTATCTTAAATGCAATTTATATTAAAATGAAAGCTAACCCCAAATTAAAACTTGAGGTAAATGCCTATGCCGATTCGCGATCAACGGATAAGTATAATCTAAGGTTGTCTCGTAAAAGAGGACAGTGGATTGTTGATTATTTAGTGGATAAAGGACTATCAAAATCTAAATTTATTGTCAATGCATATGGAGAAGCCCAACTCGCTGTAAATTGTGAGGAATGCACTGACACTGATAATGCTGTAAACCGTAGGGCTGAAATTAGATTGTATTAATTGCATTCCGTATTTAGAGGTAATTCTCCAGTCGTTATTTTGTGTGAATTGTACAAAGATAAAATGATCTAGTTTTAATCTCTATTTTCAATATATTCATCATTAAAACTTAATCTTCCATTACAAAAAGAGGTTACTTTTGAGAGATTCACCAGTTGATACCCTAGTTTTTAAGTAGCTAGGCCCAATAGTGTTTAATTAAGGGTTTTGAAGGAAAACATATAAAATAGCAAGTAATAGACATAATACTAAAAAAGTGATGAATGAGATGAAGTAAACAAGTATACTTTTAAATAGACCACGAATAGATTTCAATGTGTAGACAGACATCCAAAAATAAATTGAAAAAACAAAAAATAGATAACCATCAAATTCCACTATGAATGTAGTGTCAAATATGAATGCAGCAAGATTGGTGACTATAGAAAATACATTGATTACAGAATACATAAAAGCATTAATTACCAAGTTCTCAGTTAGATTATACCCATTGTTTTTGAAAAATAAAAAGGAAAATAAGGCATAAAATAGAACGAGAATAAAGATGTAATTATCATAATTTTCCTTTATTAAAGTTTGAAACGTATGCATTAATTCTATACTCTCTTGACGGTCTAATTTCAATTGTTCTAATTCTGTAAGTTGTAATTGAGATTGTACTTCAGTTTGATTCTGAAATGTAGTGTCATTAATAGCCTGAATGTTTTTTATTTTTAGGTTAATAGTCTCATTAAAACCTTCTTCAACATCACTGTAAAAATAATCAAACTTTGAATTACTATTTATTAATGTAAGTGTCATAAATACAGAGAGAGCTGTAGAAAATACTAAAAACCGAATTGGATTTACCAATTTTGTACGATCTTTTTTCAAGTAGTCCTCTATAACAACCCTAGGGCTTAGAATAAGTGCCTTGATCGAAAATAAAATACCTTTTTCAAAATTAAGAATGGATAGTATATGACTGATTAAACTTTTAAACGTTATCTTTTTTAAAGAATAACCTTCTTCAAATTCATTAGGTACGTCTTGGTTTGAACCGTTTTCTAGTGGTACCAAATTCTCATCTAAATTGTCTTCGGTCATAAATAGGTTTTATATATATGTTAACGAAAAAAAATAGTTATTCAATTGTCGTAGTTGCAATGTAGAGTAATTTTTTTGTAGCAAGAATATTGTTATCCTTATCAGTTACTTTAACAAAATAAGTACCATTTACACCTAATGTTTCTATATTTAATGTGATGGTATTTCCAGTAACCTTTCTGTTGAGGTGTTCTTTACCTGATAGATCTGTTATACTAACGGTTCCACTAAAATTTGGATGCGTGGTTAAGGTTATAAAATTAGTCGATGGGTTGGGAAACATATTTACAGTAGCTGTTTTTACCTCCTCTATAAGAGAAGAAGGGTGTGGGTTATGGTATTCTAGTCCCCATAGTCCTAAAGTAATATTATCATTGATAATCATAGCTCCTGTTTGTATATCAATGGTGTAAATTCTATCAGTTGTTTCTGTGAAATTGGAAGTTCTAATTAACAATTTTCCAGTTTCTTGATTTAATGTATGTGTGTTAGAAGCATATGAAGGTAAACTATCCAAAGTTGCTATAAATGTGGTTATACCTGTTGTTTCATCAATGGAAACAAGGTCAGATTTTAATCCGTTGTCAATTAATCCAATTAGTGTGTTAGAAGAGTTATGGTATTCCAGTCCCCAAAGTTGTTCTGTGATATTATCAGTAATACTAACAGCTCCGGTTAGGATGTCAATGTTGTAAAGTCTGTTTGCTGTTTCTGAAAAATTAGACGTCCATAGCAGTAGTTTTCCGGATTCTTGATGTAAGGCATGCGTATTAGATGGATAAGAAGGTAGACTGTCTAAGGTCGCTATAAGTGTAGTTACACCAGTTGTTTCATCAATGGACACAAGATCAGATTTTATTCCGTTATCAATTAATCCAATAACTGTGTTAGATGAATTAGCGTATTCAATTCCCCAGAGCTGTTCTGGAATATTATCCGTGATATTTGTAGCTCCAGTTTGTAAATCAATTGTGTAAAGTCTATTCCCTGTTTCTGAAAAATTCGAAGACCACATAATTAGCTTTCCAGACTGTTGATTTACTGTATGTGAATTGGAAGACCAGAAGGGTAGGCTATCCAATGTTGCAATTAATGTGGTGACCGCAGTTGTTTCATTAATGGAAATAAGGTCAGATTTTAATCCATTATTGATAGTACCAATAATGTTTTGAGATAATAATAGGTGTGTCGTATTGAAGAGTAATAGACTACTTAATAAAAGTGTTTTCATTTTTTTTTCTTAGGGTAACAGTTTGTCAAAGAACCTTTATTTAATTTCAAAAATAATAATAATTGTGATACAAAAATAAAAATTGAATAAATTTTGTTCTAGGTGGTTTCTATTTCAGATTTTATGCCAGAGCGACTAATGATATCTTTGGTTGTTAAACCTCTAATTCGCTTGTTGTCAATTTTTATTTTTAATAGCCAAAACAAATGCTTTGACGAACTCTGTTAAAAGTTATATGCTTTCAATTTATAACTAAAACTGTACTTAATATGTATAACTACACAATTTTAGTTGTATCTAACCACATTATTCCATTTTTGTCTTCAATTACTGTATTAACAATATTAGACCAAAGGCCATCTTTTATAGTAAGGTTTTTGGACATTTTACTTAAATACATCTTCTTTTAAAGTCTTAAACCAAATGTTTCCTGATTTGTCTAAATAGCATTTATTGACAACATCTCCTGAACCATATGTTTATAGCTCAATATTTTACGGTAACTAATTTTTTTGCTGTGCTTATCAGGTCTTTTTCTATTTGTGATTTTGATTGAATCTTACCATGATAAGAAGAATTAGGGGTAACTCATAGTTGTGTCAAGCAGCTGCAACCGAAGATTATTATTGCTTAGACACTTTGCTGACCATAGTTTTTGTTTTTATATAGTAAACTCCAGAAGATAATTTAGATAAATTTACAACTAATTGCACGTCATTTAGAATACTCTTTTGGGTTAACATTGTTACATTTTGTCCAAGAGTGTTATAAATAGTAATTTCTGATAATTCAATGTCATTACCTTTAATAGTTACACTACTATTAGTTGGGTTGGGGTATATTTGAAAATTTTCTACAGTCGTAATAGTTATTTTTTTTATTTCTGAATATTGAAATTGTCCGTCAATATCAGTTTGCTTTAAACGATAATATGATGTTCCCATAGATGGGAGTTTATCAGTAGTAGTGTAATCTAGTAGACCAACGGAATTTCCAGTGGCACTAATTTTTGTTAACTCTTTCCAATCGCTTCCATTTAAAGAATGTTCAATTGTAAAATAATCACTATCCATTTCAGATACAGTTTGCCAATCTAATTTAACAAATTTGTTATCCAATAAATTTACAGTAAAACTTATAAGTTCTATTGGTAATGGAGTTTGTACCACGTTTATTGTCCCTAATGTAAACCTTGAATTGTCAGTAATAGCTGTTATTCCTGTAAATTGGTAAATATTATTTCCCAATGGAGTAGCTCCAGCAATTGGTGTTTCATCAATGAAAACACCATCATTATCGGTATCTATTAACAATCTTAGATCTGAGTTGGTAACTGTTTCTAAACCAGTTAAATCGAAACTGATATCAATGGCTCCAACATCAACCGCTGTTCCTGAGGAATTAACTTCACTTATGCGCCAAACTCTGTCAAGCCTTGCTTCCACAGTTGGAGGTACATCTGTTATTTCTGTAGCTTCCTGAATACCGTTATTGTGTCCCCAAATTAGAAACTCATCATTATCCAAGTCTTGAGAATTTAATATTCTTACAATACCCGTTCCTCTTGAATCTGTATGATTTGTGCCATCAGTTGCTTGGCCTATTCCTGCTACATCATTATCATAGTCTCCGTTTGCAATATCGTCATTATTAAATAAGTCATTACTAGTTAATGCTAATCCATATTTTGCAGATAAATAGTTATCAATTATAATTCTTTGAGCAGTATTAATATTTGTTCCAAAGACGAGAAGTTCAGCAATATCACCATCAAATCTGAAATTTGAAGCTCCAATTTCACCAACTTTAAAAGTATTTGAAGTTTCAGGTCCCATATTTGAAGTAAATGTGCTTTGTAAAGTGTTGTTTGCATATACAGTGGTTCCATTTGAAACATCTTCTTGAAAAATTACCGTAGTAATAACTGGTGTTCCAACAGGAAAAATATTGGTTATATTATTTGTGTTTGTAGCTCCATTTGATACCATATTGTTCAAAAATCCTATGTTTCCATCGAGTATAAATCGATCCCAACCACCATTGTCTTCACCCCATACACCACCAGAGTTATTAACTCTAGGAACATACAATGCAATTACCGTTAGATTACTGAATACACTTTCGTTAATGCTTAAATTGGTAACAATGAAATCACCTGAACCATCAAAAGTCACAACATCATACCCATTTAATGAACCTGTTGTTAATGATGGATTTCCATTAATCGTATTTGTTATTGCATTTCCAGAAAGGTCTGACCAACTTGTGATTGGTGCAGAACCAGTAATACTATTGTTAGCGTCTAACCAATATTCTAATTCAATGTCTAAGGTAAGTTGCTTTAACGCATTTGTATATTCCTTAGAAACACTATCTACTCTATAATAAGCACCTTTACTTCTTAAGGCTTCCATTTTACAAGAATCGTATGCATTTTCAATCCACGATACCCATATATTCCACCTACTCCAATTAAAATAGGTTTTGTTTGAATAATGTTTCAAAAGAAAGTCAGTGAAGTCCATGGTGTGTTCATCATATATTCTTCTATATCGACCCTTGTCTGGTTCACTTTTCCAACGTTTTAATTTTTCGTTTAAACTCATGTTTTAAGTATATATAGACCTTTTTTTTAGTGATAGAATGTGAATATAAATTAGTAAATGTTTTAGTGTTAGGTGCTAATATTAATGAAACGTGTATAGTTATGGATTTGAATGGAGTGTAAACACTAGTCTTGATGAATTCTAAAATTTATTAATTTGTAAGCAGTGTTTAACTGCTTACAAATAGATAAATTACTTCATAGGGAATCGTTAATCATAAGGCCTTAAATTAGTTTATAAACTGTTAGTGCTTACAACATGTCAAAGTTATTAACTATTTATTTAATTGTTATGCGTATAAATACGTGTTCCTAAATTTTGTTTATCCGTATAAATACGTAGTTCTATATAAGTAAGACTAATATATGGAAATCAGATGTAAATAATTTGCAGTATACCTGGGATTCGGCAAAGGTTGAGTTAGTCAAGAAAGTGGTTAGTAAAGGTGATATATGTTACATCTAAATAAAAAAGGGTAAACACCTGTTTTTAACTAGTGTTTACCCTTTTTATAAAGTAAGTGTGTGAAAAGTAATACTTACTATTTACTTTTAGCAATAACTTTATCCACTAGTCTCAATAGGTAAGTTGCGCTGTTGGCTTCACCTTCAGGAATTGAAATATAAGCATCCATTGTCAACTTGTTTCTTTTATAACTAGATGTCGATACAAATTGTTTAATGTCACCTTTAAAGTCATTAAATTCACTTAACTCTTTTGAAAATGTTTCATCAGCCATTAATTTTGAAGTAATTTCTTCCATGTTAATATATACTGATGCTATACTTTTCATAATTTGTTTACGTTGCCCTCTGCTCATTTTATTTTCCGCTTTTCCGTTTAGTATACTTTGCAATTGGGTTTTACTGTTGGTCATAAATAAAATACCATCTTTAAAACATAAATACATATCAAAAGGTAATTCGTTTTGAAATTTTTCGCTAGAAACAAAATACCCTTCTTTTCCAGATAAAAATTCATGTTTCATACTTAATTTAAACAATTTGGTTAAGATTTCTTCATTCTGAGATCCTATCATAAATGTAAATTCAGGTAATAGCTCTTGTTTAGTTTTAGTCACCTCTTTTTCATTAAAGTTATCGTCATACTCCCATGATTTATACTCCACGGTTTTAGATGATAAATCATTTAATAATAGGACACCATCACCGGTTACTAATTCAGCAATAGCTTCTTCATCTAACATTATTTGTAGAAAGTCAATATAAACTGATACCTCTTCACTGTATTCAAAGCTTGAAGCGGTTTTAAAATAATCTTTGGTAATAGTAGCTGTTTCGTTCAGTAAATCTTCTGTACTCATAGAAAAAGATGAATAGGCCAAAGTGTTTTCAGATAAGTATTTGCAAAATTTTCTGTCCAGTTTTGAATTGTAAATTTTATCAGTAGATTGTTTTAAGTTCTCAGAAAATTCAACATTAGATTTTATACTAATTTTATCTTCTTCTAAATATAAATTCATAAAGTACTCAGCATTATAGAAATTCTTTAGTCCTAAAAAGTCTATTGGATTTTCATAACCATTACCATATAATGCAGTAGAGTACAGGTTAGCTAAGTCCATTCCATTATACCAGATACTGGCTACTGCAGAATTATCAAACCCAGTTGCTGAAAATTTATTGGCTAAGTTATCTGTAAAGTATAAATCAATTCTGGCAGTTAATGCACTATCTATAAAAATAGCTTTTTTATTTTTTTTATTTTCTTCATTCTTATCAAATGCAGCTCTTTGTAGACGTTTTTTTTTGTCATATTCACTTTCGTAATATACGTCTTCAGTTGTTTCAACAACTTCTTCAGTTTCTTCAATTATTTCGTAATCTGCGCTGTAAGATTCATCAATAGTTTCAACTACCTCTCCAGCTTCTTCAGTGGCCTCTTCTATAGCTTCTTCTAGTACGTCAATTGCTTCACTTTCTTCAATTGTAGTATCTGTTGTAAAATCATACTCACGCCAACTACTATAATAGTCCTCTTTATATTTTTGTCCGTTATAAATAGAGGTAATAAAGATAAAGTAAGAGTCATTCCATACTAATCTAGTTTTACTGTCGTTAATAATTTGGTTTAAACCATTTACAGTCGTAATAGCATTATTATTTTCTTTATTCATTGCACTTTTAATAAAACCATTAAATTTAGGAAGGTTTTTAATTGTACTAGAGAAATAAAAATATGTAATGTCAGTTTGGTTTTCAGAAGCAACATACATTTTTGAGTTGATGTTTATACCCATGTCAGCGAAACTGCTAGGTTTAATCATTTTACTATGACCAAAAAATTCATCCATTATTTCTTTAAAAAGTAATGAATTTTCCACTTCTAAAATACTCACATCTTTAAATGAATTTTCTCCATTTACTTCTAAAACAAAAGAGGCTTGGTTTGAAATTTTAGAGATTAAGTTTTGTGCTGATGTTGATAATGAAGCAGTACAAAGGAGTATAACTGCTAGACTTTTTAATTGATTTTTCATTATTTTAAATATACTTTTTTATTTAATATTTTGCCATTCCGGATCACTGAAATAACGTCTGTTTTATGTAAGATTGCTTTTTTATTAGCCGAAACTAATGTGTTGGGGTTTGTCTGCTTTATAATTTCATCTTCAAATTTACAGACACTTGTAAAAGTAGCCCCGTTAAATATTGCTTTTTGTTTCTCAGGTAATTTATCATAATAAGTTTTTAACAGATCATCACCAGTACGAGTAAATACTTTATTTATTTTGGAATATCTATAATAATTTGAAGGCTGATCTAATTTTGTTTTTTTACTTAACGAATCTATGACAGCATTCATTTGTTCAATTTTATCAAAATGACAAGAGTAAGTAAATATGTAGTCGTTAAAGTTAGATTCTGTTTTTACTTCTGTAATACCTTTTACGGCAGTTGTGTTTTGCCCTAATGTATTAAATTTAGTTTTTATGGTATATAACGTTGGAACTTTATAACCTTCGACTTCATCTAATAATAGAATTGATTTTATGTGTGAAGCAGATTGATTAAAGTTTAGAGTATATTTAAACGTCCCTGAACCGTCATTTTTTAAATTGATTTGTTCTACAATTTCAAAACAACTCACTAGAGTAAGTGTCAATAAAAGTAGTATGATGTATTGTATTTGTTTCATTATATAAACCTTACTTCAGTAGCACCATCTTTACCATAGTTTGTATAAGAAGCGTCATTGTATTCAAATTTAATGTGTCTTGTATTTTCTAAACGGTCTAAATAATTATAGATTTCATGTTTTAAAACACCTTCTCCTTTTCCATGGATCAATACCGCTTTTTTAGCATTTAAACGAATGGCCTTTTCAATAAACATACGACACGTTTGCATTTGAACTTGCATAATTTCAAAATTACTCAATCCAATATGGTCATCTAACAAATCTTCAATATGAAGATCGATTTCAAAATTAAAAGGAATGATTTGTTTATGAGTTGTTTTAGAAAGTTTTTGAGTTTTTTCTACGCGTTGCATAGTTAAGTTCTCAATTTTTTGACGAATTAATTCTAAGGTGTTAGGATGGTCCAATAAATAATCAGCAATTGGATTTGTCACTACAATATTTGATAAAGGATAAATTCGTTCAAATCCATCAGTATCTTCAATCACACATTTGTTAGGTTGTAAGCGAATTAAAATTCCTGAAATTGTATCGTTAATAACAGATACGCCATCTCCAATGTTAAATCTGCGCATTCTCAATCATGTTTAAAAAGAAATCTTGATTCTCAAGAATTAAATTTAAGGGAAAATAAATAGCTAATCCAATAATGGTAATTACTGCTGCTTTAAAAAAAACAGAAGCATCTTTAGTAGTTTCAATCCTCAAAATTTGATTCACTTGTTCAGTGATTAATTTTTCATTTTCCCATAACATATCACTATCTGCGATCATCTCCTTTATTTTAGGGTTATTATCTAAAAATATGGTTCTAATTTTCCAATACTCTTTGTCCGTTAATGATTTATAAGTTTTTTTATAATTAATTTCTTGCTCATCTAATTCAATATAAATACTATCCGATTTTTGAATGGAACGGACTTTGAAGCCCATTAAAAATCCAAACATCATTAAGACGTATAATTCAAAATAAAACCCTACCAAAATCATTATAACTGAAGAGATTAGAACAAAGTACATTTTAATGTTTTGATTAGTGGGGAAAAACAAAGATTGAATTATTTTACCACCATCTAATGGGTCTAAAGGAAGTAATGAGAATATGTTTATGGCTAAAAATAAAGTAGATAAGTTAAGTAATAAATCGTTTGGAGTACTGAAGTATTGGTACAAGAAAATGGTACCTACAATTATTCCAGGTATAGGGCCAAACAATAAGGTAATCAAATGTTTTTTTTGTGAAATTGTATCGTCTTTTTGTTTAACAAAACTACTTAGTAAAGGAAAATAAAAAATTTTATTATCTTTAAATTTAAATAACTTCATACCAATGAAATGACCAATTTCATGAAAGAATATTACTCCAAACATACTTGATATTAACACAATACTATCCTGCATCATAAATAACAAAACAGTTAACATTAACAAAAATACCATTAGGTTCTTTTTTGCCAAGTCTTTTTTAGCCAAAGGTTTAATTTCAGGCTTTTGTGGATATATATTATCTAATTCGTCAAACATTATGAACAAATTTACGACTTTTATAATAAAGTTCCTTAATTTTAGCGTACTTATGTTGAAAGCAATTAATATTTACAAAAATTACGGAGATTTACCAATTTTAAAAGGGATTGATTTAGAGATAAGCCGTCAAGAGGTGGTTTGTATTACTGGTACATCTGGAGCTGGAAAAACTACTTTATTACAGATATTAGGAACATTGGACAAAGCCGACAAAGGTGAGGTTTTTATTGATGGTGAAAACATCAGTCACCTCAAAGGAAATAAATTAGCTAAATTCAGAAATAATAAATTGGGTTTTATTTTTCAATTCCACCAATTATTACCAGAGTTTACAGCGGTAGAAAATGTAATCATGCCTTCTATTTTGGGAGGGAGAAATAAATCTGATTCTATCGCGAAAGCAAAAAGGACATTAGACTTTTTAGGATTGTCCTCACGTTTTCAACATAAACCGGCACAATTGTCTGGTGGAGAGCAACAGCGAGTTGCCGTGGCTAGAGCTATGATTAATGATCCTTCTATAATTTTTGCTGATGAACCTTCAGGGAATTTAGATAGTACCAACTCAGGAGAATTACATGATTTATTTTTTCAATTGAAAGAAGAAAAAAATCAAACCTTTGTGATTGTAACACATAATGAAGGATTGGCTAATATGGCGGATAGAAAATTAGTCATGAAAGATGGATTATTTATTTAAATAACGTTACCTGCTGTGTTCTTGATACATTTTTATGTTCAACGCTACCGTATTAATATAACTTCTCCCTGTCCATAAGTCAGACGGGAACGACACTATATTCTCAATTAAAAATATATGTTTAAACAAAAAAATCTCATTCAACTTAATGAATGAGATTTTTTTTTGTTCTATTTTAATGTTTATAAAGTTGATCTGATATCACTACCAACTAATTTGAATAACCAAACTTTAAATTGATAGAATAATAAATACATCACTGGAATAACAACTAACGTTAAGAATGTTGCGAATGTTAATCCAAATATAATTGTCCAACTCATAGGTCCAAAGAATATAGTGTTATCTCCACCCATATATATGTTTGCATCATAATCACTTAACAAGGTCGCAAAGTCAATGTTAAACCCAGTTGCTAAAGGAATCAATCCTAAAACTGTGGTAATTGCAGTTAACAATACAGGCCTTAACCTTGTTTTACCAGCTTCAATGATTGCTTTCTTAAATTCAGGCATTGGTAATAAGTCAAATTCACCTAATCCTAATTCTTCACGTTTACGTTTACGTAATAAATTGGTGTAATCAATTAATACAATGGCATTGTTTACAACAATTCCGGCTAGTGATATAATTCCAATCATTGTCATCATAATCACAAACTCCATTTGGAAAATTACTAACCCTAAGAATACACCAATTAGACTAAATATTACGGCAAACATGATAATGATTGATGAAGAGTATGCATTAAATTGTCCTACAATAATTAAAAGGATTAGGAAAAGGGCTATGAATAAAGCGCCTGACAAAAACGCCATTTCTTTAGCTTGCTCTTCTTGTTGTCCTTTAAAGACATAAGTAATTCCGTCAGAAACACCAGTCTCAGTTTCGTATTCAAGCATTAATTCTTTCAATTCAGCAACAACTTGATCAGGATTAAAGCCTTCAGTTACTTTACTTTCAATACCAACATAAGGAATTAAATCTTTATGAATTACTTTACTGTAAGTATTAGTTGTTTTAGGTTCTTTAACTAATGAGCGAATTGGAATTCTAAGTGTCTTTCCTTTGTTATTCATGAAAATTAACTTTTGATTTAATAAGGCGTCAATATCGTTACGTTCTTGTTTTCCAAACCTTAAGTTGATGTCATAAATATCATCCGCATCTTTGAATGTAGAGATATCTTTACCAAAAATAGCTGTACGAATAGAAGAAGCAATTAAACCAGTAGACACATCTAATAGTCTTGCTTTTTCTCTGTCGATTTCAATATTCAATTCAGATTTACCAGTTTCGATATTTAAGCCTAATTTATCAACACCATTCACATTTTTTCTACTCAAGTAATTTTGAATCTTTTTAGCTTCAACAATTAACTCAGTATAGTCTTTATCTCCGGCAACTTCAATACTAATTGGTTGTCCTTGTGGTGGTCCATCATTGTTTTTATCCACAATAATTTTAACATCAGCAGGAAACTTGTTCTTTAAACCAGCATCAATTTTTTTCATTAATTCAGACGTATGCTCCGGACTGTCACGGTATTTGAATTCAGAAAAGTTAACCGTAATTCTTGCTTTGTTTGGCGTGTTACCCATAACTACACCTTGAGCCGGATCACTTGCACCTTCACCAACTTGTGTAATAATAGACTGGATTATTTTCTCATCTGTTGTTTTACCAATTGTATCATTCACTTCTTCCTTAAGAATATCGTTCATTAACATATTCTCAATCTTAAGGGTCGTTTTATTAGTTACCTCAATATCTGTTCCAATTGGGTGTTCAATAAATACGTTCACATAACCCGGTTGACTTTCAGGAAAGAATAGTGTTTTAGGTGGAAATGCTGCAATTAATACAAATGATGAAATTAATAATACAAATGTTCCCAAAAAGATAAATAATGCTCTTTTTTTACCAATCGAAAAGGAAAGCACTTTTTCATAAACTCGTTCTAAAATTGGTAAAAACTTGTTTTGAAACCAGATTGTAGCTGGCGTAATTAAATAGATGTTAATTGGAATAAATACACCCAAAATAATAAATACACTTCCCCATGTTGTACTTCCAGCTATCGTTGCAATAACACCTAATACAAATAAAATCGCCGCAATAATAAATGATTTATTATGATTTTCACTCTTAGTTTCTAACTTCATATAAACCGCAGTTAACACAGGATTAATTACTAAAGCAACAAATAATGATGAACCTAATACAATCATTAATGTGATTGGTAAAAACTTCATGAATTCACCCATAATACCAGGCCAAATTGCTAACGGTACAAAGGCAGCTAGGGTAGTGGCAGTAGAAGCAATAATTGGCCATGCTACTTCACCAACTCCTTTACGAGCGGCTTCAAAACTGTCCATTCCTTCGTCCATTAATCTGTAAATGTTTTCCACAATTACAATTCCATTATCTACCAACATTCCTAATGCTAGTACTAATGAAAATAATACCATAGTATTAAGCGTAACACCCATTGCGCTTAAAATCAAGAATGACATTAACATGGATAGTGGAATAGCAATACCAACAAAGAGTGCATTTCTAATACCTAAAAAGAAAAGTAATACGCCAACCACAAGTAAAATTCCAAAGTAAATTGAGTTTTCAAGGTTAGATACCATCTCTCTTGTTTTACCAGATTGATCATTTGTCACAGAAATACCAACATCAGCAGGTATTAATTTCTTGGCTTTTACATCTATTAATATTTTTTGAATAGTATCTGAAGCAGCTAATAAATTTTCACCACCACGCTTCTTAATATCCAACATCACAACTGTTTCCCCATACTCTCGGGCATAAGATGTTATATCAGCATCTGAAAACTCAACTTTAGCGATATCTTTTAAATAAACAGGTTTATAAAACTCTTGCTTTACAATGATGTTTCCAATTTGTTCAGCTGAAGTAAATTCACCTTTAATTTGAACAGTTCTATTTGTGTTTCCATCTAAAAGTTCACCACCCGACATGGTTAAGTTTTCATTTTGAATGGCTTTTTCAATGTCAAAAAAAGATACATTAACCGCTTCCGCTTTATAGCGGTCCACCTCAATTTTCATTTCTTGCTCTTGAATTCCACGAATATCAACTTCAGAAATTTCTTGTAAATCTTCAATCTTATCTTCTAAGATCTCAGCATAACTTTTTAATTGATCAATAGAATAATTTCCTGATAAATTAATATTCATCACTGGCATTTGAGACATATCCATCTCAAAAATATTTGGTTCTACTGGCAAATCAGTTGGAAACTCTTTTTTAGATCTGGCTTTGTCTACTGCATCCTTTACATCTTGTAAGGCATCTTTTGGAGCTACATTAAAATTAAACTTAGCTCTAATAGTTGCATATCCGTTTACAGATGAAGATGTAATTTCATCAATGTTCTTGATTGAATTTAATTCTTTCTCAATTGGGTCCGCAATTTTATCTGCAATTAATTCGGGCGAATTACCAGGGTAGGCAATACCAACATAAATTTCAGGTATTTGTAGTTCTGGAAAGTTTTCACGCGACATATTGTTGTACGCAGATAACCCTCCAAAAAAGATGATAAACGTAATCAGGTATACTGATTTACGATTATTTACAGCCCAAGTTGAAATCTTGAACTCTTTTATACTTTTTGATAGTTTTCCCATTTTTATTGAACTTTAACTATGTCATTTTCAGTTACACCTTTACCACCATCTAAAACAATTTTAGATTGATCAACTAAGTCACCATCATTAATTGCTGTAATAGCAGATTGACCTTTGTAAGATTTTAATAAATTAATAAATATTTTTTGTAAACTATATTTATTGTTTTCAGCTGCTGTTAATTTATACACGTAGAAATTGTTGTCTGTATCTTGTAAAATTGCATTTGAATTTATGACTAATGCGTCTTTTAAATCAGTATCCGTAATTTTTACCTTAGCAATTTGATTAGGTAAAAACACCGTATTGTTCTTTAATTCAACATGTACTCTAAATGTTCTATTCACTGGATCAATGTAATTCCCAATATAAGTAACTTTAGAGGTGATAGTAGTGTCATTTAAATTAGGAAAAATAACATCAACTGACGTTCCCATTTTAACATTTGCTAAGTGGTTTTCAGAAACAGATGCTGTAATTTTAATATTTCTATTATTTACTAATCTAATTAAAGGTGCTTGTGGCGAAGCCATTTCACCTAAGTTAGCAAATACTTCATCAATTACCCCACTAAAAGGTGCTTTTACTGTAGATTTTCCACGTTGAGATTGTAACGTTTTCAGTTTACTTTCTAACGAACGTTTTTGACTTTTAGCTTGTTCCAATTCTATTTCAGTTCCTAAACCTTGTTCATTCAATTTAGTCTGCTTATCAAACATATAGTTAGCCATTTCTAAACTAGTGTTTAGTTCATTAATGTTACTGTTTAAAATTTCAGCATCAATAGTAATTAAAGTTTGACCTTTACTTACTCTTTGCCCTTCTCTAATATGAATGTTTCTAATAACACCAGGCGTTTCTGAATTGATTAAAATGTTTTGATCAGTTTCAACAGCTCCTTGTAATTCAATTTTATGTTTAAAGTCTGTCTTTTCAACTGATGTTGAACTAACGATTAATATTATTTCTTTTTTTGTTGTATCTAATGCTGCTATTTCTTGCGCAATTCCATTTACCTCAGCTTTTAATGCTGTTTGTTTTTCTTTTAATTGATCTATAGTTGATTTTTCTCTACAAGAGGTGAAAAATAGTCCTAATGTAAGGCTTGATATAATGATTAATTTATTCATTTTGTTATTGGTTAGTAAGTTTATCTAATTCTATTTTATATTGTAATACTTGCATTACTGCATTTATGTAACTACCTTCTGCTTGTAATAATTGATTTTGCATTTGAGTTACATTCAAAGCATTTACTGCTCCTTCTTTTTTTCTGTTTACTGAGTTCATATAAATTGATTTGGCAAGAGCAATGCTTTTTTCCTCTAGCTTCATCATATCGTATGCCGATTGGTAAGACGTTTTGAGCTGTAATTCTTGAAACCTTAAACCGTTTTCTAAATCAGTAATTGTATTCCTGTCTTGTTCTAATGTTATTTTAGCCTGTTGTACTTTAACAATACGTTGACCAGATGTGAAAACAGGCATTTTTAGATTAATACCCCAAACTGTTGTTGGATACCAAGCACCACCACCATCAAAAAAATCGAATTCACTTCGGAAAGCATTTTGAGAATGTGATAAAAATGCGCCAACTGTAGGAAGATACTTTGCTTTTTCATTTTTTAAAGAAAACTCATCCAATTGTAATTTTTGATTAACCATGACGTAATCAAAGTTGTTTTCAAGTGAAAACGGTTTTAATACTGGATTATCGCTACTAATTTGATCTACTAAATTATCTAAGTTTTCAGATAATTCTATTGAACTTTTTAAATCGTAACCCATCTGTAATTTTAAAAGATTCTTTGCAATTTCTAATTGATTTACTGCATTAGTTTTTGAAACAGAGATTCTGTTGTAAGCTAATTCTAATTGATCTAAATCTTCTTTAATTATGAAGCCATTTTCATAAAACACGCGAGTTTGCTCCCACAATGTTTTAGTAGAGAATTGAATGCTATCCATTAATACCACATTCTTCTTGGCAACTAAAACATTATAATAAGCTTCTCTTACCATCATTTTAACATCAACAGTTGTTTTGTCAATGTTAGTTTGAGCCATTTTTTGATAAAACTTAGAAAATTGTAGACCTACTATATAAGAACCGTCAAAAATAAGTTGACTTACGTTCAGCGTTCCTGTTGCATTGTAAGGTTGTCCCATTTTAAATTCGGCTACAGATCCGGCAGGAGCTGCTGGATTAAAAAGAGTCGCATCAACTACAGAAACTGGAATGTCAAGAAAGTTTTTAAAATCTCCTTCTACATTAATTTGTGGTAAACCAATGGCAATAGTTTCCCATACTTTTTTTTCAGAAATTTCTAAATCTAATTGTTTATTTTTTATTTGTCGACTATTCGATACCGAAAATGCCTCTGCATCAGCTAACGAAAAAGTCGTTTTATCTTGTGCGTAAGTCTTTTGAAAGAGACCTAGGCACAAAAAAAGAATTGTGGTTGTTTTTTTCATTTTTATATATTAAAATTGTTGTTAGTTAAAACTTCTTGTAAATGTTTGAGCCCATTATCACTAGCTATTCCTCTAATGTGATATCTAAAGTATTCTGAATACACTTGAGTGAAAGTATATTCGGAATACGGAAAAGTATCTCCTTGGAATAAAACATCAATAAATGATAAATACATTTTTGAAATAATTTGAGAATCTAAATTATCTCTGTAAAGTCCCTGTTTCATTCCTTTCTCCAAATTATCAACTACACTTTGTTTTACAAAAGTGTCTTTATGTTGTTTAAATTTTTGAATAACCGCTGGGTAATATTTTATTAAATCAAAAAATATTGAGGGGTGCATTGATCTAAGTCTAGTACTTACCAATTCCCCAATTGCTAATAATTCATCAATTGCATTATCATGTTTTTTAGCTATTTCTGTAATGTCACATCTTTCCATGTCTTGACTTAATTCAAGACATTGATTAATAAGGTCCGCTTTGTCTTTAACAAATGTGTAAATCGTTTTTTTGGACATACCTAATTGTCTTGCCATTTCATCCATGGTGACACTTTTAAACCCAAACTGCATATAAGTGGTAGCAGCTTTAGCTAAAAATTCTATTTTTTTGTTATCCATGGTACAAATGTACAATACATTTTTTAGTTAGGAAACGAAAAACCTAATTAATGTTTCCAATATCTTTATTAAGTCTATGTGAAAATGTTTTTTTTATTCGTCAAGAGTTGTTTTTATTGAAGTCTATGTCTGGATCAAAAAATGTTAAATTTCATTAAATTATTTTCTAGTTGTAACGTAAGTCACTTTTATTAATAAAGGCCTGCTATATCTTTGTAGATATATAATAACTAATAATTAATATTTGAGTATATGAAAAAGAATATGAATGATCTGGATAGAATTGTGAGAACCTTTATAGCTATTGTCTTTGCTGTTTTATATTTCACAGAAATTGTTTCAGGTGTGTTAGGTGTAATGTTAACAGTGTTAAGTGGGATATTTGCGTTGACTAGTTTTATTAGTTTCTGTCCAATATATACAGTGTTTGGTATTTCAACTTGTAAGGTTAAGGAGCAATAAAATGTAGTTTATTAATAATGATGGGTAGTGGTAATAAGAATATTCATCATTATTAATAAAGTTTTATATTTCATTGAAATTTTCTAAGAATTTAACAATTATTTATAAGTCTGTTTTTATTTTTTAAATAATATTGTTGTTTTTTAATGAAAAAAATATATATTTGCATCAAATAATTATAAAAAACAAATATTATGAAAAGAGTTGTATTAGTAGCAGCAGTAGCAATGTTAGCATTAGCTTCATGTAAAAAAACGTATGTATGTAAATACAAAGTAGGAACTTTAGATCAAGAAATTACTTATAAAGATGTTAAAAAATCAGGAAAAGCAGCAGTAGAAACTGCTTGTGATTTAGTAAGTGGAACATTAACAGTAAAATAATTAAATTTATTTGACTTAAGAGGGAGCCTTTGGCTCCCTTTTTTTTTGCTTAATTTTTAGTTTGCCTTCTTGATAATGGATATAATTAAATTATGTCTATTCATAAATTGGCTTTATATTTGTCTAGATCTAATAAATAAAGGAATTATGAATAAGAAAAAAAAAGGAATGATATTAATTATAGCCTCTCTTGTTATAATGTCACTTACAATTTTTGTAATGCGTGATGATAGAGATATGGCTGAAATTGAGAAAGCACAAGAGGTAGATATTGAACAAACAGCTGCTGAAACATTGAACGAAGATAATGATTTATTTAATGATGATGTTGACTTTGGTGATATTGAAATTGCGCCTTTAGCCCTTGATACTACTAAGACTGAGAAGTTTTAAATTTAATCATGTAGTAATAATGTAGATTGAAATTTTTAGGAGATTGAATTGGTTGCTCGCAAGATCTGTTAGTTTTTTGTTTTCAAAATAGGAATGGTCAATTTCATTTGTTGAATAAAATAATACGTTTTTCCAAACTAAATACACTTCCAGGTATAAGCACCCATTTATAAACCATATCCATTGTGAAGGTATTAAAGTTCTTGTTGTCTTTTCATTTATTGAATTTTGATTAACCACTAATTCGTTTAGGTCACCTTCAATAAAGAGCTCTGCACCTTGTGTCAAAAATGGTCCATTCCGCCGTTAAATCCTGTATTCGTTGTGTTTTATAACTTTCAATATACTAGGGAAGTAAGATGAAAAAGATAATCTTAATGGCAATTTTATTCTCTAAATTGTGAAATGAACCTACCTTCGGTGGGGGATACGAATTCCCAAAATCTGTTGCTATTTTACGGTTTTCCATTCAGACTCATTTAAACGCCATCAATTAAGATTGGTGAAGATATAAGATGAATTTCTAACATTTTATTAGTTTGGCTAATAAGCTTAAATTAATAATAAGGAAAAGGACAACTCGATAGAGTCATTTTATTTTATACTAATTTATCATTCTCTAAATGACGAGTACTATCACGCTTTGTTTTCTTATCTAAGTTCTTAATTAATGCTTTTTCTAAGTCGATTCCTGTTTGATTTGCTAAACAAATTAATACCCACAAGACATCAGCCATTTCATCACCAAGGTCTTTGTTTTTGTCACTTTCTTTTTCAGATTGTTCTCCATAACGTCTAGAAATGATGCGAGCTACTTCACCAACCTCTTCAGTTAACTGTGCCATGTTTGTTAGTTCATTAAAATATCTTACTCCGTATGTTTTAATCCAGTCGTCAACTAGTTTTTGTGCGTCATTAATTGTCATAATAGTTTTTTTAAGATTTCAAATCTACAAAAATATGTATATAAAGTGTTAAAATTATAGCTAAATCAATTTTTAGTCATGTATAAATAACTTAGTTTTTGTCTTCAGTATCAATTGTTATGGTTACAGGTCCGTCATTTGTTAAACTCACCTGCATATCTGCTCCAAATTCACCAGTTTCAATATTTTTACTTAAACTTTGTGATAATGTTTTAATGAATTGTTCATAAAGTGGAATTGCAACATCAGGTTTGGCAGATTGTATGAATGAAGGTCTATTTCCTTTTTTAGTTGAAGCAAATAATGTAAATTGACTAATGAGTAAAACCTCACCATTAATATCTTTTAGTGATAAATTCATTTTTCCACTAGCATCACTAAAAACTCTAAGATTTATTATTTTATTTACGAGCCATTCTATTTCGGACTGACTGTCATCTTGAGCAATACCTAAGAGGACAAGAAGGCCTTGATTTATTTGACCTGTTATTTTATTTTTAATTTCAACTTTTGCCGCTGAAACGCGTTGTATAATAATTTTCATTATTACTAGGTTTATTATGTTAAGTGAATGTTCAAAAGATGTACTAGCTATTTTTCAATATTATACTCTTTAATCTTTCTATAAAGTGTACGTTCAGAGATGCCTAAGTCTTGTGCAGCGTATTTACGTTTTCCTCTGTGTTTTTCTAAGGCTTTCTTAATCATTTCCTTTTCTTTATCCTCTAAGGATAATGATTCTTCAACTTCAACAGCTTCTTGATAGTTTTGCTTTACAGGCTGCGTCAATTCGGAATATTGATTAATTTGTGGAGTGGGCTCCGGTAACATTTTGTTTAATTCAGGAGTAATATCCTGATATAATCTAGAAATGATTTTCTCTTTATCTTCCGGAGAGATAGCAGTATCACTATCAGCTTGTAAAACTTGAACAACTAACTTTTTCAGTTCAGTTAAATCACGTTTCATATCAAATAAGACCTTATATAAAATGTCTCTTTCGGAAAAGTCGTTTTTATTATCTTTATGTAACACTGGTGTGGATGAAAAATGCTCTATTTTTGGTAAATAAGCGCTTAATAGCTCTCTATTAATGGTTCTCTCTTTTTCAATTATTGAGATTTGCTCTGTAATATTTTTTAATTGTCTTATATTCCCAGGCCAATTATAGGATGATAATACTAAAATAGCGTCTTCAGTTAATCTTAAAGTAGGCATTCTATATTTTTCGGCAAATTCAGAAGCAAATTTTCTGAAAATTAAATGAATGTCATCTTTTCTATCTCTTAAAGGTGGTAAATGAATTGGAACTGAATTTAGTCTGTAGTATAAGTCTTCTCTAAAGGTTCCGTTTTTTATAGCTTGTAATAGGTTAACATTTGTAGCAGCTATTACTCTCACATTTGTTTTTATAGATTTTGATGATCCTACACGTAAAAATTCGCCAGTCTCTAATACTCTTAATAACCTAACTTGGGTAGTTAAAGGTAGTTCGGCAACTTCATCTAAAAAGATGGTACCACCATCTGCTACTTCAAAATAACCTTTTCGTTTATCATGTGCACCAGTAAATGCTCCTTTTTCATGACCAAATAACTCAGAATCAATTGTACCTTCTGGAATTGCACCACAGTTTACTGCAATATAATTAGCATGTTTTCTAGCACTTAAACCATGTATTACCTTTGGCATTACTTCTTTACCTGTGCCACTTTCGCCAGTAATTAGCACATTAATATCTGTAGGTGCCACCTGAATCGCAACATTTAATGCTCTATCTAGTGCAGGGGTATTTCCAATAATACCGAATCTTTGCTTAATTTGAAAAGTGTCCATAAGGTTCTTATTTTACGCGTTCTCCAATCATTGTCGTTGATGTACAGCTGTTAACTTTTACATTTACATAATCACCAGGCTTAGCATCTAATATAGGGAAGATAATAGTTACAAATTGTGAGTTACGTCCATAAGCATCTTGATCAGATTTTTTAGATGTACCTTCAATCAATACTCGGAATGTTTTACCAATACAAGCTGTATTGTATACTTTAGATTGTTCTAATTGTATATCAATTACATCTTGTAGTCTTTTTTTCTTCACAGCTAAAGGAATGTCATCTTCAAATTTACGTTCCGCTAACGTTTTTGGTCTTTCTGAATAAAAGAACATATAAGAAAAGTTGTAATTTACTTCTTTAACTAAAGATACTGTATCCTGAAATTCTTCTTCAGTTTCTCCACAAAAACCAGTAATAATATCCGTTGAAATAGCACAATCAGGCATGATTCTTTTAATAGAAGCAATACGTTCCATGTATTTTTCACGTGTATATCCTCTATTCATTCTTTTTAATACATTTGTATTTCCAGATTGAACAGGTAAGTGAACATATTTACAAATATTTTCATATTGAGACATAGTAATTAATACTTCATCTGTCATGTCTTTTGGGTGTGATGTAGAAAATCTAACACGTAAGTCTGAATTTACTAAAGCTACTTTTTCCAATAGCTGAGCAAAATTAACGGTAGGTTTTTCGGCATCAATTACGTCATCCTTCTTGGTGATATTCCATCTGTAGCTATCCACATTTTGTCCTAATAAGGTAACTTCTTTGTATCCTTGGTCAAATAAATCTTGTGCCTCTTTTACAATACTTTCAGGATCTCTACTTCTTTCTCTACCTCTTGTAAAAGGTACTACACAAAAAGAACACATATTATCACAACCACGCATAATTGAAATGAATGCCGTTACACCTCCAGAACCTAATCTAACAGGTGAAATATCTGCATACGTTTCTTCACGAGACAATAATACATTAACTGCCTTTTGTCCACTTTCAACTTCTTGAATTAATAGGGGTAAATCTCTATATGAATCTGGTCCAGCAACTAAATCAACCAACTTTTCTTCTTCTAATAAGTTTTTCTTTAAACGTTCGGCCATACAACCTAAAATACCAATGATTAATTTTGGATTTTCACGTTTTTGCTTTTGATATTGACTCAGTTTATTTCGAACTCTTGTTTCAGCATTCTCTCTGATTGAACAGGTGTTCATTAGAATAACATCTGCAATTGATGAATCTTTAGTTGTCGAAAAACCTTCTTGAATTAAAATAGAAGCTACAATTTCAGAATCTGAAAAATTCATAGCACAACCATAGCTTTCTAAAAATAGTTTTTTCCCTTTTGAATTACTATTCATCATTAAAGCTTCTCCTTGTCTGCTTTCGTCAATTGTTTTGTCTAATGTAATATCCATTTGTTTAATTTGTGAGCACAAAGATAAGCTCTAAAATTAACTCTGCCAATTTGACAGTGATAATTTTAGAGCTATTTAACTTTTTTTTTATTTTTCTTTAGCTGTTTATTTACTTTATAGCCATCATTGAGATCTCAACATTAACATCTAAGGGTAATTTAGCAACTTGTACAGTTTCTCTGGCTGGAAAATCTTTTTTAAAGTAGGATGCATATATTTCATTAACTTTTGCAAAATCATCCATGTTTTTTAAAAAAATAGTGGTTTTAATAACAGAATCGAAATTCATATTTGCTGCATTTAAGACCGCTTTCAAGTTTTTCATGACCAAATTCGTTTCATGAGTTAAAGATTCAATTTCTAATTTATTAGTTTCAGGATTTAGGCCAATTTGACCACTTGTATATAATGTGTCATTTATTAATACGGCTTGACTATATGGACCAATTGCAGAAGGTGCATTTTTTGTGTTGATTATTTGTTTCATTTTGAGTCTATTTTTATACTTTTACCAAAAATACTAATTAATTTGAAAATTTTACTCATAGATAATTATGATTCTTTTACCTATAATATTGTACATTATATGGAAGGGTTTAATAATAAGGTGGATGTCTGTTTTAATACAGCTATTCCTTTTGATAAAATTTTAGATTATGATAAGGTTATTTTATCTCCTGGTCCTGGTTTACCAAATGAAGCTGGACAATTAGTAGAGTTTATTAAATTGTTTAATAACAGAATTCCGATTTTAGGTATTTGTTTAGGCTTTCAAGCATTGATTGAGTGTTATGGTGGGGAATTAATAAATCAGAAGCAGGTTAAGCATGGGGTTAAAGAATTATGTTTTTTCGTAAATGAATCTCAATTGTTTTTAAATACACCTAAACAATTCAATATTGGTTTGTATCATTCTTGGGCGGCTGATGATACTAAATTCCCCGTGTGTTTGGCTATCACGGCTAAGTCTGAGAATGGGGTCATTATGGCGTTTGAGCATGAAAAATATCCTGTTTATGGTGTTCAATTTCATCCAGAATCAATTATGACTGAGCATGGCCTTCTAATAATAGCTAATTTTTTAGCTGTCGAATAAAGAAAAATTTAGATTTATCTGTTTATAATTTTTGGTTAATCCTTAATAAAGTATTAATTTTGTAGTATGAGTGCTTCAACATAGATTGCAAGTCATTCAAGCTTGAAAAAGCGACCCACACAGCACTTATTTGGTTCTTAACAATTTTTATTTTAGGGCAATCTCATTAAACCTGAGAACAGACCACAACCTTTGGTCATTTGCAAAAATGTTAACAGTGGAAGTTTGACCTTTAATGGTAGCTTTAACCATGTTTCTAGAAGAACTCTATATAACATTCTCTGTGTGGGATTTTTTTAGCTGAACTTTCCCCTATACTGAGTTATGAAGTTTTAGATCTTCTTTTTTGAGGATGATGCTTAAAATAGATTAACTAGTATTTAATTATAACAAACTCAACTGGAGTGATACTTTGTAGATTAGATATATCAAATTACGTTTGAATCCTAATAGTTAGCAATATTTTTAGGTCAAGGGGGTATTGTTGAAACAATAATTGGTTGAATTAGACTTTTAAAAGAACTTCATAATGTTTATTAGGATCTTAGTTGGTTAAAGTACAAGGTTAGTAGTCAGTGATTTATCTATAGCTGGAATTATAAGGAGATGATTTAGTAGCTGGAACAGATCAATTGAAGAAGAGGTTTTACTTTTAGAGAATAGGTCTCATATTGTTTATTAGATCCAAATAGTTTACAACAGTTTTCTGAAACAGGTGTAATAGAGTGGGGTAGTTATTCATTTTTTATGCTAAGTAGATAAGGATAGAAGAACATCTTCAAATTGTATTAAGTTTTTGATTATAAAATATATAACACTTTGAGTAAAATCTGTTAATATTTTTATGTTATTAAGTTTATATTTTAATAATATATTAAATTTGTGAGTATGAGTGTTTCAACTTAAATTGTATGTCATTCAAGCTTGAAAGAGCGCCCCTAACAGTACTTATTTAGTTCTTATTAATTATTTTTAAAGCACTTTTTTTTAAGCCTAAAAGTAGTTACCAATCTTTGATTATTTGAAAAGGTTAATAGTAGTAGCTTGACTTCTAACAGTAGTTTTAATCATGTTTTTAGAAGAACTCAATAGTGTATTATTTGTGTGGGATTTTTTTAAAATTAAAGGCAACCATGTAAAAACTGTTGCGTTATCAAATAAACTAATAAACTATGAGCTATTTTAAATTAACTGTCGGTTTCCTTTTTTCTTTTCTATTGTTAAGTCAAAATGCATTTGCCACACATGTTGGGGGGGGTAATATATCATACACCTGTACAGGAAATCCAAATGAATATGAGGTCACTTTAGTTTTTTATAGAGATTGTGATGGAATTGCTGCACCGGGAATTAATAGCCCTCCAGAAATTGTTTTTACAAATTCTTGTGGTTTAGCTAATCCTGCCAATTTAGTATTAACACTAGATCAGATATTAACTGCTGAAATTTCACAAATATGTCTTGCTGAAATTGCGACAACGACATGTAGTGGTGGGGTTTTACCTGGTTATGAACAATACTTTTATACCGGTATAGTTACTTTTGCTGGAGCTTGTGATTCTTGGGATTTAGATTTTACAGAATGTGATAGAAATCCATCTACAAATGTAACAGGAAGTCCTTGTTTTCATATAACAACATCTATTTATTCTGCAACTGACGGTTGTAATAACTCACCTACTATTGTAACTAGTTTTCCAATTCCCTATGTTTGTAATAATCAAGCCGTTTCACATGATTTTGGTGTGTGGGAATCTGATGGAGATGATTTAACTTTTTCATTCGTAAATGCTTTGATAGGGGCAGGAACAAATGCTACTTACCAAGCTGGTTTTACTGCTGCTCAACCTATTCCTGGGATTGCAATTGATCCTTCGACTGGTTTAATTACATTTTTGCCAACAATGGTTGGTAATTTTGTTGTTGCAGTACTTATTACAGAGACAGATGTTTCTGGTAGTGTAGTGGGTACAATGGTGCATGATATACAGTTTGTTGTAGAAAATTGTATAAATCAAAGTGTTGTACCACCGATTGCGGCTAATAATTTCACTAATTCAGGAACTAATTCTGCTATAACCGGTGGTAATACTATATCTATGTGTGCAGGAGATGAATTTTGTCTTGATGTTATATTTACTGATCCTGATAATACACCTGGTGATGATGATACTTTAACATTAAGTACAAATGCTTTGGATCTTTTACCTGGCGCTACGTTTACTCAAACAGGAACTAATCCTGCAACAGGTACTTTATGTTGGACTTATACTGATGGCTATACAGGTACTTTAATTTCTATAAATGCAACTGATGGCGCTTGTCCAACAATTTCAAATGCTTCATTTATTATAAATTTAGATATTCCGCCTCCATTAAATGCTTCTCCTGATATTGATATTTGTGGAGATATGGTAGCTAATTTGGAAGCTTTTGGAACTGCACCTGTAGTGTGGACAGTTATTTCTGGAGATCCATTGTTAGTAGGAACAAATTTTAGTTGTAATCCATGTTCATTGCCTATTGCATCTCCAACTGTAACAACAGTTTATGAGGTGGTAGAAGGGTCGTCTTGTATTTTAACGGATCAAGTTACTGTAAATGTTTTACAAAATATTGGTGGAATTACCACTACAATTGTGACGCCAGATACCGCACTTTGTGCTGGTGATTGTTTTAATGTGAATGCTATTGCTGAGGAAGTTTTTAGTTCTGTTTCACCAATTTCTAACACAGCTTCTGCACAATACCCTTTAAATAATAATAGTACTGTAACTAGTTATATAAATGTCTTTGGATTAAATATGACTAACATAGTAATCGGTTCTATTCAATCAGTTTGTATTGATATAGATCATAATTTTGTGGATGATTTAGATATTTACTTAGTATCTCCACCTCCTGCTAGTGTTCAATTTTTGTTATCATCTGATAATGGTGGTGCTGGTGATGATTATGAAAATACATGTTTCACAATTGATGCCGTAGACCAAATTAGCTTAGGAGTTGCTCCTTTTCCTGGGAATTATGTTCCTGAAGGAGGCGTGTTAAGTGGTGCATTGTTAGGTGTTACTGCTAACGGGAGTTGGTCGTTGCAGGTAACTGATGATTCTGGTGGTGATACAGGAACATTAGACAGCTGGACTTTAATCTTAAATGATGATATTCCTAATGTTGGTACTGCTTCAACTGTATCATGGACAAGTGATGTTGTTGGTGGAATTGATGGTATTACTGATCCTACTGACCCCATGACAGAGATTTGTGGTGTTGCAGCAGGTTTATATACTTTAACAGCTTATGATGTGAATAATTGCTGGATAGCTACTGACTTTAATATTACTATGTCAACTTCTGGTGATCCAGGTTTAGATTCTTCAATGAATATTTGTAAAGAAAATGGACAAGTTAATTTATTTGATTATATCGGAGGAACACCTGATGTTGGTGGAATTTGGAGAGATGCTTTAGGAGATACTATAACGGGGTTAATTTTAGCGGATACAATTGTGGATGGTTCTGTATTTGAATACTTACTTTCAGCTGGATGTCCAATCTCTTCATATATTACGGTAAATGTTGTTGAATTAACTGAAACTCATATTTTTGATGATAGTGATTGTCAAGCTTCAAATGGTTCAATTACTATAACGGCGATTGGAAATTTAGGACCAATTACTTATAGTTCGAATGGTGGAATACCTCAAGTTTCAAATGTATTTGATAACTTATTAGGCGGTGTGCCAGGTGTGGCTTATACAATTTTAGCTGAAGATTCTCTTGGTTGTCAAACTACGTTTATTCAAAATATTTTAGATGACAACTTTCCAACGATTAACACAATTGTAAATACGGATAGTGATTGTGGTTTAAATAATGGGATAGTGAATTCTACCACAGCTAGTGGAGGAACTGCTCCTTATACTTATGTTGTTGATGGTGTAGGAACTACGTCATTACCATTACCAATTTCTGATTTAGCTCCAAATCCTGCTTATGACTTAATTTTAACAGATTTTTACGGATGTACAAATACATTGAGTTTTAGTGTTAACGAAATTAATCAACCTGTTATAACAGGAACTCCTGTTGTAAATAATATTTGTAATACTGGTACAGATGGAGAGATTGAAGTGAATGGAAATAATTTAAATTTTTTTAGTTTAGATGGTGGTGCAGTACAAACGTCTAATACGTTTACAGGTTTAGCTGCAGGTAATTATTCTGTTACTGGGTATTCAACTGACCCAGCAACAACAACTGCTTGTTCTGATTTCGTAGGAAATATTCAAATAACAGAACCTAACCCTTTAGATGTTTATGACCTTACTGCTCCATTGGTTTCTTGTCCTGGAGATGATGTGGTTTTAAATGTTAATAATCAAGGTGGAATGGGTAATGCTATTTTAACTTGGGTTGACGGATTAGGAAATGTATTAGGTACGGGTAATTCAATTACAATAAGTCCTTCAGTGGATATTGTTGTAACAGTTGGGATAACTGAGGGAGTATGTCCTCCAGATTCTGAAACAACGTCAGTATCAATGCCTACACCAATTTATCCAGCTATGAGTTCGGATATTAATGACGGGTGTTTTCCAATAACTGTTAGTTTTACTAATTTATCAACAAACCCTACTGAAATACAAACTACAAATTGGTCATTTTCAGCAAACAATGTTGCAGATGCTATTGGGGCAGCACCAATAAATACGACTTATGACCAAGTAGGCGTTTTTGATTTAACTATGACTGTTACTTCAATTTATGGATGTGTTTATGATACAACTTATGTTGAGCTTATCAAAACTTATGATTATCCAGTAGCAAATTTTACATACACTCCAATTCCTCCAACTATTTATGAACCTGAAGTTGTTTTAACCAGTTTATCTTCTGATGACGTTGTTCAATGGAGTTGGTCAATTGATGGTGGGACACCAACAAGTGCTTCAACTGAAGATGTAGCTGTTAGTTTTCCACAAGGTGTACCTGGTATTTATCCAGTAGTATTAAAAGTTTGGAATAATCACTTGTGTATCGATTCGATTGCTGGACAGGTAGAAGTTATAAATGACGTAACTATTTATGCTCCAAATATTTTTACACCTGATGGTGATGAATTTAATGAAACGTGGAGAGTATTTATTAACGGTATTGATATTAGCGATTTTCATATACTAATGTATAACCGTTGGGGAGAAGTAGTTTGGGAATCTTTTGATCCAACTGGAGAATGGAACGGTACGTATAATTCAAGTGGAAAGATAGAAGATGGTACTTACGTTTGGATTGTGAATGCAAAAGATTCATATAATGATAAAAAACATGAATTTAAAGGTTCTGTCACTATATCTAGATAATATATAATTCAAATAAAAAAATAGAAAGACGGACTGAGAAGTTCGTCTTTTTTTGTTGGTAATAATTAAGGTGTTTTATCAACGTATTTAATTTAAAATAGTAATTTCGTTATTATAAAATCATTAAAATTATGTTGTGTAGATTAGATATATCAAATTACGCTTTAATTGAAAATTTAAACTTAGATTTTTCATCAGGTTATTCTGTTATTACAGGAGAGACTGGAGCTGGTAAATCTATTCTTTTAAAAGCGCTGAATTTATTATTGGGTGGACGAGCGGATTCAACAGTAATAAAACAAAATGACAAAAAATGTGTACTGGAAGCGGAATTTAATGTAAAAAATATTATTTCTAAGTCATTTTTTAATCAATTTGATATTGATTATGAACCTCAAACTATCATAAGAAGAGAATTCACACCTAGTGGTAAGTCAAGGTTGTTTATTAATGATAGTCCTGTAGTATTAAGTACTTTAAAATCGTTTGGTGAACAGTTGATGAAAATTCATACACAGCACCAAACTTTGGATTTATTTGATAAACAATTTCAAATGGAATTACTAGATTCTTTTTCTAATACAGAAAAAGATGTTGAAAGTTATAGTAAGTTATTTAGTATTTTTAAATCAGATACCCAAAAATTAATTGAGTTAAAATTAACAGATGCTGAGAATAGAAAGGAAAAAGATTACGTTACTTTTTTGTTAACTGAACTAGTTGAAGCTAATTTGGATACGGTTAATATTACAGAATTAGAGAATGAATATAATAAGATTCAAAATTGGTCGTCTATTAAAGAGTCTTTAGATAGTGCTACCTCTTTATTTAATAGTTCAGATGACTCTCCTATAGCTGGGATAGATGCCTTATTAACGTCTTTACATCCTTTACAACAAATAGATTCGTTTTACAATGAATTGATCTTAAGATTGAATTCAACTAAAATTGAATTGCAAGATATTGAGTCGGATATTGAGTCTAAAAATGATCTGGATGATTTAGATGAAGAAAAAGCAGTATTGGTAAAAGAAAAAATAGAATCAATTAACGCATTGTCTTACAAACACAATGTAAATTCAATTAATGAGTTGATTGAATTAAGAAATAAATTAGAAATTCAGACTACCGGTTTTGGATCGGTTGAAGAAGAAATTGTTGAGTTAGAAAAAGCAATAGCAACACATCAAACCAATCTTGTAAGTCAAGCCAATGAAATTGATGTCAAAAGAAAGAAGCAAATTAGTCCATTGCAAGAGGCTATAACTAAGATTTTAAATCAATTAGCAATGCCTAATGCTGATATTAAAATTGATTTAAACTTAATTGAAGATTTAAATGTTAATGGGTTAAATACTATTGATTTTCTTTTTAAAACAAATTTAGGTGGAGATTTTTTACCAATTAAGAAATCTGCATCTGGAGGTGAATTGTCTAGGTTAATGTTGGCGATTTTAGTGATTTTAGCTAAAACTAAATCTTTGCCTACTTTGATATTTGATGAAATTGATACAGGTGTTTCTGGTGAAGTAGCTGCTAAGATGGCAACCGTATTTGAAACGCTTGGGAAAAAATCACAATTGATTAGTATTACACATTTGCCGCAAATTGCTGGTAAAGGTAAAATACATTACCATGTGTCTAAATCGGATAGTGAAGATAAAACGAGAACAAAAGTGGTAAGATTGTCTAATGAAGGTAGAATTAAGGAATTAGCTAAAATGATGAGCGGTGAAAAGATTACAGAATCTGCTATTGAAAATGCGAAACAACTATTAAATAGTTAATCTATAAATTAAACTTTAAAGAATGTCTAAGATTGTAAGCGTTGATTTACCCAAACAAAGTATTTCTAAACAGTTCATAACGTCACTAGATTTTTTTGATGCATTTAAAGTGAAATTAATCAACCCTAATCAAGATGTGGATGCTATTTATATAGCTATATTTAATCATGCGCCTAAATGGGTAGCATTTTTAATGGGATTACGAAATAAAATAGTTGGTCTTTTTGGTTTAGATACTGGAAATGGTTCAAAACAAACAAAAATAACAACATTAAGTGTAGGAGATAAACATGGGGTGTTTAAAATTTTTGACATACAACCAAATGAAATTATAGCAGGAGAAGATGATAGTCATCTTAATTTTAGAGTTTCTGTTTTAAATGAAGATGGGAATTTAATCTTATCTACATTAGTGCATTATAATTCAAATTTTGGTAAATTCTATTTTTTCATAGTAAAGCCGTTTCATAAATTAGTGGTGAAAGGAATGATGAAAAACGCTGTGAAAAATAAAAGAATTTAATTATATGGTTTTGATTTTGTCAGACTATCTTTGTTAAATGAACAAACAAATCACAACTCTAGCCGTTTTCTATATTTTTATTTCAATACTGTTAGGTGCGTTTGGTGCACATGGTATAAAAGACTATGTTTCAGAAGACTTAATTATAACATTTAACAAAGGCGTTAAATATTTAATGTATGCAGGGTTGGGATTACTAATCTTAGGATTGAATACTGATAAATTTGAATTCAATTTGAAGTGGAATTTTAGATTAATTATTTTAGGTTCGCTTTTGTTTTCAGTTAATTTATTCATCTATACGTTTCATGAAAGTTTTTCTATCTTGAAAAACTTTGTGCACATAGTTCCTGTTGGTGGTTTATTAATGATAATAGGATGGGGGAGTTTAGGATTTAAATTACTTAGGACTAAATAAGGAGAAACTAGTTTTTGGGCTTAGGGACCGTAGCAACTGTTTGAACTCTTTTTTAGGTTTTGTATCGTTCTAATACGTAACCTGAAAAAAGTGAGTGCGGATAGCCCTACTCCGAATTGTTTCGGAGTAAGCTCCTTAGAATTATTATTATTATTTTGGTGAAGCCATTTCGTCTCCATCTTCATTATAATAATGTTCTGCTTTTAGAATTCCTTTTTTATAGATTCCTTCATATTTAATCATCCCTTCAGAAAAATATTCTTCCCAAGTTCCCGTTTTTACATCATCTTTATATCTTTCAATAATCCAAGTTTTTCCATTTGGATAAAGACGTTTTATCTGTCCATTCTTTTTTCCTTTATCATAGTTTTCTGTGTAGAACAATTCTCCGTTATCATAATAGTATTTTGACATTCCGTCTTTTTGACCTTTTACATAACTTTGCTCTGATTCAACTAAACCATTTTTAAAGTAAGTGATGTACATACCATGAAACTGCCCGTCTTTATAGTTTACTTCTTTTTGTAACCGACCCTCTTCTCCGTTTTTTCCCATGAAAAACACTTTTTTACTACCCGTCAATTTACCATAAGTCCATTCTTCAACTTTATAAACAGTACCATTTGGAAAATAGTGAGTATGAAAACCATGTTCTTGTCCACCGTTATAATTTTTTGACCATTTTAATTTTCCCTCATCTGTATATAGCAGCCATTCTCCATCTTCTTTACCTTGAAAATGTGAACGTACTAAATTAATTTGACCATTTTCGTAATAAACAGTGTCTTTTCCTTCAGTTTTACCATTTACAAATGTGATATTCATTTCAATATTATCATTACTCCAACACGTTTTACATTGGCCAGTATATGGTTTGCCAGATTTTTTATGAAAAACAGCATCTGCTCCTTCTTCATAATAAACCGTATTGGCACAATCTGCTACTCTTGAAAAGCGTTGGTCTCTGCAAGAAGGAGCTTTTTTTTTCTCAGGTTTTGCCAGTGTTTTAAGTTCTTCATCTTGTGAAAATGAAGTAGAAATAAACAAAAGAGATAATAAGCTTAAAAGAATTGGTTTCATAATTGGTTTGTTTGGTCTAAAAATAAGACTTTTTAATGGTTACAATTCAAAAGTTGTGCCTTTTTTTAGAGATGGTTATAAAAGTAGCTTTAATCGTGAAGTTTTATTAGTAAATTTGATACATGGAAAAAATAAAATTAAGAATAGGTGGCGTACCAGAACATTTTAATTTGCCAATTCACTTAGCAATCGAGAACGGAATGTTTGCGAGTAGAGGTCTTGAAATTGAATGGAAAAGCTATCCGGGAGGAACGGGTCAAATGACTAAAGCCTTGCGTGATGGTGACGTTGATATTTGTATTTTATTAACTGAAGGTATGATTGCTGATATTATTAAAGGTTCTCCTGTGAAAATATTAAGTGAATATGTTACTACGCCTTTAACTTGGGGTATTCATACTGCTGCTGATAATGAGTTAGATCGTTATCAGGATATTTTTGATAAGCAATATGCGATTAGTAGATTTGGTTCAGGATCACATTTAATGGCGATTGTTGATGCAGATAGTAAAGGGCATAAATTGAATAAAGATCAATTTACAATTATAAAAAATTTAGATGGTGCAATTCCTTCAATTAAAGCGCAGAATACTGATGTGTTTTATTGGGAGAAATATACTACTAAACCATTAGTAGATAATGGAACGTTTAAAAGAGTAGGGGAATATAACACACCTTGGCCTTGTTTTGTTGTAGCTGGTAGAGAAGATGTTTTAAATAAATATCCAAACGGAATTATTAGAATGCTGCGTGTCATCCATGACAGTTGTGATATGTTTATGCATAGTAAAACTGCAATTAGACAAGTGAGTGAAAGATATGGTTTACAAGAAAAAGATGTTGAACGTTGGTATAATTCTACCGAATGGGCTATTCATGGATGGGTAAGTGATAAAATGATGCGTTCCGTAATTTACCATTTAGAAACGGCTGATATTATTGAAAAGCAAGATGAATTACCTGATTTAATTTGGAAAAGAAATAAAACCTTAGACGCTTAGAACGTTAAGTATTAATTTATTGGATTATTGTTACATAATTTGGTAACTTTTTTATTTGTCTATCGTATTAATTATTAACTAATTATATGCCCTATGACTAAATGTTTACTACAGTTTGGAACACTTTTTTTATTTATTCTTATAAATCAGTATTCTTATGCAACTCATATTTTAGGAGGGAATATATCATATGAATGTACAGGAAATTCGAATGAATATGAAATTAGTTTGGAGTTATATATTCACTGCCAAAGTTCTCTAAATACGCCTACGAAAAATGTTTCCTTTACAAATAGTTGTGGGATGTTAAACCCTACGTATGCTATACTTAACTTAAATACATCTTTAACTACTGATATTACACAGTTATGCACAGCTCCTGTTGTGGGTAGTTCTTGTAGTGGTGGCGTTTTAGATGGGTATAATAAATATACATATACTGGTATTGTTGTTTTAACAGGACCTTGTGACTTTTGGAGTTTAGATTTTACAGAATGTGATAGAAGCCCAGCTTTGAATATAGCGGGTAGTAATTGTTTGCAATTATTAACTACTATTAACTCTGTTACAGATGCATGTAATAATTCACCAGTAATTGAATCTAGTTATCCTATTCTGAAAGTTTGTAATAATCAACCTGTTTCCCATAGTTTTAATGTGGTTGATAGTGATGGAGACAATTTAAATTATGCATTAACAAGTGCTTTAGTTTCAGGTGGAGCTAATGCCGTTTATCAACCTGGATTTTCAGGTGCTCAACCTATTCCAGGAATCGCAATAGATTCTATTTCTGGGTTTGTTACATTTATTCCAACTATGGTTGGTTATTTTCAAGTAACTGTACTAATTACAGAATCTGATGGAGCAGGTAATGTAGTTGGTACAATGATGCATGATATGCAATTCTTAGTAGAAAATTGTATTAATCAAGTTGTTTTATCACCAACTGGAATTAATAATTTTAATAATTTAGGAACAGGTTCAACGCTTTCCGGCGGTAATACAGTTGCTATGTGTGATGGAGATCAATTTTGTTTAGATATTGTTTTTGCTGATACTGACCCGTCTGATGTGTTGACATTGACAACTAATGCTTTGGAAGTCTTACCAGGAGCCACATTTACACAAACAGGAACGAATCCTGCAACAGGTACATTATGTTGGGCTTTCACTAATACGAATACTGGTAGTCAAATTTCTATAATGGCATCTGATAATTCTTGTCCTACAGTTTCAATTGCTTCATTCATTATTGACTTAGATATTCCATTTCCATTAAATATTTCTTCTGAGGTCGATATTTGTGGAAATATGGTAGCCGATTTAGAAGCTTATGGAACAGCTCCTTTAACTTGGTCTGTTATTTCAGGGGATCCGTTACTACTTGGTACAAATTTTACTTGTAATCCTTGTTCATCACCTATTGCATCCCCAAATATAACAACAGTTTATGAAGTAGTGGATGGGTCAAATTGTAATTTAACTGATCAGGTTACGGTTAATGTAGTACAAAATCTTGGCGGAATTATGACTACAATTGTTACATCTGATACTGTACTTTGTGCTGGAGATTGTTTTAATGTAAATGCTGTAGCTGAAGAGGTGCTTAGTGATGTTACTCCTGTTTCTAATACTTCAAGTTCTCAATATCCTTTAATAGATTATAGTACAACAACAAGTTTTATTAATGTGTTTGGTATGAACATGAGTTCAATAGGAGTTGGTTCAATACAGTCTGTTTGTATGGATATAGATCATGATTTTGTAGCAGATTTAGATATTTATTTAGTTTCCCCTGATAATATACAGTTTTTACTATCGTCTGATAATGGTGGATTTGGTAATGACTATGATAATACCTGTTTTACAATTAATGCTACACTTCCAATTATAAATGGAGTAGCTCCTTTTGTAGGTAATTATATTCCAGAAGGAGGTGTACTAAGCGGTGCACTTTTGGGTAGTCCTACTAATGGAAGTTGGTCTTTGCAGGTTGCTGATGATTCTGGAGGAAATGTTGGAACCTTAAATAGTTGGACTTTCGTTTTAAATGATAATATTCCTAATATTGGAAGTGCAACATCAGTGTTGTGGACAAGTGATATTGTTGGTGTTGACGGAATTAATGACTCAACGGATCCTTTAACTTCAATTTGTGGTGTTAGTTCTGGACTTTATACGTTAACTGCTTATGATGTGAATAATTGCTCGGTAGTTACTGACTTTAACATTACAGTGTTAAGTTCAGGTAATTCAGGTTTCGACTCTTCCATTACTGTTTGTAAGGAAAGCGTTATGATTGATTTGTTTAGTTACTTAGGAGGGACTCCTGATGCTGGAGGTGTTTGGATGAATGCAAATGGTGATACTATATCAGGGTTGATTTTGCCAGATACACTAGTGAACGGTTCTGTATTTGAATATGAAGTGTTTGGGATAAATTGTTCGGTTTCTTCTTTTGTAACGGTAAATACTTTTGAATTAACAGAAACTCATGTTTTTATTGATAGTGACTGTGGTTTGCTAAATGGTTCTATAACTATTACAGCTCTTGATAATTTAGGCCCAGTTTCTTATAGTTATGATAATGGAATTACATTTCAATCTTCAAATGTGTTTGATAATTTAGCTGCTGGATCACATCTAATTTTGGTTGAAGATTCGATAGGATGTCAAACAACATTCACTCAAACCATTTTAGATAGTAATCTTCCATTTATAACATCACTATCAGTTGTAGATAATATATGTAACACCGGTGCAGACGGAGAAATTCAAGTGATTGGAACAAATTTAAATTTTTATAGTATTGATGCTGGAATGACGACACAAACATCTAACGCATTTACCGGTTTACCTACTGGGTCATATTTAATTATGGGGTATTCTTCTGATCCGTTAACGACAACTGCTTGTTCTACTACAATTAATACGATAGTTGCAGAACCTAATCCTTTAGATGTGTATGATGTTACACTATCATTAACGTCATGTCCTGGTGATGATGTGACTTTATTAGCTTCAAATCTAGGTGGTGCAGGAAATTCTATTTTAACTTGGATGGATGGATTAGGAAACATATTAGGTACAGGTAATTCCATTACAATAAATCCTATTGTGAATACTGTTGTGACCGTTGAGTTGACTGAAGGTGTATGTCCTTCAGATTCAGAATCAACATCTGTTTCAATTCCTACACCAATCTATCCTGCTATGACATCTAATATTAATGAAGGATGTTATCCATTATCTGTTAAATTTATAAATTTAACGTCAAATGGTGGAGATGTTGTTACTACAAATTGGTCATTCTCGGCAAGTAATAGTGTTGATGTGGTGGGTACATCACCTATAACTGAAATATATAATCAAGATGGAGTTTTTGATTTAGGTATGAGTGTAACTTCTGTTTATGGATGTGTTTATGATACGACCTATGTTGGATACATCAGTTCGTATGATCACCCTGTAGCGAGTTTTATATACTCTCCAGTTGCACCAACTACTAATGTGCCAGATGTAGTTTTAATTAGTACATCTTCAAATGATGTTGTTCAATGGGATTGGTTAATAAATAATGGAACGCCTTCAAGTGCTTCAACTGAAAATGTAAATATATTTTTTCCTTCCGGTGTACCTGGTATTTATCCGGTTGAATTGAAAGTTTGGAACGAACACGGTTGTATGGATTCTATACTAAATCAAATAGAAGTGATAAATGGTCCAACTAATATCTTTGCGCCTAACATGTTTACTCCTAATGGAGATGCATATAATGAAACGTGGAAAGTATTTGTTAATGGAATAAATAAGAATGAGTATCATATGATTATATATAATCGTAGAGGAGAAGTAGCTTGGGAATCATATGACTCAGAAGGGGAATGGAATGGAACGTCTAGTATATCAGGAAAGGTAGAAAGTGGAACGTATGTCTGGATTGTAAATACAAAGGAATCTAAAAATGGTAAAGATCGTACGTTTAATGGTACAGTTTTTTTAGCCGAGTAGTTTTTGAAAAGTAAACCGTCTGGTTTAGTTAAACTAACTTTTTGATTACTTTTTTTGTTTTGCTAAGATTCTTTCTTCCGTAACTGCAGCAGATAAATTTAAGATTTTTAAAACTACATCAAGTTCAATATCTTTTGTTGGATCAATTGATAGCGTTTTCATTTGTTTACGATTACCTGCATCTAATTTTGGATGGTTAATGGCTGATCCGTTTACTATTCCAATATAAGGTACCTGTGTTTTTTTGTCTTTCCATAAATAACAAAACATTTTTCCTTTGTACATGAAAAATGGTAGTTTATATTTCCAATCTGTTGTAATGTGAGGATTAAATCCTTTAATAATATCACGTAACGCCAAAAAACAAGATTGGTTTGGTTCTGATTGTCTCAAGTAAAAGTTTTCTAACTCGTTTTCCATTAGTTATTTAATTATCAGAGTTTATAATATTACCTTTAAAGTCTAATACAAAAGTTGAAGTAGGTTTAGTTAAAATGGGGGTGATTTTTACTCCATCTTTTATAGCTTCTACAAAATCAAAATTATAAAAGTCATTTATTTCTATTGGTTTGAGGTCTTTGCCTAAGACTAAATATGAAACTTGGCCATATTTATCTAGTTGTGTTGTACAAATATAAACAGACTCAGCTTTTTTTATACTTGAATAAGTAACACTTTTTAATTCCCACTTACAAAATTTATTTCTCCAAATTTGAGAATTTAGTTCTCTTAAGTCCATTGAAATAGGATTTGTAATTAATTCAGATTTGGAGTGATCAATTGTATTGAATACTTGAGGTAATAACCATTCCCTTTTTTTTAAACTATAAATGCCAGATTTAGAAAGTTTCTCTTTTATTGGCCAAGGAAAGTAAACAACGTCACTATCAATTGTAATAGAATCTTCACCTGGATATTGAATAGATTCAATAGCCTGTAAAAGAGGATAAGGTTTAAGTTCATATGCATATATAAAATCCGTTTTGAATATAAGTTTTTTATCAAAACTTAAACTATATTCTCCAACTTTAAACGAATCTAGTGGGGTAATTACTTCTTTTAATGATTTAGAAAAATAAAGAGAATCAATTTGAATGTATTCTTTATACTCTTTCACGTCTGAATTTCTACTCTCAAGAGTTTGTGCATAAATAATATCGCCATGAATGTCATTCTCTCCAATTAAAAAACGTTTATAGCCACCAGTCAACTCATCTTCAATAACAGCAAAAAATGTTTTATGTTTATAATCTACTTCTACTAATAATTGGACTGAATTTAAATAAATGAACCAATTTTTTGTAGGTTCAACTACATAGAAACTAGCAAAATTATGCCAAACAGCGGTTGTCTTTTTATAATAAATTAAGCTTAAATCTGTATTGTCAATTTTTACAATAGAATCTTTTTTAATATCGTTTAAATTTTGAGAAACAGAGTAATTAGTAACTAAAAATGTTAAAATAAAAATCAAATTATACAAATGTTTCATAATTGAAAACTAGTGTTGTGCTTTTTTGAAAATATAGTGATCTACTATAAATGTACCAAATGGAATAAATGAAGCAAAAAATGATAAACCTATAGTTTTTAAATTCCATTTTTTTTGTTTAACTACTATGAATAACCATAATGAGTAGGCAATAAATAATCCGCCATGAAGCATCCCTAAAACACGGTTAGGAATTGGCATTTCGTTTGCCGATTTTAAATACATGGTTATAGGAAATAGTAATAAAGTAATTCCTTCAAATAAGGCTAAAATTCGGAGTATTCCTAAGTTTGATTTTAAATTCATAGGACAAATATAGTTAACAATTAGTTAAGTTGAGCTGAGAATAGTGTACAAAAAAAGCCCGCTATAAACGGGCTTTTAAATTTTATTTAGAATGAATTATATTCCCTTTAAGACATTAGATTTAATATTTAAATACGTTTCTTTAGGATCTGTATTTGCTATAACTGTAACACGTTTAGTAACAGGTGTTCCTTGTTGACCTTCTTTTGGTTTGAAAATAACATCTAATTCTCCATATTCACCAGGCATAACAGGTTCTTCTGGTTTTTTAGGAATTGTACATCCACAAGATGCTTTAGCACTTACAATGATAATTGGTTCATTACCTGTATTTTTAAATCTAAATGTATGTAAATTTTCAGATGGATAAAAGACATTTCCAAAATCAAACTCCGTTTCATCAAACTCCATTGTAGATGTTGCTCCTACCGGTGCTGCAATAGCTTCTTTTTTAGCCGCTACTTTTTTGCTTGTACCTTCAACTATAGTTGGTGTTTCTGTAGCAATTCTACTTGATGTTTGAGTAGTTGTTTCTTCATTACAAGAAAATAATAAAAGTGTAGGTAATGCTAATAATAGTAATTTTTTCATTGTTTTATTTTTTTGAATTCGTCTATTTACGTTTTCAGTGGTTAGTTTTGTTTTGTGCAAAATTAATAATCTAATTTTAATTTATTGATATATTTCCCTTCAATTAATTCTAAACCTTTCATAAATATTTCATTTTCATTCGCATTATAGATTGGATAGAATTTTGAAAAGTCCCAAATGTTAGATGCCATCCTAGCTTTAATCAATGTTTTAATAATATTTTCAGATACCTTATAATCCGCCTTGTTGAATTCTATACCTTCTTTTTTACAATGTTGCCAGAATAAGTCCATAATAGCTTTATCAGTGATTTCAGCATTCAAATAGGTGTCAAACTCTGAATATTTAGCTAATAGGTCATCTCTATTATTGTCCACGTAGTTGAATGTAAATGTATTAATAACTCCTTTACGGCTGATTTTTCTATACATTTCACTTAACTCCATAGTATCTAAAGGAACAAATACATCAGGCATAATTCCTCCGCCTCCATAAACGGTTCTACCTAATAAAAGGGTTTTTGTTTTTAAAGAGTCTGGTAATTTAATGCTGTCTCTGTGCATGTATTCTCCATTTTCAAAAGAATTTGATTTGTCTTTGTAGTATTTTTCAACTCCACCGTCATAAGGCTTTTGAATAAATCTACCAGAAGGCGTGTAATAACGTGCCACTGTAATTCTTACCATTGACCCATCACTTAGCTCATAAGGTCTTTGAACTAAACCTTTCCCAAATGTGCGTCTACCAACAACTAATGCTCTGTCCCAGTCTTGTAATGCTCCGGAAACAATTTCTGACGCTGATGCAGAACTTTCATTTACAAGTACAACTAACTTCCCTTTTTCATAGGCTCCTTTTTCATCACCGCCATAATATCTACCACGCCAATCTTTGTTGTTTGCTATATGATTTTCTCTTGGGTATTTTCTACCTTCGGAATAGACAATCATTTTATCATCATCTAAAAATTGATCAACCATAAATTTAGCAACTGATAATAATCCGCCTCCATTACTTTGTAAATCTAAAATCAAGTTTTTCATACCTTGTGATTTCAAAATTTCCAATGCATTCATTAACTCACTTGGTGTTGTTCTTGCAAAGTTGGTTACCTTAATATAGCCGGTTTCTTCCGTTGCCATATAATAAGAGGGCACACTGAATAATGGAATTTTGTCTCTGATAATATCATAAGATAATATTTCCTTCTCCTCTTTTCTGTAAATTCCTAAGACAACTAAACTTCCTTTTTCGCCCATTAGGTTTTCACGAACATCACTTGTTTTAAGTTTTATACTGGCAATAGATTTTCCATCAACGGTAATGATTTTATCTCCTGCTTTAACGCCTACTTTTTCACAAGGTCCACCTTCAATTGTATTTATTACAGTTAAGGTGTCATCCATTATTTGAAAACGAATTCCAACGCCAACAAATGATCCGTTAATTTGTGAGTTTGATGACTGAACATCTGCTTTAGGAATTAAATAAGTGTGTGGATCTAATTCTTTTAGCATGGCAACTATTGCTGCATCTGCTATTTTTGAACCATTAAATTCTTCTAAATAATTTTGATTGACAAGATTGTAAACTTCGCTCATTTTTTGAGTAGTTTGAATTCTTATACTATCTTCAAGTTGTTGTGAAAATCCTAAACTTGAGGTAGCTATTAACCCTATGGTCATTAGTTTGTTTATGTGTTTTATCATGGTAGTGTTTTGTGATTTACTAATTTATATAAATTAGTTTAATTTGTTAAGTTCTTTCAAGTATTATACCAAAATGTTTGGATGATTACTAAAATAATACTTAATATAGAATTTGTAACGTATTCTAGTATTAAAAAATGTTAATTGAATCAGGAATTAGATAGTATGAACAGTGAAGGGATTATTTATCTAGCTTTAGATAATATAATTTATTTCAATATTTCGTTATATTTAGATGAACTGGCAGGGTCCATTCTTTTCAGTAAATTTACAGCAGCATTTTTTTCTTTCATTTCTGCTTTAGAAAATAAGCTTACTAATTCATCTGTTTTACTAGATAGAAATATTTGAACATTAACTGAACCAGGTCTAGCACGTTGTACTTTATCTATTAACTTGAGACTAGCTAAAACTTCTTTTCTTGCATTTGGCATGTCTGATTGCATTAGGTCAAAACCTAAACGGTGATAATTATAATAAGCTTGACGTAACGGTTTAAATAAAGATTGTTGTGCATTATCAACTAACCAGTATCTATTTTTACGTTTTTTAGAAGAAGAATCCCAACCACCATCTCCAGAACTTCTAGCTAAATTCGTAATAGCTTGTGCTTTTTTGAAGTATTCCGAACCACCTTCAAGTGAAAAACTGTCATAGTCATAAGCTATAATCATGTATGCATAGTATGCTAAGATTGAGCTTAAATTATCTCTATATTGTTCTAATGAAAACAAAATGGCAGATCCTCTTAAGTAATTTATTTCAAAATCAGAATCGACAAAATTAAATAATGTGGTGTTATAAGCTGAATTATGTACCGGTCTAGAAGATTGAATTTGAATCTTACCTCCATATACATCTGTTCCAGTCTTTGCAGTAATTGTAATTAGAATGTTACAATTTATCCGTTCTTCTATTTCAAAATTATCTTTGGTCCAACGTGTTGTATTAATAAATTCATAGATGTTAGTTTCCATGTCTTTAATAATCTCTAAATCTGTGGCTGACATTTGTAATTGTGGCGAACTAATGACACTAACTTGGCAGTTTAATTCTTGAGCTGTTAAACTTGTTGTGAATATTGAAACTATAAATATGATTAATAAATTACGCATTTATATCTTTTTCTATTTGGTTAATTATATCTTTTGACATTTCTGACTTAGACTTTAACTCAAAATTAGTTAAATTATTGTTTGGCTTTACAAAAGTTACTTTATTTGTATCATGTCCAAATCCAGCTCCTTTGTCATTTAAAGAATTCAAAATTAATAGATCTAAATTCTTTTTTACGACTTTTCCTTTAGCATTCTCAATCTCATTATTAGTTTCTAATGCAAAACCAACTAAATATTGACTGTCACTTTTATGTTGACCTGCCCAATATAAAATATCTGGATTTTTAACTAGTTCTATCGACAATTTATCGTCTTTCTTTTTAATTTTTGAAGTAGCTGGATGACTTGGTCTATAATCAGCAACGGCAGCACTGAATATACCAAAGTTACTTTTTGCCCAATGTTGTTGTACTGCTTCTAACATTTGTTGAGCAGACTTTACTCTAATTAAATTGACATTTGCATGTTTTGGTGTCTCTTTTGAAGGACCTAAAACTAAAATTACGTTTGCGCCTCTACGAGCACATTCATCAGCTAAAATAACCCCTGTTTTTCCACTGGAATGATTTCCTATAAATCTAACAGGATCAATAGTTTCATAAGTTGGTCCACCTGTAATAACTACAGTTTTACCTTTTAAAGTTTGCTTGGAGTCGTTAGTTATCGAATTAAAAAATGTATTTATTTTTTGGCTGATAATTTCAGGTTCTTCAAGCCTACCTTTACCTTGTAATCCACTAGCTAACTCTCCGCTGGTAGGTTCAATAATGTTAATATTGAAAGATTGTAAAGTTGATAAATTTGTTGTTGTTGTTGGATGAGTAAACATATCTAAGTCCATAGCTGGGGCAACCCAAACTGGACATCTTGCACTTAAATAAGAGGCTATTAATAAATTATCAGATAATCCATTTGCCATTTTGGCAATTGTATTTGCCGTAGCAGGAGCAATAACAAATAAGTCAGCCCATAAGCCTAATTCTACATGATTTTCCCATTCACCATTTTTGTTTTTTACAAAATCAATGGCTACTGGGTTTTTAGAAAGTGTAGCTAAGGTAAGAGGTGTTATAAACTCAGAAGAGGCTGAAGTCATTATTACTTTGACTTCAGCCTCTAATTTAATAAGTTCTCTAACCAATACTGCTGTTTTATAGGCAGCAATACTACCGGTAACACCAATAAGTATTTTTTTTCCGGTTAACATAATAGTAAAATTATTTTACTTCTTCCTCAGTTACAGGAGCTTCTTTGATATACATTTTTCCTTCAATAAATTCTTGAATTGCAATCATAGCAGGCTTTGGTAACTGCTCGTAGAATTTAGAGATTTCAATTTGTTCTCTGTTTTCAAAAATCTCATCAAGATTATCTGTAGTAGATGCAAATTCAGCTAATTTTCTAACTAATTCATCTTTCATCTCACTACTAATTTGGTCAGAACGCTTTGCTATTGCATCAATAGCTTTATAGATATTTCCAGTGTTCTTATCTAAAAATTCAACATCTCTAGTGATTGTTGTTCTTTCTGCGTTTGTGTTTTTGTAATTTATGCTCATACTTTTATAATAAAAATGAACTGATTAACTCAGCTGTTCTTAATTGTTAAATTCTTTTATTGCGGCTTCAGTTTTACCTTTTACACCATTTAAATTACTAATTTTATCAGAATTAGGAAATTCAGATACAAATTTACGATAACTTTTTAGAGTATTGTTCAATCTTTCCAATTTTTTACTCTGAATACTGTTAATTGCTAGTTCGTAATTACTCAAAACACTATAATTAAGTATTTCATGTTTGTATTTGCTCGTTGGGTATTTGACCATTAAACTCTCGAAGGCGACCACTGCAGCTTTGTAATTCTCAGTCTGATGATATAATTTAGCCGTTTCAAAATCTTTTAATTCCAACTTGGCATGTAAATTATCCATGATGATATTACACGTATCCATTTTCTCACTGTCTGGGTACATGTCTGCAAAAACTTGTAATTGATCCAAAGCGTTGAATGTTTCTGTCTGATCTAGAGCGTAATCTGGTGAGTTATGTACAGAGCACATAGCACTTAAAAATTGGCATTCTTCAGTATATTTACTACTTGGATATTGACTAATGAATCGTCTGAAGTAATAAGAAGCTAAATAATAATCATTTAACTTATAGTTACCCATACAAAAGTAATAGTATACTTTTTCACCTTCCATTGATAATTTATAAAAAGGAATAGCACTTTCTAATAGTGTAACAGATTTTATGTAATCTCCACTATTATAATACTCAATACCTTTTGTTTTCTTTAATTCATGATCTTCACTTTTAACTATTTTGTTGTATTCATTACATGAAGACATAATTGTTAAGAGTAGTAATAAAGATAAAATTTGTTTCATTGTCTAAAATTATTTGCAGTGCAAAGATAACAGTTGATTTGTTAAAAAATGCAAAAATGGGAGTTGATAAACTAAAAAATGTGAATAATATTTCATGAAAGGTGGCATGAAAGTCAAAAATACTGATAATTTTGTGAATTGAAATTTACCAAAACTTAGTTTTTGGACTAAAATATAATTATGTCAGTAGATATTTTTGAGAAAATAAAAAACAATAGAGGGCCTTTGGGTCAACACGCTAAAGGCGTACATGGTTACTTTACTTTTCCTAAGTTAGAAGGTGAAATCTCAAACAAAATGTTGTTTAGAGGTAAAGAATGTTTAGTTTGGAGTGTAAATAATTATTTAGGTTTAGCTAATGACCCTGAAGTAAGAAAAGCAGATGCTGAAGCTTCAGAAAAATGGGGATTAGCTTATCCAATGGGATCTAGAATGATGACTGGTCAAACTTCTGAGCATGAAGCTTTAGAAAATGAGTTGTCTGACTTTATGCAAAAGGAAGATACATTCTTAGTTAACTTTGGTTACCAAGGAATGTTATCTGCAATTGATGCATTGGTAGATAGAAAAGATGTTATCGTTTACGATTCTGAATCGCATGCATGTATTATTGATGGTGTAAGATTACACGCTGGAAAACGTTTTGTTTTTCAACATAATAATATGGAGAGTTTTGAAAAGCAAATGACTAGAGCGACTAGACTAGTTGGTGAAACTGGTGGTGGTATCTTAGTGATTACTGAAGGTGTATTTGGAATGGCTGGAGATCAAGGTCTTCTAAAAGAGATTATTGATTACAGAGTTTCTGGTAAATATATGTTTAGATTATTTGTTGATGATGCTCATGGTTTTGGAACTATGGGTAAAACAGGTATGGGAACTGGTGAACTACAAGGTTGTCAAGATGGGATTGATGTTTATTTCGGAACATTTGCGAAATCAATGGCTTCAATTGGAGCATTTATTTCTTCAACTGAAGATATTGTTGAGTTTTTAAGATATAATATGCGTTCGCAAGTATTTGCTAAATCTTTACCAATGCCATTAGTAGTTGGTGCTAGAAAAAGATTAGAATTATTAAGAACACAACCAAGACATAAAGAAAATTTATGGAAGGTAGCTACAGCATTACAAGTAGGATTAAGAGAAGCTGGTTTTGATATCGGTAAAACTAATTCAGCTGTAACACCAGTATTTTTAAAAGGTACTTTAGGTGAAGCAACTAATTTAACATTTGATTTAAGAGAAAATTATAATATTTTCTGTTCTATTGTTGCATATCCAGTTGTACCTAGAGATGTAATTATGTTAAGGTTAATTCCTACAGCAGTTCATACTTTAGAGGATGTAAGGTATACAATTGAAACATTTAAAGTAGTTCAAGAAGGTTTACAAGCTGGTAAATATAAAGCTGACGAATTGAAAGCTGTTGAAACAGATAAAAAATAAGAGTATTCTTTAAAATATAAAAAAGCAGATTGATTTAATTCAATCTGCTTTTTTTGTACTTAAGAGTTAGTTATAATTTGAGTTCAATCAATGAGTTATGTAATGTCACATGACCATCAATTTCTAATTTTTTTATTGTTCTACTGATTACTTCGCGTGAAGATCCTAAATCTAAAGCTATTTGTTTGTGAGTGACTTTTATTTGTTTAGAATTATGAATAACTGATTTTTCTTTTAAATAACTTAATATACGACTATCTAGTTTATTAAACAAAACACTATTAATTGTTTTAATTAAATCAATATAACGTTCATTATATAAACCGTAAAATAAACGGTTAAATTCAGGATAGTTTTTTAATATATTATCAATTTCAGAAACGGGAATAGCGAGTAGTTCAGATTTTTCTTCAGTCACTGCATATATTTTTGATGGGCTGTTCTTAATAAATGCAGAAAAGGACATAATACAACTCTCGTTAGGCTTAACGTAATAGAGTAATAATTCTTTGTCTTCATTTTTAATGTAAATTTTTATACTTCCACTAAGTACAATGGGAACAGTTTTCACATATTCCCCATCTCTTAATAACTCTGTTCCTTTATCAATTATCATGATTTGAGAGACTGAATTTAATTCATCTATTAAAGGCTTTGAAAGTACGGTGTTAAGGAGGATAGACATTTTATTATAAAGGTTAGGATTTTTTAAATACAAAAGCACCAACGATAAAATAGACTGTTATGCCTAAAAATAGAAATTTGTCAAGTATAGAAATTTGTTCATTGAAATAATCTATTCCTAAAAGAAGAATTGTAAAAGCTGCATAAAAACTATTACCCAGTAAATAGAGTAAATAACCAGTGTTTTTTCGCCTATAAATAAATACTAAACCTAACAAACTAATGAATAATAAAATGAATACTCCAATTGAATGCGTACTTAATGTTTGAGTTGTGTTCATTCCCCATCTGTGCATGAAAGCATATTTATGTCCCAAACGGTCAAAAGTATCCGAAATCATTTTAGGATTTTGGAGTCTATCCATTAATAGTATAGACAAGAATATTAAACCTTGCCAAATCATGAAATATAACCAAAGTCCAAAACCTATGAAAACAGAAACTCTAGTTAAGTAATTAGGTTTGTCTTTTCCTAAAATAAAGAATTTAATTTTTTGAATTAATGTTCTTTCGTCTATCCTTAATAACGCCATACTTTATTGTAATCAATCCATTTTATAACCACACCATTTTCTAAAAATACGTTTTTGTAGAAGTGATGGAATATCTACTTTATTTATTTTATAAATAGGGAAGTAATGTCGGTTTGTATGAGGACAAATTATTTCTATAATTCGGCCACTTCTACTGATGGTCAATTCAATTTGATCATCTTGAAAATACTCCACCCATTTTTCTAGGTCATTATTAACTTTAAAACCATTAATGGATATTATTTCATCACCTAAAATTAATTTACCTAATTCACCAGGGCTGCTTGGAGAGACTTGTTTTATGATTACTTTGTTATTTTCAATTGTACTTACTAAACCTAGAACACGCTGAGTTGCGTTTGGATTATCATGTGTGTTAACTTCTAGTCCTAATTTAAATAATACGTCAGCGACTATTGGTTCAAATGAGTTTGGAGCGTAAAAATAAGTGTCAAAAAATTCAGTTAAATCTTCTTTAGCAAATTCACTACAAATAGCTATATAATCTTTATCTGTATAACCAATTCCTTTTTTGCCAAATTCATTGTACATCTTTGTCATCACATCATGTAATGATTCATGGTTATTTGTATTGTGCCTAATGATAATATCGGTTGCAAAAGCTAAAATTGCGCCCTCATTATAAATAGAGACTTTACGATTTGGTATCCCTTGTTCGTAACCGTCTAACCATGTGTCCCAACTTGATTGTGCAACTGAGTAATTGAATCTACCAAAGTTATTAAAATGCTTTTGAAATAGTTTCTCTAATTCAGACTTAAACCAATCCCAAGTTTTAACATGTGATTCACTTAAGTATAAATCTCCCATATAAGTGGTTACTCCTTCAGCTACGAATCCTAAAGTAGAGTAGTTTTCTTTACTGTAATCATATGGCATCATTTCAACTGGCCTAATGGCTTTAATGTTCCAAGTGTGATACAATTCATGTGAACTTACACCTAATAAATCATCATATAATTTATTCATTATTTCATAAGAAGGGCCTAATGAAATAACAGTTGAGTTTTGGTGCTCTACACCATGGTAGGCTCTTATGGGTTGAATTTGAAACAAAAAGTGATATTCATTAACAGGAAAGTGGCCAAAGTTTTTGATTTGTAAGCGAGTAAATTTTAAAAAATCTTGTTTTACTTTTTTCCAATCCATTTTAGCTTCTCCTTGTACCCAAATATGGAACATTACTTTGTTCTCTTTGTATGTTTCATGTTGCATTGTTGCAGATGCAATGAATGGGCAATCCACTAATTCGTGATAGTCTTTAGTTTTTAAAATGTTATTTTCAAATGTTATTCCACTGGCTATTTCAAAATTTTCAGGTACTATCACCTTTAATTCACATGGGTTTAATTGTTGTTCTTTAATGTAGGCTAAACAATTTACGGGATTAACGTATAATTGAGTATCATCCATATAGGTTGATCCAGCGTTTAAAATATTTGCGTAATATTGATACGTTACTATAATTTGTTCTGTATTTGACGTATCAACGAGCCATTCATTTTTAGATATTTTAGTGTTGACTAATTGTTTATTGTCATCATCTAATACTTTCCAATGATTTACATTTTTAGAAAAATCAGCTAATTGATACCTTCCTGGTCTCCAAGTTGGAAAAGTGATGGTTGTTGAATTTAAAGAGGAAACATCAAAAGTAGCTTTGATTTTAATGTATTGGTTGTGTGGTTGGTAATAGTCTATTTCGTAATTCATGGTTTACTAATTGAGAATGTTGTTGATTTAATTTTGACAGCTTTCAAAGTTGAACTCAATACTGTTTCTGTAAAAGCTAAAAGTTTAGATTCAAATTTAAACGTATTTTCACTTTGGGCCAAATTACTTTTTAAGATTAAATTTTTGTGAGTAATAGTAGCTAATTTATTTTTTCCTTTAGAGAATGAACTACTATAAAAAGAAAGGAGTAAAATAAGGGATAAAAAATGTTTAGTTTTCATAGTAAACAAATTTAAGATTTTCTACTAAACAAAAAAAGTTTAGGGCAAAAAAAGTGGGTAAGCTACTTATATCGCACCGCTCAACCATCTACCCTTGCTATGTTCCCATCCTGGGGGATTCAACAGGAGCTGGTCGTACAAGACTTACCCGCGACAAAGGTACTGACTTATTATTTACTGACAAGTTTATTTGATAAAAAATTACATTTTTTTTTATAGTTTCAGATTTAATATAATTTAAGTTTGAAGAATATTGATGTTAAGTAATTATAACCGTCTATTCCTTAGTTATTAAGTAGGGAATGGTTTAAGATTATAAATCAAATAGAAATATTATATTTACAAAAAATTAAAGCTAGTTATGCCAATAAGAATTAGAAAAGACAAATCAACTAAGACTAATCAATCAAAAAGAAGACAAACGAATAGAGGTCAATCATCATCAAGAGGTGGTTCAGGTGGTGGACTTATAGGAGCATTATTACCTATGGTCATGGGGTTGTTTAAAAAAAATCCAAAATTAGTTTTAATTCTAGCTGTAGTTGGTGGAGCAGTTTATTTTCTAGGTGGAGCTAAAATGTGCTCTTCTGAAGGTAGTGGAGATGGGAAAATAGATATTGCTGGCCTTTTTAGCAGAGGTTTAGATATGGACGAAAAAGTATATGATAAAGCGGAAGTATTTGAACCATTAGCGGATAATGTTAAGAATCCAATGCCTGAAAAAGTGTCTTTATTAGAGTATTGCCCACCAAGAAAAAATCAAGGACAACAAGGAAGTTGTGTAGGTTGGAGTGCAGGGTATGCAGCGCGTACCATTTTATTTGCAAAAGCGACCGGTGAAAAGCCTAGAGATGTCACATTTAGTCCTTCATTTGTGTATAATCAAATTGCATTAAAAGATTGCCAAGGGACTTATTTACAGAAAGCAATGGAGTTAATGTATAATACTGGTGCTTTACCGTTTTCTGAATTTGCCTATAATGAGTATGACTGTGGAAAACAACCTACATCTATACAAAAAAATCAAGCGAATAATTATAGAACAAAAGGATTTAATAGATTAACTAAAAGTGGAGATGATCAAGCTGTAAATCTATTAGCATTAAAACAAAATTTAGCCCAAGGTGCTCCGGTTGTTATTGGAATGATGGTAGGTGGAACATTTATGTCTAATATGAATGGTCGTGATATATGGACGCCGTCAAGTAAAGATTATAGTGCGCGAGGTTTTGGTGGCCATGCTATGTGCGTAATAGGGTATGATGATTATAAAACGAATCAAGAAGGCGCATTTCAAATTATGAATTCTTGGGGAGAAAAATGGGGTAAAAAAGGAATTTTTTGGATAAGGTATTCTGACTTCAAACATTTTACTAGAGAAGCATACGGTTTATATCCAATGGGAGGTTCTGAAAAGTTTGCTACAAATAAATTGGATGCAAAAATTGGTTTAGTTAAAACTAAAAATGGACAAAACATACCAATTAAATTTATTGGAGGAAATACTTTTAAAACAGCTGAATCAATTGCAATAGATACAGATTTTAAAGTAGAGATTACAAATTCAATTGAGTGCTATGTGTATATTTTAGGTGAAGAATCTGATGGGTCTTCTTATGTGTTATTTCCGTATACTAAAAAACATTCTCCATATTGTGGAATCACAGGTACAAGAGTATTTCCAAGAGATTACTCATTATACCCAGATAAAAATGGAAATAAAGATTATATAGCTATTGTAATTTCTAAGCAAAAGCTAGATTTTAATAAATTAAACAATGCGGTTAATGCATCAACTGGAAGAACATATACAGAAAAGGTTAATAATACACTAAGAAATGAATTGATTCCTAATGTTAAGTTTAGTGGTAATGGTTACGCTGAATTTTCTGCCGAAACATTGAATAAAAATGCTGTGGCTGTTATTCTTGAGGTTGGAAAATAGATTTATATCTTTGATCAAAAATTAAAATGAAAGTATTTTTAATAGATAGGCTTATTGCAATTGAAATGAGTAAATCAACGAATCCGAAACTCACAATTCAATTTTTTTTGAAACAAAGACTGAATTGAGTTGGATAATTAGGGATATTGGAAAATTAAAACTTAGAGAGCTTCTTATATCTGAAAAACTATTTAATCTTTCAAAGTTTTTGTACATTACCTATTTGGTAACAAAATAAAAGTAATTATTGAATTCAATTTTGAATTATGTAGATAAAAGATTAACTAGATGAGCTTTGAGAGGGGGGGGTGAAAAATGTGTACAAAAATATCAAATATGATTAAGAATGGTGAATATTGATAAGGCTTATCAAATTATAAAGGAAAACATGAAACTTTATTATTAGAATAAAAAATGATTTTTAAAAACTTAAATAGAAATACAAGAGGAATTATTATTGCGCAAGCCATTGGTATGTTGATGGGGACTTCTACTCATGTAATTTGGGCTATAAATAATGGATTCTTATCAGATGAATATAATGCTAACCTTTTTTCTAAACTGTTTTGGGATAGCTTGACGTTTTTGGATCCGATATCAGTTTTATTATTAATTATTAGGCCCAAATCAGGTCTTTATTTGACGCTTGTAATAATTGTCGTAGATGTTGTACATAACAATATGTTCTATAGAGAAGAGTTATATTTGAACTCAATAGGCTTAGGTGAATGGATAGTTAAATACTGGATGATTTTGGGGCAGATTATTTTTGGTCTATTTGTAATATTGACATTTAAAAGTAATGTATTTGAGATTAATGCTAAACAAAATAAATAGAGAAATTAGAGCAGTATTAAACAGTTAAATACCTATTTACTACATTTTAGTAATGAACTGTTAAAATTTTATAATATTAATTTTTATTATTTTATATTTGTCTTTTATAAAATCAGATTATGTTAAAAAAAATACTCTTAGTAGCAATCGTTAGTTTTTTCTCAATTGGGTTAATGGCTCAAGGTACCGTTAGAGGCTTTGTTAAAAGTTCGAAAGATGGTAATGCTATACCTTTTGTTAAAGTATTCATTGAAGGTGTCGATTTAGGGGCAAATACAGATTTTAATGGATTTTATTCCATTCCTAAAGTACCAAATGGAACATATACATTAACTGCTGAAAATGTTGAGTTTGATGCATTTTCAAAAAAAATAACAGTTACTAAAAATAAAATTTTAACAGTGAACATTGAAATGAAACCAGGAAAGGTTTTGGGTGTGGTTGAGGTTGATGGAGAATCAAAAGATAAAAAAGTAGAAACAAGAGTGTCTGTTTTGAAAATTACGTCAAAAGATATTTTAAGAGTACCAACAACTGGAGGGGATGCAGATATTGCTACTTATTTTCAAACAGTTCCTGGTGTAGTATCAACTGGTGATCAAGGTGGACAAGTTTATGTTCGTGGAGGAACACCAATTCAAAATAAAATTTTGTTAGATGGAATGACAATTTATAATCCATTTCACTCCATTGGATTTTTCTCAGTTTTTGAAACAGATTTAATTCAATCTGCTGATATACATACTGGTGGGTTTAATGCTAAGTATGGTGGACGTATTTCTTCTGTGATGGATGTTAAATACAGAAACGGAAATTCAAAACGATTTTCTGGATTAATAGCAGGGTCTCCTTTTTCGGCTAAAGTATTATTAGAAGGGCCACTTTCTAAAACCGGAGATGTGTCTTTTGTATTTTCTTCTAAATTATCGTTATTAGAAAAAACGTCAAAAGCTCTGTATCCTTATATAAATGATGGAGAAGGGTTGCCATTTAATTTTGCTGATGCTTACGGTAAAATATCATTTAATGGAGGTACTGGTAGTACATTTAATGTATTTGGTTTTTCATTTAATGACAGAGTACAGTATCAGGGTGCTTCAGAATTAAATTGGAAAAGTTATGGAGTAGGAACAAATTTTGCTTTTGTACCTCAAGGTTCTCAATTATATTTAAAAGGTAGAGTCAATTTTTCTTCTTATGGTATTAATTTAACTGAGGAGAATGTTGATGATAGAACATCTAAAATAGCAGGTGCTGAAATGGCATTTGATTTTACTTATTTTTTAGAAGGAAGAAGTCAATTAGATTTTGGATTTGGTTTTAACTATTTTAGTACAGATTATAAGTTTGGAAATTATAAGGATTTTAATAATGCACCTGAAGCTGGTGCTTATGTGTCTTATCGTAAAGTAACAAAAAGAGTTGTATTTGAACCAAGTATCCGTTTTCAAGGTTATTCATCTGTAGGTCAATTAACTGCCGAGCCAAGATTAAGTGCTAAGGTTAATATGAACGAGAAAATTAGAATAAAATTTGCTGGTGGATATTTCACTCAAAATTATACAAGTACATCTTCAGATAAAGATGTTGTTAATTTATTTTACGGTTTTTTACAAGCCCCTTCTAACTTACCTGAAAAATTCACAAAAGAGGATGGGACAGAGGTTGATGTTGCTAATGGTTTACAAAAGGCTTATCACTCAATTGCAGGTCTTGAAGTGGATTTGACTAAAAGAATATCTTTAAATGTAGAAGGGTATTATAAATGGTTTACTCAAATGACTAATATAAATAGTAATAAACTGTATGAAGATAACTCTGCAAATTCTGATGTTTCTGATTATTTGAAAAAGGAATTTATTATAGAAAATGGTCAAGCTATGGGGGTTGATTTTGTTTTAAAGTATAATACTAAGAAACTATATATATGGAGTGTTTATTCTTTAGGAAAAGTAACGAGATGGAATGGATTTGAGAAGTACTCACCAATTTTTGATAGACGTCATAATATTAATTTAGTTGGTAGTTATACATTTGGAAAAGATGAATCTTGGGAAGGAACAGTAAGATGGAATTTAGGTTCTGGATTACCATTTAAGCAAACTAATGGAGTAGGTGAAGTACCTGAATTTACAGATGTGGATCAAGATTATTCAACTGGAAATAGTGAAGATATTGCGTTTATTTATGATACTCAAAATAATGGTAGATTGTCTACATATCACCGTTTAGATATCAATCTTAAGAAAACTATTAAGTCAAAAAAATATGAGAATATGAAATGGGAAGTTATTGCAGGTGTTACAAATGCCTACAGTAGAAAAAATATTTTTTATGTAAACAGAGTAACGAATAAAAAAGAATATCAATTACCAATTATGCCTAGTTTGGCATTGTCTTGGAGATTTTAATTGAACCTTATTTTTTATTTGTTTTGAATTAAATCTGTTACTTTCTAATAGTTTTAGTATTTACTAATTAAAGTAGGTATGAAAAAAATTGTTAGTATTGCTATATTGTGTATAGGAGTGTTGTCTTGTGAATCAAATCAAACGGAACCAATACTTCAAATTCCTATTATAAAAAAATCTAAAGTAGTTCCACCAATTTTGACGGCAGCACCGATAGCTGAAATCTTTCAAATTAATAATACGCTAGATACTATTTTAATCAGTGAAAAAGGAGGTTGTATTTCAATTCCTAAGCATTGTTTTATTACTAATGATGGAATTGAAGTGTTAGAAAATATTAAGATTTCTTTTAACGAGTATTTAAACCCTGCTGACATATTACTGTCAGGAATCCCAATGGTATATGTTGATGGTGAAGATACTGTCGACTTTCAATCTGCAGGTATGTGTAAGGTGTTAGCATATACTCCCAGTGAACAACTGTATTTGAAAAGTGACAAAGCAATTGGTATAGGTTTAAGAAGTTTAGCACAAGACAATGACTACAATTTATATTATATGGACACCTTAAAAGGTGAGTGGTTAGAGAGAGAAAAAAACATTCCAGTAATTCTAGCGAATCAATTGCCTATTATGCCAATAAATTTGCAGAAAACAGATACTAATGATATTTTGGAGATTGAAATAGAGGATTATAGAATTAGACCGCTGTATAAAATGTGGCACCGTTCAAAATTCTGTGTGTATGGTGAAAATCAATTAGTAGCTTCAGACAGTTCTATTTGGTGGTATGACATGACGATTAATCCAACTAAAAACAGAGACTTATATGATTTAACATTTAATGGTGTTGGACGAGATAGAAAACAATGGGTATATAATTTAACGGTTCAACCTGTTATTGATTCTACAAATTATATTATAGAATTAGAACGCTTTCAAACTAATATGAAGGCCTACGTGAAAGAAATAGAATCTTTTAAGAATCAACTACATCAAAACTTTAGTAATTACAATAAGATTAACACAGACATTAAAGCTAATGCGGAAGCGTATAAAGCTTTATCTGTAATCCAAAAACGACAGGACAGTTTAAATATGGTTAATCATAGGTTTGAAGATAGTTTAATACAAGTTAAGCAGCTTATGGATGATAGTTTACGAGAGGTTCAAGCAACGTTGTGGGAGGAGCAAAAAACAGAACGGTATAAATCTAATAGAACAAGAATTGAGGTGATGCGTTCTTTTGATATTAGGCAAATGGGTGTTTTTAATTGTGATCGATTTTATAGACGTCCAATAGTAATGACTAAATCAGTTGGTATGATAGTTAATAATCAATTAAGACAATTCGATAGTGGGTATTTGGTGGATGTAAAATCAAATGCTGTATTAAGCCAATTGAAATTTTCTATTAATAGTTATTCAATTGATTTAGATTTAACCCCTTATGTTTTTGTGGGTATTTTAGGGGGAGAAGTATATATGGTAAACTTATCTTTGGATAGATTGAATGAGGAATTAAATCTAGTGTCCATGACGCATATTTCAATTTCGGAATTAAAAGATATATTGAATTAAAAATAAAAAATGAACCTTTTTTTATGTACCTTGTACTATAAGTCAAACAGGTATTAAATGCGTCAACTATTAGTCATATTATTTTTAAGTGTTTCAGTAATTAGTTTTGCTCAAATTGATGTGGTTTCAAAGTTAAAAAGCGACTTTGAACTAGCTATTATTAACAAGAATGAAACAAAAAAAGTTGAGATAGCTACTAAATTATTTAAATCGTATTCGAGTACTGTTTATGCTTATTATAACTCTGTTTTAGCAACATTACCAAAAGAATCTATTCTAGTAACTAACGGAATAGATGATCTGTTTCCTTTACTAATTCTTCAAACTACAAAAAATGTAAACCCTACGGTTGATATTCTGTCTTTAAAATTAATGATTAAACATTCTGTTTATGCTAGTTCCGTTTTTGAAGCGTATAATTTAAGTTCTAGTTTTAACAAAACAAGTAAGTCCATTTATTTGTCAAGATTATTAAATCAAAACAAATCAAAACTATTTCTTTCAGTAACTATACCATATACTACCTATTCAAATCATCAATCATCTTTATTTTTAATAGGTTCAGTTTTAGAGCATAAATCAACTACTCAATATGAAAAATTAGTACAATTTTATAAGTCAAATTCTCTGTTTTTAAATAATATACCAAAATTAAGTGAGGGTGAAAAACAATTGATTTCTAATTGTTTACCGGCCTTATTAACACTTTATAAAATGCAAAATCAGATAGGTAAAGCAAATAATGGATTAAGAAAACAAATCCTTTCTTTAGCTAAAGAAATTGGTAAGAAAGATGTAGTAGAAAAAATAGTAAATACATATAAAAAATAGAAGAAAATTCGTTAATGAGGCTTTTTAAAAAGAATTATAAAACATATTCTGATGAAGAACTGATGTCCCTTTTTATAAAGGGAGACAGGGAAGCCTTTAAACAAATTTATGAACGTTACGGTACATTTTTAGTTAACTATTTCAACAGTAAACTATGGCAAGACAGAGAGAAATCTGAAGATTTTACACAAGAATTATTTGGTAAAATAATTGACAGACCAGCCATGTTTGATACTACAAAAAAATTTAAAACGTGGTTGTTCACTATTGCCAGTAATATGTGTAAAAACGAATACAAACGGGTGGAAATTAGAAAAAATCACAGAAACGATTTACCAATTGGTTTTGAAGCAAAAGATAGTAATGAATTACAAGATAAATTAGTGGATAAAAAAACATTTTCTGACAGTTTACAATTCGAATTAAATAAATTAAATGACAAACATAAAGATGTATTTATATTAAGACATTTTGATGGTTTGTCTATGAAAGAGATTGCAGAAATTTTAGAAATAAATGAAGGGACAGTGAAGTCAAGATTACATCATGCCACTAAATCCTTAGCCTCAAAATTGGAATTGTATAGAAAAATAATAGCATAAAATGGAAGTAGAACATATCATAAAAACCAAACATTATTTTGAACTCACAGCTGAGGAATTAGCTGAAGTGTCAAACTATGCTGTAAATGAAACGGAGTTTGATGATATGAAATCTTTTTTATTATCTACGCAACACACTGTTCAAAATCAAAAAATTATATCAACGCCAGATCTGGATGACAAAGTGCTAAATTATTTAAATGAATCTTATGCTCAAACCGTGCCTTGGTATAACTCGGTTTTGCTTTTTTTGTTTCCTAGGGATAAACAATTTTTTAGATATCCCGCGTTTCAAATAGGAATAGCATCTTTACTTGTTTTTGGTGTGTTCAATATGGTTAACTTTTCTAGTTATGATACGAAAGAAATGGCTTTTGAAGATGTTGCTAAACATCAATTAGATGAAATAATTGAAATGGAGACTACAGATAAAGTTGTATCAGATCAGTTAGAACCAATAACAAATGATGTTGAAAATTTTGAGCTAGTTTTAGTTGAACAAAATGGATTAGCAGAATCTAAGGCCTTAATGGAGATTGATAATGAACTAGATAGAGTTGAATTAGAAAGGGAAGAATATTTTGACATGGCAGTAGTAGAAGAAGTGGTGTCTCTAGATGTATTTGAAATTGCGCCAGCTATGTATAGTGAAAAGGCAGAAGCTGTTGTAGATGAAGAAGCTAAACTTGAACTTGATGAAGATGATAGTTTTAGTGAGATTCAAACCGAAAGATTGAAGGTGACTACGGCTAATAAAGATGTTAAAAGTTCATTGGGTGATGTGTCAAAACGAAAAGATAAAAAGACGAGTTATAATATGAAGGGAAAAACTGACGCTAACGTAGAGTCTAATCTAGAAAGCACTCAGAGTGTATCAATCCGAGTACCAATTCCAAAACCAATTTCAATTCAATCTACTCCTGAGTTATTTCAATTGTTTTTTGAAGTAAAGTAGAATCTATTATATTACAAAAATGAGTTCATTACAAATCGTTAACTTTGTCGGTAAATTAGCGCTTTATGAATTTGAATATTAACGATACGTTTACCAAAGAATTACCTGTAGATCCAATTATTAAAAATCATAGACGTCAAGTTGATGCGTGTTTTTCATTTGTAATACCTAAACAAACTAAAAAACCAGAATTAATTCATGTGTCTGATGCTATGTTGGAAACATTAGGGTTATCTGTTGAAGATTCTAATTCTGAAGAATTTTTAGACGTGTTTACAGGAAATAAAGTCTATGAAAATACAACACCATTTGCTATGTGTTATGGTGGACATCAGTTTGGTAATTGGGCAGGCCAATTAGGAGACGGAAGAGCTATTAATTTATTTGAAGTTGATCATAATAATAAACATTGGTCTGTTCAGTTGAAGGGAAGTGGAGAAACGCCATATTCTAGAACCGCTGATGGGTTAGCTGTTTTACGTTCGTCAGTTAGAGAGTATTTATGTAGTGAAGCTATGTTTTATTTAGGTGTTTCAGGAACACGTGCTTTAAGTTTATCATTAACTGGTGATGATGTGATGCGTGATGTGTTGTATAATGGTAATTCGGCTTATGAAAAAGGCGCTATTGTTTGTAGAGTAGCCCCAACTTTTATTCGTTTTGGTAGTTTTCAATTACTGTCAGCAAGAGAAAATTTAGACGGATTAACTCAATTAGTAGAATATACAGTAAAGCATTTTTATCCTAGTATCAGCGGAAGTATAAAAGAGAAAACCATAGAATTATTTAAACAAGTATCTCAAAATACAATTAAAATGATTGTAGACTGGCAACGTGTTGGATTTGTGCATGGCGTAATGAATACGGATAATATGTCAATTTTGGGTGAAACTATTGATTATGGACCATATGGCTGGTTGGAAGGTTATGATTTTAATTGGACACCTAATACAACTGATGCCCAAAATAAACGGTACCGTTTTGGAAATCAACCAAATATTGGGCTATGGAATTTATTACAGTTAGCAAATGCACTTTATCCTCTAGTAGAAGAAGCTGAACCATTTAAAACTGTTTTAGATAACTATAAATTTGAATTTGATGCACAATATCAGGCTATGATGAGATCTAAATTAGGATTAGTCAAGGAGGATGAGTCAGATAAAGAATTAATAGCGTCATTAGAAAATAATTTACAACTGACGGAAACGGATATGACTATTTTCTTTCGAAATTTAGCTAGCGTAAATTCTGAAACTAAATTATCAGAAGATAAAAGTATAATTATCACTCAGGAGTTAGATAAAGCATTTTACGCACCTAATGATATATCTGATGAAATGCGTACTATTTTGAGAAGTTGGATTTTGGCTTATATCACTAGACTTGGTAAGAAAGAGCAAGTAAATCAAACTAGAGTAGAAGCAATGAATTTAGTTAATCCAAAATATGTATTTAGAAATTATATGGCTCAGTTAGCAATAGATGATGCAGATAAAGGAGATTACAAACTAATTGATGATTTATATAATCTATTTAAGAATCCTTACGGAGAACAAATTGAAAATGAAAAATGGTTTGAGAAACGACCAGAATGGGCAAGGAATAAAGTGGGGTGCTCCATGCTATCATGTAGTTCGTAAAAAAAACATAAGATGCCTGCGTAACTATATGATACAAGATCGCAGTGCTGATTTTTAAACTAATAGTGAGCCGTTGAGAATTTTCCTCAGCGGCTTTTTTTATAAATAACCCTAATTTTAATCCAAAAACACAAAATTAAATTTAAGTAATGTCTCAATTTTACTAGTGCTCTAGAACCATAGGCGCTCTTAACCGTTAAAAACGTTTAATACTTTTTCAAACGGATTTAAGCGTATCATTTGTATATTCTACTACCATTCATTATTATTACTATATTTGGTAAAACACATAGCGCGAATATAGTTAACGTTAACCTTATTCGGTTGTTAGCATTAATTAAAAATCATGTTGAAAAACAAAATATTTTTTATTCTTTTTTGTTCTCTCTTCTTTTCTTGTTCATTTTCAGATGAAGAATTAAAAAAAGGATGGTGGAAATACGGAGGAGGACAATATATTGGAGATATTGTTATTTGCAATGAATCAACATTCTCTAACGATACGATTTACCAAAACAAGAAAGCTATTGGAGTTATAGTAGATAGAGAAGAGAGTATATTTGGAATAACTAGTCGTAAGATTTTTATTAAACCACTCATTAAAAGTGTTGATATTTATGAAGAAAACTTTAAATTTATTAAAATGAATGCTCCTAATAGTAAAGAAAATTATGTCAATCCATACCCGAAGGGTCTTGGAGTATATCATCAAAAATAAAAAAAACATTCATATACTATGAAATCTAAAAAGAATGGAAAATTTAAAGCGATTGAAAGTTTTGGTATTAAAAGAAGAAATGAATTCTATATAATCGGCGAATTAATAGAAGGAGCTATCAAAAAAGATTGGTTTGTTCTCATTCCTTTCAACAATACGATTTCCATGACTGTCAGAATTAAAGAAATTGAAGAAGTTACAATATCTGGAGAAGATAAAAAGTATACTCTTTTGATAACATCAACTGAATTGGAAGACAGTTTTGACTTTATTTTGGGAATGAAAGTAGGAAATGAAGATTTACTCATTTCTGAAATAGGAGAAGATTAATTGAAACTAATGCTAACAATTTCTATATTTAATACGGAGTTCAGTAGCTAAATTGAAACATCAGTATTTCATAGAAAGTCCGCCAAAACTTAAATTTGGTGTTTAAAAAAGAATAATTTAAAAACAAAATATTAACTTTAGGCTATGTGCGTAATTAAGGGTTTTGCTCTTTGTAAATCCGTACTAAACATAGGTAAACGTTATAAGTAATCCCTCTTTTTTCGGGAAATAAAATAATTACTTTAAGCTAACGTTTAGGTCGTAGGAAAAGAAAAATTAAGACTAAAAATCAGAATAGTAAATTAACATTAGGATGAATAGTAAATTACTTAATATATTTTCAATTATTTCGACAATTGCGATAATTAGTTGGATGATTTCTGACTTTTTTGGTGGACTAATTATTTACCTTCTAATGTATTGGTGGATTATATTCCCCTTAATCATTATTTATGTCGTAACTGGAATAATTACTATTGTAAAAACAGCAAGAAAGGGTATAAGAAATAATAAAATAATTCTTTATACTCATATTCTTGGTATCCTCTCTATTATAATATTTAATCTGTACCAATCAGAAATTTTCAAATCTAAAATTCTTCTTGATGCAACTTTAGTTGACGACTTAAGAAGAACTGAACTAAAAAACAAGCTATTTCTTCATTATTTCACATTTAATATTGGGTTCTTACTCCTCTGTTCTGTCCTTATTAATAATAACATAAAGTTAATGCATTTTAAATCAAACAAATAACCTTAAAACAAACTTAGGAATTCTATATTTAATACGGAACTCAGCAGTTTAATTGAAGCTTCAGTATTCCATAGAAGTCCGCCAAAACTTAAAGTCTGTGTTGAGCTTGCCGAAATATGGTGTTTAAAACAAGAATAATTTAAAAACAAAATATTAACTTTAGGCTATGTGCGTAATTGAGAATTTATTTCTTTGTAAATCCGCACTAAACATAGGTAAACGTTGTAGTCAAATACAAAACATAAGGGCTATACTTTTTTGTAGTCATATAAAGACTGAATAATTTATTTTTTTTGTGACGTCTTGGCTGTCACAAACCAAACTATTATTTCTAATTTGTAGAACACAAAAAACAAAATACTATCTTTGCTACTATGCAAAAATTACGCTATTTATTATTTCCAATTACGATAATCTACATAATCATTACTGTGTTTAGAAATTGGTTGTATAAAGTCAGAATTAAACGTAGTTTTAAATTTAGTATTCCAGTCATTAATATAGGAAATTTGAGTGTTGGTGGAACAGGAAAAACGCCACATACAGAGTATTTGATCAAATTATTAAAAAATAGTCATCATTTAGCTACTTTGAGCAGGGGATATGGTAGGAAAGAGTTTGGTTTTAAAATAGCTGATGAAGAAACAACATCAAGACAGATTGGTGATGAACCGTTACAATTTTACAAAAAATTTGGAACAGATATTACTGTAGCTGTTGAAAGTGATAGGGTTAAAGGAGTAATGGATATTTGTTATGAAAAAGAGGATGTTGATTTAGTGTTATTGGATGACGCTTACCAACACCGCTCAATTCAACCAGGATTTAATATTTTACTAACTGATTATAACCGTCCATTTTATAGGGATTATGTTTTACCGGTTGGTGACTTAAGAGAGTTAAGAAGGGGTAGGGATAGGGCAGATATTATAATTATGACTAAATGTCCAAGTTTTGAAAAATTAGAAAAAACTGAGATGCTTCATAAAATCAAACCAAACTCAAGTCAAAGTGTATTTTTTTCAAAAGTAGTTTATGGAGATGTGTATGAACTTAATACATTTGAAAGTACTGAAGTTACGAAAGAAAATATAATTCTAGTAACAGGAATTGCGAAGCCAAACCCCTTGTTAAATTACCTTAAAAAAAGCCATAATGTGTTAGAACATTGTAAATTTACAGACCATTATAGATTTAAAGAAAAAGACATTGATGATATTAGCAATTTATTAATTAAATTTGCTGAGCTTGACCCAATAATTGTTACCACTGAAAAAGATGCTATGCGCTTAATAGGGTGTGAATTTGAGGTAAAAGTTAAACAACAGCCTTGGTATTATCAAACCATAACTGTTGAGTTAGATGATAAAGAAAAATTTGATAAATTAATTTTAGATTATGTACAAGAAAATCGTAGAGACTACTGAATTTATTCATGATGCTGTTCCTTTTAAACCTGAAATAGGTGTAATCTTAGGAACTGGACTTGGTGGATTAGTGAATGAGATTGATGTGAAATATGAATTGAATTATTCAGATATTCCAAACTTTCCAGTATCAACTGTTGAAAGTCATTCCGGAAAATTAATTTTTGGTACTTTAGGAGGTAAAAATGTGATTGCCATGCAAGGACGTTTCCATTTCTATGAAGGATATGATATGAAACAAGTGACGTTTCCTGTTAGGGTAATGAAAATGTTAGGGATAAAAAATCTTTTTGTTTCTAATGCTTCAGGTGGAGTTAATCCAGACTTTAAAGTAGGTGAAATCATGATTATTAATGATCATATTAATTTATTTCCAGAACATCCACTAAGAGGTGAAAACTTAGATCAGTTAGGTCCTAGATTCCCAGATATGAGTCAAACATATGACGCTAAAATGATAAAGTTGGCATTAACAATTGCTGAGGAACATAATATTGATGTGTCAACAGGTACTTACGTTGGGTTAACAGGTCCGACTTTGGAAACACCTGCCGAATATAAGTATATGAGAGTAATTGGTGGAGATACGGTAGGTATGTCGACTGTACCAGAAGTAATCGTAGCACGTCACATGGATATTCCAGTGTTTGCTGTTTCAATTATTACTGATTTAGGTGTGCCTGGTAAAATCAGAAAAGTAACCTTAGAAGATGTTGTTGCAGTGGCAAATGAACAAGAACCTCACATGACAATAATCATGAAAGAATTAATTTCAAGAATATAATTGATAATTAATAGACTATTAAATAAAATATTACAAATTACCGCAGTTATAAAAAATGGAAATTAGTAAAGAAATTAGAGACAAGTATAGAGTTGTAATAGGATTAGAGGTTCACGCCCAAATGCTAACAAAATCTAAAGCGTATTCAAATGACAGAAATGAGTATGGAGCTGTGCCCAATACAAATGTAAGTGCAATTACATTGGGACATCCAGGTACATTGCCATTTATGAATACAAAAACTATTGATTATGCCATAAAAATGGGTTTAGCTTGTGATTGTGATATCGCAGAGAATCAATATTTTGCACGTAAAAATTACTTTTACCCAGATTTACCAAAAGGTTACCAGATTACACAAGATACTACACCAATTTGTACAGGTGGATTTATTACGGTTAAAAATGCAGATGATGAAAATGTAAAAATTGGATTAACTCGTATTCACATGGAAGAAGATGCTGGTAAATCTATTCATGATATTGACCCATTTAATACATTGGTTGACATCAATAGAGCTGGTGTTCCTTTAATTGAAATTGTATCTGAACCAGATATTAAAACGTCTCAGGAAGCTTACAATTACGTCACTGAAGTTAGACAATTAGTTCGTTATTTAGATATTTGTGATGGAAATATGGAAGAAGGTTCTATGCGTTGTGATGCAAATATTTCTGTGATGTTGAAAGACGCTAAAGAATTTGGAAGCAAAGTTGAGGTTAAGAATATGAACTCAATTCGTAATGTGAAAAATGCAATTGAGCATGAGATTGTACGTCAGATTATAGAGGTAGAAAAAGGAGCAATTATTTATTCTGAAACTAGAAATTATGATGCGTTAAAAGATGTAACTACAGCAATGCGTTCGAAAGAGGCAGCAAATGATTATAGATTTTTTCCTGAACCAGATTTACAACCAATTAGAGTGACTCAGGAGCATATTGATAAAATGCAAGCAGAAATGCCGCCTTTACCAAGTTTCTTATTCAATAAATATACTAAAGAATTAGGACTGTCTGAATATGATGCAAATAACTTAACGGATTCAAAAGATATTGCTTTATTTTATGAGGATATAATTGCACACACAAAAAATTATAAGTCAGCTGCAAACTGGATGATGGGAGATATTAAATCTTACTTAAATCAATATGCTGTTACTATTTCTGAATTTCCAATCTCGGCTAAAAATATTGCTGGATTAATTCAAATTATTGATGAATCTAAAATCTCACACAATTTAGCAGGACAAAAAGTATTTCCAAAAATGTTAGAGGAAGTAAACAAAACGGCCTTACAAATTGCAGAAGAAAATAGCTGGATACAAGATTCAAATGATGATAGTTTAGCTGGGTTTGTTCAAGAAATAATAGCCGAAAATCCTGATGAATCTGCTAGATTTAAAGCAGGCGAAAAGAAATTAATGGGGTTATTCATGGGGCAATTAATGAAGAAGAGTAAGGGGAAAGCTGATCCGAAAACGGCAAGTAAATTGATTAATAAATTGATGGGCTAGAGTAGTAATAAAAAAGAATAAAAATAAAATAAAAAACGAATACCTATAACGTATCTGGCGTTAAGTAAAAATTAAAAACAATTATGAAAAAATTATTGAAGTACGCATTAGCATTAACACTAGTGACAACAGCTTTCACATCATGTGATAATAGGCCTAAAGATTCGGATATTACAGGACGATTTATTGATGTAGAAATTGAAGGTGCGGAAGATGGTACTAAAATTCAATTATATTCTTTCCAAGAAGGAAAAGAAGTTTTAATTGATTCAACTGTTGTAAAAGAGGGTCAGTTTAGATTAGAAACTACCACAAAAGAATTAAGATTTTATTATATGATGTATAAAGAAGGTGAAGTACCTGTTGTATTATTTTTAGATGAAGATTCAAAACATGTAACTGTAACTGGTGATATTGAAAAATTAGCTGAAAACTATGAAGTAACTGGTTCTAAATATTCTAAAGAATTTAAAGAATACCAAGATTTCTCTTACCAATTTATTGATGCAAAAACTGCAATTTATACTGAGGTAAAACAAATTGGAATGTCGGATTCAAGCAAAGTGAAAGCTTTAATTACAAAGTTAGATAGTTTAAATGATATCACTAAAGCATATGCTTCTGATTATATTGAGAAAGATCCAGCGTCACCAGTATCTTGGATGATGTTAAATGAATTTTACCCAACTACAGGTTTAGATGGTTATGATATGTCGCAATTAGATAATTTTGATATTGTTGCTAAAGCTATTAAAGCAAAGTACTCTTATTCTGAATACCCAGCACTAATTGAACAAGATGTTCAGGCGTTAAGAAATCAAATTGAAATGATGGAACAACAAAAAGCAATGCAAAGTACAAGTGCTGCATCAGCGCAAAATGCTCCTGATATTCAATTACAAGATCCAAACGGAAATGTAATTGCATTATCATCTTTAAAAGGACAAGTTGTATTATTAGATTTTTGGGCGTCTTGGTGTAAGCCTTGTCGTCAAGAGAATCCTAATGTAGTTGCAGCTTATAACAAATATAAGAATGATGGGTTTACAATTTATTCAGTATCTTTAGATGAAGATAAAGCGGCTTGGGAAAAAGCGATCAAAGCAGACAACCTTTCATGGGTAAATCACGTTTCTGATTTAAAAGGATGGCAATCATCTGCAGCAGCACTATATAGTGTACAATCTATCCCAGCTTCTTTTCTTATTGATAGAGATGGAGTAATTATTGGTCAAAATTTAAGAGGTGCTGCTTTGGAACAAAAGTTGCAAGAAGTATTTGGAAAATAAAAAACTTCAAGTATTCTTAAATTAAAAACATAAAAAATGAATAAAAAATTAATCGGAATTTTCGCCCTTATATTACTTTCAGTTAACAGTATCGCACAAAATGTAGCTACTCAAAGTGAAGGTTTTATGGTACATTTATCGGGTGTAATTGATGAAGCTGTAAACAGTACAATTACAATTTTAAATCAGAACGTTAATCAAGGAAGAGTACCTGTAACAACAATCTCAACTGATGAGAATGGAGCTTATACATCTGACTTTAAAATTCCTTTTAGTGATTTTTATGTATTTAAATTGGAAAATGGTCAAGCTCTTAATTTAGTATTAAAACCTAAAAGCTCAATTATTGTTAATGGTAGATTTGATGATTTATTAAATGATTCTGAAATTAAAGGTTCTGAACCATCTAATCAAATGAAAAAGTTTTATGAAAAGTTTGTACCTCATAAACAATTTGAAGATTCATTAAGACAAGTTTTAAAGTTAGATCCTTCAAAACAAATTGAAGTTAATAAAGCGTTTCAAGTAAAAGCTATTCCATTTAATAATTATAGAAATGGCTATATTAAAAATAATGTAAACTCTCCTTCAATTTTAGCAGCTTTATCTAGTGTAGATGCTGAAAAGGAACTTGATTTGTTTACACAGATTGTGAATCAGTTAAATACTAACTTTCCTGAATCTCCAACGACTAAAATGTTGGTTGGTCATGTTAAAAAGTTAGCAGCTCAAAAAAAAACAAATGAAAAAATTGGCCCAGGTAAACCGGCGCCTGAAATCATTGTGACTGGAGTGGATGGAAAGGAGTTAAAATTGTCTGACTTAAAAGGAAAAGTTGTTTTGATAGATATGTGGGCCTCTTGGTGTGGACCATGTAGAAGAGAAAACCCAAACGTTGTAAAAGCTTATAATAAATATAATAAAGACGGATTTGAAGTGTTTTCTGTATCATTTGATAAACCAGGAATGAAAGCAAGATGGTTAGCAGCAATCCAACAGGATGGACTAATTTGGCCATATCATGGAAGTGAGCTGAAAGGGTTTAATAATCAAGCCGCAAGAGATTATTCAGTTAGAGGTATTCCTTTTACGTGTTTAGTTGATGCAGAAGGAAATATTGTTAAAACTGGTTTAAGAGGAGCAGCGTTAGAAGTTGAACTTCATAAGATCTTTGGACATTAAATGTTACCCAATAAAAAAATATATTTCGCTTCCGATTTTCATTTAGGCGTACCGACCTATGAAAAAAGTTTAGCAAGAGAAAAACGAATTATAAAATGGTTAGAATCTATTGAGCATGATGCTCAAGAGATTTTTTTACTTGGTGATGTTTTTGATTTTTGGTTTGAATATAATAATGCTATTCCAAAGGGGTTTGTGAGACTACTTGGGAAAATTGCAACGTTAACTGACAAGGGAATTAAAATACATTGGTTTTTAGGTAATCATGATATGTGGATTTTTGATTATATACCTAAAGAATTAGGTGTTGAATTACATCAATCTGAAATTGAATGTACATTTAATGGTAAATTGTTTTTTATTGGGCATGGTGATGGGTTAGGGCCAGGAGATAATGGATATAAATTCATAAAAAAAATATTTAGGGCCAAATTTTTTCAATGGTGCTTTGCTAGACTTCATCCAAATTTTGGAATTGGAATGGCTAATTTTTGGTCGCGCAGTAGTAGAAAAAAAACAGGAGAAGCTGATTCAATTTTTTATGGTGAAGATAAAGAAATGTTGATCCAATATTGTAAGGGAAAAGTGAAGGAAAAAGACTACAACTTTTTCATGTTCGGACATAGACATTATGCCATGGACATTAAAATTTCAGAAACATCAAGGTATATTAATACGGGAGATTGGTTTGAAAAAGATACTTATGCTGTATTTGATGGTGAAAAAATGGAATTATTAGAGTATCAACAGTAAAATAATTCTTAGCAAAACCAGTACGGTTTTACATGAGATAATTCATTAGATAAAGTTATTTTGATCTCAAGTTGTTCATGCGGGTTGGCTACTGCAATTATAGTTTGATAGGTTTTAAGCTTATCAAAAATTGTTTCAATGTTTTCCATTATCAATCCGTAAATATCTTTGTTAATCTTTTTGGGATTATTACATGCAAAAACAAAAGGAATGTTTTTTTCAAGTAGAAGCTGAGCTATTTTTTTTCCTTTTTTTCCAGCACCCCAAATTACCAATGTTTTTGACTTGTCATAATCAACGTCTATAAAATATTGTGTTTTTAAGACTTCAAATGAATTGATTGAATAGTTTGGGTCATTGCGTGATGTACGCTCTTGATAATCTCTCCAAATATGTACTAGTTCTTTTACTGCAATAATTGGGATGTTTGCTTTGTAAAACCGTAAAGTTAAATCGTAGTCTTCTGGATAAGTATTAGAACTAAAACCGCCTATGCTTTCAAATAATATACGAGAAGTCATCCAAGCAGGTGACGGAATAACGCACTCCCTATACATATTTTGGTAATGAGAATTGGCTTCCATCATGGCATTTATCCAAACTTCATACTTTTGATATCCTTCTCTTAAATTTTCGCCAATGTATTTTATTTTTCCAGTAACTACACTATTTGGGGTTTTTAAAAGTTGATTATACATTAACTCTAACTTCTGTTCAGGCATAATATCATCTGCATCCATTCTCGTAATATAAACACCAGAAGTTTTTGAATAGGCGAGTTGTAAGGCATCAATAATTCCTTTCCCTGAAGTATTGATGACAGTAATTCGTTTATCCTTTATTGCATAGTTAGTTAAGACGTCAAAGCTAGAATCAGTTGAGTGGTCATTTACGACAACTAATTCCCAATGGGTGTAAGTTTGATTAATAATGGATTCAATACACTCATTTAAATAAGGTAATGCATTTCGCATGGGCATGACAATAGAAATCATAAGTTAGTTTAAAAATTAAATTTTAAATTATTATCATCCATAATATCTATAGCCACTTTGAATTTAATATTTGGACCTTGAATATTTGAATTGGATAGGACCGCAAACCCACCTAAACGTAGTCGTTTTCTAAAAAGCTTAAATATACGTTCCAATCCAAAAAATGCTTCTTGATATAACATGTGATCATATTCAGGTAGATATAATATACCAATACCTCCAACTGCTTTTATACCTGTTTTTTTCATAAATGGAATTTTATTTATGATAGCACCATTAAAGTGATGGATGTAATGGAATTGTCCATACCAGTCCCTAGTTTCATAAGAAGCTTTTAAGTTTTGAAATGTATTTAATGGGTCACTAAAAATCCATGATAAAAACCCTTCATCAGATTGTCGGAAGAATTTTTTATCTATAAAGTAAACTGAATCTTGTGTAATGAAGCTTCCTCCAGATATTTTATATAAGGATTTTCCCAAGGTACCAATGTTAAATGTTTGAGTAGCGCTAATACTCAAATAATCAAAATCAATAGTTGATTTTAAAATATTAGGAATACCTTTTTCATAATAGACTTGAAACGTAGGCCATTTACTGCCCAATATAACTTTCTTCTTTGGTTCAGTTAAATATTTTTGAAAAGGTGTGTAGGATAGTGATATGTTTGAACGTAAGGCAAAATAACTCTCAAACAATAGCGCTGGTTTAGTATCTAGTTCTTTTGCCCATAAATTGTAAAACTTAAGTCCGCCAATAGAACTTCTCTTTTCCCAATTTAAACCAGCATTCAAGAATAAACCATTAACAACTTCAATATTATGATAGCCTCCAATGATATCTCTTAAAAAATAATTTGAAGGATCAATGTAATCTAAAATCGGAGCGTTACCAACAATTGTGCTTACATTGTGAGAGTAATATAAACTATAAGTAGCAAATTTTTTAGGATTATATCTATGAAAAAACCGACCATAACCTCTTAGATCTTTATTCAAATATCCAATTGTAATGTCCCCGTTAAAATCTATCCATTGTTCATTTTTAAATTTTTTAAACACTCCAAATCCAGGCCCAAAACGTGGACCAGCTATTCCGAAAGGTTCAATAAAATCGGTTAAAGAGGAAAAACGCCATTGTGTTTTTTTATGTCTATTTCTACCTTCTAATCCAAAAAACAATACTTTTAAAAAAGTAATTGAGTTATAAACAGCATCAATTGAGTCTAAATACTCTTTCTTGGTGTATACAGCAACTAAACTATCCTGAATAAATTTCTTACGTTGTTCTTTAATACTTAATGGTTCAGGTCTTAAATTTTCCCAATACGTACTATCTCTTTCATAGGCTTCTTCAGTAGTAATTCCAATTTCATTATTAAAATATTTTGGAGGAAAGGTTGGATTTAGAGCATAATTAGAATAACTAACAGATGTTTCTCCCTTGATAGTCTCTCTACCATATTTAGTTTTATAAATAAAATTTTGCTGACTCACTAACCATACCGAATCTTGCTGAGTGTATTCTTGAATAATTCTAAAATCATCATATACTTTTAAATTACCTTTATGCATGGTTAAATCCACTTTTGTTAAAACATAATCATGTTTTTTCACATATAAAAATCCGTCTAAAGTTGAGGTTCCAAAACTTCTAGGACTTATTTTAATTTTGTAGATTGTATCTTGTCCTTGAGTAATTATTTCCTTTAATTTATATTTGTAAGATAGAATTGCTGAAGGATGTAAGGGCGAAACAATTGGAGTTTCATGTAAGTTTTCTTTAACTAAAAGATTATTGTAAAAATTAAAACTGCAATCTTCCATAACAGGCGATTTTCTTAAATAGATCTGTTCAGGTTTTCCAATCTTAGTTGAAGCCGTTTTAAACTCTTTTACATGATTTGGGTATTCAAAATTGATTGTAATCCCCAGTTCAATCATGTTTAGTTTTGGACCGCCTGTATTTTCTATCTTTTGTTTAAGCTCTTCTTTCTGTTCATTAAAAACATCTTTCGCTTTTTCACTTTCAGCATTTTCTATTTTCTGTTCAGATCTTTTTAATTTCTTATCAAATGTTTCAGTTCCTTTTACATATAGGTCACAAGTATAACTATTAAACTGTTTGGCTAATTTTTTTTTATTAACCATTACTTTTTTAATTATTTCATAGCCAACATTTTTTTTCTTTTTATTGATTTCTACAAGTTCTAATTCATTGATAGTTTCGACTAAATAAATTATCTGTTTTGTGTTGATAAGACCTTTTATTGTCACGTTAACAGTTTGAGAATTAAAGCCCAAACTAGAGTACATTATTTCATAATTACCTTCTGCTAAATAAAAAGAATATTTACCTTCAAGATCTGTTATAGCACCAGTGTTTGAAAAATTTTTAACAAAAACTTTAGCAAAAGGAACTGGGTTATTTTGTTCATCTAATACAAAGCCACTAACACTTTGTGCCATACCAATAGAAGTTATACAGCAAAAAATGAAAAGAAATAAAACTTTATAAATTGATTTCATATATACTAATAAGACAATCTTTAGAAGGTAAAGTTACACATTCAACGTTATATTTTTAATTTTATTGAATAAAGAAATTCATTTTTAACAAATGTAATGAATGCGTTGTGTATTCTCGTATATTTGACTAAATTCGCAGGCTCAATTAAAATAAACATAAAAAACGCATGAAATTATCTGCATTTGATTTTGAATTACCAGAAGAACTAATCGCTCAACATCCAGTAGAACATAGAGATGAATCAAGATTAATGGTTTTAAATAGAAAAGAAAAAACTATTGAACACAAAATGTTTAAAGACATCATTGATTACTTTGAAGAAGGTGATGTAATGGTAATGAACAATACAAAAGTTTTTCCAGCTAGACTTTATGGTAATAAAGAAAAAACAGGAGCAAGAATTGAAGTGTTTTTGTTAAGAGAATTAAACAGAGAAAGTTTACTTTGGGATGTTTTAGTTGATCCAGCTCGTAAAATAAGAATTGGTAATAAATTATATTTTACTGAAGATGATTCATTAGTTGCTGAGGTGATTGATAATACAACTTCAAGAGGTAGAACTATTAGATTTTTATTTGATGGTTCTTATGAAGAATTTAAAGAAAAGATTACTCAATTGGGAGAAACTCCAATTCCACCATATATTAAGGGATTAAGAGATGTAGTTCCTGAGGATGAGGAAAGATATCAAACAATTTACGCTAAAGTTGAAGGTGCTGTTGCAGCTCCAACTGCAGGTTTACACTTTTCTAGAGAATTATTAAAAAGATTCGAAATTAAAGGAATTGAATTTGTTGATACTACACTACATATTGGTTTAGGAACATTTAGAAATGTTGAGGTTGAAGATTTAACTAAACATAAAATGGATTCTGAGCAAGCATTTGTTCCTCAGTCTACGGCAGATACAGTTAATGCAGCTAAGAAAAGAAAGAGTAAAGTATGTGCTATTGGTACTACAACAATGCGTTCAATTGAATCTTCTGTTTCTACTAACGGTGAATTAAATGCATTTGAAGGATGGACAAATAAATTCATTTTCCCTCCTTACGAATTTAGTATTGCTGATGCATTAATTACAAACCTTCATACTCCACAATCAACTTTATTAATGATGGTAAGTGCGTTTGCTGATTATGACTTTGTGAAGAAAGCTTATGCTGAAGCGATAAAAGAAAAATATAGATTTTTCTCTTATGGTGATGCTATGTTAATTATATAAGTAAACACTTTATTGTATTTTAATCGCCTATTAACTTTGTTGATAGGCGATTTCTGTTTAATATAAATAAATGTATAATTGACGTTTGAAAAGGAGTATTTGTTAATACATTTGTCAAAAAAATAAGATGAAGAAGTTTCTAATTTTAGTACTAGTTATATTTACTGCAACTTTAGTTAATGCGCAAATATATGATAGAGGGTATAAAGGTTCAAATTCAGAAAATAATGATATAAAGGAAAATCGTAATAATAAGATAAGTGATCAAGTTTATTTGACTGCTAATATTGCTATACCATTACTTAATGAAGTTAATGATTATAGTGAGTCTATTCGTACCGGTTTAGGAATAGATTTTGGAGTTGATAATTATTTTAGATTACCTCTTCCAGATAAAATGAGGATTGGCTTTGATTATGGTTTTTCTCTGCATGCTAATCCATTTGAAACGTTTGAGGATGTTCTTTTATTTTTCGATACTAAATTAGGATTTGTTTATTCATATGCAGTCGCTGATAAATTAACGTTTGATGTGAAAGTCACTCTTAAACCAACTTTATTAGTCGTTTTTGAACCTTATATAGGTTTAAGTAAGGGGCTTGGGTTTTATGCAAATTATAAACTACTGAGAGTTGGATTTGAATTTTCAGGTGGAAGATTAACAGATGATATATTTGGGTACTCAAGTTATGATATCTACTATAGAAGGCTAGATATTTCATTGGGATTTAAATTTTAGTCAATTATTATGACTAATTTTAAACCGCCTTTCAACTTATTATAAATGGCGTTTTATGACTAAATCTATTATTATAACAGCGGGGGGAATTGGTAAACGTATGGGGAGTGATATACCTAAACAGTTTATTGAAGTGAATGGGTTACCAATTTTAATGCATACTATTACTAAATTCTTTAATTTTGATAGTGGAATTGAAATTATAATTGTGTTACCAAAAAACCATATTGTATATTGGAATGAATTAGTAGTGCGATTTGAATTTACAATACAACATACAATCGTTGAAGGTGGAGAAGAGCGTTTTTATTCAATTAAGAATGGTCTTAGAGAAACTAATGGCGAACTAATTGGTGTTCATGACGGAGTAAGACCTTTTGTCTCATTAGATGTCATAAAATCAGTTTTTGATTCTGCTGAACTTAATAAAGCGGCAATTCCAGTGATTGAACTAAAAGAATCAATTAGAAGGGGAGGGGATGCTGAATCTGAATCAGTAGATAGAAGTCATTATAAAATAGTTCAAACACCTCAATGCTTTACTTCAGAAGTTATTAAAAATGCCTACTTGCAAGACTTTTCGAATGCGTTTACTGATGACGCCTCTGTTGTTGAGAAAAAGGGCACTAAAATACACTTAGTAAAAGGTAATGATGAGAATATTAAAATAACTACACCAATGGATTTGAAATTAGCAACTATTTTAGCTTAATTAAATTCTATGAACATAAAAAATGCCATTAATCAATTTGATTAATGGCATTTTTGTTAGGTTATATTCTTCTTACTTAACTACTAATTTTTGAGTAGTAGTATTGTTTCCAACAGTTAAAGAAATTACATAAATTCCTGTTTCAAAATTAACAGTGTTGATTGGTAATTTTACGTCATTACTAATTTCACCGTAATTTTTTGAAGTAACTATCTTTCCACTCATATCATAAATTGTTAATGAAACGTTTTGAGCAGTTTCGTTATCCAAAGTTACAAAGGTTAAATCTGTTGTTGGATTAGGAGAAACTTGCATTGAATTATTCAATGTGTAGGTTTCAATTCCTAATACAAATCCGTTTGTAGTGGCTTCAGTAATTGGGGCATAACCTGCGTTATCAACCGAACCATCAGGAGCAATTAGCATACTTACTACATTAATTTTTGTCATATCCCATTCTGGTTGAATAGTAAAATAAAAGTTTACGGTATGTGTTTCACCACTTGCTACAGTTGCAGGGAAGCTATTTGCTAAACCATTAACACCAGGTAAAATAACTCTGGCTACATGATCATAAACCATTTGACTTGCCGGTACTGAAGAAGGTAAAGATTCGTAGCCTCCCATTACACCATTTGCACCACCTGCATAATAATTAGATTGATTCCAATTAGCAGCAGTTCCAGTCACGCCATCTTCAGAGATGATCGCAGCTAATCTGTAATTTCCAGTAATTCCAGAAACGAATTCAGCAGAAACTGATACTTTTAATTGATTTCCTATTACTTCTGCACCATTAGTTAAAACAGCCTTTGGAGCAATTAAAATTCTATCTAAAAATATAGATTCAATATTAGATGGGTCTACATCAGCACCTCTATCTGTTTTAGAAGATGGAAATCCTGTGAACCCCATTCCTGCATCATAAGGCGCATATGTCATTGGGTCTCCATTATGAACCGCTACACCAACAAAAAAGCCAGGGTAATTGTCACTCATATTATCTAACATAACGGCTCCTCTTGGACACCATCCACACCATGTTCCTGTACCTTCTTCAGCAATAACCATTTTTCCTGGAGCAGGTACTAATGGATTTACGGATACATTTTTAATGTCATCTGCTGAATTATCATCAGTGGCAGTTCCATTTACATTTGAAATAGTTGCAGTTACATTACTTGTTCCTGCTACTAAAGTAATTGAAGAAGTAAAGTCAACATCAGAGGTTGCTAAAGAAGCAATGTTAACACCAGTAACAGTTTCTGTAATTTGAGTACCATTATAATCAATTGTTAAATCAAAAGATGTAATAGTCGTTGTTCCTAAATTTCTAACAGTTACGGTTGGTGCTTTGTCCTGACCAGCTAAACCACTCAAATTTGTAATATTTATTGGTGCACCATTTTCAGACAATAATGTATAACCAGTATAAGTATAGTTTACATCATCCATATAAAAACCGGCAGTACCATTTCCACCATTGTTTTCGTTTACAGGGTAAATATCCATTGTTGCAATTTGATTTTCTGTATTTGCAAATGAACCTTGTACTACGTCATCAACCAATAATACCCAATTATTAGTAGTTAAATCTAAATTTAAACCTAATTTAAACCAAGTGTTAGTTGGATAAGTCGTTGAAATGAATAGACCGTCACCATTATCTAATACTAGTTTTCCATCATCTACCATTTGAACGTTTAAAGCCCAAACTTGTCCGATTGTAGAATTTGCTTGAAAGTTAAAGTAAGCACCTTTTCCGGCTTCTACTTTAAAATAGCTATAAAAATCAAATTGACCTACATTCATTTCTGAACCAAAGTCTAGAACTACATCTTGTGGTCCACCAGTACCTGTTCCAGCAAAATATATTGAATTTGAACCTGCATTTGCATCAGCACTTGTTACTTGTGCATCCTCAGTTCCACCAGTTGTTCCACTCCATGTTGTCCAACTTGGATTGTTTGCGCCAATGTAATCTCCAACCGTGTAACCTTCAAAGTCATCACTAAATTGGGCAGTAGCAACTGTGCTTAAAGCTAAAGCCATTGCTCCTAAAATGTATTGTTTTTTCATATCTTTGGTTTTTATGCTATTGATTAATAGCAAGTTTTACCAAATGTACTGATTTTAATAGTGCTTAGGAATATTGATTTAGGTTGATAATTGGATTCCTACTTAGTAAGTAAAATATAGTCATCTATAAATTCACGAACACAAGCATCTCCTCCTTTACGCTCTAAAATAATATCTGCGACCTTCTTAATTAGTTTAACTGAATCGGCTGGACAAGCAGATATACCAACTTCTTGCATAACTTTAGAGTCATTAATATCATCTCCAATATAGGCAACTTGGCTTAAGCTAATTTTCATTTCTTTACACCATTCTTTTAACACCGTTGTTTTATCTTCTCTGCCAACATACACTTTTTGAATACCTAGTAAGTCCGCTCTATCTTTTACAACTTTAGTTTTATGACCGTGAGAAATAATACCGACTTGAATTCCATTTTTGGTAATATTTTTAATTGCCATACCATCTTTAGTATTGTATTTTTTGAATTGATCTCCATTCTCAGTAAAATACATACCACCATCTGTCATAGTGCCATCAACATCTAGTATTAATAGTTTAATATTTAAATCTAGAATTTCATTTTGTTGAGAAATGCTATGGGTTAATAAAGTGTCAATAGATAATGTAAAATAACCAGCAATTTTAATTAACTCATTTGGTGTGGGCTCCAGAATTAATTGTTTGGCAATATTTATTTCATTTGAAAATTCAGAAATGCTAATGTCTTTCTGATAAAGTAAATGTTGTATATTTTGATTGTAGATATTCATATGTTAAAAGTAATTAATTTTTACATTATCAGTGCTATTTTTATTTTGTCGTAAGACACTTCTTCCTTTAAATGTTCGAAAATGGGCTTTAATCCTGTGGGACTATCTAATACCTTGACTGCATTCTTAACTCTGTCAATGTCTGAATCAGTAATGAATTCAGACAAATCAACTGCTTTTCCGTCCTGTTTTAATTTTATGAAATGATTCATTACCGTTTGTTTCGAAACTTCTTTGGCTAATGCAATTTCATCTACACTTAGCCCGTCTTGAATCAATTGCCACGTTTTATCGTAAGTATTTTCTTTTAATTTTTTTTTCTTCTCAACTGGTAATTCTGGTTCAAACTGTTTTATGATATCTAAAAATTGTTGACCAAAATTTCGAAACTTAGCTTCACCTAATCCTTGGATTTGCATCATGCTTTCTGCATCTTTAGGTTTTTTTACAGACATTTCTTTTAATGTGGCATCATGAAAGATTATGTAAGCAGGCATACCTTTTTCTTGTGCAATTGACTTTCTAATTGTTCTTAGCTCTTCAAATAACTGTTGATCAATACCTAACACTCTTTTTTTCTTGTAAGAAGTCGCTTTTTCTTTAGCTTTTAATTCTGTTTTAGTTAGTGGGCGAGTTAAGTTTAAGGTTTGGTCAGTAGTTAAGATTGATTGCCCAAATTCAGTAATTTTCAAATTGAAATGTTCATCATAAGCAATTTCAAAAACACCTAAATTAATTAATTGAGTCATATAATGTTGCCAGTCGCTAAAACTATACTCAGCTCCTGCTCCATACGTTTTAACAGTTTGATATCCTTTTTCAAATAAATCGGCTGTTTGTGCACCACGTAATATATTAATACACATCAAACTGGCAATTTGTTCTTTAGTTCTGTACACTGCAGATAATGCTTTTTGAGCAATAATTTTACCATCAATAAATTGAGGAGGATTTAAACAAACATCACAATTCCCACAATCTTCAGCTAAGTGCTCACTGAAGTAAGCTAATAATATTCTACGTCTACAAGTTGTGGCTTCTGCATATTGTAAAATACGTTGTAATTTTTCTTTGTATATTTCTTTAAATGGACTGTCTTGAATAAAGTCAAACAACATTTTTACATCACGCATATTGTAATATAAAACGGTTTTACTTGGTAAACCATCACGTCCAGCACGTCCAATTTCTTGATAAAAACCTTCTAAATTCTTAGGTAAGTTATTGTGAATTACCCACCGAACATTTGATTTGTCAATTCCCATTCCAAAGGCAATAGTAGCACAAATAATATGTAAATCATCATTGATAAAATCTTCTTGAACCTTAGCTCTTTTGTCAGGGTTCATTCCAGCATGGTAAAATTTAGCTTGAATTCCGTTTGCATTTAAGTCGGCTGCCCAAGATTCTGTTTCTTTCCTAGACAAACAATAAATGATTCCAGATTGATTTCCTCTTTCCTTAATGAATTGAACTATTTCTTTTACTTTTTGTTTCTTTGGTATTTTTGATCTTACTTTTAAAGCTAAATTTTCTCTATTAAATGAGCTTAAAAATAACTTAGGGTCGTCTAATTGTAATTGATTTTGAATATCTTTTCTAGTGATTTTATCAGCAGTTGCTGTTAACGCAATAAAAGGAATGTCCTTAAAGTATTGTCTTAAACTACCCAGTTTTTGATATTCAGGTCTAAAATCATGTCCCCACATAGATACACAATGTGCTTCATCAATTGCGATTTGAGAAATTTTCAATTGACTTATCCAACCATCTTTTCCTGCAAGCAATGCTTCTGGAGACATATACAACAACTTGATGTCTCCATCAATTGAATTCTGAATTAAATTCTGTTTCTCTAGGTCAGAAAGTGATGAATTAAAATAACCAGCAGAAATTCCATTAGCTAACAACGACTCCACTTGATCTTTCATTAAAGAGATTAAGGGAGAAACAACAAGTGTAATATTAGGTAGTACTAAAGCTGGTAATTGGAAACAAATAGACTTTCCTCCACCAGTAGGCATTAAAACAATGGTGTCCTTACCTTGTAATACATTTGTTATAATATCTTCCTGTTGAGGACGGAATGTACTGTACCCAAATTGGGTTTTTAAGACTTGTGTTAAATTTACTGCCATATATTTTAGGTTCAATACACTACGCTTAATAACTTAGTCTTTATGCTTGTTTTTTAAAACAAAACTATGAGATTAAAGTGAGAGTTGTAAATTTACTTAATAATAATCATTTATTTTGGCCAGAAAAAAAATATTTTGTTTTTATAAAGAAATAGAATATTATTATTTTCTTGATTTTCTATATCTATTATAGGCTCTAACTAATGCGCTATAAATAAGTATTGATACTATTCCAATGGCCAATGCAAGTAATGATAGGATTATGCTTGAATCGGCAATTAATAATATAAGAGCTACCAGAAATATAGTTGCAAAACCGGCATATAATATACTGATCATGACAAAATTTATAATTGAAATGTCTTCATTTCTTAATTTGTTTTCTTTCATTTTCTTAAATGAAATTAAAGTGAAAATATAAAGTAGTATTAAAGACAGTAGTATACTTACTATAATAAATTCAAATGATAAACCTAAAACTAAAGTTAGTGGAATTATAGCAATACTAAAGATAAGAAAAGATAAGCCTAGTGCACCGAATACATTGTTCTTCTTTTCTTTTTGTTCTTCTTTTTCTGATACAGGAGGTATTATGTTTTTAAATTTTCTTAAAGCTTTAGTCTGTACTAAATACTGTATTGAATGGTTTAATTCTTTTTTTATTTCTTTTTGATAAAGCTCAGAGGTTTTTGATTTTTTTTTCTTTTCAATAATTTTTGAAGTGTTTTGTTCGTGAGTTATGATAAAAGTGGAATCTAAACTAGAAACTTCATCTATTTTTGTATCGTTTTGTAGGTATATAAAGGATTCCTTTTTCTTTTTTGAAGTCGTACTGAATGAATTATTTTTTTCGATTGTAAAACCTCTACTATATTTTTTTTTATGAATAGTACAGTTGCTTAAAGAGATACTTAGTATTAATAATATTATAAATTTTAATTTCATTTCCTTTGTTTTAACTTACTCAAAGGTATGGTGAATTATAATTATAATAAAATTGAATTTCGCAAGTGTACTTTTCTATTTGTGTTAATCGCAAAAAAAAATCCGTTTCCAACTAAATGAAAACAGATTTTAAGTATTTAAAAAATTAAATTAATTATTGCTTAGTGTAAACAGTAGCACAATTAACAGCATAGTTTGAAGAGTAGTTAAAAATAGAATTTAAATTAAACCCATTATTAAAAATGATACCTGTACCTGTATATTGGTAATTATTAATTGTTCCAATACTAGCTAAAGTAATACTATCATTACTAACATAACCAGGTATAATAGTTGAGATACCCATTTCTAATTGGTCAATAAATATTTTATTATTAACTGTTTCCGAACTAGTTAATGTTGAAGTGTAATTAGATTGAGTAGTAGCACCACAATTTGGTGTAGCTAAGTAGAAGCCTTCTAAATAATCGGCATCATTAACGACATGAACATCTCTTATTTCTACAGATGCATTATTTCCAGAGTTGTCAGCTACATTATAATAAATATGATATTCACCTTTTTGATCGGGGTCTACAGATCCAGTAATAACTATTGCTGAACTAATATCACCGTCTTCATCATCAATTGCAATAGCGCCTGGCTCATTATAAACAGAGTTTAATGATATGGTGTGATTTGGACTTCCGTTTAAAGCAATAAATGGCTGAGTACTGTCATTACAACTCATTGTAACAACTCCTAATATTGAAAAGATTAATAATTTTGATTTAATTTTCATAGCGTTTTTTTTGTAAATATACTTATTTTAATTCAATTAACATTTTTTCCGTTACTTTTTTTGTTTCCATTGGGTAGTCTGATTTATAGTCTTTTATTTTTATTAACCAGTTATATGCTTGCTCATAGTTACCAATATTATATTCTAAAATAAATAAGTTGATTAATACTTGCTCTGAGTACGGATTTATTTTGAGAGCTTTCTCTAGAATTGATTTCGCTTCTGTTAATTGCTTGTTTCTTATCAAAACCATTGCATAATTACTCAATACTTCAAAATCATATGGTGAAATCCGATATGCATTAGAAGTGTGAAAATTTAATTTTGAGTTGTCATTGACCATTAAGCTTGCCCAACCTATATATGAAGATATAGGAGTAGACGTTTCATCCGTGTTATAGAATAAGGAAATTGACTTTTCTCCATATTTAATGACGTTGATAGGGTTGTTTTTTTGCTTTTCTTGTAGCATTAATGTGGTGTAATACTGCCCCTTAATAATAAAAAAGGAGACAATTAAATTAAAGCATAAAATAATGATCATAACATATTTATAAATTAAATCATATCTAAATTGAACGGTTGATTTAGTTCTTAGTAATAGAATGGAGAGTAGTATTCCAGTTAAACAGATGTGTGCTACTCTTTCTTTTGGAAAGCTAAAGAAAGATATAACTGATAGACCTATTAAAAAAGAGAATACTATTGATAATTCAATATTACGTTCTTTTAAAATTAATTTTAATGTCGGTTTTAAAATGTAAAATAGAATAAGAAGAAATAAGATAAAACCAATAATACCTAACTCTGATAGAATCCATAAATAATCGTTGTGGGGTTTTTGAAATGTAGTATTGTTGTTTACAATCTTATCAATTTTAGACACAGAATACTTCAAAAAATTATATTGCCAATTTCCTGAACCAATTCCGAATAGTGGTTTTTCTTTTACTATGTCAATGGTGTTTTCCCATATTCTAATTCGTTCATCAAATGAATTAGTGGAAGTAATAGTAGACGGCTTTTCTATGGTTTTTATCGATTTATAACTGTAAAAAGAGAGTAATCCAATTAAGGATATAAGTACAATAAGTCTAATTTTATTTTTTTGCCTTGCTCGTAAAATTAGAAAAGTAAATGCGCTAACAAATAATGCTAAATAAGTGGTTCTATTAAAAAGAATTAATAAAATACTAACGAGTAGTATTGTAATTAGTATTGAAAATATTTTCCAATTATCATTCAGTTTTAGAATAGCAAGAGAAGTGACACTGATTGATAAAAATACAAAAGAGGCTAAAATGTTTTTATGGATAAAGAATGAATTGATGTCGTAAAGGCTATTGAAAGAATGAGTTTCAATAGTGATTAAATCATAGCTTAAAAAAAGGATTAGTACTAATGAAAAAAGAAGGTAAGATTTTAAAAACGAAATGTATTTTTTTTCAATTTTAAGAAATGAAGTAAAAATAATAATGATTAGTATTCCAAGTCCAACTCTTTGACTTTCTATGAAAGAATTTGAAGGGTTTAAACTCCAAAATGAACTTACGAGATTATAAACGTAATAGGTGAATAGTAGTAACAGAATTGGCTTAGATGGGAAGTCAAGTTTAGTTTTAAAATTGTAAATAATCCAAAATAATGAAAAAATAGAGATAAGTAAAAAACGGACTGTATTTTCGGGGAAAGTTAATAGACCACTTAAAGAACTAGGTAGAGTAATAATTACAATCACAATTAGAGCAAGTAAATAATTGTTTAATTTTAGGATATTAATTAGTCTTTTCAACGTTTTGGTTTGTTTTTTTTAATGTAAAGTTAAAAATTAAAAATCCGTTTCCCACTAAATGAAAACAGATTTAAATGTAGAGGTCAAAAATAATTCGACTAATCAACTGAATAAATAAAGAACTTAAGTTATAATTTTTGTCAAAAATTATAACTGTATAGGTCTATTATTGGTTGTATATAAAGTAATTTCAGTAAATGGTAATAACTAAATCTTACGATTTTAAAAGTCTTAATGTTTAGCTCTCATACTTTTAATAAAATAAAGTAGTAAAATTAAAAATAGTAAAATTATAATTAATGCGACTAATAGTAATAGAATAATTAAAACTGGCTCAAGATAACTTAAAGAAAATAATAGCCCTATCAGATTTAGTAACATAGCTAAGGCTAAAATTATACAAAGAATCACAAAATTTACGATTGAAATCCATTTATTTTTTACTTTTCTTTCTCTTATGTCTTTAAACGATTTTAATGTGAATATATAAAGTGACAAAAAAGATAAGCTTAGAAGTACTATCATGTTGATTTCAGATGCAATTGGGAGTAGAATTAATGTTGTAAATAGGATACCAATAATGAACATAGTTAAACCGATTAAGGCATTAGTATTATTGATTTTTTTTTCATTTTCAACTTGTTTCAACACTGGAACTATTAAGTTTTCTATTTTTCTTAATGCTTTAGTTGGTACTAATTTGTTCTTAGCCAAGTTTAAACTTTTTTTCAATTTTTTTTCATAAGTATTTGAATTTTCTTGCTTTTCTCTAGTTTCGGAAGAACTTTGTGAGTGTGTAAGTATTAGTGTAGAATCTTGTGCAGATATTTGTTCTTCTTGGGTGTGTTTTTCTTCATGTTTAAGTGATGTTTCTTTCTTTTTAGAAAACGAGTTGAATGTGCTATTTCTTTCGACTGTAAACCCTCTACTGTATCTTTTTTTATGAATAGTACAATTGCTTAAAGTGATGCTTAGTATTAATAGTATTATAAATCTTAATTTCATTTTCTTTGTTTTCGTTAGTCAAAAGTACGATGGATTTTGATTGTAAGAAAAATGAATTTCGCAACTGTAAAACTTATTTGCATAATTCGCAAAAAAAATCCATTTCCAACTAAATGGAAATGGACTTTGAATATAATTTAAATCTACTAAATAGATTTATAATATTATTGACTATAAATGAATTGGTCTACTATCAGTAGCATCCATAGCAGCTTCTTTAATAGCTTCAGTAAATGTTGGATGTGGATGACAAATTCTAGCAATATCTTCAGCAGATGCTCTAAATTCCATAGCTGTAACTGCTTCCATAATCATATCAGCAGCTCTAGGAGCAATCATGTGAACACCTAAAACTTCATCCGTTTCAGCATCAGCTAGAACTTTAACAAATCCCATTAAATCCATTGATGCTCTAGCACGACCTAACGCTTTCATTGGGAAAGAACCTGACTTATAGTTTACACCATCCGCTTTTAATTCTTCCTCAGTTCTCCCCACAGCAGCAACTTCTGGCCAGGTGTAAACAACACCAGGTATTAATGCATAATTAATGTGTGGTTTTTGTCCTGCTACTAATTCAGCAACATAAGTACCTTCTTCTTCTGCTTTGTGAGCTAACATAGCACCCTTAACCACATCACCAATCGCATAAATGTTAGATACATTGGTTTGTAAATGACTATTAGTCTCAATCATCCCACGTTTGTCTACTTTTACACCTACGTTTTCTAGTCCTAATCCCTTTGTGTAAGGAGTTCTACCAACAGCTACTAAACAGTAATCAGCTTCAAAAGTAACTTGTTCACCTTTTTTATTTAAGGCTGTTACTTTCACACCATTACCTGTGTTTTCAACATTTTGAACTTGAGTTTTTAAGTGAAATTTAAATCCTTCTTTCTTTAAAACCTTAGTTAATTCTTTTCCTAATGATTTATCCATTGTAGGAATAATAGAATCAGCAAATTCTAAAACTTCAACTTTACATCCTAAACGCGCATAAACTGACCCTAATTCTAATCCAATAACACCACCACCAATTACAATCATTTTCTCTGGTACTTTAGTTAATTCTAAAGCTTCAGTAGATGTAATGATTCTGTCTTTGTCTGGTTCCATTCCTGGGAAAAAATTTGGCTTAGAACCTGTAGCGATAACGGCATGCTTAGTTTCTAAAATTGTTTCTTTACCTTCAGAGTCAGTCACTTTTACGTGAGTATTATCAACAAATGAACCTACACCAGTGTGTACATCAATTTTATTTTTGTTCATTAAAAAAGTAATTCCATCACATGTTTGAGAAACAACCTGAGCTTTACGCTCAATCATTTTTGCCATGTCTACTTTTAAATCACTAACATCAATTCCATGTTTAGAAAAGTTGTGAGCTGCATTATGATAGTGTTCAGACGAATCTAATAATGCTTTTGAAGGAATACATCCAACATTTAAACATGTACCACCTAACGTGTTATATTTTTCAACGATAGCAGTTTTAAATCCTAACTGAGCAAATCTAATTGCACTTACATATCCTCCAGGTCCAGAACCTATTATTACAACATCATATTTCATAATCTATATTTTTAGTTTTATAAAGCTTACGCTTTTAAATCGTTAATTTTTCCTTCTAATATTTCAATCTTAGTGGCTGTATCAGCTTCCTTTTTTCTTTCATTGGCTACTAACTGCTCAGGCGCACCAGCAACAAATTTTTCATTACTTAACTTCTTTTGAACAATGTTTAAAAGTCCTTTAGCGTAATCTAAGTCCTTTTGTAATTTTTCAATTTCAGCATCTACATCAATTTCATCACCGAAAGGTATAAAATATTCGTTGTTTTTAGTAATAAATGAGAACGAATTAGAGACTTTGTCGGTTACATAACTCAATTCAGAAATATTACCCATTTTCTTAATTACAGAATCAAATGACTTGTTAATTGTCTCATTTTCTTTAATCGATAAATCAATTTGAACTTTATTCGCAATGTTGTTCGACTTACGTACATTTCTAACACTTGAAATGATTTCAGCTGCTACATCAAATTTACTTAATAAATCTTCATCTATTTTTCCAGCCGTTGGCCATTCAGAAATTATAATATCGTCACCATCAGCTCTGTCTTGTAATAAGTGCCAAAGCTCTTCAGAAATAAATGGAGTAAATGGGTGCATTAATTGTAATAACTTTTCGAAAAATGCTTTAGTAGCATCTAAAGTTGCTTTGTCAATTGGTTGTAAGTAAACAGGTTTAACCATTTCTAAATACCAAGAACAAAAGTCATCCCACACTAATTTGTAAGTAGACATTAACGCATCAGAGATTCTAAATTTATCAAAGTTTGAATTAATAGATTCTATCGTATGATTTAATTTATTTTCAAACCATTCAATAGCAATTCTACTAGATTGAGGTTGCTCAATATCTTTAACATCCCATTGGTCAACTAATCTAAAGGCATTCCAAACTTTATTTGAAAAGTTTCTTCCTTGCTCACATTGTGACGAATCAAACGGTAAATCGTTTCCAGCAGGGGAAGATATTAAAATACCAACTCTAATACCATCAGCTCCGTATTCTTTAATTAAATCTAAAGGATCTGGTGAATTACCAAGTGATTTAGACATTTTACGTCCTAATTTATCTCTTACAATTCCAGTATAGTATACATTTTTAAATGGGGCTCTACCCATGTATTCGTGCCCAGCCATAATCATTCTAGCTACCCAAAAGAACATAATCTCTGGTGCAGTAACTAAATCATTAGTAGGGTAGTAGTAATCAATTTCTTCATTGTAAGGATCAGTTAATCCGTTAAATGCAGATATTGGCCATAGCCAACTCGAAAACCAAGTATCCATTACATCTTCATCTTGTTTTAAATCAGATGCAGTAATTGTACGACCAGATTTTTCAGTAGCAGCACTAACTGCTTCTTCAATTGTTTTACAAATCACAAAATCTTCATCACCTTTACCGTAATACCAAGCCGGAATTTGGTGTCCCCACCATAACTGACGAGATACACACCAATCTTTTACATTTTCCATCCAATGACGATAGGTGTTTTTTAGATTGTCTGGGTGAAATTTAACTTCACCTTCCATAACCGACTTAAGTGCAGGTTCTGCTAATTCTTTCATATTAACAAACCACTGTAAAGACAATTTAGGTTCAATAGGTACATCTGTTCTTTCAGAATAACCAACCTTATTAATATGGTCTTCAATCTTAACCATATACCCTAACTCATCTAATTCTTTTGCAATGGCTTTTCTTACTTTAAATCTGTCTTGACCTTCATAGTGCAATCCTAACTTATTTAAAGAACCATCATCATTTAAAATATCAAAAGTTTCTAAATCATGTGTTTTTCCTAGTTCGTAATCATTTTCATCATGTGCTGGTGTTACTTTTAAACAACCAGTTCCAAATTCCATGTCTACGTATTCGTCAAAAATAATTGGAATAGAACGACCTACAATGGGTACAATCGCTTTTTTACCTTTTAAGTTTACATAACGTGCATCATTAGGATTAACGCAAATAGCAGAATCTCCTAAAATAGTTTCAGGACGAGTAGTGGCTAATGTTAACCACTCATCTTCAGACCCATCAATTTTATAACGTAAATGGTATAATTTTGAATTTACTTCTTTGTGAATAACCTCTTCATTAGATAAAGCTGTTTCTGCAGCAGGATCCCAGTTAATCATTCTTATTCCACGGTAAATTTTTCCTTTATTAAATAAATCAATAAACGTATCAATTACAGATTCAGAATATTCTGGATTCATAGTGAATTCAGTTCTTTCCCAATCACAAGAAGCACCTAACTTCTTTAATTGATCCAAAATAATTCCACCATATTTATCTTTCCATTCAAAAGCATGCGCTAAAAATTCATCTCTACTTAAATCAGATTTCTTAATCCCCTCTTTACGTAATTTTTGAACTACTTTAGCTTCCGTTGCAATAGAGGCGTGATCAGTACCAGGTACCCAACACACATTTTTACCTTCCATTCTAGCTTTACGAACCAATACATCTTGAATTGTATTGTTTAACATATGTCCCATGTGTAAAACTCCAGTCACGTTTGGTGGTGGAATCATTACTGTATAAGGCTCTCTGTCGTCTGGTTCAGAGTGAAAATAGTCTTTGTCCATCCAGTGTTGGTACCATTTTGCTTCTGCTTTATTTGAATCGTATGCTTTTGGAATATCCATTGTATGTTATTAATGTGCTTTTTAAAAGCTACAAAGTTAAAAAAATGACGCAATAAGTGGTCTCCTAATAACTGTTTTTTTTACGGGGTGTTGTCATTATGTAATTAAAGTAAAATAGATGACTTATTTTGATAATTTGGGTACAGTTTTCATCCTTCAAACCGAAAGCTTCTCACTCTAGTAATTTCATTCAATTAAAGATATATTAACTTTAAAACGCACTTCGTTGGTCGTGATTTTAACCCAAGTTATTCTGAAAATTGAATTTTAATTAGATGCTATTTCAATCCCTTTTGCTAATCAGTTAAATTTAAGTTGGTCGTGATTATAATTTGAATTTGTAGTGTTTAATTGACTTACACAATACTGTAAAATCTTATACAATGCCAGTTAACATTACAATTAAAGGAGTAGTTGAATTGTAAGGTGTTTTTACAGTATATAAATAACAAAAGTGTTAGCTTCAATTTTAGCCAAACTTTTCATCCAATTATTTAAACCTTTATTTTGTGATTTTTCAACATATATATGGGTGATTTTTGTGCTTATGAGTAATTCATCAATTTCAAGTTGACTTAATTTTCCATACACTAGTTGATTGTAAATGTATGTTCTTTTCTTTGGATTTTCATATTGATTTTTATCAATAATGAAATTTTGTTTGAAATTCTCAAATGATATATTATAATCATCTGCACTAGGTGCAGCTTTTGCATAAGTAGGAAAGAATTCCTGTTTTGATAAAAACTCTCGAATTAAGGTATAGCTGTTAATCGTTGAATGTGCATAACTATTACAGCTATTCCATGTTGCTATCTCCATATAAGCAGGTAGTTTAAAGTTTTTATAGAGTGGTTCGTTAATGGCCATCAAAACATTTTCTTTGTCTAATAAATCTCCAGTTTTTTTTAATTCAATCATTTGTTTATAAAAAATGCTATCACCAGTTATTACATCATGTCTAGTTAATTTGTTCCAAATTTGGTTAGGGTTAAAAGTTGTTATTTGTTCCAAAAAAGAATAGTTTTCATTTCTGGTATCTATTTGCATCAAATTTTCAACAACATTTACTGGAGTGGTTAATTTTACATTTTCATTAAAGACAAACGTTAAAAACTGAAATGATAAAAAACTGATTGTAAGTAGTTTTATAAATTTAAAAGAAGTTTCTAATCTCAGATAAAAAACTAGTATCAATAATATTGCATTAAAGCCAAAATATACATCAGAAAATCCTTCATGTGTGATTACAAATAACATTAAAAAACTAAAAAATGCTGTTAGTATATAGTTTAAACCTTTAGGTTTGTTATTAGAAAAGATAAGTGTTATAATAAATAATACGACTGGTGTTGTAAATATTAACAGTACTGGGTTTAATAGAGACCATGATTTAAAAAAAATAAGGTCACGATATTCCATACCTATAAACATAGAGGCTCCATTTGATTGAAATGATAATAGAAATGCACATAATATTGATAGTGAAGGGATTATTAGAAAGGAAAGTAAGGGTAAGATGTGTTGTTTTATTTTTTGAAATGAATAAATTTTTTCATTAACAACAAAAACAATAAAGCTGATAAATTCAAGCATTAAAAAAGGAAAAATAAAAGAACCTTTCGAAAAACTTATCGAAAATATTAAAATGAATGATATCGAAAGTTGAGTTATAAAAGAAATTGATTTTCTTCGTTTATTAATAAACTCCCATAATATTAAAGATGCGAAAAAAATGGGTAAGGACCAATAAAATGTTGATGCACTTGTTGAAATATGCGCATGAAAAGAATCAAATAAAACCCATTTATTAGCTACAGAATAAAGTAAAAAAATGAGTGAAATTGTTAAGTTGCTAGAGACATACTTTTTCTTAGCCATTAAACCTAAAATTGTAAATAAGTTTAAGGCAATGAAAATATTTCCATAATTATAGATTGATAGTATATTTATATCAATGAAATTAGAAAGTGACGCCATAAACATATTACCTAAAAAATGATAAATTAAATAATCGTCTTTAAACCAATACGGATCATGTGGCAAGAAATTAGATTTTAACTCTTGTATTAATCCCAAATTGAATTCTACGTCAGCATGAGGTTTTTGAATTAATTCAAAAACATCAGGAAAGGAGAAATAACAAAATGCTAAACCTGTTAGAACAGAAAGAACAATTGGTTTAAGTAAGGAATAATCTACTTTACTATTTAATAGTAACTTAATTTGTTTTAGTGATAAAAAATAAGGTAGAATTAAAATAGTATATTTTAATAGTGATGTTTCAATACCTAGTATTACTATTAAGGAATTGATTACAGCCAAAAGTAAAGAAGAAAAACCAAAGGAAAGTATCAGCCGTGTATGATTTCTTAATTCAAACTTTTTAAGAAATAAGTATATTGGAAATATACCAAATAAAACACAAAAAAAAACAATTAATATTAAATTAAGCATTATATTTATTTTTAAAGTAGAAGTTTAAAATAATTAATTTGAATTCAGTTTTGGTTGATTTCATCAAATCTAGTTCTTTTTTTTAGATAGTGAAAATAATAATAAGTTATTTTTAAGGTAACTATTGGTCAGCTGTATTTATGATTTTATAAAAGAAGAATTTCTTTTATTTCTTGGTCAGCGTTTTGTGAGTAAATAGCATTGATTAAACCTTAATTAATAATATGTTTGATAATTTGAGTACAGTGTTTATCCTTGTAAACTGCTAGCTTTCCATTCTAGTAATCTCTTTCAATTATAGATATAACTAACTTTAAAGTGTGCTTTGGTTGGTGGTAATTTAAACCTAAGTTATTTCAAAAATCGAATCTCAATTTGCTGTCATTTAAATTCCTTTTGCAAAAAAAAAATGATTGTTTGAGACATAAGACTATGTTTTTGTTCTTTTAAATCTAAATTGTGCTGGTAGGGGTAATATTGACCATGTTTAACTATTTGAATAATTTTTGTTTTTTATAAAGAATGGTTTTTTTACCAGATTCAATAAATGAAAAACTGATTCCAATCCCGAAAATCGCTTTAATATTTCCACTGTCTGCATGTTGCGAATAACCTAGTAAGTAATGTAATCCTAATACACCAGAACCTAAATGACCTTCAAAATATACCCGCCAACCAAATCTTCTTTGAGTTTCATTAAATTTATCTAGTTTATATGCGTTATCATAATCTTTAGGGTATTTTAGTCGGTGGTTGTGAAATTTTAAATAATCAATATTGAAACTACTTTTGTGACTTATTTTAAAAGATTTATACTTTTTACGTTTTTTTGTATATCTATGTCTGATAGTGTTCACTTGTCCAAATCTTGTAGTAACTAATGAAAATCCAACAAATGTATTTTCTGATTTCATATTTATTCGTAACGAATAATTTGTAGAACCTCCTCCAAAATGTAAACCAAAACTTCTTCTTTTAGGCAGGTAATCTATGTAAGTTCTGTAAACTGTATCAGTATAATCATTTTGAGCATTTCCCGCTTTAACATCTAATGCCATTGTTGATTTTTTTGACTGTAAAGTATTAAAGAAAATGAGAGTCCCCTCAGCATTAAACCCTTCTGTCATAAAGTGAGTTTTAACGGAAAAATATTTTGGTAATATGAAAGATATACCTCCCCAACTTATAGCAGTCGGACCTAGAAAAACTCCTCCCCATACTGTTATTTTTTGTATGTCATCAGGGTTATTAGATATTAATGTAGTTTGTGAAAAAGATTGTGCAGTAAATAGTAAAGTTATTATTAATATATAGTTTTTCATAAGGACTATAGTCTGTAGAAATGCAAATATACTAAAAGGATTTTCTTTTAAGAAATACATTAAAAGCTAAATATAGATTCATTACTTTTACCATTCAAATGAAATACTTTTTACATATAGGTTATAATGGAACGGAATACAGTGGGTGGCAATGGCAACCTAATGTAGAAACTGTGCAAGGTGTAATTGAGGCTAAGCTAAATGCTATTTTTAAAGCAGACATTAAAACAATTGGCTGTGGTAGAACGGATGCTGGTGTTCATGCCAGTCAATATGTATTGCATATTGTAGTGAAACAAGACTTTGACTTTGATTTAAAATTTAGACTCAATAAGCATTTACCAAATGATATTTCGGTTTATGATGTAATTGAAGTAAAAGAGAAACAGCATACCCGTTTTGACGCTAATAAACGAACGTATGATTACTTTATCCATTTATATAATGATCCCATTTTAAGTAAGTATAGTTCATTTTATGAGTTAGATAATTTAGATTTTGAAGCCATGAAAACGGCAGCGGAATTATTGCCCACTTTTACTGATTTTAAAATGGTGTGTAAACAACCGGATTTGTATGACCACACTATTTGTAAAGTAACATTTGCAAAACTATATGTCAATGAAAACAAGCAACGTATTCGATTTACCATTACGTCAAATCGTTTTTTACGTGGCATGATTAGAATGCTTGTCTTCTTTTTACTTAAAATAGGAACTAAAGATTTGTCTTTAGAAGATTTTAAAGCTGTATTAAATAGTGAACTTGAATTTAAAAATAAAATGCCTGCCTTTCCACAAGGATTGTATTTATCAAAAATAGAATACCCGTATTTAGAATTGAAAGAACCAGAAAATATGTGTAGTTTATTAAAAAATGGACTGTCAGATTAGACTCTAATCCTTAAAATCTTTCAATATCTTTTTGCTGCCAATAGTTCTTGTTATAAAATCTACAGAAATTTTTGGCGAACGAGAAGGAGAGTATTCACGACCATAATAAATAATTTGAACGTGAATCTTATTCCATATGTCTTTAGGAAATAAACGCTTTCCGTCTTTTTCAGTTTGCTTTACATTATTTCCATTTGTTAAGCCCCAACGGGTCATTAATCTATGTATGTGAGTGTCTACAGGAAAGGCTGGTATACCAAAGGCTTGTGCCATAACAACAGAAGCTGTTTTGTGACCTACTGCAGGTAATTCTTCTAAATCTTCAAAATTTGCAGGTACAATACCATCATGTTTGTCAATTAATATGTGAGATAAGCCATAAATCCCTTTAGATTTCATAGGAGATAAGCCACAAGGTCTTATGATTTCTTTAATTTCTTCTACTGACATCTTAATCATGTCATATGGATTATCTGCTCTTTTAAATAAAGCAGGTGTAATTAAATTAACACGCTTATCCGTACATTGAGCGGACAACAAAACGGCAATCAATAAAGTGTAGGGGTCAGTATGATCTAATGGTATTTCTACTACAGGATATAGTTTTTCCAATTCATCAACTATATATTTTACTTTTTCTTGTTTTGTCATTGTTTCATTTTTTTGTACTACCAGGTTTCTTTTAAGTGTTTACTTAATCTGTTAGGTGTAATTTAGTATGCATAAAAATCAAATACCTTAGTCTTTTTTTATACGATAAAACGCAGTGGACCTATATCCATTTTTGTCTGTTTTCTAAATCGTTCTTTCCTTTTCTTCTTTTAAATTCAATAGAGCAGGTTCTATTTCTTTAGCCCCTTTTACATCAGAGTTTCCCCAAATTAAAGAAAGTGTTTTTCCTAATATCATATTCGGAAAGAAGACGAAGATAGGAAATAGTACAAATGAAATTAAGTAAATTAGATTTGTACCTATGATTTTTAGTACGCCCAAAATTGGATTTTTGTCATTATTTAATACATGATTCCAAACACGTCTAAAGTCTGCAGCAACTAATACAATAGTTGGGAAAAATAATAAGATAAATACAGTTCCAAATAGAATACCGAAAGCAATTGAAGTCGCCATTGGAATTAAGAATTGAGCTTGAAAACTAGTTTCCGAAATTAAGGGTAATAGCCCAGCAACTGTTGTGATTGAAGTTAAAACAATGGGTCTAAATCTGGATTTAGCGGCAGAGAAAACGGCTTCTTTAACTGCCATACCTCCTAATAAGTTTCGGTTGTAAGTGTCTAGAAATACAATAGCATCATTAATTAGTACTCCAATTAGTGCGATCATACCAAAAGCGCTTAAGATAGAAACTGGAATTCCAACAATAACATGACCTAATATTCCACCAGCAACACCGGCAGGAATAACTAGTAAAATAAGTAAGGCTTGAAAAACAGATCTAAAATGTAATGAAACAATTAACGTCATAATGATTAAGAGTATAACCAAATTAATTTTCATTGACTCAGCTGCTTTTTCACTTCTCTCAGCTTGTCCTCTTTTTATAATATCTATGGTAGGAATTTGGGCCAAAACTTTAGGCACAATTTCGTTGGAAATTATAGCGTTAATATCTCCAATTTTTTTAGGATCACTTACAGTTGCATCTACTACAATTTCTCGTCTACCATCTCGTCTTTTCAAACTTACTGGGCCTCTTTCAATTGTGTAGGTTGCTAAGTCTGAAAGTAAAACTTGTTGACCTGCTATTGATTTTATTCTAGTATTATCTAAATCGTGTAAATCTTCTCTGTCTTCTTTAGCATAACGCACCCATATTTTAACTTCATCCGTTCCTACAATAACACGTTGTACTTCTTGACCAAAAATACCTTGTCTTAATTGTTTCGAAATTTCAAATATCCCTAAACCATAAAAATCAGCTTCTGGTTTAATTTTTAAATTGATTTCTTTTCTACCCAATGGTTCGTTATCTTTAAGGTTTTCAACTAAAGGTATATCAGCAAGTAATGCCTTGAATAAATCTTTAGCTGCTCTAACTTGTACATTGTCTTTACCGGAAAAAGAATATTCGATTGGTTTACCAAAGTTATGTATCGATCCTCCAACAAAAATACTTTCAGCTAGTTTAGTAGATTCTAGTTGATTTAGTTTTCTTAATACCCTTGAGTTTAAACTATCCACTGGCGTAGACTTTCCTTCACCATCAATGGTTAAGTTCATCATTCCTGTATGAAATCCTGCTTCTCCTAAATTTTGAGAAAGACCTAATAAAATAGAATAGTCTTTCAATAAATCATCACCAGTCTCCTCAATTAATTCTTGATTCGCTTCAATAACAAGGCGTTCAGCTTCATTCAACCACGTTTTAGTGATGTGTTTTGGTGTACCTGGAACAAATCCAATTTCAACATTAACGACATCTGGCTTAATCTCAGGGAAAAAGGTATAACTAATTACTTTTTGGAAACTAAATACGATAATAAATACAGTGAATAATAAAGGTAACATCACATAAGCCTTATAACGTTTCATTACAAATTCTAAAGTGTCTCCAAATATTTTATCTCTCACATAATTAATACCATTCGTAAATGTGTTTCTAAATTTTTCACTTCGAGTTCCTTCTTTTGGCTTAGCTAATACTTTTGTACTCGCTAAGTGAACCGGTAAAATAATAAAGGCTTCAATAAGTGAAAATCCTAGCGCTAACATGACTACGATAGGCATTTCTCTCATCATTTCCATTTTGTCAATAAACAACAAAATAGAGAAGGCGGCAATGGTTGTCATAACTGAAGTAAAAACAGAAGGAACCACTTCCATAGTACCATCTAAAGCCGCTTGAAATGGATTTTTACCTTTTTCAAAATGAACAAAAATATTTTCAGCAATTACAATTCCGTCATCAACTAAAATTCCTACCACTAAAATCATTCCAAAAAGAGTAATCATATTAATGGTTAACCCCATGAATGTAGCAATGATAAACATACCTAAAAATGAGAATGGAATTCCAAATGCTACCCATAATGATAGTCTAGCACTTAAAAATAAGCCCAACATTAAAAGAACTAGTAGTAAACCAATCATTCCATTAGAAGTCAGTAGTTCGATTCTATCATCTAGTGATGATGAAAATTCATATTGTGTAGTTAACTGTGCAGGGTTAGCACCTTCATTATATTCTTTAGTGTACAGTCGAACAAAATCAGTTATAATACCTAAATCTTGATCTGGTGTTTTTTTAACTTCAATGGTAATAGCAGGTTTTCCTGCCTTGAAAGATTCTTGAGAGTTTTCAGAAAAGCCTAGTTTGATGTCTGCTACATCACCAATCGTTATCTTTTGTCCATCTGATGTTGCCCTTAATACAATTTGTTCTAATTTTTTGGGATCAGTGGTTCGCTCACGTGAACGGATAATCAATTCTTCATGTTCACCTTTTAAAACACCTCCAGTTAAATCTTGGTTGTTTTTTTGAATGGCTAAAGAAATTTCGTCAATTAATAGGTTATATTTCAATAGGTCATTTTCTCGTACATTAACAACTAATTCTAATTCCGGAAACCCTCTTAATTCAATAGTTGAAATTAAGCCAGAACCATATAAATCATTTTCAATTTTATCAGCTTGATTTTTTAAAGTCAGTAAGTCACAATCTCCACTTAATGCTAAAATAGAAACACGTTCAGACATGGGGTTTGATTTTAAGCGTCTAACGATTGGTTTTTCTGCACCTTGAGGGAATGAATTAATACTGTTTACCCCATTTTCTACATCTTTATGAACAGCATCCATATCAGCGTTTTCAAAGCCAATTATTGTAATGTTTGTAAAATTTTCTGATGAGGTAGAGTATAATTTTTCTACACCATCAATTCCTCTTAAAGCTTGTTCAATTTTAATGGTAACACCTTCTTCCATTTCTTCTGGAGAGGCACCTGGGTAAGCTACATTGACGATAACACGTTTAGGGTCTAACTCTGGGAAAAATGATTTATTTATAGCAAACAAATTGTAAATACCAAACATAACAGTGACCACAATAATAGCATTGGCCCAAATTGGTTGTCTGATAAAGAATTTTATGATTTCTCTCATCTCAAGTCTATTTAATAATTACGTTATACTTTGTTGCGTCTTGATGATTCAATATTTCTTGTGTAATTATAATTTCACCATCAGTTAATCCAGAAATAAATGTGCCTGATACATCCTCATTTAAAATTGAGATTTGTTTTTGACGAATTAATGAATCGGTTGTACTATAAACCATAACAGAATTATTCTTGATGGCTAAAGAAGGAATTGTAATTCCATTATTTTTTCCTTCTATGTTTAAATCTACTTTAACATATTCTCCATCAATAAACTTTTGATTTACGGTAGGGGTCGCCTTAATAAAAACATTTATAGATTGTGTGTTTTGATTTAAAATATCAGAAATCCTAACGACTTTACCATACCCTTTAATACTATTCTCTGTTGTTAATATAGTTGCTTTAGATCCAATTCTTATAGATTCAATTTGATGTTTAGGAATGGTAATAGAAATTTCAAAATTTGAATTTTGTGCAATTTTAATTACTTTGGATCCTGGATTAACTACAGATAGGTTAGACATATAAACAGTTGTAATTGTTCCACTAAATGGAGCGTAAACAGAATATTTTTTTAATTGCTCTTCTTGGCCTTTAATTGAAAAATAGTCTGACAAAACTTGTTTTGAAGCTAAAAATACTTTTTCCTTATCAGATGTCCAAGCTGGTAATTCAGGCAAGTTTTTGTTCAGTTTTATACTTTCAATATAAGTAGTCCATTTAATAAATTCATTTGCATAATCAGATTTAATATCAGGTAAAATAGTTGCAATTAAATTTATAAACCCACTCTTTCTGGCTCTCAATGCATATCTAGCTTCTACATCATAAATTTTGTATAATAAATCTCCCTTTCTAAATTTTACGCCTGCTTTTAGATTCACCTTTCCTTGATTTAATTTTCCTTGTACTTCTGAAATTAAATCTAACGAATTAAATGAAGATACATTTCCATACCCCATTGCTTTAAATTCCTTTTCAGAATTATTAACTGTAGTAGCACTTAAGTTGGGAAGGAAAACTTTGTTTACAGTGACTTCAATAGGTTTGCTAAACCCTTTTTTTAAAGCCGTTATTATTAATATATTGACTACTAAAAAAAAGGCGATTATAAAAATATGTCTTAACTTCATGTGTTAAATAGTATTGATTTGTTACAACAAAAATAATCAATAAACTTAATTCTTTTGTTAAAGTTGAGGTTAATCTCATTGAATTTTATTTTATAGAATTTCTTTAGATGAATATTAGTGTGAAGTGGACTGTTTTTGGCTGTAGATGGAAATGTTAAATCTTGTTAAGGTAAAAGAGGAATAGAATTTGTCAAAAGATTTTTCTATATTTACGACTTAATTTATTATAAAAAATTCTATGTCTATTAAAGCTCATTTATTACAAAAGAAAAACTTGTGGCATGTTGGTGCAATAGTGTTGTTTTTGGCAATCACAATTGGTTATTTTTCACCAGCTTTTGATGGGTACACCATTAACCAAGGAGATGTTACGAATTGGAGTGGGGCTGCACAAGAAATAGTTGATTATAGAGTGAATAGTGATGAGGCTGTTCATTGGACAAATTCTATGTTTTCTGGAATGCCAGGTGTTCAAATTTCTGGATCAAGCCCAGGTATGACGATTTTGGATGAACTTAAGGATGCCATGAATTTATGGTTACCAAGACCGGCTAACTATTTATTTTTATATTTTTTTGGGTTTTATATATTGGGATTGACTTTAAAAATTAAACCATCAATTAGTGCGTTAGGCGCAATAGCTTATGGATTATCATCATATTTTATTATTATTTTACAAGCAGGGCATAACACAAAAGCTGCGGCAATTGGATATGCACCATTAGTATTAGCAAGTTTTCTTTGGGCATATCGTAGTAAAAAAATGATTCTACCGCTTGCACTGGCTGCTTTATTTATGGCTTTTGAATTAAGAGCAAACCACTTACAAATTACGTATTATTTAGGAATGATATTAGTTGCTGTAGGAGTTTTTGAATTGATAAAAGCAATAGAGCAAAAATCAATACCAAATTTTAGTAAACGAACAGTAGGTTTGATAGCAGTTTATAGTTTGGCAATAGGATTGAATTATGGAAATATTAAAGGAACTTTGGATTATGCAAAGTTTACAACTAGAGGTGGTTCTGAATTAACAATTAATCCAGATGGTAGTGTAAAAGAACAAGCTAGAAAGCAAAGTGGTTTAGATACTGAATATATTACTGCTTGGAGTTATGGTGTAGGTGAAACTTTTTCTTTAATTGTGCCAAACTTTAAAGGTGGTGCTACTGGCGCTATTGGTTCTACAAATGATAAAGATTTATTAAAAAATATTGATAGACAATATAAACAGAATATTGTCGGAATGAATCAATATTGGGGTGAACAACCGTTTACTTCAGGTCCAGTTTATGTTGGTGTTATTGTTGTGTTTTTGGCGTTTTTAGCTCTGTTTTATATTAACGATAAAATGAAATGGGGACTTTTGGTAGTAACCGTATTTACTATTATGTTGAGTTGGGGTAAAAATTATTTGGGTTTTACAGAGTTCTTTTTAGAGTATTTACCAGGTTATAATAAGTTTAGAGCCGTGACTATTATTTTGTTTGTAGCAGAATTAACTTTACCATTATTAGCAATTTTATTCCTGAATAAATTAATAAAGAAAAGAGAAGAAATTGCGCAGAATCTAATTCCTTTTTTCGCGGTTACTGGTTTCTTTGTCTTATTATTAGTACTGTTTGTTGCCATGCCAACTGCTTTTAATGATTTTTTAACTACTACTGAGCTAAATCAACTTGGAACAATTCCAGCTGGGCAAGAGGCATTGTATGAAGGATTGTTTGAAGAATTAGAACGTGTAAGAATTGAAATTTTTAATGCAGATGTGATGAGGTCTTTAATTTTTCTGATTTTAGGAGCAGGAGTAGTATTTTTGGCAATTAAAAATAAAGAGTTTGCTAAAACGATATTGGTTCCAGTATTAGCATTACTTATCGTTTTTGATCTATTATCAGTAGACTTTAGATATTTAGGAAAAGAAACTAAAGGGAAAAAGGGTCAACAAGCAGAATGGAAGCAAACTTGGAAGCAAGAGTTTCCTGTTGTTGCATCCGCTGGTGATAAACAAATTTTAGAATTTGAATTAGCTGATCCAATTATTAAAAAAGACGTAGAAGAAAAGATTGTTGCATTAAAAAAATCTTTAAAATCAGATAAGATAAAAGGGGGAGAATTGTCAAGACAATTGGAAAGAAAACAATATAGAACTTTAGGAAGACATACCAATTTTAGAGTGTATGAACAAGGTAATCCATTCAATAGTTCAAGGACTTCATATTTCCATAAGTCAATAGGTGGGTATCATGGAGCTAAATTAGGGCCATATCAAGAGTTAATAGAATTTCATTTATCAAATGGTAATCAATCAGTTTTAAATATGTTAAACATGAAGTATTCGTTAACACCTGGTGGACAGCAAGCAATTCCAAACCCAAAAGCATTAGGAAACGCTTGGTTTGTTAAGGCTGTTGAAGAAGTTAAGACTGCAGATGAAGAAATTTTAGCTTTAGTGGTGGATAATGCTTACAATTATGAATTGTTTAATGGGTATAAAGTGTCCTTAAATGGATCATTGGATAGTGTATTATCTGTAAAAGGAAATGAAACGTTAACAATATCGACTCCATTAGGTGAATCATTACCCTTAATAGAAGTTCCTTACCAAGCGTCTGCTCAACAAACTTTAGGTTTGTTTAATACAGAACAAGGTTTGCAATGGGGATATTTTAATGGGTTTAATTCACAGTTGGTTGCTACGGTGTCAAATGTTCAATCAGGATTCACACCAGAAACTAAGGCGATTATGCAAACCTCTTTTTCTGAAAAATTATCTTCAAAAACGTTTAACGCGCAAGGAGATATAGTAATGACTGCTTATCATCCAGATCATATTTCGTATACTTCTAATTCTACTGAAAATCAATTAGCTATTTTCTCTGAAATCTACATTAATGAAGGTTGGAATGTCTATATTGATGGAAATCAGGTTGATTTATTAAAAGCCAATTATGTTTTAAGAGCAATTGAGATTCCTGCAGGAGAACACGAAATTGAAATGAAATATGAAGTAAACTCCTTCAGATCCGCAAGTATGATGAGTATGGGGTTGACTGTGGTTATTCTATTGATATTTGGATTAGGTTTTTATATTGAGGTGTTTAAAGGAAATAAAGCAGCTTAAAATGGAAGATAAAAAGATTGTCATAATAGGAAATTCGGTTGCGCTTAGAAATAGGTCTCATATAAAAGAACAGAGTCTAAATTATGGTCAATTAATTAGTAATGGGTTAAACACAGAAGAAAGCGAAACACTTTATGTAATTGAAAACATTGCATTTGGACGTGCAACTATGCTCGATTTACACAAAGTAACTGATCAAATAATTAACATCTTTGGAGATTTGTATATTATTAACATAGGTGTTTCTGATGCAGCTACACGTGAAATGAGTAGATGGTTTGGTGATATTATAAACCAGAGAAAACAAACATGGATAGTGAAAATAGCGAAAGGAATTTCAAAATCATTTCACATTCCATTTAGAACTTTTTTAGTGAAATTAAGAGGTAAAAGAGCTTGGACTTCTAAAACAAAATTTGAAAAATTATTTAAAGAACTAATTTATAAAATTCAGTATAATACAAGTGGGAAAATAATTGTTTTGCCCTTATTATTAGCAAATGAAAGGGTAGAGAAAATTGTACCAGGTACAAATAAAAATTACACGATATTTAATGGCGTTTTAAATAAAATTTGTGACGAAAATGAGGTTCAATTATTGAATCTTGATGCTATTAATTCAAAAGTGGATTATCCAGATGGAACTCATTTTTCTGAAGAGGGAAATAAAAAAGTTGAAAATAAAATATTATCTTTGATTAAACATGAAAAATATGTCTAAAAACAATACTGGTAGTCGAAATTACTGGGAAGATTTATCTTCAAAAATAAAAACAGCAGTAGAAACTAAAAATAAAAGGCCGGATACTACAGAAATAGAAATAGACTTTCTTAAAGATTATGTTTTTAAAACAGATTCATTACTTGATTTGGGATGCGGTTCGGGGTTAATTACGAATCAAATATTGCCATTAGTAAATAATGTAATTGCAGTAGATAAATATGAAGGATTTACAAAGTTTGTGGATGAAAAAGCATTTGTGATTAACGCCGAATTAGTTGGGTTTTCAATGCGTAAAACGTTCGATAAAATTTTATGCACAGGTGTTGCGCAATGTTTTATTAAAGAGGAAATGATAAATATCTATCAAAATATTTTCAAAATGTTAAAATCTGATGGTATATTCATTTCAAGAATGCATTGTGGGATTAAAGAAACTATTACAGTGGATAATTATTCAGAGGAGTTAGGAAGACACTATTTTGCAGAGTACAGGCAAATTGATGAAGAAAAAAAAATGTTATACAGTTTGGGCTATAAAAATGTCGAGATCCATGATTTTTTACCAGATTCAATTAATGTTTGGGATAATTCAAGACACTATTACTTTATTTGTAAAAAATAAGAAATGAAAAAAACTGCATATTGTTTTGATTTAGACGGTACGGTTACCAAACAGGAAATTTTACCTTTAATTTCTAAGAAAGTTGGTTTACATGAAGAAATTAACTTACTTACTGAAATTACATTAAAAGGTTTAATTCCTTTTGAAACGTCATTTAAGTTAAGAGTAAAGTTATTAAGTAGTATTGCTATCTCTGTAGTAAAGGAAGTGGTTAATGAAGTAGTTTTAGATGAAAACATAGCTAACTTCATAAAACAGAATAAAGAGAACTGCTTCATTGTTACTGGAAACTTAAATGTTTGGGTAAGTGAATTGATTTCGAATGAGTTAGGGTGTGAATCGTTCTCGTCAACAGCTTTGAATACTGGAGATAAGTTGGACGGAATTGGAACTATTTTGAATAAGGGGAAAGCTATTGAAAAAGTTAAATTGAATTTTGATAAAATTGTAACAATTGGTGATAGCATGAATGATTGCTCAATGTTTGAAAAAGCTAATATAAGAATTGCTTATGGAGGTATTCATAACCCTGTTAATACATTAATAAAATTAAGCGACTATGTAGTATATAATTCAAAGTCGTTAGTTGAACTTTTAGAAAATATTAAGAATGAAAATTAAAAACGCAGTAATTTGTGCAGCAGGTTTTGGAAGTAGATTAGGTCTAGATATGCCAAAATGTTTGGTACCAATCGGAAAGCATAAATTAATATATTACCTATTAGGTTTATTGAAGGACGTTGAAAATGTTAGAATTGTAGTAGGTTATAAAGAAGAGGAGGTAATAGAATATGTAAAGTCAATTAGAAATGATGTTGTATTTGTTCGTAATCCTCAATATGCTTCTACATCAAACTCTTATAGTTTATATTTAGGGTCAAAAGATATTCAAGATGGCTTTTTGACAATAGACGGAGATATGATTATATCACCGGATAACTTTACTAACTTTATTGATTCATGTAACGCCGGTGAAGATAGACTAGGTTTAACGCCTTCAAAAACAGATGATGCAGTATTTGTTGCTGTCAATGAGAAGGATGAAGCTGTTGAGTTTAGTAGAGAAAAAATAAGTGATTTTGAATGGTCAGGTATTGCTTACTTTGCAACCATTAAAATGAGTGAAGTCCAAAACTATGTGTATGAACAGTTATTAGATAAGTTACCTATTAAAACTTCAACACTTGACTGTTATGAAATTGATACGCCAAACGATTTAAATTTGGCATTAAATGAAATCGACTTTATAGATTAATATGTTTTTTTCAAAAAAAGTTAGTTTAAAACAAACGCAAGATTTATTATTAAACCTTCTAAAGATTATTGATGAAATTTGTCGTGAAAATAATTTGAAGTATTGGATTGATGGTGGTACGCTTTTAGGAGCTGTTAGAAACTCAAAATTTATTGCTTGGGATGATGATATCGATATTTGTTTACTTTCAGATGATTATCAAAAACTATTAGACATACTAAATTCAAAATATAATTTAGATGAAAATATATTTGTATTTAACAATTACCGTCCTTATGAACATTGGTCAAGTTATTTAGCAGATTCTAGTATCTTAAAAAAACAAAATTTACCGTACAAAATAGATATATTAAGTGTTAAGTCTATTCCAAATACTGAGGCTGCATTAAAAATTGATAAAAGTATTATCAATTTCGCAGCTTATTTTTTTAGAGGTAAGTTTAAATATGAAGATGTTAATATGGACATCCATACTGATATTTTCTTGAATAAGACACCTGTATTTAAGCAAAGATCGCATTATGTAACTTACTTAAATAATTATGTAAAGACCTTGAACTCTAAAAATGAAGCGCATTTATATTCATACCCATTTAATGATATTTATATAAAAAGAGAACGAGATTATTATACGTATGACGATTTATTTCCTATTCAAGAAATGGATTTTGAAGGGATGAAAGTGATGGCGCCAAATAATCCAAATTCGTACTTGTCAAATTTATATGGTGAAAATTTTATGACTCCGCCACCTGTAGAATTACAGCAACCAGCTTCATCAAAAATGATAGCAAAAGGAGTTCCTAATTTTGTAGTGAAAGCGAATATTTATGTGCTCTTTCTGTTAAAAGAAATCAAGTATGTTTTTAAAAGGGTATTAACTAAAAAATAGAATGAATAAATCGTTGAAAAAAGTAATTATTATTACTTATTACTGGCCACCTTCTGGAGGTTCAGGTGTTCAACGGTACCTATATTTTACTAAATATTTAAGACAGTTTGGTTGGGAACCTGTTATTTTTACGGTTGAAGATGGAGCGTATTCAGTGGTTGATGAAAAGTTGATGGATGAAGTTCCTAAAGGTATTGAGGTTATTAAACAAAAAGCCTGGGAGCCGAATCAATTATACAAAAAAATTACAGGAAGAAAGGAAACTGCTTCAATTGATAGTTCAATTTTTAAAGATCAAAAAAAGAGTTTCGTTAATCGTTTAGCAATATGGGTAAGAGGTAACTTATTTATTCCTGATGCCAGAATGTTTTGGATTAAACCATCAGTTAAGCGCTTAAATAAATATATAGAAAATAACAAGGTAGATGCTATTATTAGCACAAGTCCACCTCAAAGCACGCATTTAATTGCTAATAAAGTATCTAAACAAAATAAGACTCCCTGGTTAGCTGATTTTAGAGACCCGTGGACAGATATTGGCTATTTTGATGAACTTAAATTGTCTAATTGGGCAAAAAAGAAGCATCTTAAGTTGGAGGAAATGGTTATGCAAAATGCTGATTCATTATTGACGGTGTCAAGAATTTGGCAAAAAGATTTTGAGAAAATAAGAAAATCTAGTGTAGATTATATCCCAAATGGATATGAATCTACTAGTGTTAAAGAAATTATTACTCCGGACAAAGATTTTTATACCTGGTCTTATGTTGGTGTGTTAACTGAGGATAGAGAGCCTACAGTGCTTTGGGAAGAAATGGATGAGTTATATAAATCAAACACTGAATTTTCAAACAAATTTAGATTAAGATTTGTTGGAAATATTTCAAATCAGATTCAAGAAAACATTAAAAAATATAGCTTTCACGAAAAGGTAACATTTAAAGGAAATATACCAAAAAGTGAATTGAATGAGGTGTTATATACTTCAAATGTGTTATTGTTAATTGGAATTCCAGGCGTAAGAGGAGTACTGCCTGGTAAAGTGTTTGAATACTTGAATACCAAGCGATTTATTTTGAATATTTCAGAAGAGAATAGTGAAGCAGAAGATTTTTTAAATAAGGTCAATGGTGGGTTAAGTTCGAGTTTTGAAGACAGGGAAAAAACGAAAGAAAATATTCTTGAACTTTGGCAGAATAACTTAGATAATACCATGGTAAAATCTGCTGGATTGAAAAAATATTCTAGAGAGAATATTACAAAAGAATTAGTGTTGATTTTAAATAGAATTACAAAATAATTAACTTATGGGAATCATTCAAAGACAAGCTATAAAATCTACTCTAATTAATTTTATAGGAATAGCTTTTGGGTCAGTTTCTCGTTTGATAATGCCACTTGTTATGTCTAGTACTCAAGTAGGGATAATTTCATTTTTGTCTTCAGTTTCAGGCGTTTTTTATTTGGTTTTTACCATGGGATATAATTTGACGTTAAAGAAACTATTTCCACAATACAGAGATGAAGAAAACGGCCATGGCGGATTTTTAGTCTTTGGATTAATGATGACGCTATTAGGGATTATTTTAGCCATTGGGGCATTCTATTTATTAGAAGACTTTTTATTGACAAAAAAAGATGGTGAAGGGGAGTTGTTAAAGCCATTCGCTTATTTAATACCATTCATTATTGTTTTTAGAATTATCTATATTAATATAGATGGTTATGTTAGGATGTTAATGAAAACTGTAGCCGGTAGTTTTATAGATGGTTTTTTAGCAAAAGTATTACTCTTAATTTTTATCTTACTCTTTACATTTTCAGTTGTTGATTTTGATAGTTTTGTTTATCTATATTGTTTTGCCATGGCTATGCCTGGATTGTTAATAACGATTTACGCATTTTTCGCAACTAAAAAAATAATATTTCCTAAGCCTGAATTATTAAAAGAGTATCCTAAAGTAAAATATTTTGTATTGTTTGGTATTCTAAGTGGTGTTTCTGGTTCAATAGTACAGTTGATTGATTCATTAATGATTTATAAAATGTCAAATTCAGACGTAGCTGAATCCTTAATAGGTGTATATGCTACTATGTTTTTTGCAGCTTCATTAATTAACATTCCTTCAAAAAATGTACGTAAAATATCAAGTGTACTAATTTCTGAATATTGGAAGGAGAATGATAAAAAAAATATTCAAGATATTTATACCAAGAGTGCTGTTAATCTATTAATTATTGCCACCTATATGTTTGCTGTTGGTTGGTTGTGCTTAGATCCTGTATTTGATTTTTTACCACCTGAATATAGAGAAGGAAAATATGTGTTTTTCTTTTTAGGATTAGCTAGGGTTGTAGAGCTGGGAACTGGTGTAAATGTTGATATTATTGAAACGTCTACAAAATATAAATTTAATACCTATTTTAATATTGTCTTAGCTATATTAGTAATAGGGTTGAATTATGTGTTTATTTTGGAATTTGGAATAGTTGGGGCTGCTCTTGCTTCCTTTTTAGCGCAAACAATAATTAATATTTTACGTGCTACTTTATTAAAAAAATCATTTGGATTCAAATTGTTTTCAAAAGAATTAAAGAAAGTGATTATTTTTTCAATATGTTTTTTGACCTTAATCTTTTTTATAGATTATGAAACAAATCCATTTTTAAGAATAATACTAAACTTTTCTGTTGTCACTATTGTTTTTACTTATAGTGTTGTCAAATTGAATTTATCTAAAGATATTAATGATTGGATATATAAAATAAAGCTTAAATTTGGCAAATAATTTATATAAATTATTACCTATGAAGAGTTTTAGAATTATTTTATTACCCTTTTTTTTATTGAATATAATGTTGAATGCTCAAACTAATCAAGATTCTTTGATTGGCATGATAAATAAAAAAATGATTCACATTAATAGAAATGATGGTGGTTCAACATTTTATCAGGATATTACAAATATACCTTTAAGCGAGAATCCTTATCGACTAACTTGGAGTGAGTTTGACCAATGTTTTTATACTGTTTCAAAAAGTACTACTGGAGGCGGTTATTTTTTAGATAAAATAACTTCTGATGGGATTTATACTAGTTTAGGTAATATTTCCATTCCTGGGGATAATGTTGATATGATTGAAGGGCTTTCGTTTAATCGATTTGACAATGAGCTTTATGCTTCGGTAAGTGTGAATGGTACCCCTCCAACTGATTATTGGAGTGAGAGATTGTTAAGAATTGATATTCCAACGTTAACAGGAACACTTTTAGGGACTTTTAATCATGTTTCACCTTATGAAGCTGAGGCTGATTTTTTTGCTTTTGATGACAATGGAATGATGTATTATTTGGATGGGCAACCAGGTGGAGCAGGGTTTGTTAAAATATTTAGACAAGATGTTTTATTTGTATCTCCGGCTCAGTTAATATACAATTCAGGATTTGATCTTATTTCAGATTTCACAATTAAAGATGATGTTTTATATTTTGTTATTAATACATCTTTAAAACAGATAGATTTAAATACAGATGTGTTTTCTACTGTTGGAACTATGTTTTCTGGTGGAAGTTATAATGGAGAATCTATTAGAGGACTGACTTGGAAAACAGAAACTTGTTCTCCATTAGACATTGTTCCATCAGATACAATTTTTTGTACTGGAGATAATGTTGTAATTGATGCAAATATTGGTTTAGATTGGACGTATTTATGGAGTACAGGAGATACAACATCAGACCATTCTATCAATTCTATAGGTATTTATGATGTAATAATTACAAATAATAATGGGACATGTATTCATTACGATACAGTGAATGTGACCGAGCAATTATTACCTATTATTTCTGCAGGAATAAACGATACTATTTGTTTAGGAAGTAGTGTTCAACTAAATGGAAATGGAGCAGGTGTTTTAGGAAGTTATTTATGGAGTAATGGTGTGACTGATTCTGTAAGTTTTGAACCTTTTCTATCTGCTGATTATAGTGTTGAAGGTACTGACTCGCTAGGTTGTCTAAATACCAATACTGTTCATATTGAGGTTTTAATTCCTGGAAATCCAGAATTTGATTATGGTACTAATTCTTGGTGTTATTCGGATGCAGATGTTTTGCCAATAATTGGATCCGCAGATGGACAATTTTCATCTACACCTATAGGTTTAAACTTGAATGCTATAAATGGACTACTATCACCTCAAAATTCATTAATAGGAACTTATGATATAACGTATTCTCTAGGAGGTGATTGTCCAATGGATTCAATATTATCTATTTCAATTAATGCTGGTCCAACTATTATTCCTCTTAATGACGTTGTATATTGTGAAGGTGAGTTGTTTTTGGATGTTGTTTTTAGTATTAACCCTAACTTAATTATTAATTGGGAGAATAGTAATTCAACTTATGGATTACAATTATCAGGGACCGGAACTATTCCTGCTTTTAATATTGAAGAGGTAAATAGTAATCAAATTTCAACTCTTATTTATACACCAAATGTTGGAACATGTATTGGTGAAGTTGATACTTTTTTAATTCAAATAAAAAACAAACCAACTGCTATTGTTAGTGATTATCAAGCTTGTTTTAATGATTCTGTATTGGTATTGATTAACAATATTGACAATGCTAATTTAACTGTTTCACCAAATGTATTGAATAATGAATATGTAATTGTAACAAATGATCAGACTTATAATTTAATAGCCAATTTGAATGGGTGCAGTTCAAATTATCAATTTGATATTGCATTATTGAATTCACCTGATGCTAGTTTTATATTAAATGAAACATTGTTGGATATCAATGAATTTATTTATTCTTTTAATTTAAATAATCAAACTCAAACTATTCAAAATTACCAATGGAACTTTGGTGATGGTTACTCTTCTCAAGAAATGATGCCTGTACATAATTTTGATGGTGAAAACGGACAAATCTTTGAAATCAATTTAACAGTTCAGAATGAATTTGGATGTGTAGATTCTGCAATCTCTTATTTATCTTTAGAGGAGGAGTTGATTTATTATATTCCTAATGCGATAACAATTGATGGGAATTCATTAAATAATGTTTTTAGACCTGTTTTTTCTTCAGGTCTTGATATCTATGACTATCATTTAGTGATATATAACAGATGGGGGGAAATACTTTTTGAGTCATTTAATGCTGAAGTTGGTTGGAATGGTAAGTTCCTTAATTCAAGTGTTATGGATGGTGTTTATGTTTGGAAAATTGACTTTGGTTTAAGTGAAAATGATAAAAGACAGGTGATAACTGGACATGTTACCGTTATAAAATAAATTTTAATAGTACTAACGAGATAGTTTATTCTGTTAATTGATTAGTGTATAAATTTAGTAGTTATTCGTTTGAATACTAATTTATAAATGTTTGTCTTATAAAATGATCTTAAGTACAATAAAGTGTAAAAGTAAAAAAACAGCCTTAATTTTAGGCTGTTTTTTAGTTCATAGGGTAAGCGTAATTCTATTAATAGTTACTTCTGGATTGATTATCAGTCTTACAGTCACTAATGTTCTGTTTTAACAGTTATTGCTAAAATTGTATAAATTTTTCTTTACCAATAATTACATTAGCATTATTTTTAACTTCAATAAAATATATTCCCTTTGATAAATCAGAAAGGGCAATTTCAGTTCCATTATAATCTTTTAATTCAGTTACTATTCTTCCTGATATACCATAAACAACATATGAACCTTGCTGCAATTCTTCAATTAGCTTTATTGTTGATGACGAGTTATTAATGTATATATAGTTAATAATATTCTGTTCAGTTACGCTATTAACGCATTGTAAAGCTACCGTTGATGAAATCCAGTTTGGATTATTGACTAAAGTTCCGTTAATTGAATTCCCGCTTGCATCCAGTGCAATAATTGAATTAAATTGATCAAAATTATAGACTGTAACTAATCCTATAGTAGGTAAATTTATAGCGCAATCTTTAGAGTTAAATAGTTGTGTTTCTGTTCTAGCCTCTGACCAAAATCGAACTTCATCAATCTTACCGTCCATATACTCGTTAATAGGTGATAAACCACCTTTGTGGATAGCGCCAATTGCTAATGGCATATCAGTGTCTACATTACATACTAAACCAAAGGTTTCTTGTTCTACTAGAAAGCCATCTACATATAGGCTTAATTCTCTTCCTTTTCTCACTCCGGCAATATGATACCAGTTGTGAGCAGTTAGTCCATCATAAGTTATTCTACAAATTGTTCCATTAGAATGACCTAATGTAAAATCTAGATCTGTTCCTAAAGGAGTGGAAAACCCTCTTAAACTGTATCCTGCATTTGAAGGTGTACCTACTGATGTATTTCCTTTGTTTATGATTTTGTATCCATTTGAATTGAATGTGTGATCAAAATAAACCCATGCTTCAATTGTAAAGTCACTAGTTCCAAAGTTGTTTTCGTCTCCTACTAATACATAATTAGAATAACCATTAAATTCCAAACAGTTTTCTGTTTGTGCAAATGACGTATTAATGATTAATAGTGCAATAAAGAAACTTAGTACTGTTTTCATTTATGAAATTATTTGATGATACAAATATTTCTAAAATAAAATTAGCCAACAGTCATATTTATTGAGTTTGTGACGAACCATTGGCTTAAATGTGACGAAATAGAGCGTTCTTTTTGTTAAATATTAATTAAATTTAATTTTCCCAGATAGGTTTCACCTATCTGAATTTTTATATCATTAATCATGATGTGTTTTTTTCCCTTTTCTGTAATTTTATCAAGTCTAACAATGTGTGATCTTCTGATTTGCATAAACTCAATTCGATCAGGAACAAGTTTTAAGAAATTACTTATTTTTTCACGTGTCAAATATTTTTGAGAATGCGTATGAATTTCAAGATAATTCCCATCTGATTTTACATACAATATTTCATTCGTTATTATTTTTACCTCGGTACCTGAGACTTTTATAATTATCGATTTTTCATTTTTTTGAATTGCTTTTAAAAAATGACGTAATAATTCTCTAACAATATCTTTATTGTATAATAATATTCGGTACTTAAAAAATAAATACATTAGTACAATAAAAAAAGTAACGCTGGATATGATAAATAATCCTGTTTTCCAAAACGGTTTTTTTATTAATATTTTTAGTGATTTTTGTTGTTCATCCCATGATGAATTATCTTCTTTTATTTGTACTATAAAATAATATTCTCCAGGGGGTATACTAGCGTAGGTTATCGTTTGTTTTTCACTATAATTCCATTCGTCCTCAAGCCCCAATAATTTATATCTGTATAAAATGTTGTGTTTTTGTTTGAAGCTAATTGCTTTATATTTAATTGTTAATCTATTTTCATCATAATTTAAGTTACGTATGCTTGAAGGAACTGTTAATTGGTCATTAATACTAATCTGGTCTATTTGTAAATTATAATTAATCCGATTATTTACCTTCCTTTGTTTTGTGCTTATATTTGAAAAATAGAGACCATTGTTAGTAGCTATCCATAAAGTATCATTTAAAATTTCAAGGTCTGTAATCTCTTTTTCAGGTATTGAATTGCTGAAATCAATAATTTTATACTCTTTTATATCAGAATAGTTATTGAAAACTATTTGACAAAGACCAGTGTTTGTACCAACCCACACTGTATTTTCGTTTTGTTGTTTAATACAACTAATATAACCACCTTTTAAATTGCTTGCATCAATTTTTAATTCAAAATTGTTCCCATTATAGATGTGTAAACCGTCTCCATGGGTTCCTATGAATAATAAGTCATTTATTACTACTAATGTTTTAATTCTATTGGTTGATAAATTAATTCTCTCTCCGTTTTCATTTATTTTATATAGACCTGAATTGGAACCAAGGTATATTTGATTGTGGTAATTTATGAAGTCATAAGTTTTTACTAGATAAGTAACTAATTCTAGTTTATTATTTTTATACTCAAAAAAACCAGAATATCCGGAAAAATAAAACCTGTTGTCTTCAATAAATTTTAATTGGTAATGGTATTGCAGAGAAGATAAAAAATTACAAGTGCCATTTTTGTATTCTAATAATTTTCTATCTCCAATAAAAAACAAAGAATTTTCTGTGGTGTTTTTTGCAAATATAATAGGCTTCTCTTTTTTTGAAATGAATATGTTATGTAAATTTCCATTTTGCAAATTATATACGCTTCCGGATTTATAACCTACAAATAGTTGTTTATTACAAATTTCTAAATCAGAGATGTTATTATCTATAGATAGATTTTTGATAATGTTAAATTGATCGAAAGGTAACATGTAGACGCCATTGTTCAGTGTAGAAAACCACCTATTTTTTTCTTTGTCAATATAAAAATTAGTTATAGTTTTATGGTTAAATAAATGCCCTGTTTCTGAACCTGTTCTACTAAAAAACTTTATACCATTTCCAATATATGAAACCCAATATTTATTATGGTTGATTATTCCAATATTAAGCGCATTATCTGGATGATATATTTTGTGAGATTCATTATTACTCAAAAATTCTACAGTAGAGTCCCCCTTAATAAATGCACAGTTTTTTTGTTTAAATATGCTCCTTTTGTTTTCGTGAAGTAGTGGTTGATTTTATATGGAGTAGAAGAATTTGTGTTGTTTAATGTTAAATTTTTGGTTGAAAAGGATTTTTCATTAACTGAAATACAGACTTTGTAATTATTTGAATCTTTGAATTTTGGTTTATGTAATACTTTCCCATTTTTATTTATTGAAAGAACTCCTATTGAGAGTTCAAATTTGATGTGCAAAATTTTGTCATTATCTATAAATATATCTTTTGAATTATATTTTCCATATTTCTTTATTGTGTCATTAAACTCATAAGGAGTGAAATTTGGTGTTCTACCACTAATTATAGTAATGTTGTGATCTTGTCCAATTATCCAAATTTCATTTTCAGTCTTAAAATAATTAAAGATAACATCTTCACATAAACCATCTTTTTTATTGAAATTTTCAAATTTATAACCATCATATCTGCTAATTCCATGATCCGTAAAAAACCAAAGATAACCGTAGTTATCTTCAGTCATAGAATAAACTTGTGAACTGGGTAATCCTTCATTTACACTAAAATTATGATAATTATTAGTGATTTGAGCAATGGACCAGCCGAAATTAATAAAGAAAATTGATAAAAATATTATTTTTTTCATTTCAACAAAAGTAAAAAAATAGATTTATTTCCCTCTCATTTCAATAAAAGGAATAATCATTTCTTCTAAAGACACACCGCCATGCTGGAATGTATTCTTATAATAGTTTGCATAATAATTATAGTTGTTAGGGTAGGCAAAAAAGTCATTTTCCTTAGCAAAAACAAATTTAGAGCTCACGTTTTCTTTTGGTAACATTATATCTTTTGGATCACTTGATACAATAACATCCTTTTCGTCAAAGCTTAATGCTTTTCCAACTTTATAGCGTAAATTGGTATTAGTTGTTTTGTCGCCAACAATTTTAACTGGTGTATCAACTTTAATAGTACCGTGATCAGTAGTTACAAATGTTTTTATTTTTTTAGCAGCAATTTTCTTTAACATGTCCTTTAAAGGCGAATGTTCAAACCATGTTTTTGTAAGTGAGCGATAAGCTGCTTCATCATCCGCTAACTCTTTAATTACATCCATTTCTGTTCTAGCATGCGACAGCATATCCACAAAGTTGTAAACTAAAACAGTAATGTCATTTTTTACTAAATCATTAAATTTTTCAACCATTTTTTTTGCAAAATCTTGCTTAATTATTTTATGATATCCCATTCTAACGTCCTTATGATGACGTTTTAGATTTGTTTTGAATAAATCTGATTCATGCATGTTCTTACCACCTTCATCACTTTCGTTCGACCATAATTCAGGGTGTTTCTTTTCAATTTCTGAAGGCATTAACCCTGCAAATAAAGCATTTCTCGCATAATGAGTAGCTGTTGGTAAAATTGAATAGAATTGTTCTTCATGCTCAATGTTAAAATACTCTGCAAATAGAGGACGTAATACTTTCCATTGATCAACTCTTAAGTTGTCAATTACAATAAGAAATATTGGTTCTTTCCCAATTAAAGGCATTACTTTTTTCTCCAAAAGTGTATGTGACATAATTGGAGAATCTTCTTTCGGGTCTAACCAATCTCTATAGTTATCGTCAATAAATTTACAGAATTGAGTATTAGCTTCACGCTTTTGCATGTCAAAAATATCTTTCATGCTGTCATCATCAGCTTCCTCTAACTTAATCTCCCAATTCACAAGTTCAGAATAAATGTCAGACCATTCGTTATAGTCTAATCTGTCATTTAAACGCATACCAATTTGACGAAATTGTATTTGATAATCAGTTGTATTTTTTTGACTTACTAAATCTTTAGTTTTTAAGTTCTTTTTAAGTGATAATAATATTTGATTTGGGTTAACCGGTTTAATCAAGTAATCAGATATTTGACCACCAATGGCTTCTTCCATGATGTGTTCCTCTTCACTTTTAGTAATCATTATGATTGGAATCGATTGCTTAACCTCCTTGATTCTTGCTAAAGTTTCCAAACCCGATAAACCTGGCATGTTTTCATCTAGAAAAATAATATCATAATTATTTTCTTTAACTAAGTCAACGGCATCTGAACCATTGTTTATTGTATCTACTGTATATCCTTTTTGTTCAAGGAATAAAATATGAGGCTTAAGTAAGTCAATTTCATCATCAGCCAATAAAATTCTAGTGTCCATATTTCTTTATTGATTAGTTAGAGTTGTAAAAATACTCATTACATTTGTAAGGAGTACTAAATTAATAATAATCGATTTGCAAATTAACAAACGAAAAATAATAAACGACCCAGTTCACGGTTTTATTACAATTTATAACGATTTAATTTTTGATTTAATGGAGCACCCATTTTTTCAACGTTTAAGACGCATCAAACAATTGGGTATGTCTCATTTGGTTTACCCTGGTGCAAATCATACTCGTTTTCATCATGCGCTTGGTTCTATGTATTTAATGCAGAGGGCAATAAGTGAATTATTGAAAAAAGGTGTAGAGATTTCAGAGGAGGAAAAAGAAGGAGTTATTGTAGCTATTTTGTTACATGATATTGGACACGGTCCATTCTCTCATACCTTAGAACATTCTTTATTAAAAGATGTGCATCATGAAGAAGTATCGTTGCTTTTTATGAATAGGTTAAATACTGAATTTGATGGACAATTAGATTTAGCTATTTCAATTTTTAGCGATAAATATCAAAAAAAATTTTTACATCAATTAGTGTCTAGTCAACTAGATATGGATAGATTGGATTATTTACAAAGAGATAGTTATTTTACTGGTGTTTCTGAAGGTGTAGTAGGGAGTGAACGTATTATTAAAATGCTTAATGTTGTAGATAATGAATTGGTTATCATAGAGAAAGGGATATATTCAATTGAAAATTTTATTTCAGCCCGTAGAATAATGTATTGGCAAGTATACATGCATAAAACTGTTGTGTCTTCTGAATATATGCTTAGAAATATATTAAAGCGTGCTAAGGAATTGTTTGAAAAAGGGCATGATTTATTTGCGACACCAAGTTTAAAATTGTTTTTAAGTCAAAGTTTTTCAATCGAAGACTTTGTAACGGACGAAAGTTTATTGAATCATTTTGCAAATATTGATGATACAGATATCATCTCTGCTATTAAAGTGTGGCAAAATGCTGATGATAAATTATTGAGCGTGTTGAGTATTGATTTGATTGAACGGAAATTATATAAAACTATAATTTCTAAAGAACCGTTTACAAAGGAACGAATTGAATTAGAAAAACATAGAATAAGTGATCACCTTAATTTGGTTGGGAACGAAATAGACTACTTTTTTATAAATTCTAAATTGGTGAATTCTGCTTACAATAAACAGTTTCAACAAATTAAAATGGCAACTAGATCTGGTGAGTTAATAAACTTAACACAAGCTTCTGATAATTTCAATATCTCAGCATTGTCTGCACCAGTAGAGAAACATTATTTATGTTATTTTGATGTTAATTAAGAGATTTAAAGACTATAGATATTGTTAATTATATTTGAATTAACCGTATAATGCAAATATATTGATGTCTTGATTATAATAATATTAATCATTATAAAGATATTTACTCAAATTCTGAATATATTATAATTCTATGAAAACAAATTTTTTATCCTTAATTTTCCTTTACTTAGTATTTTTTAATGCTACAAATGTGTTTGCTAAAAAAGATACAACTATTGTTTTTTGTAATGAGTCATTATATAAAGTGAAAAAGAAATATGCTCAATATTATATTAAAGTATTTAGAAAAAAAGATGGAGAAATAGGTGTGTTACAATACAACAGAGATAACTTCCTTTATATGAAAGGCTCTTTTCGAGATGAAAAACTAAAGATTAAGCATGGTGCATTTGAATATTATACTGATAAAGGGATAATTAAAGAAAAAGGTCATTATGAAAACAATAAAAAGGAAGAGCTTTGGCTTATTTTTGCAAAAAACAGAATGATAATTTCAAAAGGTTATTATCAGAACAACAAGAAGAATGGACTTTGGGAATATTTTATGGAAAATGGGGTATTAACGTCAAAAGGTGAATATCTGAAAGGTAAACGAACCGGCTCTTGGGTTTTCTATGATAATACTGGTTCAATGACTGATAAATCTAATTATATACATGGTAAATTATCAGGAGAAGAATTGAAGTGGTATAAAGATACATTAACTTTAGTTGGGGAATATGAACTAGGTGAGAAAATTGGGTTTTGGCAAAGTTGGTATAATAACAGAAATGTTAACTATGCAGGTAGATATAATTTGGGAAAACGTGAAGGAGAATGGGAATTTTACTTTATGTCAGGTGAATTTGCAGCTTTAGAAGTCTATGAAAATGGAGATGTTATAGATGCTAAATGGTTTGATGAGGATGGTAATCCTGTTAAACCAATAGAGCCTTATGAATTATCACCTAAATTCCCTGGTGAGGAATATGCAATGAATACCCATATTCAGAATACATTTGAGTATCCAGAAATAGCAAGAGAATTGGGTGAGCAGGGTAGAGTATGGGTTGAGTTTTTTGTGTATACTGATGGTGTAATTCGAGATGTAAAAGTTGTAGTAAGTGTTTCTCCTTCAATTGATGCAGAAGCAATACGAGTAATTAAATTAATGCCAAATTGGATACCTGGACTTAACCATAATCGAAAAATGCCAATAAGATACACTGTTCCTATACGCTGTCTCTTAGGATAAGGGGATTAAGAGTAATGATTTTTAGATAAGGCTTGTAAATTTAAACCTACTTTCTCCCAAAATCAGCAGGAATTTCTCCCCAAACTTTAGTTTCCCATTTAATAATTTGGTTTGAAATGTCATTAGACTTTAACCAATTGAGCGCTCTTTCTACTAATTTAAAAGAGTCTTCATTCTGAGCGTTCTGTTCTAGAGTTGTTTTAACCTTTTTATTTCTTACCCAACTCATAGCAGTTCTGCTATCCGTATAAATTGGTCTGGTGTCACCCATCTTTTTCATGTGAGACGCGGCATGAACTAAGGCTAAAAATTCACCAATATTATTAGTTGAATGTTTATAAGGTCCCATTTTAAAAATAATATCCTTAGTTTCTGTTTCTACACCTTGGTATTCCATTATTCCAGGATTTCCACTACAAGCTGCATCCACTGAAATGGACATTAAGTTTGGCTCTCCTTTTGAATTGAGTTGAGTTTCGGACAATTCAGATTTAGAAGGAGATGTTCCTTTATGGTCTTCATAGTTTTCAGAAAATGCTTTTTTGGCTAAATCTAAGGTTTTAAAAGATTTATATTGTGCACCTTTAATACCATGTATAGAAGTTTTACATTCGTCCCAAGTTGTAAATATACCAATTTCAGAGCCACTCCAAACTACGTAATATTTTTGCTTTTTAGCCATATAACAAACTTACAAATAATTTTCTAAACGTCTATAAACCCATTTTTGGTGCAATCTCCATCATATATGAATACGCTTCATTATAATTGTTTTTGATTTTTCCATCCAAAATTGCATCCTTAATTTTGTCTTTCAATTCGCCAACAATTTTAGATGGCTCAATGTTGAACGTTCTTATGATTTCTTGACCAGTAATTGGTGGCTGAAAATTTCTAACATTATCCTTTTCTTCAACAGTTTTTAATTTCTTTCTAACTTTTTGAAAGTTAGTTTTGTATTTCTGAACCTTAAAATCGTTTTTAGAAGTTATATCAGCATCACATAAAGTCATTAAATCATCAATATCATCACCAGCTTCAAATAATAGTCTTCTAATGGCAGAATCTGTTACATGTCCTTTAACTAATGAGATAGGTCGTAAATGTAGTCTTACCAGCTTTTGAACATATTTCATTTTAGCATCTAACGGTAATTTCAATTTTTTGAAAATTCCACCAACCATTCTCGCACCTACATCTTCATGACTATGGAATGTAAATCCAACTTTAGGATTAAACCGTTTAGTTTTTGGCTTTGCAATATCATGCATAATAGCTGCCCAACGGAGCCATAAATTACCAGTATTTGGAGAAATATTATCTAAGACTTCCAATGTGTGATAAAAGTTGTCCTTGTGAGACTTTCCATCAATCGTTTCCACACCATATAAATCTACCATTTCTGGAAAAAACTCATGTAATAATTTAGTGTCAAATAATAGTTTAAATCCTTTAGAAGGAACTTCGGCTAAAATAATTTTATTTAACTCAACCATTATTCTTTCTTTCGAAATGATTTCTAAACGTTCAGTATTGCTTTCAATAGCTTCTAAAGCTGGTTTGTCAATTTTAAAATTAAGTTGAGTAGCAAATCTAATAGCACGCATCATTCTTAAGGGGTCATCAGAGAATGTTATGTTAGCGTCTAAAGGTGTTTTTATTAATTTTCGTTTAATATCACCAAGCCCATCAAATGGATCAATAACTTCTCCAAAACTACTTTGATTTAGACTAATAGCTAATGCATTTATAGTGAAATCTCTTCTGTTTTGGTCATCTTCCAATGTCCCTTCTTCTACAATAGGATTTCTAGATTCTCTACTATAAGATTCTTTTCGAGCACCTACAAATTCAACTTCAATATCTTTAAAAGTAAAGGCGGCGGTTCCAAAGTTTTTAAAGTAGGCCACTTTTTTAACGCCTAAGGCTTCAGCTACTTTTTCAGCAAACTCTAACCCGCTTCCTAAAACAACTATATCAACATCTTTTGATGGTCGTTTAAGAATTAAATCTCTAACAAACCCACCAATTACAAATGATGATTTTCCGTTTTCTTTCCCCACCTTACTAATGGTTCTGAATAATTCTGATTCTATGTGTTGGCTTAAATTCAAGGCTATTTTCTAATAATTGTTACTTCACTATTTTCTCCAATTTTTATAATTTGAGAAGGTATAGGATTCTTAGTTGATAAAGGTAGATTTACTATATAGTCTACTCCGTTTTTTATGGTGTCAGAGATGTCTTCAAATTTGGTAGGAGACTTGTCTTCAGATACATTTGCAGAGGTAGATGTGATGCCACTCTTTAGTTTTTGTATCAATGTAGAACAAAATTTGTCTTTCACTACTCTAATGCCAATACTACCATCATTAGCTAAAACTTGTTTAGCAACAAATTGCCCTTTTGGGTATATAATTGTTAAAGGTTTCTCTGAAAAATCTATTAAATCATAACAAACATCAGGGATGATTTTTGCGTATCTACTTAAGAGCCGTTCTGATTCTACTAAAACAATAAAATGCTTGCCACTTCTTTTCTTTAGGATATTAATTTTTTCAAGAGCTTTCTCATTCTTTGGATCACATCCAATTCCCCAAATAGTATCCGTAGGGTATAAAATTATCCCCCCATTTTTGATGACCTCAAAAGCTTTTTCTATTTCTTCTCTCACGTCACAAAATTACATAAAAAAAACCGTGCTTAATTACAAGCACGGTTTAATATTTTATAATTATTAAGTTTATTTAATAATTAGCTTTTCTGTAGTCGTAATTTCATTGTTTTTTACTTCAACAATGTAAATTCCAGTTTCAAATTTTGATACATCAACCGTCTCAATTACTGATGGGTTTAAGTTTGAATATACAACTTGACCAATTGTATTATATATGTTAATAGATGTAGCATTACTACTTTCAATTGAAATTAATTCTTTAGCAGGATTTGGGTAAATTGAAGTTGTTACAATTTTATCATTGTCTAATCCAGTTGTAGATAAATCTACACTCGACCAAACATTTAATTGATTAACGTCTGGTTGAGTTGGTACTACAGCATTCAATTCTCCATGTAAAAAAACAGGTAATTTAGAATCTGATAAAGAGTAGTATGCATAAGATGTTCTTGTAACTGTTATAGGTCCACCGGCAAAAAATGGTAGAACAGCAGGAACGTTTCCATCTAATACTTCAATAGTTTTTACTCTCAAAACATTTAAAAATGTTGTTGTACCCAAAATTAAAGTACCTGTTCCATCAGCTTTGATGGTAGATGTTCCTGTAATAACTATGTTAACAGGAACATTTATTCCTCCTGTTGGTACAACGGTCACTAAATGACCATCAATCGCATCTACATAATCAGTTGTTCCAAAAGCCATTGGGAAAACTGAAGATTGTGAAGGGTCTACATCATATTTTATTGTTGCATTTTGACCATTTAAATCAAAAATAAAACCATAATTAGTTACTTCAGTAGGTGTATTTGTGAAGAATACATTTATTCCACCATCAAATTGTTCTTGATAAGTTGCATTTGGGTAATCTGTATTTACATTGTCAATAACAGAATCTTTAACAGCAGGCCCATTTTGAGTTAACGGAGATAATGTTGAATAGTCCCAAGTAACAGCAGCACCAACAGTAGCATCAAGATTCGGAGCAGCATTATCTGCTTCAAAATAAAACGTTTTATCGCCAGTAGATAACGTGTCATTTACCGTAATTGTTTGAGCACTTGCAATTGCTGTTGTCGAAATAGTTAATAATAGTAATGTTTTTTTCATTTTTAGTTTTTGATTTAATATATATTTACAATTTTACACAATTATAAACGGATTTAAAGCATAAAGGTTGGAGAATTATAAAAAAATATCAAAAATTACTATTTTAATAGTTAGCGTTTTAACACTTTTCTTATTGTTCTTTATTAAAGATTTAAAATTTGACTATGATTTTGAATCATTTTTTGCAGAAAATGATGAAAGTACTAAATTTTTTAATGACCATAGAGATCGGTTTGAAAGTGACAATGACTTTATTTTTATTTCGGTAGAAAATGAAGAAGGTGTTTTCGAATATGAATTTTTAAAAAATGTTTCTGAATTTGTTGATACACTTGAACAAGATTCATTAGTTAGGTCTATTTCATGTTTAACAAATATGCAAGATTTTGTGAAAGCTCCATTTTCGCCTGCAGTATTTAAAGCCCCCTATTTAACTGTGTGTGATACATGCGACTTTATAGCTGATTCGATACGTATTTATTCAAGACCTGAATTGAAGGAAATGTTTATTAATAAAGAGGCTACTGGACTTTTAATTTACATTAAACACCAAGAAAGAATCAGTAAAAAATCCTGCGATATATTAAAAAATAAGATTGATGAATTATTAGTTAATTATGAAATTACGGACAGTCATTATGCTGGGCGCGCTATTGGGCAAAGCTATTACATTGAAACTATGCAATTTGAGACTGTGTTCTTTATTGGTTTGTCGTTTGCTTTAATTGTTGTTTTTCTGTGGCTTTCATTCAAGTCGTTTTGGGGAGTTTGGATTCCTTTAACTATTATAACGGCTTCTATGATTTGGATCACTGGTTTTATGGCATTGGTTAAGGAACCTATGAATTTAGTCCTTACAGTATTGCCAACAATAATATTTGTTGTGGCTATGTCTGACGTGATTCATTTAGTATCAAAATTTATGGAAGAGTTAAGACTAGGTAGGTCTAAAAATCAGGCTATAAAAACGGCATATAAGGAAGTTGGAATTGCTACTTTACTTACTTCTGTAACCACTGCAATTGGATTTTTAACTTTATTGACAGTAACAATGAAACCTGTTAAGATATTTGGTATTTATACTGCATTAGGAGTTATGTTTGCTTTTGTTTTAGCTTATACCTTATTACCTGCATTACTTGTTCTGGTAAAACCACCAAAATTGAGTTTAAAGCCTATTGTTCAAAATTATTGGTATAGATATTTACATAAGTGTTTTAGGTTTTTGATATCAAATAGAAAGCGAGTGATGATCCTATTTTTAGGATTAACAGTGATAGTTGGAATAGGAGTGAGTAAAGTTGAAACTAACTATTTTTTGCTAGAGGATTTAAAGAAGGATAATGAAATGCGTTCACAGTTTGATTATTTTGATTCAGAATATATGGGGTTAAGGCCTTTTGAGTTAGTTGTTGAAGTTGTAGATGATTCAAAAAAAGTAACCGACTATGAAGTTATTGTACAAATGGCTAAACTTGACTCCTTTTTAATCGCAGATTATGGTTTATCGCAAACTTTTTCATTAGTTTCTGTTTTAAAAATTGCTAATAGATCAGAACATGGAGGGCAGAGTAAATATTATAAGCTACCATCTTCTAAAGAAATTGGAAAGATTATTAAAAAAATTCAAAAATTTGACAAATCTAATCAATTCGGTATGTTGGTTGATTCTACTAATAAGTATGGAAGGATGAGTAGTACGTTAGGTGATATTGGTAAATATAGAGTTGATGAAAAGAACATAAGATTATATAGCTTTATTGAGAATGCTATTGATAAGAAGATATTGAAAATCCATTTAACAGGAACAGGGCATTTACTTGATAAAAATATGAGTTCACTTGCAAAGAATCTAACTTTTGGTTTAATAATCGCAATTTTATTAGTGTCTTTACTTATGGGGATCTTATATAAATCCCTGAAAATGGTACTCATTGCTATTGTACCTAACGTTTTTCCGCTGTTAATGTTAGCTGCAGTGTTAGGTTATTTGGGTATAGATTTAAAAGTGTCAACAGCAATTATATTCACGATATCCTTTGGTATTGCAGTGGATGACACAATACATTTTATGAGCAAGTTTAAATTAGAACTAAATAAGGGAAAGTCTTTATTGTATGCGCTCAAAAGAACTTATTTAAGCACCGGTAGAGCTATTGTTTTAACAACATTAATACTTTGTTCAGGTTTTCTGTTATTAATGCTATCTGATTTCTTAGGGACCTTTTATGTTGGGCTATTGTTAAGTTTAACGTTAATATTTGCTCTTCTCTCTGATTTGTTTATTCTACCTATACTTTTAATTTATTTCTTTAAGGTTAAAAAATAAGTGTTAGTTGAAGTTTTGAAGTTGAATTGAGAAATGACATAATGTAATTCAAAAAAAAGATTGACATATGTAATGTCAACCTTTTTAGTATTTAAAAACTAGGTTTAAGTGGATGATCTTGATAAAAATCGTTTATCATTTGAATAGCTTCTTCAGGGCTATCAGTCATTTTAATTAAGTCCATATCAACTGCATTAATGTTAGCTTCTTTCTCTAACATAGTCGTTTTAATCCAATCGATTAATCCTCCCCAATATTTGGTTCCAAATAGAATCACTGGCTTTTTATCTATCTTTTTAGTCTGTATGAGGGTTAAAACTTCAAATAATTCATCTAATGTTCCAAATCCACCAGGAAAAGTAATTAAAGCTTGAGTATATTTTACAAACATCACTTTTCTAACAAAGAAATAATCAAAGTCTACTGGGTGATTTACATATTGATTACAAGATTGCTCAAAAGGTAAAACTATATTTAATCCTACTGATTTTCCTCCTATTTGATCCGCTCCTTTGTTACCTGCTTCCATAATTCCAGGTCCACCACCAGTAATTACACCATATCCAGAGTTTACTAAAAGTTCTGAAGTTTTAACAGCATCAGTATAATAAGGATTGTCATTTTTTGTTCTTGCCGAGCCAAATACTGAAACACATGGACCAATTCTAGCCATTTTTTCATATCCTTCAACAAATTCAGCCATAATTTTAAATATCGCCCAACTATCATTTGTTCTTATTTCGTTCCAATCTTTTATTTTTTCCATTTTCTTGTATTTTATCTATTGTTGGTTTTAGCCGATAAACAAGATAGTTAATTTAATTCAATGGCGTATTATTATTATCTTAAAAATATGTTAATAAAAGGTATTATTAAAGGGAATCTGTCTTTAATGTTGGAGGGGTAATCATTCCAAGAGTCATTGTTTTTTCATCCATCTTAATCTCTTCTAAATTTATTTCACCTTTTGTAGGTATTTCTTCTTCAATTATAATGACATCTCCCATCATAAAGTCTCCCTCCAAATAAGTAGCCGGAGGACATTTTTTTACTACCGGACCTTGAACTTTCACTTTTGGATGTTTAGGAATAATTGAAGATGAAACTAAAGTGCCGCTATTCATTAATGTGTCTGTTGAAAGTAGAGTCGGGATTGATGATACTTCAATAGCCTTTATCGTTGTAGTGAGCTGTTGAATAGTTTGTTTATCTTGAGGGGTAGAGCAACTAAATAAGGTTAAACCGAACCCTAAAATTAATGAGAAGATGAATTTCGACTGAAAGGTTGGATTGTTTTGATTTTGCCAAATATGGTAAGTACTGTTATAATCGTTGAGTTGTGTTTTCGTGAAACGACCACATACCTTAGTAGTACTATTTGATACTAAAATACGTTTAATTTCATCATTTGATTTTGTACTAAAATCTATAACATTTACTGCACATGTTTTACAAAATGCACCAGTATGGGTGGTTGTAAATTTACTCCATTTTTCATGACAAGGTTTTTTGATTTTTATCTTTTTCATTCTATCTGTTTTAACTTGTTACAATTAGAAATGGATTACGTTCAAATTTAGTTTAATAATTTTTGTGATTTTATTATCTAACTAATAGTTAGTTAAGATGGACATGGGGTATTACAGGTAAAATAATTAAAAAAAACACTATTAAGAATGAATCTAAATAATATATTTGTAATTAATTACTCAATAAAGAAAGCTTTACATATGTATATTAGATTAACAAAAGACGGAGATATTAAGGGGTATTGTGATAAATTACTTACTTTTTTTGGTTTAAAATCGCACGATTTAGAAGCTAAGAATTATTTTAATTTATTGAATAGAAATTTAACATCAAGTATAGTTAACAGGTTTGTGCGTAGAATTCATACTAATTCGAACTACATACTATTGGTTTCTTCTAAATTGAATAATTTAGTTAATTGGACAGAGTGGAGTTTTCATTCAGGTATTAAAAATGAAATAATTGTTATTGGTAAGGATATAACATGTGTAAAAAAGTTTGAACCTATTATAAAGGCACAAAACAAAAAATTAAGACTTCAAAATAAGAATATGATGGATAGCATAATATATGCTAAGCAAATTCAAATTGCTTTATTACCTTCTTTAGATTTAATCTCTAATTTTCGGAGTTCTTTTGTCCTTTTTGAACCAAAAGATGTTGTAAGCGGAGATTTTTATTGGTTTTATAAATCAGGTTGTCAGATTTATATCATTTCAATTGACTGTACAGGTCATGGAGTTCCAGGTGCCTTAATGACAGTATTAGTCAATGCTCTGTTAAATGAAATTATTAAATTGGATGAAGTTGAACTCCCTCATCAAATACTGACTTTACTTGATTCAAAACTTACAAAAACACTTCAAACTAATGGGAAAATTATTAATGACGGATTGGATATTGCTGTTGGGCTGTTTGATTTTAAGACTATGATTTTGTCTTTTTCAGGTGCATTTCAAAATATTCAAATATTAAAAGGTAATATTTTAGAAAAATTAGCTGGAGAGCGTTATCCAATAGGGTATTACCCCTATTGTGAAAAACAATTCAAAACAACACATTATCAGTTAGATAAAGGGGATAAATTTTATCTTTATTCAGATGGTATAATTGATCAATTTGGTGGTAGATTAGATAAAAAAATTGGAAGTAAACTATTTTGTTCTCAGTTAATTGAAAGTTCTTCAATGTCAATGAATGGTCAAAAGAAATCAATTGTTAATTTTTTTAAAAAATGGAAAGGCAAACATGAGCAAATTGATGACGTTTTAGTAATGGGATTTGAAGTCTAGAAAAATATTAGTTTATTAATAAATTCTACAACTTAGTATGGCTGTATCATCAACAAATGGTTTGTCTCCTCTCCATTCGTCAAGTTTACCAAATATAATTCCATTTAAATCTTCCATTGAAAGCGGGTGGAATGATTTGACAACTTTAGTTAAACGTTCAGTTTCGTATTGTTCGCATTCCTCATTTTCAAGTTCAACAACACCATCCGTATATAAAATAATAGTCGTATTTGGTTTTATGTCAATCTCTTCAGATTCTAAGAATGGAATCTCGTCTAACATTCCTAAACCAATGCAACCCTTTTTTAAAATTTTAGTTTCATTTTTTCGAATTAATAATGGCCAGTTATGTCCAGCGTTCACGTATTTTAATTTACGCGTTTTAGCATTGTATTTAGCAATAAAAAATGTAATAAACTTTTCTCCGTTAGCATTTGTAAACACGGTCTTATTTAATTCTGTGATTAAAAATTCTAATTCAAAATCTTGATAAGTAAATAAGGTTCTCAAGGTCGCTTGAAAGTTAGCCATTAACATACCTGCAGCAACACCTTTGCCAGACACGTCAGCAATACATATAATAAATTCATCTTCATTAATTTGTATGTAATCATAATAGTCACCACTTACTTTGTGATGTGGTAAGTACTTTGCAGATATATCTAAATTTGAATTGTTAGGTAAATTCGAAGGGAATAAAAGTTTTTGCATCTGCGAAGCAATTTCCAATTCCTTTTTATAACCTTCTTGTTTTACGTTTTCTTTTGCTAATCGTTTGTTTTCAATGGCAACAATTATAATATTTGTTAATGTTTGAATGAAATTAACGTTATGAAGTGGGTTGTTTCTAGATGTTTTTGGTAAACCTCCTATAATTAAATAAGCTAAAGGTTTATCTTTGTGAAATACAGGTATAATGACGTCAAATTTGTTTAATGCTAAATTATTTGAAGATTCAATTACGGTGATTTCTGTAAATCTTAAAATGTGGTCTTCAATATCTTTGATTGTTCCCTTAATACCAACTTTTTGAAGAATGTGCCAAGCTTTCTGTTTATTAAACAGTACAAACTTCTTAATCCCTAATTGCTCTCTTATAATGTAATTGTAAATCGTTAAGATTTCAGAAACAGTATGGTTAGAATTAATTGCGTTAGTTATTTCTAATAAAGAATTCAACTTAAAATCTTTTGACATAAGTCTGTTCTCTAAATCGACTAATATTTTTTCTGAAACAAAGGTCATAAGTTTTCTAGTATTGATGGTAATTTTCTTACGGCTGCCATTTCTTTCATTCTTGTTCTTGCGTCAATGCAAGGCGATCCAAAATAGGTTCCATCTGCTTTTAAATCTTTCCCAACACCTGATTGAGCATGAACAGTTACATTATCATTAATTATAACATCACTTGTTACGCCTACTTGTCCCCAAAGTGTTACATTATTTTTTATTGTTACACATCCAGCTACTCCAACATTAGCAGCAAACAAACAATCTTCACCAACAACGGTGTCGTGACCAACTTGTACTTGATTATCTATTTTTGTACCCTTTCCTATAACTGTATCACCAGTTACACCTCTATCAATAGTAACTAATGCCCCAATTTCTACATTATCTTCTATAATGGTTCTACCACATGATAATAACCTATCATAACCTGAGGTTTTCTTCTTATAGTAAAAAGCACTATGTCCAATTACACTATTTGGACCAATTATAACGTTTTTACCAATTATAGTGTAATCGCAAAGTACAACACCTGAACTTATAATTGAATTTTCTCCTATTGAAACCTCATGTCCAATACTGACATTTGGATGAATGATCGCTGAAGAATCCTGTTTGTAATTGTCCCCTTTGTCAGTAAGCCATGGCTTAAATTTTCTAAAATGATTGATTATTTTATTAAAGTCATCAAAAGGAGTTTCTGAAATAAGTAATGCCTTATTCTCAGGGAATTCAGTTACTTTTTCATCTATTATAATGACATCAGCATTACTACTAATTGCCTTCTTATAGTACTTCGGGTGATCAACAAAAACAATATCACCATATTCAACTTTATGTATTTCGTTGATTCCAGTAATTATTACCTCCTTATTTCCTACAAACTCACATCCTATTAAATCTGCTATCTCCTGTAAAGACTGTCGTTGATCAAATTTCATTGTAATACATTTAATTTCAATTTATAAAGTTATAAATATCAGGTATTACTTTTTTGAAGTGTTTAATTACTTATACAAGATGAATTGTTAATCAAGGATATGATTAACTTTTTTATTATGGATGATAATCCCTACGATTAGAAGAGAAAAAGAAATTAGGATTGATGAAATAAGAAAAGGTTTTATTTCATACAGATCAATTGAAAAAAAGAAAATTGAAGATATGAATAGGTTAGAAAGCAATGAAAATAAAAACAACAATTTAATTCCAATAGAATGATTTTGCTTTGACCAACCTAAGATGTTTAGCTGAATTAGCATTAAAAATAGTATAGAAAGGCCAATTAAATTATAGATTTGATTAGAAAATGAAGTTGAGAACAAAACAAGTCCAAAATAAATCAGTAAACCTATACCAAAAGAAGTAATAGTAATTCTAGACGCTTTTGATAGTGTTAAAGAATAGTTGTTCAAAATAATTAAACCACTTGATAGTATTGATAAGTAAAAGGAGAACGCAGTCCATTTAATTAATACAGGATTCAAAACATCTGTAAATACAAGCCAAAGTACTAATGTCAGTGTTATGATTATAGATGTGAATGCTATGTTTTTTATGTAATTGTTCAACTTATTTATTTTTTTACAACTTGTTAGTTTCAAATTGGAATTTTAGTACTTGGTTTTAATTCAATTTGCCAGTTGAAATTTGTTAAGAAAAGTTTTTTTTCTGGTATTTGATCCAATGGTGAAAATATTGCTTCTGGCTTATCAATAAATTTAATTTTTTGAATTTCAGATGTTTTAAAATAAACATATATCTGATCACAAAACAAATGATTTTGACCTTTTAAAGTTTTGGTAATATTAGTTAGACTGTCTTTAGTTTCCTCAGAAGGATAGTATAGTGTTTGCGAATTTCCATTGACAAAAATTTCATGAATATCATTTTTAATAAAATCAGCGGTGATGTTCTTTCCTGATAATTGGTCGAAATGAATTGAATCATGTTTTGTAATGATTAATGCATTTTTCTTCAAATAAATTTTATCAATATTATTATTATCTAAGGTCAAGTTTATAGTATCACCACTTAATTGAGTGTCGTTATTCCATATAATGGGTGTTTTTCTTAGTTTTATTATCGAATCAGCTTCATTGTAATAAATAGAATCACAAATACCAACAGCGTTACCGTTAATAATCACAACATTGTTTATGGCATTGATAATATTTTTTGAAAGTGAGTCTGTTGTTTGGTAAATTGTGTCTGCTTTAAAAAATAAAGTATCTTTTTCACCATACTGATATACTCTGGCATTATGTTTTAATGTTATTGATTCATTGTTTGGATACTTTATGATATAATCACTTTTAAACTGAATGTCCTTTATAGAGTCATAAACTGAAACGTTATAAAAGCCTTCCGCTAAGTCAGTTGATCGGTCGTAAATTAAACTATCAGCATATAAAGTAGTTGAACTGTCTTGTTGGATAATTGCACCCTGCCATAGGTTAATGAAGTCAGTTTTTGTTTCATAATAGCCTTTGTTACAATCTACAATGGTTGAATCTAAAGTGATGTGTGTTGGTCCATGAAATAATACCTTTTCTTTTGCGGTATTAAATTCCAGGGTATCTGCTTGTAGATGATATTTAGGGTGTTGAACATCAACACTGTCTTTAAAAAGGAAAGTTTTAGAATTAGCTAGGTAATATCCTTTTTTTGAAGTCAGTTTTATATCTTGCTTTATACTTGTAATGACTGCCCAATTCGAATAATACCCAATGTTTTTGTTGGCATCAAACTCTAAAGAGTCAGTGACTAGTTTAAATTCATTGTCTCTAAACCTAACGTTACTTCTTAATATCCCAATATTTGTGTTACCGTCATAATACAGAGAATCACAAAATAAATTTAAGGTGTCTGCTTGATTAAGATGTACATTTCCATAAGCTCTTATCCAATTCTTCGTTTGGTGGAAATAGGCTGAGTCACAATATAGATTTCTATTTTCGTGCTTAAAGTGTACATTACCTATTACTTTAATAGCGTCTTCAAATACTAATGCATTAGTCAATAAGTCAGAATGAACTAACTCAATGTTTGATTTTTGAGCCATTAACCCAAAAGACAACACAAAAAAGGCACTTAGAAAAAGCGCCTTTAATTTGATATGTAGTATTAATTTATTCAATTAGTCTCTAATTATTGTTTGTGCTCTGTCTGGTCCGACAGATACAATTGTAATAGGTGTTTGCAATTCTTGTTCCAAATATGTAATATAGTCCAAAAATTCTTGTGGAGCATCTTTTAAATCTCTTAAACCAGTTAAGTCAGTATTCCAACCTCTTACTTGTTTGTATATAGGTTTAATGTCTAAAGAATCAATATCATATGGGAAGTAATCAAATTTTTCGCCATCAATTTCATAGTGAGTACAAATTTCAATTGTGTCAAAAGAATCTAAAACATCTGCTTTCATCATTGATAATTGAGTAGCCCCATTAATCATAATTGCATATTTAAGTGCCGGTAAATCAATCCAACCACATCTTCTGTCTCTACCTGTAGTAGCTCCAAATTCGTGACCAATTTGTCTAATATTTTCTCCAACTGCATTATCTAATTCAGAAGGGAAAGGACCAGAACCAACTCTAGTACAATACGCCTTGAATATTCCAATAACTTCTCCAATTTTATTTGGCGCCACTCCTAAACCTGTACATGTACCAGCCGTAATAGTATTTGATGATGTTACAAACGGATATGTTCCAAAATCTACATCTAACATAGTACCTTGAGCACCTTCAGCTAAAACAGATTGTCCGTTTTTCATAGCATTATTAATATAGTGTTCAGAATCAATTAATGTGAATTTAGACATGAACTCCATAGCCTCAAACCATTTCTTCTCTAATTCAGTTAATAAATTATCATAATCATAATCACCTAAAATAGCTTTATGCTTTGACTGTAAACCGTCATATTTTTCTCTAAAATTAGTAGATAAAGAATCTCCCATTCTTAAACCATTTCTACCCGTTTTGTCCATATAAGTTGGACCAATTCCTTTTAATGTAGAACCAATTTTATTCTTTCCTTTTTGCTCTTCAGAATATTTATCTAATATTTTGTGAGTAGGAACAATTAAATGTGCTTTTTTAGAAATTAATAATTTTGAGGCTACATCAATTCCAATAGCTTCTAATTTGTCAATTTCTTCTTTAATAATAATAGGGTCAATTACAACACCATTACCAATTACGTTAATTGTTTCATCTCTAAATATTCCAGAAGGAATTGTGTGTAAAACATACTTTTTATCATCAAAGATTAATGTGTGTCCTGCATTTGGTCCACCTTGAAATCTTGCAATAATGTCGTATTTTGGTGTAACAACATCAACAATTTTTCCTTTTCCTTCATCACCCCATTGTAATCCTAGTAAAACGTCAACTTTCATTTTTTTTTGTAATTGATTTCGATTTTTATAATCGATTGGTTTAAGTATTAAAAATTTCTTTTGCTTCTTTTAAAGAAGTTGCAATATTAAGCACAGAATTTAACTTTGTCAATAGTAAGACCTGATTAATTTTATCAGAGATATTAACAATGTATAAATCACCACCTAAATTTCGCGATTTTGTAAATATTTTTATGAATGAATTTAGGCCTAGACTATTGATTAACTCTAGATTTTCTAAATTCAAAATAATGTTATTTGAATGTTTGTTCAATTGTTGAGAAGTTAATTCAATTAAAGGCAAAAAATGGTCTTCAGAGAGTCCTTTACCACCCAAAATTAGTTCTGTACAATTTTTGTGTTCAATATGACTAATCTTTAGACTCATTTTCTTTAGTAATGCGTTCACCATAAAAATATAAAGAATGGTGATGTATTTTTAAATTAAATAATTCTTCAATTGTAGCTTTTATCTTTTCAATTCTTGGATCACAAAATTCAATTACTTCATCTGTATTCGTTACAATGATATGATCATGCTGCCTATAACCGTATGATTTTTCATATTGAGAAGTAGCTCCCAATTGATGTTTTCTAACTAATGAACAAGCCATTAATAAATCAATTGTATTATACAAAGTAGCCCTACTCACACGATATTTCTTCAGTTTCATTTTAATATATAGTTCTTCTATATCAAAGTGCCCTTTAGTTTCGTAAATTTCTTTAAGTATGGCAAATCGTTCTGGAGTTTTACGGTGAGCATTATCCTCAAGGTAATTACTAAAAATCTCTTTAACTTTATCTTGTAACTCTTCTTTATCCATTTTGCATGTAAAAGTGTAAAGATAAAATATTTATTAAAAATATCAGCAACAAAATAATCTATATTTTAATACGTTTGTATATTTTTACCATCTGATTTGAAAAAACAACTCTACATATTATTAATTTTTAGCTTATTCTTTAAGCTAACAGCTATTTCCCAAGTAGGAAGTAAGTATGTTCAATTTGATAGAAAAAAAATTCATTTTGGTTTTGCGTTGGGTATTAATACCGCAGATTTTAATTATGGACTTAATTTGGGTTCAACTAATTCGGACTCTATTACTAATATTTCAATTAACAAACAACCAGGGTTTAATCTTGGTATTGTGTCTTCATGGAATATTAATGAAAATATTCATATTAGGTTTATTCCTTCTTTATCTTTTCAAGAAAGAGAATTTGTTTATAATTATCAGTTTAATGGAGTATCCGTTAAGAGAGTTAGTAGGTTGGAATCTACAACGCTTGACTTTCCTATAATGTTAAAGTTAAGATCAAAGAGAATAAATAATTGGGCAGCCTACTTTTTAACTGGTCTACAATATAGCTTGGACTTAGCAACTCAATCAAAAACAGCAATTGAATTGAATAATCCAATTTCAAAAATGAAACAACATGATTATTCTTATCAATTTGGTGGTGGTTTCGATTTTTTTCAAGAGTATTTTAAGCTTGGCTTAGAGTTGAAAATTTCAAATGGTATAAGAAATGTTAATATTGAAGACAACACTTTTTATACTAAGCCATTATCATATTTAAATACAAAAGTGTGGTGGTTTTCTATTACTTTTGAAGGGTAAATTCAATTATTTTAAGAATTGTATTAGTTCGTATTTATGCTAATTTTATTTCTTATAATCTGTTTTAATGTTCTTATTTTTTGATTAAACTGTAGGTTAGTTAAGTGAAATTGAAAAATACTTACCGTTTAATAAGTAAAATATACAGATTAAATTGTATATTTGAGTAAATTAAAAATAATTATTATGAAAAAAACTTTACTTTCTGTAGTTGCTCTTATGGGTTTAACTGCTGCTACTGCACAAATTTATAGTGCAACGGATTCTACTGCATTTGCAGCTTGGACTACTGTTGATATTGACAATGATGGATTTAACTTTGCTGCTGCAGAGGTGAATGGAATGTCTTGCGTATCATACTCTTATGACAATGCATCAACTACGGCTTTAACTCCGAACAATTTATTTATTTCACCTGTTATGGATTTATCTAGTTATTCAGGTTTAGTCTTAACATTTGATGTTACTGCAATTGATCAATCTTGGGTTGCTGAAAAATATGCTGTTTATGTTGTTACAAATGCAACTGATTTAGCAGGTCTTTCTGCTGGTAACTTTCCAGCTGCAGTTCATGAAGAAACTTTAACTACTGGTGTATTATCAAAAACTGTTAATATTTCAGGTGAGGCAGATGGTCAAGCTGCTGCTTATATCGTAATCAGACATTTTGACTGTACAGATAATTTTGGTATTGGATTCCAAAATGTTACTGTAACAGATGCATTTGCTTCAGTTGAAGATGATTCTTCTTTAGAAGTATTAAGTGCGTACCCAAATCCAACAACAGATGTGTTAAACATTAACTTAAACGAAAACGCTACTACTGTTTCAGTTTTATCTTTAGATGGAAAATTAATTTCAACTGAAAATGTTAACTCTAATATTGTAACATTAAATGTATCTGATTTAGCTTCTGGTGTTTACTTTTATGAAGTAGTTACTGCTGAAGGAGACAAGTTAAGAAACAAGTTTGTTAAGAAGTAAGCTTCTAATAAAACAATTTATTGATTCCCATTTCGAATTTTCGAAATGGGAATTTTTATTTAGATCTGTTTTAGTTTGTAATATGCTTAATTCTAATATTACACTCTAACTAACTGTTTAAAATTGTTATTGATTTAGAATGTTTTTGTAAACTAATACGTCAGTTATTGTATTAAAAGAGGTATATCTGTCTAATTGAAAGAAGAATGAAAGTAAGAAGGTATCTTAGTTTGAATTTCCAAATAATTTGCATTTATTTAGCAATCTCCCAAACCTTAATACTTCTGTCGTCACCTGTTGTTACAATTATATTGTTAGCAAACCAAAGTACTGCATTAACTGATGCTTTGTGTCCGCCTACTTTGTAATCAATTTTAGAAATAACTTCTAGCGTTTTAGCGTTCCAAACCTTAAAAGATTTATCTCTACTTACAGTTATAAATTTTGTGTGATTTGGACTAAATTTTATATCATAAACCGCAAAATTATGAGCAGGAATTCTTTTTACTAATTTATAATTATCTTCTAATGAATGAAAATTAATATGTCCATCTCTTGATCCGGAAATTAAATACTTTTCGCTTGGTGAAATGATTAATGTGTTAACACCAAAACCTGAATCATGTGTTTCTATTCGATTTATTTCATTGAAGTTGTCGTCTAATATTCTAATAATACCGTCTTCACAACCTATCAATAATTCATTATTGAATTCAATGCATGCCCTTAGTTTGTTTGTCGTAATATTTTTTTGAACAATTAAGGTCCAATTCTCACAGTTCCAAACAGACAAACTTCCATCTGCAGAAACCACAATTAATTGATTCTTGTTTTCAATATATAATAAATCAAAAATCATGTCCGTTTGAACTAATAAGAATTTGATCTCAGTTTTAGTTGTAATATCAATGACATGAACACCGCCTTGAGCTGTTCCTACTAGTAAAAGGTTAAGTGATTCAATTTTAAGAATTGAGAACGCTTTACTGGGTAGTTTAGCAATAGCAATTGGATTTGTTTTCTCGATTAAATCCCATTCAACTACCATATTATCAAAACCGGTAGAATAGCATTTGTTGGCTTCAAAAGACTCTTCTAAAGCATAAATTGCACCCTCATGTCCTAATAAATCATTGATTTTGTTTAATTTCATAATACTAAGGTATAAAAAAACTGCCATCTAAAAGATGACAGTTTAATTTAATAGTTTATTATTTTCTTCTTTTCGAAGAGTGATAATGTTATACCTGTTCTATGAAAAAAATTATATTTCGAATTTTGCTACAGTTTTATCAATAATAGCTACACATTCTAATAATTGTTCTTTAGTCATTACTAATGGTGGTGCAAATCTGATAATGTTTCCGTGTGTTGGCTTAGCTAACATTCCGTTATCTTTTAAAGCTACACAAATATCCCAAGCTGTAGAACTGTCTTCAGTATCGTTAATTAAAACTGCGTTTAATAAACCTTTACCTCTAACTAATTTTAATATATTATATTTTTCAATTAATTTGTTAATTTCAGATCTAAATAATTGACCTAACGCTTCCGCATTCTCAGCTAATTTTTCATCTCTAACAACTTCTAAGGCAGCAATAGCAACTTTACCTGCAACTGGGTTTCCACCAAAAGTAGAACCATGCTGACCTGGCTTAATAACATTCATAATGCTATTGTTTGCAAACACAGCAGATACTGGATACGCTCCACCAGAAATGGCTTTACCTAAAATTAAGATATCTGGTTTAACATTTTCATGATCTACAGCTAATAAACATCCTGTTCTTGCGATTCCAGTTTGAACTTCATCAGCAATGAATAATACATTTTTAGCATCACATAATGCTTTTGCTTTAGTTAAATAACCTTCATCTGGCACAAAAACACCAGCTTCACCTTGAATTGGTTCAACTAAAAATCCTGCAATATTTTCTTCTTCTAAAGCTTTAGCTAAAGCAACAGTATCATTGTATGGTATTTTAATAAATCCTGGTGTATATGGACCAAAGTTTTTTCTTGCATCTTCATCATTAGAGAAAGAAATAATTGTTGTTGTTCTTCCGTGGAAGTTGTTTTCACAAACAATTATTTTTGCAGCATGCTCTTGAATTCCTTTTACCTCATACGCCCATTTTCTACATAACTTAATTGCAGTTTCAACAGCTTCAGCTCCAGTATTCATTGGTAATACTTTATCAAACCCAAAGTATTCAGTTACAAATTTTTCGTAAGGTCCTAAAGCATCATTGTAAAATGCTCTAGACGTTAAAGTTAATTTATTAGCTTGATCCGTCATTGCTTTTACAATTTTCGGGTGACAATGTCCTTGGTTTACTGCAGAGTATGCTGATAAAAAATCATAATACTTTTTACCTTCTACATCCCAAACGTGAACACCTTCTCCCTTTTCTAATACAACTGGTAATGGATGATAATTGTGTGCTCCGTGTTTATTCTCCATATCCATCAACTGAGTTGAAGATAATTTTTCCATAATTTCTGACATATCTTTTAATTTTTTTAAGTTAAAATTGCTCGTCACGGAGAGTACACATCCTTTCCTCTATTGTTTGGTGAGAAATCCATCCACCAACAAAGATAATTAATTTTTTTAAAGTTTAAATAATAATTATGGCAATTCAATAGTACTAACTTTGTTTTATGGAAAAGAACAATGTATTATTTGAAAAAGTGAAAAAATTAGTAAGCGAAAATTAGTTGATACTCTTGTTTATAGTGATTCTGATTGTATTCCTAAAATGGATGTCAATTCCTTTTATAGATATGATATCTATTGTCGTTCTTCTTTCAATAGGAGCGATTTATGTTCTGTCAGTATTGAATGCTGAAGAGGGAATATCAGTTAAGTATAACTTTATATCTAAAATGTCAGGAATAGCAAGTGCATTGGTGTTAAATGGTGTTTTGTTTAGTCTATTACATTGGCCAAATTCAATTGTTTCTTTGTCACTTGGTGGTATATCACTGATTGGAGTATTGTTTGGAGGAAGTGTATTGAAGCTTTTCAAAACAGAACATTTACCTCTGAACATGATGATTAGAATAGTTGTGTTAATTATTTTGAGTGGATTTTTTTTAGTTGATGCACTTTGAATTTTAAATTATTTAATGATACACAAACTTTAGAAATAGATAAATACTTTTAATGGCTTCATTTGATTAGCAAAACGTTTATATCTTTGTTGAATCATGACAAAAACTATTCAACATCAATCGAGTAAAATATTTTTCGGTAATAATTTAGAAGATAACCTAAATGAAGTTTTAAAAACCGAGTATTCAGGTAGAAAGAAAATAATTATTACAGATGATAATGTGTTTGATATTTGGGTTGAAAACTTAATCACAAGTGTAGAGGAGTTGAATGGTGCTGAAATTATTCAGTTTCCTGCGGGGGAAGAAAATAAAACCATTGAAATGTGTTATCAAGTATGGGAAACTTTAACTGATTATAAAATTGGAAGAGGTGATGTTATTCTGAATTTTGGTGGTGGTGTGATTACAGATATGGGCGGATTTATTGCTTCTACCTATAAAAGAGGAATTGACTTCATTAATATCCCTACAACATTACTGTCTCAGGTTGATGCGTCAGTTGGTGGTAAAACAGGAGTTGATTTAGGTGGCTTTAAAAATCAAATAGGTGTTTTTGCGTTGCCAACTTATGTTTTTATAGAGTATAAATATTTGAATACATTACCACAAAAACAATTAGTGTCAGGTTATGCCGAAATGCTTAAACATGGTCTAATAGAAGACATAAGGCATTGGCAAAATTTAATTGATATAAAAGTATTAACTGTAGAGTGTTTGTCTGAGTATATTTATGATTCTGTAAATATAAAGCATCACATTGTTGTTTCCGACCCAACAGAGAAAGGTAAAAGAAAGGCTTTAAACTTTGGACATACAATTGGCCATGCAATTGAAGGATTTTTATTGACTAATGACCAAACTGTACCACATGGTTATGCTGTGGCTTGGGGAGTGCTAGTTGAATCTAAAATGTCTGTAAAATTAAACCTTTTAAATGAGAACGATTATCAAAATATTAAGAAGTTTATTTCATCAACTTATCCAAAATGCCCTGTTGATTCAAGTCATATAAACGAGTTGTTGGATTTAATGTTAAATGACAAAAAAAATAATGGAAGTCAAATAAACTTTACGTTACTAGATGAGATAGGCTCATGTATAGTTAATCAGGAAGTTGATGAAAATTGCATAATCGAATGTCTTAAAGAAATTCTTACTTCTGCTTAATCAATTTTCCAGAGTACTGTTTTCCATCAATTAGTAATGAATAAAAGTAAACACCAGCATCTACATGTTGCTGTCTGTTATTTTTCCCATTCCAAATAAATTCTTGTGTTCCGGCTTGTAATGTGTTATGATTCAATTTTTGAATTAATCGACCTTGTAAATCAAAAATACTTAGGCTAACAAATGATGAATTAGCTAGATTGAAACTTAGTGTTGTATTTTCAATAAATGGATTTGGAAATGCATTTACATTGCTGTTTTGAATTTCATTTTCAGTTGTATTCAAGAAGATTGTTGTTAAACTATCCACATTAATGTTTTCATCACCAGCCTGATAGAGCATATAATGAAAGTATATTAAAAACATTTCATCAGTAGTGTTTAAACCTGCGGAAATATCTTGAGGTGGATCAAATGGGTTATGAATATTAGCTGCGGTGTTTTTATAAACGCCTTTTCCATAAATTTCAGAATTTGCAGGAATTTTCTTCATGTATTCAAACCAATAAAAATCTTGCCATTCAAAGTCCCAATGAGGAATCTTTATAAAAGGAATGATATCATTAGATGGCGTGATAGCATGGCTCTCTATTTTTTCTCCGATTAAATGCATATGAGGAAAAACACTCAGTAATGTAAAGTCAACAGGAATATTATTGTATGTCACTTCAACTGAATCAATTTCATTAGCATTTATTGTGAACGTCCAATCTTGAATAATTGGTGCTGCTGCAATTTGTCTAAAATTAGTAACAGGGTCATTATAAAAATAAAAATTGACTTTAGTTTGGTCAAAAGTACCATAACTACCTTCTGGGTAGTGCATGGCTAAAACTATATCTGTTCCAGCTTCTAATACCATACCACTATTAAAATTAACTGAAGCAGGAAATATAGTTGCCGTAGCTCCAGGGGTGTAACCCATCATTAGGTCACCGGCAACAGGACCACCACAATTTCCACCAATCGTATCAGTTGAATTAGCAAGTGAAGGGTCACTATATACTAAACAATGATGTAAGGTGTTTAAATTACCTGGAATAACTTCTATTGCTCTTACTTTTTTTCCTTGCGTTAAGTCGGAGGGAATTACAAAACAGACATAATCATCTGAAGTATTTGTCGCTTTACTCATGTAATTAGGTGCGTTTATCACTAAGTCAGGTGTACCCGATAATTGTTGACTTCCGTTATAAATAGGTGGTGCAGGTGCTTGTGATAAGTCTCCTGATAACGTACCATCTGAAATCCAATCAAGTAGAATAGTTTTTTCTGCTAGAGTCATCACACGCTCTTGTGAAAAGTGTTGATAAGATGTATCTGCAGTCCAAGGTGGCATGATGTTATTCATAACATAACTTTGAATTAATGGGGCATAAGTTTGTGCTTCATTGTATGTCATTAAAGAGTTAGGTGCAATGCCATTTGAATTATGACAAGACGTACAATTGTTATACAAAATTTCAGCAGCATCTCCCGCCCAGGTGATTTGTGCTTTTATACTTTGAGTGAAAAGTATAGTAAGACTTATAAAAAGTATTTGTTTCATGAGGCTAATGTGTTAATTTTAAAATAAGTAATAGGTTTGTAAATGATAAACAGTTATAAATTATATTCCATTAATGTGAAACTGCTTACCCCTACATTTGTAAGCCCGACTTCATTAAATCCTTGATTTAAATAATATTGTTTTAATTTTTTATTGGATGAAATGCAGTCTAAACGCAGAAAAGTGTAATTTTTTTCCTTTAAATCAAGCTTTAACAAATCAATTACGTTTTTACCAAATTGATTGTTTTTGTAATGTGGTAAAACAGCAAGTGAGTGTAAATATTTTGACTTCTCTATTGATTTCCCCCAATATTTATCATCCTGATCAGATAAACTAAAAATTCCTACAGTGGAATTATCAGCTATGATTAAATAAAAACTGTCGTTATTTATAAGATCTTCAATCCACTTTAAGTCGGTTTTTGTAGGTGTTATCCATTCTAACCATTGTGTTATTTGTTTAGATTTTAAATGAACAGCTATCTCGTACAAAATGTCAAGAATCTGTTCTTTGTCTTTTAAGGTAGCTGTTTTAATAATCATATCGTAAATCGGTTTATTATCAAATATACAATTTTTTTATTTAAATAAAGCGGAACGTTACTTTTACAATATTTGAAAGTTAAATGTTGATTGATTTATAAGATTTCACTTAAACTTCAATAGGTAATTCCATTGAAATACCCCATTCAGACCAAGAACCATCATAAATTGAAAAATTGTTGTATCCAATTTGACTGCCTGCTAAAGCTAATATACAGGCAGTAATACCCGAGCCACAACTGTAAATTACTTTTTTATCATTAATATCAAAAGTCTTAAAAAGTGTAGTTAATTCAGTCTCAGTTTTCAAACAGTTGTTTTCAGTTAAGGTTGAGTAGTGTAAATTTTTTGAATTTGGAATGTGTCCACTTCTTAGACCGACTCTTGGTTCTTCTGTTAATGCTAAAAACCGTTTTGGTGATCTAGCGTCAATAGTAATAGAGTCTGTGTGATTTATGTTTCCCAAAACATTAGAGTTAGAACTGAATAAATCAGCATTATAACTTACTTTAAAATTGCCTTTACTAGTTGGTATGTTATATAAGGCATCTGTTTCAAATTTTTTGGTTTTCCATGCCTTTAAACCACCATTTAGAACAAAAACTTTTTCATGTCCCATAAGTTTAAATAACCACCAAGCTCTTGGGCTTGAATACGTTCCGTGTTGATCATAAACAATAATTATAGAACCAGAGTTTATGCCTAATTGTTGCACATTCTTTTCAAATTTATTTTTTAATGGAACTGTGTTCGGAAATTGTCCGTCTAGATTACGAAATTCTTTTGTTAAATCAAATAATAGAGTTGATGGGATACATTCTGTAGTAATTACAGTAGTTTTATCGCCAACTTTAGGAAGGGTAGCATCTAGAATTATTAAATTTTCTAAATTTAAATTATTCTTTAGCCAATCTGCAGTTACTATATTATGATTCATAATCTTTGTATTTAATCTTCTAATAAGTCAGGACGTCTATCTTTTGTTCTTTGAATAGCTTGTTCAAATCGCCATTCTTCAATTTTCTTATCATCTCCACACAATAAAATTTCTGGAACTATATTCCCTTTATAATCTTGTGGACGTGTATAGACTGGTGGTGCCAATAAGTTATCTTGAAAACTATCCGTTAAAGCAGATGTTTCATCATTAATTACACCAGGTATTAATCTTACAATACTATCTACCAGTACAGCAGCACCAAGTTCTCCACCAGACAGAACATAGCTTCCAATAGAGATTTCTTTAGTAATGAATATATCACGCAAACGTTGGTCAACTCCTTTATAATGACCACATAAAATTAATAGATTTTTCCCCAAAGAGAATTGATTACTCATACCCTGATCTAAAACTTTGCCATCTGGAGTCATATAAATAATATCATCATAGTCACGCTCAGACATTAACTTTTCAATACAATCAGCTATTGGTTGAATCGTCATAACCATACCAGCTCCTCCACCATATTGATAATCATCAACACTTTTTTGACGGTGAGTAGAGTAATCTCTAATATTATGCAATATAATTTCTGCATGTCCTTTTTCTTGTGCACGTTTCATAATTGAATGGTTTAATGCACCTTCAATTAGTTCTGGTAATATAGTAAGTATGTCAATTCTCATTACTGCAAATATAAGAAGTTGTTTTGGTAAATGATATTCTTTTTAATGTTTTAGATAAATTAGAAAAGTAGTACTTTATATTTTATTTGTCGAAATTATATTAATTTAAATGAACGATTCAGTAACTTAATTTAGGTTGTTTACGTTATTAAACTGTTAGCTAATTTCTTTTAAGTTTATGTATAGTATTAATATGTCAGGTAAGGGTTTAAGGTATTGGGTTTGTAAGATTCCAGTTACTGAATTTAATAAATTCGAATCTGTACATCAAAAATTTAATGAACCCTATGAAAACTTATTCTTTGATTTAACCTTTCTTAATAAATTAGGATATCAATCTCATGAAGATTTATACTGTATAGAAAGCGGACGTGGGTTTATTATTACAGAAAGAAATAGAATTGAAATTAAAAAGAAATCTAAAAAAATGAGACTTTTTGATAGTACTGAGTTACTTTATAGTCCTTTAATGTTCGATCCTTATAATGTAGTTAATGATATTTCTAGTATCGATAGGGAAGAGGGATTTAAATATTTAGCATTAATTCAATATGAAACAGGTGGGGTATTTAAGTTTAAAACAGAATTATTAGATTTTAGTATTAATAAATTAGAATTTCATTTGAATTATCTACCTGTTACAAAAAAAATGGATATTGATTTTGTAACTAATTTGGGATATAACGGTGATTTACTTAGTCAAAAAAAGGAATCTGTTTTACATACATCAAATAAAGTAATACTTCTTTAACTGTTTGGTTTTAGTCTTTTTATTAATAGTTTATGTATATTAGTATAGTATTGAGATTCACTAATTGTAGAACAAGGATTTAGGAAATGAATATAGTTATTTTAACTGGGGCTGGAGTAAGTGCCGAAAGTGGCTTAGGCACTTTTAGGGAATCAGGAGGACTTTGGGAAAAATTTAAAATTGAAGATGTTGCTACACCAGATGCTTGGGTTCGACATCCTGAGTTAGTTTTAGATTTTTATAATGAAAGACGAAAACAAAATAATTTAGCAAAACCTAACAAAGCTCATTATGCTTTAGTAGAATTAGAAAAACAGCACCAAGTGTTTATAGTGACTCAGAATATTGATAATTTACATGAAAGGGCAGGGTCTTCTAATGTGCTACATTTACACGGTGAAATTAGTAAAGCAAAAACCTCAGAACTGTCTACTGACTATGTTTTAGTGGAAGAAAGTATTGAATTAGGGGATTTATATAAAGGAAAGCAATTGAGACCTCATGTAGTTTGGTTTGGCGAAAGTGTGCCTAAAATGGAAGAGGCTGAAGTGTTAACTGAATCTGCAGATTTATTAATTGTGATAGGGACTTCTTTAAAAGTTTATCCAGCAGCAGGATTAGTTAATTTGGTAGATGTGAATTGTCAAATAATTATAGTGGATCCAAATGCAGATGAGTTGGAAATGCCGAATGCTTTATTAATTTCAGAAGTAGCGTCAATAGCAATGCCAAAATTAGTAGATGAATTACTAAAATAATTCATAAAAAAAGAGAGATTAAATGATATAACCTCTCTTTTAAAATCTTTAGATGTTTAAGTTTTATTGAACGATTAATTTCTTAGTCTCAATGACGTCACCGTTTCTTTTTATACTGTAAAAATAAACACCAGAGGTTAGGTTTTCAATATTCATTGTATTATTTCCATTCACTAATGTCATAGTAGAAATATTTTTACCAACAATGTCAAAAATAGAGATTGAAGTATTGTTTTCTGAAATTGAAATATTTAATATATCATTTGCAGGGTTTGGATAAACTGAAAAATCAATAACTTCTTCTTCTGTAGAAAGTAGAGTAGTAAACGTAACATCTACAGAGTCTCTTTTTACTGCAGAGTCATTATCTAATATGTAATATCTATATTTAGAAACACCTTCAATTCCATTTGGAAAATAAGTAGATTTTAATGCGTCTATAGCTAAAATACTTGGGAATTGCCAAGAATCCTCAGAGGTGTAAGGGTCTTGAGGTGATACTGAAGCCGCTACATAGCATTGACCGTTTAAGAGGTCAGCTCCCCAGCATAATTCATCTTGAACTCCTCCTATTGCTTCTTCTAATTTAACTCTAACCACTCTCAAGTTTAATATATTTCCTGTTGTATTTAGTAAATCAAAGGATTGGTGAACCACTGATTGGTTTGGTGAACTGGTAACAATAATTTCTGTTCCAGATATATCCAAAGTTTCTCCAATCTTATATAGTTCTATTCCTTGTGAATAAGAAATAGTTGTCATTAAGACAATAATTGATGTATAAATTAATTTCATAGTTATTTAGTTTATATCCAAATATACAACTTTAAATTGACACATACGAATTTACTTAGTTCACGTTTCAATTCTTGTGTAATGTTAATAGCTATAATAAGGATTTAAAAATTGTAGTGAAAGTTTGACAAGATCGAATTAACACTCTTGATTTATGGTTATAGAAGCTTCCTTAATCACCTTGGCCTGTTGTTGGTTTAGTCATTTGTAATATATGCTCAGGTGGAACAGTTGAAAATAATTAGTTAGAGAGTTTTTTTAGAAGATGTTACAAATAGTAAATACAAAAGTAGATCACAAAAAAAGAGAGACAAATAATTGTCTCCCTTTTTAATTTTATTAAAAGTTAATTTTATCTAACAACTAATTTTTTAGTTTCAATAACGTTACCGTTTCTTTTAATACTGTAAAAATAAACGCCAGGGTTTAGGTTTTCAATATTCATTGTGTTATTTCCATTAACTAATTCCATTTCAGAAACATTTTTACCAACAATATCAAAAATAGAGATTGAAGTATTATTTTCTGAAATTGAAATATTTAATACATCAATTACCGGGTTTGGATAAACTGAAAAATTAATAACTTCTTCTTTTGTTGAAAGTACATTTGTAAACGTAACATCTACTGAATCTCTTTTTACTGCAGAGTCATTATCCAAGATATAATATCTATATTTAGAAACACCTTCAATCCCATTTGAAATATAATAAGGTTTTAATGCATCTACAGATAAAGTTGTTGAAAATGCCCATGAATCACCTGAAGTATAAGGGTTTTGAGGTGATACAGAAGAAGCTGCATAACACTGACCATTCAACAAATCGGCTCCCCAACATAAATAATCTTGAACTCCACCAGCCATTTCATCTAATTTAATTCTCACAACTCTCAAATTTAATGTACTCCCTGTTGTGTTTAATAAATCAAATGATTGGTGAACTTCATATTGATTAGAAAGATCAGTAACAATAATCTCTGTTCCAGATACATCTAAAGTTTCTCCTGTTTTATATATCTCTACTCCTTGTGAGTAAGAGATAGTTGTCATTAAGACAATAATTGATGTGTAAATTAATTTCATATGTTTTATGTTTTTAAGTGAATATTCTTTTTTACAAATATACACCTTTACATCAAACGTTTAACACAAATAAATGAAAATTCATAATTGGAATAAGAGATTAGGAATCCAATTCTATAAAATATAATTAGTTGTCAATTCTATTTTTAAAGGGTATATTTGCTGTGATAAATTTTTGAAAAGGAATTTGGTCTACTTATTGATATTGATATTAATAAAAAAACAATTAATTATATAATTATTATGAAAAAAACACTACTATTAGTAACATTTGGAATCTTTGCTTTAATCTATTCTTTTACAAGTAATGATGAGGTAAGCGGAAAAAAAATACCATCAGTAAATATTATAGATGTTGACGGGAATTCAATTAATACGAGTGAGGTATCTAATAATGGTAAACCAATTATTATTTCTTTTTGGGCGACTTGGTGTAAGCCATGTAAATTGGAACTAAGTACTATTAATGAAGTTTATGAAGATTGGCAAGAAGAAACTGGTGTTAAATTAGTTGCTGTATCAATAGACAATGAAAGAACTAAAAATATGGTTAAGCCATACATAAATGCAGAATCTTGGGAATATGATGTTTGGATGGATACGAATGGTGATTTAAAAAGAGCCATGGGTGTAAATAACGTACCACATACATTCCTAATTGATGGAAATGGTAATATTGTATATTCACATAGTGGCTTTGTTCCTGGTGATGAAGAAGATTTATATGATCACGTTTTAGAATTAATTAAATAATATAAAAATTAGAACCCTATTTATGAAAGAATTACTCTCTACTATTGTCTTTGTATCATTTTCCATAGTTGGTACTGCTCAACTAAAAAATATTAGACCCTCTGTTACTGGTAATATTGAAACTACATTTCAATATCTTACTACTGATTCTACTATTAGTGCTGTTGCTCCTGAGCAAATTGGAGTTCTGAATTCATATTCTAATATTAATTATGCTTTAGGAGGTTTTAAAGCAGGAATGCGATTTGAAAGTTATCTTCCTGCAATTAATGGGTATCCAGCTTTTTATTCTGGAACGGGTATAGGTTACAAATATGTTGAATATTCAAATGATGTACTTTCTGTGACTGGAGGTAACTTTTACGAACAGTTTGGTAGTGGAATGATCTTTAGATCGTATGAAGCGAGAGGTATTGGACTAGATAATGCAATGGAAGGAGCAAGATTATTATTTACACCAAGAAAAGGAGTTCATTTGAAAGGTATATTTGGTAGACAGCGTTATAATTTTATAGATGGAAAAGTTAATTTATCTGAAGGAATTGTTAGAGGATTAGATGGAGATGTTAATTTAAATGAAGTTTTTGATTCTTTATCTAACTCCAAATTGAAAATTAAAATTGGCGGTAGTTTTGTTAGTAAATATCAGGCTTCAAATAATGACAGTTTAGTAATTCCTAATAATGTGGGGAGTTATGGAGGGCGAATTGATGTTAGATATGATAGGTTTTATATTAATGCGGAATATGTTCATAAAGATAATGATCCTTCTCAAATGAATAATTATGTATATAATAGTGGTCATTCGGCATTAGTTAATTTAGGATATTCTCAAAAAGGGTTTGCTGTATTGCTATCTGGGAAGTCAATTGATAATTTTGATTTTAGATCTGATCGTACAGTTGAAGGGAATCAATTGTTTATTGGATATACACCTGCTTTGACTAAAAATCATACTTATAATTTAACAACATTGTATCCTTATGCGTCTGTTCCTTTGGGGGAAATAGCTTATCAGTTAGATGTTTTATATAAAATTCCTAAAAAAACAGTATTGGGTGGTAAATATGGAACGTCAGTTAATTTAAATGTAGCTACATCATTTAAACCAATCCAGCATTCTACAACTAACTTTAGTAAAGATAGAGTATCATATGAAGGTAGACCTTTTGATAAAAGTGATAGTTTGTATCATTTTGATTTTAATATTGAAATCAAAAGAAAAATCAATAAAAAACTAAAACTTAGTCTATCGTACTTTCATTTCAAATTTAATAATAAGTTAAACAATGTAACTAAAAGTGCAGATGCTCAATATTATATTAAATCTGATATTTTTGTTTTAGAAGGATTATATAAAATTAACAGAAAACATTCTGTAAGAGCTGAATTACAAGGTCTTTTCACAAAGGTTGATAAACAAAATTGGGGTACATTATTGATAGAGTATAATATTTCACCAAAATGGTTCTTTGCTGTAATGGATCAATATAACTTTGGTAACTCCGTTGAAAGTCAACGGATACATTATTTATTAGGATCTTTTGGTTATACCGCTGGTGCTAGTAGATTTATGTTTTCTTATGGGAAGCAAAGAGAGGGTATACTTTGTATCGGAGGTGTGTGTAGGCCAGTTCCAGCATCTAATGGATTAACTTTTACTTTCACTTCTTCTTTTTAAAATATTACTATTATGAAAAATATATTTATTTACGTTTCGTTTGCAAGTTTAATATTTGGTTCAAATTCATGTGATAAAATTTTACAGCCTAATATTATAAAAACAGAGTTAGATACTAATTTGTATGTAGGTAATTTCTATAATTATGAATTTCCGAGCTTTGATGAGAATACAAATACATTAAGGAATGTGTTAATTGAAGATTTCACTGGACATAAATGTTCTTATTGTCCAGGTGCAGCAATTATTGCACATGGTATTACTGTTAATAATCCTGGTAGAGTTTTTGTTGCTGCAATACATGCATCTCCATCTCCTTCAGGTGTAAGTAGCTTTCAAAAAACTTATGTTGGACATTTTAGTAGAGATTTCACTACGCCTGAAGGTAAAGAAATTGCAAGTTACCTTGCACAAGGTGGTGTGTATCCTAATCCAACAGGTACAGTAAATAGAGTGAAAAATACAACTGGCGATATTTTGGTAAGTAAAAACACTTGGGCTGCCACTACATCACTTGTCTTGGATACACCTCTAAAAGTAAACATTCAAGCAGAATCTAACTACTTTAGTGAAACAAATGGAGTATATATTCATACAGAATCTGAATTTCTAGAAGAGTTAGAAGGGGAATATTCTATAGTTGTTTATGCTATTCAAAATGAAATAATCGATTGGCAATTAGTAGGACCTGTAGAGGAAGAATTTTATGAGCATGAAGATGTACATATTGGAAATGTTTATGATGGAGAAGCTTTAGGACGACCTGTTGCAAGTGGAACTATTTCTGCAAATTCTAAATATAAAACAGATTTTTCTTATGTAATTCCTGTCGAACTTACCGTTTCTGACATTCACTTTTTGATATATGTTTATGATAAAAAGAGTAATGAAATATTACAGGTTATAAAACATATTTTGTAAATCCACGGATTAAACATTAAATTATAAAGTAGAAAAGCACCATTTTTTTAAATGGTGCTTTTCTACTTTTAGGTTATTATAAACAATGCATAATGATTTGGTTTAAAGATTCTTAATTTTAGGAATCCAATAAAGTATTAGAAATTTAAATAAATCTAATATATATATTAATTATATTTGTAAAAAACTAATATAAATAATTATGAAAAAAATTTTACTATCGAGTCTAGCTGTTGTAGCCGGTTTTGTAGCTACGGCGCAATTACCAGTTTCAACAACAGCTGAGAACAAAAATGCAATATTAGAAGAGTTTACAGGTATTGGGTGTACTTGGTGTCCTGCTGGTCACAAACTTTCTGATGAATTAGAGGCGGCAAATCCTGGGAATTATTTTGCTATCAATTACCATGTAAGTGGTTATGCAAACCCACAAGGACCAGGTACAGATTTTAGAACTGTTGACGGTACAGCTATTGATGTTGCTGGTGCTCCATCAGGTTATCCAAATGGTGGTGTTAACCGTGGTACTGCTGCAGGTTGGTCTACTGGAAGAGGTGATTGGACAGGAATGGTTGCTCCTATTGTAGCTGCTGCTTCTCCTGCAAATGTTGCTTTAGAAGGTCAAGTTGATTACGCTACTAGAGTATTAACAGTTGATGTAGAAGTTACTTACCCAACAGGTGGACCTGCTGCATCTGGCGCTGATGATTTTTTAAGTGTTGCATTAATACAAAACAACATTGAAGGTCCTCAAACAGGAATGGATAAATATCCTGCTGCAATTTTACCAAATGGTAACTATAATCACCAACATGTATTTAGAATGTTTGTTAACACAACTCATCCTAATGGAGATGCTATTAATACTGCTCAAGGTGTAGTTGTAACAAAACAATACGTTGTAACATTACCAAATGATATAGCTGGTACTGATATGAATTTAGGTCAATTACATTTAGTTGCTTTTTTAACTGAAGATAACAACTTAACTTCACCTATCATTACAGGTGCTGGTGGAGATGTTGAGTTAATTTTACCTGCTGGAGTTTCTTTAGCAGATATGAGTGCTGCTGCAACGCACACTGCACCATCAACGTTATGTGATAATGCTTTTACTCCAAAAATTACTGTAACTAATGCATCTACAACTTCAATTGCTCAATATACTGTTAGTTATGCTATCAATGGTGGTGCAAGTGTATCTCAAGATGTTACTACAGCATTAGCAGCTTCAGGATCTTTCGAATACGTTTTCCCAGCTATTACGTTAGGAAACGGAACGTCTCAGATTGTGTATTCTTCAAATACTGATAATGATGCTACTACAATTGATTTAATGGCATCTAACAATTCTGCAATTGCTAATGTTTATGTTGTTCCTTCAGCTACGATTGGATCAACTTTCTCTGCAAACTTTGATTCTGATGCAAATGGTGCGGTTGAAACTGCAAACACTACTCATGTAAATCCACAAGGAAATGCTGCATATGTTACTACAGCTTCTGGTCATAGTGGTGCTAATAGCTTCTTGTTTGATTATTATTCTATTGCAAGTGGTAATGAATCTTCTTTAGTTTTACATAAATTAGATTTTTCATCAACTACTAATAATGGATTATCATTTTATAAAGCTCATGCACAATATCAAACTGAAGCAGATGAATTAAAAGTTGATGTTTCTACTGATTGTGGAACTACTTGGACGAATGCCTGGGTAAAATCTGGTGCTGATTTATCAACTGTTCCTGCTGCTACAGCTGGTTTTGTTGCAACTTCTGGTCAGTATGAGCAAGTAGTAATTGATTTAACAACTTATGATGGTGAGGCTGAAGTTATGATTAGATTCAAAGGAAAGTCTGCTTATGGTAATAGATTATTTATTGATGATATTAATGTGAATTCTACATTGTTATCTGTTGATGAAAATGAATTAGTATCTAATTTATCTGTTTATCCAAACCCTGCAACTGTTAATGCAAATGTAGTATTCAATTTAACTGAAGTTTCAAATGTAGTTGTAAATGTTACAAACACATTAGGACAAACAGTTTATACTGAAAACTTAAATAATGTAAATGGAAATCAAAACTTAGAAATTAATACTTCTAACTTAGAAGCTGGTTTATACTTAGTTAATGTTACAGTTAATGGAAACGTTATTACTAAAAAGATTACTGTTTCAAAATAATTATTTTTTAACTAGTAAATACTTAAGAAGCCTACAGAAATGTAGGCTTTTTTTGTTTAACATTTTTAAATGGAATGTGTATTAATAACCTCCTGTGTTAGATGTTGAGGTTTAATTCATTTAATATTTACAGTAGTATATTGATTAAGTTAAATCCGTTATGTAAGTATTGATTTGATTGAGATGATTATCAGTAGTATGAGCGTAGAGGTATAGTAATTGATTAGGAAACTGCTTTTGTGGGTTAGTAATAGAAAAACTAATGAAACCTAGTTCGAATTGAAATAAAAGGAATTCAATTTATAACATACATGTTTAATAAAAATATATTTGAGTTCATATTAATTATAAAAACAATATGATAAAAAAAAACCTACATTTTCTGTAGGCGTTTTTTTACTTTAATATTTATATGTTTCATTTTACTTTATTCTTCTCTACTCATCAAAAAATGGGCTAAATCCAATAATGGTTGCTTTTTGGTAGAAGAAATTGAAATAGACTTAAGGTTTGCTAAGGCAATTTCATAAAAATCATTCATTTTTAATTCAGCTTTTGCTTTAATATTTAAATCAGCATAGATTGATTTTACACCCTCAACTTTAAGTTTGAGATTCTTCTCGTCTGCTAGTTGGTTTAATTGTTCAGTTTGAGCTGTATTTGCTTCCTCAAAAGCATTTAATAGTAAGTATGTTTTTTTATTAGCAATAATATCACCACCTACTTGTTTTCCAAATTTATTTTGATCTGCATATACATCTAAAATATCATCTTGTAATTGAAAAGCTAATCCTAAATTAACACCAAAATTATATAACTCTTTGGCATTTTTGTCATTAGAACCACCAATAATAGCACCCATCTGTAAACTACAGCCCAGCAAAACAGCCGTTTTATATTTAATCATATGAATATATTCATCTATAGAAACATTGTTTCTATTTTCAAAGTCCATATCTAATTGTTGACCTTCACAAACCTCTAAGGCGGTTTGGTTGAATAAGGGGAACAATTTTCCGATTAATGAAGGTTCGTAAGTTGCTATTTTTTGATAAGCAATTATTAATAAGGCATCACCAGATAAGATACCTACATTTGAGTTCCACTTTTCATGTACCGTTTTATGGCCTCTTCTTAATGGCGCTTCATCCATTATATCATCATGAATTAACGAAAAATTGTGAAACAATTCTACTGCTAAGCCTGCTTCCTTTGCTATGGAATAGTCTGAGTTGAATAATTCACAGCCCATTAATGTTAATACTGGACGCATTTTTTTTCCTCCTAGTCCTAAAAAATAATGTATTGGTTCGTAAAGCTGTTTTGGTTGCTTCGGTAAGGATAGATCCTCAATTGCTTTGGTTATAAAGTTCTGGTAATTTGCAATATTATTCATTGTCTAAGTTTTGTTTGATATCTTCTTCTTTATATTTTTCAAGACTTTCAACAATCTCTAAATGTTCAAGTTCAATATCACTTTCTTCATCAAATAATTCGAATAATGGTTCTGCCAATGCTTTATTAGTCATTCTACGTTCCATGAATAATAGCAGTGCAGGAAGAATTAATAAATTAGCAAACATAGCTACTAGTAATGTTAACGATACTAAAACTCCTAATGCTTTTGTTCCTCCAAATTCAGAGAATGCAAATACTAGAAATCCAAAGAATAGTACAATTGAAGTATAAATCATACTAATACCCGTTTCTCTTAAAGCTACTAATATACACCTTCTAAAGTCATGAGAGTTGTATTTTAATTCTTGTCTGAATTTTGCTAAAAAGTGAATAGTGTCATCAACCGATATTCCAAAGGCAATACTAAATACTAGTATTGTGGAAGGTTTAATGGGAATACCGAAATAGCCCATAATAGAGGCTGTGAAAAGTAGCGGTATAAAATTTGGAATTAGTGAGATGACTACCATTTTGAAAGACCTAAATAATATAGCCATTAAAAGACCAATAAGTACAATTGCCATAGCTAAAGATGTAAATAAATTTTTAATCATATAGCGCGTACCATTTGAAGCTACAACTGATGTTCCCGTATAAAGTACATCCCAATGTTCCATTTGTATGGCTTTTGATAAAGAATCATTAAAACTAGCTTCTGTATGATGCTTATTAATTTTTGATTCATCAAATAAGTATGCATCTTTTAGTTCTGAATTTTTATTAGAATAAATTTCTATCAAGTTAGCATAAACCCCAGGGCTATTTATATAAAATTCTTGTAAGTAGTTATCTTTTTCAATCCCTTCTAGTTTTATAGATTGATTTAGGACTAATTGTAAGCCATCTTCATTTGGATTTAAAATTTGTTCAACTTTAGTTTGAATAGTATCAATGATAGCCTGAATTTCAAATGCGCCAACATCTTTGACTTGTACAGATATTCTAGTGGTAATTCCTGTTGTGTCTACAAAAGGATTGATTCTTTTTCCTCCATTCTTTAAGTAGTCTTCAAATTTCCTCATTTTACTTAAGGATGGAATAGTATACTTTGCGGGGTTATTCTTTGAATAAGCCATGTTTATTATCTTTATACCATCGGCCACAGAAATAGATTTAGATAAGTTAGAAATTGTAGTCAAATAATTTTGAACAGAATCAATTTCATGAAATCTATGAATAAAAGCATTTTTCTTTTTGGTATTAATCAAAATATCAAATGGTAATGTCCCTCCAAATTTCCCTTCAATGAAAGCCAAATCTGTATTTAGTTTACCATCTTGAGGTAAGTCACCAGTTAATTTACCGGTTGCTTTAATTTGATAAGCACCAATACTTGCTACAATGATAATGATTAAAGTTCCTATGAAAACGTATTTTCGTTTATATAAGGCAATAAATTCTAACTTTTCTACTGCTATATGTAACCATCTTTTTTCTAAATGTTTTAAATGTTTTGGTTTAGGAATTTTAGAATAACTTAATACAATTGGCAGTATTGTAATAGTTAAAAAGAATACTAAAAGAATATTTAAAGATGCAATAAAACCAAAGGCAGCAAGAGTTTCTGAGTTTACAAACATAAATGTCGCGAAACCCATGGCAGTAGTTAAATTGGTCAAGAATGTCGCGTTTCCAATTTTTTGAATTACGCGAGATAATGCTTTTGCTTTATTTCCATGATCTTTTATTTCTTGATGAAATTTATTAATTAAAAAGATACTGTTTGGAATACTAATAACAATAATTAATGGTGGAATTAGTACCATTAGTACGGATAGTTTAAAGTCGAATAAACCAATACTACCTAATGAACAAACAACACCAACAATAACAACAATATTACAAATTAGTACAATTTTAATAGATCTGAAAAAGATAAATAATAGAATTGAGGTGACCGCAAAACATAGTCCAATAAATAAACCTAATTCTGATTGAAGTTTTTGACCAATTGTTAATCTAATATGTGGTAACCCAGATATATGAATTGTACCTAAAATGTCTTCAAAAACTTTAATTTCTTCTTCTAATTCTAAGATTACTTTTGCTTTCTTCAAATCAGCCATATATGATTCATTAACAAAAATCATCATTAGAGATGCGTTTGATTCATCATTGTAAATTAAACCATTATAAAACGGATTCGCTTTAATGATCATATGTAAAGAATCAAGCTCTGTTTGGGTTTGTGGTTTATTCTTTGTTATTTTATTAAAATAAAATTTCTTTTCAGCCTTATTTTTGTTGAGCTGATATAGATGGGCTTCAGAGAATACAGAATCAATAGCGGGATGATTTTTTAACTTAATACCTAGTTCATACCAAGCATTATATTTTTCAAGTGTATACAAATCAGTATTGTCAATAGCAAAAAGCATTAAGGATTCATTTTTACCAAATTGATTTTTCAATTGGATATAATTTCGCTTAGCCTCTGAATCTTTTGGTAGCATAGTACCAAAAGTATTGTCCATTTTGATGTTTGTAACTGCAAAGTAAGCTAAAGTAACAGTTAGAGCTAGAATAAATGTTAAAATTAGTATTCTTCTTCTTAAGATGAATTGAGAAAGTTTAAACCACATTAAATATATATATTAGATTTTTAGACACTAATGTCAAAAGTAACAAAATGATACTGAAAATAGGGTGATAATATGAAAATTATCAAAAAAATAACATTTCTAAAATGAAATGTATTCTTGAGGGTTAATGGGGTTTTGATTTAACCAAAGTTCAAAATGCAAATGTGAGCCATCAGTATGTTCTCCAGAATTTCCTATGATAGCTATAGGGTCACCAGCCTCAACAGTTTCTCCTTCTTTTTTTAACAAACTTGAGTTGTGTTTGTAAATTGAAATAAGACTGTTAGCATGTTTTATAATGATGACTTGGCCTTGATTTGATGTCCAATTAGAAAAAATAACAATCCCTTTTAAAGTGGCTTTTATTGGTTCTTCCTTTTGACCAACAATGTCTACTCCAAAATGTCCAGTTTTAGGATTAAATGACTGTGAAACAATTCCTTCTATAGGAGGTAGGTAAAATTCTATTTCATCTGTAATAACTGTATTGAATGTAGAGGTATGTTCTGTGTTTTCAATGTTACTTCTTAGGATAGAATCTTCTTGAACTGAGCTAAAAACAGGTTGAAAATTCTCATCTAATTCGTTTTGATATAAATTAGTAGTATCAAGTTTGTCCTCATTTTTTAGAATTGATTGTAGATTTCGAAAATAGAGTTCGTTAGTATAAAGTTCTTTCTCTAAGGAATCAATTGTAATATTGTTTGACTTTAATGAAGCGCTTATTTGTTGCTGATTTGAATTCTCTATAAATAGATACTTTAACGGAGTGAATTTGATAATAATTAAACATGTGAAAATTACAAAAATAGCATATAGTATTAGTAAACTAAACAGATTTAAAGAAGATACTTTAAAACTCCATTTTTCATCATAAGTGTGTTGGTCAGAAAAAGATAACCTATGTTTCTTTCTTATGGTACTAAATCTTGACTCTATGTTTTTATCTTTTTTCAACAGAACAAAATTAGTTATTTTATTTTAAAAGTATGGTTTAATACTACTTTAGTATCGTTTTTTTTATGCTTAATCCTATGAATGTATCAGTTAACTCAATAGTTGATGCTTTTACTTTTTTTTAGTTTAGTTTTTACCAACAAATTTATATCTTTAACGTTAGTAAATATAGATAAGTCTATTTTAAAAAAAATATGTTAAAAATAAAATATATATTGGTATTCTTTTTTGTAGTGTCTTCAGCAGTCTTGAATGCGCAATTAACTACATCTACAGCTCAATCGCCAGCACAATTGGTGGAAAATATTTTAGTAGGTGGAGGTGTTGATATTTCGAATGTTGTTTATACTGGAAGTCCAAACGCAATTGGTTCATTTAATGCAGCTAGTACTAATTTGGGGTTGAATTCAGGAATTATATTAACTACAGGAACGGTTTTAAATAATACAACACTTTTTGGAAATCAAGAAGGACCGTTTGGTCCTAATGATACTGGTACTGGAGGAATCGATAATAATCAACCTGGCTATCAACTTTTGACAGATATTGTTGGTTTTGATACGCATAATGCAGCTGTTTTAGAATTTGATTTTGTTCCACAAAGTGATAGTGTTAAATTTAAATATGTTTTTGGATCTGAAGAATACCCTGAGAATGTTGGTGGAGATGTAAATGATGTATTTGCTTTCTTTATTTCTGGACCAGGCTTTGGAGGAGTGGTTAATATGGCTACCATTCCAGGTTCAAATAATATTATATCAATTAATACTGTTAATAATGGAGATGCTAATGCAGGGCCATGTCAAAATTGTGGATATTATGTTAATAATGGAGATGGGGGTTCAGCTCCTCAAAACGGAAGTGATACTTATATTCAATATGATGGATTTACGACAGTAATTGAAGCAACGGCTAAAGTTGATTGTGGAGAGACATACCACTTAAAAATTGCAATTGCTGATGTGACAGATGGGATTTTAGATTCAGGTATTTTTTTAGAAGCAAATTCATTAACAAGTTATGTTCCAATGCAAGTTTTGGGATCTTCTACGTTTAATTTACCTAACAATATGATTGCTGAAGGCTGTGAAACAGGTACGGTAACATTAATAAGAAGTAGTGAAGAAGCAACAAATTCGTTAACTATTCCAATTACTGTGGATGGTACAGCAACCGAAGGTGTTGATTATGCTAATATTCCAAATCAAGTAACTTTTGCTGCCGGTCAAACTATGTTGTCGTTTGACTTTGATGTTTTTAATGATGGAATTATGGAAGGTAATGAAACCTTAATTATTAAAGTTAATCACCCAGATCCTTGTGGGGATGATAATTTTATTTCTGTAGATTTTATTATATTTGATGTTGACCCATTAGAGGTTATAGTTCCTGATGTAGATGTTCATTGTGCTGAAGATGAAGTAACTTTGTCACCTATTATTTCAGGGGGAATTAATGAATATTCATACCTTTGGAATACAGGAGTAACTACAGAAAATTTATTAGTATCTCCTAACGTTACTACCTCTTATACAATAGAAGTAACGGATGCTTGTTTACCTAACTCAGTAAGTGCTGTAGGTATAGTAAATGTTCCTATTTATCCTCCTGTTACGATTGTGATATCTGATGATACTACTGTGTTTTGTCCAAATACACCTGTTTTACTTTCTTCTGAACCATCTGGAGGAGAAGGAACATATTCTTATTCTTGGATTGAAAACGGTGTTACAGTAAATAATTCGCCAATTTATTCGGCTTCACCAATGGTTACAACTAATTATATATTGGAAGTTACTGATGGGTGTGGTACAATTGGTACTAATGAAGTGCTGTTTACAGTTACAACGCCAGTGTTGACTATTGAAATGTCTCCAAATCAGTTGGTTTGTCCAGGAGCACCGACTGAAGTTTTTGTAACTGCTAGTAGCGGACTAGGTAATTATACATACTTTTGGCATCATTCTGCTGAAATAACAGCGAATGTAAATGTTAAACCTTACTATTCAACAAACTATACCGTTTCTGTAGAGGACGGTTGTCATACTTATCATATTGATGGAGTAACCACGGTGGATGTGATTAAACCAAATGCTAGTTTTAGTGTGTTATCAAATAATGCCATGGTAGGATTGCCTGTTTACTTTCAAAATCATTCTACTGGTTCTGTAGCCTGGAATTGGACATTTGATAATCATGATTTTTCCACATCAAATGCTCCTAATACAACATATGATGTATGGGGGTGGCATGAAGTTGAATTAGTCGCAATTAATGAAATTGGGTGTACTGATACGGTATTAAAGTCTGTTTATATTAAACCTGAATTTTATTTTTATGCACCTAATACGTTTACACCTGATGCTGATGCTTTCAATTCGACCTATAAAGTAAGTGCGATTGGAGCAAAAGAATTTGATTTCATGATTTTTAATCGTTGGGGAGATTTAATTTACCAGACAAACGATATTTATTTTGAATGGGACGGAAGTTATAAAGGAAATAAATCTCCTGATGGATCATATGTTTATCGTGTTAAAGTGACGGATAAAGAAGGATATATTCATCATCATTTTGGAACTATTAATTTGTTAAGGTAAAGTTTCTCTCCTAACATTTTTTAAAATGGACTATTCTATGTAATTTAGTTCCGATTTTAAATTCAAAAAAAAGTATGTATTAATGTAAGAGGTAATACATTGGCTTGTTTTTTGCATTGTTTCAAGCAACTAATCGATTTTGTTATCGTAATTAAGTGTAGATGGCTATTTTTAAATTAAAATATATTTGGGTATTTGTTTTTGTAGTGTTTTCAACACTGTCGAATGCTCAATTAACTACGTCTACAGCTCAATCGCCAACACAATTAGTAGAAAATGTTTTAGTTGGTGGTGGTGTTGATATTTCAAATGTTGTTTATACTGGAAGTCCAAACGCAATTGGTTCATTTAATGCGGCGAGTACTAATTTGGGATTGAATTCAGGAATTATATTGACTACAGGAACGGTTTTAAATAGTACTACGTTTGGTAATCAGAATGGACCATTTGGTCCAAATGATAATAGTTCTGCTGGTACTGACAATAATGAACCAGGTTATGCTCAATTAACTAGTATCGCTAATGAAGATACAGAAAATGCAGCTATTTTGGAATTTGATTTTGTACCTCAAAGTGATACAGTTAGATTCAAGTATGTATTTGGTTCAGAAGAATATCCTGAATTTGTAGATGCTGGTTATAATGATGTATTCGCATTCTTCATATCAGGTCCTGGTTTCGGCGGTAACTTTAATATGGCAACAATTCCAGGGACATCTGGTACACCTGTAACAATTGATAACGTAAATGATGGGTCTAATTCGTCATACTATGTTAATAATGGAGATGGTTCACAATCTCCACAAGATGGAAGTGATTTTTATATTCAATATGATGGTTTTACAACTGTGATTGAAGCTGTCGCTAAAGTTAGTTGTGGTGAAACTTACCATTTGAAAGTTGCCATCGCTGATGTTGGTGATGGAGCTTATGATTCTGGAATTTTTTTAGAAGCAAACTCATTATCGAGTTATGCGCCAATGCAAGTAACGGCTTCGTCAACTTTTAATTTACCAAATAGTATGATTGCCGAGGGGTGTGAAACAGCAACTGTAACCTTGGTTAGAAGTGCAGCTTCAGCAACGAATGTACTGAGTATACCAATTACTGTACAAGGTACAGCAACTGAAGGAGTTGATTATGAAAATATACCCAATCAAGTAACTTTTGCTGCTGGTCAAACTACACTTTCGTTTGATTTTGACATTTTTAATGATGGTATTGTAGAAGGGAATGAAACATTAATTATTAAGTTTAATCACCCTGACCCATGTGGTAATGATAACTTTATCTCAGTTGATTATATAATTTTTGATGTTACTCCGTTAGTAGTTGTAGTGCCTGATGTTGATGTTCATTGTGCAGGCGATGAGGCGCTTCTATTACCTGTAATAACTGGTGGCATAAATGAGTATTTATATTCATGGAATACTGGAGAAACAACAGAAGAATTGTTGGTTTCACCAGATGTTACAACTTCTTATACGATTGAAGTGACAGATGTTTGTTTACCGAATTCTGTTAGTGCAACGGGTACAGTAAATGTTCCTGTTTATCCCCCGGTTTCAATTGTGATTACAGATGATGTAATAGTACTTTGTCCTAATACGCCTACTTTACTTTCTTCCGAAGCTTCAGGAGGTGAAGGAAGTTTTACTTACTCATGGAGTGCAAATGGAGTTAGTTTAAATAATTCACCGAATTATTTGGCTTCACCAATGGTGACTACTAATTATACCGTAGAAGTAATTGATGGATGTGGATCTATAACTACTAAAGATGTTCTATTTACAGTAACAACTCCTGTCTTACAACTTGAAATGTCTCCTGAACAATTAATATGTCCTGGTGATTCTGCAGAAGTTTTTGTAATTGCGAGTAGCGGACTAGGAGATTATACATATTATTGGCATCATTCTGCTGAAACCACTGCTGATATAATTGTTAAGCCAAATAGTACAACAAATTACACTGTTTCGGTAGAAGATGGCTGTCACACGTATCACATTGAAGGTGTTACAAAAGTAAAAGTGATTAGACCACATGCTAGCTTTAGTGTTTTATCAAATAATGCCATGGTTGGTTTACCGGTTTACTTTCAGAACCACTCTACTGGCTCAGTAGCGTGGAATTGGACGTTTGATAATCATGATGAATCTACTTCTAATGCACCAAATACTACTTATGACGTATGGGGATGGCATGAGGTCGAGTTGGTTGCAATTAATGATATAGGGTGTACGGATACATTGTTAAAAACTATTTATATTAAACCAGAGTTTTATTTTTATGCACCTAATACGTTTACACCAGATGATGATGCTTTCAATTCTACCTATAAAGTAAGTGTTACTGGAGCAAAAGAGTTTGACTTTATGATATTTAACCGTTGGGGAGATTTAATTTATCAAACGAGTGATATTTATTTTGAGTGGAATGGGTCTTATAAAGGGAATGAATCTCCTGATGGATCTTATGTTTATCGTGTTAAAGTGACAGATAAAGAAGGGTACATTCATCATCAATTTGGAACAATTAATTTATTGAGATAGTAAACCTTTTTTATTTACTTTTGAAGTAGTCTACTTGGTATTTAGTTTACTCTGTTCAATTTTTTTTATATAAAGCTAATCAATGAGTCCTGTTGAGTTAAAAATAGTTTTAATTTTGTAGACGAACTATTAATTTGATTTATGTTAGGCTTAAAATTACCAACAGATCCACGTTGGGTAAATATTGTTGAAGGAAATATTGAAGAAATATTATCTGATCATGCATGGTGCGAACAGAAGGCAGCGACAAATGCTATTGGACTAATTACTCAGAATTCTGAACATGAAGACTTGGTCACAGAGTTAATGATTATTGCTCAAGAGGAATTAGAACATTTTCAACAAGTTCATAATATTATAAAAGACAGAGGCTTTGTTTTAGGTAGGGAAAGAAAAGATAGTTATGTTAACGAACTTTTTAAGTTCATGAAAAAAGGGGAGGGGAGAACGCAATCTTTTGTAGATCGATTATTGTTTTCTGCCATGATTGAAGCACGCTCTTGTGAACGATTTAAAGTCTTATCTGAAAATATAAAAGATGAATTTTTATCAAAGTTTTATCATGATTTAATGGTGTCAGAAGCTGGACATTATACAACTTTTTTAAAATTTGCAAAAAAGTATGGAGATGAGATTGATGTGGATGACCGATGGAAGGAATGGCTTGCCTATGAAGCGTCAATTATTACTAAATATGGAAAGGAAGAGACCATTCATGGCTAAATTTGAATTATTTTCAGTCAATTTGTCATAAAAAGTAAAATTGTACAGTATTTGTAACATTTAAAGAAAAACATATTATGTCAATTATAAATTTTATCATACACCTAGGAATTATCTTTGTAATCTTTGGTTTTATTTGGAGTGTTTTGAACTACATTATTTCAATGTTTACAAATGGTTCTCAAAAAAATAATCAGTCCACATATATAGCACAAATCATTAAAAATGTGTTTTTAGTTGCAGTAACAGCTAATTTTATATCTTCTACAAGTGAGTATTATATTAGTTCAACTGGATTTAGAATTGTTATAAGTTCATTTATTTTAGGATTATATTTGTTAGATAAAATGCAAAGTAGAAATAAATATGCGCAGTTTTCTAATTTAGGAAATGGTTTTTTGAAAGGATTGGCTACATCATTTGAGCCAAAGCAAGAGCAATTTCTGTTGGTAGGTTCTGTTAGTTTATTTGTATTTTGTTTATTTTTTCCTGCTGTTGTCAATAATGGAGTGATTAACGGGTTTAATTCAGCAATTGAAGGTTTAAATTCTTTGTTTTTGTTTGGATTTATTTTTAAGATAATTGCATTTTTTACTGTCGTAACTTTAGTCATGAGAGGTGCTAATATAATTGGGAAGTTAATTTCTGGAGAATCTTTAAAGAGTAGTTTTTCTAAACCTGAAACTAAGAATCCATTTGGAGGGTTTGGCCAGTTTGGAAGTTTTCAAGGAGGAAACCAACAAAAAGAAAGCTCTTCTCAAGTTGATTATGATCAAAAAGTATCAGTTAATACAGATAGCGAAGGATTTACAGAATATGAAGATGTAACGGATGAGTAATAAATTGGATTAATGTTCCAAGTATAGAAACTTACTTTTGTAAAGTGTAATAGCTGCATTGTTTTATGCTAACTGTTTAATTGAATCACAGTACTGAGCGTATTCTTTTTGTTTAATTAGTTGTTGTGTGTTGTAAAGTGCGATTTTAAGAACACCTTGAAGATTTACAATAACTTTTAAATTCAAAATTACTTTAACGTAAAGCAGGCAAAAGTACCTCAACTTAAAACTATTTAAATAGAGCTCACTACTATTTGATTAAAAAAAGTAAATTTGTAGCTTACTTTATAATTATGAAACATTTTTATCATCCAGATTTTAAATTAGGTATTCTAGGAGGCGGTCAATTAGGACGTATGTTTATCCAAGAAGCTATTAACTTTGATGTTCGGGTTTACATTATGGATGAAAGTGAAGTTGCTCCATCTAAAGAGTTAGCTAACGATTTTACGTTTGGTAGTATTACTAATTATGATGATGTCTATAATTTTGGTAAAGACAAAGACGTTTTAACAATTGAAATTGAAAATGTAAATGTTGCTGCACTATATCAGTTGGAAAAAGAAGGTGTAAAAGTTTTTCCACAACCACATGTGATTGAGATGGTGCAAGATAAGGGTGTTCAAAAACAATTTTATAAAGACAATGATATTGCTACTGCTCCTTTTTTTTTAATAGAGAATAGAAATGAAATATCGAGTTATATTACTGAAATGCCTTTTATGCAAAAGATGCGTATTGGTGGGTATGATGGTAAAGGTGTAACAGTATTAAAAACAGAAGATGATATACTGACAAGTTTTGATGCTCCTTCTGTTTTAGAGCAATTTGTTGATTTTGAAAAAGAGTTGTCGGTAATTGTAGCTAGAAATGAAGCTGGTGAAGTGACGTCTTTCCCTGTGGTTGAGCAAGAGTTTAATTCTGAAGCTAATTTAATTGAGTTTTTAATTTCTCCTGCTGATGTATCAGCACAGGTGGAAGAGGATGCAAAGTTAATTGCAGAAAGAATTATTAACAAATTAGAAATGGTTGGTCTTTTGGCAGTAGAATTATTTTTAACTAAAGATGGAGAAGTTTTAGTAAATGAAATTGCACCACGTCCCCACAATAGTGGTCATCAAACTATTGAAGGAAATATTACTTCTCAATATGAACAACACTTACGTTCTGTTTTAAACTTACCCTTAGGAAGTACTGACATAGTTGAGGCTAGTGTAATGTTAAATCTATTAGGGGAAAAGGGGTATACCGGAAAAGTATATTATAAAGGATTAGAAGAAGTTTTAAAAATGAAAGGTGTTAAGCCTCATATTTATGGTAAAGCTATCACTAAGCCATTTAGAAAGATGGGGCATGTGACTATTGTAAATAAATCATTAGATAGTGCAAAGCAAATTGCCAAAACTGTGAAAAAGGTATTGAAAGTAATAACGGAATAAGTCCTGCTATTTTTTTCTCTTGGATTAAATAGACAGTCTATATGTAACCCTTTACAAAATATGTCGTAATAATTAGCACAACAAATCTGCCTAACCAGCAAAAATGACTAATTATTATGAAAACAGTATTATTAACAGTATTATTTTTCTTGACGCTTAACTTATTAGCACAAACAAAAAACTCTACCAAAGACTATATTTCAAAATGGAAGGGAACTGCTGTGACTCAAATGAACACCTATAATATTCCTGCTAGTATTACATTGGCTCAGGGAATTTTAGAAAGTGGAAATGGAAATAGTAAATTAGCCAGGTTAGCAAATAATCATTTTGGAATTAAATGTCACTCTACTTGGACAGGAGATACATTTACTCAAGATGATGATAAGAAAAATGAATGTTTTAGAGCTTATGATAATGCATCTCAATCTTTTGAAGATCACTCTTTATTTTTGAAGAAAAGAAGATACGCACCTTTGTTTGAATTGAAACTAACCGATTATAAAAGATGGGCTAAAGGTTTAAAGTCTGCAGGGTATGCTACTAACCCAAAATATCCTTCTCTATTAATTAATTTAGTTGAAAGATATGAATTATGGAAGTTTGATGAGATGATAGGTGAAACTTTAGAGGAAAAAGAAACTGTAACACCTCCGCAAATATCGGTACCGAAACAAGCAACTGATAAAGATTCAGTGATTGAATATGATTTTAATCCTCATGTTCATCATTTAAGTAAAAATAATGTGAAATATATTACTGCTAAGAAAGGTGATACGTTTTACAAATTATCTAAAGAATTAGAATTAACGTTAAGGCAAATGTATAAATACAATGAGTCTAAGAATAAGGATGTGTTAAAAGTTGGAGACATTATATATATCACTCCTAAAAGATTAAAGTCAAGAAAAAACAATCCAGTACATATTTGTAAAAAAACAATTTCTTTAAGAGAAATTGCACATTTAGAAGGCATTAAATTAAAGTCTTTATTGAAAAGGAATAATTCAGAAAAACCTGATGAGAAATTACCGAAAGGTACAAAGGTATCCCTCCGTTAAATCGTGAATCGATTGGAAGGGTTTCTGTTTACTTAATTGTAGACAAGGTTTGTTGTTGAAAAGGAGGGTGGTTCCTCCTTTTCGTTTTTTAGTATTGTAGTTTTAGTTAAATTTATAGGTTGATACTTTCCAATAGTTGATAGTGAAACATTTACAGATAACATTATAATTTACACATTTTAAATAATAATATACTGATTTTAATCAATTTTGATTTACTTTAGATTCCAAGAATAAATTGAAATCCTAAATTTTATCAATTATGAAGCCTTCGACTGAGTTGTTTAGTTTAATCCAAACGTTAACAAAATCTGAAAAACGATTTTTTAAACTAAATTCATCTTTACAATCGGGTGAGAAGAATTACTTAAAATTGTTTGATTTTATTGAAAAACAAACGTCATATAATGAGGATGAGTTAAAGAATTATTTTTCAAATGAAAAATTTATTCAACATTTACCTTCTGAAAAGAATCACTTATATAAGCTAGTCTTAAAGAGCTTAAGAGCTTATTATTCTGATCAATCTGTGAAGTCACAATTAAAACAGGATATTAAAAATGTAGAAATTTTATATCAAAAAGCCTTGTATAAAGAATGTGCTAAGTTTGTGAAGCGCGCTAAGAAGACAGCTGTTGATTATGAAAAATTTTATTATCTGTTTGAGTTAATTGCTTGGGAGAAAAAGTTAATGGAAGAAGATTATGAAGAAGGTCTTTTTAACCATAACTTAGATGATTTAATAGAAGAAGAAACTAGAGTGATTGGACAATTACGTAATTTGGCAGAATATCATATTTTATATTCAAAAATTAATTATGTTTTTAGAAGTGGTGGATTTACAAGAAATGAAGCGGAAAGAAAAGTAGTTGAAGAAATTTCTGAATATCATCTAATTAAAGGCAAAAACACTGCTATTTCAGTGAGAGCAACCTCTATATGTTATTATATTCAAGGTTTATGTGCTGCAAGTATAAGAGATTATGAAACTGCTTTAATAAACTTCAGAAAAACAAAAGCAATTTTAGAAAAAAATCAAAAAATCAAATCTGATTTGCCTAATAGGTATATTTATACGTTGAATTTTTTAATGCATTGTTATCTTGATTTCAATGATTTTGAAAATGCAGAAAAAATGTATAAAGAATTGTGTGAATTAAATGACAATAAGGAATATAAAAGTTTAGATTCTGAAGTTAAAATTTTCTCTACTGCAGCTATAGGTAAAATGCAAATTTTAACTAAACAAGGTGAATTTTCAAAAGCGTTAGAAATAATACCTGAAATAGATTCTAAAGTAGAAAAGTATGCGGATAAATTAAATAAAGAAAAAATTCTATTAATTGATTATTCTAAAGCATATGTTTACTTCGGTGTTGGTGATTTTAAACAGTCGTTAAAATTGATTAATGGCGTATTAAATGATAATGAGAAACAATTGAGACAAGATGTATATAGTTTTTCGCGAATATTTAATTTAGTGATACATTTTGAGTTAGGTAATTTTGATTTTATCGAATATGAAAGTAAATCTACCAGTCGATTTTTAAATAAACATGAAAAAGATTACCAGATTGAAAAAGTATTTATGAAATACATTAAAAAAATTGCAAAAGAAGATTTTGGCCCTGATAAAAAAATAATTTTTGAAGACTTTTATACAGAAGTGGAAGAATTAATGAAAGATCCATCTGAACAAGTAATCTTAGAGTATTTTGATGTAAAGTCTTGGTTGTATTCTAAAGTTAAGCGAAAAGATTTTGCAGAAGTTTTACAATCAAACCGATAGAATAAAAATGCTCAGACAATTTGTTTGAGGATTTTTGATAATATTTTATATTGGTTTAATATCTAACAAACCGGTAATCATATTGAATTGTGTTTACTACTTTAGTTAAAGTAAACGATAAGTTATCAAATGTATAATTGTAAATTGAATCTAAAATGATATTTTGATCACCATTTATTGGTGCTAAATGTTCAGATGAAAAGGTCATAGTTGTTCCACTTGTTATTTTGTAGTTTCCTGCACAAAAATATGGTGCGGTAGCTGCTGTGTCTACACTTAAAACAAAAGAACGAGATTCTTCAGACATTGCAATTGTACATAACCCTGTTTCATAGCCACTACCATTTAAACCTGCCATTTCAAAAACTCCCCTATAAGTGCCACTATTTGGTGTTGTAATTTCTTTTTTACAACTAAATATTGCTACAGAGATTGCAATTATTGTAATTATTTTTTTCATTAATTCAATTAGTTTGTAATTGTAAAGATATGAAATGATTTTGATATTATATACTTACTAATGGATTTTGAGGTGTTCTACTATCAGTTTGATAAAAATATGTTTTAGTATTAACTACTATTTATATGCAACTTTTAGAGGTATTATTACTATATTGGACAATCAAATTAATTTATAATTATAATCAAATGAAATCAGATATAGAAATAGCCCAAGCAGTCGAAATGACACATATCAATAAAATTGCAAGTAAATTATTTATTAATGAAGATGACTTAGAATTGTATGGAAAATACAAGGCTAAATTACCATTAACTTTAATTGATGAATCTAAAATTAAAAGAAATCATTTAGTTTTAGTAACTGCATTAACACCAACGCCAGCAGGAGAAGGAAAGACTACTACGTCTATAGGGTTGACAGAGGGAATGAATAAGATTGGTAAAAATACTACAGTTGTTTTAAGAGAACCGTCTTTAGGTCCTGTTTTTGGTATTAAAGGTGGAGCTGCCGGTGGCGGTAATTCACAAGTTGTACCAATGGAAGATATTAATCTGCATTTTACTGGAGATTTCTCTGCAATTGAAAAAGCAAATAATTTACTCTCCGCTTTAATTGATAATAATTTACAATCTAAAACTAAAAACTTAGGGATAGATCAGAGAACTATTGGTTGGAAAAGAGTTATGGATATGAATGACCGCGCACTTAGAGATATTACGATTGGTTTGGGTGGTACGGCGAATGGTATTCCAAGACAAGATAGTTTTGATATTACTCCTGCATCTGAAGTAATGGCTATTTTATGTATGGCTGAAAATTTTGAAGATTTAAAAATAAGATTAGGAAATATTTACGTTGGTTTAACATTCAAAAAAGAACCTATTTATGCAAGAGATTTGAAAGCAGAAAATGCAATGGCTATCTTATTGAAAGATGCTATTAAGCCAAACTTGGTGCAAACAATGGAAGGTAATCCAGCAATTATTCATGGTGGGCCATTTGCAAATATTGCACAAGGAACAAATACTATTTTAGCAACTAAAATGGGATTGTCTTTATCAGATTATGTAATTACGGAAGCTGGATTTGGTGCTGATTTAGGTGCTGAAAAGTTTTTAGATATTAAATGTGTGTCTGGCGGATTAAAACCAGAAGCTGTTGTGTTAGTAGCAACAATAAGAGCATTAAGACATCATGGTGGGGCTGCAAAAGACCAATATAATGATGCTAACGTTGAAAGAGTAACTAATGGATTCTTGAACCTTGAGAAGCATATTGAGAATATTAAAAAATTCAATTTGAATCCAGTTGTAGCGATTAATGCATTTCCAACAGATTCTGATCAAGAAGTTAATATTGTGATTGAAAAATGTACTGCTATGGGAGTTCAAGCAATTGTTGCCAAAGGTTTTGCTGAAGGTGGAGATGGAATGACAGATTTAGCTAAAGCTGTTGTTGAAGAGGTTGAAAGTGGTAAAAATGAATTCGAACCATTGTATGATTGGAATTTACCTATTACAGATAAAATTGAAAAAATAGCGAAAGAAATATATGGTGCTGATGGTGTAGATTATACAAAAAAAGCATTAACAGATTTAAAAAAGATAGATGCTTTAGGATTGAATGCTTTGCCCATTTGTATGGCTAAGACTCAAAAATCATTTTCAGATAATGATAAATTACTTGGTAGACCAGCAGGTTTTAGGGTTTCTGTAAGAGAGTTTGAATTTGCTGCAGGAGCAGGATTTATTATTCCAATATTAGGAAAAATGATGAGAATGCCTGGATTGCCAGCGACTCCAGCTTCAGAAAATATGTTCATTGATAATGACGGTAAGATTTCAGGATTGTCTTAAATTTTAAAAATTAAATATTTTAAAACCTCATAGCGAATTTTTGTTGTGAGGTTTTTTATTTATCTGTACTTTTGAATTAAAAAAATATTTAAATGAAACATATATTAATTCTATTAACATTATTTATAACTCAGTTATCTTTTTCTCAGATATATGGTGAACTTGCTATTGATAAGCGACCAATTGTAAATGCTATTGATTATGGGGTAGTATCAAGCTATACTGGTCAAATTGTATTTGATATTGTGGTTGACGAGCAAGGAAACGTTACGGTTTGTAGGTTAAATAAAGCAAAAACCAATGTAAGAAGTACACCAACCATTATGAAAGCAAAAAACAGAATTGTGATGCGATTAAAATTTCAAGCGCATTCAATTTATCCTAAGTTCCATAGAGGGCAAATTGTAATGAAGGCGTATATAAAAGAAGAGAAATAATGAAGGAAAGTGAAGCGTTTCATATTTTAAAATGTAGTTCAATTGATGAGGTTGAAGATGCTTTTGAAGAGTTGCTTTTCAATTTTAAAGGAAAGTTGTTACAGATTATTCCACCACTTAAAATTTTGGAGGCTACCATTAAAAAAATTAAAAGGATTAATGAAGCTTACGCCACATTCATAACGCCAATTCACCTAGGAAATAATATTTCAATTCAATTAAATGGAAAGTTAATATTGTCTGAATTTCTAGGGGATTATCAGCTAAAGTTAGCTGAACTAAAGTTACAACTATCAAGAAGTGAGTCTGGTGACTTATTTTTAGAATCAGTTAAATTAATGATTGAATTACAAAAACAATTATTTGTAAGATTGACAAATTGTTTAGAAGGTGAATCTATTGATTTAGATAAATTTGAGATAAAATTATCAGAAAATATTGATGTTTTTCTAATCCAAAAGGATTTAAAAGAATTACAGCAAGATGATAACAAAATAAGTGAGTATATTCGCAATCAAATAAAGGAATTAGATAATGAAAGTATGTCTTATCTGACAAAATCAGTATTGAATTCGGCTAAACAAATTGTATTTAATGGAATTAGAAGAGAAATATAAAAACTTAAAAGAGCTACTAGATTTGGAAAAATTTCCTAAACCCTTTTTGTTTAAATTTATTATACTTTCAGATGAGGCTAAGCAAAAAAAAGTAGTAAACTGTTTTGATGTAAAGGCTGAGGTTAAATTAAATCATTCAAAGACAAAAAAATATACTACGGTTAATATTATGCAAAGAATGGAGTCTAGCCAAGCTATAATTGATAAGTATTTAGAAGTTGGTAAAATTGAAAATGTAATACACTTATAATGGATAACGTAGCAGGATTAAATGACGCAAGTTCACAGGACATTGTAAGAGGAATCGCTTATGGTGTTACTGCAATTATATTAATGATAACGTCATATGTACTTTATTTAAAAAAGTATAGAGCAAGTAAAACTGAAGTGGTCAATAAATTAGAATTTATTACTTCTAGGTATAATATTTATAATGAGAATGTTCAATTTCTATATAAAGTGCCCTTTACTATGCATATTTCGTTAAATTTAACTGACGAAAATGATACTGTCATTGAAGTATTAACAAATACTGAGTTTACTCCTGGAGAGCATGTAATTAAATTTGAAACGGCTAAGTATCCTAATGGTGTGTATTTTCTTGATTTAAAAGCTGAAAATGTTAATATGTTGAGAAAAATTAAAATAAATATGGCTTAATAGCGTTATTGTTATTGTGATAGGAAAAACGAATCATATCTTTATATTGTCAGTGTTGTGTTTACTATACTCGAGTAATAGGTCATATGGTCAAAGCATGAGTATTCAACCAAAAGGTAGTTTAACAATTGATGTAGGTATACCTACAAATGAAAATAATAGAGCTTTTGATAATGTTTTGGAAGGTTTATTTAATGGCGGAATTGGATATCAACATAACATCCGTAAAGGTTTTACAATTGGGGCAGGGTTAAAGTATTCATTTTTTGTGAATGACAGGTTTGCCTTAAATCAAACAGCTGGTCCTGGAGCAATGCATATTCCTGCACTTTATGCTAAAGTTGGTTATGAAAAATTTACAACCGATAGAGTTTCTTTTAACTTTGGATTAAGGGGAGGATATTCCTCTATGGTTATGGTAAATGATAGTAATACCGTTAGAATTGGAGGTCCGTATATTAAAGAATCATTTTTTGTAGAACCTCAATTAGAACTCTTGATAACGTCTGAGAAAGGAGCACCTAATGGGTTTAGTTTAGTTTTGGGATATGCAGTATACTTTTCAGAATTTAATCCAGAGTTTATTAGTCGTGATAAATTTTTAGGGTTGTTACCTGAAGATAATTCAGGTTTTACTAGATTCTTCTCTTTAGGCTTTGGCTTTAGACATTATTTTGGTATGTATTAAAGCTAGATTCACAAATTACAGTTCAAAACATTTTAACCCGCTTAAAAATAGAGCTTAAAACTGTTCTATATTTGTGGCGTGTCAAATTCACAACATATTATTCATTCAGAAATTCAAGCTTTAATTAGATTGGTTGAAGACCCTGACCCAATTGTTTTTAATGAAGTTAGAAAGAAATTGGTTAGTTATGGTAGGCAAGTATTACCATTAATTGAAGATAGTTGGATAAAAGAAGTTTCTAATCATGATCATCATGAGAGGTTGGAGAATGTTTTGCGTCAAATTCAGTTAGATGAATTAAAGATTAAATTAAAAGGTTGGAAAGATTCATCTACAAGAGATTTGTTAGAAGGAACGTTGATTATAAGTCAGTTTCAATTTTTTGATATTGATTTAAATGAAGTAGAAACTGAAATTGATAATATAAAGCGTAAAGTTTGGTTAGAGATTAATGAGGAAAACACGGCGTTTGAAATAGTGAAAATTTTCAATCATGTATTGTTTGAACAATGTGGATTTAAACCGAGTAAACAAAATTTTCACGCCCCTCAAAATTCATATATAAATTCAGTTTTGAAAAACAAAAAAGGAAGTCCCTTAAGTTTATCAATTTTATATTCAATTATTGCACAACGATTAGAGATTCCGATTTATGGCGTTAATTTACCTAATCAATTTGTATTAGGATTTATGGATGAAAATAAAACCTTAAAAATGTTAGATGAAAACTCTAATAAAAATGTATTGTTTTATATTAATCCATATAGTAATGGGCGAATTTTTGACTATAAAGAAATTGAAAGTTATTTGACTAAATTAGGATTGCCTTTAGAAGAGAATTATATTGAACCCTGTTCTAATACCGATATTTTAAAACGAATGCTTAACAACTTAAGTTATTCATACAAAAAAGTAGGTGAGAATGCTAAGGTGGAAGACATACAGGAATTATTATTGGTACTGTAAACTAGTATATATGTTTGTGTTTATTCTCAATAATTTCATAATTAATTAAACTATAATTGTTTAAGTTTTATTCATAAATGAAAGATAATAATTTTATTTTATTTAAAGATTTTGAATTAAATTGTATTATTCCAACCCAATTGTATTCTGTTTTTAGTAAAGATATTCATGAACTTGCAAAATTAGCAAGCGAAAAATTACAAACTTATATTTTGGAGCGCGCTAAAACAGATCTTAATTTTAAGCTAAACCATGGGAATGACACAAAAAAAATAGGTAAAATGTTTGGCGTGTTAGTGGTTGAAAGTGATACTGGTGAAATCGGTTATTTACAAGCATTTTCAGGCAAATTAGGGAATAGTAATCATCATCAAAATTTTGTACCTCCTGTTTTTGATTTATTAGATCAAACTAATTTTTTTAACCTAGGTATGACGGGAATTACAGTGTTAACGAATGAAATTAATTCTTATAAAAATTCGTTAAAATTTATTGAATTACAATCGAAAGTTAAAACATGTACAGCTATTACTGTTGCAAAATTGAAGATCTTAAATGAAGAGAAGTCTAAATTAAAGCAGGAACGAAAAACTACGAGACTAAAAGCTAAGAATGAACTGAACGAAACCGAGTTTAAAATAATTGAAATAGAATTAGCAAAAAAAAGTGTTGAATTAAAAACTAAGTTTAAAGTAAAGGAACTTGAAATAAAAGCAGCGTTAACTGAGGCTAATGAAAAATTCACTCCATATTCAGTTCGATTAAAGGTGATGATAGAGAATAGAAGAACTAAGTCTTCACAATTACAACAAGACCTGTTTGATGAATATAAGTTTATTAATCAAAATCAAGATTTTCAACTATTAAGAACTATATTCAACGACCCAAAGGGGAATAAAATGCCTGCTGGAGCCGGAGAGTGTTCAGCGCCAAAATTATTTCAATATGCATTTTTACATAAGTATAAACCTATTGCGCTAGCTGAATTTTGGTGGGGTAAATCTCCAAAGTCAGATAATAAAGTACATAAAAAATACTACCCACCTTGTTCAGATAAGTGTGTTCCGATCTTAGGGTTTATGTTGAAATAAATTAAAGATATTAAAGTGTTTTTGTAACTCAATTATTAGGTTAGGATTACAATATTTAGGCTCTATGGAGTAGCTTTAATTGTCGTTAAATTAAGTTTTTTTTAACGTTAAATAGGTTAATTATAACTACTGATTTTTTATTATCACGTTTTAGAATTATATATTTATCTTTGTAGTATATTATTAAAAAAGGAAAATTATGAAAAGAATATTTATTTTTATTGTCTTTTTTTAGTAAATAGGTACGTTACATTTAGTGAAGACGTTAAAATTTATTTTTGTTAGAATACTATTTACATTATTTTAACGTTAAGTAATAAAAAGGAAAACTATGAAAAGAGTATTTATTTTAGGATTAAGTATATCGTTATTAACAGGAGGAATTTCATCTTGTAAGAAAACGTCTAAAAGGAAAATGGTTAATGAATGGTCAATAACTGAATTCAAATCAGTAGCTACAATTAAAAATGATTTTGGAGTTAATTCTAAAATAGTAAAAGTTTTAGATGGGGCATCATTAAAAACGACTTCAACTGGTGTACCATCTTCAGTTGGTGGTTCATCAATGAACTTAGAGTTGTCAGGAACGGTTAACACTTGGACGTATTCTATTAAAAAAGATGGAACTTGGAGCAGTAAAGAGGATATAACGACTACATGGGTAGATTCAACTTTTGATTCATCAGTTTGGAATGTTGTTACTCACAAAGAAAATGAATTGAAAGAGACTTCAGGGATATGGAATTTTATTGGAAAATCTAAAACTGAAGATTTTAAAAAAAATGAAAGGGTATTATTTAATATTTTAGTTTCAAATGCAAAGAAATCAGTTACTTCAGGAGGTAATGATCCTCAAGTTATTGTTAATAAAAATACATATATTGCTGGAGAGAAGGTGTTAGTTTTTACTGTTGTAGAATCTAAAAATAAAGAGCTAATATTACAAACTGATTCTAAACATTCTAATGTAAATTCTGATGGGAATATTTTTAATTCGAGTTATACGTCAACCTTTACTTTGACAGAAAAATAATTTAGTACTATAAAAAATCTAAAGACAATAAATTAATTTTTATTGCCTTTATACATTTTATGATGTGAATGATTTATTTTCTTCAATAAAAATAATTACTTTTTCCATGACTTCATTTCTTTTTTCCTTAAAAGGTGCATGACCACAGTTAGCAGGTGTAAAAATTGTTGTATTACCTTTTGTATGATATCTAATACTCTCAATTTGTTTTAAGGTACCATATTGGTCATTTAACCCTTGAATACTCAATTGGGGACAAATTATGTTTTTAAGTTCAGTTTCAATAGTCCACTCTAAAAAGGAAGGATGATTCCAAATGTTAACCCAAGCATAAAAGACGTCTTTAAATCTTTCGCCATGATACTTTTTTAATCCATTTAGTTTCCCTTCTTTAAAGGCAATTTCAGTTGGTTTAATGCCATCTAGGGTAACTTGCTCTACAAATACATGCGCCGCTTCAGTAATTATTAAATGAATCAAATTTGGATATTTTGCTCCAAAAATCAAAGCAATACTTCCACCATCAGAATGCCCGTAGAGTATGATGTTTTTAGATTCAATTGTTAAAGTATGTCTTGTCCTGAAATAGCTATACAACTAAATTATAGTTGTAATGGATAAAAAGAAGAAAAAAAGAGTAGTATTACCTTTTGCTTTAAAGGAAAAAATCATATCCGATTTA